>Ga0326728_10000320_pt1 | contig 193659 bp, 180 predicted proteins | sample MB3enrmetagenome_FD_207602 | JGI IMG/M metagenome (GOLD analysis project Ga0326728, IMG submission 207602) | Lab enriched peat soil microbial communities from McLean, Ithaca, NY, United States - MB31MN | ecosystem: Environmental > Terrestrial > Soil > Wetlands > Peat | place: USA: New York... | reverse complement strand
CAGTGCCGGTATCCTGACGGCTTTCTCGCTGACCGGCTCCTCGGCGGGAGCGACGACGCTGAACGCCGCCAACCAGATCGGAAGCCTGGCGGACTTCACCTCGTCCGGCGGGTTGCAGTTGACGGACGCCGGGAGCCTGACGGTGAGCGGAGCGGTCAACGTGACGGGCTGCTGTGCGGTGCTGACGACGACGGGGTCCGGGAGCAATTTGACGATCGACGCGGCGATCACCAATACCGACCATACGCTGCAACTGTACTCGGCGGGCACACTGACACAGAACAGTGCCGGTATCCTGACGGCTTTCTCGCTGACCGGCTCCTCGGCGGGAGCGACGACGCTGAACGCCGCCAACCAGATCGGAAGCCTGGCGGACTTCACCTCGTCCGGCGGGTTGCAGTTGACGGACACCGAGAGCCTGACGGTGAGCGGAGCGGTCAACGTGACGGGCTGCTGTGCGGTGCTGACGACGACGGGCTCTGGCAGCAATCTGGCGATTGATGGGGCGCTGACGGGCGCGACGGTTGACCTGGTGTCGGCGGGAACGATTGGCCAGAACAGCGCCGGCATCCTAACGGCGGGCACGCTGACGGGCAGCTCGGTGGGTAACACCACCCTAAACGTGACGAACGTTATCGCCAACCTCGGGAGTTTTACGACTGATAACGGCACATTGGGGTTGGTTGATGATGCTACACTGACGGTAAATGGTGCGGTCGATGCTGGCACCGGAAACGTAGTGATAGGCACAAACGGGACGGGGCACAACATAGTAGTCGACGCTACGCTGAGCGGCAATGTCGTCGGTGTGGTTTCGTCCGGTGCAATAACGGTTAACAGCGCCTTGACGTTTCCCTTTCAGACTACTGGCATAGAACTTTCTGCGGTGGGTGTCCTTAATATAAACGCGCCGATAACGATTAATAACACAGGCGGTGTCGTGCTTAATGCGGGCTACGATACGACGACCGTGCCCGGCAAGTCGCTTCTCGAATTATACTTCGGAGCGCTCGGAAATATTTCGTTCGGCACTTTGGACGAGGGCAGCGAGATCGAGATCAACGGCGCGCAATACACGCTCATCTACAGCCTGGCCGACATACAGAAATACACCACAACCAGCGCCTACCTTTCCGGCAATTACGCGCTGGCCACCTCTCTCGATGCATCGTCTACGACAGGCTGGGTACCGGTCGGAACCAATGGCTCCGGTAGCGTCCTCAATTCTGGCGCCGGCTTCAGCGGCATTTTTGAAGGTCTCGGCAACGCGATATCGAATCTCACGGTGAATGCCGGTTCCAGCAACTATGCCGGCCTATTCGGATATTCGAGTGGGACGATCCGAGATCTTACGCTCACGGGAGCCTCGGTTACCGGCAACGAATATGTGGGTGGTCTGGCCGGATTCCAGAGCGGCGTTGTCGCCAATGTTGCCGTCACAGTCCCTGTAACCGGCAGTTCCATTCTTGGCGGGCTCATCGGCTACAACACGGGAGCTGTCGTACAGTCCTATGCGACCGGTTCAATCGCGGCTACCGGCACGGTCGGCGGCGGGCTTGTTGGTCTGAACAGCGGTAATCTCATCGATGACTACGCAACTGGCGCGGTGAGTGCCTCGAACCAGGGCGGTGGACTGGTGGGTAGCAATTCCGGGACAATCGCTAGCGTTTATTCGACTGGATTTGTTAGCGGTACAAATGGCGGGCTCATAGGCGCCGAAAGCGGAGGTACGATCACTGACGCTTACTGGGATACCCAGACAAGCGGTACCACGTCGAGCGCCGGTGGAACGGGACTCACCACGTCGCAATTGCAAGGCACGCTGCCTCCGGGCTTCGGCAATACAGTATGGGGCACGGACGCCGGGTTGTTCCCCTATCTCCTTCGGCAATATCCCAATGGTGCACCCGAGATCGTTTCCGGCACAGCATATTCAAGTCAAGGCGGTACGGCAGCAGCTGGCCAAACACTGACAGTTTTAGAGAACGGCTCAACACTGGCCTCGGTAACGACCGACGCCTATGGCAATTACTCTATGCTTCTGGCCCCAGGCGGGGACGTCGTGATTTTCGGAGCGGGCACGGTCGGCGCGACAGTTATTGAAGGCGTCGCAGGTCCGGTGACAGGGCTACCGATCTATGGTAATACGTTGAATCAGGTGACGAGCGACGCATTATACAGCAGCGTGAATTCGGCTACCGTTAGGGCCATCGGCGCCAACCCTGTTAATGGCACGAACATAGGCGTTGTCAACACCATCGACCAGCTGGGCACTCTGCGTATCGATACCAGCGCCTCCAGTTTCACGTTAGACGAATCTATCAATTGGACAACTATAGATCTTGTTGCAGCTGGTTCAATCAGCCAAAGCAATGGCATCATCACGGCCACGACGTTTATGGGATCATCGAATGGAGCGGTGACACTCCCATACGAGTCCGTGACCAATCTCGGCGGCTTCACGACGAACAACGGCGCGTTTACGTTCGACGTTGGCAGCACAGTGACGGGCGCGGTCAATACCGGGACAGGTAGCCTCACGTTGATTAGTTTGGGATTCAGCAATGTTCTGACTATCAACGCGCCCCTGACCGGAGGGACTGTCACGCTCACCGCAGCTGGCTCGATTACCCAAAACATTGCGGGCATTATTACGGCGTCGACACTGACCGGATCATCGGGCGGGGATGTGCCGGTTGAGTCAACGACGCTCACTGCCGACAACGCTATTACCAATCTTGGAGCATTCGTGGCGGAAGGCGGCTTCACCCTTCATGACACAAAGGCGCTTACAGTTACTGGCGCAGTCAATGCCGGTAGTGGGAATCTGACGCTGACGACGGCGGGCTCTGGCAGCAATCTGGCGATTGATGGGGCGCTGACGGGCGCGACGGTTGACCTGGCATCGGCTGGCGCCCTCGGCCAGAACAGCGCGGGCATCCTGACGGCGAGCGCACTGACGGGCAGCTCGGCGGGTGCAACCACCCTCACCGACGCCAACCAGGTCGCCAAACTGGGGAATTTCAGCGTCAGCACGGGCAATCTATCGTTCGATGACACCCAGGCGCTGGATGTCACCGGCAATATCCAGGCCACGGCGTCCAACGCAACGCTGAGCCTGACAACCACCAACGGCAATCTTCATGTCACGGGGACGGGGATTCTGTCGGCGGCAACGGTGAGCTTGAACACGGCGGGAGAAGCGCTCGAAGACGCGAGCGGCCAGATCGACACCAACCTCATCAACGTCACGGCCAATACCGGGATCGACCTGATCGGCACTGCCAACGATATCGTCGCTATTGGAATCGACACTACGACCTCGGGACCCAATGTGATCAATAGGTGAAGGCTCGTCGGGTGAGGTGAACGGGATCGTCCGAGCGAAAAGCCGGGCGATCCAGAAGGGGTGCGGCCACACCCACATCCGTGGTGAACAGGATCGCGATGATAGAGCAATCCACATTATGATCCGGTCCCTCGCGTGTTCATTCCAAACCCTCCGCTTGGTCGCCTGCCTGACCACTGCCATACTTGTGACCGCCACAATGCTGTTCTGGTCACTACCTGCCGCGGCGCAGGATTTTGAACAGGTCGCGCCCAAGCAACCCGCACAAGCCCAGCCCGGCAAGATCATCACGGGACCTGTGGGCGAGGCGGCAGCACCGTCGCTGGCCGCGACGCCGGATGATAACAAGCAGGTCCTGGCGAGGCTGAGGGGCCTGCGCTTTGTTTCCCATGCGAGAGACGTCATCACGATCGGCGTCAGCAAGGCCGGCGTGGACCTTGCCACGGTTCCTGGGCTCGACGATCCAACCCTTGAGGCTAAGCTCGAAGCCTATATCGGCAAGCCGCTGACCTTCGGCGACCTGCATGCCATCACCCGCATGGTCGTCGCCTTTCTGCGCGCGCATCACCGTCCGCTGGTCGATGTCGCGTTGCCTGAGCAGGACATCACTACCGGCGTTGTGCAAATTGTGGTCACCGAGTTCGTGCTAGATCGCGTCAAGGTTAAGGGCAATCGCTGGTTTTCAAAAGACCTCATTCAAGATGGCATCGAAACCAAGAGCGGCCAGCCGCTCGATCTCGATCAGCTCAAGCACGATCTGGACTGGCTCAACCGCAATCCCTTCCGCAAAGTCGACGCCGTGCTTGAACCCGGCGAAACGGTTGGCACCACCGACATCCAGCTGACCGTGCAGGATCGATTTCCCTTCCGCGTTTATTTCGGTTTCGACAATTCCGGGACGCCCGTCACCGGCCGTGACCGCTGGAACGTGGGATTAAATTTCGGGAACCTGTTCGGCAGCGACCAGCAGCTCTCCTATCAATTCTCTGCCGGCGACGATCTCCTGCGCCACATCGCCGACGGCAAGGCCCGCTTCATTGCCCATTCCCTCGTCTATGTCACGTCGCTTCCTTGGCGTGACCTGATCGAGGTCTTCGGGTCCTACGTCCAGCAACGCCCCGATGTCGGACCCTACCTTGGGCAGGTTGGACGTTCCTGGCAGGGCAGCGCCCGCTATATCCACACCTTCGACGGACTTGCCTGGCTCAGCCAGGAGTTGCAGTTCGGCTTCGACTACAAGACGAGCAACAACAATCTGGCCTTCGGCGGTACGCAGATTTTCTCGGCCTCCCAGGACATCGACCAGTTCCTCATCACCGACAATACAACCGCGGTCGATCCCTGGGGCGTCACGACGCTTCAGAACGATCTGGTCATCAGTCCCGGCGACCTCACCGCCAACAACAGCAATGCGGCCTTTACGCTCTCCGGCACATCTTTCGCCAAAGCCAAATACATCTATGACACGCTCGCACTCACCCGCGCCACGCAATTGCCCAACAACGCAAGTTGGATCACGCGTCTCAAAGCCCAGTGGGCCGGCGGCAATCTGCTGCCCAGCGAGCAATTAGGTGGCGGTGGCGAAGACAGCGTGCGCGGCTACAATACGCGCGCCGTCAACGGCTCAGAGGGCCTGCTGCTCAGCGAGGAATTGCGCAGCCCGCCCTTTTCGCCGCTGGGCTGGGTATTCCAAAGGCACGCGAATGACACTGTCCAGTTCCTCGCTTTTTGGGACTATGCCCACCTCGGCGATCCCCACACCCAGCCCAACACCCCCGACCACGTCGCACTCGAAAGCACCGGCGCCGGCCTCACCTATGTCATCGGCCGTTATCTGGAACTCCACGCCGATTACGGCTGGCAGCTCCTCACACCTCCCAATGCAAGCAAGCGCAGAGCCGAGGCCGATATCGCCATTACAATCAGTGATTGAGTCTCCGGAGGACGGCACTGTTACAGTTTGAAGCCGCCATGTGGAATTTAGGGGTATTATCCCGGGTTGGTGGCGGAGTCACCATCCACCTGGGATGGGTAGCATGGATAAGTTTTGGAATTGGGCCGAACGCGATTGGGAGCAGCTTATGAACGCTCGTCGCGGATTCATATGCTTTTCGACGTACGACGTGCTGACTTGCGCTTCATCAGGGGTGCCATAAATCGGCGTCTTCTTTGCGCCCGTGCAAATGCCAGGGCTGTATTTGCGCGCCGGGCCGCGATCCGGCGTTTCCGAATATTGCTTTACAAGCTGGGCAAAATGTCCGCGCCCCGCGAAATGCGCCAGGACCACGCCTTTGTAAACGCCTAGGCCGTCGGTCGTGATTTGAAGGCCATCCTTCACGTCGTCGGCGATCCGGGATGCAAGGTCAAAGATGAAATCAGACGCGGCCTCCAGGCTCCGATCAGAAATCAGCCCGGTCACGATCAGCTTGTGGTCGTCAATCGCGGCCCAAGTCCAAACGTCGCCGGCGTAAACCCTCATTTTACCTGACGATGCAGCGGTACCGCTTTCGCCCCAGCTTTCAGCTTGTCGAGATAGTCCGCCCACTGCTGCATCATCGCCCGCCGTTCAGGCAGGTGGCTCGTCCGATTGTAGGCGCGTCCCAGCGGGTCGCGGACAGCGTGCGCCAATTGATGTTCGATGTAGTCCGGCCGAATGCCTAGCACTTCGTCGAGCACGGTCCGTGCCAGCGCTCGAAAACCGTGTCCCGTCATTTGGTCCTTAGGTATTCCCATCGGCCGTAAGGCGGCCAGAATGGCATTGTTGCTCATGGGGCGAGTGGTTGAACGCGCCGAAGGAAAGACGTAGCGCCCGCGTCCGGTCAGCGGCTGAATTCCTTGGAGAATCTCTACAGCCTGCTTGGATAGGGGGACGAGGTGGGGAACGCGCATCTTCATTTTTTCGGCCGCTATGTTCCACTCGGCGCGGTCAAGATTGATTTCAGCCCATTCAGCGGTCCTTAATTCGCCGGGACGCACGAAAACCAAAGGAGCAAGGCAAAGAGCGGCTCTGGTGACGTAATACCCTTGATAGCCATCAATGGCGCGAAGGAGCTCTCCAATGCGCATGGGGTCCGTAATCGCGGCCAAGTGGGTAGCGCGCACTGGCGCAAGGGCGCCGCGCAAATCGGCGGAGGGGTCGCGCTCTGCCCGTCCGGTTGCGACGGCATAGCGGAGGACCTGCCCGCAAATCTGCCTTACCCGATGCGCAGTCTCGCCTGCCCCCCGGTTTTCTATTCGGCGCAGGACGGTAAGCAATTCCGGTGCAGTAACCTCCGCTATTGGCCGTCCGCCGAGCCAGGGAAACACGTCATATTCCAAACGGCGCAAGTTCTTTTGGCAGTGCGAGCTGGTCCATCTCGGGGAATATTTCGTGAGCCATTCCCGGGCTACTGCTTCGAAACTGTTCTCGGCCCGTTCGACCCGCGCTGCCTTGATCGCCTTGCGGTGTTCGCTCGGATCGATCCCGTTGGCGAGCAACTGCCGGGCCTTGTCGCGTTTCTCACGCGCACCGTCGATCCATTCACCGGTTTTCTTGTCCTTGTGTCCTGCCAATGGAACTTCGGGGTAAATGCCAAGCGACAACCGTTTTTCTTTGCCGTCGAAACGATATTTCAACCGCCACCACTTGCCGCCCCTTGGCGTGATTTCGAGGTAAAGCCCGCCGCTATCGAACTTGCGGGTCGTTTTCTTGTCGGGCTTGGCGGTTCGGATTGCGGCGTCAGTAAGGGCCATTTGGGGGCAACTCTTCGTGAGGATGGCTCAATTGCCCCCAATGTTGCCCCCGGATTGCAACAGCCGAGATAAGACAGCATTGGACCCTCGCAAGGCCGAAGTCACTGAAATTCGTTGTATTTGTGGATTGGGCTGGATGTTCCAGGATGGAAAAATGGTGGAGCCAAGCGGGATCGAACCGCTGACCTCCTGCATGCCATGCAGGCGCTCTCCCAGCTGAGCTATGGCCCCGTTCCAGGGATCAGGTATCAGAATAGAGGCGCGCTATGAAAACAAGCATTCTGATCCCTGATCCCTGATACCTATCTTTCATCCTTTTCGATGTCCGCGTCGATAATCCCGCTGACATCGTCTTCGTCTTCCTCGACCTCTTCCAGGAGGCCGTCGTCCTGTTCCTCGTCTTCTTCGACTTCTTCGTCCTCGATCTCCTCGATGGCGGCCTCTTCGCCTTCGACCACCGACATGCCACCGGCCGGTTCGGGTTCCTCGGGCGCGGCTTCTTCTTCCTCGTCCTCGTCGGAGGTGACGAGCGCGGGTTCGTCGGCCACCGGCTCGACGATCGCGGTCTCCGGCTCGGACACCTCGACCTCTTCCTCCTGCTCCTCTTCCTCGACTTCGGGCTCGGGGGCTTCGACGACCGCTTCGGGCTGGCGCGGCCGGCGCTGTTTGTAAAGCGACTCCGGCTCGAAGCTGTAGGCGCACTTCGGGCATTGGATGGGCCGCTTGGCGAGGTCGTAAAACCGCGCGCCGCAGCTCGGGCAAACACGTTTCGTTCCGAGATCCGCCTTGACCAATTCTGTTTCCGCCTGATGACCGGTTGCGAGGGCGCGTCGTTTGCCACGGTTGGCCCCTCCTGTCAAAGCGCTTGACGCGGACGGGCTTTCGGTTAGGCAATCGGGGCCGTTTCGAGGTTGAAAATGACCGCCTCTCCCATGACCGCGTGCCGCTCCGGTCCGCTTTCCGGCACGGCGACGGTTCCCGGCGACAAGTCGATCTCGCACCGCGCGCTGATTCTGGGCGCGCTGGCCTTGGGCGAGACGCGGATTTCCGGCCTCTTGGAGGCGGCCGACGTGCTGGGGACGGCCGAAGCGGTGCGCGCTTTCGGGGCGCGGGCGGTGCGGGTGGGGCCCGGCGCCTGGCACGTCCACGGCACCGGCGTCGGCGGCTGGAGCGAGCCCGACAACGTGCTCGATTTCGGCAATTCCGGCACTGGCTCGCGGCTGATGATGGGGGCGATGGCCACGACCGGGATTTTGGCGGTGTTCACCGGCGATGCCTCGCTGCGGAAGCGCCCGATGGGGCGCGTGCTCGAGCCGCTGAGACGTTTCGGCGCGGAATATGAGGCGCGCGCCGGCGGGTTGATGCCGGTCACGCTGAAGGGTGCGTCGCGACCGATCTCGACCGACACCGAAATCGCGATCGCCTCGGCGCAAGTAAAGTCGGCGATGCTGCTGGCGGCGCTGAACGCGCCCGGCCGCTCCTGCATCACCCAGAAGGTGCTGACGCGCGACCACAGCGAGCGGATGCTGAAGGCGTTCGGCGCCGACATTGCGGTCGAGCCTCTGGCCAAGGGCGAGGCGATCACCATCGCCGGCGAAGCGGAGTTGAAAGGCGTCGTCGTGGACGTGCCGCGCGACCCCTCTTCGGCGGCGTTCGCCATCGTGGCGGCGCTGATCGTGCCCGGCTCGGAGATTTCCTTGCCCGGCATCTTGCTCAATCCGCGCCGTACCGGCCTGATCGACACGCTGCGCGAAATGGGCGCGGACATTTCCGCCGCGCACGAGCGCGAAAGCGGCGGCGAGAAGGTCGGCGATCTCACGGTGCGCGCCTCCGCGCTCAAAGGCGTGGAAGTGCCGCCCGAGCGCGCGCCGTCGATGATCGACGAATATCCGATCCTGGCGGTCGCCGCGGCCTTCGCCCAAGGCCGCACGGTGATGCGCGGACTCGATGAGCTGCGCATCAAGGAAAGCGACCGGCTGGCCGCCATCGTCGCCGGCTTGCGCGCGGGCGGCGTCACCGTGGGCGAAATGAGCGACGGGATGATCGTCGAAGGCCGCGCCGGCGAAGTTCCCGGCGGCGGCATGGTCGCAACCCATATGGATCACCGCATCGCCATGGCGTTCCTGACGATGGGCTTTGCCGCGCGCGAGCCCATGACCGTCGACGACAGCGCGATGGTCGCGACCTCGTTCCCCGAATTCGAGCACCTGATGCGCGGCTTGGGGGCGGTGTTCGAGGCGGCGAATCATTGAGTACGGTCAACCAGTTGACAGCAAATACATGTTAATATGGTACATGAGAATCGCCTTACCGAGCGGAAAAGGCCCGAGGATTAAAACGTGAGCGAGATTAAACGCCTAGAGCTAAAGAACCTAACCGCCTTCGCCTCCCTGGATCAGGAATTTTCAGGCGGTGTGAATATTTTTCTTGGCGCAAACGGTACCGGGAAGACGCATCTCTTGAAGTTGCTCTATGCAGCATGCGCAGTTACCGGTGGAGAAGATCGAGAAAAAGGCTTTGGAATCAAACTTCGAAACGTTTTTAGTCCATACGAAGGCCGCATCGGCAGGTTAGTCAGGCGTCAAAACAAAAGTACTACCGCAACTATATCAGTTGAAAAGAAAAATAATTTGAAACTCACGGCGACGTTTTCGAACCATACGATTCATGCCGAGGATGTCAGTGTGGTTGGACAGCGTCGCTGGAGTCGCACTGCCATCATCAGTGCGTACATTCCAGTTAAGGAAATGCTCGCCCATGCACCCGGGTTTTTGGCTTTGGCCGCAAAACGTGAAATTGCCTTTGAAGAAGTGTACCCCGACCTAATAAGGCTTGCATTCTTACCGCGCTTGAAAGGGCCGACGGAGCAGCACCGTAAACGCCTTCTCGATGTGCTACAGAAAGCAATAGAAGGAAGTGTTGTTACAAAGGGTGAATACTTTTTCCTGAAAAACAAACAAGGTGAGCTAGAATTTTCTTTGCTAGCCGAAGGCATACGAAAACTCGCATTGATCTGGCTTCTCATTCAGAATGGCACTTTGTTAGAAGGCTCAGTATTGTTCTGGGATGAGCCTGAAGCACACTTAAATCCGTCACTCATGGGGCAGGTGGTCGAAATCATTCTTGAATTGCAGCGGATCGGCGTGCAGGTGTTTCTCAGTACGCATAACTATGTGCTTTTGAAGGAGTTTGACTTGAGAAAAAAAGACGGGGACGACATTCGGTATATATCGCTCTTTCGCAAGGCTGAGGGCTATGTGTCTGCCAATTCTTGTGATGAATATGATCGTATTGACCCAAACGCCGTTTCAGAAACATTCAGCAATCTTTATGACCGTGAACTTGAGAGAAGTATCGGGATACCTAAGAAATGAGTATTGTCAAAGAGGGACGTTTACAGATTAAATTTCCAAAGAAAACAAAAACTCGCAAATTTGATGATGCTGCTCACGGTCTAAGTCACTGTATGAAGGCGGTTGATTATATTGTCGAGGTTAACAAGCGCGTGATATTTTTGGAAATAAAGGACCCCGATAATCCTGACGCCGCAGAAAGGGACCGAAGAAAGTTTATTGAGGATATTCAAAGCGGTCGTTTGGATGATGCGCTTAAGGTCAAATGCCGTGATTCCTTTTTATACGAATGGGCTTCTGGGAACGTGAAAAAGAAGCCCATTCACTACATTGTGTTAATTGGGTCGAGTGGTTTGAGTGATGCAGAACTCCTTGCTCGTACAGATGCCCTTAAACGGAAGATTCCAATTTACGGTCCGCAAGGTAGGCCGTGGCGAAAGCCGTTTATCGCGGGATGCGCGGTTCTGAATCTGTCGGCTTGGAATAAACGGCTAGCGGAATATCCGGCGACGCGAGTTAATCCTTGATCACCATCGCCGTCGATGGAGCCGATGCAAGCGGCAAGGTACGCTAAGGCTCATTCACTCGTTCAACACCGTCACCCCGCAAGTTTTCGCGGCCTTGGCGAGCGCTTGATCCAGCGTCGCCAGCGGCAATCCGGATCGCAGGCTGAGTTCGAGATAGCCCGCGTCGTATATCGTCAACTTGTGTGCCAGTGCGAGCTCGAACGAAGTGCCCCAGGCACGCTCGGCCGTTTGCGTGTCGATTTCGATGGGGAGCTTGAAATAGACGGCAATGGCATGCGCGCGGTCTGCGGCGGTGATGAGCGCTTTTCGCTCATAAGTCAGGAGCACATTGGCCACTTCAATCGGCCACAGGCTGGTAACCAACGCGCCGCCTTCACTGGCTTCGTTCAACAGCGCCTCGGTGCGTGGCGTTCTTTCGCCCTTCAGCACCCACGCCAAAGCGACGGAACTGTCCAGAACGAACGCCGGCATCAGCGCCGCCCTTCGTCGCGCATCTTCTTGATTTCTTCCCAGCCGAGTTTGGGGGCGTTGATGGCGTTCGCCAGTTTGCGAAGTTCCTGTACCGCCGCGCGGGCTTTTTCACGGTCGAAGCCGGGGTTCAAGGGCATCAGCTTCGCCACCGGCTTGCCCCGGCGGCTGATGACGATCTCCTCGCCCTTTTCAACCCGGTCGAGCAGCGAACCGAGGGTGTTCTTGGCCTCGAAGGCGCCTATTTCATGCATAACGGACCTCAATAAGCTAGACTGTAAGCTAGATTACTACGATTGCAACCAGAAAGCTAGTTCGGTCAACTTTTGCATCGGTGCGGGTTTCGGTAGAATAGCACCATGGCTCCGAAACCCGCCCCTGCCGCCGAACCGGACGACCGCGCCGAATATCTCGCCGCGGTGGATGAGGGACTTGCCGACGTCAAAGCCGGGCGTATCGCGCCTTACGAAAAAGTCCGCCGCTGGCTCTTGTCCTGGGGCAGCGACAAGGAATTGCCTCCGCCCAAATGCCCGTGAATTTCACGCGGCGCGCTTTGCGCGACCTTGCGCATATCAGGGATTACATCGCAAAGGACAATCCCCGAGCGGCCTCGCGCATGGCGGTGGAACTCGTTGCGGCCTGCGACCGGCTCGAATATTTTCCCGAGCGCGGCCGGCCGGGTTTGCGGCGAGTTACGCGCGAACTGACGACCGTTTGGCCTTATGTGATCGTCTATCGCGTTAGCGGCAAGGACATTGACATTCTTGCCGTTTGGCATGGCGCGCAGGCTCGGCGCGGCTCATAGCCAGGCTGTCGCAGGAGCCTGGAAATGTATTCCGCCGCGACGCCGTTGCGGTTGACCTTTTGGCGCCGAGCGGGATTGTGGCGTCGGCGGGCGCGGGAGAGCGGGGGATGCTTGGACGGATTGTCGGTCGGACCGCGGTTCTCGCTGTCGGCTTGTTCATCGCGCTCGGCAGTTTCTGGGTCTACGCAGACCTGTCGCGCGCCCACCAGCCGGGATTGGTGATCGAGCTGCGCCTGTTGGCGCTCGTCTGCCTTGCCGTGGCGCTGGTATTCATCCTCATCGGCGAGGCGCGGCGGCGCAAGCCTTGCGTCATCGCCGTCGACGGCACGGCCGCTTCGGGCAAAGGCACGTTGGCCAAGCGCCTGGCCGCGCATTTCGGTTTCGCCCATCTGGATTCGGGATCGCTCTATCGCCTGGTCGCGGTCGGCGTGCTGGAAGCGGGCGGCGATCCGTCGAACGAGGCCGATGCGCTCGCCGCCGCGCGCGCCATCGATCCTGCCCGGCGCGACGATCCGGCGATCCGCAGCGAAGACGTCGGCCAGGCGGCCTCGCAAGTCGCGGTGTTCGCCTTGGTGCGCGCCTGCCTTCACGACTTCCAGCAAAACTTCATCGCCCGTCCGCCGGGCGGCGCACCGGGCGCGGTGCTGGACGGGCGCGACATCGGCACGGTCATCGCGCCGAAGGCCACGGTGAAACTGTTCGTCGACGCCAAGCCCGAGGTGCGCGCGCACCGGCGCTGGCTGGAATTGAAAGAACGCGGCATCGCGCGCGACGAAGCGGAAATCCTGGCCGAAATCCTCGCCCGCGATAAGGCCGACCGGGAACGGGCGGTTTCGCCACTTAGACGTGCGGACGACGCGATCTTGCTCGACACCTCCGATTTGGCTATAGACGCCGCGTTCGAGGCAGCCCTCGCCTTGGTCAAGCCAAGGATCGAGACTGCGCTCAAGGCCCGCCAAGGGGGTTAGGAGACCCGGCGGCCTGACCCGAGCGGCCTCGAACTTATCCGAAAACCCACGCCTTGCGGGCGCATTCACGTTTTGTGATGGCCTGCTTGGAAGTCCGCCGGAGCGATCCGGTTGGCATGCTTGTTTGAGAACCTATGGCCCGCCACGCACAAGCCAAGCCGCCCCGCGAAGAGTCCATCGCCACCCCGAGCCGCGACGATTTCGCGGCCATGCTCGAAGCGAGTTTCATTACCCAATCGCCGGCCGAAGGTTCGGTGATCAAGGGCAAGATCGTCGCCATCGAAAACGATTTCGCGGTAGTCGATGTCGGGCTGAAGACCGAGGGCCGCGTCAGCCTCAAGGAATTCGCCATGCCCGGCATGGCGCCCAAGATCACAGTGGGCGACGAGGTTGAGGTGTATCTGGAGCGGGTCGAAAACGCGCTCGGCGAAGCGGTGCTGTCGCGCGACAAGGCGCGGCGCGAGGAAAGCTGGATCAGGCTGGAGAAGGCCTTCAACGAGCAGACCCGCGTCACCGGCGTGATCTTCGGCCGCGTCAAGGGCGGCTTCACCGTCGATCTCGACGGCGCCGTTGCGTTTTTGCCCGGCTCGCAGGTGGACGTGCGCCCGATGCGCGACGTGGGTCCCTTGATGAACCAGCCGCAGCCGTTCCAAATCCTCAAGATGGATCGCCGCCGCGGCAACATCGTGGTGTCGCGCCGCGCGGTCTTGGAAGAGCGCCGCGCCGAAGAGCGTTCCTCGCTGGTCGCCTCGCTGCAGGAAAAGCAGGTGGTGGAAGGCGTGGTCAAGAACATCACCGACTACGGCGCCTTCGTCGATCTCGGCGGCGTCGACGGGCTGTTGCACGTCACCGACATCGCTTGGCGGCGCGTCAGCCATCCGACCGAAGTGCTCAACGTCGGCCAGACCGTCACGGTACAGATCATCAAGATCAACCACGACACCCAGCGCATCTCGCTGGGCATGAAGCAGCTGCAGACCGATCCCTGGGAAGGCGTCGGCGCCAAATATCCGCAGGGCGTCAAGTTCAAGGGCAAGGTCACCAACGTCACCGATTACGGCGCCTTCGTCGAGCTGGAGCCGGGCGTCGAAGGCCTGGTGCACGTCAGCGAAATGAGCTGGGTGAAGAAAAACGTCGCGCCGTCGAAGATCGTGGCGCCCGGCGCTGAAGTGGACGTGCAGGTGCTGGAGGTCGATTCCAACAAGCGGCGCATCTCGCTCGGCCTCAAGCAGACGCAGGACAATCCCTGGCAGGTGTTCGCCGCCCAGCATCCGCCGGGCAGCGTGGTCGAAGGCGAGATCAAGTCGATCACCGAGTTCGGCCTGTTCGTCGGCGTCGCCGAGGACATCGACGGCATGGTGCACCTCAGCGACATCGCCTGGGACAAGTCGGGCGATCAGGCGGTGGCCGACTATCAGAAGGGCCAGACCGTCAAGGCGAAAGTGCTCGACGTCGACGTCGAGAAGGAGCGCATCTCGCTCGGCATCAAGCAGCTCGAAGGCGATCCGATGGAGAAGGCCGGCCCGCTGAAGAAAGGCGCCGTCGTCACCGTCGCGGTCACCGAAGTGAACGACGGCGGCATCGAGGTGCAGCTCGACGGCGGCGCCAAGAGCTTCATCCGCCGTTCCGACCTGGCGCGCGACCGCGCCGATCAGCGCCCGGAGCGTTTCGGCGTCGGCGACAAGGTCGATGCGCTGGTCACCAGCGTCGACAAGAGCTCGCGCAAGATCGGCCTGTCGATCAAGGCGCGCGAAGTGGCGGAGGAAAAGGAAGCCGTGGCGCAATACGGCTCGTCGGATTCGGGCGCCTCGCTCGGCGACATCCTCGGCGCCGCGCTCAAGAAGCGCGGCAAGAAGGACAAGGGCGAAGAAGGCGAGGAGTGATCGCCGATTCTGTTATGGCTAGGCTCGACCCGGCCATCCATCAATAAAAGAGGCGCGGGTCACTCCGCGCCTTTTCTTCTCACATTTTATGTTCTATATTTGTTCCCGCTTCTTTGCTGAGATTGATCATGGTTGATCCTGAAGACGGATTACCGGTTGCAGAAGATGTCGGCGAATGGGCGCTCGAAAAGCATGAGCGGCTACGAAAATACGTCGATATCTCGCGTGCCGTTCGACGTATGTACACCGTGAAACCAAAGAGAGGAGAATACTTGGGCGGGGCTACATACATTGACCTGTTCTGCGGACCTGGGCGCGCTCGCTTACGACGGTCTGGCCCCATTATCGATGGTAGCCCACTCGTTGCCTATAAGTCTGCCGTACTGGGTGGTTATCCGTTTTCGGAAATACACGTAGCCGATATTGATGGCTCGTCATGTGATGCAGCCGTTAAACGTATCACTGCCATCGGTGGGCACGCGTTCGGGTATCCTGGTATTGCGGAAGAAACTGCAAGTGCAATTATCTCGAAATTGAACCCGGACGGTCTGCATTTTGCTTTTCTTGATCCATATGACTTGGAAGGTTTATCCTTTGAGGTAATCAGTCAACTTGCGAAATTGAAAAGTATTGATCTTTTGCTGCATGTCAGTATGCAAGATCTTCAGCGTAACCTTGCCCGATACGAGGCGGAGAATCCGTCTCGATTGGATGCTTTTGCACCCGGTTGGCGTCAGGCAGTAGACACGAAACAATCCATTCAACCGTTTCGTGCTTCTTTGCTTTTGTATTGGCAAACCCTGATGCAGAAGCTTGGATTTATGCACCCACGCGGGGTAGAAAAAGTAACGGGGAGTAAGAACCAGAGACTCTACTGGTTGGTGTTTTTGAGTAAGAGAAAGATTGCAAACGACTTCTGGGATAAAATCCGTAATATCTCTGGACAAGGTGATCTGCTCGTATAGCGGTAAGGGTGAATTGCGTGGCCGGTCTAAGTGATATCGAATGGACGGATGCGACCTGGAACCCGATCTCCGGGTGCGAGATTGAGTCGCCGGGCTGCACCCATTGCTACGCCATGCGCATGGCCGCGCGCCTGCAGGTGATGGGCCATCCCGCTTATGAGGGTGTAACGCGAAAGGCCAAGGGGCGGCCGGTCTGGACTGGCCTGCTTCATCTGAACGAGGCCGCGCTCGAAATTCCGCTTCGCTGGCGGGCGCCGCGGAAGATTTTCGTCAATTCGATGTCCGATCTGTTCCAGGATGGCGTGCCGGACGATTTCATCGCGCGCGTCTGGAGCGTTATGGGGCACACGCCGCGCCATATCTATCAAATCCTGACCAAGCGTCCCCAAAACATGCTGCGGGTTCTTGGCAGTGGCGTGCTGCCCGTCCTGCCGAACGTTTGGCTCGGCACTTCGGTGGAATCGGAGCGTTATGTTGATCGCATCACGTTGCTCCGGTTGGTGCCTGCGCAAATCCGCTTCGTCTCATTTGAACCGCTGATCGCTCCAGTGGGAAAGGTGAATTTATCAGATATCCACTGGGCCATTGTCGGCGGAGAATCCGGCCCTCGCGCCCGCAAGATGGAGAAGAAGTGGGTGGAAGAAATCCACGCACAGTGCCGCGAACAGAACGTGGCGTTTTTCTTCAAGCAATGGGGCGGCGTAAACAAGAAAGCGGCGGGGCGCCGATTTCGTCGACGCCTCTGGAACGAATATCCGCCGTATCAGATCGCAGCCGAGTGATCGCCGTCTAATTCCCGTCGTCGCACGTCCACAGCGCGGCGGCGGCGTCGCGCACGCCGTCCTCGGCGTCCTTGGACTGTTCTTCGGGATGGCGCGACAGCCAGGCGACGATTTCGGCTTGCGCTTTCAGCCGGTTGTCGGGCATGCAGTGAATGCTCATGAAAACCTCCATCAATTCACCGCTCATGAAGTGATCGTTGCACTTGGCGGCCGAGGCTTGGCAATCGGCGAGCAGCACCTGGACGGACAGCACGTCGGCGCGCGCCGGCGCGGCGATCAACGCCGATACGACAAGCCACGCCGCTGCGAAAAGACCTGCGCTGCCAAACCCGCGCACGGATGCCCCCATCATGCCGGACGGGAAAGTCAAGCATGGAGCACGCGTGGCGTGTAGAGTGAATTATAAAGATACTTAATAGCGCAGGCTCAAAACCACCCCGGCGCCAATGCCGGGAAGAAATTCACCAGGATCTCCCGCGCGCTGACGAGGCCGATGCCGGCGCCGACGAACACGTCGCTCAGGAAATGCGCGTTGAGCAGCGCCCGCGTCGAGGCCAGCCCCAGCGCCAGCGCGAACCACAGCGCCGCGCCGTGCGGCCACAGCGCGCTCGCCAGCACCGCCACGCACATGATGGTCAGGGCATGGCCCGAGGGGAACGAGTTCAGCTCGCGATCGAAGCGCAGCAGCACGAAGCCGTAACGACCCATGTCGAGCTCATCGCGCGGCCGCCTGCGGCCCAGCACCAGCTTGATGCCGTGCAGCACCGCGCTGCCCAGCGCCAGGCTGCCGAAGAAGGCGAGCGCGCATTGCTGCATCAGTTTGACCGTCGCGTTGCTGCCGAACAGGCGCAGCCAGGCCCAGCTCAGCGCCAGCACCACCAGGTCGAGGACGAGCCAATGCGCCGCCTTGGCCAGATGGGTGATCTTGTCGAGCAGCTGATGGCTGCTCAGGCTTACGTGTTCGTAGATGAAATGCACCGCCCGCCGATCGACGGCCAGGCACGCGATCCCCACGGCGATCAGGAAAACACCCGCCCAAAGCAACATCATGCCTGCTTGCCCCGCCGGCGCGCCGCTGTCAATTCGGCATATGAGCGGGAGCGGCGGGTCGGCCTCACGCCATCTGGCGGCGATCGGCGACCATCGGGAAGCTGGCGCACACCGTGGTGCCGACGCCTTCCTCGCTGTCGATGTGGAGCGAGCCGCCGTGCTTTTCCATCAGCGCACGCACCAGCGCCAGGCCGAGTCCGGAGCCGCCCTTGGCCAGCATCGGATCGCTGTTGACCTGCTCGAAGGGATTGCCCAGCCGCGGCAGGTCCTCCGCCGGAATGCCGATGCCGGTGTCGCGCACGGTGACGACCGTCTGACCGTCACGCGTGCGGACACTGACGCCGACGTGACCTCCGGCCGGCGTGAACTTGATGGCGTTGGTGAGCAGGTTGAGCAGCACCTGTTTTACCGCGCGCTTGTCGGCGATCAGGAACACCGGCTCTTCGGGCAGCGAGACGGTGAGTTCCAGCCCGCTGTTCTCGGCGCGGTCGCGCAGCATGCGCGCGCAGTCTTCCACCGTGCCGCCGATATCGACGCGCTCGAAGTTGAGCTCCAGCTTGCCGGCTTCGATCTTCGCCATGTCGAGCATGTCGGAGATCAGATCGAGCAGCAGCTGGCCGGAATCGTAGATCAGGGTGGCGTATTCCTCGTAGCGCGCATTGCCCAACGGCCCGAAGGTGCGCTGGCGCATCAGGTCGGTGAAGCCGATCACCGCGTTGAGCGGCGTGCGCAGCTCGTGGCTCATGTTGGCGAGGAAGCGCGATTTCGCCTTGTTGGCGGCTTCGGCGCGTTCCCGCGCGGAGCGGATCGCCATCTCGTGGTTCATGCGCTCGCTGACGTCGCGCGTCACGCTGATGATGTTCTTGAGCACGCCCGTTTCGCCGTCGTAGACGCCGCGCGTCGAGGCTTCGAGCCAGATATAATGGCCGTCGCCGTGCCGCATGCGGTAGGTGACGGTGAGCGTCTGGCCCGGCGCCGGCTTGGCCACCAATTTGGCCGCCTCCGCAACGTCGTCGGGATGGACGAAGACCAGGAACTTGCCGCTTTCGATCTCGTGGGGTTTGCGCTTCAGCACGCGTTCGAGCGCGCCCGAGGCGAACGACACGCTTCCGTCCGGCTTGTGCAGCAACACGATATCCGAGGATTCCTCGGCCATCAGGCGATAGGCGTTGTAGGCCTTTTCGCGGTCCGCTTCGGCGACGTATTCCCCGTCGGCCATGATATCCCTCGCTCGCGCCGCCCTTTTCGGCGCCTGGACGTCAGACTACGCGCTTGATGTTAATCAACGCTTTCGCAACCGCGAGCGAGGGGCCGCGCCTTTTTGTCCATTGCGTTAAGCGGTGCTTAACGCGGGCGCGGCGCGAAAAGATTTGCTTCAGGCTTTCCGCTACGGTGGCGTGCTGTATAAGAAGCGGCAAACCGATCGGAGGGGGATTTCGCATGCGTTATTTTGTCGTGGCACTGTTGACCGGCGCGTTGGCCGCCCAGGCCGCCGGCGATCCTTTGAGCGAGAAGGCCAATGCGGCCTATCTCGCCGCCAATGCCAAGAAGCCCGGCGTCGTCGTGGTGCCCGGCATTCAGTATCAGGTGCTCAAGAGCGGCAGCGGCGCAACGCCGACCGGTCACGATTGCGTGACCGTGAACTACAAAGGCATGTTGATCGACGGCAAGGTGTTCGACGAAACCAAGGGCACGCCGCGCAGCTTTCCGGCGGGCGGGCTGATCCCGGGCTGGGTCGAGGCGTTGCGGCTGATGCATGTGGGCGACAAGTGGCGCATCGTGATCCCGGCGGGACTGGCTTACGGCAAGACCGGCGCCGGCAACGGCGTCATTCCGCCCGATCAGACTCTGGTGTTCGAGATCGAACTTTTGAAAGTCTCACCGATGAGCGTGGTGGGGTGCTCGTAAACTCGTAACGTGCTTTCGTGTCATGGCCCGCGAATGCGGGCCACCCAGGTGATGCCTGCACCGCCGTTCCAGAATTCACCTAGGTCCGCCGCATTCGCGGCGGATGACATGAATGGATGAATACCGCATCTACAATCGTTCCAGCGCCCGCCAGCCGATGTCGCGCCGGCAGAAGCCTTCCGGCCAATCGATCGCGTCCACCGCCGCATAAGCGCGGTCGCGCGCCTCGCGCACGTCTTTGCCCACAGAGCTGACGGAGAGCACGCGCCCACCGGCGGCCACGATCTTGCCGCCCTGCTTCGCCGTGCCGGCGTGGAAAATCTGCACGCCGGGCAGCTTCGCCGCGTCGTCGAGCCCGCGGATTTCCGAGCCTTTGGCATAGGAACCGGGATAGCCTTTCGCCGCCATCACCACGGTCAGCGCCGCTTCGGCGCTCCAGACGAGATCGAGCGTGTCGAGCACGCCGTCGCGCGCCGCGATCAGCGCGGTCGCCAGATCCGACTTCAGCCGCAGCATCAGCACCTGGCATTCGGGATCGCCGAAACGGCAATTGTATTCGATCAGCTTGGGCTCGCCGTTCTCGATCATCAGTCCGGCGAACAGCACGCCGCGATAAGGCGTGCCGCGCGCGGCCATGGCGGCGATCGTCGGCCGGATGATGCGCGACATCGTCTTGTCGATCACCGCGGCGCTGAGCACCGGCGCCGGCGAGGTGGCGCCCATGCCGCCGGTGTTGGGGCCTTTGTCGCCGTCGAAGGCGCGCTTGTGGTCCTGCGCGCCGATCAGCGGCAGCACGTGCACGCCGTCGCTGAGCGCGAAGAAGCTCGCTTCCTCGCCCTCGAGATATTCCTCGACGACGATCTCGGCGCCCGCGGCGCCGAAAGCACCCGCCAGCATGGCGTCGATGGCCGCCGCCGCGGCCGCCTGCGTCTCGGCGATGATGACGCCTTTGCCCGCCGCCAATCCGTCGGCCTTGACCACCACCGGCAAGCCCAGCGTCGCGGCATGGGCTTTCGCCGCCGCGGCCTCGCGGAATCGGCCGAAGCGGGCGGTGGGAATGCCGTTGAGCTCGCACAACTGTTTGACGAAGCCCTTCGAGCCTTCCAGCATCGCCGCTTTGGCGCTGGGGCCGAGGCATTTGATGCCGGCCGCCTCAAAGCGGTCGGCGAGGCCCGCGACCAGCGGCGCCTCCGGCCCGATCACCACGAAATCGATCTGTTTCTGCTTGGCGAAGCCGAGCAGAACTTCGGGTTCGTCCGCCGCTACGGCCACGCATTCGGCGACCGCCTCGATCCCTGGATTGCCCGGCGCGCAATAGAGCTTGTCCACGATCGGGCTTGCCGAAAGCGACCAGGCCAGCGCGTGCTCGCGGCCTCCCGAGCCGATGAGAAGGATGTTCAAAGTTATAAAAAAATAACCCCCCCCCCCCCCCCCGGGGGGGGTGGGGGTGGGGGTGGGGGGCCCTCGACGGTTAATCTCGGCACCCCCTCACCCTAACCCTCTCCCCCAATCGGGGGAGAGGGAAATCCTGCCGCGCTTTCTATATCATCTGTGAATCATGTCCGAATCCGAAACCAACCTGCCCGAATTCTCCGTCAGCGAGCTGTCCGCCGCGCTCAAGCGCACGGTCGAGGAGGCCTATCCCTTCGTCCGCGTGCGCGGCGAGATCAGCGGCCTGAAGCTCCATTCCTCGGGCCACGTTTATTTCGATCTGAAAGACGACAAAGCGGTACTCAACGCCGTGATCTGGAAAGGCACCGCCCGCGCGCTGAAGGTCAAGCCGGAAAGCGGGCTTGAGGTGATCTGCACCGGGCGCGTGTCCACTTATGCCGGTTCGTCGCGCTATCAGCTGATCGTCGAGCAGGTCGAGCTGGCCGGGCTTGGCGCGCTGATGGCGATGCTGGAAGAGCGCAAGAAGAAGCTCGCCGCCGAAGGCTTGTTCGCCGTCGAGCACAAGCGCCGCTTGCCGTTCCTGCCCGAGGTGATCGGCGTGATCACTTCGCCGACCGGCGCGGTGATTCGCGACATCATGCAGCGGCTTGCGGCGCGCTTTCCCCGCCGCGTGCTGTTGTGGCCGGTGGCCGTGCAAGGCGAGCGCGCGGCGGGCGAGATCGCGGCGGCGATCCGCGGCTTCAACGCGCTTCCCGCGGCGGGCTTGCCGCGCCCCGACGTGCTGATCGTGGCGCGCGGCGGCGGCTCGCTGGAAGACCTGATGGCCTTCAACGAAGAGAGCGTGGTGCGCGCCGCGGCCGAAAGCGCCATTCCGCTGATCTCGGCGGTCGGTCACGAGACCGACACCACGCTGATCGACTTCGCCGCCGATGTCCGTGCGCCGACGCCCACCGCCGCGGCCGAGCTTGCCGTGCCGGTGCGCACGGAGTTGCTCGCGCAGACGCTCGATTTCGAGCGCCGGCTGTTGCGCGTCACGACCCGCAGCCTGGAAGAGCGCCGCCGCGCGTTGGCGCAACTCGCCCGCGTCCTGCCGCGCCCCGATCAGTTGTTCGCGGCGCCGCGTCAGCGTTTCGACACGGCGGCGGAGCGCCTCGGCCATGCCTTGCGCCGCAATCTGGAGGTCCATCGCCGCGCCTTCATTCAGGTCGCCGCGCTGCTGCGCCCGCTCGGATTGAAGCAGCGCCTGTCGCTTGGTGCGGAGCGCACGCAGGCTCTGGCGCGGCGGCTGGCGCGCGCCGAGCGCACGTGCGTGGCCGAGTGGCGCAGCCGGCTCGACGGCTTGGCGCGCGTGCTCGATGGCGTCAGCCACAAGGCGGTGTTGGCGCGCGGCTTCGCGTTGGTGCGCGGAGCGGACGGAGCGCTGCGCCGCGCCGCCGCCGCCATCCAAGCCGGCGAGCATCTGACGCTGACCTTCGGCGACGGCGAGGCCGGCGCGACCGCCGACGGCCACGCCACACCCAAATCCAAACCCCGCGCCAAGTCGCCCGGCGGGCAGGGGGATTTGTTTTAGAGAGCAGTAACGGCTCCGATTAAGAACACCCCAGTTCGTTATTGCCGGGCTTGCCCCGAGAGATAAGCCACTCATGGCGGCACGCTTGTGCGTCCTCGTAATTATTTTGTGTTTCCTTTACCATATTGCTCGGGCTCAGGAGCGCGCTAGCCATGCTGCTCGTCGTAGTCATCTTGTGGGGACTATTCGTGGCGTTTGGAACGATCGCGATCTTTGTTCCCATTATAGTCGTATTAAATAAAGACGCGCGCAGTGAACGAAACAGGTGGCCGCAACGATTGTGGTTGGTCGGTAGCATATTACCCGGTATCACGTTGGGATACACATTACTGGTGAACTGGGCGGGATTGATCTGGTTCGGTGTCGCGTTACTTGTCTTTTTTGTCACTACGTTTGTACAGATTGCTTATGCGCTGAGGGAAGAAGTCTCTTCATTAGCAGAAGTGAAGGAGAAAGTTTTGGCAGGACTTAGATTTCTCAATGCCGCGGATAGAATCGTGAAAGTGGGGACCCCGGCATGCAATTTACCTCCAGCCAATATTTGTGAACCTGAAGCACCAGCAGTTATTCCTACGTCAGGCCAAAATTGGCTGGAATGTCTTAAATCGTTGAAGATAGTACTCTTGTCTAATCTGATACTAGGCGTGTTAGTATTCCTCTTCGTGCCGTGGATCAGGAAGGCTCTATTCAGTGTCGGCATTGGCGACAACGGTTTAGTCTTCGTCATCATATTTATGTTCGCGGCCGGAAGTTACCTCAACCGAAAGACGGTAGGAAACATCTGTTTAGGTAGAACCAACCTTTCCAATTGGGCTGTGAGGTTCGTTGGGGTTGCGGCTTGCTTAGTCGCCGCCTTCTTACTCGTTGTGCCTCTGTTTGACGCATTTATGCCCGTGACATCAGTCATCGGACGTTTGTTCTCTTTCAGAACTTCCATTCTATTGGTCGGATTAGGTCTAGTTTTTTCGGGTGGCGGTCACGGTTTGTTACGTTTGAGCACTTACATTTCGGCTACTGATGCGATGCGTGCGGACCAGAGACCGCCGGTGCTTTATCTTCGCTCCTTTGCAAGAGAATCACGGCTTGCAGCGTACAGAAAGAGATTGGAGGACTTTGTAAGCGGTGTGGCGCAACTAGGAAGACTAACAGCTGGTATAATCAAGACCATGCGGATGGCCCTAGCTTCGGAGGATGATGACAAGATCAGCGAGACGGTGAGTCCATATTTTGAACTGAAGAGAGAACGCACTTTCAGCTTGGCAGATGGAGCAGGTTTCGCGGAACTTATAGCCAGTGGGCGTATTGGCTTTTCGGACGAACAGCTAACGATAGCCAGAATTTTTCGTCAGATGGGCCCATACATTGGCATCGCGAGACCTGGCGAAACGACCTCATGGTCCGATGTAGGGTCATGGAAACTTCGTGTTCAAGCGGAACACTGGAAAGAAGTTGTCAGTGATCTAATTCAGCGCGCGCGCGTCATCATAATCGAGGCGGGAAGTTCCAAAGGTCTATTATGGGAGCTTACACAGGTAACCCAGAAAGCAAGACCTCGAACAGTTCTTTTGATACTTCCCCGTGGGGCATCAGAATACAATAAATTTCGCGAGTATACCGCTTCGATATTCCCGGTGCCGCTGCCTAACGCTCGCCCGAGTTCCAGGTTCGTTATGTTTGACGATTGGTGGAACCCATATCCATTGAAAGCGACGTCTAATCCGCAAGATTCCCCGATCACCATGATGTCCATCACGCCGATACTTCGCCCATTCCTCAAAAGGAATGGCTACGAAGTGCCAGAATTCTGGACACCTATGGATAATTGATTGGTGGGTAGGAATCCGAGCACCATGCACCGGCTTTCACGCCTCTTGAATTCTATCCTTTTGTTCCTACATCGTACGGTCAGCCCGATGGCGTGAAAATTGCGCCAACGCGCAGTTCATGGAGGTGTGGTGAGGGAGGGTCCCCTCGAAGAAGTCGAAAACAATTATCTTGCGGAAGGAGCGCCGCGGGGGAGGGGGTAGCCCGAAAACCGAGGTTCAATTGGGCAGATAGGGTAGGCTTACGGCAGATAATGGGAGCGCGGAAGGACGTGTTTTATGTATTTTTGCCAATGGCTTGCGAGGAAAATTCGGGAATTGAATTCAACTTTTCTTTTCTACGGACTCCCCGCCGGGTAGAAAACCCGGCCGAACCGCTTAGAGTGCCGACATGAACCGCATGGAACGCGATTTCCGGCCTGAAGGCATGGCCGACCTCGAATACCTCGACGGCGAGTACCGCGTCGTGAAACCGGGCTCGTTCGTCGTCTGCGCGGTGACGGGCGTGCACATTCCGCTCGAAGCGCTGCGCTATTGGAGCGTCGATCTGCAAGAGGCTTATGCCACGGCGGACGTGGCGCTCGAACGCTTTCGCGAAACCGGAAAGACGCCGGCATGATCGCGCGCCGCGGCGTGCTGGCCGGCGGTCTTTTCTTGGCGGCGCTGCCGCGCGCCTTCGCGCAGACTTCGTCGCACATCGCGTTGCGCGGCTCGCACGAGCAGGGCGCGCTGGTCATCGGCGAAGCGGCCGGCGCCAATGCCGTCACCGTGGACGGCCAAGCCGTGAATTTTTCCGGCGGCCAATTTGCCTTCGGCATCGCTTACGACCGCACCGCGCCGATCAAGGTCGTGGCGCTGGTCGGCGGCGACGTGATCGAGAGCACCGAACTCGTTCCCATCGTCCGCCAATATGAAACCCAGCCCGTCAACGGCCTGCCGCAGGAAACCGTCACGCCGTCGCCGGAAGAGATCGAACGCATCAAGCGCGAGGCCGCGGCGATCTTCGCGGCGCGCCAGCGCGACAGCGACCTGACGGGTTTCGCGCAGCAATTCGATTGGCCGTTCCCGGGGATCGTCAGCGGCGTCTATGGCAGCCGGCGCATCGACAACGGGGTGCCGATGGCGCCGCATCTGGGCGTCGACATCGCCGCGCCGGAAGGCACGCCGATCCACGCGCCGGCCGACGCTATGGTGTCCATCGCCGACGATTATTTCCTCGACGGCGGCTTCACGTTGCTCGATCACGGCCACGGCGTGTCGAGCTGCTATCTGCATCAGAGCCGGCGGCTGGTGAAGGCCGGCGACAGCGTGACGAAAGGCCAGGTGATCGGGCTCGTCGGGCAGACCGGCCGCGCCACCGGCCCACACACCCATTGGGGCCTCAACTGGTTTCAGCTCAAGCTCGATCCTTCGCGCTCGACGCCGACGCCCTTGCCGCCCAAGGCCTGAGCCTTTTTCTTTTTTTCAAGCTTTGCGATGTCGCGCGGCGTCGTCCAGCGGCGGTGAATCCACAGCCATTGCGACGGCCGCGCGCGCACCATCTCTTCGATCCGGCGGTTGAGCTCGGCGGTCAGCGCCAGCACGTCGCGCTCCGCATCGCCGCTCGGCTGAAAGGCGATCGGCGGATGGATGGTGACGCGGAAATGCGCGCCCTTGAGGCGCTCGGCGCGCACCGGCAAGAGCGCCGCGCCCAGCTTCAGCGCCAGCGAAGCGGGCGCCGCCGTGGTCATCGCATCGCGGCCGAAGAACGGCGCCGGCACGCCTTCCGCCGTCTTCTGGTCCACCAGCATCGCCACCGCCTGGCCGTGGCGCAGCAGCGAGAAGATGCGCCGCGTGCCGTGCACCCCCTTGCCGATCTGTTCCTTGGGGCCGAGCTTGCCGCGCTGGCGCGAGATCCATGCGGCGACGGTCGGATTGTTGGGCGGGCGGTAGACGAGGCCTTCATAGCCGCGCTGGCCGGCGGCCGCAGTCATCGTCTCCCAATTGGCGAAGTGGCCCGAGACCACCATCATGCCTTTGCCGGCGGCCATCGCGGCGTCCAGATGCTCGGCGCCGACCAGTTCGACGCGCCGCTTCGGTCCGTCGATGTACAGTTTGCCGAGATGGGGATATTCGGCGGTGACGCGCCCGAGATTGTCGCACATCTCGCGCACGATGGCTTCGATCTCCGCGCGCTTCATGCCGGGATAGGCGGCGCGCAGATTCTGCCACGCCGTGTCGGTGACCGGCAGGCGATAGAAGATATGCCGTCCGATGAAGCCGCCGATGGCCGAAGCGGCGTCGATCCCGATCAGCTGGAAGAATCCCATAAACGGGAAGAACACGGCCGATTCCGCGGCGTAACGCAGGCGTTGGAGGGCGGACAGGGCCTTGGGCTCGCTCATCGGTCAAGCGCGCTATCGCGGCTTTCCCAGGCTGTCAAGCAGACGGCCCAGCGCCTCGGGTTCGTCGAAGGCGGCGCGCACCGGCAGAACCGCGATGCCCTCGCGTTCCTCGGGCGTCATGCGCACGTAATCCTTTTCGGTGGTGACCAGCAACGCGCCGGCCGAGCGCGCCTTGGATTTCAGCCGCGCGAGTTCCGAATGGCTGTAGACATGGTGGTCGCCGAAGTGCTTGGTCGCCACCACCTCCGCGCCGAAGGCGTGCAGCGAGCGGAAAAATTTTTCCGGCCGGCCGATGCCGGCAAATCCCACCACCCGCCGGCCGTTGAGCTCGGGCACGTCGACATGCGTCAGATGGGCGCGCAGCACCGGGCCGGCAAAGCCGTTCAGCGCCGGCGTCCCTTCGCCCAGGATCACCACGGCCTCGGCCCGCGCCAGGCCTTGGCCGACGAATTCGCGCAACGGCCCGGCGGGCACGATGCGGCAGTTGCCGAAGCCGGTCTCGCCGTCCACCACCACGATCGAAAGATTCTTCGCCAGCGTGAAGTTCTGATGGCCATCGTCCATCACCAGGCAATCGGCGCCGTTTGCGACGGCGAGCGCCGCGCCTTCGCCGCGGTCGTGCGCCACGATCACGGGGGCGGCGGCGGAAAGCAGCAAGGGCTCGTCGCCGACATCCTCCGCGTGGTGCTCGAGCCTGACGAGGATGGGGCCTTTCAACCGCCCGCCATAGCCGCGCGACAGGAAATAGGGCTTGAGGCCGCGCGCCATCAACGCCCGCGCCACGGCGATCGCCACCGGCGTCTTGCCGGTGCCGCCCACCGTCAGATTGCCGACGCAGATCACGGGCACCGAGGCGCGATCGGGCACGGCATGGCGCGCCTTCCAGGCCACGCTGGCGCTGTAAGCCCAGCCCAGCGGCGTCAGCGCGGCGACCGCGAACCGCGACCAGGTATCCGTCCGGTTCCAGAACTCAGGCTGGCGCATCGTCGATCAGCTTCTTGAGGGCGGCCAAGGTTTTCGCGGTGGCGCCGCCCAGCATCTCGGCGCCGGCGCGCGCCGCCTCGCCCTTGGCTTTGGCGAAGTCGGGATCGCTCAGGAACGGCGCGGCGGCTTCGGCGATCTCGCCGGCGCTGTGCACCAGGCCGAGGCCTTGGGCGCGGAAGATCGCCTCGTAGGCGCTGGCGAAATTGAAGGTGTGCGGCCCCGACAGCACCGCGCAGCCGAGCTTGGCGGGTTCCAGCGGATTTTGTCCGCCGTGTGCGATCAAGCTGCCGCCGATGAAGGCGAAGCGCGCCAGCCGGTAGAACAAGCCGAGTTCGCCCATGGTGTCGGCGATGTAGATGGCAGTCTCGGCGTCCGGCAATTCGCCGCGCGAGCGCTGCGTGAAGCGGCGCGTGCCGCACAGCATCGCGATGTCGCCGCCGCGCGCCGGATGGCGCGGTACGATGATCGTCAACAGCTCGGGAAAATCGCGGCGCAAGAGATCGTGCGCCGGCAGCACGCTCGCTTCTTCGCCGGGATGGGTTTGCGAGGCCAGCAGCAGCGGCCGCGCGCCGATCGCCGCGCCAAGCGCCGCGAGCTGCTGCGCATCGGCCGGCAGCGCCGGCGCGTCGGCTTTCAAGCTGCCCACCACGCGCACGTCGGCCGCGCCCAGCGCGCGAAAGCGGGCGGCGATGTCCTCGTCCTGCGCCAGACAGAGTTCGAAGGCCGCGAGCAGCGCGCGCGCCGAGGCAGGCGCCCATTGCCAGCTAGCGTAGGACCGCGCCGACATGCGCGCGTTGATCAAAGCGAGCTTAACCCCTCGCGCGGAAGCGCCGAGCACCAGATTGGGCCACAGATCGGAATCGACGAACAGTCCCGCCAGCGGCCGCCAATGCTCCAGGAAGCGCGCCGTCGCCTCTGGCGTGTCGATCGGCACGAATTGATGCAGCGCGCGCGGCGGCAGCCGCTCGGCCATCAGCTTGGCCGACGTCACCGTGCCGCTGGTGACCACCACGGCGAGCTCGGGCCGTTCCAGCAGGGCCGAGATCAGCGGCAGCGCCGCCACGCATTCGCCGACGCTGGCGCCGTGCACCCAGACGAGCTTGCCGTCGGGCCGCGCCGCGGCGGCGTAGCCGAGCCGCTCGTCGGTGCGCTCGCGCTGCTCCTTGCCGCGCAGGATGCGCCGCCGCAGCAACAGCGGAACCAGCGGCGACAGCGCCGCCGTCGCCCAGCGGTACAGCAGGATGCCGAAAGGGGCGTCGTCCATGGTCAGGCCGCGGGTTCGGTTTGGCGCTCTGGCTGTTCGAGGTCGCGCTGATAGAGCCGCGCGTAAAGCCCGCCCAGCGCCATCAATTCGTCATGCCGGCCGGATTCGACCACGCGCCCGCCGTCGAGCACGTAAAGCCGGTCGGCGTCCGCCACGGTGGACAGCCGGTGCGCGATCACGATGGTGGTGCGGTCCTTCATCAGCCGCGCCAGCGCCTCTTGCACCTGACGTTCGCTTTCGGGGTCGAGCGCCGAGGTCGCTTCGTCGAGCAACAGGATCGGCGCGTCGCGCAGCATGGCGCGGGCGATGGCGATGCGCTGGCGCTGGCCGCCGGAGAGCTTCAAGCCGCCTTCGCCCACGCGCGTGTCGTAGCCGTTCGGCAGCGCCATGATGAACTCGTGTGCGGCGGCGTTTTGCGCGGCGCGTTCGATCTCCTCGCGGCCGGCGCCCGGCTTGCCGAGCGCGATGTTGTCGGCGACGCTTTCGTCGAACAGGATCGGATCCTGCGTGACCAGCGCCATGGCGCGGCGCAGGCTCGCCAGCGTGACGGCGCGAATGTCCTGACCGTCGATCGCGATGGAACCGGAATCGACCTCGTAAAAGCGCTGCAACAGATTGAACACCGTCGTCTTGCCGGCGCCGGAAGGACCGACCAGCGCCACCTTCTGTCCCGCCGCGATCGTGATGTCGACGCCGTTGAGCGCGGGCGCGTCTTCACGATAGCCGAAGAACACCTGCTGGAAGACGACGGCGCCACCCTTGGGCGCGGGGCGAACCACGAGGTCCGGCGCATCCTTGGCGTCGACGATCTCCGGCTTGGCGTCGATCATGGCGAAGACGCGATCGGCCGCCGCCGCGCCGGTCGAGGCGATCGGCAGGAACTGGCTGAGGTTGCGCACCGGCTGCAGCGCCAGCAGCATCGCCGCGATGAAGGTCCCGAAGCGCGAGGCGTCGAGCGCGCCATGCGCGGCCTCGTAGGAGGCGTACAGCACCGTGATCGAAAGCACGATGCCCGCGAAGATGTCCGTCACCGGTACCGCCGCGGCGCGGGTGCGCGCCAGTTTCACCAGCTGCTTGAGACGCGACGCCAGCTTTCGGTCGGCCAGCATGGAGACATACAACTCGAGCCCATAGGCCTTGATCACGCGCCGCCCGTCCAGCGCCTCGGCGATCGCCGAAGAGACCAGCCCGGTCTGTTCCATGTTGCGCGTGGTGGTGCGCCGGATCGAGCCGCCGATGCGCTCCATCGCCCAGGCGACGCCGGGAACGGCGAAGGCGATGAACAGCGTCAGCTTCCAATCGGCATAGATCATCATCGCGGCCAGCGTGAGCAGCGTCACGCATTCGAGCGCCGCGCCGGAGACGCCGCGCGTGATCGCGTCGCGCATCAGCGTGGCGTCGTAGAGAAAGTTCGATACGAGCGATCCCGAATGCACGGCGTTGAGCGCGGCCAGGTCGCGGCGCACCATGGCGTGGAACATGTCGCGCTGCGCCGCCGTCACCACGCGCTCGCCCACCGTGTCGATGCGCGATTGCTGCATGTAGGAGGCCACCGCCCTCAGCCACAACAGGCCGAGGGTCTCGAGCGGCAGGAGCCAGAAGGCTTTCGGGGCGCCCGCCGGCACCACGCCCTTGCAGGCTTGGCCGATCAAGCTGAAGGCCGAGCCGACCAGCGGCGCCAGCGCGGCGGTGGTCGCCGCGGTCACCAGCATGAACAGGATCGCGATCGCCAGCGTCGCCCATTGCGCCCGCACGTAAGCGCCGAACAGACGCCGCGCGATGGCGAGATTGCTATGCGGCTTGCCCGGCCTGGAACTGGCAAACGCGGCGGGGGACATCGTCATGGAGGCGTGGTCTAGCATGAGGGCCGCGCCGGGCGCGAGGGCGGCTAGAGCGGACGCAAGATCGCATACAGGTAATCGTTGAACGGGATGCGCCCATAGAGCCGGAAGTAGGCGCTGAAGCCGCAGTCCGCGGCCAGCCGCCCGAGCGTCTTCGGCGTGAAATACTGGGTGTGGTCCGGATGCCAGAAGCCGGTCCATTTGTTGCCCATGATGGAACGATTCCAACAGGCGAAATTGGGCACTTTGATCAGCACGATCGCATCGTTGCGGCTGACGCGGCGCACGCCTTTCAGCGCCTCTTTCGGGCGCGATTCGTGCTCGAGATAGCCCCACAGGCTGACGCCGGTGAAGAAGGCGTCGGGGAACTCGCCGAGCCCCACCACGCCCGGCGCATTGATCACCTTGCCGCCGCGCGGCTCGAAGATCTTGGCGGCTTCGGCGGCGGCTTGCCGGCCGATCTCGATGCCGTAAGGCACATAGCCCGCCGGCAGGCGCGCGAACTGATTGCCGATGCCGCAGCCCACATCGAGCACCGGACCGGGCTTGGCCCAGGCGGAAAGCCCGCCCGCCGGCGTCGGATCGCCGAACAGGCCGAGGCGCCACAACGTCAGCTTGTCGAGCCGCGCCAGGATAGGTTGTTCCTTGAGCCGCCGTTCCCAATGGCGCTGGTGCTGCTTGACGAAGGCGATCTCGTCGACCAGCCGGTCGTAAGACGGCGCCCATTCGAGGTAGACAAGGTCGCACACCGGGCAGCGCTTCATCGGCCAATCGGGATGCGAGTACGACAAAGGCTCTCCAACGGGCGGCGGCGTGCCGCAAGACGGGCAATCGCGGTGCTCGCGGCCGTCTTGCGGCCTGATGCCCTCTTTCGCTTCGCTGCTCATTCGCTTTCGGGCTCCATCAGCCGGTGGATGTGGACGACGAAATAGCGCATTTGCGCGTTGTCGACGCTGGCGTGCGCCTTGGCGCGCCAGGCCTCGTAGGCGCTCTTGTAGTTGGGATAGAGGCCGACGATGTCGAGCTTGGACAAATCCTTGAACGTGATGTCGTCGGTCGAGACCAGTTCGCCGCCGAACACCAGATGCAGCAATTGCGCGGGCTCAACTTCGCTCATGATCGCTCTTTCTCAGGCGCCCGCCAGCGTCATGCCGTCGATGCGGCAAGTGGGCGCGTTGGTGCCGTAGCGAAAGACGAGGTCCGAGGCCGGCGTTAGGGCGCGGAACATCGGCACCAGGTTTCCGGCGATAGTGACCTCCGAGACCGGATAGGCGATCTCGCCGTTCTCGATCCAAAAGCCGGTGGCGCCGCGGCTGTAGTCGCCGGTGACGTTGTTGACGCCCATGCCGATCAGCTCGGTGACGTAGAAGCCTTGCGCGATGTCGGAGATCAGCTCCGCGGCGGTGACCGCACCCGGCTGCATGTAAAGATTGGTCGCGGCGGGATGCGGCGGCCCGCCGGTCGAGCGCGCGGCATGGCCGGTGGTTTGCAAACCCAATTGCCTGGCGCTGGCGCAATCGAGCAGCCAGGTCTTGAGCACGCCGTTCTCGATCACCTCGAGGCGCGCATTGGCAACGCCTTCGCCGTCGAACGGTTTGGAGCGCAGCCCGCGCTGGCGGTGCGGATCGTCGACCACGCCGACCGAGGGCGAGAAGATTTCCCGGCCCATGCTGTCCTTGAGAAAGCTCACGCCGCGCGCGATGGAAGCGCCGGATATCGCGCCCACGAGATGGCCGAGCAGTCCCGCCGAGACGCGCGGATCGTAGACCACCGGCACGGACTGCGATTTGATCTTACGCGCGCCGAGCCGCTTGAGCGTGCGCTCGCCGGCGCGCCGGCCGACGGCCTCGCCGGATTCGAGATCGGCCAGATGCCGCGCGCTGACATATTCGTAATCGCGCTCCATCGCCGTGCCTTCGCCCGCCAAGACCGCGACGCCGAGCGTATGGCTGGTGCCGGCATAGCGGCCGAAAAAGCCCTCGCTGGTGGCCAGCGCGATGGCGCTGCGCGAGAAGCTCGCCCCGCCGCCTTCGGAATTGGTGATGCCGGGGACGGCCAGCGCGGCGCCTTCCACCGCGCGCGCGCGTTCGACCAAAGCGTCGGCGGAAGGTTCCTCGGCATCCTCGATGTCGAGCTCCGGGAACGAACGCGCCAGACGCTCGCGCGGCGCCAGTCCGGCGAAGGGATCTTCCGGCGCCAGCTTGGCCATGGCGAGGGCGCGTTCGGGCAGCGCCTCGAGCGCGTCGCGCGAGAAATCGGTGGAGGAGACGAACGCCACGCGCCGGCCGAGGAACACGCGCAGGCCGAGGTCCGCGGACTCGGCGCGCTCGATCTCCTCAAGTTTGCCGAGGCGATAGGACACGCCGGCCGAAACGCTCTCGACGATGAGCGCGTCGGCGGCGTCGGCGCCGGCCTTTTGGGCCGCGGCGATCAGCCGTGCCAACAGCTCCTGGGGATCGGGTTTCATGCGGACCTCGTATGGGAAAGAATCCTTAGAGGCCAAATCGCCGTCCGGTCAACACGTTCCTTACGGCGGCGGCTCAATTCGCCGCCGCGTCGGACACATAAAGCGTTCCCTCTTCATAGGCGATGTAAAGATGCAGGCGGCTCAGCACGTCCATGCCCAGCAGCACGGAAGCGTTGTCGGTGTCGAGGAAATTGTCGCCTTTGGTGAGCAAGATGCGGGGATTGGCGACGATGACGCCGCCCATCGCCAGGGACTTGAACGCATAGCTGTAAGCGTCGGCTTTGCCCCCCGCGCCGCCGACGACGGAACCGGCACGCACGACGCCGGGGCTTTTCTCGTCAAGACCGAACAGATCCTCCGCCCGATCGAAGCTCAGCACCGACACCGGAGCGCCGGTATCGAGGATCGCGCGCGTATCCTTGCCGTCCAGCGTGACGGGGACGCGCATATGGCCGTCCTGGGTAACGGTGATGGGAAGCGCCACGAAGGCCTTGGTCCAATAGACCACCCAGTCCGAACAGGGATGGTGCCGGAACAGGGTCAGCGTCATGCCGCCGAAATCCAATTCCACGTCGAAATTGCGCAGCAGGTCGGGGGCCAGGATTCCGTCCTCGCCCTCCGCCGGAGCGGACACCACCAACTGAAAATCCTTGGCCAGTTCGTGGCCGATTTGGAACGTGTCGGCGACGACATAGTCGGAGGCGTCCTTGCCGCCGACATCCTCTATCCGATTGAGATGGACGCCGTGCTTGTGCATGCCCAGCGCGTCGGCGGCATTTTCGCCGATCGACGTGGCGTAGCCGCCGGTATCGACGATGAAGTTCAGCGTCTTGCCGTTGACCGTCACCGGGATCATCACGTGGCCGTGATGCTCGGTCATGGGAAAGCGCGCCACCGGGGACAGGCGGCAATCGTGCGGCCACGCCTCGTCCGCGTGGGCGGCGGCCAAAGAAAATGCCGCTAAAACTGATCCGAGAATAATCCGAAATCGCATCGCGCCCTCCCGTTTTTCCCGGGATGTTAACGCAGGCGCTTTAGCTCCGCCACACCGGCTTGCCGCTGCACGGAAGACCGAGCCGCGGCCATTTTTCCGTGACGGTGCGCACGATGTCCTCGTCCATACGGATGAGACGGCCCCATTCGCGCTTGGTTTCCGGTGGCCATTTATTGGTCGCGTCGAGCCCGATCTTGGAGCCGAGGCCGCTGTCGGGCGCGGCGAAGTCGAGATAATCGATCGACGTGTTTTCGACGATGGTGATGTCGCGCGCCGGGTCCATGCGGGTCGAGATCGCCCACATCACGTCCTTCCAATCGCGCGCGTCGATGTCGTCGTCCACCACGATCACCCATTTGGTGTACATGAACTGGCGCAAGTACGACCACACCGCCATCATCACCCGCTTGGCGTGGCCCGGATAGGCCTTCCGTATACTGACGACCGCGATGCGGTAGGAGCAGCCCTCGGGCGGCAGCCAGAAATCGACGATCTCGGGGAATTGCTGGCGCAAAAGCGGCACGAAGACCTCGTTGAGCGCTTCGCCGAGCACCGAAGGCTCGTCGGGCGGCCGGCCGGTGTAGGTCGACAGATAAATCGGCTCGCGGCGCATGGTGATCGCGGTGATGGTGAAGACCGGAAAGCGTTCGACCGAATTGTAATAGCCGGTGTGATCGCCGTAAGGGCCTTCGTCGCGATAGTCGGAAAGCGACACTTCGCCTTCGAGCACGATCTCCGCTTCGGCGGGCACTTGCAGCGGCTGGCTGATGCAATCGGCGAGCTCGATGCTCTTGCCGCGCAACAGCCCGGCGAACTGATATTCCGACAGCGTCTCGGGAACCGGCGTCACGGCGGCGAGAATGATTCCCGGATCGGCGCCGAGCACCGCCGCGGCGGGCAAGGGCGCGGTCTTTTCTTTCGCCCAGCGCGCGTGATGCTGCGCGCCGCCGCGGTGGCGCAACCAGCGCATGATGGTCTGATCGCGGCCGAGCACCTGCAGGCGATAGATGCCGAGATTGTAGTTGTCTTCGCGCGCCTCGCCGGGGCCTTTGGTGACGATCAGCGGCCAGGTGATCAGCGGCGCCGGTTCGCCCGGCCAGCAGGTCTGGATGGGCAGGCGCGAAAGATCGATCTCGTCTCCGCGCAGCACGATCTCCTGGCACGCCGGCCGGCTGACGGTTTTCGGCCGCATCGTCATCGCGGTCTTGGCCAAGGGCAAAAGCTCGAACGCCTCGCCGAGGTTGCGCGGCGGCTCGGGCTGGCGCAGTTGGGCGAGCAATTCGCCCACTTCGCGCAGCGAAGCGGCCGTGGTGCGTTCCTCTCCGCCGAGCGTCACGCCCATCGCCACGCGCTTCACCGTACCGAACAGATTGGCAAGCACCGGAATGTCGCTCGGCATTCCGTCGGCCTTCAGCGGCTTTTCGAACAACACCGCCGGCCCACCTTCGGCGACCAGTCGCGTGCAGATCTCCGTCATTTCGAGCACGGTCGACACCGGCTCGCCGACGCGCACCAGTTCGCCGGCCTGTTCCAGCTTGGCAATGAAGTCGCGGAGGGAACGGTAGCTCATGCGGAGATTGTATCAGTCTCCGTTAGACACTTTCCACTTCGACGGCGCCGCATGGTGGACGCCGTAGACGAAGAAGATGACGACGCCGATGAAGGTCCAGATCGCCAGCCGGAACCAGGTGCCTGGCGCCAAGAACAGCATCATCAGGCCGCAGACCCCGATGCCCGCCGGCGCGGTGAGCCACACCAGGGGCGTCTTGAAGCTGCGCCGCGCCTTGGGCGCGGTGACGCGCAGGATCATGATCCCCACGCACACCGCGACGAAGGCGAGCAGCGTGCCGATCGAGACCAGATCGGCGAGCACGTCGAAGGGGAACAGCGCCGCCAGCACCGCCGCGAACACGCCGATGATAATGGTGCCGCGATGGGGCGTATGGAACCTCCGGTGGATTTCGGAGAACGACGGCGGCAGGAAGCCGTCGCGCGCCATCGAGTAGAACACCCGCGTCTGCCCGTAGAGCGAGACGAACACCACCGACGCCAGCCCCACCAGCGCGCCGATGTCGATCGGCACCACCAGCCAGCGCAACGCGAGGATCTTGCTCACCGCGAACGACACCGGATTGGCGACGTCGAGCGTGCGCCAATCGGTGATGCCGGTCAGCACCACCGCCATCAGCATGTAGAGCACGGTGCAGACGAACAGCGATCCGAGAATGCCGATCGGCAGGTCGCGTTTGGGATTCTTGGCTTCCTGCGCCGCCACCGACACCGCCTCGAAACCGATGAAGGCGAAGAAGGCGATGCCGGAGGCTTTGAGGATGCCGACGATGCCGAATTCACCGTTGTGCTCGGGCGGGATGAAGGGATGCAGGTTGGCGGCCTTCACGTAAGGCAATCCGAACAGAATGACCAACAGCACGACGCCGACCTTGATCAGCACCATGACGCCGTTGAAGCGCGCCGACTCGCGCACCCCCACCACCAGAAGCGTGGTGAGGAAAAGGATCAGCAGCACCGCCGGCACGTTGATCAGCGCGCCGGTCAGGTGCAGATCGTGGATGCCGTGGCCGGCGATCGGGGCGTTGGCGAAGATGGCGGGGAAGGACAAGCCGAAATCCTGCAGCAGGCTGACGAAATAGCCAGACCAGCCCGCTGCTACGCCGGAAGCCGAGACCAGATATTCGAGCACCATGTTCCAGCCGATGAACCAGGCCATGAAGCGGCCCATCGTGGCGTAGGCGTAGGTGTAGGAGCTGCCCGATTCCGGGATCATCGAGGCGAATTCGGCGTAGCACAGGCCGGAGAAGAAACAGCCGACGGCGGCGATGATGAAGCTGAGGCTGACCGCCGGTCCGGCATGCTCGGCCGCCGCCGTGCCGGCATAGACGAAAATGCCCGCGCCGATGATGCAGCCGATGCCGATCATGATCAGGCTGAACGGCCCCAGGGCGCGGTGCAGATGGATTTCGCTGGCGACGACGGGGTCGGGCTGGACCAGTTCGGCTTCGGTCAAATCGGTCATGGTCTGGTGTTTCGCGCGCGATGAGTCACGGCCGGCTGCCTAGATGCGCCAGCGCGGCGCCTTGGCGTGGCGGATGCCATAGGCGAAAAAGATGACGAGGCCGATGGCGGTCCACAAAACGAGCCGCACTTTGGTGTCCACCGGCAGCCACCACATCATCGCGCCGCACATGATGATTCCTAACGGCGCCACCAGCCACACCATCGGCGCCCTGAAGGGGCGCTTGGCATTGGGCTTGGCCACGCGCAACACCATGACCCCGAAGCAGACGATAACGAACGCCAGCAGCGTACCGATGGAAACCAGCTCGCCCAGAATGTCCAGCGGCAGCAAGCCGGCGAGCAGCGCGGCGAAAATGCCGGTGATGATCGTGCTTTTCCACGGCGTGCGGAAACGCTTATGCACTTCGCAGAACAGCGGCGGCACCATGCCGTCCTTGGCCATGGCGTAGAAGATGCGCGATTGGCCGAGCAGCAGCACCAGCACCACCGAGGCCAGTCCGACGATGGCGCCGAGATTGACGAACGGCGCCAGCCAGGCCGTTTCGGGCCTCGACTCGATGGCCATCGAAACCGGATGCGCCACGTTCAGCGTGGTGTAGGAGGCGAGCCCGGTCAGCACGTAGGACATCAGCATGTAGAGCACGGTGCAGATCGCCAGCGAGCCGAGAATGCCGATGGGAACGTCGCGCTTCGGGTTCTTCGCCTCCTGCGCCGCCACCGACACCGCGTCGAAGCCGATATAGGCGAAGAAGATCACGCCGGTGGCGCGCAGCACGCCGCTCCAGCCGAATTGGCCCCAGGTTCCCGTGTTGGGCGGAATGAACGGGGTGTGGTTGGCGGCCACGACATGGGGCAGGCCCACGGCGATCACCAGCACGACGATGCATAGCTTGATCGCCACCATCGTGTTGTTGAAGTTCGCCGACAGATGAACGCCGACGATCAGGATAAGGGAAACCAGCGCGATCAGGCCCACGGCCGGCAGATTCACGATGGTTCCGGTCTGGCCGATATGCATCATCGCGCTGAGCGCGCTGGCGTGCGCGCTGTAGGTCGAGCAATGGATGTCCGTCGCCACGCAGAGCGGCGCCGAAGCGAAGGCCGCCGGAATCGGATGACCGATGTAATTCATGAAATCATTGAAATAGCCCGACCAGCCGTTGGCGACCGTCGATGCCGCCGCCAGATATTCGAGCACCAGGTTCCAGCCGATGAACCAGGCCATGAACCGTCCCAACGTCGCGAAGGTATAGGTATAGGCGCTGCCCGCCACCGGGATCATGGCGGCGTATTCGGCGTAGCACAGTCCGGCAAACAGGCAGCCCAGCCCGGCGATGGCGAAGGAGATCACCACCGCCGGTCCGGCATAAGTCGCCGCGGCGTGGCCGGTGATGACGAAGATGCCCGCCCCGATAATGGCGCCGATGCCGAGCGCGATGAGATGGACCCGGCCGAGCGTCGGATTGAGGTCGTGCACCTCGTGTTGCTCGGCGATTGGGTCTTCGGTAATCCCGGCCATGCTCAAGTCCCCTCGCTGGCGCATAAAGGACCACTGTGGCACGGCAGGGCGCTGACGCCAACCGAACTTTCAGGTGGCGCCCGTTGCGGCAGGTTTCAGATCGTCGTCGCGCGCGGATTGCAAGAGGAAGGGCAGGGCCTCGCAGGCGCGGGCGGCACGCGTTGCGGGAACGTGAGGACGCCGCGCTGGAATGTCGTGATCAGCGCGCTGGTCGGCGATTCGATGTCCTCTGCGCGCTTGGGACGGATGCGCCGTGCGGCAGCGTCCAGAACGCGCAATTGATGGCGGGCGGGCGAACATGCAGCAGCGTCTCTAACTTTACCCGCACCAATTTTGTCATCCCCGGCGAGCGCGAGCGTGTCACGCGAGCGCGAGGGAAGGGGATCCAGGTATCAGAAGTCGGAATTCAGAAATCAGAAGTCAAAATGGTCCTGTAAATACAGCCCTCTGATTTCTGACTTCTGTTTTCTGACTTCCGACACCTGGTTCCCCTTCCCTCGCATCCGCGCCGTTGGCGCGAATGCTCGCCGGGGATGACAACGGAGCGCGGCTACGCTTTACGCCTTCGTCCACACCGCGATCTCGTTGCCGTTGGGGTCGCGGAAATGGAAGCGTCGCCCGCCTTCGAAGCTTTCGCGGCTCACGATCTCGGCACCGGCGGCGCGCACCTTGGCCTCCATCGCGTCGAGGTCGTTGGCGTAAAGCACCACCAGCGGCCCGCCGCGCGCTACCACTTTGCGATCGGCATTGAAACCGCCTTGGCGCCCCGCGCTCTCGAAAGCGACGTAATCCGGCCCGTAATCGATGAAGCTCCAGCCGAACACGGTGCCATAGAACGCCTTGGTCGCCGGAATGTCGGAAGCCGGCAGTTCGATATAGTCCAGATACCCATCGTTTGGCATGTCATGTTCCCTTTTTGTTCTTTATAAGGGGAAGGCCGTGGGCGAGTCAAGCGGGCTGACATTTTGGTAGTAGGCAAGTTTGAAACATGTGTCGCATAAACCACCCGATCAATGGGTAAACAGGTCAAGTGGAGCGCCTCTCAAACGAAGAAGCGCGCCACCGAGGGCAAGAAGGGCGGCGCCGTCAAGATATTTCGATGGCAAATGCCCTCGCCAAAACCGCACAATTACGAGCATCGCGGCGACTACAATAAGTACCGGCGAAACCACGTGCTCTGCAATCGGGGTTGGTGGTGTCCGGGGTGTATCTTCAAAGTATATGCTTCCACATACAACCAAAAGCGAAATCAGCGGGACGTACTGGATACCCCGAACAAGTGAAGGCCCCAATATCGTCAGCTCCCTTGAACTGATGTCTAGCCAAGCCTGCTCGATCATGTAGATGACACCAAAAATCGCAATGCTGAGAGAAAAAAGCCATACGCCATATACAACTGCGTCTTCGCAATATTGCAATACTACCTGGAGCATAATCACATCCCCTATTCGTTTGCGATTTTCCACTCCTCAATCATCTTCACAATATCACCAATCTCCTGAAGACGGCTATCGACTCGGTAGCGAGCCAGTCTGCAATTTCACACACACATCGTCATGGCCGCCTCAAGGGCGGCCATGACAAGCGAGGGTTCAAAGCAAGTAATCAAACAAACCGATACACCCCCGTCTCTCTGATCTCCCGGTCTTCGAGGTCGCGCGTGGTCTGCACGCGATAAAGCTCCAGCCGCTCCACGCCTGTCTTCGGAAAATACGTGCGGCCCGGATCGCCGAGCAGCACCGTCACGCCGGCTGCGGCGCGCGCCCGTAACCAATCGAGCAGCCGCTCCGCCAACGGCCGCTCGTAGCACATGTCGCCGATGAGGATCGTCTGCCAATCCCCGCGCGTGCCGATGACGTCTTCGGCCGTCACCTTGAGGCGCACGCCGTTGGCCTTTGCGTTCAGCCGGCAAGCCGCCGCGGCAAAGACATCGACATCGGTGGCAAGCACCGATCGCGCGCCCGCCTTCGCCGCCGCGATCGCCACCAGTCCCGATCCCGATCCGAAGTCGAGCACGCGCCGCCCGCGCACCACGTCCGGATGATCGAGCACGTAACGCGCCAGCGCCTGTCCGCCCGCCCAGGCGAAGGCCCAGTAAGGCGGCGAAACGCCTTCCGCTTCCAGTTCCTGCTCGGTCTTGCGCCACAGCGGCACGACTTCGCTAGCGAGATACAGCCTCACTTCAGCCACCAAGGGCGGCGCCGACAAGGCGGTGTTGGCGCGGATGAAGTTCTCAGGATCGCTCATGCGTGGGACCGAATTTTGGTGTATCATCCCACAAAAGCCGGTGGTGGGGGAAAGTTATGCCGAGGCGTTTTCTGGGAATAAGGCTGCTGCTCGGATTCGTCGCACTCAACACGATCATGTTTCTCATGCTCGTCATCAGCATGACGCGGAGCCATCCGTGGCTCGCTTACGTGTTGCCGGGCAAGTTCGAGACGGGGGTGAATTCTTCCGGTTATTGGGTGTTTTTCTCGCTGGTACTGCTGGTGGATGCGGTCACGGTCCTGTTCGCCGGGCTGGTCTTGCTGCTGCCGGCGATGCGCGACGGGGCGGCGCTGGACGAACGGCGCCTGGCGCGACATCTCGTCGACCGCGGCGGTTTGTCCGTGGAGGCCAAGGACTCCGTTCTGGTGGCGATGCGCGAGGAGGTGCTCTCCGCGAGCTCCCAGATTTTCGTCGGCCGCTTTGTGCTTTTGATCGGCGCGCTGGTTCTGGCGATCGCTTTCTTCACCGTGTCGCTCAGTTTCACGCGCGCCCTGCCGGACGGGCAGATGTTCATGAGTTCCGCGTGCGAAATCGCCTGTCACGATTCGGCAATTCCGAATGCGACGGTCAAGACGCAGGCCATCGAAGCCTTCACCGCCGATCAGATCGCGGCCACCGCGCTGCTCGGCGCGCCAGAGGTCTACGATCTGCATGTTGGGACGCTGACCAACAACACGGAGAACGAGCCGTTCAGCCATTTCGTCTTCGCTTTCCGCATCGTGCTCGGTCTGGTGCTGCTGTTGATCGTCATCAGTTTCCTGCGCCGCGGCCAGAAGCCCGAGCTGGAAAAGAAGACGATGCAGAGCGTCGAAGCGGCGGCGGAAGGCGATTACGATTAGAGCCGTTTCGATCTGAATTGATGCACAATTTCCCTCCTCACCATGGGCGGCCTTGAGCCGCCCATCCAGTAACTGGATGGCCGGGTCGAGCCCGGCCATGGTGAGAACTTAGAATTCACCCCACCCAGGTCGAGACGATCAGCGCGAAGGCGATCAGCGCGCCGCTCTGGCGGTTGGCGCGGAACAGCGTCAGGCAGCGCGCGGCGTCATCGACGGCAAGCCGGCGCACCTGCCACAAGAAGTGCGCGCCGGCGAACAGCATCAGCGGCAGATAGCTCCAGCCTTCGTGCTCGGCAAAGCCCGCCGCCAGAATCAGCGTGAAAGCGACGGCGTAGAATCCGAGAATCCACTGCCGCGAACGCTCGCCGAACAGTCGCGCGGTCGATTTCACGCCGATCAGCGCGTCGTCGTCCCGGTCCTGGAGCGCGTAGATGGTGTCGTAGCCGAGCGTCCAGAAGAACAGGCCGGCGTAGAGCATCGCATCGCCCGCATCGATGGTGCCGGTCGCGGCGGCAAAGCCGAGCAGCGCGCCCCAGTTGAAGGTCAGCCCCAGCCAGGCCTGCGGCCACCAGGTAATGCGTTTCATGAACGGGTAGCCGGCCACCAGCAGCAGCGATCCCGCGCCCAGCGCCACCGCGAACCAGTTGAACTGCAACAAGATCAGCAAGCCGATCAGGCAGAGCGCGCCGGCGAACAACCACGCCTGCTTCACGCTCACCGCGCCGGAGGGGATGGGACGGCCGCGCGTGCGCGCCACTTGCGCGTCGATGTCGCGGTCGACGATGTCGTTGTAGGTGCAGCCGGCGCCGCGCATGACGATGGCGCCGACGCCCATCAGGATCAGCAGCCACAGGTCGCGCCAGCCGCCGAAAGGCCGCGATTGGTAGGCTGCGCCCAGCGCCAGTCCGAAGACGCAAGGCCAATAGAGCAGCCAGGTGCCGATCGGCCGGTCGAGCCGCATCAGCCGGAGGTAAGGCTGTATCCGCGGCGGCGCGCGGTCGATCAACGCCGCGGCCACGGCATCGGCTGGTTTCAGGGCTTGCGGTTCGGCGGTCATGGGTCTCAAAAGTGTATTTCGTGGTGGTGACAGGCAACACTACCGTATCATTTTCAAAAGGTAGTGCGCTTCTCGCTTCGCTCTACGGTACCGCATACCATTATTTCGGAGATTATTCTCATGCGCGAAGATCTACTAGAAGCAATCGCCTCTGTTGATTGGGTCGAGGCCCGGCTTCCAGCTCTCGATGAACAAATCAAATCTTGGCTGGACGATAATATCGAGATTGTCTTTGTGGACACGCCAGAACCGGCGACCCACGACGTCATAGTAGCGCGCGAAAAAGACCTGCTACCGCTTGAATTCAACATCACTGCTGGCGCCTATATCAACGTTCTACGTAGCGCACTCGATATTCTGGCCTTCGCGATAGGCAAGCGTGAAATAGTTCTCAATCCAGATACCATTTACTTTCCTGTTGCAGATAGCGAGGCTGATTTTGTGGCGGGGAACTACAAGGGGAGCGAGTTTGTGCGCCAATTGTCCGCTGATAGTCGGTCCATTATTGAAAAATTTTTGCCGTATAGGGGTGGACACGAAGGCATTTGGGCAACCCACGATCTTGATATCATGCGGAAGCACAAACGGTTGCTAACGGTTTATGTTCGCCCTGCTAGCTGGCGTGTGACAGGCTGGGGAATCGGCCAAACCTATAAACCCATTGACGGGCCTGGATATATTGAAGCGGGAAACGGCGAAACTGCTCTAGGGTTGTTAGCGAAGGGAGCAAAACGCCCCGATGTTAAGGCCAACATGCACGTTGTGTTTGCTCCTGGGACTGTTTTGCCTGGTCGGCCCGTAGTTTCAGCCATCCATGGTTTCGCGCGGACAATTAGAGCAGTAATCAGCGCATTTGATTAAGGCTGCCAAATTCGTATGAGCGTCATTCAATTTCAGAAAATGTCCTCGAAGGGAAGTTACGATGAGTGACGACCTCAGTTATCCCGGCGGCAAGGTGCGCCTTTATGTCGAGGCGGCGCTGGGCGGGCGCGTCGAGCCGTCGGAGGCGCAGGCGCATTACCTGTTGCACGTGATGCGCGCGAAAGTCGGCGACCGCGTCTCGCTGTTCAACGGGAGCGACGGCGAATGGCTGGCGCGCGTCGCCGAAATCGGCAAGCGCGGCTGCGTGCTCGCCTGCGAGCGGCAGACCGCGCCGCAACGCGAGGTGCCCGATCTCTGGCTGGTGTTCGCGCCGATCAAGAAGACGCCCACCGATTATCTGGCACAAAAGGCAACCGAGCTGGGCGTCGCCGTGCTGCAGCCGATGATCACGCGCCGCACTGTCGTGGCGCGCGTCAACAGCGAGCGGATGCGGGCGAACGCCATCGAAGCCGCCGAGCAATCCGACCGTTTGAGCGTGCCGGAGGTGCGCGCACCGCTCGCCTTCGACAAGCTGCTGGCCGGTTGGCCCGCCGAGCGGCGGATTCTGTTCTGCGATGAAGCCGGCGAGGCGCCGCCGATCGCGGCGGCGTTGCGCGAGGCACCCGACGGCCCCGCCGCCGTGTTCACCGGCCCGGAAGGCGGCTTCGATCCGGCCGAGCGCGCGGCGCTCAGGGCGCTGCCTTGCGTCACGCCGGTGTCGCTGGGCGAACACATCCTGCGCGCCGATACCGCGGCGCTGGCCGCGCTGGCGATTTGGCAGGCGATCAAAGGCGATTGGCAGGCCTGACTTGCCGCCGTCGCAATGTGCACCTACATAGCCAGCAACTGTAGCGCTGATTCGCACAATTGACCGGGGGCGCTGCCCCCAAAGGCTTAGGGATGTCCGTACCCCAGTCCGCCGGCGGGCCGATCGAATCGCGCGACGACCTCGTGCGCTACCTGGCGGACGGCTGCAAGCCCAAAGCCGACTGGCGCATCGGCACCGAGCACGAGAAGTTCGTCTATTGCATCAAGAGCCATCGCCCGCTGGCCTATGAGGGCGTGCCCGGCATCCGTGCGCTGCTCGATGGCATGCGCCGCTTCGGCTGGCAGCCGGTGATGGAAGGCGAGCACATCATCGGCCTCATCCAGGACAAGGCCTCCATCAGCCTGGAGCCGGGCGGGCAGTTCGAGCTGTCAGGCGCGCCGCTGAAATCGGTGCACGAGACCTGCGCCGAAGTCGCCACCCATCAGAGCCAAGTGCGCGAAGTGGCGGGCGAGATCGGCGCGGGCGCCATCGGCATCGGCTTCGCGCCGACCTGGTCCTTCGCCGAAACCCAGCAGATGCCCAAAGGCCGCTACGCGATCATGCGCCGTTATATGCCAAAGGTCGGCGGGCTCGGCCACGAGATGATGTTCCGCACCTGCACGGTGCAGGTGAACCTCGATTTCTCCGACGAAGCGGACATGGTGAAGAAGTTCCGCGTCGGCCTGGCGTTGCAGCCGGTGGCGACCGCGCTGTTCGCCAATTCGCCGTTCCGCGAAGGCAGGCCCAACGGCTTTCTCTCCTACCGCAGCCACGTCTGGACCGATGTCGACAACGACCGCGCCGGGATGCTGCCTTGGGTGTTCGAGGACGGCATGGGCTTCGAGCGCTACGTCGATTACGCGCTCGACGTGCCGATGTATTTCGTCTACCGCGACGGCCACTACATCGACGTGGCGGGCAAGAGCTTCCGCGATTTCTTGGCGCGCAAGATCGACGAGGTGAAGCACATCGAGCCGACGCTGGCCGATTGGGCCGACCATCTGACCACGATCTTTCCCGAGGTGCGCCTCAAGCGTTTTCTCGAGATGCGCGGCGCCGACGCCGGCGGCTGGCGGCGGGTCTGCGCGCTGCCGGCCTTGTGGGTGGGCCTCACTTACGACCAGACCGCGCTCGAAGCGGCCTGGGATCTGGTCAAGGACTGGACCGCCGAAGAACGCCAGGCGATGCGCGATGCGGTTCCTTGGCTCGGCTTCAAGACGCCGTTCCGCCGGGCGCGGGTGTGGGACCTGGCGCACCAGATGCTCGAGATTTCGGCGGCGGGACTGAAGCGTCGAGCCGCCCATGACGCGGGCGGCATGACGGAAGAAGGCTTCATCGTGCCGCTGCGCGAGACGGTAGCGCGCGGCTACACCCGCGCCGAAGAGCTGCTCAAGCTCTACCGCACCGATTGGGGCAAGAACCTCGCGCGCCTCTATATCGACTACAATTTCCTGTGAGATTTCACATTCGGCGCAAGTCCCGGCGCCGGCTGGCGGCGAAAATCAGCACCACGCCGACAACGGCCAACCCGGCGCCGTAATAGGCCCAGTGAATGTCGCTGATCATGAAGCTGGTCTTCGGCCAAGGAACATAGCCGGTCCCTTGTCCCACCCAGAGCAATCCCACAGCCAGAGCAACAATCCCCAGCAACAGCACCACCGTTTTCATGCGGACCTCCCCTAATTTTTGGGGAGCATAGCACTTTTCCCGGCCTGGTCACCCGGTCAGTGCGCCGGCGTGTCTTCCACGATGGTGATCGTCGCCTCGCAGTAAGGCGTTTCCTGCGCACCGGGCGGACCTTTGGCGTTGCGCGTCAGCAGATAGATGGAGTCGCGCGAGCGGTTGGCGCAAATCTGCGTCGCCGGAATGACGGGCGCGGGCTGGCCGGTATCGGGCGTGCCGCACACCGCGACCTGATCGAAGAAGGTCTGCGTCAGCTTGATCGACTGATAGGTGCCGTCGCCCTGGCCGATCAGCAACGTGCCTTTGCCGCCGATGGTCTGGTTGTATTGCAGGTCCTTGACGGTGCACACGGACACCCAGGTTTCCGCCGGCGCGGCTTGCACGGCCAGCGCTGCGGCGAAGGCGAGCGCGAGCGTCTTCTTCATTTTCCTTCGGGCCTCCGGCCGCTGTTCTGGCGCGCGATCATGAAGCCGGGATATTCCTCCGGCAACGCCGTCATTTCGTCGAGGCGCGCGATTTCTTCCGCCGCCAGGGCGAGGTCGCAGGCGGCGAGATTGTCCTCCAACTGCTTCGGCGTCTTCACCCCGATGATCACGCTGGTGACGAACGGCTTTGCCAGCACCCAGGCAAGCGCCACGCGCGCCGGGCTCGCGTCATGGGCTTTGCCGATCTCGCGCATCGCCTCCACGACCGGCCAGACGCGTTCGCGCTCGACCGGCGGGAAATCGAACTTGGTGCGCCGCGCATCCTCAGGTCCGTTCGAGCCCGGCCCGAATTTACCTGAGAGAATCCCGCCGGCCAGCGGCGACCATACCAAGAGGCCGATCTTCTGGTCTTCCAACAGCGGCACGATCTCGCGCTCGAGGCCGCGCCCGGCGAGCGAATAATAGGCCTGCACCGTCTCGAAGCGCGCGCCGCCGCGCTTGTCGGCGATCGCGTTGGCCTGCATGATCCGCCACGCCGCCCAATTCGAGCAGCCGACGTAACGCACCAGGCCGCGGCGCACCAGATCGTCGAGGGCGCGCATCACTTCCTCGCTCGGCGTGACGATGTCCTGCGCGTGCACCTGATAGAGATCGATGTGGTCGGTGCCGAGCCGTTCCAGACTCTTCTCCACCGCGTCCATGATGTGCCCGCGCGAGAGCCCGGCGTCGTTGGGGCCCGGTCCCATGCGGCCGAAGACCTTGGTGGCGATCACCACGTCGGAGCGCTTGACGCCGATCTCCTTCAGCGCCTGACCCAGCAAGGTCTCCGACAGCCCGAAGGAATAGACGTCCGCCGTGTCGATGAAGTTGACGCCGGCTTCGAGCGACCGCGCGACGATCGCCGTCACTTCTTTCTGGCCGAGTTTGCCGACGAATTCGAAGAACGAACCCTGGCCGCCGAAGGTCATGGTGCCGAGGCAAATCTCCGACACGAAAAGGCCCGTATTGCCGAGCTGTCTGTAACGCATGGCGCATCTCCGGATGTGGGGCGCGAGCAGTTTAACGGCGCGGCGGCACACTTGCCAAGCTTACGATGCCAGGCTTCAGACGACGCCTTTGGGCAGCATGAAACCGCCGTCGGCGTCGCGCCCGATCGGCCGCGCCCAGATCACGAAGGACAGGGGCAACACGCCGTAGAGATGGGGAAACAGCTCGCCGCCGCGCGCCGGCTCGTATTTCAGCACGTCGCCGAACAAGTCCTCCTGCACCGCGATCAAGACGAGATCGTCCGCCGCGGCGTAATGGCGTTCGAGCGTGGCCTTGACCTGCGCCGCGGTCGAGAAATGCATGAAGTGATCTTCGTTGTCCTTGGCCGAGCCGGCGTAGATGCCGTCGCGCAGCGCCTGCGTCCACTCCGGTTTGTGGCAGATTTTGTAGATCAACATTTTCGCATTCGCTGCGGGCTGGGATCGCCGCGACGACGAGGTTACGCTCCGTACAAAGATTAGCAACGGCGCCCGTCAAGAACGGCCCATGCGCCAACCGCTTTCGTCAGGCCACTGGTCCACCAACCGTAAGCCCGTCGAGTCCGAGCGTCGGCTGGCAGACGGCGAAAGTGGCGCTTCGCTTCCTTGACTTCGAATTCCTCTCATGCTCGTCCAAGAGAAAATGAAGAAATCCGCTCCGCTCCGCCAAGAAAAAACAAAGGAATCCGCATTCACCGCGCCGTCTCATCTGCCGGCAGCCGGGACGAAGCCTTGACATATTCTTGCCGAAATAGTTAATTTTGACGCGTCAGGGGGTTTCTGACAGTACGCGCGAGGCGAAAGAAGTTGCGCCGGGGCGTCGCGTTTGTGTCTCGGAATTTCCTTTCGCCTCCCGTTCCAAGGAAGGAGAGAAGCATCATGAGAGCGAAGCTCGTTACTGCACTGATCGCCGGCACCGTCATGGCGGCGAGCCTTGCATCGGCGGCGGTCGCGCAGGGGGGCTATGTGTGCCCGGCGCCGCAACAGGTCATGTGCGTCCCCACGGTCAATAACATAGGCCCCTGGCGGACCAATGGTGGCATGATGACCGGAAATGTTTTCATGCCGAATAACCAGTGCGCGAACGTCATCACCTTGGCGCCGGACAAGCAGCGCCTGCTTTGCTGCTATGAGAAATGCGGCGTCTTCATCCAGGACGTCCAGGCCAAGCACTGCACGAAGGTCAACGAGCGGGAATTCCGCTGCGAGTGACGCGGAGCAGCGCGTCGCGGCGAGCACGGATTCTTCACCGACCACAACGGCGGCGGCACGCTGAACTGTGCCGCCGTCAGGCCGCCGTTCCGCCGACCGTCAGGCCGTCGAGGCGCAGCGTCGGCTGGCCGACGCCGACGGGCACCGACTGACCGTTCTTGCCGCACGTGCCGATCCCGGGATCGAGCTTGAGGTCGTTGCCGATCATCGAAACGCGGGTCAGCGCGTCCGGTCCGTTGCCGATCAGCGTCGCGCCCTTGATCGGCGCGCCGATCTTGCCGTCTTCGAGCAGATACGCCTCGGTGCAGGAGAAGACGAACTTGCCGTTGGTGATGTCGACTTGGCCGCCGCCGAAATTCACCGCATAGATACCTTTCTTGACCGAAGCGATGATCTCCTCCGGCGCCTTGTCGCCTGCCAGCATGTAGGTGTTGGTCATGCGCGGCATGACCGGACTGGCGAAGGATTGCCGCCGCCCGTTGCCGGTCGGGCGCATGCCCATCAGCCGCGCGTTCTGGCGGTCCTGCATGTAGCCCTTGAGGATGCCGTCCTCGATCAGCACGGTGCGCGAGGTGGGCGTGCCTTCGTCGTCGACGGTGAGCGAGCCGCGCCGGCCGCCGATGGTGCCGTCGTCGACCACGGTCACGCCGGGCGAGGCGACGCGTTGTCCCATCAGGCCGGAGAAGGCGCTGGTCAGCTTGCGGTTGAAGTCGCCTTCGAGGCCGTGGCCGATGGCTTCGTGCAGCAGGGTGCCCGGCCAACCGGAGCCCAGCACGACCGTCATTTCGCCGGCCGGCGCGGGCACAGATTGCAGGTTGACCAAAGCCTGGCGCAGCGCTTCGTCGACGGCAGCTTGCCAGTATTCCGGCGTCAGATAGGTGTCGTAGCCGCCGCGTCCGCCGCCGCCATGGCCGCCCGCTTCCTGGCGGCCGTTCTCTTCGACCACCACGGCGACGTAAAGGCGGACCAGCGGGCGCACGTCGCCATAGACCTCGCCGCCGGCGCGGACGATCTCAACGTTCTGCCACTCGCCGGCGAGCGAGCAGCTCACCTGCATGACGCGCGGGTCCTTGGCGCGGGCGTAGGCGTTCATGTCCTCGAGCAGCTTGACCTTTTTCTCGAACGCCGCGGTCTGGAGCGGGTCGATGTCGGCGTAAAGCTTGAGATTGGTGCGGGCAGGGGCGGCCGCGATGGCGCCCGAATGGCCGCGGGCCACGGCGCGTACGGTCTCGGCCGCCCGGGCGATGGCCGCTTCGCTGAGCTCGCTGGCATGGGCGTAGCCGGTGGCCTCGCCGCAGACGGAGCGCAGCCCGAAGCCTTGGGTGGTGTCGAAATTGGCCGCTTTCAGCCGGCCGTCGTCGTAGCTGAACGATTCGCTCTGGCAAAATTCCAGGAACAATTCCCCGTCGTCGGCGCCTTTTAGGGCCTCGTCGACCTTGGCCTGGACGCGGGCGCGATCCATGCCGGTACGGGCGAAAAACAGGTCGTCAGCCATTGCGATGCCTCGATTCTCGGGAATTTTCCCAGGTTTACGGCCTTGCGCCTCTCCTTTCCACCATATCGGTGATGCGAGCCGTTTGCACAAGCCCGCCCGGCCTGACCCAAGGTCAACCTGCCGCCCGTGCCATAAGGTCGCAATGACAAGCAGGTCTTAACGCCTCTAAATCGCATATCGAATCTTGTTATTCAGTTTTAAAATCACGGGGGCGCCTGCGCGCCCGCCTTTGCGAGGGCTGCGATGTTCCTCAGAAAGACCGCTCTTGGCACGGCTTTGCTGGCCTTTTCGGGCCTTGCGGCGCCGGCTTTCGCCTTGCCCCAGTACGTGCCGCACAACTGGCAGCTCGGGATGCAGCCCGCCGCGACCCCGGTGATGGCTCAAATCGAGCAGTTCCATCAAGAGCTCCTGGTGATCATCACGGCGATCTGCCTGTTCGTGCTGGCGCTGCTGGTGTGGGTGATGATCCGCTACAACCAGCGCGCCAATCCGGTGCCCTCCAAGGCCCACCACAATACTTTGCTGGAAGTGGCCTGGACGGGCATCCCCGTCATCATCCTGGTGTTGATCGCCATCCCGTCTTTCAAGCTGCTCTATTACGAGGCGGGCATCCCGCCGGCCGATGTCACCCTCAAGGCGATCGGCAACCAGTGGTACTGGACCTACGTCTATCCCGACGAAAACGGCTTGCGCTTCGATTCCTATATGCTGTCCGACGCCGCGGCGGCAAAGGCGGGCGAGCCGCGGCTGCTCGGCGTCGACAATCCCGTCTATGTGCCGGTGAACAAGGTGGTCGAAGTCGACACCACCGGCTCCGACGTCATCCATTCCTGGTCGGTGCCGGCCTTCGGCGTGAAGATGGACGCCGTCCCCGGCCGCATCAACAAGACCTGGTTCAAGGCGACCAGGATCGGCACCTATTACGGCCAGTGCTCGCAGCTGTGCGGCGCTAACCATGCCTTCATGCCGATCGAGGTGAAGGTGGTGAGCGAGGCCGCTTACCAGGCCTGGCTGGCGGGCGCGAAGAAGAAGTTCGCGGCCAACGACACGGATGACGCAACGCGCGTCGCGGCGAAATAGGAAACGGATCATGGCTGAGACGGCTCACGCGCACGACGATCACCCGCACGGCTGGCGGCGCTACCTCTATTCGACGAACCACAAGGACATCGGCACGATGTACCTGGTGTTCGCCATCTTCTCCGGCATCGTCGGCGGCGGCCTGTCGATGATGATCCGCGCCAATTTGATGTATCCGGGGATGCACGTCTTCCCCAATTCGCACATGTACAACGTGTTCGTGACCGGCCACGGGCTGATCATGATCTTCTTCATGATCATGCCGGCGATGATCGGCGGCTTCGGCAACTGGCTGGTGCCGATGATGATCGGCGCGCCCGACATGGCGTTCCCGCGCATGAACAACATTTCGTTCTGGCTGCTGCCGTTCTCCCTCACGCTGCTGATCGCCTCGATGTTCGTCGAGGGCGACTCCGGCGGCATCGGGGTGGGCGGCGGCTGGACGCTGTACGCGCCGCTGTCGACCTACGGCTCGCAGGGGCCGGCGATGGATTTCGCGATCTTCTCGATCCACATCGCGGGCGCCTCTTCGATCATGGGCGCCATCAACTTCATCACCACCATCCTCAACATGCGCGCGCCGGGCATGACGCTGCACAAGATGCCGCTGTTCGTGTGGTCGATCCTGGTGACGGCGTTCCTCTTGCTGTTGTCGCTGCCGGTGCTGGCCGGCGCGCTCACCATGCTGATCACCGACCGCCATTTCGGCACCGCCTTCTTCAATCCGGCGGGCGGCGGCGATCCGCTGCTCTATCAGCACCTGTTCTGGTTCTTCGGCCATCCCGAGGTGTACATCCTGATCCTGCCGGGCTTCGGCATGATCAGCCACATCGTCTCGACCTTCTCCAAGAAGCCGGTGTTCGGCTATCTCGGCATGGCCTATGCGATGGTGTCGATCGGCTTCATCGGCTTTCTGGTGTGGGCGCACCACATGTACACGACGGGCCTCTCCGTCGACACGCGCGCCTATTTCGTGCTCGCCACCATGGTGATCGCGGTGCCGACGGGCATCAAGGTGTTCTCCTGGATCGCCACCATGTGGGGCGGCTCCATCGAATTTAGGACGCCGATGCTGTGGGCGATCGGCTTCATCTTCCTGTTCACGATCGGCGGCGTCTCCGGCGTGGTGCTGGCGAATGCGGCGGTCGACGTGTCGCTGCACGACACCTATTACGTGATCGCGCATTTCCACTACGTGCTGTCGCTCGGCGCGGTGTTCGCGATCTTCGCCGGCTGGTATTACTGGTTCCCGAAGTTCACCGGCTATACCTACAACGAGATCCTCGGCAAGCTGCATTTCTGGGTCACCTTCGTGGGCGTCAACATCGCCTTCTTCCCGATGCACTTCTTGGGGCTGGCGGGCATGCCGCGGCGCACCGCCGATTATCCCGACGCCTTTGCCGGCTGGAATTTCGTCTCCTCGATCGGCGCCTTCATCGCGGGGGCGGGCGTCTTGATCTTCCTCGTTACCATGCTCGAGGCGTTCCTGCGCAAGCGCCGCGCCGGCGACAATCCTTGGGGCGTTGGCGCCACGACGCTGGAATGGACGCTGCCGTCGCCGCCGCCGTTCCACACCTTCAACGAATTGCCTAGGATCGATTGATGGCTGAGACCGCGACTCTCGCGCTTGCTCGCCCCGCCGCGACCGTCGGCGATTACGTCGCGCTGATGAAGCCGCGGGTGATGTCGCTGGTGGTGTTCACCGCTTTGGCGGGGATGATCGCCGCGCCGGGTCATCTCGACGCGCTGACGGCGTTTTCGGCGCTGCTCTGCATCGCCGTGGCGGCCGGCGCTTCGGGCGCGCTCAACATGGCCTATGAAGGCGACATCGACGCGCTGATGGCGCGCACCGCGACGCGCCCCATTCCGCTGGGCCGCATTTCGCGCGAGGACGCGATGGCCTTCGGCTATACGCTTGCCGTCGCCGCGGTGACGCTGATGCTGTTGTTCGTGAACGCGCTCGCCGCCGCGCTCTTGGCCTTCACCGTGTTCTTCTATGTTGGCGTCTATACGCTGTGGCTGAAGCGGCGCACGCCGCAGAACATCGTGATCGGCGGACTGGCCGGCGCGCTGCCGCCCGCCATCGGCTGGGCCGCGGTGACGGGAACGCTGTCGTGGCCGCCGCTGCTTCTGGTCGCGATCATTTTCCTCTGGACGCCGCCGCATTTCTGGTCGCTGGCGCTGTTCCGCTCCGGCGATTACGCGCGCGCCGGCATTCCGATGCTACCCGTGGTGCGCGGCAAGCGCGCGACGCGCCGCCAGATCGCGGCCTATGCGCTGGCGCTGATCCCGCTCGGCATCGTGCCGGCGCTGACGGGCTTGGGCGGACTGCTCTATCTCGCCGCCGCAATCCTCTTCGGCGCGGCGTTCCTGTGGTGCGCGCTCGCGGTTCTGCGCGAGACGGACGAGCTACGCGAACGCGCGGCGCGGCGGCTGTTCGCGGTGTCGATCTTCTATCTGTTCTCGCTGTTCGCGGCGCTGATCGTCGAGCGGCTCGCCGGCCTCGCGCCGCTGGGGACGTGAAGCGATGGAGGGTCGCGACGCGCGCGAAAAACGGCGGCGCAGTCTGGCGCTCGCTTTCGTACTGCTGGGATTGGTGATGTTGCTCTATCTGATGACGATGGCGAAGGTTCATCCTTGATTGTTTGGCCTGATCGGAGACTGACATGGCGCATGGCGAGGTGAAGCACGATTACCATCTGGTCGATCCCAGTCCGTGGCCGGCGGTGGGTTCGATCGGCGCCTTCACCATGCTGGTGGGCGCGGTGTTCTGGATGAATTCCGGCGCCGTGAAGTTCTTCGGCGTGCTGGCGGGCCGGCCTTGGGTGTTCGCCGTCGGGCTGGTGCTGGTGCTCTACACCATGGTCGGCTGGTGGCGCGACGTGATCACGGAGTCGGTCGTGCGCCACGACCACAAGCCGGTGGTCAAGCTCGGCCTCCGATTCGGCATGGTGCTGTTCATCGCCTCCGAGGTGATGTTCTTCGTCGCCTGGTTCTGGGCCTATTTCAACACCGCGCTGTTCCACAACGACGTGGGCGTTTCGAGCTGGCCGCCACAAGGCATCGTGACGCTCGATCCCTGGCATTTCCCGTTTCTCAACACGCTGATCCTTCTGACCTCCGCGACGACGGTGACCTGGGCGCATCACGCCATCCAGCACGGCGACAAGAAAGGCGCCTGGCAAGGGCTTTTGCTGACCGTCTTGCTCGGCGCCTCCTTCACCTGCTGCCAGGCTTACGAATACGCGCACGCGCCGTTCACCTTCGGCTTCAACGGCGCGGCGCTCGCCCCCTTCACCGATCCGGCGCACGCCAATCTCGCGGCCGGCGTCGGCAATCTCGGCGCCATCTACGGCTCGACCTTCTTCATGGCGACGGGCTTTCACGGCTTTCACGTCATCGTCGGCACGATCTTCCTGACCGTGTGCCTGGGACGCGCGCTGGCCGGCCAGTTCACGCCGACGCGCCATTTCGGCTTCGAGGCCGCCGCCTGGTACTGGCATTTCGTCGACGTGGTCTGGCTGTTCCTGTTCACCTTCATCTATGTGTGGGGACAGGGACCGCTCAGCGCGACGTGATTTTTGCCTCCCCCTTGCGGGGGGGGCCGAAATGTCGAAGCGAAGCGAAGACATTTCGGGAGGGGGTGATGTCGAACGAAACTGCGCCTTCTGTCGTTTCCGCTGCGTTGCTCGGACGTTGCCCGCGTTGCGGCAAGGGCAAGCTGTTCGACGGCTATCTGCAGGTGGCGGCGCGCTGCGGCGAATGCGGCCTCGATTACGCGATGTTCGATCCGGGCGACGGGCCGGCGGTGTTCGTGATCCTGATCGTGGGCGCCATCGTCTGCATTGGTGCGCTCGTCGTGGAAGTGAACTTCCAGCCGCCCTATTGGGTGCATGCGGTGCTGTGGATTCCGACGGTCGCCATCCTCACCGTCGCGCTGCTGCGCTTGGTGAAGTCGCTGCTGCTGGTGCTGCAATACCGTCACAAGGCGGGCGAGGGACGGCTGAAGGACTAGAATGAATTGCCTCCCCCTTGTGGGGGCCAGCAGCGCCAGCATGCTGGCGGAGAGCCGAGCGCAGCGAGGCGATCCGGGTGGGGGGCAAGCGGTGAAATCGTCCCCCCACCCGAAGCGCTTTGCGCTTCGACCTCCCCACAAGGGGGAGGTGATAGAGGATGCATGCGTCTAACCTTCCGCCCGCTGCCCGTGTTCACCGCCGTCTTCGCCGTGCTGTTCGCGGCGCTGATGGCGCTCGGCGTCTGGCAGCTTCAGCGCCTGCATTGGAAGCTCGGTCTGATCGCCGAAGCGAACAACGCGCTTCACGCGCCGCCGACGTCGCTCGCAGCGGCGTTGAAGCTGGGGCCGGCCGCGCAATACCGGCACGTGATCCTCAACGGCCGGTTTCTCAACGCCAAAGAGGCTTACGTCTATTCGACGGGTCCCGACGGCGAGCCGGTCTATCACGTGCTGGTGCCGTTTGAGACCGACGAGGGCATAGCGGTGATCGTGGATCGCGGCATCGTTCCCCCCGACCGCATTGTGCCCGCGCGGCATTCTGAGCTGGAAGGCGAGCGGCGCGTGGTCGGCGTGTGGCGCACGCCCGATCCGCCGGGCCTGTTCACGCCGGCGCCCGATCTCAAGCATCGCGTCTGGTATTCGCGCAATGTCGAGGGCATCGCCGCCGCCTCCGGCATCAAGCTGACCGCGCCCGTGTTGGTGGAGGCGGACGCCGCGCCCAATCCCGGCGGCTGGCCGCTCGGCGGGCAGACGGTGGTCACTTTCCGCAACGACCATCTGCAATATGCGATCACCTGGTTCTTGCTTGGAGCAGGGCTTATGGGCGTATACATCGCCTATCACGTCAGCCGCGGGAGACTTTCATGGCGATGACCCCGCCAGAACCGGATGAGGAATTCGCCGCACGCCAGCGCACCAATCTGCTGGTTGCCGCCGTCGCGATCGGCCTGATCGTGGTGACCGTCCTATTGATGCTTTGGCTGAAGCACGAGAACGACATTCAGGACTGCATTGCCGCCCGGCACCTCAACTGTGCCCCGATCGATACCGATCAAACCCGTTAGCCGCGTCAATCTCGCGCGCCCTGCAACTATTGCGTTTAAGGTTCAATTGCCATAAACGGCAACTTTTGGTAGTACGCGATCAATCCGCCAACCGGTCCGACATGGCGCAAGAATTGGCATGGAGCGAAGCCTTCGCGGTCGGGCACGCCGGCCTCGATGAGGAACACCGCGCCCTGGTCGCTGCCATCAACGCGATCCACCGACACGACGACGCGCGGCAACCGCGGGAACAGCTCGAAAAACTGTTCGCGGATTTGCAGGCGCTGGTGAGCAAACATATCGCGCACGAAGATGAGGTCATGCGGATGATCGTCGCAAACGTGAATTCGCACGAAAGCGCGGCGTCCGTTCTGCACCACCATTGGCTGGAGCACCTCGACAAGCATCTCGACGAGCATGATCGCTGGGTGGCTGATCTCGATGCCATCGTCAAACGCTCGCTTGCTCAGGGCGGGCCTGCCGCCGACGAATTGCAGCATTGGTTTTTCAGCCACGCCGTAAAGTCCGATGCGCCGCTGAAGTCGCTGTTTCAGGCCACCCGGCAGCAATACCCGAAGCTGATAGCGCAGCTATCTTAACCGCCGCGCGTCGGCACACCGCGCGCCGTCGGATTCGCGCCGGGGAACTCTTGAACCTTGCCGGTCGGATCGCCATTTTTCTTATGTCCACACAATTGCAGCATCCGGTTCTCACCACGGCCGGGCCTCATCCTGAGGAGCCCTTTCGCCCATCCTTCGAGACGGCGCTGCGCGCCTCCTCAGGATGAGGGCGAAAGGGCGTCTCGAAGGATGGCCCGGCCATGGCGAAGGGCTGCAATTTTCAAAAACCCTGTTTTGATGGGCGCGCGGACTCTGTCTAGAATTGAATCTCCAACCACGCCCGTAACAATTATCTTGCCGAAACCATGCGCTATCTGAGCACCCGCGGTCTCGCGCCGCCACGATCCTTCGCGGAGATGCTGCTCGCGGGCCTCGCCCCTGACGGCGGGCTTTACCTGCCTGAGACTTGGCCGCAGATCGCGCCGGAAGAGATCGCGCGCTTCATCGCCAAGCCTTATGCCGAAGCAGCGTGCGCGGTGATCGGCGCGCTGGCGGGCGACTCCTTCAGCGAAGCCGAATTGGCCGAAGACATCGCGGCCGCCTATGCCGGCTTCGACGACGCGCGCATCGTTCCGCTGGTCGAGATCGCGCCCGGGCTTTATCTGCTCGAGCTGTTCCACGGGCCGACGCTGGCCTTCAAGGACATCGCGCTGCAAGTGCTTGGCCGGCTCTTCGCGCGCGCGCTGAGAAAGCGCGGCGGCCGCGCCACGGTGCTGGTGGCAACCTCGGGCGACACCGGCTCGGCGGCGATTGCCGCGCTGGGCGATCTCGCCGACATCGAAGTGTTCGTGCTGCATCCGCACGGCCGCGTCAGCGAGGTGCAGCGCCGGCAGATGACCGGTGCGCCTTACCGGAACGTGCACAACATCGCGGTGGAAGGCAGCTTCGACGATTGCCAGGGCATCGTCAAAGCGCTGTTCGCCGAGACGGAGTTCGCGCGCGCGGTGAGCCTCACCGCCGTCAATTCGATCAACTTCGCGCGCCTCGCGGCGCAAGCCGTCTATTACTTCACCGCGGCGGCGCAGCTCGGCGGCGCGCCGGTCTTCGTCGTGCCGACCGGCAATTTCGGCGACGTCTTCGCCGGCGAAGGCGCGATGCGCATGGGGCTTGCGGCCGAACAACTCGTCGTCGCCACCAATGCCAACGACATCCTGGCGCGCGCCTTGAATGAGGGCGTCTACGCCTCAGGCCGCGCGCAGCCGACGCTCAGCCCGTCGATGGACATCCAGGTCGCATCGAATTTCGAACGGGCGTTGTTTGAAGCCTCGCGGCGCAACGGCGCCTGGCTGCGCGAGGCGATGGCGCAGTTCGCGCAAACGAATTCGCTGACGCTGCCGGCAGGGGTCCGCGCCGCGCTGGCCGGGCGCTATGCCGCGTTCAGCGCCGACGACGAAGAGACGCTCGCCGCCATCCGGCGCGTCCATGCCGAAACTGGCCGCGTCATCGATCCCCACACGGCCGTCGGGATGGCGGCCGCTTACAACTTATACGGGCATTCCAAAGGCCCCTTGGTTGTACTGGCGACCGCCCATCCGGCGAAGTTTCCACTGGCAATCCGTGAGGCTTTGGGTCTGATTCCCGAACCGCCTCCGGGCCTTAGGAAGCTGCTCTCGGCACCCGAAAAAATGACCGTGATGCGACCCGACAAGGGCTTGGTTCGGCGCTTTATCGAGGCTACTATGCCTCCGCTATGAACGTCAAAATCTCCCGTCTTTCCAATGGGTTGATCGTCGCGACCGACTCCATGAGCCAACTCGAGAGCGCCGCTCTCGGCGTCTGGGTTTCGTGCGGCGCGCGCAACGAGACGCGCCCCTTCATGGGCGTCTCGCACATGCTCGAACACATGGCCTTCAAGGGCACCAAGAAGCGCAGTGCGCGCGCCATCGCCGAAGAGATCGAAGCGGTCGGCGGCTTCCTCAACGCCTATACCAGCCGCGAACAGACCGCGTTCCACGCGCGCCTGTTGAAGGCCGACGTGCCGCTGGCGCTCGACATCCTGGCCGACATTCTCACCGAACCGCTGTTCGATCCCGCCGAGCTTGAGCGCGAGCGCCAAGTGGTGCTGCAGGAGATCGGCCAGGCGCTCGATACGCCCGACGACATCGTCTTCGACTATCTGCAATCCACCGCCTATCCCGATCAGCCGATGGGTTATCCCATCCTCGGCGAAGTGGAGACGGTGTCCGCTTTCGCGCGCGACGATCTGTTCGCCTATATGGGCGTGCATTACCGCGCCGGCGGCATGGCGCTCATCGCCTCCGGCGCCGTCGATCACGAGGCGATGCTCGCCTGGGCGGAAGAGAAATTCGCCGGGTTATTGCCGGGCGCGCCGCCCGAGCCCTTGCCGGCGCGCTATCAAGGCGGCGAGTTCCATGCCGGCGGCGATCTCGAGCAGGCGCATATCGCGCTGGCGTTTCCCGGCGTCTCCAATCTCGATCCCGATTATTACGCGGCGCAGGTCTATGCCGGCGCGCTGGGCGGCGGCATGTCGTCGCGTCTGTTCCAGGAAGCGCGCGAGAAGCGCGGGCTGTGCTATTCGATCTACGCGTTTGCGCACGGCGTGAAGGACGACGGCACGGTGGGCATCTACACCGGTACGGGCGAAGTCGAAGCGGGCGAGATCGCCGCGGTGATCGCGGGCGAGATGGCTTCGCTCGCCGAAACCGCCAGCGACGAAGAAGTCGCGCGCGCCAAGGCGCAGTTGCGCGCCGGCCTGTTGATGGGCCTCGAAGCGCCGAGCGCGCGCGCCGAAACCGTCGCCGGCCAGCTCTTCACCTATGGCCGCGTTTTGCCGGTGGAAGAACTCCTGGCCAAACTCGAGGCGGTGGATGCGGCCGCAGTGCGCCGCTTCGGCGAGAAAGTGATGCAAAGCGGCCGGCCGGCCGTCGCCACCGTCGGCCCTGCCGGCAGGCTCGAATCCTATGAGGCATTCGCCGCGCGCTTCGGAACGCCGTCGGCCCTATGCGCGGCCGAATGAAACCTCAGCCAATGTTCTTCATGCGCGGGCTGACCTTTCCGGGCGGCCAGCAGCCGATCATCCGCGGCGAACAGGTCTATCTGCGCTATCCGCGCATCAACGATTACAAGGCCTGGGCGCGGCTCAGAGGCGAAAGCCGCGAATTCCTGACGCCTTGGGAACCGTCCTGGGCGAGCGACGAACTCACCAAGGGCGCCTTCCGCCGCCGCATCAAGCGCTATCAGAAAGAGACGCGGCAGGATTCCGCTTACGCCTTCTTCGTCTTCCGCGTCGAGGACGACGTCTTGATGGGCGGCTGCACCTTGTCGAACGTGCGCCGCGGCGTCACCCAATGCTGCGCGCTCGGCTATTGGATCGGCGAACGCTACGCCCGCCAAGGTTTCATGTACGACGCGGTCAAGGCGCTCATTCCTTTCATTTTCGTAACCCTCGGGCTGCATCGCATCGAGGCCGCCTGTCTGCCCGCCAACGAGCCTTCGCGCAATCTGCTGTTCAAGGCCGGATTCCGCGAAGAAGGCCGGGCCGTGCGGTACCTGCAAATCAATGGCGAATGGCGTGACCATGTCCTATTCGCTTTGCTCGAAGACGAGGCGCGGTTAGGTTAGCCGCCCGAGCCAAGGATTTGTCGGCCCTGTGATCAAACGTTTGGCCATCGCCATAGCCTTTGCCGCAAGCTGCGCGGCGGCGCAGGGCGCGCCGCAGACCGTCGGCTTCGGCGGGCCAGAAGGCGTGATCGAGCTCAAGGGGCTGCTCGTGCCCTATCATCCGCCGGCGGGCGCCAAGCAAGACCAGACGCAATGGGTGCTGTTCAACGCCGCCAACGCGACGCCGCGGCCGGTCAGCCGCGTGCTGCATGCCGGACAGCCGCCGGGAAGCGGTCTGGGCGTTCTGCCGAAATCGACGCGGCCGCGGATTCTCGACGTGGAGAGTCTCAATCCCAACGTCGTCGTCGAACGGGCGCAGGCTTATGGCGCGCACGCCTATCTGGTGACGATCCCGCCGTCGTCCACCGCGTCCTTTGCGGTGCATCTGGTCAACGCCAAGTCGCCGCCTTCGCTCTTGGCTTGGCGCGAAGCTGCGCTGGCCGCCTATAACCGCCGGCTCGGCATCTTCATCGCCGCGGTCGCCGGCTTGATCGCCGCCGCCGCCGCCATCGCCGCAGGGCTGGCGGCGATGACCCATCACGGCCCGCCGCGCTGGGCGGCGGCGACACTGATCGCGGTACTGCTGGCGCGGCTCGCCGCCACCGGGATGTTCGACGCCAGCGTCATCACGCCGGTCGGCGGCCCTTACGGCCTCACCGCGATGTTCGCAGGCTTGGCGCTGGCGGCGGGCTTGAAGCTCGCCGACGCCATCGCGCCGCTCGGCGTGCCGTGGCCAGCGGCCGGGCGATGGTTTCCGCGCGCCGTGATCGCGCTCGCAGTGCTCGCGGTGCTGGCTTATCTCGGCGTTCCCGGCGCCGCGCTGCTGACCGACATCCTCTTGATCTTCGGCACGCTCGCCATCTTCGGTTACATGATCTATCGCGCGCGGACAGGCCTCAAGCCGGCGCGGACGATGATGCCGAGCGCGGGTCTGTTCGCGCTGGCTTGCGTCTCGGCGGCGTTCACCGCTGTCGGCGGTTTCGGTTCCGAGCCCATGGCGCCCGATCTGGCAGGCGGCTTCGTCGCCGCCGGCGCGGTGCTGCTGGCCTTGGCGGTGGCGGCGGGCGAGGGCATCGCCGTCTTGCCGTTCGCGCGCCATGCCCATCCGGCGCCGCCGCCGCCGCCACCGAGGCCCGCGCCGGTACCGCATGCCGCCATCGAGGCGATCGACGCTTCGTATCAAGGCGTGTTCGAGATCGAATTTCCCAGCGGTGACGTCGTCCTGTCGCGCGAGGCGGCGAGCCTACTGGGGCTTGAAGCGGGCCGGCTCGGCGAGGCCGATTGGCTTCATCGCGTGCATAGCGAGGATCGCGAAATCTATCGCCAGGCGCTCGGCGATTTCGCCGCGCAAGCCGGCATCGCCTTCCGCATCGAGTTCCGCGCGCGCGCCGAAGACGGCCGTTATCTCTGGCTCGAATTGCGCGCCACCATGAAAGGGATGGATCGCGCCGAACGCTGCGTAGGCCTGATCGCCGACGTGACGGCGCGCAAGCAATCCGAAGCGGCGCTGATGGACCGCACGCTGCGCGATCCGCTCACCAGGCTCGGCAACCGCGTGGCGCTGATGGAGGAATTGGAGAAGCTCGGCGAAAAGCTGCGCGAGGTCAGCTTCGCGCTGCTCGACATCGACCGCTTCAAGTCCATCCACGCCAGCCTCGGCGACAAGGGCGGCGACGAGGTACTGGCCAGCCTCGGCGAGCGGCTGACGCGCCGCTTCGCCGACACCGCGCAAGTGTTCCGCGTCGGCGGCGACGCCTTCGCGGTGCTGGCGCGCAACGGCAAGCCGGAGGCGCTGGGCGCGGAGCTGGTCGCGACCTGCGACGGCCCGCATCTGCTCGGTGGGCGCAACGTCTTCGCGCCGGCCAGCGTCGGCGTGGCGGAGGGCTCCGGCGCGCGCGATCCCATCGACCTGCTCAAGAACGCCGAGCTGGCGCTGATCGAGGCCAAGCGCCACGGCGGGGATTGCGCCCGCGTCTATTCGCGCGAGATGGAGGCCTTGGCGCCGGCCGACGCGGTGGCGCTGGAAGCCGAGCTGCGCCGCGCCCTCGCCGAGGGCCAGATCGAGGTCTTCTATCAGCCCATCCTGCGCCTTGGCGACCGCAGCGTGGCCGGCTTCGAGGCGCTGTTGCGCTGGCGCCATCCGACGAAAGGCCTGGTCGAGCCGTGCGATTTCATCGCCCATTCGGAAGAGACCGGACTGATCGTGGCGCTGGGCAAGCTGGCGCTCGAGCGCGCCGCGCACGATCTGGCGCAATGGCAGCGTTTCTTCCCGCTCGCGGAGCCGCTGTTCGCTAGCGTCAATCTCTCGCGCCGGCAGTTCGCCGATCCAGATTTCGAAGGCGCGTTGCAAGCCGTGCTCGGCGGCGTCAGCCCGGGCACGCTGAAGCTGGAAGTGACCGAAAGCGCGGTGGCCGCCGACGGCGACGTGCGCGCGCTGATGGAGCGGCTGAAGGCGCTGGGCGCCGGGTTGGCGATCGACGATTTCGGCACCGGCCTGTCGAGCCTCAGCCAGCTGAAGGACCTTCCCTTCGACACCGTCAAGATCGACAAGAGCTTCCTGGCGCGCCACGGCGGCAGCGACGAAACCACCGACGCCGACATGGTGCTCGCTTCCGTGATCTCGCTGGCGCGCAATCTGAAGCGCTCGGTGATCGTGGAGGGCGTCGAGACCGAAGCCGACGCGGCGCGGCTCGCCGAACTGGGCTGCGAATACGCGCAGGGCTTTCTGTTCTCCGAACCGCTGACGTCCAGAGACGCGCTGTCCTTCATCGCGCGCCATTACCGCGCCGGCGAGGGGGCGCGAGGGCAGAGAGCTTCGAGTTGACCAGACGGCCTACGCCGCCGGGAATTCGTACAGCTCGATGGCGAAAGGTGCGATCGAGAGGGCCTTTGCGGCAGCGTCGAACGGATGCTCCGTCACGGCCAATTGCGGCTTGTGCCCGACATGATTGGCCGCCTCCAGACTGGGCGAGATGAGCTTCCACGCCCGCCCGTGGGCGCGCGGCTTGAAGCCGGAGAAATCGAGGGCGAGCTGCTGTGCCGTGTCGGTGGCGTTGACCGCGGCCAGCGTCAGCGCGCTGCGGTCGGCGGTCAAAGCGGCGGAGATGTCGAGAGGATAGGTCGGGCTTCCGGCGTTGACGCGCGGCTGGTCGCCGCCGACCGGCCATTTCGGCGCCGGCTGAGGCGAATTGCCGGTCAGCGCCAACGGGATCGTGCCGAAATGCTCGCGATAGAGCCGGAACACCACGCCCGACCCGCTCAGCGTGGCATCGGTGCGATTGTAGTCGAGCCACGACATGCCCATGGTATAGGCGACCATGGTGATCAGATCGGTGTGGCGGAACACTTCGTGGAACAGCGTGGCGATCGCCAGATCGAGCTTGAGGTCCTGGCTGAAGCGATAGGCCCATTCGTCGAGCGCGACCTTGATCTTGCCGTCCTTCAGCGCGGGGAAGCGCTCCATGTATTCCTCCCACGCTTCCGCCTTCTGCCGGATGCGGTTGGCTGGCCGGCGCGCCCATTCGACCAATGGCTCATCGACCGCAACGTATGTCGCCGTGACCGGATCGAAGCGCTTGCCGTCGCTGGGATAGGCATGCTCGGCCAGCATCTCGAAATTGCCCCAGGAATTCTTTAACAGGCCGCCGGTCCAATCCCGCTCGGGATCGCCGAAGGCGATCTGCACCGGGCCGGAATTGGGCATCGCCTGAGTCACCGTCATCTCGTCGGGCATGGCGCCGGAGGCGATGATGACGATGGACGGATCGACCTTGCGCATCTCCTGGGCGAACAGATTGTGCTTGATGGTGTAGTGCTCGAGCGCCATGTGGCCGAGCTGCCAATGGCCGTACATCTCGTTGCCGACGTTCCAGTACTTGACGCGATAGGGTTCGGGATGGCCGTTGACGGCGCGAAGCTTACCCATCGCCGTATCGGCGCCGCCGTTGACGTATTCGACCAGCTCGGCGCCGGAGCGCGGCTCGCCGAAGCCGCTGTTGACGCACCAATAGGGATCGACGCCCATCAGCTCGCACATCACCAGCAGTTCGTCGACGCCCACGTCGTTCGGCTGCACCGCGCTCCAGGCGAAATCGAAGGTCGGCGGCCGCTTGTCGGGATCGCCGATGGTGTTCTTCCAATCATAGCCGGAGATGAAATTGCCGCCGGGCAGGCGCAGGAAGCCGCAATTCATCTTCTTCATCAGCTTGATGGTGTCCGGCCTGAAACCGTGGACATTGTCCGCCGGCATCAACGACACCGCGCCGACACTGAAACGGCCCGAGCCGGTCGCGGCGATCTCGATGCGGCCGTCTTCGGTCGAAGCGCCGGAGGTGAAGGCCAGCGGCAGGGTGGTCCAGTTTGGTTGCGCGGCGAGCGCGACGGTCTGCCGTTGGCCGGCGCCCTTGCCCCAGATCAGCGTCGCGGCGATGGTGGCACCGCCCTCGGCCGCGATCACGATGCGCCCGCTGTAGGCCTTGCCTTTGACCAGCGTCAGACCGCTCTGCTGGATGCCGCGCCGGCTCCAGTCCGCAAGCTGGACGACCGGCGTCTGCTCGCCGACGTAAGGATGTTCGCGATCCATCGTCACGGAGGCATCGGGGCCGATCGGCATCCATTTGCGTCCCGCCATCATCCGCGGAATGGGGCCGCGCGGGGAGGGCAGCGGCGTCGAATCCACCGGGTGATAGAATTTCCGATCGTCGAGCACTTCACTCCAGAAGCTGTAGTTGATGAGATTGCCGATATGCTCGATGAAGCCGCCATAGACGTATTTCGAGATCGGTTCGCCGGTCTTGGCGGCGTCGATGATGGCGGAGATCCGCGCGGCCGGCGCAGCCTCAGCCAAGCCGGGGGCCAAAGCTGCGGCTACGCCCAGCATCAACGATCCTTCCAAAGTCTGCCTGCGGCTGAGGGGAAGTCCTTTACCGGCGTCCATAGTTGCCTCCCTTGGCGGCCGACCCGCCGCCGATCTTGTGTTCGATGGTTCCCAGGCGAATGACGCCTGTGCCGCACGACTGCTAGCATATATTTGTCTGAGTTATAAGCCTGCACCGACCACCGCTGACGGTGTCAGCGCGGCATGCCAGGCGTACAACGGCAACCCATCCGGCTGGCGTCTGTTTTTTCCCGCCAGAAGAGCGGAAAGACGGCGTTACGCCCTTCCCGCGTCCGCGGAAAGGCCGGAAAGGTCGACGCCGAGCTTCTTGATCGCCGCTTGCCACTTCTCCTCGTGTGCGATGTCGAACACGATCGCGGTGTCGGCGTCGCAATGGATCCAGCCGTTGGCGCGGATCTCGTCTTCGATCTGGCCTTCGCCCCAGCCGGCATAGCCGAGCGCCAGCGCGCATTTCTTCGGTCCGCGGCCTTCGGCGATGGCGCGCAGGATGTCGGTGGTCGCGGTCAGCGAGATGTCGGCGGTGACGGCGATGGTGGCTTCGTTGCTGGCGTAATCGCCCGAGTGCAGCACGAAGCCGCGACCGAGCTGCACCGGCCCGCCGAACAGGATCGGCTTGTCGAGCCCGCCCGCCGTGGCCTCGATGTCGAGCTTGCCGAGCAGTTCGCGCAAGCTAAGCCCTTCGATCGGCTTGTTGACGATCAGCCCCATCGCCCCTTGCCGCGAATGGGCGCACATGAAGATCACGCTTTTCTCGAAATGCGGATCGGGCATGGAGGGCATGGCGATGAGCAGCTTGCCTTCGAGGAAGCCGCCGCCGCGCTCGCTCGGATACGCTTGGCCCATGGCGCCTTATAACACGCCCACTTCACGCGCAAAGCGCCTTGCGATACAAACGCATTTGCACCAACCGGCAAGGAGACGTTCATGACCGTGAAGATTGGCGACAAGCTTCCCTCGACCATCTTGATGCAGATGAAAGACGGCGGCCCCAAACCGGTGAAGACCGACGATTTCTTCGCGGGCCGGAAAGTCGTCCTGTTCGCGCTGCCTGGCGCGTTCACGCCGACTTGTTCGGCCAAGCATCTGCCGGGCTACGTCCAGCTCGCCGACAAGATCAAGGCGAAGGGCATCGACGCCATCGCCTGTCTGTCGGTCAACGATGCCTTCGTGATGGGGGCGTGGGGCGAGCAGCAAGGCGCGGGCGACAAGGTCGACATGCTGGCCGACGGCAATGGCGAATTCACCAAGGCGCTGGGACTCGAAATGGACGGCAGCAAGTTCGGTATGGGCCTGCGCTCCAAGCGCTACGCCATGCTGGTCGAGGACGGCGTGGTGAAGAAACTGGATATCGAGGAGGCCGGCGCGTTTTCGGTCTCCAGCGCCGAACATATGCTGGAACAACTCTAATTATTTTTTCCGGGCTGGCTTGGCCGGCGCCAGAAACCTGGCTGGCGCCTTCGTTATCCTATTGATATATATGGGTTAAATCTCGCCGAGAAGAGGCTGCGACAAAATCTGACAACCAAGTCACCAAAGATCACCCTTAGCAACGTGAGGTTAAGACAATCCGCCCAAACTACGCATGGGAATGGTGGAGTGCCTCGGTTTCGGGCGGGGATTGCATGGCCGGGCCTCGGATCAATTTTAACGGCGTCACCAGTCTGCTGGTCGACAGCGATAATTACACGCGCGGGCTCGTCGCTCAGATGCTGCGCGGCTTCGGCATGGATTCGCCGATCACCGCCGAGAGCGGCGCCGCGGCCCAAGCGATCCTCAAGCACCAATGCCCCGACCTTTGCATCTTCGAGGGGATCTTGCCCGACATGACCAGCGCGGAGCTCACTCGCTGGATACGCCATCTGAAAAGCCCGATACGCTTCGTGCCCGTGCTGGTGCTGACCGGCTACACGCAACTGCGCATGGTGGCCGGCGCGCGCGACGGCGGCGCCAACATCGTCGTCAAGAAACCGGTGTCACCGCGGACCTTGTTCGACCGCCTGGTATGGATCGCGCGCGTGGCTCGCCCCTTCATCGAGACCAAGGAGTACAGCGGACCCGATCGCCGCTTCCGCACGCGCGAACCGCCGGACGGCGTCTACAAACGCGACACGGACGATGTCTCGCTGACGGCAACTTCCGAGACCGGCGAGATGGAAATTCATCCTGTCGCCCAAGACCACGCACCGAAATGGATGGCAAAATGAAAAAAATACATTTCCCCAAGACCCGCTTTGCCGAGCTTGCCGCGCGCGCGGGCGGGGTGGTGCGCGAAACCGCCGTCGAGGAGGCCCTCAACAACATCGAAGCCTCGCGCGACGAAAGCGACGCGGTGATCGAATCCTCGATTGCGGCGATCGAAGCCATCGCTTATTCCGCCGGCGCCGAGCTGCCGGCGCCGCAGATGCGCGAAATCCTGCGTTTCGCCGATCAGATCGTGACGCTGGCGGGCCTGTTCCGCTATCATGACCTCGATGCGGCGGCGCGCAGCCTGTGCGATCTAACCGACGGACTGCTGAACGCCGGCCTGTCGGACTCGGCGCCGGTGATCGTGCACGCCCAGGCGTTGCGCCTGATGGCGCCGGGCGCCGCGATGCTGACCGCGCCCGAAGAAGCGCAACGGATTCTCGACGGGCTGCGGCGCATCCTCGACTATTTCCACTTCACGCCGCTTTCCAACGACGACGCCGAGATCGAGGATGCCGCCTTCGAGGTCGGCTGAACACGGGCCAGGCACGATGCGATGAGCCAGAGAGCCGCCAGACTGAAGCCGGACAATTATTCCGCCGTCCCGCCGGCGGAGCTGGCGGAGGTTCTCGACGCGCACGCCTTGTTCGCGGCGCGGTGCGGCGGCAAGCGCGCCAAGCTGGTGTCCTGCAATCTGAGCGGCGCCAATCTGGTCAACCGCAATCTGGCGCACGCCAAGCTGTCCGGCTCGCTGTTCTACGGCGCGGCCTTGCGCTTCGCCAATCTGGAGCAGGCCGATCTCTATTGCGCCGACCTGCGCAATGTCGACGCGCGCCATGCGAACTTCGCCCAGGCGGACATGCGCGGGGTCACCCTCGAAGGCAGCAATTTCGAGCACGCCAAGCTCGACTTCGTCGATTTCCGCGCCGGGCGCCTGGCGCGGGCGGGACTTTGGGGCATCGAGCAGATCGTCGATCACAACGCCTCGGCCGCGGGCGTCAATTTCAGCTATTGTTCCTTGCGCGGCGCCTCGCTGGAAAACGCCAAGCTGGAAGGGGCGAATTTCACCGGCGCGATCATTCACGGCACCAAGTTCAAGGGCGCGCGGCTGGCCGGCGCCAGCTTCGACGACGCGATCTTCACCGACGTCGATGTCGGCGAACTGCCGATATCGCGCGAGACGCTGAAGCGCTGCGTCCTGCCGCCGTCGCCGGAAGCCCTGGCCAAGGCGCCGCATCTCTTGGCAAGGCTCGAAGCGCATCAGCGTTGCGTCGACGTCTATCTGCGTTCCGGTATGCGCTCGGGCCTGAGCGCCAATTTCGACGACGAGGATTTGCGCCCGGTCGGCGCGCAGATCGGGCAGTACAAGCTGACGGCGATATCGGCGCGCCGGGCCATCGCCTCGGGCGTCGACTTCTCCTGCACCGAATTGCAAGGCGCCAATTTCGAAGGCGCGGATCTGCGCGGCGCGAGCTTCGAAGGGGCCGATCTGCGCGGCGTCAACCTGCACGGCGCCAAGCTGCAGCATGCCAAGTTCACGGCGGCCGATTTGCGGCCCTTGGAGCTGCGCTCCGGCGGCGTGCAGGCCTGCGATGTGAGCGGCAGCGAAATCAGTCCCGAGCAGCTGGCCGCAGCGATCCGGGAATAGCGCCGGGGTTTCAGGCGCGGTTGGAACCCAAATTCGATTTGTCATGGCCCGCAAAAGTGGACCATCCAGTTGGGCATAGAGCGTAACTTCATCAGAAGAGACTGCGTTGCCTGGCGCATGATGCGGCGGTACAATCCATATCGACCGACGAAAACATATTTTCGCGCGCTCGCGATCTTGAACGGCGCGACGGTGCCTAACACTAGCGAAACTCGCGCGCTCGCCTCTTTCGCGATTCTTCTAAAGTGCGCGTTAGATAATCGAATGGTGCCTGATGCAATAATGCGGTCATTGCTGCAAAAAGCTCGTCGCGATCGTCAACGTCACCCTCAAGCCGTGCAATGACCTTCTTCGGATCATGCGATGCCGACAGAGCAAAGGCCATTATTCGACGTGCGATTTGAGTTCTCGTCCAGCTATCGGCCGCCAGCAACTGCTCAAGTTTTTTGGATTCAATCACACTTCTTAAGAAGCTCGTGAGAGCAACATCTTCGTCAAAGCTTGGCGGTCCAATCTCCGCCGTATGATCGGCCCGAATAACTGGAAGAATTGAAAGCAGGAGTTTCGCAGCCTGGGCGGTTTTGAGCAATCGTGCATGCATGGTCAATCGCTCGCCATGAGTCGGGGCGTAAATGTACTCCTTCAGACGGCTTGGTTCGCACTCTTAGTGAGCTTAGTGATATGTGATGCGCCTCCAGTGCAGAAAAGCCTTTGCCTTCTGTTTAGGCGTGCGCGGCTTCGTAAGTCTGATGATATTGCAGGCGCTTTACCTCCTGCTATTGCAGACCATGACAACCAGAATGTGGATTTTCATCGAGCGCGGACTTCACCCCGGGATCGCGGCGCGCGCCAAAGCGTCGGCGCGTTCGTTCTCGGCATGGCCCGAATGGCCTTCGACCCAGCACCAGGCGAGCGTGTGGCGCCCCGCCGCCTTATCGAGCGCGCGCCACAGATCGTCGTTCTTGACCGGCTTCTTGTCGGCGGTCTTCCAGCCGTTCGCCTGCCAGCGCTTGAGCCATTTGGTGGCGCCGTCCATCACGTAGCGCGAGTCCGTATGAACCACGACGGAGGAGGGTTTCTTCAACGCCTCCAGGGCGCGGATCACCGCCGTCAGTTCCATGCGGTTGTTGGTGGTGGCCGCCTCGCCGCCGGACAGCTCTTTCTCGTGCTTGCCGGCGCGCAGGATCGCCGCCCAGCCGCCGGGCCCGGGATTGCCCGAGCACGCTCCGTCGCTGAAGATGTCGACCCGGCTCACAGCCCGTACTCCGCGGCGCTGGCGACCTTGCGATGGAAGCGCAGCCGCTTGGCGTAGTCGCGCGGATCTTTCGGGCGCACCAGCGCGCTGGGATCGGGATTGAGCCAGTCGTACAAGCGCGTCAACAGAAAGCGCAGCGCCGCGCCGCGCGCCAGGAAGGGCAGCGCCGCGATCTCGGCGTCCGACAGCGCCCGTCGGCGGCGATAGGCGTCGGCGAGCGCCTTGCCTTTGGTGAGATTGAAGGCGCCGTCCGGCTCGAAGCACCAGGCGTTCAGCATCACCGCCAGGTCGTAGGCGTAGGCGTCGTTGCAGGCGAAATAGAAATCGATCAGGCCCGAGACCTGCTCGTTCATGAACAGCACATTGTCGGGAAACAGGTCGGCATGGATCACGCCCGACGGCAGTTGGCGCGGCCAATGGGCGGCAAGCTCCGCCGCCTCGCTTTCGATCAGCGCGCCGAGGTCGCTTTGCACTTCGTGGGCGCGCGGGGCGCAGGCGGCTGCGAGCTCGCGCCAGCTGTCGGCGCCCAGCGCATTGGGGCGGGCGAGCGCAAAGTCCTTGCCCGCTTCATGCAGCGCGGCGAGCGCCGCTCCCGCCGCGGCGCAATGGCGCGCTTCGGGCCGGCGCAGCGACACACCATTCAGGAACGTCAGAAGCGCCGCCGGCCGCCGGTTGAGGATCGCCGACGGCGCGCCTTGCTTCGAGCGCACCGGCACCGGGCAGACGATGCCGCGCGCCGCCAGATGCTCGAGCAGGCCGAGAAAGAACGGCAGATCGCCGCCGCACACCCGCTTTTCGTACAGCGTCAGGATGAACGCGCCGCGCTCGCTCTGCAGGAAATAGTTGGAATTCTCCACGCCCTCGGCGATGCCCTTGAAGCTCAAGGGCTCGCCGATGTCGTAATCGGCGAGGAAGACTTCCAGCTCCTCGAACGAGACTTCGGTGTAAACGGCCATCGCTGCCGCCCTTACGAAGCCAAGGCGCGCGGCAGGTTGAACGCCACGTCTTCGCGGGTCAGCGCGGGTTCCTCGAGGACGAGGTCGTAACGTTGCCGCAAGGCGGCGATCACCTCCGCGACCAGATCCTCCGGCGCCGAAGCCCCGGCCGACAGCGCCACGGTGCGCACGCCGTCGAACAGGCGCCAGTCGATCTCGTCGGCGCATTCCACCAACACGGCGCGCGGCGCGCCCGCCCGCTCGGCCACTTCCACAAGCCTGAGCGAATTGGAGGAATTGGGCGAGCCCAAGATCAGCACCAGGTCGGCGCGGCCGGCCAGCCGCTTGATCGCCTGTTGGCGGTTGGTGGTGGCGTAGCAAATGTCCTCTTTATGCGGCCCGGCGATCATCGGAAAGCGGGCCCGCAGCGCCGCCACCAGCTCGTGGGTGTCGTCCACCGAAAGTGTCGTTTGGGTAATGAAGGCGAGCCGCGCCGGATCGTCCGGCGCGAAGGCGACGATGTCCGCGGCGGTCTCGATCAAAGTGATGGCGCCGGCCGGCAGTTGGCCCAGCGTGCCTTCGACTTCGGGATGGCCGGCGTGGCCGATCAGCAGCACATGCCGTCCCGCGGCATAGTGGCGCTCGGCCTCGACATGCACCTTGGAGACCAAGGGGCAGGTCGCGTTCAGATAGAACAGATGGCGCCGCTCTGCCTCTTTGGGCACGGATTTGGGCACGCCGTGGGCGGAAAAGATCACTTTGGCGCCGTCGGGCGCCTGATCGAGCTCGGCGATGAACACCGCGCCCTTGCGTTCCAGCCGCTCCACCACGTGCCGGTTGTGGACGATCTCGTGGCGGACATAGACCGGGGCGCCGAACTTCTCGAGCGCCAGCTCGACGATGCGGATGGCCCGTTCCACCCCGGCGCAGAACCCGCGCGGGGCGGCGAGCAGCAGCGTCAGGGGCGGTTTGGGGTTTGAAGGCTGATTTGGCTCCGTTCTTCCCATCTGGGGTCCGCTTGGCTACAGTCCGGCGCGCCGGCCCACAAGTCGGACGTGCATGGGTAAAAGTCAAGCGCCGGGCGAGATCATGGCAGCTGCTGCCCCCGGCCCAATAAAGGCTTTCCGCTAGGTCATGATGTACCGCTTTCTCCGCGCCGCGCCGCTGTCGCTGTTGCTGCTGCTCGGCAGCTGTTCCACCTGGGATTCCATCACCAGCTACATCAGCAGCGACAGCGCCGCCAAATGCCCCGACGCGTTTATTCTGGCGCCGACCTCGAGCCTTCCCGCCTTCGATCCGGCCAAGGGCCTCGATCCGTCGAACCTGCAATACCGCGTCTCGCTGACCAACATCGCGACGCGCTGCGACTACGACAAGGGCGAGCGGGTGGCCGACGCGCGGGTGCGCATCTTCTTTCACGCCACGCGCCCGCCGGGCGGCCATGAATCCAACTATCGCGTGCCGTATTTCGTCGTCGTGACCAACAACAACGGCGACATCGAGCAGAAGAAAATCTACTGGATGGACGTCTCGTTCGACCAAGGCGCGATGGCCGCCGACGGCGACACGGTGGTCGATTCCATCCCCATATCGGTGAAGCGCGACAAGCAGCCGATCGATTATCACGTGCTGGCGGGATTCCAGCTGACCAAGGAACAGCTCGAATACAACGACAAGAACGGGCGCTACGAGCAATGACTTCGCTGACCGCCGAGCTCGGCGCGATCGCGGCCGCCGCGTTCGCGGCCGAGGGCTGGCCGGCCAAATGGGGCGAGGTGAAGGTCTCCGACCGGCCTGACTTGGCGCAATTCCAGTGCAACGGCGCGTTGGGCGCGGCGAAAGAAGCGCACGCCAATCCGCGCGCGCTCGCCGCGAAGATCGCGGCCCGGCTGAAGGCCGATCCGATCTTCGCCAAAGTGGAGGTCGCCGGACCCGGCTTCATCAATCTCGACGTGACCGACGCAGCGCTCGCCGTGCGGCTGGGCGCGCTGGCGCGCGACGGAAGGCTCGGCGCGCCGCAGACGGGCAAGACTCTGGTGATCGATTTCGGCGGACCGAACGTCGCCAAGCCGATGCATGTCGGCCATCTGCGCTCGGCGATCATCGGCGACTCGCTGCAGCGCCTGTTCCGCGCCAACGGCTGGAGCGTGACCAGCGACGTGCATCTGGGCGATTGGGGCCTGCAGATGGGCCAGCTGATCAGCGAGATCGGCCGGCGCGGTCTGGCGCCGGTCTATTTCGACGCGGCGTGCAAAGGTCCGTACCCGGAGCAATCGCCGGTGACGATGGACGATCTGGAGGTGCTTTATCCCGAGGCCGCCGCGGCCTGCAAAGCCGATCCGGCGCGCCTCGAAGAAGCGCGGCGCGCCACCGCCGAGCTGCAAGCCGGCCGTCCCGGCTATGTCGCGCTGTGGCGCCATTTCGTCTCCGTATCGGAAACCGGCCTCAAGCGCGAATATGCCAGCCTCGGCATCTCGTTCGATCTGTGGAAAGGCGAGGCGACGGTCGATCCGCTGATCGCGCCGATGATCGAGGATTTGCGGCGCCGCTTCCTGGCGGTCGAAAGCGACGGTGCGCTCGTCGTGCCGGTGTCGCGGCCAGACGACAAGAAAGAGATTCCGCCGCTGATCTTGCTCAAATCCGACGGCGCGGTGCTCTACGGCACGACGGATCTGGCCACCATCGTCGATCGCGTGAACAGCCAGAATCCCGATCTCATGCTCTACGTCGTCGATCAGCGCCAGCACGGCCATTTCGAGCAGGTGTTCCGCGCCGCGCGCAAGGCGCATCTCAACGGCAAGGCGGCGCTCGAGCATATCGGCTTCGGCACCATGAACGGGCCGGACGGCAGGCCGTTCAAGACCCGCGCCGGCGGGGTGATGAAGCTCTACGATCTCATCGCCATGATGACCAAAGAAGCCGAAACGCGGCTTCACGAAGCGGGCCTCGCCGAGGAATACGGCGCGGAAGAGCGCGCGGAGATCGCCAGGAAGGTCGGCATCGGGGCGCTCAAATTCGCCGATCTGTCGAACGGACGGTTGACCGATTACGTCTTCGATCTGGAGCGTTTCACGCGCTTCGAAGGCAAGACCGGGCCTTATCTGCAATACGCCGCGGTGCGCATCCAGTCGATCCTGAAGAAGGCGGAGGAGGCCGGCTTTGCGCACCAGCCCGCGGTCGTCCTCAATTCGCCCATCGAGCGCAAGCTGATCCTGCAATTGTTGGCGCTGCCCGATTGGCTGGCCGCCGCCGAAGACAAGCGCGCGCCCAATTTCCTCTGCGACTATGTTTTCACGCTGGCCCAGTATTTCAGCGGCTTCTACACGGAATTCCATATTCTTTCCGAAGCGGACGAAGCGGTTCGCGGCACGCGGCTGGCGCTTTGCGGGCTGACGCTGGCGGTCTTGCGCAAGGTCCTTGACATTCTGGGCATCGAAATCCCCCAGAGGATGTGAGTGAATCGGCCGCTTTTTGCGACCAGATTGACTCCTCAAAGCCCGCCTCTAAGATACTTGCGACGCACTCTTCCGCCGGGAGGCGCAGGCGTGCGGCGAGCAAAAGATCCCTCGCGGGAGACGTCCTCCGAAAAGAGGAGGCCGAAGGAGCAACCGCCCCGGAAACTCTCAGGCAAAAGGACCGCGACGGGGATGAACTTCTGGAAAGCGGCGCTGCGCAAGCGGCGCTCACCGAAGGGGTAATCCGGGCGGTGCCGCTAGGCGAAGCTCGGGGAAATCTCTCAGGTCTGATGACAGAGGGGTGCGGGTTCCGGCCGGGAGGCCGGATCGCGCCGTGCAACCTCTTTTGTCGGGCCGCCATGACCGAAACCGTGCCCTTGCTGAAGACGCCGCTCCATGCGCTGCATCTGGAGCTTGGCGCCAAGATGGTGCCCTTCGCCGGCTACGACATGCCGGTGCAATATCCGGCGGGCGTGCTCAGGGAACATCTGCACACGCGCGCGGCCGCGGGGCTGTTCGATGTCTCGCATATGGGCCAGGCGTTCCTCGACGGCCCCGATCCGGCGCACGCCTTGGAGCGCGTCACGCCCGCCGATCTCGTCGGCCTCAAGGAAGGCATGCAGCGCTACGGGCTGTTGCTGAACGCGGCGGGCGGCATCAAGGACGATTTCATGACGACGCGGCTGGCCGGCGAACGCGCGCTTTATCTCGTGGTCAACGCCGCGACCAAGGCCGGCGACTTCGCTTACATCGCGGAGCGCCTGAAAGGCGAGGCGACGCTGTCGCCGCAGCCGGCGCGCGCGCTCCTGGCGCTGCAGGGACCGTTGGCCGGCGCGGTGCTGGAGCGTCACGCGCCGGGCATCGACGCGCTCGCCTTCATGAAGGTGACGCGCACCACCATCGCCGGAATCCCGGCCATCGTCGGGCGCACCGGCTATACCGGCGAGGACGGCTTCGAGATTTCGCTTGCCGCATTCAATGCGGAGCGTCTGGCGCGCATCCTTCTGCGCGAGCCGGAGGTTCTGCCCATCGGCCTTGGCGCGCGCGACAGCCTGCGCCTCGAAGCCGGGCTTTGCCTCTATGGCCACGATATCGACGAGACCACCGATCCGGTGGAGGCCAATCTGGTCTGGGCGATCGGCAAGCGCCGCAAGCTGGAGAAGGATTTTCCTGCGGCGGAAAAGATCGTGGACGAGATTTTCCACGGCACGGCGCGAAAGCGCGTCGGCATTCGCCCCGACGGCAAGGCGCCGGCGCGCGACGGCACCGAGATCGCCGACAAGTCGGGCCGCGTCATCGGCCGCATCACCTCGGGCGGCTTCGGGCCGAGCCTCAATGCGCCCGTGGCGATGGGCTATGTCGAAAGCGCCTTCGCCGCCGATGGCACGGCGCTCGATCTTCTGGTGCGCGGCAAAGCCTTGCCGGCGCGCGTGGCGCCGATGCCTTTCGTGCCGAACCGATACAAACGATCGTCTCTCCACCCTTCGACAGGCTCAGGGTGAGGAAATTGGATTAATTCCTCATGCTGAGCTTGTCGAAGCATGAGGGCAACGAGGCGGAAGACATGAGCGAAACGCGGTACACCGATCAGCACGAATGGGCGCGCCTGGACGGCGATATCGTCACCATCGGCATCACCAAACACGCCACCGAACAGCTCGGCGACGTGGTGTTCGTGGAGCTTCCCGCCGTCGGGCGCACGCTCGGCAAGGGCGCCGAGGCCGCCGTGGTCGAAAGCGTGAAAGCGGCGAGCGAGGTCTACGCGCCCGTCGGCGGCACGGTGACGGAGGGCAATCAGGCGATCGTCGACGATCCCGCCACGGTCAACGCCGATCCGGAGGGCGCCAGCTGGTTCTTCAAGCTGAAGCTCGCCGACGTGCGCGAATTCGCCACGCTGATGACGGCAGCTCAGTATGCGGAGTTTGTCAAGGATCACTGATGCCAATGCAGCGCCGAAATCGACGCCATAAAGAATCAACCCTCCCCTTGAGGGGGCGATTATGCTTTATTCGACATAAGGCGCGACTCGGGCTATATTCCCTTTGGGGAGGCAATATTATTGCGCCCCGGAAGGAATGGCTAAGATGGCTACCAAACTCCCAAAACTTTCAGACGGCGTTCTTCGCTATCCGCAATTTTATTGGGCCTGTATTTGCGAGGCAGCTAACGGAAGTTTGGAACAGGCAAGCTTATTCGCGTTTCTTTTTGGCGGCATCGTCCTTTGGGCGATTGTCGTCATTCGCGGAATGACGGACCAAAAAATGCCTACTACGGGACATTGGGGCGAGTTTGCAGCTTTCACCGCAGAGATGGGGCTGCTTTCAGTGGGCATTGCGTGGCTTATCGTCTTTGTATTTCGTTTGTTAGGCGCCCCGACACGCTTATATTCACGGCTACAGGCGACAATTCCGCCTCTACCAGAATCCGATATGAAACTGTTTCTGCATGACGGCTTAATTTCTACAAGCGGATTGAAAGACGAAAACGATAAGGAATTACCCGCAAATAGGGCATTTCTCGTACGTGTGGAAAACATCGGTGAAAAATTCTTGCGCAATTGCCAACTCACGTTTGGCCAGTTGCCAGCATGGTCACATTGCGCATCTAAACAATTTGATCTGAGGCGCGGAGAGCATAGAGACGTTCCGGTTCTTTTCGTTCCACAGGATAGGGATGGAAGAGGCGAACGCTCACTTCTGTATCATCGCACACAGGCAGGAGAAATTTCTGCAAATGGTCCGGCGCTGCTAGTGGGACCGGGAATCTACGACCTTCGCGTACTTTCGGAAGACAGCTGCCCCGGATTAATACAAGTCAGTGTGTCGGCAGATTTAGAAAGAAAGAGCGGAAAGTGGTCCAACTGGAGGATGATTGAATGTCATTAAAGGTCACTAACGGCCGCCCCGAAAATATCTGCATTCTCGCGATTGTTGTAACGGAATTGAAACTCTGCGACGTACAACGGAAGATATTTGCGGCTGACTTTGTGGAATGTGCCCATGATACCGCGCTTGAAAATCGACCAGAAGCCTTCAATCGTATTGGTGTGGATTGCGCCGACAACGTACTGCTTTGCTTGGTGGCGCACTGCGTGGTGCGGGTAATCGGGCGACAAGCGGCGATAGCCGCTGTGCTCATCGGTGTTGAGCAAGCTGACATCGGTCGAAACGACTTCGCGCACGAATTGCTCAAAGGTTTCCGTCTTGGTGTTTTCGATCACGCGAGCGACCACGTTGCCTTTGCGCTGTGCGGCACCGATCACGATTTCCTTACCCGAGCCTTCACCGCCGCCGTAACCGCTTCGCTTATCCCAATGCTTGTTCTTGTCCTTGCCGCCAACGTAGGTCTCATCGACCTCAACAATACCCATGAGCTTACGGAAGTTCTTGTCCGCCAATCCGGCGCGAATGCGATGGCACATATGCCAAGCGGTACGGTAGGAGCCAAAACCCATTGTGCGGTAAATCTGGTGGGCCGAGACACCTTTCTTGCTCGTAAGCATCGTATGAATGACACGGAACCAGTCGCGAAGACCGATGTTCGTATTCTCGAAGATAGTCCCTACGGTCACAGAGAAGCGGTAGCCCGTCGATCCGCCCGGCGCGCAGGCCGTGCACTGCCAGTGAAACGCCCGCGAGGGAAGCTCATAAACCGCCTCATTGCCACAACGCGGACACCGGACGCCCAAAGGCCAGCGGTGTTTCGTCAGGTATGTCCGGCAAGCGTCGTCGTCAGGAAACGCCTTTTCCCATTGGGAAATCGTCATTTGGTGAATTCGCTTGCTGGTAGCCATAGCCGTTCTCCGATCTTGGCCCCATATATATCACCGGAGAAAGCTTATGTCAAGTAGTGCACAATCGCCCTTGAGGGAGGGTCGAAAAATCCTGAAGCGCCAGCGCAAGGATTTTTCGGGGAGGGGTCATGCCACCTGCCAAACGCGCGCTGCGCTCGCGTACCCCCCACCGAAGAATTGCTTCGCAATTCTTCGGCTCCCCCTCAAGGGGGGAGCGATGACGAGTTCAACTCTCCCGCAAGGGGAGGGTGAAGATACGGAGTAACATGCGTTACCTTCCGCTCACCAAAGCCGACCGCGCGCAGATGCTCGCAAAGATCGGCGCGCCCGACATCGACGCGCTGTTCCGCGACGTGCCGCAAGCCGCCGTGGTGCCGCTCGCGGCGTTCGACCTGCCCGACGGCCAAGGCGAACTCGAAGTCGAGCGCGCGCTGTCGAGCCTCGCGGCGCAGAACCGCGCGGCCGGCGCGGGGCCGTTTTTCTGCGGCGCCGGCGCTTACAAGCATCACGTACCCGCCGCCGTCGATCATCTGATCCAGCGTTCGGAATTCCTCACCAGCTACACGCCCTATCAACCCGAGATCGCGCAAGGCACGCTGCAATATCTCTTCGAGTTCCAGACGCAGGTGGCGCTGCTCACCGGCATGGAGGTCGCCAACGCCTCGCTTTACGACGGCTCGACGGCGACGGCCGAAGCGGTGCTGATGGCGCAGCGCCTGACCAAGCGCAAGAAAGCGATCCTGTCGGGCGGGCTGCATCCCCATTACGCCGAAACGGTCGAGACCGTCGCGGCGCTGCACGGCACGGTCGAGCGCGCGCCGGTCACGCCAGGCCGCGCGGAAGACATCGCCGCGCTGATCGACGCCGACACCGCTTGCGTCGTGGTGCAAAGCCCCGACCTGTTCGGCCTGATCCGCGATCTGAAGCCCGTCGCCGAAGCCGCGCACGCCAAGGGCGCGCTGCTGGTCGCCGTGGTCACCGAGATCGTCTCGCTCGGCCTGATCGAGCCGCCGGGCTTGCAAGGCGCGGACATCGTCGCGGCGGAGGGCCAATCGCTCGGCAACGGGTTGAACTTCGGTGGGCCTTATGTGGGCCTCTTCGCCACGCGCGAGAAATTCGTGCGCCAGATGCCCGGGCGCCTCTCCGGCGAAACGGTGGACGCGGAAGGCCGCCGCGGCTACACGCTGACGCTGTCGACGCGCGAACAGCACATCCGCCGCGAAAAGGCGACGAGCAACATCTGCACCAATTCCGGGCTTTGCGCGCTGGCCTTCACCATCCATTTGTCGCTGCTCGGCGAAGAGGGCTTTGCGCGGCTGGCCAGAGCCAATCACGCGCGCGCTTCGGCGCTGGCCGACAAGCTCGCGGCGGTGAAGGGCGTGTCGCTGATCACGCCCGCCTTCTTCAACGAGTTCACGCTGAAGCTGCCCAAGCCGGCGGCCGAAGTAGTCGAGGTGCTGGCGGCGAGGGGCATTCTCGCCGGTGTGCCCGTTTCGCGATTGTTGCCGCGCGCGGCGGGCGATCTGTTGCTCGTTGCCGTCACCGAAACCAACACCGACGAAGACTGCGATGCTTTCGTCAAGGCGCTGCAAGAGGTGCTGTCATGACCATGAACAGCCAAGGCCGACCGTCCGCGCCCACCAGCTTCGAACCGCGCGCCTTGCCGACGATCTCAGGCGACCGCGGCCTCGATCACGAAGAAAAGCTGATCTTCGAGCTCGGCCGGCCCGGCGTCAGCGGCGTCGATCTGCCGGAAGTGCAGATATCCGACACGCGACTTGGCGGCCAGCGTCGCCGCGCGCCCATCGGCTTGCCGGGCCTGTCGGAACCGGAAGTGGTGCGCCATTACGTGCGCCTGTCACGGATGAATTACGCGATCGACGCCGGGCTTTATCCGCTCGGCTCCTGCACCATGAAGCACAATCCGCGCCTCAACGAGGCGATGGCGCGGCTCGCCGGCTTCGGCGATCTGCATCCCTTGGCGCCGGTATCGGCCGCGCAAGGCGCACTCGCCTTGATCGCCGAGTTGATGCGCTGGCTGACGACGCTCTCCGGGATGCCCGCGGTCGCGATGTCGCCCAAAGCGGGCGCGCACGGCGAACTCTGCGGCCTGCTCACGATCCGCGCCGCTCTCGCCGCACGCGGCGAAAAGCGCGGACGCATCCTGGTTCCCGAAGCCGCGCACGGCACCAATCCGGCCACGGCCGCGTTCGCCGGCTTCACGGTCGTCGAAGTGAAAGGCACCGCCGACGGCCGCGTCGATCTCGACGACTTGCGCTCGAAGCTCGGGCCCGACGTCGGCGCGCTGATGCTGACCAATCCCAACACTTGCGGTCTGTTCGAGCGCGACATGATGGAGATCGCCGCGCTGGTTCACGAAGCCGGCGCGTATTTCTATTGCGACGGCGCCAATTTCAACGCCATCGCGGGCCGCGTGCGGCCGGGCGATCTCGGCGTCGACGCCATGCACATCAATCTGCACAAGACCTTCTCGACGCCCCATGGCGGCGGCGGGCCGGGCGCGGGCCCCGTCGTGCTGTCGGCGCGGCTGGCGCCTTTTGCGCCGCTGCCGTTGCTGCTGCACGACGCGCGCGGCTTCCGCCTGATCGAAAACCGCGAAGACCTGCCGGCGGACGCCAAACCCTTCGGCCGTTTGTGCGCCTTCCACGGCCAGATGGGCATGTTCGTGCGCGCGCTCGCTTACATGCTCAGCCACGGCCGCGACGGCGTGCGCCAGGCGAGCGAGGACGCGGTGCTGTCGGCCAATTACATCCTGGCCTCGCTCAAGGACGTGATGAGCGCGCCGTTCGGCGACGGCCCGTGCATGCACGAAGCGCTGTTCGACGACCGTTTCCTGCACGACACCGGCGTCACCACCCTCGATTTCGCCAAAGCGATGATCGACGAGGGCTATCATCCGATGACGATGTATTTTCCGCTGGTGGTGCACGGGGCGATGCTGATCGAGCCGACGGAAAGCGAAAGCAAGGAATCGCTCGATCGCTTCATCCACGTGCTGCGCACCATGGCGCAGGAAGCCAAAGTGGGCGCGCGCGAGCGCTTCGAAGGCGCCCCGCGGCTCGCCCCGCGCCGCCGGCTCGACGAAACCGCCGGCGCGCGCAATCCGGTGCTGCGCTGGAAGCCGAAGCCGCTGCAACGGGCGGCGGAGTAATCCACTCGAGTCATGGTCCGCGAATGCGAGGAGTAAAGAGCATCAACAGGCTTTACGCATCTCGATGAGATAAGGGCCTATGTCCGGTTGGGACATATCTGACGCGGTTGAGCCGAATGTTCGCGTCTGACCGGGAACTGGACTTACCCAGCGGCGCTCTTATGTCCTAGTTAATCCACTGGGATAAACAACTCACCACCATTCCACCAGCCTCAAACCGACTTGACGACATGTCTGGGAGCCGTTCACAGCATCGTAACCTGACGCGTTCGCACCATCAGGATCGGGCGCCTTCCCTACTCTTGTGTGGGCGAACGATGGAACCAGCTGTTGCGATTGCCCCAGCGCAAAAACAGGTTGGGCCATGCAGCTGCGGCGGAACTCTTTGCAAAGCGCAAACCGAAGCCGTGGCCACCATCCTGCAAAACGTGAAGTTCGATTGGCCGGTCAAATTGAACCATGCGATCAGCCGCGGCTATTCCGTTTGCGATCGGCATTACCACCTTATCATCGGCTGCCAACAAAATGAAAAGAGGTGGTGTGTGGCGCCCGATCTGGTCATCAACGGAATATTGGCCGACAAGTTGAGGATTCGGCGGTTCACCGAGAAGAGCTTTGCAGGCCGACAAATTTTGCCATGAGGCCATGCTTATGACCGGATATATCAAGCCACCGAAGTCTGGCTTAGAATCTAGTTCATCTATGGCATCGACTGGCGGATAAAGTTCTAGATAGGGCAACGTAAGCAAGCAGCCGGCTAAATGAGCGCCGGACGAAAATCCCATAACACCCAACCGCTTTGAATCTATGTTGTACCTTGCTGGGTTTGCTCGCAGCACTCTGATCGCTCGTTGAGCATCTCGAAGAGGAACATCCGATCCGCTCCACCATCCCTCCAAGGGAAGGCGGTAAGTGAGCACAAAACTTGTAATCCCAAATGTATTTAGCCAACGTGCGACTTCAAACCCCTCACGATCAAGAGCGATCTCTGTGTAATCCCCGCCAGGTATGACGACGATAGCGGAACCGTCGGGGTTGCTTGGGCGGAAAACAGTCAACGTCGGGCGCAGCACACCCGAGACGTAACGATCCCGTCCGTTCGATGCAGCCGTACCACGATCCACAAGCTTCGGCTCGAGTGTTTGATAGTATCTCTCCGGCAGAATCTGCGAATCCGACCAAAGGGGAATGACCTCCGACGAATCTATTGTTAGTCCTGCCTGTTGCCCGGCGGAGCGTGAAGTAAGACCAGCCAACGCTGCCCCGCCAAGACCCAAAACGGTCCGCCGGTCCATGCTTCCCCTCCATTTGGCTTTCTTGAAAGAGTGTGTCAGTTCTGAAAGTGTTTCAAGCACAGCGACGTCGCATTCTTTTCATCGTTCAGCCGCCGCACTGAACGGCGACTTATGGGCATTTGCGAGTTAGAACGAATTTCCGGCTTCGGGCTGACTCCAGCCTTGGACAGGTTCGCGCAATCCGGTGCTGCGCTGGAAGTCGAAGCCGCTGCAACGGGCGGCGGAGTAAATCACCTCCCCCTTGTGGGGAGGTCGGACGGCGAAGCCGTCCGAGTGGGGGGCGATTTCGATCGAGAGCGCTGAAAGAAAAAACCCCGGCATAACTCAAGCCGGGGCCAAGTTCCGTCCCTAGGCGAAACTAGTCGCAGATCCGTACGGTGAGGCCCGCGGGCGCTTGGGTGTCCTTATCGCCGCAAGCTTGGTCGAGCTGAAGCTGGGTGAGGCCTTTGGCGCGGCGAAGGTCCGTGCCCTTGATCGAGGTGATGGTGAGATTGGCGCCGGTGAAATCGGCGCCGTCGACATCGGCATGGGCGAGGTTGGCGCCGGACAGGTCGGCGCCGCGGAACGTCGCGCCCCGGAAATCGGCGAAGCTCATGCACATCAGCACGGCGCGGGCGTGATCGAAATCGGCGCCCTTGAGGTTTCCCTGTTTGACGCATTGGTTGGAAAGGTCGGCGCCGGCCAGCATGCAATGCGGGCAATCGTGGTTGCCCGCCTTGATCGAGGCCACGTCCTTGAGGAAATCCGCCGGCTCGGCGCGCACCGCCGAAATCAGGGCTAACGCGACCAGGAAGATGGCGGCGAGGCTGGACCAGAAACGGATCATAGGGCCTGTTCCGTTGTGAAACATCTGGCCCTCGTGCCGCAAGGACCGTGCCCGCAAGAAACGGGTCGCTCGGCGCGCCGCCGCTGTAATGATGCGGATACCCCAAAACGCAAACGGAGGCCCCTCGCGATGGCCTCCGTCCACGGTCAGCACCTGTCTTTTTCCGCCGGCAATCCGCGCTGCGCAGCGCGTCCCGCGACGGGACCTGTGCGATCTCTTCGATGCGTCCCGCCCGTCTTTCGTTGGGCCCTTTCGCATCACGCTGGCGCGGCCTTAGGTTCCGCGTTTCGCGCCCAGCTTAACCGGTTTTCCCGCCGGTCCCTGGATTCTCGGTCCGCCTCGGCGTTCTAGAACGCGCTCGGCAGCCCTTGCCGCACTCCGCACCGTTTCGGGCTCGAGCCCTCTCCGGCCGGTGCAAGGTGTCGCGCCGGTCACCATTTTACAGGTGCCTGGAGCTTTTCCCGTGTGCGCGGGCGCCCCTGACGCGGTTAAAATCATGTCTCCGAACCGCCTCTGAGTCGAGAGCCGCGAATCACTTTTCCACAGAAACGAATCACCCGGGGGCGCAATTTTATTGTCGTGACCGGTCGCCCAAAAAGCGGAAGGGGCGGGAGCGCGAGCCACCCACCCCTTCCCACCCATCGCGAGGTGTTCGGTTAGCCGATACTCTTACCGGCGCATGTCATAGTCGGGGAGACCGGAATAGCCATCAGGGTTCGTCACACTTTTGTATACTCGGTTTCCTCTAACATCGTAGTCGGGCAATCCACTGTATCCATCAGGATGATGGACTGTTCGGTAGATGTGGTTGCCTCGAATTTCATAGTCAGGTAGCGCGCTATAACCGCTTGGATGAGTTACAGATCGGTACAACTTCCCATTCCGGAGCTCATAGTCAGGCAACCCGGAATAACCAGCAGAATTTGTGACTGATCGGTAGAGCCTCGTCATTTCTCATCCTCCGCAATTCAGCTGCACCCACTCGTCGAGCCGCAGGTGTTGCATTTCATGCAGGTGCCGTTGCGCACCAGGGTGAAGTTGCCGCACGAGCCGCAGGCGTCGCCCTCGTAGCCCTTCATGCGGGCTTCGGCGGAGCGGCGGGCGCGGTCCTCCCGCGCGCTGACGATGCGCGTCTCGATGGCGGCGACCGCCGCGCCCACCGGATTGTCGCCGACGAAGCTCGCTGCGGCGGCTTCCACGCTGGTGGCGATCTCGGAGAGATCGACCTTGTTGTCGTGATCGAGGAAGAGATGCTCGTCGTCGTGCTCGTGCAGCGCCATCATCTTGGGCGCCGCGTTGCCGCGCACCACCATGTGGTGGACGTTGCCGCGCACGAAGCCGAGCCCGACCGAGGTGCTGTGATTGCCGTCGTGCTTGCCTTCCGCGACGCCGCCGCCGAGGTCTTCGTCGTGCGTCGGCGGCACGTGGGCGAGGTCGTTGCGGCCGAGATAGCTCACCGCCAGTTCGCGGAAGATGTAGTCGAGCACGCTGGTGGCGTTCTTGATCGAATCGTTGCCCTGCACCGGTCCCGCCGGCTCGAAGCGCGTGAAGGTGAAGGCGTCGACGAATTCCTCCAGCGGCACGCCGTATTGCAGGCCGATGGAAATCGAGATGGCGAAATTGTTCATCAGCGAGCGGAAGGCGGCGCCTTCCTTGTGCATGTCGATGAAGATTTCGCCCGGCCGTCCGTCCTCGTATTCGCCGGTGCGCAGATAGACCTTGTGGCCGCCGACGATGGCCTTTTGCGTGTAGCCCTTGCGCCGTTGCGGCAGGCTTTCGCGCTCACGCAACACGCGTTCGACGATCTTCTCGACGATGCGTTCGGTGACGACGGCGGTGCGCTGCGCGGCCGGCGCGGCGATGGTTTCTTCCAGCTCGTCCTCGTCGTCGTCGAATTGGAAGACCTGCGCCGCCAGCGGCTGCGACAGCTTGGAGCCGTCGCGATAGAGCGCATTGGCCTTCAGCGCCAGGCGCCAGGACAACAGATAGCTCTCGCCGCACTCCTTGACCGTCGCGCTGTTGGGCATGTTGATGGTCTTGGAGATCGCGCCGGAGATGAACGGCTGCACCGCCGCCATCATGCGGATGTGCGACTCCACCGAGAGCGCGCGCTTGCCGATGCGTCCGCAAGGATTGGCACAATCGAACACCGGCAGATGCTCGGCTTTGAGATGCGGCGCGCCTTCGAGCGTCATGGCGCCGCAGACGAACAGGTTGGCCATATCGATCTCGGCCTTGGCGAAGCCGAGCGCCTTCAGCATGTCGAAATCGGTCGCGTCCATCGCCGCCGGGTCGAGGCCCAGCGCGTCCTTGCAGAACGCCTCGCCCAGCGTCCATTTGTTGAATACGAAGCGGATGTCGAAGGCGGATTCCAGCGCCGCTTCGATCTTGCCGATCTCCTCTTCGCCGAAGCCTTTCGAGCGCAGCGCCTCGTGGTTCACCGCGCCGGTATGTTCTTCCAGCGTGCCGTGGCCCACCGCGTAGGCGACGATGTCGTCGATCTGCTTCTGCTCGTAGCCGAGCGTCTTCAGCGCCTCGGGGACGCAGCGGTTGATGATCTTGAAGTAGCCGCCGCCCGCCAGCTTCTTGAACTTCACCAGCGCGAAGTCGGGCTCGACGCCGGTGGTGTCGCAATCCATGACCAGGCCGATCGTGCCGGTCGGCGCGATCACGGTCGACTGCGCGTTGCGATAGCCGTACTCCTCGCCGACCACCAGCGCGTCGTCCCACGCGGTCTTCGCGGCGCGCACCAGCTCGGCGTCGCCGACCGCTTCGAGATCGAGCGGAACGGGCAGGGTGGAGAGCCCTTCATAGCCCTTGCTCTCGCCATGCGCGGCGCGGCGATGGTTGCGGATGACGCGCAGCATGTGCTCGCGATTGGCGCCGAATTCCGGGAAGGCGCCGAGTTCGCCCGCCATCTCGGCCGAAGTGGCGTAGGAAACGCCCGTCATCACCGCCGCAATCGCCCCCGCGATGGCGCGGCCTTGGCGCGAGTCGTAAGGAATGCCCGCGGCCATCAACAGCCCGCCGATATTGGCGAAGCCGAGGCCCAGCGTGCGGTAGTCGTAACTGAGCTGCGCGATTTCCTTCGACGGGAACTGCGCCATCAGCACGGAGATTTCCAGCACGATGGTCCACAGCCGCACCGCATGTTCGAAGGCACTGGTGTCGAAAACTTTCTCGCCATCGACGTCCTTGCGGAACGCCATCAAATTCAGCGAAGCGAGGTTGCACGCCGTGTCGTCGAGGAACATGTATTCCGAGCACGGATTGGAGGCGCGGATGTCGCCGCCCGCCTTGCAGGTGTGCCAGTCGTTGACCGTGGTGTGGAACTGGATGCCCGGATCGGCGCAAGCCCAGGCGGCGTAGGAAATCTTCTCCCACAGCTCGCGGGCGCGGACCGTCTTGGCGGTCTTGCCGTCACGGCGATAGGTGAGCGGCCAATCCTTGTCGTCGAGCACGGCTTGAAGGAACGCGTCGGTCACCCGCACCGAGTTGTTGGAGTTCTGGCCGGAGACCGTCAGATACGCCTCCGAATCCCAATCGGTGTCGTAGACCTTGAAGTCGATGTCCTTGTAGCCCTGCTTGGCGAAGGAGATCACCCGTTCGATCAAGTTGTCGGGGATCATCGCCCTTTTCGCCGCCTTGATCTCGCGGCGCAGCGCCGGGTTCTTCTTGGCGTCGAAGCAGTCGTCGCCCGAGCCTTCGCAATTGACGCAGGCCTTGAGCACCGCCTTGAGGTGCTTCTCGGCGAGCTTGGAGCCGGCGACCATCGCCGCCACCTTCTGCTCCTCGACCACCTTCCAGTCGATGAACTGCTCGATGTCGGGATGATCGACGTCGACGATCACCATCTTCGCGGCGCGGCGCGTAGTGCCGCCCGACTTGATCGCACCGGCCGCGCGGTCGCCGATCTTGAGGAAGCTCATCAGGCCGGATGACTTTCCGCCGCCCGACAGTTTCTCGTCCTCGCCGCGCAGGGCGGAGAAATTGGTGCCGGTGCCCGAGCCGTATTTGAACAGGCGCGCCTCGCGCGTCCACAAATCCATGATCCCGCCCTCGTTGACGAGATCGTCCTTGATCGATTGGATGAAGCAGGCGTGCGGCTGCGGATGCTCGTAAGCCGATTTGGATTTCTCCAGCCGCCCGCTGACGTGATGGACGAAGTAATGGCCTTGGCTCGGTCCGTCGATGCCGTAAGCCCAGTGAAGGCCGGTGTTGAACCATTGCGGCGAGTTGGGCGCGGCCTTTTGCGTCGCCAGCATGGCGCACAGCTCGTCGTGGAAGGCGCGCGCGTCCTTTTCGCTGTCGAAATAGCCGCCTTTCCAGCCCCAATAGGTCCAAGTGCCGGCCATGCGGTCGAACACCTGCTTGGCCGAAGTCTCGCCGCCCGTCTCCTCGCCGTCCGCGGCGGAGCGCCACAGCCATGGCGGCACGCCGTCTTCCGCTACGCGCTTCAGCTTGGCGGGCACGCCGGCCTTGCGGAAATATTTCTGCGCCAGCACGTCGCAGGCGACCTGGCTCCAATCCTCGGGGACTTCGATGTCGGTCTGGCGGAAGACGACCGAACCGTCGGGATTGCGGATCTCGCTTGACGAGCTGCGGAACGAGATTCCTTCGTACGGCGAACGGCCTTCCACCGTGAACTGGCGACGAATACGCATGACAACCCCCGAAGCCCGAATTGATCCCGTCCGCGCGACCCGGCACCTTTTTGGGGACAATTTTCCCTGCCCCGGAGATTTGCCTGCGTGGCATCATCCCCGGCGGCTAGGTGTTGTTGCGTCCGCCAGATTTGGTGTCGCGAGAAGCGACAGGCGCAAAGTATTGGACCGTTCGCGGAGGGGGCGCAAGCGCTATTTGGTAAACGAAACCTTACCCACAGTGCCGCGATGCTTAACGGGAGGGGCAAAAGCCGCGAGTCAAGCGGGGTTCCGGAATCGCGCAAAAAATTTTTTCGTCTCTGTGACACTCACAGGGATAAGTTTTTTGTGAATCGATTGTGGATGAAGGAATCGGGCGCGGCGACACGTCGCTGGCTCTTGCCGTCGTTGCAGCCAAAGACCACATCCAAGGGGCGTCGTTGTCACCGCGGCGCGGGAAGAATTTCATGGCGTCTCGCAAACGGCACTAAGGAGGCCAAATTGCGGCTCGAAATGTCGAGCGATTACCGCGGCGGATCAATAGATTACGAGTGCTTTTCGGGAATTGAATTGCGTTTTTACCATTCGGACTATCGACGGCGAAAAAGCTTCATTCCTGCCGTGGCGCGGCGCGATTTCGCCTTCTATAGTCCGCGCGAATCCCAGGGGTCGGTCCATGGCTTTGTTGCGGATGATTTTCATCTGGTGGCGCAACGCCACGCCGGGAACCTTGCTCGACACCTGGTTCCGCGGCGTGAAAGTGGGCAGCGACCGCTTCGGCAACCGCTATTACCGCAGCAAGGACGGCCGTCGCCGCTGGGTGATCTATGCGGGAACGGTGGAAGCCTCGCGCGTGCCGCCCGACTGGCACGGCTGGCTGCACCACACTTTCCGCGACCCGCCCTCCGAAACCGCCGAGAGCCGGCCCTGGGAGTTGGACCATTTGCCGAATATGACTGGCACAGAAGGCGCCTATCATCCGCCGGGAAGCTTGGCGCGCGGCGGCCATCGCGCTCCCGCGACCGGCGATTACGAACCTTGGAGCCCCGCTTAAGCCATGCGCAACGAAACCGTTGAGACCTTGATCGGCGCCGTCGTCATTGCCGTGGCGGTGCTTTTTCTGTTCTTCGCCTATCAAACCGCCGGCCAACTCAACTCCGGAGGCTATGAGCTGGTCGCCAAGGTGTCGCGCATCGACGGCATCGCGGTGGGCACCGATGTGAGGCTGTCCGGCATCAAGGTGGGCACGGTGTCCGCCCTCACGCTCGACCCCAGCTATCTCGTCACGGTGCATATGAACATCCGCAACGATGTGAAGATCCCCGACGATTCCTCGCTGGTGGTGACGCAAGCGGGCCTGCTCGGCAGTTCCTATCTGTCGATCTCGCCGGGCGGCAGCGACAAGATGCTGGCGGCGGGCGGCGTGATCCGCAACACCCAAGGTTCGCTCGATTTGATGGGGCTGATCGCGCGTTTCGCCGGCAGCAGCGCCGGCGGCAATACGGGAGCCGCGCCGAAGCCATGAGAACGCGCTCCGCCTTTGCGGCCTTGGCCGCTTTGACGTTGTGCGCCGCGGCCCAACCGGCGCCGGTTGCGTCGATGAACATCAACTTGCCGCCGCCGCCTGCCGCGGGCCATCCGGTGTTGGAACTGCGCGCGCTCGACAAGATCACCGGCCACGCCAGCGTCATCCTGGCGCCGCTCAATGTGCCGGTGAAATACGAGACGCTGACCATCGTGGCGCGCACCTGCTACTCGACGCCGGCGAGCGAGACGCCGGAGACCTCGGCCTTTCTGCAGATCGAGGACCAGCGGCCGGACCAGCCGGCCAGGCAGGTGTTTTCCGGCTGGATGTACGCCTCCAGCCCCGGCCTCGACGGCATGCAGCATCCGCTTTACGACGTCTGGGTGATCAGCTGCAGAACCAACGCGCCGGGCCAGGCCGTGCCTTCGGTCGCCGCCACCGCGCCGGTCAAGCCGGTGTCGCCCAATGCCGGCGCCGACGAGAGCATGCCGACGCTGCCCGAGGGCGCCGGCCAATAAGCCTCGGCGGCGAGCGCGCGGGCGAGGCGCGCGAGATATTCCGTATGCGGAATTTCGACGGCGCCGAAACGCGCGAGGTGCTGCGTCAGGAACTGCGCGTCGAGCAGCTTGAAGCCGCCGCGCTTGAGTCGCGCCACCAGGTGCACCAGCGCCACCTTGCTGGCGTCGGTTTGGCGCGAGAACATGCTCTCGCCGAAAAACGCCGCGCCGAGCTTGACGCCGTATAGCCCGCCGACCAGCTTGCCGCCCTGCCAGCTCTCCACCGAATGGGCGTGGCCGCTGGTGTGAAGCGCGGTGTAGAGGCGGAGGATCTCGCCGTTGATCCAGCTTTCCTCGCGCCCCGGCGCGGGCGCCGCGCAGCCGCGCAGGACTTCCTCGAACGCCGTGTCGACGGTGACGGTGAAGGCGTCGGCGCGCACCGTGCGCTGCAGCCGCCGCGGGACATGGAAGGCGTCGAGCGGAAAGATGCCGCGCTTCTCCGGCGACACCCAATAGAGCGTGGGATCGTCGCGGCGCTCGGCCATCGGGAACAATCCCTGGGCATAGGCGCTGAGGACGATCTCTGGCGTGAGGCGCGGGGCGTGCATGGGGGGAGAATAGCATATTTCCTGTCACGACCCTCCGTGACAGTAGGCGGCCGCACACTGAGGCCACTGCTTCGGCCATCCTGCTCCACGTGAACAATTTGCTGTATTCTGTTAAGGGGCTGGCCGTTGGCGGCGGTACCAGTTTGGCGGAATACGGATGGTGCTCACTGGAACACTTCACGGCAGTGAAACCGAGTTCATCTCGGAACACCCTGAGCTACACCACTACACGTCGTGGTTGGGACTCAAAGGTATTTTCGAGTCAGGCACGATCTGGGCAACTCACTACTCTGGTCTCAATGACTCGACCGAAGGCTACCTGCTACGCAATGTGTTAGTTGAGCCGCTCAGTGAGTGGTTACGGGACAATCTTCCCCGCTCCAAAGTTCGAAACCGCATTGACTATCCGCTATCTGATGCCAGTGGTAAGCCATCATTCGAGGTACGGGAACGAGCGCGAGAACTGATTAATCTCATGTACGACCGGATTATCGAGCATCCCGGCCGACTCTCTGCTGAGACTGCTTGGTCCGATCCACTCATTACTTCATTTTGCAACCATACCGCTGATAGCGAATACGAACGCGCGCATGGATTGCTTAGCCAATGGCGTGGTTATGCGGCCGAAGGTGGCTACTGCATAGTCTTCGACACGGAGTCTCTTGCCGCCGCCCTTTGTAAGGAGTTAGACACTTACAACTTTCTCCATGCAACGCTCGGAGGTGTCATCTATTTGGACGATCAGAAAACGGTGAAGCAAGAGTTGAAAGAAATACTCTCCTTTTTCGCGTCCCCACTCGGTGTCAAGCGACACAAAGAACCAGACGATTTCCTTACCTCGCCGTTGGCTCAGTTAACTTATGCAGCTGTCCGAATAAAGCATCGCGCCTTCAAGGAGGAGCGAGAAGTTCGACTCTCACTGACGCCTGTTACAGCCAAAATGGTGCGGGATAATAGTCCCGGTACCTTCCCAAACCTTCCCATTAAGCCAATACAGCTTCGCCAAATTCGCGGGCGATGGGTGAATTATATTCCACTGTTTGCGGGCCAGGACTTTACGAAACTCGTGCGAAGGGTGATTGTCGGCCCCGCTGAAAGCGTGAACAAAAGCCACTGGCGGGCTCGTCAGATTCTCGGGAGCAAGATCGAGATTTCTCGTTCGGAAACTCCCTTTGTAAAATGACGCCAGAATCCGGTTTGTCAGTGATGAGAAACAGCCATTGTAGAACCAAGCATTCTCCATGTTCGACTTGCTAACTCCCGTTCCTGTGGGCCCTGTATGTTTACGTAAATCGCGGTTGTCTCGAGTCGCGCACGCCCCATCCACCTTTGAAGAACATTGAGGGGTACACCACTTAGGACAGCTTCGACCGCGAACGCGTGCTGCAGTGCCTTTGGTTTGACGCGGAAAAGGAGGCGTGAACAAAATACAGCATTCTGTTCACTTAAGATCGCGCTCGGAGATTTTTCCGGCTCCCCCTTGAAACGCGCTTTTTCGCTTCCTACATCTCACAAACAGCATCCCTTCGCGATGCTTCACCGACAATGGAGGCGTACGAGAGGCGGCCGACGGGCCGCCGACAGATGAATTGCGAGCGACGCGCAGACATACAGGGTCAAGGGTGCCTCGCGTGCATCCGAACGGAGTGGGCCGGCGAAAAGGCCGCCAGGAGCGGCCGGAACTGTGAAACGCTTGCTTTGCGCAACCCGTGGAAAAGCAAAGGTGCTTATCGGTTTCCGCTCGGCGGATTCCGGCTGCCGGCCGTAGCTTTTGACCGAAGGCGGGATCGCCGGGTGGTACTTTTAGCAAGCCGCCTGCGAATTCCGCCTTCTGTTTATCGTGCTTTTTTCGCTGCGCCGTCACCCTGAGGTGCCCCGCGCGTGCTTCGAGGCTCGCTGCGCTCGCACCTCAGCATGACGCGCGGGGCCTCGAAGGGCGGCGCGGCGCGTCAGATGGTCGGGCCAGCCCGGCCCTGACGAAAGCGGGAAAAGGCTCTACGCCCCCTTCTTCGCCAGCCAATGCTCCAGCCAGTGGATGTTGTAGTCGCCGTTGACGATGTCGTGCTCGCGCACCAGGTCCTGGAACAGCGCGATGGTGGTCTCGATGCCGCCGACCACCAGCTCGTCGAGCGCGCGGCGCAGGCGCATCAGGCATTCGTTGCGGTTCCGGCCGTGCACGATCAGCTTGCCGGCCAGGCTGTCGTAATAAGGCGGGATGCGGTAGCCGGCGTAGATCGCTGAATCGAAGCGCACGCCGAGTCCGCCCGGCGAGTGGAACTGCGTGATCAGCCCCGGCGACGGCTGGAAGGTGAAGGGGTTCTCGGCATTGATGCGGCACTCGATGGCATGGCCCGCGAAGGCGATGTCCTTCTGCTCCGCTTCGAGCGGCGCGCCGCCGGCGATGCGTATCTGTTCGCGCACGATATCGATGCCGGTGATCGCCTCGCTGACCGGATGCTCGACCTGCAGGCGCGTGTTCATCTCGATGAAGTAGAAGCGGCCGTCCTCGTACAGGAACTCGACGGTGCCGGCGCCGAGATAGCCGAGCTTCTCCAGAGCGCGCGTCACGACGCCGCCGATGTCCGCGCGCTGGGCGGCGTTGAGCGCGGGGCTGCCCGCTTCCTCCCACACCTTCTGATGGCGGCGCTGCAGCGAGCAGTCGCGTTCGCCCAGGTGGATCACATGGCCGGCGCCGTCGGCCAGAACCTGCACTTCGATGTGCCGCGGCTTTTGCAGGTATTTTTCCAGATAGACCGCATCGTCTCCGAACGCGGCCTTGGCTTCGGCGCGGGCGGTGGTGAGCGCGAGCTTCAGATCGGACGGCTTCAGCGCCACTTTCATGCCGCGACCGCCGCCGCCGGCCGCCGCCTTGATCAGCACGGGATAGCCGATGTCGGCCGCCGCCCGCGCCGCCTCTTCGTCGGAACCGATGGCGCCGTCCGAGCCCGGCACCGTCGGAATGCCGAGCGACTTCACCGCCTGTTTGGCCGCGATCTTGTCGCCCATCAGGCGGATGTGCTCCGGCTCCGGTCCGATGAAGACGATGCCGTGCTCCTTGACGATCTCGGCGAAGCGCGCGTTCTCGGAGAGAAAGCCGTAGCCGGGATGCACCGCCTGGGCGCCGGTGATCTCGCAGGCCGAGATGATCGCCGGCATGTTGAGATAGGACTGCGCCGCGGGCGGCGGGCCGATGCAGACGCTTTCGTCGGCGAGCCGCACGTGCATCGCGTCGGCGTCGGCGGTCGAATGCACCGCGACGGTGGCGATCCCCATCTCCTTGCAGGCGCGGTTGATGCGAAGCGCGATTTCGCCGCGGTTGGCGATGAGAACCTTCTCGAACATCAGCTAAGGACGAGCAGAAGCTGGCCGAACTCCACGGGTTCGGCGTCGTGCACCGCGATCTCGCTGACCGTACCGGCGCGCGGCGCCAGGATCGGGTTCATCGTCTTCATCGCTTCCACGATCAACAGCGTGTCGCCCGCTTTCACCGTGTCGCCGACTTTCACGAAAGGCGGCGCGCCCGGCTCCGGCGCGACGTACGCGGTGCCCACCATCGGCGAAGTGACGGCGCCCGGCTGCGGTCCTTTGGCGGCGACGGGCGGCGCGGCCGCTGCGGCCGTCGCAAGAGGCGCCTCGGCTGCGCCTTGCCCTTGGCGCGCCACACGGATGCGCGCGCCGTTCTGCTCGATCTCGATCTCGGTAAGGCCGGTCTCGGTCAACAGCTCGGCCAGCTCGCGGATCGTCGCCGCGTCGACGGCGGGAGGCTTCGCCTTGCCGGTCGCCAGGCGCGCGCCGATCGATTTGACGTCCTTCATGTTCATGGACCGGCGCTTTCCAGCAGCGAGATCAGTGCCTCCACCGCCAGCACATAGCTCTGCGCCCCGAAGCCCACGATCACGCCTTTGGCCACCGGGCTCAGCCGCGAGTGATGGCGAAACGCTTCGCGCGCGAAGGGATTGCTGAGATGCACCTCCACCACCGGCTTGTCCAAGGCGCGCAAGGCGTCGTGCAAGGCCAGCGAGGTGTGGGAATAGGCGCCGCCGTTGATGATGACGCCGCAAGCCTTTTCGCGCGCTTCCTGGATCCAGTCGACCAGGACGCCTTCGTGGTTGGATTGGCGGAAATCGACGGAAAAGCCGCGGGCTTTGGCCCGTTCGGCCATTATCGCGCCAATCTCGGCCAGGCTGGTGCGACCATAGATTTCCGGCTCGCGCTGGCCCAGAAGGTTGAGGTTCGGGCCGCTGAGGACATATATCGGAAGAGTCGCCAAGAACGGCTCCGTGAACGGATTCAGACCGGGCTTTATACTGGGCAATCGGGGCCAGGCAAACAACAAACGGGAAAAGGCTTGATGGCCGTGACAGTGACTATTAACGGGGAAACCCGCCAGTTCGAGGCTCCGGTGAGCGTGAATGCGCTGCTGACCGGCATGGGACTCGACCCCGCCAAGATCGCCGTGGAGAGAAACCTCGAGATCGTGCCGCGCTCGCAATACGGTGAAACGGCCGTCATGGACGGCGACCGGATCGAGATCGTCCAGTTCATCGGCGGCGGCAATCTGCCGGAGGACAAGCCGCTGGTCATCGCCGGGCGCACGTTCCGTTCGCGGCTGATCATCGGCACCGGCAAGTACAAGACCTACGCCCAGAACGCGGCGGCGCTGGAAGCCAGCGGCGCGGAAATGGTCACGGTCGCGGTGCGCCGCGTCAACCTCACCGATCCGACGCAGGAGCGGCTGGTCGATTTCATCGATCCCAAGAAATACACCTACCTTCCCAACACCGCGGGTTGCTTCACGGCGGAAGACGCCATGCGCACCTTGCGTCTGGCGCGCGAAGCGGGCGGCTGGACGCTGGTGAAGCTGGAAGTGCTGGGCGACAGGAAGACGCTTTACCCCAACATGATCGAGACACTGCGCGCCACCGAGCTGCTGATCGACGAGGGCTTCCAGGTGATGGTCTATTGCAGCGACGATCCCTTGATGGCCAAGCGACTCGAGGAATTGGGCGCTTGCGCGATCATGCCGCTCGCCGCGCCGATCGGCTCGGGATTGGGCGTGCAGAACCCGGTCGGCATCCGTTTGATCGTGGAAGAGGCGAAGGTGCCCGTGATCGTCGATGCGGGCGTCGGCACGGCGTCGGATGCGGCGGTGGCGATGGAACTGGGCTGCGACGCGGTGCTGATGAACACCGCCATCGCCGAGGCCAAAGACCCGGTGACGATGGCGCGCGCCATGCGTCATGCGGTGGAGGCGGGTCGGCTTGCCTACCTCGCCGGCCGCATGGCCAAGAAGCGCTATGCCGATCCGTCGAGCCCGCTGGCGGGGTTGATTTAAGAGGTTCGAATTCAGTCGATACAATTAAAGGTCCAACCCTCCCCTTGAGGGGGTGAGATGTTTTGCTTCGATCCAACGGGCACCTTGGGGTGACGCATATGGTTCACAGTGATAACATCAACTCTCAGAGGGCGGCGATAGTGGGGGAGCAGAGGGCGGGGAAATGATCGCGTACTACGACGTGATAGAGTGGGGAGTCGGAGCACTTTTGGCGCTGGGTGCGTCATTCATAGCTCTTAAGGTGTTCAAACTTGCCCCGTTGTGGGCCGTGGTGATTGGCATAGTCGTTTTCACAGGTCTCCAGTTTCCTATTAAGACCCATGCCGTCCTGATCCATGTGCCGCCGCCAAATTCAAAGTAGGCCATTACCCCCCCTTGAAGCTTGTCGGTCGAATCCCCATATCTCGTAGATCCCCGAAATCGTGTTGTGCGAAACCGGAGCAACCTCCGCTGTGAGGCTCTGCGCCATCGTCGCACCGGGTACAACCGGCGAGCGCACGCCGGGCTGCGCGCGCCCTTCGAGGCCCCACGCGCGTCATGCTGAGGTGCGACGCCGGTTGAGCGAAGCGAATACCGGCGGAGCCTCGAAGCACGCGCGTGGGGCACCTCAGGGTGACGCGCGCGCGGTTTTTCGAAAACGCCGAGTCCGTGGACGCGACGAATCTGTCCGAAAGAGGCCTGACTTTTTTGCGGCGTTCGATTGCGGCAGCCGGGGCAAAATTCGCAAGCCATTAATCCAGTGAATTCAAATTCTTACAGGCTAAAAAGCCGATTTGAATTCACTTTTCACAAAAAAACAGCGCAGCGAGGCCGCCCTTCCGAGAAAACCCTTCAGCCCTTGAGCCACTCTTTCAGCGCGGCGTCGTCCATCATGCCCGGATGAACCTTGCCGTTGACGATGAAGGTGGGCGTGCCGTCCACGTCCGCATCATGGGCCAGACGCAGCGATGCGTTGATGCTTTCCGCGGTGGCCGGACTTGCGATGTCGGCGTTCAGCTTGGAAAGGTCGAGGCCGACCTTTTGCGCCGCGGCGTCGATCGCGGCGTCGTCGACCTCATCCGCGCCCATCATGGCGAAGTGAAACGCGACGTATTTGTCGCCTTGCGCGCGCGCCGCGACCGCGGCGAGCGCCGCCCGTGTCGAGTTCGGGCCCTTGATGGGGAACTCGATGAAGGCGAAGCGCGTGTCGTTTTTGTGGGCTTGGTAGAATTTCTGAATCGTCGGCAACGACGCCTTGCAATAGGGACAGTTGTAATCGAAGAACTCCACCACCGTCGTCTTGGCGTTCGCGGGTCCGGTCACGTAGGCGATCTTGGGATCGAAAAACTTCGCCAGGCCGATCTTGTTGACGGCAGCTTGACGCTTGGCCTGTTCGGCGTCGGCTTCCTGTTGCTGCAATTTGTCGGACATCGCCTCGAGCACTTCGGGATGCGCCATGAGATAGGCGTTGATCCTGGCGTCGGTCACGCCGCGCAACAGACCCGCCGCGTCGGCGCCGAACAGGATGGCGAGTGCCAGCGCGGCGCCAACGATTCCGCCCAAAACGGCCGCGCCCCATTGCTCCGGCGTGAACGTGAAGACGCCGCGCCAGGCGGCGGATTGCGGTTTTTCGCTCATGAAAGTTCAGTCCTGGGTTCGACGCTGCGGGGCCTGCGACACGGCGACGGAAATGATATCGTTGGCACGTTCCCAATCCGGCGTGCCTTTGGCAAGCCCCTGTCTTGCCCTGACCGCGAAGACGGCGGCTGGCTGTATGGCACCGACCGAGTAATAGCGCTCCGCTGTCGACAAATTGGCCATCGGCTCGTTGCCGACATCGCTGTAGGCCTGAGCCATTTCGTACCAGCCGAAATCGTTGTCGCCGTCCTGCTGCTGCGCAATTTTGAGGTTTTCGATGGCCGCCTTTTCCAGAGTCTTGTCTTCGGTCGCGATCTGGGCGGCAGCCAACGACACGCGAATCTCCGGCGCGTCGGGCAACAGGTTCACGGCCGTTTGATACGGCGCGATGCCTTTCATCGGCTGGCTCATGGTGACGTAGACTTGGCCGAGAACTTCGTAGAAGTAAGGATTCTTGGGCTCGTCCTTGATCAGGCTGTTGATCTCGGCCAGCGCCTTGGGAAGGTCGGGCACGCGCATATAGACCATGGCGCGGGCATAGCGAGCGGGCTCGCTTTTGTCGCTTAACGGATAGCGGTTGAACACATCGTGCACCGGCAGGAGGAAGCCGATCACTTTGGCCTTGACCATTTCGAAGGCGTGGATCGCCTGCGGGCTGTCGGGCACGTCGCGATAGGGCGAGGCATCGGCCTCGCTCTGTAATAGCGCCACACGATCGCGGTCGGCGGGGTGGTCGCTGGCAAATTGCTCGGGGTTCTTGACTTCGCGCGCGGATTCGTCGGCCATGCGCTCGAAAACATGCACCATGCCTTCGCCGGATTGATGCGTCTCGCGCAGGAATCTCTGGCCCATTTGGTCCGCGGTCGCTTCCTGCACGCGGCTGAAGCTCATGAACTGCGCTTGCGCCGCACTTTCGCCCATGCCCATCAGGATCATCCCGGCTTCGCCCGCGCCGGCGATCGCCGCGCCGATGCCCAGCGCCATCGCGAGCAGCATGGGAATCTCGGCCTTCTCGATCGCGCCGGTGTCGCGGATGAGATGGCCGCCGGCCATATGGCCCGTTTCGTGGGCCAGAACGCCGGTCATCTCATTGGGGCTTTGCAGTTCGATGAAGGCGCCGGCATTGACGAAGATGTTCTGTCCTTCGGCGACGAAGGCGTTGAGCGAGGTGTCGTTGACGAGGTACATCTTGACGGCAGCCGGATCGATGCCCGCCACGCGCAGGATCGGGTCTTCGTAGGAACGAAGCAGCCGTTCGGTCTCTGTGTCTTGCAACAGGGTGATTCCGCCGCCGCCGTAGTCCTGGGCCAGGGCGGGTGCTCCGACCAGCCAAAACGAGCCGCAAAAGCCAAGAAGAAAGGCGAAAAGTCGCCCGACGGCGGGGCGGATGGCCCTGCGTCCAAGGATTCGCCGCAAAGGGTTGCAAAACGACAAGGCTTGGACTCTCCTCTCCCCCCAACCCGCGTGGGGACGGTAGGAGTGCCGCAGGCCATCGTCAACGGCGGCGGCGACGATCGTTAACCAGACAAGGATTAAGCCCGCTTCATGTTACACTCCCGCATCCTTGCCGGCGCGGCCGGTATGCTCGTTTTGTGCGGCTGCTCGGTAGATATCGGAGCGCCGTTCGGCTTAGGCAGTTCGGCCGAGCCCACCGCTCTGGCCGTTGGTGATGAGCCCTTTGCGGTGAAGGCCGGCGCGGCCACGCTGGCGCAAGGCGGCGATGCCGTCGACGCGGCGACCGCAATGTATTTCACGCTGGCGGTCACCTATCCGGTCGCGGCGGGGCTGGGCGGCGGCGGCATCTGCATCGTGCACGATCCGGTGCGCAATCAGAGCGAAGAGTTCGATTTCTTGGCACGCGATGCCGCCGGCGGCGGCGCCTATGCGGTGCCAGGCAATGTGCGGGGCTTTGCGCTCATGCAAAGCATTTACGGTGCGTTGCCCTGGCAGAAGGATGTGGCCCCCGCAGAAGGCTATGCGCGAACCGGATTTCCGATATCGCGCGCGCTTGCCGCGCGTCTTGTCGCCGCGCAGGACGTGATCCGCCTGGATGCCGGCTTGGCTGCCGAATTCATGGACGAGTCCGGCCACGTCAAAGGCGAGGGCAGCATCGTCTTGGCGCCCGAATTGGCCGATACGCTTTCGGCGATCCGAACCGGCGGAGCAGATGCGTTCTATGATGGCGTCGCGGGCGGCAAGATCGCCGCTTATTCCTCGGCGCAAGGCGGGGCGATTTCCGCTCCGGAACTGGCGGCCTATCGCGCGCTGCACGGGACGCCGCGGGTCATGCAAATGGGATCGGATTACGTCTTCCTGCCGTCATCACACACCGGCGCGGGCGCTTTCGCAGGCGCCCTGCTCGACAATCTGACCCGTGCCGAGGCCACGCCGACCGGCGCCAAGAGTCCGGAGGCAGCGATCATCGTCGCCGTGAAGCTGACGCTCGACGGCTTCGGCCTGAAGAGCCTGCCCAACGACATGGGCGCCACGGGTTTTGCCGCCACCGATGCGAATGGCCAATCGGTCGCTTGCGCCGTGACCATGAACGGTCCGTTCGGCTCGGGCCATACCGCGCTCGGCACCGGCGTCACGCTGGCAAGAGCGCCTTCGTCCGGTGATGTCGGCTTGGCCTCTGCCTTCCTCACGCCCATGATTGCGGCCCCGAGTGGCGACGGCCCCGCGGATTTGGTTGGCGCAGGCGCCGGCGGCCCCAACGGGTCGGCGGCTATCGCCTATGCCTTGTCCCGCGTCACGCATGGCGAGGAGATCCTCAGCCGTAAGGATATGCGTTCGACGGGCGATGCGCCTTACGACACGGTGAACGCCATCGTCTGTTCCGATGGCGAATGCGCTGCTTTGCCGGACCCGGCCGCTAACGGACTGGGCGCGACGGCGCAGTTGCCTTAAGCGCCTTCAGTTCGAACGGAAGGCGCGTTGCCACCAGCCCTTCTTGGCCGGCTGTGCTGGTTCTGAGCCTTGTACGGGCTCAGGCGTCGGTACCGTCGCAGAGATCGATTCGGAGGCCGGCTCGGACGCAGGTGCCGCTGACTCCGACGGCAGCGGTTCGACGGCAACTTGCGGCTCTTTGTTTGGCTTGAGTGTCGCCTCGACGACACGCCGCTTCTCTATCGGTTTCAAGGCCTCGCTGCTTTCGCCGCCAAGCGACCAGACGGGCGTTGAGGAGGCGTTGGGCACGATCTGGGATTCCGCCGGAGGAAACACAGGCGCAGACTGCGCGCGCGGCTCTTCGCGCGGCGTGGTGTCGATCTCGTCGGAGCGGCCAAAACGGTCTTCAAGGCGATTGTCGGCGTAAGCCGGCGAATGCGTTTCGCCGCGCTGTTCGCCGCCGATGTTGTCGCGCCCGCCGCGGCGTCCGCGCCGTCTACGACGCCGTCTGCGGCGACCGCCTTCGCCCGGCGGCGCGCCGCTTTCGATGTGTTGGGGTTGGCCGTTCTGGACTGGCCTGCGCTCGGGTTCGCTTTCCGGTCCGCTGAGTTCTTCGGTTTGCGCCGTATCGTCTTCCGCCTCGGGAGCGGTAGGTTGTGGCGGACGGAATTCGTCTTGCCGGTCGCCGGCGCGGTCGCGTCCGCCGCGTCGCCTGCGCCGGCGCCTGCGGCGATTGCCTTCGCCCGTCTGCTGCTGCTGGGCTTCGACCGGTGCTTCTTTCTGCGGTTCGAGGCTCTGTTCTTCCTCGGCAGGTTCTGACTCGACTTCGGGCGGCGCGACCGGTTCAGGTTCGGCTTCAACCGGCGCCCGCGGCCGGCTTTGCGGATCGCGCTGCCCGACGCGGTCGATCTCGAAATCGCCGGCTTTCAGGCCCTCCTTGGGCTCGAACGTGATGGCGATGTCGTATTCGCTTTCCAGCCTGGCCAGTTCCGGGCGCTTCTGGTTCAGCGTGTAGATGGCGACATCGGCAGCGACGCGCACGATAAGCCCTTCGGCGCGCTGTTTCTGCGCTTCCTCTTCCAGGCCGCGCAGCACCCGCAGCGAGGTGGATTCCACCGAACGCACGATGCCTTGGCCGCCGCAATGCGGGCACGGCACGGTCGAGCCCGCGATCACGCCGGCGCGCAAGCGTTGGCGCGACATTTCGAGCAGGCCGAACTGGCTGATCTTGCCGATCTGCACGCGGGCGCGGTCGTTCTTGACCGCGTTGTGCAGGCGCTTTTCGACGGCGCGGTCGTTGCGGCCGTCCTCCATGTCGATGAAGTCGATGACGATCAGCCCGGCCAGATCGCGCAGGCGCAACTGGCGGCCGATCTCGTCGGCGGCTTCGAGGTTCGTTTTGGTCGCGGTTTCTTCGATGGAATGCTCGCGCGTGGCGCGGCCCGAGTTCACGTCGATGGCGACCAGCGCCTCGGTCTGGTTGATGACGATATAGCCGCCGGATTTCAGCGTCACGCTGGGCGAGAACATCGCGTCCAGCTGCGCCTCGATGTGATGGCGCTGGAACAGCGGCACCGGCTCTTTGAAGGGCTTCACGTTCTTGGCGTGCGAAGGCATCAGCATCCGCATGAAGTCCTTGGCGTTGCGGTAGCCGTCATCTCCTTCGACCACGACCTCGCCGACGTCCTTGTTGTAAAGGTCGCGGATGGCGCGCTTGATGAGATCGCCTTCCTCGTAGACGCAGGCCGGCGCGTTGGATTTGAGCGTCAGCTCGCGGATCTGGTCCCACAGACGCAGCAGATATTCATAGTCGCGCTTGATCTCGACCTTGGTGCGGTTCTCGCCCGCGGTGCGGATGATGAGGCCCATGCCTTCGGGCAGATCGAGCGCCTGCGCCGCGGATTTGAGGCGCTTTCTGTCGTTCGCATTGGTGATCTTGCGGGAAATGCCGCCGCCGCGCGGGGTGTTGGGCATCAACACGCAATAGCGCCCCGCCAGCGACAGATAGGTGGTGAGCGCCGCGCCCTTGTTGCCGCGCTCTTCCTTGACGACCTGCACCAGGATGACCTGACGGCGCTTGATGACCTCTTGGATCTTGTAATGGCGGCGGCGCATCCAACGCTGCGACGGCCGCTTGGCTTGCAACGCCTGCTCTGCGCCGGCTGGTTCTGCCTCTGTATCGGGAGCGGCTTCGGATTCGCCTTCGATGTGTTCCTCGGACGGTTCGGCAGGCACCGCGTCCGTCATGGCATCCGGATGATCGTCGCCCGGGTCGAAGAATTCCATCGGCGTGTCATCGCCGCCATACGCTTCATCGGAAGCTTCTCCGTCCGGCGTCGCACCCGCCTGAGGCGGCTCTGCATCGTCCGCTTCCGGTCCGTCATGCTCTTCCGGTTCCGCGAAAGCGGCGATTTCTTCTTCGCTTGCGGCAGGGGCTTCTTCGGCCGGCACCGTGTCTGCTTCCTCTTTGCCGGGTTCGTCCGCCGTCTCTTCGAATTCCTCGGCGGTCTCCGCGTCCGAGGACGCTGCGATCTCTTCCGCCTCGAAATCGCCTTCGCCCTTATCGGGTTTGGGGCCGGAAGTGATCTCGAAGGATTCGATTTCGTCTTCCTGCCGGCGGCGCGCTTCCGCCTCTTGATCAGCAAGCAGCGCCAAGCGGTCGGCGACCGGGATTTGATAATAGTCCGGGTGGATTTCCGAAAAGGCGAGGAAGCCTTGCCGGTTGCCGCCATATTCGACGAACGCCGCCTGGAGCGAAGGCTCCACGCGCGTCACTTTGGCGAGATAGATGTTGCCTTTGAGCGGCCGCTTGGAGGCGGCCTCAAAATCAAATTCCTCGACTCTTTGTCCGTCGAGGACCACCACGCGCGTTTCCTCCGGGTGGCTGGCATCGATCAACATACGTTTGGGCATTCGAATCTCCGAAGCGCCGCCGCGCGCGCACGCGCAAGCACTCTCGTGCGGCGCGGACCGTTTGCGACATCAAGCGGCGGACCGTGTTGGGTTGGGGGGCGGAGAAACGGCAGGCGCGAGAGACACCAGCAGCTGCTTCGGCCGCTCTGTCTTCGCAATCGTTCCAAAAAGTGCCGTTCATCACTTGCAATACCAAAGCCGGAGACGCGCGAAAGCGGCTTGCCGGCCAAAAGTCATCATCCACGCTGCATCGGCGGAAACCCGCTTTGAGGCGGCCAACGCGAGTCTTCCTCGCCACGCCGCGAATCGCCAAAGCAAGCAGGATCTCTCTTCTTTTAGGTAGCAATCCATGCGGCGGCAAGTTGACAGCCGAAAAAAATCAAATTCATATGTCGAGACAATACCTTATAATAGGCACACTGGTGGTACGGTCAACCGTTTTGCGCTTGCAAACGCCTTCGCCGCCACGGCGGCCCGTCTGGAAAACCTATGCTAACGGATCATAAAGCGTTATGTCCGACCTTCGCGGGTAGGGGCGAAAAACCACCTGGAACGGCATGTCGAGAGCGCGAAATATCGTCTTGCTGGCCTGCTTGGCCTGCGGCATGGCCTTGGCGCAGGACGCACCACGCGACACGCCGCAAAGTGAATCCGTCGACGATGTGATCAACAAGATCCTGCACGAAACGCCGGACACTACCTCGCCGCTGCCAACCACAACGCAACCTTCGCCGCAACCCGCGCCGCAGCCAACGCCGGCAGCTTCGACGCCCGCCGCGGCTAAACTGCCCATCGTCATGAGCGCGCGCATCGGCGAGCACCCGGACCGCACGCGTTTCGTCGTCGAGCTGTCCGATCCGGTTGACATGCGTACGTTCACGTTGAGCAATCCCGATCGCGTCGTCATCGACATGCCCGCGGTCGAATGGCATTTGCAGGGCCCTCCCAGGCCCTCTGGCAACGGCGCGGTCAAGAGCTACCGCTACGGGTTGTTCCGGCCCGGCAATTCGCGCTTTGTGATCGACCTCAACCAGCCGGTGACCGTCAGCGACGCGCTCGTCTTGCCGCCGGAGAACGGCAACGGCTATCGCGTGGTGATCGATCTGTTTCCCACGACGCAGGCGAATTTCGACCACACCGCAGGCTGGCCGGCGGACTTGAAGGCGAAAGAAGCCGCCGCAGAACAGGTCGCTTCTTTGCCTGCGCCGCGTCCCGTCGGGCCTGAGAACACCGTGAAGAAGATCGTGGTGATCGACCCCGGTCACGGCGGCATCGATTCCGGCACCATCGGCGCGGACGGAACGATGGAGAAGGACATCGTGCTCGCCGAAGGCTTGCGCTTGCGCAAGACGCTGCAGGCGCATGGCTACGAAGTTCATATGACGCGCGACAGCGACATCTTCATTCCGCTGCGCGAACGAGTGAACATGTCGCGCGCCTGGCATGCCGATCTGTTTATTTCGATCCACGCAGATTCGATCCACGATCCCGGCGTGGATGGTCTTTCCATCTACACGCTGTCGGAAAAGGGCTCGGACAAGGAAGCCGCGGCCTTGGCCGCCAAGGAAAACCAGTCCGACGTCATCGCCGGCGTCGATCTCTCTGGCGACAATTCGGCGGTGGCGCCCATCCTCATCGACTTGGCGCAGCGCGACACCATGAACAAATCGTCACGTTTCGCAGAACTGGCGCTCTCCGAATTGACGAGTGCGACGGACATCATGCCGCGCCAGCCGCATCGCTCGGCCGCCTTCGCCGTGCTGAAAGCGCCGGATGTGCCTGCCGTTCTGATCGAATTGGGCTATCTGTCCAACCCTCACGACGACCTGCAGATGCAGACTTCCGCTTGGCGCGACCGCGTCGCGGATGCCATCGCCGAGGCCGTAGACCGCCAATTCGTGGCTCCAGCAGCGCCAAAAGCCGCGCAATCGACGCCGTGACGGGACGGCACGATCCGGTCATAATCGTCTGCCATGAACGAAGAAATGGAAGATAACCCTCCCCCGCAAAGCGCCATTCCGGAACCGGAGTCGCAAATGCCCGGCATGCCCGAGGCTGCCGGCCTGCCGCCGCTCGCCGAAGGGGTTGGCTGGGAGCTTCCGCAGGCGCCGGAGGGCTTCGCCGAACAGACCGAAGAGCCGTCGCCCGAACCATTTGAATCCGAGGACGAGACGCCGTCCTGGGGCGAACCGCCGCCGGACGAACCTGCGCCCGCGTCCTGGCGCAAGCGCTTGCTCCTCTATTCGGGACTGGCGGCCTTTTTGCTGCTGGTGGTGGGCGTACTTGCCGGCGTTGGTTACGTCTGGTGGGTGACGCGCGATCTGCCCAGCGTCAAGGCGCTGCAGGATTACAGCCCACCGGTGACCACGCGCGTCTACGCCGGCGACGGCACCGTGCTCGGCGAGTATGCGCGCGAGCGGCGCGTCTTCGTGCCCTTCGCCTTCATCCCCAAGCTGGTGGTGGAAGCTTTCACCTCGGCGGAGGACCGCAACTTCTACAACCACCCCGGCATCGATCCGAGCGGCATCCTGCGCGCGGCGGTCGTGGATATCGGCCGGGTCGTGGAAGGACGCCGCCCCGAAGGCGCTTCCACCATCACGCAGCAGGTGGCGCGCAACTTCCTGCTCAATTCCGACGTCAAGTTCTCGCGCAAGATCCGCGAAGTCGTCTTGGCGCTGCGCATCGACTCGATCTATTCGAAGGACAAAATCCTCGAACTCTATCTGAACCAGATCAATCTCGGCCAGAATTCCTACGGCGTGGCGGCGGCCGCGCTCAACTACTTCGGCAAGTCGCTCGACGATCTGGACATCGCGGAAGTGGCGTTCTTGGCTTCGCTGCCGAAGGCGCCGAGCCATTACGATCCGCGTTACCACTATCAGGCCGCGCTCGACCGCCGCAATTGGGTCATCGGCCAGATGGAGGAGAACGGCTACATCACCGATCAGCAGGCCCAGACCGCGATGGCGGAGCCGCTGAACGCCGAAACCCGTCCGCTCGGCAGTCAGACCGAAGACGCCAATTACTTCGTGGAAGAAGTGCGCCGCCAGCTTTACGCCAAATACGGCGAGCAGACTCTTTACGACGGCGGTTTGCAGGTCCGTTCCTCGCTCGACACGCGGCTGCAGAACTATGCGGTGAACGCGCTGCGCACCGGCCTGGTGCGTTACGACCGCCGTCACGGCTGGCGCGGCGCCGTCTCGAGCATCAACGTCGACGGCGACTGGAAGACGACGCTCGCGGGCGTTCCCAACCAGTCGGGCATCGATACCTGGCGGGTCGCCGTCGTCCTCGGCTTTATGCCCGACAAAAGCGTGCGCATCGGTTTTGCCGACAGCGCGCGCGGCCGCATTCCCTTCAAGGAACTGCTTTGGGCGCGCCCGGAACTGAAGGACGCGGACGTCGGGGCACAGCCCGCCAAGCCGCAGGACGTGCTCAAGATCGGCAATCTGATCTATGTCGAGGCGGTCGACGGCCGTGGCGATTACGGCCTGAGGCAAGTGCCGGAAGTGAACGGCGGCATCGTGGCGATGGATCCGCACACCGGGCGCGTGCTGGCCTTGTCGGGCGGCTTCTCTTATGCCTCGAGCCAATACGACCGCGCCATGCAGGCGCTGCGTCAGCCGGGCTCCGCCTTCAAGCCGTTCGTCTATGCCGCGGCGCTGGATAACGGTTTCACGCCGGTCGCCAAGGTATTGGACGCACCGTTCTGCATGCAGCAAGGGCCGGGATTGCCGATGTGGTGCCCAGAGAACTTCGAGAAGAAGTTCATCGGGCTGGCCACGCTGCGCCGGGGCATCGAATTGTCGAAGAACCTGATGACCGTGCGTCTGGCGCAGGCCGTTGGCATGGACAAGATCGTGCCTTATGCCGACAATTTCGGCGTCTACGATCATCTGGAACCGCTGCTCGCCAACGCCCTGGGCTCGACCGCCACGACGCTTCTGCGCATGACCACGGGCTATTCCGAGTTCGTCAATGGCGGCAAGAAGATCACGCCCTCGCTGATCGACCGCATCCAGGACCGCAACGGGGTGACGATCTGGCGTCACGACCAGCGCGTTTGTGAAGGTTGCGACGATCCCAACTGGCACGGCCAGTCCGAGCCGCTTTTGGCCGACACACGCGAGCAGATCATCGATCCGCGCACCGCCTATCAGATCGTCTCTTTGCTGCAGGGCGTCGTGGAGTACGGCACGGGCACTTCGATCGCCGTCATCGGCAAGCCGCTGGCCGGCAAGACGGGCACTTCGAACGATTCCCGCGACACCTGGTTCGTCGGCTTCTCGCCCGATCTGGCCTGTGGCGTCTATGTCGGCTTCGATGATCCGCGCACGCTGGGCAAGCTGGAGCAGGGCGCTACGGTCGCCGCGCCCATCTTCCGTGATTTCATGAAAGGCGCGCTCGATGGCGTACCGCCCACGCCCTTCCGCGTGCCGCCGGGCATCGAGTTCGTCAGTGTGGATCGTCTGACCGGCAATCTCGTGCCGCCCGGTACGCCCGGCTCGATCATGGAGGCCTTCAAGGCCGGAACGGCGCCAGGCGATCCCGGCGCTCCGCCGCCCATCGTCATCGGCGGCGACTTGCCTCCGGGCACCAATCCGGAGACGCCCACGACCGATGTCGGCGAAGGGACCGGCGGATTGTATTGACGGCCGCATTTTACCAATGACAAGCGGTCGCATCGGCGTCATTCTCCGCCGGCGAGCGCATTGAGCCGCGCGCGGGCCCGGCGAGACGAGGTGCGTATGGTTGATCAGGCAGGCCAAGAGCGATTGGCCGCCTTGCGTACGCGTTTCGGCATGTGGCTTCGCCAGTCGCGATTTGCCCTGGCCGCCGTCCGGCGCGATCTGCGCGCCAGCGAGCCGGCTCAGATCGCGCTGTGTGCGGTGCTTGGCGCCGCCATCGGCGTGGCCATCGCCATGATGCGCGAAGGCGTCGTCTATCTGCATCGCGAGAGCTTTTCGCTGCCTATGCGGGAGTTTCTGAGCACGGGCATTGGCGTGTCGAAGACGCGCATTCTGCTGGTGCCGGTGCTCGGCGGCCTGCTGCTGGGGCTGTTCCGGCGCGCTACCCGCCGCAACCGCACTGCTGACATCGTCGACCCCATCGAGGCCAATGCCCTCTATGGCGGACGGATGTCGCTGAAGGATTCGATCCGCCTGGCCTTCACGACCCTGCTTTCCAACGGCGCGGGCGCCTCGCTCGGCATGGAGGCGGGCTACAGCCAGCTTGGCTCGGCGGTCTATTCCTTCATCGGGCAGTATTTCCGGCTCAGACGCACCGACCTGCGCGTCTTCGTGACGGCGGGCGCGGCGGGAGCAATCGCGGCAGCCTTCAACGCGCCGCTGGCCGGCGCCTTTTACGGCTTCGAGTTGATCTTGGGCGGCTATACGGCGCGCGCGCTGGCCCCCGTCGCGGTGGCTTCGGTCTGCGCCGCGCTGACGCAACGCTCTTTGACCCATATGAGCGCCCTGTTCGAGGTGCCGGGCGGGCTTTCGATGGCGCAGGAGAGCTATTTTCTGTTCGGCGCGATGGGCATCATTGCCGCTGCCATCGCCATCCTCACCATGCGCGCGGTGACCTGGACGGAGCGCTCGCTGCGCGCCACCGGCATGCCCGATTGGCTTCGTCCTGCCGCCGGCGGCTTGCTGCTCTCGGCGATCGCCTTCTACTTCCCGCAAGTGCTGGGCAGCGGACACGGCGCGATCCAGTTCCATCTGGACCAGCAGTTGCCTTGGACATTGCTGGCCGCGCTGCTCTTTGCCAAGCTGATTGCTTCGGCGATATCGATCGGCTCGGGATTCCGCGGGGGCTTGTTCAGTTCTTCGCTGCTGCTCGGCGCCTTGTTCGGCGCGGTGTTCGTACAGGTCGCGGCCTTGTTCTTTCCCGAAGTCGCCGGCGCGCGATCGGCCTTCATGCTCGCCGGCATGGGATCGGTGGCCGCCGCCATCATCGGCGCGCCATTGACGATGGTTTTCCTCGCGCTCGAAGCGACGGGTGATTTTCCCGTGACGCTGGGCGTGTTCATCGCCGTCATCATCTCCTCGACGATCGTGCGGCTGACATTCGGCTATTCCTTCGCGACCTGGCGCTTCCAGCTGAAGGGTCTCGGCATCCGCAGCGCCCACGACGTGGGATGGATTTCCGAGCTCACGGTCGGCCGGCTGATGCGCTCCGATCCCAAGATCGTGTCCAACGACATGGCGCTCGAGAACTTGCGTGCCTTGTATCCGCCAGGCAGCACCAAACGGCTGTTCGTGGTCGACCACGACAGCCGTTATGCCGGGCTCATCGACGCAGTCGAGATCCACAGTCCGGCGCTTGACGACGCGCTGGTGGGCCTCGTCGCCGCCGATCTCGCGCGCGATTCCAAGCTGTTTCTCTTGCCGGGCGAAAACGTGCGCACGGCGTTGATGCGCTTCGAGGACACCCAACACGAAGCCTTGCCGGTCCTCAACACGCGCGCGGAGCGCAAGCTCGTCGGCTACATGACCGAGGCTTATGCGCTCAAGCGCTACACCCAGGAACTGGAACAGCTGCGCGCCAGCGAGACCGGTAGCGATCTTTACGCCCCAGGCCAGATCCATTCAGGCTAAGTATTTGCAGTCTCTATCGCGAATCTTTATATCCGCCTGCCCGAAGGAAGTGACAGATGCGACCGGAAACCGAACGCCACGTCGAAGACATCGAGCAGGCTTTGACCCTGCTGAGGAGGCATCTTTGACTGGGACAAAGCGCTGCGTCGCCTCGACGAGTTGAACGCCAAGGCTGAGGACCCTTCCATCTGGAACCAGCCGCAAGAAGCTCAGAAACTGATGCGCGAGCGCCAGCGGCTGGACGAGGCGATTTCCGCCGTCCGCAAGCTGGACGGCGAATTGGCCGACGCGCGCGGCCTGCTCGAACTGGCCGAGGCGGAAAACGACACGGCGATCATCGCCGACGCCGAGGCCTCTATCGTCGCGCTCGCCAAGCGCGCGGAAGAGCTGCGCCTGCAGTCCATGCTGTCGGGCGAAGCAGACGCCAACGACACCTATCTCGAAATCCATGCAGGGGCGGGCGGTACCGAAAGCCAGGACTGGGCCGAGATGTTGCTGCGCATGTACACGCGCTGGGCCGAGCGCAAAGGCTACAAGCTCGACTATCTCGAAGAAAGCGAGGGCGAAGGCGCGGGCATCAAATCGGCGACGATCCTGGTCAAGGGCAAGAACGCCTATGGCTGGCTGAAGAGCGAGGCGGGCGTGCATCGCCTGGTGCGCATCTCGCCTTTCGATTCCAACGCGCGCCGGCACACCAGCTTTTCCAGCGTCACCGTCTATCCGGTGATCGACCAGACCATCGAAATCGACATTCCCGAAAAGGACGTGCGCATCGACGTCTATCGCGCCTCCGGCGCCGGCGGCCAGCACGTCAACAAGACGGAAAGCGCGGTGCGCATCACCCACTTGCCGACCGGCATCGCGGTGTCGTGCCAGACCGAACGTTCGCAGCATCAGAACCGCGCGGTGTGCTGGGACATGCTGCGCTCGCGGCTTTACGAGATCGAGCTGGAGAAGAAGCACGCGGAAACCGGCGCCTTCATCGGCGAGAAGACCGATATCGGCTGGGGACACCAGATCCGCTCTTACGTGCTGCAGCCCTATCAGCTGGTGAAGGATTTGCGCACCGGCGTCGAAAGCCGCACACCCGACGACGTGCTCGACGGCGATCTCGATCCCTTCATGGCGGCGGCGCTGGCGCAGGCCATAGGCGGCAAACCGCGCGGGCAGGTCGAGGATCTCGAGTAATCGGAAATCAGAACCACAGAAGCCGGAAACACGCGTTTCCGGCTTCTGATTTCTGAATCAGTTTGTCTTGAGCGGCGTGAAGGTCGCGGTGGTGGTTCCCGTCGAGGTCATCGGACGCGACATCATCGAAGGCACGGACGAAGGCGTCGCCGATGCCATCGGCGTTCCCGAAGCCATCACAGACGGGTGAGATGTCGCCGCCGGAGCGGCCGTCGAACGGAATTCGGGTGCCTTCTTGGGCGCTTCTTCGGCCAGCGGATTGTCGGTGTGCCGGCAATTGCCTTCGAAGAAGGCGCCGGTCTCCACCGCGAAAGCTTCGTGCAGGATGTTGCCTTCCACATGGCAGGTGGAGGCCAGAAGGACCTTGCGCGCGCGGATGCCGCCCTGGACGCGGCCGCGCACCGTCACTTCCTCCGCCATGATGTCGCCCTGGATGAAGGCCTTGTCGCCGATGACGAGGCCCGCGCTGTGCACGTCGCCTTCGACGCGACCGTCGATCTGGATGTCGCCGGAGGAGGTGAGCGTGCCAGTCACCATGAGGTCGGCGCTGATGATCGAAGGAGCGGCGCTGCTACGCACGGGGCGTTTCATCTGCGGTACGGCCGGTACGGCGGGTGCTGCCATGGGAACGTGATCCTTTTCTTTGCTTTTACTGGAGAACATGTCGGCCTGCCTCGATGAATTTGCTCGGATTCCTCACGACGTCATCGTACCAAACTTCGTAGTGCACATGAGGCCCGGTACTGCGCCCCGTCGATCCGAGTTTTCCGATCGGAGCGCCCTTCGCTACCTTAGCGCCAACTCGCACCAAGATCGATGACAGATGTCCGTAACGGGTATGAATTCCATAACCATGGTCAATTTCAACCATGTTGCCATAGCTGCCTTTCGGCCCGGCCCATACCACGGTGCCCGGCGCCGTCGAATGGATGATGGCGCCCCACGGCCCCGCGAAATCCACACCGGGATGGAAGGCATAACGTCCCGTAAAGGGATCGATGCGCGGGCCGAAACCGCTGGTTCTTTCGAATTCTGGCCCCGAAACCGGGGTGGTCAGCGGCACCCGGCGCATGCCGGTGAGAAGCTGGTTCATCTGGTCGAGGACGGCCAGCGCACTGAGATAGGCCTGCTGGAAAGCGTCGTCCGAAATGCCGTCGATGTGTACCGCGCTCAATGGAATCTCGGGGCCGCCCATGCCTTCAGAGGTTTGTATCCGTTGGGCGAATTGGTCCGGATTGATGCCGGTGTGTCGCAAAACCGCTTGGATTTCCTGCACGCCGTTGGTGACCTGTCCTTGCGTGCGGATCATCAAAGCGGTCTCGGTCATGCTCAGGCGCCGGACCCGCTCGGTCTGGGCGGCCAGTGCTTTCAGCACCGGGTGACGGGCCAGCGTCTCGGGCGAAATTCCGTCCCGTTTGCGTGTGCCGAACAAAAAGCCCGCGATGCGCCCTACCGCGCTTCCCACGTCCAGCATGCTGGCATGGGTCGGCTTGGCCGTCCTCGGCTGAGGCTTGACCGGTTGCGGGCTGACGACCAAATCCGACGATCCGCCGCTGTCGTCGTCGTCGGCATCGGAGCCGCCGCCGATGGGCGCCGGAGCGCCAAGACTATCGCTGGCTGCGCCGCTGTCGGCGGACGCTTGCCCTTGCTTCTCGACCGGGGTGTTGCCGCCCCCAACGTTCAGCAAGGTGGCGTCGACCTGCTGCCTGCGGTCGAGGAATTGCGTGATGGTGTTCTGCTTGGCCTGCAATTCGTCGGCGGCGGAACGGAAGTGATCCTCGGCGGACACCAGCGCACCGTTAACCTCGTCATAAGAAAGCTGCAGATCGGCCACGCGGTTCTCGTAGGCCGATTGCATCTGCTGGTAACGATGGTCCTTGGCCGCGATGATGCGGTCCTTGAAGATTACGTTAACGGTCGCAAAGGCGACCCAACCCAGGAAGATCAGAGTGAGGCCGGCCAACGTGGCCTGCAACGCCGGCCCGAAGGTGAAGAACTGCACCCGTCCGTCGCTGCGGATATAGACTTGCCGTTCGGGAAAGGTTTCGTGAAGCCAAACCCAGACGCGCTCCACGAGCGTCCCTGTCATGTCCTGACTTCCCTTTTTGGCGCTTTTTTTTTCGCCGACCCCAGAGGCCGGCATTTCACCTAATTGTCGGCGATTAATCAAGCTCTTAGCCCAGAAAAATGACGGCGCGGTTAACCGCGGACCGAAGAATTTCGGCCTTTTCTTGCTCATCATAGCGCTTTTGCCGCAGCGAGCACGGCCTCCGCGTGACCGGCAACTTTCACCTTGTGCCAGACCTGAACGATCTTGCCTTTGGCGTCGATCAGGAAGGTTGAGCGCTGCATCCCCATGTATTTGCGCCCATACATGCTTTTCTCGACCCAAACGCCGTAGGTCCGTGCGGTCGCGGTCTCGGGATCGGAGGCAAGCGTCAATTTCAACTTGTGCTTGGCTTTGAACTTGTCATGCGACGCAGTGCTGTCTTTGGAGACCCCCACCAGGGCAACGCCCAAGTCGGCGAATTTCTTGGCGATTTTCGTGAATTCCAAAGCTTCCTTGGTGCACCCCGACGTGTCGTCTTTGGGATAAAAGTAAAGAACAAAAGGCTGGCCCTTCAGCCCGGAGAGCGAAATTTCGCCCCCTCCATCGGTCGCAAGCCTGAAAGACGGGGCCTTGTCCCCCGGCTGCAAGTCCATGCGAAGCCTCGTTGTTCCAGAAGTTAAGTTGCGGTCAAGCGCCCAGCCGTATAGGCGATAAAGTGATGCGCGATTCAGCGCAAGCCCTGTACGCGCCTCAACAATCGGCTCAGGGATTCAGAACGAGGTGCGCCGCCCTTGAAATCCAGCGATTTGAAGCCCTTGACCCGGCGCTTGCGCGGTTACTTTCGGCTGATACGTCGCAGCGTCCGGCGCTGGCGCGGCTATGTCAAAGCGCATCACGTCAGTCGCGCGGCGCTGGTGCTGGGCGGAATCACGGCGGCGCTGCTGTTCTTCGTGGTCGGGGCGGGCATCCGCCTACTGATCGGTCCGGTGTCGCTCGGGCCTTTCGACAGCACCCTCGCCAACGCCTTGAAGCATGCGCTACCGGGCATCACGGTCAAATACGACCAAGCCGCCGTCGAATGGGCGCGCGACGAGGGCAAGGTGAACCTCGTCATTTTGGGCGCGCGCGTCTACGACAAGGGCGGACGCATCATCGCCCAGGCGCCTAAGGCGGACATCGACCTGGCGGCCGGGCCGTTCCTCGCCGGCAAGGTCGCGGTCCAGCGCATCACCTTGGTGGGCGTGCAGCTCACGCTGGTGCGCACGCCGGACGGCGGGCTCAGGCTGGGCGTGGAAAAGGACAGGAGCGAAGAGGACATCATCAAGCGCATCTCCGACGCCATCACGGCCAGCAAGGGCAAGCCTTCGTCGCTGAAAACCCTCGCGATCCGGAACGCGCGTCTGGCGTTCTACGACGAGACGACGGGATTGTTCGTCGTGGCGCCGCAGGCCGATTTCAGCTTGGGCACGAAAGGAACCGATCTCGACGCCAAGCTTGAGGCCTCGATCGAGATTTCGGGTCATCCCGCCCATATCGCGGCCGAATTCAGCTTTCCGCCGAGCGGCGCGCGCGTCGACGGGGCCTTGGTCGTCAGCGGCTTCGAAGTGGCGGCGCTTTCCGCCAACAGCAAGACCTTTGCGGCGGTGAAGGACACGGCCCTGAAGGTCGATCTTTCGGCATCCTTCACGGTCGAAGCCAGCCATCTTATCTCGGCGGATTTCGGCGCGGATGCCAAGGGCGCCTTCGTCGTGCCGGGGATCAACAACGGGCTGGTGCGCGTGCACAGCATGCATGCACTCGGCCGCTACGACGGCAAAAGCGGCAGGCTTTTGCTGAGCGACGCCGCCATCGACGCCGACAAGATCAAGGCACGGTTGACAGGTCACGTCGACCTCGGCTTCGACCAGAAGGGCACTTTGGCGCGGCTGGCGAGCGATTTGCGCCTGCAAAAGCTGGCACTGGCGCTGCCCGGAGTGTTCGCCCAGCCTGTCCAGTTCGAGCACGTCGATTTCCGCGGCGCGTGGCTCGTGCCGACCGACGACATCGTCATTGACCATCTCGTGGTCGCGGGCACGCCGCTGTCGCTTCAGGCCTCTGGCAAGCTCGGTTTCGCGCCAGGCCTTTCGCCCGCCATCGAGGTCAAAGGGGTGCTCGCCCCGCTCGGTGTGCGCGATTTCTTGCACTATTGGCCGCTGTTGTGGGGCAAGGGTGCGCGCGACTGGGCCGATGCCAACATGCCGGTCGGAACGGTGAGCGCGTTTGCCTTCGAAACGCATATCGCGCCGGGCGATCTCGACGCGTCGGTGCTGCCGGAAAACGCGCTCTCGGTGAAGCTGGCGCTGAGCGGCGCGGAGATCATCTACCTCAAGGGGCTCACCCATCTGACGGCTTTGCAAGGCACCGCCAAGCTCACCGGCAAGGCGTTGACTGTAGACATTTCCTCGGCTCGCATCGGTCCGTTGGCCGTGTCGGCGGCCCATTTCTCGATTCCCGACCTCAATCTCGGCACCCAAATCGGCGTCATCTCCGCCCATGTGCAAGGCAGCCTGCCCGACATGCTGAGCTTGGTCGACATGCCGCCGCTCGGCTATGCCTCGCGTTTCGGGGTCGCACCGGCCGAGACCAAAGGCGAGGTCGCGCTCGACCTGCAAGCGCGGTTGCCGATGCTGAGAAATGTCGGCGCGGACCAAGTCAATATCCTCGTCAAGGCCAATGTCGTCGATCAGTTCTTGTCCTTGGGGCCGCACACCAACCTGACCGACGGCCAAGTGAGTTTTCTCATCGACAACAAGAAGCTGCACGCCAGCGGCACGACGGGCATCGGCGGCTCGGCGGCGCGCGTCAGCGTCGATTGGGACGAGGATTTCACGGCCGCGAAGCCGGTCACCACCAAGATCGCGGTCAAAGGCACGCTCGACCAGCAGGCGCGCGATGCTTTGGGCTTCCACACCGACGACTATCTCAAAGGGCCCATCACCGTCAGCGGCACGCTGACCGGCCACAGAGGCGCGCTGCAACAGGCCAATGCGACGCTCGATCTCACCCAGGCGACGCTGACGCTCGATCTCATCGGCGTGGACAAGCCGGCGGGATTTCCGGCCAGCGCCCACGTACTCACGACCTTCGGCGCCAAGAGCGCCATCGCCAGCCAGAGCCTGCGGATTACCGGACCGTCCGTGACCGTCGCCGCCAATCTCAAATTCGACGCCGGCGGGCACCTGGTGCAGCTTCAGGCGCCCGTGGTGCATATCAGCCCGCAGGACGATTTCTCGCTCGATTTAGAACGCAACCCAGCGGGACTGAACATTACGGTGCGCGGCCATTCGCTCGACGGCACACGGTTGGCTAGGCACGGCAGCGGCGAAGACGACGAAACGCTCGACGAGCCGTTCCACATCGACGCCAAGCTCGACCGGCTGGCACTACGCAACGGCGTGGCGCTGGCACCGTTCGCGCTCGAGGTTACGGGCGTGGCCGACCGGCCCACCTCGCTGACGCTGTCCGCCTCGCTGTCGAAAACGGCGACGCTGACCGGCTCGATCACCCCGTCGGACGACGGCCGGCGCGTCAGCTTCGCCACCAACGACGTGGCCATGCTGGTCAAAGGCCTGTTCGGCTTCGAAAGCCTGCGCGGCGGCAAGCTCGACTTCAGGGCGATACTGCCGGGCAAAGCGGGCGAAAACGGCAAGGATCGCGCGGTCGATTTCCAAGGCAAGGCGGTGATGAACGATTTCCGCGTCATCGATCAACCGTTCCTGGCGCGCTTGTTCGCGGCCGGCTCGCTGACCGGCCTGGCCAATCTGATGCAAGGCCAGGGCATCGCCGTGGACTCGCTGGAGGTACCGTTCTCCTCGAAGGACGGCGTGCTTTCGATCCGCGACGCGCGCGCCACCGGCCCGGCCATCGGCATCACCGCCGAGGGCTATATCGACCGGCCCAAGAACGACATCGCGCTGAAGGGCTCGCTGGTGCCGCTGTTCGGCATCAACAGCGTGCTCGGCAACATCCCGCTGATCGGCGACGTGCTGACCTCCAAACAGGGCGAGGGCATTTTCGGCATGACCTACAACGTCAGCGGCAATGCTGACGAACCCGAGGTGAGCGTCAACCCGCTGGCGGCGCTGGCGCCAGGAATCTTTCGCCGCATCTTCTTGGGCCGCATGCCCACGCCCGCCCAAGCGCCATCGAATGCGCCGAAGCCCTCGGCGCCTGCAAAGCCCGCGACCACTCCGCCGCCGCAAGGTACGCAGACACCGCCAGCGTCGCATTGAACGTCACTTCCCCACAAGGGGAAGGTTATTCGGTGGGTTTAACCAGCACGTGCTTCTTGCGGCCGCTGGAGATTTTCACGACGCCGTCTTTCATGTCGTAAAGCGTGATTTCGGATTTTGGATCTGAAACCAAGACATCGTTTATTCGCAGTCCATTGTTCGCGATCAGTCGCCGTGCTTCTCCATTCGACGACGCGACGCCGCTGGCGACGGCAAGGCTCAGTGTGCCCATCGGAAACGCGGACTTCGGAATCTCCACGGTCGGTAATTCCGAACCTATCGCTCCTTCCTCGAACGTCCGTCGCGCGGTTTCCGCGGCGGCGAGCGCGGCCTCGCGGCTGTGCGCCAACGCGGTACACTCGGTCGCCAGCACTTTCTTGGCCTCGTTGAGCTCGGCGCCTTGCAACGCTTCGAGCCGCGCGATTTCGTCCGCGGGCAAATCGGTGAACAGGCGCAAGAAGCGACCGACATCGGCGTCTTCGGTGTTGCGCCAGTATTGCCAGTAGTCGTAAGGGCTGCACATGTCGGCGTTGAGCCACACCGCGCTCGACGCGGTCTTGCCCATCTTGGCGCCCGAAGAGGTCGTGATTAGCGGCGAGGTGAGGCCGAACAATTGCGCCTCCGCCACGCGGCGCCCAAGATCGATGCCGCTGACGATGTTGCCCCATTGGTCCGAGCCGCCGCATTGCAGCTTGCAGCCGTAACGCCGATAAAGCTCAAGGAAATCGTAGGCCTGCAGGATCATGTAATTGAATTCGAGGAAGCTGAGCGGCTGGTCGCGCTCGAGCCGCAGCTTCACGCTGTCCATCGTCAGCATACGGTTGATCGAGAAATGCCGGCCGATCTCGCGCAAGAACGGGATGTATTCCAGCTTGTCGAGCCACTCGGCATTGTCGACCATGATGGCGTCCGAGGCGCCGTCGCCGAATTTAAGGAAACGCTCGAAGCTCTTCAGGATGCTCTGCTTGTTGGCTTCGATCTGCTCGGGCGAAAGCAGTTGACGGGATTCGTCCTTGCCCGAAGGATCGCCCACTTTGGTGGTGCCCCCGCCCATCAGCACGATGGGGCGATGGCCGGCCTGCTGCAGCCGGCGCAAGGTCATGATCTGGACCAGGCTGCCGACGTGCAGGCTGGGGCCGGTGCAGTCGAAGCCGATATAGCCGCTGACGCGTTCGTGGCCGAACAGAGCGTCGAGCGCTTCCGGCTCGGTGCAGTCGAAATAGGCCCCGCGCGCCGCAATGGTGGCGAGGAACGGGGAGTGGAAGCGTGGCGCGGTGGGCATGGTATAAGGCTTTTGTTGCCCTCATGCTTCGACAGGCTCAGCATGAGGAAGTTGATTGTTATCCTCACCCTGAGCTTGTCGAAGGGTGAGGAAGGGCGGGTGTCTAGCACGAATGGCCGAGGTGCAAAACGTCATAGGCTGATGAGCGGAACCTCGCTGGACGGCGTCGACGCTGCGCTGTTGACCACCGACGGCGAAGCCGTGGCCGTGCCCGGCGCGGCCTTGACCTTGCCGTACGAGGCCGGTCTGCGCGTGGCATTGCGCGCGGCGATCGCCGAGGCCCGTGAGGTCGCCGAGGGCGCGCCGGTGCCTCATTCGATCCGCGAAGCCGAGCGGCGCGTGACCGAGGCGCATGCCGCGGCGGTGAAGGCGCTCTTGGCGAAGGGCGGCCTCGCTTGCGCTGTTTTTTTGTGAAAAGTGAATTCAAATCGGCATTTTGGCCTGCAAGAAGTTGAATTCACTGGATTAATAGCTTGCGAATTTTGCGCCGGCTGCCGCAATCGAACGCCGCAAGAAAGTCAGGCCTCTTTCGGACAGATTCGTCGCGTCCACGGACTCGGCCTTTTCGAAAAGCTCGCGCGCGTGGGGCCTCGAAGGGCGCGCGCAGCCCGGCGTGCGCTCGCCGGTTGGGCACTGTCTCAGTTTGAATATTGGCGGGATTGCCCGGTTTTCGGCTAGGGCGTAGGGTCCGAAGGTAGCCAGGAATAGGCCATGGACCTCAAAATCAAGCTTTACCGCCGTACGCCGGGTGGCTCTTTGGAGCCTTTGAAAGATTGTTACATGTTGGAGGGTATCTCACTAGAGATGGCGCGGCGCCAGGCCGTAGACAATTTGGAGGCCGCCAAACCTAATGCGTCTGTGGTGAAGATATTCGTTATTGGGACTGGCGAATCCGTATTTACCTACCCTCAAGAGGCCGAAAATGCCTAAAGGCCCACAAGGTCAGAAGAGACCAGCCGATGTAATCGGCGCTGCCGTCATGGTGGCGAAGATCGCGACGGGCGAGATTGAGGACAAGAAGCGCTCCGTCGAAACTGAAGCCAACCGCAAGGGCGGCCTTAAAGGCGGCAAAGCGCGTGCGGCTACCATGACTGCAGAGCGGCGAAAAGAAATTGCCCAAAAGGCAGCGAAGAAGCGCTGGGAAAACCAGTGAACGCTTATTCGGACTCCAAATCCTCCAAGCTAAGATAATCAAATTGCCATTCTTGATAGAGCCGGTGCTCAAATAGCGAAAAGACCGACTCCGCACGGGGCCAGCACTCAATCAGATGGATGTGTTTCCATGCTCCATCGACAAGAAAATGTTTCTTAAACAATTCCGTAATTTTCTCTGCTGCTGTCGATGCTGCAATTTCTGCCTCATTTGGATCAGTTTCAACGTCAAATATCAGATGGATGGTGAGTGAGTACGCATCATCCGCATCGTGTCGTTCCACGATCAAGCCACTATCAACATCAAAACAAACCTTTTGCAGATGTATTGCCGTTCCATCGATGATTGCCTCAAATTCAGAATACAACTCGTTATTCTGTGCAAACCGGCTGATAAACCCGTCAGCGAATGCCGAACGTCGATAGCGTGCACTAAGCCATGTTTGCAGAATGCCCCGTTCGCTGGGACTTGGTCGTGCTATTGTGGTTGGTTGGCACCCAACGATTTTGGATCTTGGAATGAGAAGTCTATTGCGAACATCGAATTCTGCGTCTGCTAGAACTTCTCCCCCAGATAATGACAGGTGCAATATTCTGGGGTGTTTTGCTTTTGTGTATCGGCCAACCAACTTTGGAATAAAGTATCCCGGAATTACCTCCCAGTTTGGCTCAGTTTTCTCTGCCGCTTGCATGTCGCAATCATGCGAAACGACGATAGTTATTGGATCATCGCCTGCCATGCGATGAACTAGATTCAGAGCTTTCGCATCTTCAGCGGTTAATGCGAAGCCCTGACGCCACGGATTATTGACCCGCTCCCGCGCCATATTTTGCCCATGTCATTCACTCTCTGAATGCAGACATACCGCCCGCAATTTCGTTAGGTCGAATTGGCTTACGACCAGCAACACTAGCCAGCATCGCCTTACGCTGTTCGTCTTCGCGCCGGAGCATGTACACGAGAGATTGGGCAGCTTCCCTACCATCCCCGCCAGCCGCTATCACTTCACGCACTGTCTTGCCGCCAGGCAGTTTGCGGTTGAGAATAAGAGAAGGCGCGGACACTTGAGCCGCAACCAATACATCAGCCGCAGCCTGCAAATTCTCTAGCTTGGAGACATTATCGATTTTTCTGTGACCGCCATTTTTCCAGTTGTAAATAGCTTGCCGTGAAACGCCAAGATATTTCGCCAATTCTGAAGTTGAGATTTTCAAAGCGGTTTTGATGTAGTCAACATTTTCTGCTGCGGTTGAAATATCAACTACAGAACCTTCACTTGAAAGGCTGGCATAATATGGAGGGATGGGGATTCCATTCCCCAAATAACCGATATTTTGAGTTCCGCCGCTACCTGGTCCATAAGCTGTCGTTGGCAGCAGATACAACATAGTAAGGCCTGCCACGCCAATCATTCCGTTTGGTGTTGTTGAGTCCACTGACATTACTCCCACGAATGCAACGCATGCGGAGTGACCATCAATTCAAATGATCTACTCAGATCGTTATGCAGCAAAATCAATCTTTTCTGCAACCCGCCGATTTCAAATTTCTCCCGTTCTTCCAGCCAACTGTCCGTATCCACGACAGCATATATACCCTTCACTGTTTTGAATTGCTCACCCAAGGTTAGGGGAATTGGCTGTAAATCTTGTGGAAACATAACGGGTCCTGCAACCTCTTGCCGATAAATAACAGACCGACTTACGAGTGTTGCGTTGCCGGACTTTGTTCTAGTCTCCGAAAAAGCATACACCAATTCCCGTGGCGCCAGCTTATCAAAGAGTCCCAAAACAGAAGGTGCTAAATAGGCAGAAATATCATCGCCCTGTGTCGGACAAATCGCATCCAGAAATCTCAGCCCAATCCGTTCTGAGTAGCTTAGGGTAGCAGCGCGATGGACAATGTCTAATCCCTGAAGAACGGACTCTAAGAATGGTTCGAATGTGTGGTAATCGGTAACATGAAAAATTATGCCCGCTTGATCCAGCGTAAACCCGGCCGTTCGCGCCTCATTCAAAAAAAGGTGACGGGCGACCGGCTGAAAAGCCGGCACCTGTTGATTTTGCTGGGCAGGGTCGGTTGACGCCAGGTTGATCGTGGCGAGAAAAACTTTTTGATAATCTGTAAATCCTACTTTGCGAAAATCGTCTTGAATTGTGGGCACATACTGATCAAGCGCAAGAACCGCATTAAAGCGGACCTGTGCGAGCGCGTAATAAATCGGTGCCCGAGACATCTTCTTGCCCATTGTAATCCCCTACTTGGCAACCCACTTGACACTTTACAAGTGACTTTACATATAACCCAATGAATTATCTGATAATGGACAAAATGTCGTTAACTTATTTAAGTGATTGTTTTATATGAATATTTATATGAATAAAATGCTTGACACTCAAGCAAGAAGTTCATATATAAGGGGCATGAACAAATTGCCCCTCGAAAAACGTGTGCAAATCCTGTCGATGCTGGTCGAAGGGTCTGCCATGCGGGCGATCTCCCGCGTCACGGGGGTCAGCATCAATACGGTAACAAAATTGCTCGAAGACGCAGGCGAGGCTTGCATCGCCTTTCACGACGAGAAGGTCCACGGCCTCACGACGCGCCGGGTCCAGTGCGACGAGATTTGGTCGTTTAACTACTGCCGCGCCGGCAACGTAGCGAAGGCCAAGGCTGCCCCGGAAGGCGCGGGCGATGTTTGGAGCTGGACCGCCATTGATGCGGACTCCAAGCTCATCATTTCCTATTTGGTAGGCAGCCGCGATGGGGATTGCGCTCAAGCGTTCATGCACGATGTTGCCGGGCGCCTCGCGAACCGCGTTCAACTGACGACGGACGGCCACAATGCTTACTTGGACGCAGTTTCCGACGCCTTCGAAAACCACGTCGATTACGCGATGCTGGTGAAGGTCTACGGCTCTGCCCCAGCTAGCGCTGCCGAGCGGCGGTATGGCGTGACGGAAACCTGTTTAGGAACGAAGAAAAAGAAGGTCATCGGTTCGCCCGACAAAGCCCACATCAATACGTCATTCGTTGAGTCGCAAAATCAGAAAATCCGTGCGCACATGCGCCGCTTTACTCGGCTGACGGCTGCGCACTCCAAGAAACTTGCGAACCATCTCTACGCGCTGGCGCTCTACTTCACCTATTACAACTTCATCAAAATCCATTCGAGCCTGCGCGTCACGCCAGCGATGGCGGCCGGGGTTGCGGACCGGCTCTACGAAATGTCGGACATCGTGGCGTTGATAGACGCAGCGAACCCGCCAAAGCCGCGCGGCCCGTACAAGAAGCAGGAAAATTCAAACTGAGACAGTGCCGCCGGTTGTACCTAGTGCGCCCCGTGCAGAGCCTCCCTTGGGAGGGTCCGCGGCTTCGAGCCGCACAATTTTCGGGATGTAGCGGATATGGGGATTCGACCGACAAGGTTCAAGGGGGGGTAATGTCCTAATTTGGGCGATTATGCACCTCTTGACCGGCGTGCAAGAACCGATGCGCGGCGGAAAGCTGCATAAGGCGCCGCGCTAGGGCATCGGACGTTCAGACAAAATCATGCTTCCCTCATGCTTCGACAAGCTCAGCATGAGGGATTGGCTGCCCCCCTTACCCTGAGCTTGTCGAAAGGTGAGGTGACGATTCAATAAGAACATTCGCCACCCTACCGCCCCTCATGCGGGTGGGTCATGCGGTTAGAGACGTATTCCTTCACCATTTCGACCACTTCCGTCTCGTGCTTGTCGAAGAAGTGGTTGGCGCCGTCGATCTTCTCGTAAGCGATTTTGATGCCCTTTTGCGCCGTCAACCGGTCGACCAGCTTTTGCACGTCGGCTTCGGGCACCACCAGGTCGCGCGTGCCGTGCACGATCAGGCCCGAAGCCGGGCACGGCGCCAGGAACGCGAAGTCGTACATGCTGGCGGGCGGCGCGATGGAGACGAAGCCGGTGATCTCGGGCCGTCGCATCAGCAGCTGCATGCCGATCCAGGCGCCGAAGGATATTCCGCATACCCACACGTGCGCGGGATTGGGATAAAGCGTGTTCATCCAATCGAGCACCGCGGCGGCGTCCGACAGCTCGCCCGCGCCCGAATCGAAGGTGCCTTGGCTGCGGCCGACGCCGCGGAAATTGAACCGCACCGCGGTGCAACCCAGCCCGTGGAACATGTGATAGAGGTCGTAGACCAGCGGGTTGTTCATCGTGCCGCCGAATTGCGGATGGGAATGCAGCACCAGCGCCATCGGCGCACCGGGCGTCTTCTGGCGCTGATAGCGCGCCTCGATGCGCCCGGCCGGCCCGGGCAGGATGATGTCAGGCATCGGCTACGATTCTCCCTGATCGGCTATTCCGGATATGTAGCTTGGGGAAACTTTGCAACCTAGGTCAGAAATGAAATCATTCAAAAACATATGCTTAATACTTTCCTCGCAGTGCGACATACGCAATACTTGACTGTCGTACTAGGGAAACCTATACCCGTGTTGAAGCTCGCCGCGCGTCCGGCCGTTGTTCATACACCAAGCGGCCCCCTGGAAAGCAAGAAAAACGCGCGGCGGTTTGGAGTTACGGACATGAGGCTCAGCACCAAGGGCCGGTACGCGGTGATGGCGATGGCCGATCTGGCATCGCACGAAGCCGCCGCGCGACCGGTTTCGCTCGCCGATATCGCCGAGCGGCAGGAGATTTCGCTTTCCTATCTGGAACAATTGTTCGCCAAGCTGCGCCGCGGCGGACTGGTCACCAGCGTGCGCGGGCCGGGCGGCGGCTATCGCCTGAGCCGCAACGCCGACGAGGTGCGCATCGCCGACATCATCATGGCGGTGGACGAACCGATCTCCGCCACGCGCTGCAAGACGGGCAGCGCCAAGGGCTGCGCCAGCCAAGGTGCGCGTTGCGTCACCCACGATCTGTGGGAGGAGCTCGGCCGACAGATCCACGTATTCCTGTCGTCGGTATCCTTGGCCGACGTGGTGGAGAAGCGCGTCCTCGGCCGCGCCCAGCTCGACATGCCTGAAGGTGACAGCCGCGTCGCGGCATGAGTAGCCCACAGTAAAAGGCATCATGGTCTATCTCGATTACAACGCGACGGCGCCGTTGCGCGCCGAGGTCAAAGACGCTGTGACGGCGGCGCTGGCGCTTTGCGGCAATGCCTCTTCGATTCACGCGGCGGGCCGCGGCGTGCGCGCTCTGATCGAAGGCTCGCGCGGGCAAGTGGCGGCGTTGGCCGGCGCGCGGGCCGCGGACGTGATCTTCACCTCCGGCGGCAGCGAAGCCAACGCCTTGGCGCTTTACGGCGCGCTGCAAGGCGCGGCCGACGCGGGTGCGCGGATCACACGGCTGTTCGTTTCGGCCATCGAGCATGACAGCGTACGGGCGAACGCGGCGGCCTTGACCGAACGCTTCGCCGGATTGCGGCTCGAAACCGTTCCGACGAGCGGCGACGGCGTTGTCGATCTCGAAGCGCTGCGCAGCATGCTGCGCGAAGGCAAGGGCCGTGCGCTGATCGCACTAATGGCCGCCAACAACGAGACCGGCGTGATCCAACCCGTTGCCGAAGCGGCCGCGCTGGCGCGAGGCGAAGGCGCGCTGCTGTTCGTCGACGGCGTGCAGGCCGCGGGCAAGATCGCGCTACCCAAGGCCGATTATGTTTCACTCTCCGCGCACAAGCTCGGCGGACCGCAAGGAGGGGGCGCCTTGATCCTTCGCGAAGGCGCGCCCTTCGCGGCGATGATCCTGGGCGGCGGGCAGGAGCGCGGCCGCCGCGCCGGCACCGAGAATCTGCTTGGTATCGTCGGCTTCGGCACCGCTTGCGCCGCCTGCGAACGGCCGGACGCCGCGTTGCGCGACCGGTTCGAGGACGGCTTGAAGCGCTTGGCGCCCGAGACCGTGATTTTCGGCGCCGCGGCGCCGCGCCTTGCCAACACCTGCAATTTCGCGATTCCAGGCGTTTTGGCCGAAACCGCGCTGATGGCCCTCGACCTCGACGGCGTGATGCTAAGCTCGGGCGCCGCCTGCTCTTCGGGTACTGTGAAGCCGTCGCATGTTCTCAAAGCCATGGGGGTCAGCGAAGAATTGTCGCGTTGCGCCTTGCGCGCCAGTTTCGGATGGAATTCCACCAGCGCCGATTCGGACGCGGCCTTGGCGTCGTTGTCCGGTTTGCTCGCGCGGGTCCGTGCCCGCGCCGCGGCGTGAGGAGAACCATGTCCGCTGCCGCCGATACCAAGGACCAGATCGCCGCTCTCGGCGAGAAGTACAAATACGGCTTCGTCACCGACATCGAGATGGAGCGCGCCCCACGCGGCCTTACCGAGGACACGGTGCGATTCATCTCGGCCAAGAAGAACGAGCCGGAATGGATGCTGGAGTGGCGGCTGGCCGCTTATCGGCGCTGGCGCACGATGAGCGAGCCGAATTGGGCGCGGGTGCATTATCCCAAGATCGACTACGACAGCGCTTATTACTACGCCGCGCCGAAAAGCGCCGAGCAGCCCAAAAGCCTCGACGAGGTCGATCCCAAGCTACTGGAGACCTACAACAAGCTCGGCATTCCGTTGTCGGAGCAGAAATTGCTCGCGGGCGTCGCGGTCGACGCGGTGTTCGATTCCGTCTCGGTCGCCACCACCTTCAAGGCCAAGCTGGAAGAAGCGGGCGTGATCTTCTGCCCGATCTCGGAAGCCATCCACAAGCACGCCGATCTGGTGCGCCGCTATCTCGGCAGCGTCGTGCCGGTGAGCGACAATTTCTTCGCCACGCTGAATTCGGCGGTGTTCTCCGACGGCTCGTTCGTCTATGTGCCGAAAGGCGTGCGCTGCCCGATGGAGTTGTCCACCTATTTCCGCATCAACGCCAGCCAGACCGGCCAGTTCGAGCGCACCCTGATCATCGCCGACGAAGGCGCCTACGTCAGCTATCTCGAAGGCTGCACCGCGCCCAAGCGCGACGAGAACCAACTGCATGCCGCCGTGGTGGAACTGGTCGCGCTCAAGGATGCCGAGATCAAATATTCGACGGTGCAGAACTGGTATCCCGGCGACGAAAATGGGCTCGGCGGCATCTACAATTTCGTCACCAAGCGCGGCGATTGCCGCGGCGACCGGTCGAAGATTTCCTGGACGCAGGTGGAAACCGGCTCGGCGATCACCTGGAAATATCCCAGCTGCATCCTGCGCGGCGATCATGCGGTGGGCGAGTTCTATTCCATCGCCATCGCCAATCATTTCCAGCAGGCCGATACCGGCACGAAAATGCTGCATCTGGGCAAGAACACGCGCTCGCGCATCGTGTCGAAAGGCATCAGCGCCGGGCGCGCGCAGAACACCTATCGCGGCCTCGTCAACGTGCACGCCAACGCCTCCGGCGCGCGCAACCATACGCAATGCGACTCGCTGTTGATCGGCGGCACCTGCGGCGCGCACACCGTGCCCTATATCGAAAGCCGCAATTCCTCCGCGCGCATCGAACACGAAGCCACCACCTCGAAGATCGCCGAGGACCAGCTATTCTATTGCTTGCAACGCGGCATTTCCCAGGACGAGGCGGTGTCGCTGATCGTCAACGGCTTCTGCCGCGAAGTCTTGCAGCAATTGCCGATGGAATTCGCCGTGGAAGCGCAGAAACTCGTCGGCATTTCGCTCGAAGGGAGCGTGGGATGAGGCCAGTCGTCAATCCTGCCGAGTTGGAGCTGAAGTCGCTGTCGCATGGTGACAAGTTCGCCGTGCAGATCGGCGAGGTGGCCGAGGCGCTAGGACTGACCCGTCTCGGCTGCATGCTGCATGTGGTGTCGCCGGGAAAGATTGCCTTTCCATTCCACCGCCATCACGAAGCCGACGAGATGTTCTTCATCTTGTCGGGCAGCGGCGAATACCGCTTCGGAAACCAACGCCTGTCGGTGAAAGCCGGCGACTGCCTCAGCGCTCCTGCCGGCGGGGAAGCTCGTCAGATCATTAACACTGGCCGCGAGGAGCTGCGCTACCTCGGTTTCTCCAACGAGGTCACTGCAGAGGTTGTGGAATATCCTGATTCCGAAAAGATTGGCATCCGGGCCGGTATACGGAACCACGATTTGGCCACGACGACGTTCAACGCGCGCGGGCGGCTTTCCAAGGCCGATTATTGGGACGGCGAATAATGCTCGAAATCGAAAACCTCCACGTCACCGCCGACGGCAAGCACATCTTGAAGGGGCTCAGCCTTTCGCTCGGCGCCGGCGAAGTGCACGCGATCATGGGGCCGAACGGCTCTGGCAAGTCGACGCTGTCTTACGTGCTCGCCGGCCGCGAGGGATACGAGATCACCGAAGGGCGCATTCTTTATCAAGGCGAGGACCTGACGGCGATGAAGCCGGAGGAGCGCGCGGCCAAGGGCATCTTCCTCGCCATGCAATATCCGGTCGAGATTCCCGGCGTCACCACCATGAATTTCCTCAAGACGGCGCTCAACGCCCAGCGCCGGGCGCGCGGCGAAAGCGAATATGACGCGATGAGCGTGCTGAAGCTGGTGCGCCAGAAAGCGGCCGCGCTGAAGATCGGCGAGGAGATGCTGCGGCGCGCGCTGAACGTCGGCTTCTCCGGCGGCGAGAAGAAGCGGCTGGAAATCCTCCAGATGGCGCTGTTCGAGCCGCGGCTGGCCATTCTCGACGAAACCGATTCCGGCCTCGACATCGACGCGCTGAAGCTGGTGGCCGAAGGCGTCAACGAATTGCGCGCGCCCGACCGCGCCATGCTGGTCATCACGCATTATCAGCGGCTGCTCGCTTACATCGTGCCCGATCGCGTGCACGTGCTGGCGGACGGGCGCATCGTCAAGGAAGGCGGCAAGGAACTGGCCGAGGAGCTCGAGGCCGGCGGCTATGCCGAAGTCTTGAAGGGCGCCGCATGAACGCGTCTTCCGCCGCGCTTGATCTTCGCCGCGCCGAAGCCGCCGAGCGGGTGCGCACGCGCGGCCTGCCGCATCGGCGCATCGAAGATTGGAAGTACACGGACCTTCGCGCGGCGCTCGGCGATGGCGGATTCGATCGTGCTTCGCCGGTCGGCGCGATCAAGCTTCCGCGCGGCGTCGAGCAGTACATCAACGTTGGCGGAGTCGTGCCGCGCTGGGTCGAGACCTATTACGGCAAGGTGGCGCCGCAGGATTTCCTGTCGGATGCGTCGCTTGCGTTTGATAAGAACTTCTTTGCGTTTCGCGTTCCCAGTGGGCTGCAAGTGAGCGAACCGCTCGACTTCGAATTGTCGGGATACGGACAATCCCATGTCTTGATTGTCGTCGAAGCTGGCGCCTCGGTCTTGCTCAAGGAATACATCAAAGCCGACGGCGCCATGAATATGGGCCTGGAAATCGTGCTCGACGAGGGTGCCGCGCTCCGCCAGGTGTGGCGCTCCGCGCATGACGAAGGCGCCGTTGCGATGGCGAACATCGCGGTGAAGGCCGCGGCGGGCGCCGTCTATCGCGGCCACTACATGACGACCGGTTCCAAACTTTCGCGCACGGAAATCCACATTGCGCTGGAAGGCGAGGGGTCCGAGGCGCATCTTTCGGGTATCGGCGTGCTCGGCGGTTCCGCGCACGCCGACGTTACGACGCATGTCGAGCATGTCGCCGGCAAGACGCAATCGACGCAGCTGTTCAAGAACGTCGCCGGCGGCAAGTCGCGTGCGGTCTATCAAGGCCGCATCACGGTGCACGAAGGCGCGAACGGTTCCGACAGCCGCCAGACCGCGAAAGCGATTTTGCTTGGCGGCCGCGCCGAAGCCGATCTGAAGCCGGAGCTGCTGATCTTCGCCGACGACGTGAAGTGCGCGCACGGCGCGGCGGTGGGCGATCTCGACGCGGAGTCGCTGTTCTATCTGCGTTCCCGCGGCGTGTCGGAGGCGGAGGCGCGGAACCTCTTGCTGCGCGCCTTTCTGGAAGAAGCGGCGCAAGAGATCGAAGACGAAACGCTGCGCGCCGAAATCTGGCTGGCGGCCGAAGCGGCACTGCCGCGCGCGATGGAGGATGCACCGTGAGCGCGCTGACGAAAACCATCGCCGCCTTCGATCCCGTGGCCGCGCGTGCGGATTTCGCGATCCTGAAGCGTGAGGTCTACGGCAAACCGCTCGTCTATCTCGACAGCGCCGCCTCGGCGCAAAAGCCGCGTCCTGTGCTGGAGGCGATGCGGGCGTTCGCCGAGAGCGAATACGCCAACGTTCACCGCGGCGTGCATTTCCTGTCGGCCACAGCGACGGAGCGCTACGAAGCGGCGCGGCAAACCGTCCGCGCTTTTGTGAATGCTCAGTATACGGATGAAATCACCTTCACCAAGGGCGGCACGGAGGCGATCAACCTCGTCGCGCAGTCCCATCTTTCGCCGCACCTCACGCCCGGCGAAGAGATCGTGCTCAGCGTGATGGAGCATCATTCCAACATCGTGCCTTGGCATTTCCTGCGCGAGCGGCAAGGCGCGGTGCTGAAATGGGTCGATGTCGGCGACGACGGTTGGCTCGCCGCCGAAGCGGTTGCCGCCGCGATCACGCCGAAGACCAAACTGGTCGCCATCGCGCATATGTCGAACGTGCTCGGCACGGTGACGCCGCTGAAACAGATCGTCGCCGCGGCGCACGCGCGCGGCGTGCCGGTGCTGGCCGACGGCTGCCAAGGCGCGGTGCACGAGAGCGTCGACGTGTGCGATCTCGACATCGATTTCTACGCGATCACCGGCCACAAGCTTTACGGTCCCACCGGCATCGGCGCGCTGTACGCCAAGCGCGCGCATCTCAAGGCCATGCGCCCGTTCAACGGCGGCGGCGAGATGATCGCCGAAGTGACGCGCGAGCACGTCAGCTATGCCGATCCGCCGGCGCGCTTCGAAGCGGGCACGCCGCCGATCATCGAAGCGGTCGGCCTTGCCGCGGCGCTCGATTATCTCGCAGCGTTAGACCGCGCCGCGGTGAAGGCGCACGAACTCGACCTCTATACGTACGCGCGCGAGGCGGTGCGCGGCTTCAACTGGCTGCGCGTCATCGGCGACGCGCCGGGCAAGGGCGCAATCCTGTCGTTCGAGACGGCGGGTATGCACGCGCACGACGTCGCCACCATCCTGGATCGCGAAGGCGTTGCCGTGCGCGCCGGCCACCATTGCGCCCAGCCGCTGATGGAACGCTTCGGCGTGGCCTCCACCACGCGCGCCTCGTTTGCGCTATATAATACGCGCCAGGAGGTCGACGCGCTGATCGCCGGCCTCGAAAAAGCGCGCAAGATTTTGGGATAGACCATGGACGACACGTTGCGCGAACTCTATCAAGAAGTGATCCTCGATCACTCGCGCCATCCGCGCCATTTCGGTGCGCTCAGCGGCGCCACGCATAGCGGCGAAGGCTACAATCCTCTGTGCGGCGACCGCGTCAAAATCTATCTGCATGTCGACGACGCCGGCCGCATCGCGGACATCGGCTTTGAAGGCAAGGGCTGCGCCATCAGCCAAGCCTCGGCCTCGCTGATGAGCGACATGCTGACCGGCCGCACCGTCGGCGAAGCCGAAAAGCTGATGGGCGGATTCCTGCATCTGGTGAAAGGCGAAGCGGCGGGCGATCTGTCGCCGGACGATCGCGAGCGGCTCGACGTGATGGCGGGCGTCTCGGCGTTTCCCATGCGCGTCAAATGCGCCACGCTGGCCTGGCATACGATGAAAGCGGCGCTGGAGGGCGGTCAAGGGTCATCGACCCCCGCCAAGAGCGAATGAACGCCGAGCCGCAAAAGATCGAGACGTCGGCCATTCCGCCGGACGTGCTGGAGGCCTTCACCGCCAAGCTCGTCGCGGCGCTGAAGAGCGTGTACGATCCGGAAATCCCGGTGGACATCTACGAACTCGGTCTTATCTATAAGGTGGACGTGGCGGACAATTTCGACGTGACGGTGGACATGACGCTGACCGCGCCGGGCTGTCCCGTCGCCGGCGAAATGCCCGACATGGTGAAGGCGGCGCTGGAAGGCGTGGAAGGCGTCGGTCAAGTCAGCGTCAACATGACCTTCGATCCGCCCTGGACGCCCGACCGCATGAGCGACGAAGCCAAACTCGAACTGAACCTGTACTGATGAGCACCAGACGCGAAAGACCCAAAGCGGTGCGCCTCTCCGAGGCGGCGGCGGAACGCATCCGCCAGATAGTCGCGAACGGCGAAGGCCGCTATCAAGGCGTGCGCGTGGGCGTCAGCAACGGCGGCTGCGCCGGCATGAGCTACACCATGGATTACGCCGAAGAGGCGAAGCCGCTCGAGGAAGTGGTCGAGGACAAGGGCGTCAAGATCTTCATCGATCCCAAAGCGATCCTGTTCCTGGTCGGCACCGAGCTCGATTTCGTGCGCGAGAAGCTCGGCGCGCGTTTCGTCTTCCACAATCCCAACCAGACGGCGGCCTGCGGCTGCGGCGAAAGCGTCTCGATCACGCCGGCCAAGGCGGATTGATGGCGCGCGATCCGCGCCGCTTCGACGATCTCTTCGCCGAATTCGGCCGCATCGAAGTACGACGCATGTTCGGCGGCGAAGGCATCTTTGCCGACAAGATCATGTTTGGCCTGGTTTCGGACGAACGGGTCTATCTCAAGACGGACGAAGAGACGCGCAAGGCCTACCTCGCTGAAGGTATGAAACCCTTCACCTACACCAAAACGAGCACCGGCGAGACGATGGAGATCTCGTATTACGCCGTGCCGGATCGGCTTTACGACGACCCGGAAGAGTTCGCCCAATGGGCGCACGCGGCGCTCAGGGTCGCCGAACGCTCGCCGACGGCTCTGAAGAAGCGCCGCAGCAAGCCCAAGCGGGGCGTGCTCGGCTGAGCGGCCGGATGTATGATCGGCCCGCGTTCCGGGACAAGAACATGCAGCCGGAGTTCTCTGAAGCGCCCCTAGAGCCTCGCGACTTGCGTCGCTATGCCCGCGAGAACGGCGCGGGTATGGCCGTCTCGCTGCTGCTGCACGGGGCGGTGCTGTTGCTGATTTTCCTCATGATCGCCGCGCACAACACGCAACCCCCGCAGCCTTTCCTGCGCATCATTCCCATCGATCTGGTGACGCTGGGCGAGCGCACCATGTCGCCCGAGGGCGCGCAAAAGTCGCCCACGCCGCAACAGCGCGCCTCGGTGCCGGCGCGCCCGGCGAGCCCGACCCGCGAAAGCGTCTCGCCGACGGGCACCAAGCCGGCGCCGGAAGACGCGCTCGACGAAAAACTGCGCGCCCTGGCGAGGCTCCGCGCGCCCGACAGCAAGCTCAAGCTCGGCCTCGAACCCGGCCTGTCGAACGTGGACGCGGGCGAAGGCGACGCCGGCGACCGCGCCGCCTACAGCATCCGCGATTACGTACGCGCCATCGTCGAGCGGCGTTGGAGCCTCAATCTCTCGCGGCTCTCCGGGCAAAGATTCACCATTCCGCTGCACATCGTGATGAAGCGCGACGGCACCATCGTGTCGGCCGAGATCGCCGACGCGGCGCGCGCCAAGACCGACGCGGCCTATCGCGACGTCGCCATCAGCGCGCGCAACGCGGCGCTTCTGTCCTCGCCCATCCCGCTGCCGCCAGGCGATTACGCCGCCAAGATGAGCTTCACGCTTGAACTCGACCCGCGCGACGTGTTGCGCTGAGGGTTGTGGCTCATTCGGCGAGATAATTGTTGTCGAAGGTTTTTTGCTTCGTTTCGGGCACACTCCACGCGCCCGTCGGGAACGGGTTTTTGAAAAAGGCAACGCGTCCTGTCGCGCGGTTCCCCAATACGTCGTGGCCGGCGCGCTGGCCGGCGGCGACTGATGTACTATTGAGGAACTTAATGGAAATGGTGATCCGACCGACAAGGTTCAAGAGGGGGTCGAATTTAATTTCTCATGGGCCAGCCAGGCTTCGCCGGCCAAGATGCCGATTGAAATCCCGACAAAGGCGCCGGCGATCACGTCGCTGACGAAGTGCCAGTCGCCCAGGATCAACAACACCGCCGCAACCAGCAGCAAGATGGAAATCGGCAGAACACTGGCCCGATAAAGCCGCATGAAGGTCCCGGCAAAAGCTCCCGCGAGGACCATGTGACCGGACGGGAAGCTGCTGTCTGCGGTGCCGTTCCAGAAGTGGAAGGCGTGTTGCGCGCCCTGCAAGACGTCCCACGGATTGGGAACTCCGAAAAAAATCTTCAAGACGCTACCGTTGACCGCATAGGCGCACATGGAGGTAAGGCAGGCGACCACCAGCGCCTTTCCAAGGGGCGAGACATGTCCGCGCCACATCCGGATGGCGACCACGAGCAGGACGATCGCGCTTTCGAGCGTCAACAGGACGGCGCTGCCCAATCCGTCCGCCACGTCGTTGAGACGCCGGAAATGGGGGAAGACGAAACGCGCCACCGGCAGGTCGATCTTGGCGAACGCGAAGGTGGCCAGCGCAGCGCAGATCAACAACGCCAGCAGCCAATTCAGGATGCGCGGGAGAAAGGGTTTCACGGGGCAGGTACTTTCGCGGCGGCTCTATTTCGGCGTTCCAAATTGCGACATTAGCATGGCTTGGCAAATCGGCTACGGCAAGTCGCGCGCCAGGCGAAAGCCGGCGAGCTCGGAATAGTCGAACGCCCCGCCGTCGGTCTCACCAATTCCGTTTTCGGCCGGCATCCCCGTCGAGGGCGGCGAGCAAGGGCGCCAGCGTCGCAAAATCCGGTCGCGGCCGACCGATCGAGCGGCGGGTAATGGGGCTGCGGACCTGGGTGACGCTCGCGGTCCATATCGGGCGCGCCGTCTTGAAGAACTCCAGGCACGCCCCGTTCCAAGGAAGGCCGCAGAAATCGAGCAAGCGCCGCGTTTCGCCTTCGAGGTCGCCCACCAGCTTTTCGTAGTGCACGTCCAAGATCGTTCCTTGCGGCAGTACCGCGCGCCAATGGTCCATCAGGCTGCTATAGGCGCGATAAAAGCGCCCCAGCTCGCCGAGATCGAAAGCGAAAGGCTGGCTTTCGGCGAAATAGGTCGCATAGCAGGATAGGCAGGTGTCGACCGGGTCGCGCACGCTGTGAACGAAACGCGCCCGCGGCAAGCTGAGGTGGATGAGGCCTATCAAGACGAAGTTCGACAGCATTTTGTCCACCACGCGCTGCGCGCCCGGCGCCGATTCCGATACGGCGTCGAGATAGGCTTCGGCGATGACGCGCAGCTTGCCGGATTCGAGCGTGGTCACGTCCTGCGGAAACTGCTTCACGAACGGCGCGCAGGCCTTGATGTAGGCGCGGCTCTCGCCGGCGACGTGGACCGCCGGATGACTCGCCAGAATTTGTTCCAGAAGTGTCGAGCCGGAGCGCGGCATCCCGACGATGAACAACGGCCGCTCCGAGGGCGCGCCAAAGCCTTGCCGGGAACGCAGGAACGCCGCGTCGAAGATGCGTTTGGCGTGTTCGAACGTGGCGAACATCCGCTTTTCGTCATAAGCCACTTTCCGGCGCACGTTCTTGTTGGCCGTGGCCAAGAGCGCAAAGGCGCGGTCGTGATTGCCGATCTCCGCGTAGGCCTTGGCCAGAGCGAATTGCACCTCGGCCTGGTGTTGCGGCGATTTGGCGTCGCCGAGCAGGGATTCCATTTGCGCCAAGTGCCGGTCGTCCGCGGCGTAGGTTTTCGCCTCGCTCAGGGCGAGATGGAAGCGGCCGTTCCGCGGCTCGAGCGCGACGGCCAATTCCAGTTCGCGGCGGGCGTCTTCCGTCCGGCCCATGCCGAGCAGCAGCGAGCCCAACATCTGGTGCGCCGCGGCCGCTTTCGGATCGGCCGCAACCGCCTTTTCGAGCCAGGCGATCATCTCCGGTTGGCGGCCCAGCCAAGCGAGGATCGCGTACAGGTGCGCCAGCGCCTGCTTTTGCGACGGCTCGAGCGAGAGCGAAGCGGTGAGCTGCACGATGGCTTCGGGATAGCGCTCCAGAAGCCCCAGGACATAACCCAAGTGCGCCTGGGCATCGGCCGATTGCGGCCGTACGGCCACGGCCTGCCGCAATGCTTCTTCGGCGCTTGCCCATTCGCCCAGCGCCAACAAGGCCTGGCCCAGATGGAAGAGCGCTTCGAAATGGCGCGGCTCTTTCTCGACGATACGCCGATACAACGAAACGGCCTCGCGCGTCCGGCCGCTTTGCTGGAGCGAGACGGCGGTCTCAAAGTCGGCCGCTTCGCGCGGCGCTTCGGGCGCCAACTCGCGCTCCTTCTCCATCCGCCGTTTCCGCCTCTGATGCGCCGCCGCGCCCAGAGCTTTCCGCAAGGCCAAACGCCGGGAAACGGCGAGAATGAATCCTTTCTTCTTAAAGCGCGACGGCGCGACAAACGGCGACAAATATCATTGCAACCGCGCATTCGCGGCGGCGTCGAGCTTGCAGATTTTCCCCTACGGCAAGTCGCGCGCCAGGCGAAAGCCGGCGAGCTCGGAATAATCGTACTCCCCGCCGTCGGCCGTGCCGCCGGCGCGCGCCGCCGAGCGCACGAACACCGGCACATTGTCCCACGAGCCGCCGCGCAGCACGTGCTTGCTGCAGCCGGGCTCGCTCCACGCCCGCCCGTCCGACGGCGCGCCGAGATAAGAGCGGTGCCAGCAATCCGCCGTCCATTCCCAGACATTGCCGAGCATGCCGGAGACGCCGAACGGATTGGGCGGAAAATCGTCGACCGGCGCCAGCTCGTGGTCGTCGTACTTGCTGCCGCAGCCGTTGCAGTCGGCGTTGCCCGTGCCGATCTCCTCGCCCCACCAGCGCGATGCGGTGGTGCCGGCGCGCGCCGCATATTCCCATTCGGCTTCGCTCGGAAGGCGGTACGGCCCTGGGCCTTTGATCGCGCCCGGCCGCGCCGCGCGCACTTTGGCGTTCAGCCAGGCGATATAGGCGCCCGCGTCCTTCCAGTCGAGGCACGAAGCGGGCCAGCGGCGCGGCTCTTCGTCGAACGGCGGATAAGCCAGCCCTTTGCCCAGCACATGCCATTGCGTCGAAAGCAGCGCGTTGCACGGCGCGGGCTGATAGCCGCTGTCCCTGAGGAAGGCGAGGAACTCCTCGCTGGTGACCGGATATTTGCCGAGCGCGAAAGCCTTGATCGTCACCACGTGCTGCGGGCCTTCATTGTCGAAGCGTCCGGGCTCGCTGGCCGGACTGCCCATCACGAAGGAGCCGGCCGGAATGCCGACCATCTCCGGACACACGTCGGGACATTCGCGGAACTCGCGATCCTCACCCCCCCGCGCGGCGGTCAAGGCCACGAGCGCGGCGAAAGCGAGCATCCGGCAAAACAACGTCATCAGCCTCGTCCGCAGGTTTCCGCGAGGCGGAAGCCGCAGTCTACCACATATGCACGCGCTGGTCGGGCGGCAGATAGTATTTGTCGCCCGGCTTGACGTCGAAAGCGTCGTACCACGCATCGACGTTGCGCGTGGCGCCGATGATGCGGAACTCCGGCGGCGCATGCTCGTTCGACTTGACCAGCGTGCGCAGCGCCTCGTCGCGGTACTTGCTGCGCCAGATCTGCCCGTAGGCGAGGAAGAAGCGCTGGTCGCCGGTGTAGCCGTCGATCACCGGCGCCGGCTTGCCGTCGAGCGACAGATAATAGGCCTTGAGCGCGATCGACAGACCGTTGAGGTCCGCCAAGTCCTCGCCGATCGTGTTCTGTCCGATCACGTGCAGGCCCGGCAGCGGCTCGTAGGTGTCGAACTGGGCGATCAACGCGTCGGTGCGCGCGTCGAAGTTCTTGCGGTCCTCAGGTGTCCACCAGTTGGAGAGCTTGCCGTCGCCGTCGTACTTGCTGCCCTGATCGTCGAAGCCGTGGCTGATCTCGTGACCGATCACCGCGCCGATGCCGCCGTAGTTCACCGCGTCGTCGGCGTTGGGATCGAAGAAGGGCGGCTGCAGGATCGCGGCCGGGAACACGATCTCGTTCATCACCGGATCGTAATAGGCGTTGATGGTGGGCGGCGTCATGCCCCATTCGCCCTTGTCGACGGGCCCGTCGAGCCGCTTGAGCTGGCGGTTCCAATCGAACAGGTTGGCGTTCTCCACGTCGCCGACCAGCGTCTCGCGCGCGATGTCGAGCGCGGAATAATCGCGCCACTTGTCGGGATAGCCGATGTGCGGTGTGAGCTTGTGCAGCTTGTCGAGCGCCTTGGCGCGCGTCGCCGGCGTCATCCAGTCGAGCGTCTCGAGGTCCGCTTCATAGGCCTTGATCAGGTTGGCGACGAGGTCCTCGGCCTTGGCCTTGGCTTCGGGCGGGAAGTACTTGGCGACATAGAGCTTGCCCAGCGCTTCGCCTATCAGGTTGTCGAGCAGATGCACGCCGCGCGTGGCGCGGTCGAGCTGCTGGCTGCGCCCGCTGAGCACGGTACCGTAGAAGGCGAAATCTGTGTCGTCGAAGCGCTTGGGCAGATAGGGCGACATGGCGTGCAGGTAGTGCACCGCCAGGTAATCGCGCCACACCGAAACCGGCGTCTTGGCGAACACTTTGGCGATCGCGGGGAAGGCGGATTTCTCCGCCACCACCACCACGCGCGCGCCAGAGGGCGCGGTTTGCGGAATGCCGGCCTCGCTGAAGAACGCCTTCCAGGGAAACGCCGGTGCGAATTTCTTGAGCGCCGGAATCGGCATCGGATTGTAAGTCTTGTCGGCCTCGCGGCGTTCGGCGCGCGTCCATTGCACCTTGGCGATCGCGGTCTCGACCTTGAGGATCGCCGCGGCGCGCTTTTCGGCGTGATCGAAGCCCGCCAGCGTCAGCATGTCGGCGAGGTATTTCTGGTAGGCCTTGCGGATCGCGACCAGCGAGGGGTCTTTGCTCAGGTAGTAATCGCGGTCGGGCATGCCCAGGCCGCTCTGGCCGAGATCGATCGCATAAGCGTCGGGATTCTTGTCGTCGGGGTTGATGGTGTAATCGAACACGCTTTCGGTGGCGAGCTTGGGCGAGGCCATGGCGCGCGCCACAGCGGCCTTGCTCTTCAGATGCGCGAAATAGTCGAGATCGGCCTTCACCGGATCAAGGCCGTGCGCTTCGATCTCTTTGGTGTCGACGAAGGCGTCGTAGAGGTCGCGCAGCTTCTTCTCTTCGGGCGAGAGCGTGGCGTAATCGCGCGCCTCGATCCCGTCGACGATGGTACGCATGCGTTGTTCGCTCAGGATCTGCAGATTCTGGAACGAGCCGGCGCTGGAGCGGTCTGGCGGGATCACCGCGTTCTTGACCCAAGTGCCGTTGACATAGAGAAAGAAGTCGTCGCCCGGCTTGACCGAGGTGTCGAGGCCGCTGAGGTCGACGCCCCAGCTTCCCAGCTCCGCTTTCGGCGCGGGCGGTGCGGGAGGCGGCGGCGGAGGAGGCGGCGGCGCGGCCGTGCAGCCCGCCAGCAAGAGGCAGCCAAGCGCCAGGAACATCTTTCGCATGTTGAACTCCGTCGTGGAACGATCGCGGCCCCCGCCGCAGGGAGAAGCAGGAACGAATAGCCCGAGCCAAATCGGCCGCGCAAGTCACGCCCTCGCGAGCGGTTAGCGACCTTTGAAGACCGGCGGTCGCTTTTGCAGAAAGGCGTTGACGCCTTCCAGGAAATCCTCGGTTGCGCCGGCTCGCATCTGGGCTTCGCGCTCGCGCTCGAGCTGCTGCTGGTAGTCGTTTTCGGGGCTGTCCCAGTAAAGCTTGCGCATGGCGGCGAAGGCCAGCGTCGGCCCTTCGGCGAGGCGGCCGGCCAGCGCAAAAGCCTCGTCCTTGAGCGCCCCGTCGTCGCAGACGCGGTTGATCAGGCCCCATTCCAGCGCCTTTTCCGCCGGCAATTGCTCGGCCAGGAGCGACAATTCGCGGGCCCGGGCAAGCCCGATCAGGCGCGGCAACAACCAGCTCGCGCCGCCGTCGGGGATCAAGCCGATCCTGGCGAAGGCCTGCAGGAAATAGGCCGAGCGCGCGGCCAGCACCAGATCGCCCATCAGGGCGAAGCTCATGCCGATTCCCACCGCCGGGCCGTTGACGGCGCTGACCACGGGCATCGGCAAGTCGCGAAAGCGGCGCAGCAAGGGATGGTAGAACTTGTCCATCCGAATGCCGATGCCGCTCGGGATGTCGCTCGCGCCAGGGGCCGGCCCGTCGGCGAGATGGGCGCCGGAGCAGAAGCTCTTACCTTCGCCGGTGAAGATCAGCGCGCGAAAGCCGTTCTCCGGCTGGGCGATGAAATCGAGCGCCGCCGCCGCACCGGCAAGCATCCGGCCGGACAGCGCGTTCATCACCTCGGGATGATTGAGCGCCAGAACCGCGATCGGGCCGTGGCCCGTCACGCTGACGCGATCGAAGTCCATCAGCCGACCTCCGAGGACAGCATAGACGCGAAGCAAGGCGGTTTGAAAGTGCTTACGCCGCGTCGCTCGCGGCTTCCGCGAGTTCGTGCTCGCCCACCACGCGATTGCGCCCGCCGTGCTTGGCGCGATAAAGGCAGGCGTCGGCGCGTTGCACCAGAAGCTCGGCGTGATCGCTGGCGTTCAATTGCGCCACGCCGATCGAGATGGTGATCGTGCCGAGGACGTCGCCGGTCGATTTCTTGACCAGCTTCTTGCCCTCGACGTTGGCGCGGATCTGGTCGGCGAGATGGACCGCGTCGCCGAGCGCGGTCTGGCGCAGGATCACCGCGAATTCCTCGCCGCCGTAGCGCGCGGCGGTGTCGCGGCCCTTGACGTTCTCCGACAGGCAGTTGGCGACCAGACGCAACACCTGATCGCCGGTCTGATGGCCCCAGGTGTCGTTGAAGCGTTTGAAATGGTCGATGTCGCACATCAGCAGCGCCACCGGCGCGCCGCTTGCGACGGCATCCGCGATCGCCGCCTGCAGCTCGCTGTCGAAGGCCTTGCGGTTGGGGATGTTGGTGAGCGGGTCGAGGCGGCTTTCCTTGCGCACGTCCTCGAGCTGGACCTTCAGCTCGGCGACCTGCTCGGAGGAGCGCTGCAATTCGCCTTCCAGAGTCTGGGTGCGCGTTTCCATCGCGCGGGTGGCGCCGATCAGGCCGTCCATCAGCCTGCGCAGCGTGGCGGGCGAATGATCGTCGCCCAGTTCGCCGCTGGCCGCCGACAACGCGCGGCCGTAATCCTTGGCGTCCTTGCCGGCGGCTTCCAATTTGCCGAGAACGGCATCGAGCGTTTCGGCGATGCCCTTGCCGACATCCTCCATCGCGGCCTGGGTGCGTTCGTGCGAAAGGCAGCGCGCGCGCAGCTCGCGCAGCACCGGCGGCGCGATCGGCTTGCGCCGGCTGACGAGCTCGCCCAACAGGCGCGCGATCTCCGTATTGTCGCCGGAGGCATAAAGATAGAACAGCTCGAAATTCTCCGGCGTGGGCGCGACGTCGCATTCGCCCATCAGACCGATCGCGGTCTTGGCTAAGGCCTGTTCGCGTTCCTGTCTGTACACAATTGCCCCCGCCGAAGGCTTCGCCGAATAAGACCCGGCACATATCCTGGCCCGAGGGATCGTAACAAAGCGTTAAGTCCCCTGTTGAAGTTGCAGATAACAGCCGATTATCATTCGCATTCCGGCCGGCGGAGAATCAAAGATGAGCGCGGCTTTTCCTCAAGATGACGCCATGCACTTGGTCCTGGAGCGCCAGCGCCAAGCCCAATTGCAAGAAGGTCCGCCCAGCGCGGCGCGGCGCATCGACCGCATCGAGCGCGCCATCGAGCTTTTGGCCGGACACAAGGATGAAATCGCCGAGGCGCTGCGCCGCGATTTCGGCCATCGCTCGCCGCACGCCAGCCTGCTCACGGATGTTGCGGGCGCCATCGCGCCGCTCGCCTTCGCGCGCGACAATCTCCGGCAGTGGATGAAGGGCGAGACGCGGCGGGTGCATCCGGCGATCCTGTGGTTCCTGGGAGCGCGGGCGCGGGTGGAGTTCCAGCCCAAGGGCGTGGTGGGCGTGATCGCGCCGTGGAACTTTCCGGTGCAGCTCACCTTCGCGCCGCTGGCGGGGATTTTCGCCGCCGGCAATCGCGCCATGATCAAGCCAAGCGAATACGCGCCGGAGAGCGCGGCGCTGATGGCGCGGCTGATCGGCGAGGCCTTCGACGAGAGCGAAGCCGCTGTGTTCACCGGCGGTCCCGAGGTCGGCGCGGCGTTTGCAAAGCTGCCGTTCGATCATCTGCTGTTCACCGGCGCCACCTCGATCGGCGTGCAGGTGGCGCGCGCGGCGGCGGAGAACCTGGTGCCCTTGACGCTGGAGCTTGGCGGCAAATCGCCGGTGGTGATCGGCCGCTCCGTTGACATGGCGCTGGCCGCCAAGCGCATCATGCTGGGCAAGACGCTCAACGCCGGACAGATTTGCCTGGCGCCCGATTACGTCCTGGTGGCGAAGGAGCAGAGGCGCGACTTCGTCGCCGCGGCGACGGCGGCGGTTGCGGCGATGTATCCGACGCTGAAGGACAATCCCGATTACACCTCGATCATCAATCAGCGCCATTACGACCGGCTGACGGGCTATATCGCCGACGCGCGCGCCAAGGGCGCCGAAATCGTCGAGCTCAATCCGGCGCGAGAAGATTTCTCGCAACAGCCGTTCCACAAGCTGCCGCCCACTTTGATCCTCGATCCGACCGACGACATGACGGTGATGCGGGACGAGATATTCGGCCCGCTGTTGCCGGTCGTGAGCTATGAGGATGTGGACGCGGCCATCGATTTCGTCAATGCACGGCCGCGGCCGCTGGGCCTTTATTACTTCGGCCGCGACGGCGCGGAAGAGGCGCGCGTGCTGACGCGCACCACTTCGGGCGGCGTTTCCATCAACGATGTGGTGATGCATGTCTCGATGGAAGACTTGCCGTTCGGCGGCATCGGCCCGTCGGGCATGGGCGCCTATCACGGCGTCGACGGTTTTCGCACCTTCAGCCACGCCAAGGCGGTGTTCCGCCAATCGCCGCTCGACGTCACCGCGCAACTTCGCCCGCCTTACGGCGAGAAGCTCCGGAAATTCGTGGAAGGGCAGATCAAGCGGTAATGTCCAAGCTTGCTGTATGAGTTTCCTTCCTCAAGTTATAAACAGCCATATATTGTGATATATATGGACTTGTACGCCATATATAGAGTTAGTTCGAGTCGTTCCTAGATTGTTCCGAGGCGATTAGCTTGAAAGCATTCAAATTAAGCAGTCAAGACTTCTTAAGCGGTCGAGACTTCGCGTTCGAAGCGGCACTGAAACAACATTTGCGGAAGACTTCCCACCCTGAATCGTTTCCGGGGCTGGTGTGTACGCGGCCGCTAAAAAATGTCGGGTTCGATAAGATCTTCGAATTCGATCTTAAACCCGAATTGCGGCCGGATCGGGAAGGCGCACATTGTCCGATTTGCTCCCCAGATCATCCTAAGTTTCTTCGCGGTGCGCTTGCGTGGTTTCCGTCGGAACAGTGCTATCGATTTATTGGTCGGGATTGCGCGGCCCATTTTATCGGCGTAGCTCAAGCCGCACAGGCCGACCGTGATTATCGCGCGAGGGTGAAACATAACGCGAATTATGACTTCGCTTTTGACAATTTAGGGGTGGTCCCGGAGATGGTCAGTTATCTCTGGGCGCTTGTTCCCGTGGCTAGTCACATCGAATCTCTAGTTCACGCACTCGGACGTGCACGAGTGCGCACGCAGTTGCGAAAAGTGGTTAGAAGTTACCCCGGGCAATTATGTGTTTGGGACAACGTCCAAGTAGAGCGCGAAGATCCTTTTACGGGCGTTGTTCGCGAGGTAATTGAGACTATACCGGTCGAGTTCGGAATACTCGACGGGTGCACCGCCCTCGATCCAAATTTCCGTCCGGTACGAGATATTCGAGTGTTGATTAATCAGCTCTCTGGGTTCGATCACGGTAAAGGTGAGGACGCGCAAAAATGGGTAGTAGAGTTCGCATACGAATTTCGGGGCGACTTGGACGTACTTCGAAGGGTGCTTCTTGGTGCTGATAGCTTCCGTGAAAGAGTCACCGCGAAAATGCAAGACGTTCTCAGGTTCTTTACTGAGACCAATTTTCGCCGTTTGACGAACTATGGTGCGGATAGACGCAACCCCCAACCGCTCTATGCAGCGACGAAGAATGGGGAATACAGGATCGGCGATACGATGGCGCACTGCGTGAGAGTTCGCCCAATTTTCGATATCTTTATGGGTCTGCCAAGCTGGCCGACGCTTAAACGCTAAACACCCTTGACATCATCAAAAGGGGCAAGAGATTCACCCCTCCGCCGGTTCGTCTTTCTTGGCGCGCTTTTCCGGCAGCTTGGGAAGGTTGATCGGACGCAGCAGGAACGCCGGCAGCTGTTGCGGGTCGGGAACCTGTTCGCGGCGCGGCTGTTGCTTCTGCTGCTGCGGATGTTGCTGCTTTTGGCGATGGTCCTGGCGGTGATCTTGCTGGGGCGCGTGAGCCTGACGCGACTCTTGGGCGCGCGACGGCTCGGCGGCGAACCTGATTGGCTCGGCCTTTACAGGCTCTGCCTTCGCCGGCTCCATCGCGGCGACTTGGCCGTGCGGCTTGATCGGACGGTCGCGGCGGTCGCGATGCCGGCCCCGCCGATCGCGGTCCTTGCGATTGCCGTGATCCTCGCGCGGGGGTCGCGCCCCGGCGGCTTCGGCCAGACCGTCCAGCTTGCGGCGCGACAGCGTGATCTTGGTCAGCTTCTCGATGGCCTCGACATATTTGCCGTCGCGCGCGGTCGCCAGCATGAGCGCGGTGCCGCCGCGGCCGGCTCTGCCGGTGCGGCCGATGCGGTGCACGTAATCGTCGGGATGATAAGGCACGTCGAAATTGAAGATGTGGCTGGTGGCGGGAATGTCGAGCCCGCGCGCCGCCACGTCGCTGGCGACCAGGATCGTCACCTCGCCGCTGCGGAACCCGTCCAACGTCCGTGTACGGACGGATTGGTCGAGATCGCCGTGCAGCGGCGCGGCGTTGAAGCCGTGCTTCTGCAGCGATTTCGCCACGATGTCGACGTCGCGCTTGCGGTTGCAGAAGACGATGGCGTTGGTGATCTCGCCCGCGGCGCGGATGAGGCGCCGCAAGGCTTCGCGCTTGGCCCAATCGTCGGCGGGCACCTCGATGATTTCCTGGCGGATGTTATCGGCGGTGGTCGCCGGGCGCGCCACTTCCACGCGCACCGGATTCTGCAGGAACTGATCCGTCAGCTTGCGGATTTCCGGCGGCATGGTCGCCGAATAGAACAGCGTCTGGCGGGTGAAAGGGATCAGCTTGCAGATGCGCTCGACGTCGGGAATGAATCCCATGTCGAGCATGCGGTCGGCTTCGTCGATCACCAGGATCTGCACCTGGCTGAGCATCAGCTTGCCGCGCTCGAAATGGTCGAGCAGCCGGCCCGGCGTGGCGATCAAAACATCGACGCCGCGGTCGAGCTTCTTATCCTGGTCGTCGAAAGAGACGCCGCCGATCAACAGCGCCATCGACAGCTTGTTGTACTTGCCGTACTTGGCAAAGCTCTCGCCCACTTGCGCGGCAAGTTCGCGCGTCGGCTCCAGGATCAGCGAGCGCGGCATGCGCGCCTTGGCCCGGCCGCGGGCGAGCAGCTCGATCATCGGCAAGGTGAAGCTGGCGGTCTTGCCGGTGCCGGTTTGCGCGATGCCGATCACGTCGCGGCGCTTCATCACATAGGGAATGCCTTCGGCTTGGATGGGGGTAGGGGTGGTGTAGCCCGCTTCGGCGACCGCTTTCAGCAGATCGGCCGACAGGCCCAGCCCCTCGAAGCCCGGCTTGTCGCTTGTTGCCGGCGCGGCCGTCGTTTCGGCAACGGAATTGTTTTCGACTTTCTCGGCAGGGGTATCCGCGGAGCCCGACGACGACTCGGCCGCAGCCGAAGCGAACCTCGCATTTGCGGGGGAGGGGGGAGGGGAATCCGTTTTTTCGAATTCAATTCCCGGTTCTTGGGAAATTGTCGAAGCTTCCGAAAGGCTTACTTCAACCGTGCCGGCTTGCGCGCCGGCGCTCGTCACTTGGGTCAAACACGCTCCTTACAGGGGGCGTGCGACGACGCCCACGCGGCCACCCGGATTGGCAACCGACTCCTATGTGCGCTGCAATATGCGAACGAAAGGGGAAATGTCAAGGATGGGGAATGGCGCGGGTGGTGACGCATTTTGAAATCTGCCAATCCATCACATTTTGTGGAATAGGGCGATTATCGCGACGACCACGCCCAGAAGTCCGGTAAGCGCAGAGACTAGCGGCGTCCACCGCGTCCACTCTTCCCATCGCTCACGCTTTTCCTGCCTGATTTCGTTTCGCATTTGAGCGATGGCACCGGCGGTCAGATATCGGTCAGTGTAAGCCCGCCCCTGTTCCCATACGCCAAAATTTCCCTGCTGAATTGGAACGTGCACGCCATATTTTTCACCTTCTCGGATAATGAGCGAAGTCTCGATATCTCCGATCTGCTCATGCAGCAACTGGAACTCCATATTCCAGTCGGAACGCAACTCCTGAATCTCTTCGGGAGATTTCTTTTCTCTTTCAGCGGCACTGAGCGCGGCCCCGTATTCTCGTCGATAGCGCTGTTTTTCGTTGCGCAGCTTCCATAACCGTAATCGTAGTTTGATTGTCGAAAACATAGCTCCTATGCGGTCCTTTTCTTATATGACCCACGCTTTGCAGCCAGCGCTTCCCAAGCCGCGATCGTCGCTACACTATCACCAATCTCCCCAATTCGTCATGGCCGCCTCCCCGAAGCGGTGATTGCAAAATGGTTCCGCCAGTGATACCATAGTCTATGGCTTCTCGCGACAAGTTGCTGGAGAAGATGCGGCGCAATCCGCGCGGCGACTGGCAGATCGCGGAGTTGAAAGCGATTGCGGCGCATTACGGAATCGCGTCACGCAGTCCAGGCGGGAGTCATGTGGTGTTCGTGTCGGGTGATGGCAGCATCCTGACCGTTCCGGCCCGGCGGCCGATCAAGCCGGTCTATGTGAAAATGTTCGTCGAGATGATCGACAAAAGCGGACGCAAATCATGAGCAAGATGATCGACTATCCCTTCACGGTCCGCCCGCTCGCGAAAGAGGACGGCGGCGGGTTTCTTTGCGAATTTCCAGATTTGCCTGGGGTGGTGGGTGATGGCGCTTCAGTGGAAGAGGCCATCGCGGACGCACGCAAGGCGCTGAAAGCCGCGCTTGCGACCTTGCGGCAATTGGGGCGTAAACCTCCCGAACCGACCAGCGCAAGCGGCCAGTGGCGGATGCGCACCCCACGTTCTTTGCATCAGCGTCTGGCGGCGCGCGCCCAAGCGGAGGGCGTAAGCCTCAACACGCTCGCCGTCTCGCTCCTGGCGGAAGGTCTCGGACGACGCGACAAGACGGCGGCCTGAGCTCCAGCGATAGACAATTTCCCAGAGCCGCGTCACCGTCGGTGCCGAAGAACGGCGAGGGCAGCATGACTGGCCCCATCTATTGCGAGACGGGACATCCCTGGCTTGGCATGGCCGAGCCGGTGAACACGATCACCAACATCTTCATTCTGCTGGCGGCCTATCTCGCCTACCGGCGGATACGCGCGGCGAAGATCGGCATGCCCGCCGACCTCGTGATCCTTTTGATCCTGCTGACCGTCACGGGCATCGGCAGTTTCCTCTGGCACGGCTTGCGCCAGTCTTGGGCGCTGCGCCTCGACGCGCTGCCGGGGCTGTTCTTCCTCTTCGTGTTCGCCGGGATTTGGCTATGCCGGTTCACCAATTGGTTCGTCGGCATCCTCGGCGGGATCGCGCTGGCGGCGGCTTCGTTCGGCAGCATCTGGCTGTTCCGCCATTTCGCCGGCGGGATTCCAGGAACGCCGCCCGCCTTCATGTTCATACCGGCCTTCGTGGTGATCGCGGCAGCGGGCAGCGGATTGGTGATCGCCACCGCCAACAAATACGGCACCGGAACGGCTCTGCGCGGCGTCGTGGTCTTGATCTGCGCCGTGGCGGCCGCGGTGTTCCGCTCGATCGATCTGATGATGTGCGCGATCGTGCCTTTCGGCACGCATTTCCTCTGGCACATCCTCTTGGCGACCGCGGCCTATCTCGGCATCACGATGCTGGTGGAGATGAAGAAGCCGCCAGCCGCCTAAAACAGCCCCTCGATCTGCCCTTGATCGTTGAGACGGATCGTGTCGGCGGCGGGCACGCGCGGCAGGCCGGGCATGGTCATGATGTCGCCCGCGATCGCCACCACGAATTCGGCACCCGCCGACAGCCGGACCTCGCGCAGTTTCACCTCATGGCCTTCCGGCGCGCCCCGCAGATCGGGATCGGTCGAGAAGGAATACTGCGTCTTGGCCATGCAAACGGGCAGATGACCGAAGCTCGGCTGCAACTCGTCGAAGCGCTTGCGCAGGGCGACGTCGGCGACGATGCCGCGCGCCCGATAAATCTCGCGCGCGATCGTGTTGGCCTTGTCCCACAGCGGCATGGAGTCGGGGTAAAGCGGCTTGAAAGCGGCTTTGCCCTTGTCGCATAGCGCCACCACCGTCCGCGCCAGCGCCTCGGCGCCCTTGCTGCCTTCGGCCCAATCGGTGCAGAGGACGGCCTCGCACCCTTCTTCGCGCGCCGCCTTTACGATCTCGGCGATTTCGGCCTCGCTGTCGCCGGTGAAATGATTGATGGCCACCACCGGCGGCACGCCGAACTTCTTCACGTTCTCGATGTGGCAGCGCAGATTGGCCGCCCCGGCCGCCACCGCGGCGACGTTCTCGCGTTTGAACTCCTCTTTCGCCACCCCGCCGTGATGTTTCAAGGCGCGAACCGTGGCGACGACCACCGCGACGGCGGGTTTCAATCCGGCCTTGCGGCATTTGATGTCGAAGAACTTCTCGGCGCCGAGATCGGCTCCGAAGCCGGCTTCCGTCACCACGTAATCGGCGAGCTTCAGCGCGGTGCGTGTGGCCAGCACCGAATTGCAGCCGTGCGCGATGTTGCCGAACGGCCCGCCGTGCACGAACGCCGGATTGTTCTCCAGCGACTGCACCAGGTTGGGCATCAGCGCGTCCTTCAACAGCACGCTCATCGCGCCGGCGGCATGAAGATCGGCGGCGGTGACGTTGCGGCGGTCGCGGGTTTGGCCCACGACGATGGCCCCGAGCCTGCGCACCAGGTCCCGGTAGTCGAGGGAGAGGCAGAAGATCGCCATCACTTCGGTGGCGACGCTGATGTCGAAGCCGTCTTCGCGCGGAAAGCCGTTGCCTTGCAGCGAAATCACGATCGCCCGCAGCGCGCGGTCGTTCATGTCGACGGCCCGGCGCACGAAGATGCGGCGCACGTCCAGCCCCAAGGCGTTGCCCCAATAGACGTGATTGTCCAGCATCGCGGCCAACAGATTGTTGGCCGAGGTGATGGCGTGAAAATCGCCGGTGAAATGCAGGTTGATGTCCTCCATCGGCACCACCTGCGAATAGCCGCCGCCGGCCGCGCCGCCTTTGACGCCGAAACACGGTCCGAGCGAAGGCTCGCGCAAGCAGGCCACCGAACGCTTGCCGATGCGGTTCAGCCCGTCGTTGAGGCCGACGGTGGTCTTGGTCTTGCCTTCGCCGGCGGGCGTCGGCGTGACGGCGGTGACGAGCACCAGCTTGCCGTCGGGGCGGCTTGAGAGGCTGTCGATGAAATCAAAACTGACCTTCGCCTTGTAAGGCCCATAAGACAGCAAAGCGTTTTCCGGAATGTCGAGCTTGCGGCCCACTTCCGCGATCGGTTTCATCTTCGCCTCGCGGGCGATTTCGATATTGCTGCGCGCTTCGGTCATCCCCATTCTCCAGATGGTGTCGCGTTACACATCCACGTCCTTGGCAAACGCCGCGTTTTCCTGGATGAACTGGAAACGCAGCTCGGGCTTCTTGCCCATCAACCGCTCGACCAGGCTTTCGGTTTCCTTCTTGGCGCTCTCGGCGACTTCGACGCGCACCAGCGTGCGCCGCCCCGGCTTCATGGTGGTGTCCTTGAGCTGAGACGGCATCATCTCGCCAAGCCCTTTGAAGCGGGAAATTTCCACCTTGGCGTTCGGCTTGAAAGCGGACTTGAGCAATTGGTCGCGGTGCTTTTCGTCGCGGGCATAGACGGTGGTGCCGCCATGCGCCAGCCGGTAGAGCGGGGGCATCGCCAGATGGAGATGGCCGCGCGCGATCAGCGCCGGCATCTCGCGATAGAAAAAAGTGAGGAGCAGCGAGGCGATGTGCGCCCCGTCGACGTCCGCGTCGGTCATCACGATGACCCGCTCGTAGCGCAAGTCCTCGTCGCGATATTTGGCGCCGGTGCCGCAGCCGAGCGCCTGCACCAGATCGGCGAGTTCCTGGTTCTGCTGCAGCTTGCCGGCGGCGGCGCTGGCGACGTTGAGGATCTTGCCGCGCAACGGCAGCACGGCCTGGGTGGCGCGGTCGCGCGCCTGCTTGGCCGAGCCGCCGGCGCTGTCGCCTTCGACCAGGAAAATCTCGGTGCCTTCGGCGGCGTCACGCGTGCAATCGGCGAGCTTGCCGGGCAGGCGCAGTTTGCGCGTCGCCGCCTTGCGCGAGACTTCTTTCTCCTGCTTGCGCTTGAGACGGTCCTCGGCTTCGTCGATGACGAAATCGAGCAGCCGGTCGGCTTCTTGCGGCGCCTCCGCCAGCCAATGGTCGAAATGGTCGCGCATCACGTTCTCGACCAGGCGTTGCGCCTCGGGCGACGACAGCTTGTCCTTGGTCTGGCCTTGGAATTCCGGCTCGCGGATGAAGATCGACAGCATGGCGCACGCCGAGGCCATCACGTCGTCGGGCGTGATCAGCGCCGTCTTGCGATGGTTGGCGCGTTCGCCGTGCGCCCGCAGCGCCTTGACCAAGGCATTGCGCAAACCTTGCTCGTGCGTGCCGCCTTGCAGCGTCGGAATGGTGTTGCAATAGGAATAGACGAAGGCGTCCGCCTCGGGCGCCCAGGCGATCGCCCATTCGACCGAACCTTTGCCGTCGCGATTTTCGGTGCGGCCGAAGAAGACGCGGCTGGTGACCGTCCGCTTGCCCTCGATCTCGCTGGCGAGATAATCGGTGAGGCCGCCGGGAAACTTCAGCACGTCTTCGGCGGGCGTCGCGTCCTTGATCAGCGCGGGATCGCAGCGCCAGCGGATTTCGACGCCGCGGAAGAGATATGCCTTGGCCTTTGCCATGCGGTACAGCCGCGCCGGCGAGAAATGCACCTCGCTGCCGAAAATCTGCCCGTCGGGCTTGAAGCTGACGATGGTGCCGCGCCGGTTCACCGCGCCCAAGTCCTTCAGCTTGCCGACCGGCTTGCCGCGCGCGAAGCGCATCGCGTGGCCGCGACGGTCGCGCGCCACTTCCACGTCCATCCATTCCGACAGCGCGTTGACCACCGAAGCGCCCACGCCGTGCAAGCCGCCCGAGGTGTCGTAGACCTTGCCGCCGAACTTGCCGCCGGAGTGCAGCGTGGTCATGATCACTTCCAGCGCCGACTTGTTCTTGAACTTGGGATGGGCGTCGACGGGAATGCCGCGGCCGTTGTCGCGCACCGTCAGCACGTCGCCCGGCGCCAGCTCGACTTCGATGCGGCCGGCATAGCCGGCGACCGCTTCGTCCATCGCATTGTCGAGGATTTCGGCCGCCAGATGATGCAGCGCGACCACATCGGTGCCGCCGATGTACATGCCCGGCCGCCGCCGCACCGGCTCGAGCCCTTCCAGCACCTCGATGTCCTTGGCGGTGTAGCCCTTGCTCGCGGGCTCGGCGCTGTCGAACAAATCCTGTGTCTTTGCCATGGGTGTTGACGTTGCAAACCGGCCGCGACTCGCGCGTGTGTTAACGGATGCTTTTCCTTACAGCAGAGAGAGCTTTATCGGTAGCGTTCCTTTAACGCGTCGCCGTCACCCTGTTAGGTTGCGGGCATTCCCGCCGGAGCGCCGCATCGGGTAGGCGACGCATGAGCGCAGCAGACATGGCCGACGAACGGCACGATTTGAACCGCGACCCGCGCGTCGAGGCGGCGCGGCTGGCCTTGGTCGTCGATAGTCTATCGGCGACGGTGTTGTTCAATCCGCTCGGGACCTTGATGGTCTCTCTGACGCTCTATCGCGGACAACAGGTTTTCGGCGCGGTGGTCGAGAGCCGGCTGATCGCGGCGGTGGCCTTGCAGGCGGTGGCCGGCGCCGTCGCCTTCTGGATGCAGCGCCGCTTCAAGCGACAGACGGCGGCCGATCCGCAACGCCTCGAGCGGGCGCTGATCGTGCTGCAAGTCTATTTGTCGGCGTGTTGGGGCGCGGTGTTCTGGCTGTTGTGGTGCGACGGCAACGCCGCCAACAATCTCTTGCTCACGCTGCTGATGGTCTGCGTGGTGTGGTCGTCGGCCTTCATGCGCTCGCCTTGTCCGCGCATTTTCCTGAGCGGCACGGCGGTGGCGTGCCTCGCCGTGGCGGCGCGTTATCTCACGGCCCACGGCCTGCTGGCGTTCATTCTTTTGACGCACATTCCGTTTTGGATCGCCTATATCGTCATCATGAGCCGCTTGGGCAAGCGGCGGGTGGACGAGGCGCTGATCGCGCGCTTCGCCAACGAGGACCTCGGCGAGGCGCTGCGCAAGGCGCGCGATGCGGCGCTCGAGCAGCGTTGGGAAGCCGAAGCGGCCAACGCCGCCAAGACGGCGTTCCTCGCCAACATGAGCCACGAGCTGCGCACGCCGCTCAACGCGATCCTCGGCTTTTCCGACATCATCGCGGCGCAGAGCCTGGGCGCCGACGCCGAGCGCTATGCCGACTACGCCAACGACATCCATTCCTCGGGCGCGCATCTGCTCAGCCTGATCAACGACCTGCTCGACGTCGCCAAGATCGAGGCGGGCAAGATGGAGATCGATCCCCAGCCGCTCGATCCCGCGCACACCTTGGCGGAGGTCGAACGGCTGATGGCGCCCAGGGCGCTCGCCAAGCGCCAGCACCTCACCTTCCCCCAACCGGGTGCGACGCCGTGGCTCAACGCCGACGAGCGCGCCTTCAAGCAGATCGCGCTCAATCTGGTCTGCAACGCGCTGAAGTTCACGCCCGAGGACGGGCATATCGACGTGCGCTGCGAACGCGGCCACGGCGGCTTCGTGCTGAGCGTCGCGGACGACGGACCGGGCATTCCGCGCGCGAAACAAGCCAAGGTGTTTCAGGCCTTTGCGCAAGTCGACAACCGCTACGACCGCAAGGCGGGCGGCACCGGGCTCGGGCTGGCGCTGGTGCAAGGCCTCGCCAGGCTGCATGGCGGGCGCGCCTGGATCGACAGCGAGGAAGGCCGCGGCACCACGGTTTCCGTTTACTTCCCGTTAGCAATCGATGCGCCGGCGCGCGCACCCTCGCTTCGCGGCGCTCTCAGTAAATTTTAACAATAACGGCGATAGCATCCGTCAGTTCGGCGGCAAGCCGGCGCATGACAGGGGAACGCCGTGAACTTCATCATGCGGCTGCGCGGTCAGCGAAGCACCGACGTTCGCGTGCTGAAAGCGCAGCTCGATCTCACCTCGCAGACGGTGCGTTCGACGCGCTTGTCTTCGCCGTTCTGGGCGCTGGCGATCGCCTGGCTCGGCTCCGACAGCTTCGGCGCCTTCGGCAATGTCAGCTTCAATCAGACGGTGTTCCTGCCGGTGATCGTCTCGGCGACGATGATCCTGTCGGCTTCTGTCGTCTCGATCTACCAGTACGACACCTCCGACAGCCACGATTACGAGCGCACCCAGCCCTGGTTCTCGCGCATCGTGCTGATGCAGGCGGTGATCTCGGCCGCCTGGGGCCTGATGCCCTGGCTCTTGTGGGAGCCCGGCAATCTGGTCAATCACCTGTACCTGGCCGCCGCGACCGCCGCGGTGCTTGCGATGCTGGTGGTCAGCCGCTCCAGCCACATGGACATGTTCCTGGCCTCCATTCTGCCGCTCACGGTGATGGCCTCGGCGCGCTACCTGCTCGGCACGTCGGAGATCGATTTCGGCACCGCCCTCGCCATCCCGATCTTCGCCGGCCAGCTCCTGGTCGACGGCCGCCGGCTGATGAACCGCCTCGACGAGGATTCGCGCCTGCGCTTCCAGGTCGAGGACTTGGCGCGCGAGCTGGAAGAGACGCGCGACGACGCGTTGCGCAAGCGCTTCGAAGCGGAAACCGCCAACGCCTCGAAGACCGCCTTCCTCGCCAACATGAGCCACGAGCTGCGCACCCCGCTCAACGCCATCCTCGGCTTCTCGGAGATCATCGCGCAGGAATGCTTCGGCCCGGTGGGTTCGGCGCGCTACAAGGAATATGCCGGCGACATCCATTCCTCGGGCGCCCATCTGCTCAGCCTGATCAACGACCTGCTCGACGTCGCCAAGATCGAGGCGGGCAAGATGGAGATCGCGCCCAATCCGCTCGACGCGCAGCGCATCTTCGACCTCTCGCTCAAGCTGATCGGCGCCAAGGCGCGCGAGAAGCATCAGGCACTGCAGATCCGCATCGCCGACAACACCCCGCCGCTTTACGCCGACGAGCGGGCGCTCAAGCAGATCCTCATCAATCTGGTGTCCAACGCGGTCAAGTTCACGCCGGAAGGCGGCCTGATCACGGTGTCGGCCGGGCCGGCGCGCGACGGCGGCTTCCAGATCTGCTGCGAGGACAACGGTCCGGGCATCCCGCGCGACAAGCTCGATAAGATCTTCACGCCCTTCAGCCAGGTCGACAACCGCTACGACCGCCAGGCGGGCGGCACCGGGCTGGGCCTGGCGCTGGTGCGGGGCCTGTCCGAACTGCACGGCGGGCGCGCCTGGCTGGAAAGCGAATTCGGCAGGGGCTGCCGCGCTTACGTGGTGCTGCCGGCCGAGCCGCCGAAAGCCGTTGCGGCGTGACGCTCCGCAGGCCGACGATTGCGTTCAATTCGGCGGGTTGTTCGTCTCCAGGAATTTGACGGTCGCCTCGATCATCTGAAGGCGCGTTGCGCTTCGCGACAGCCAGTGATCCTCGCCGTCGAGCTTGACGAATTCGACCTGCTTTTTCGCGTCCGTCAAGGCGTCGGCCATGTCATCGCTTTGCGAGAACGGAACGACGGTATCGTCGCGGCCGTGGATGAGCAGGATCGGGATGGTGACCTTGTCGACATGCTTGATCGGCGAAATGGCGTCGAGCTTGGGATCGTCGATGTCGCTGACGCCGAGAAACTGAACCCAGAAGCGTTCGCTGCGATCGTCCAGGCTGTCGCGCGGCCAATGCCAGTAGGACAGCAGCGCCTGCAGGTCGGACACGCCGGCGATCGAAACCGCGCAGCGATAGACGCCGGTATCCAGCGTCGCGCCGGCCAGCGCCGCGTAGCCGCCATAGCTCGCCCCGACGATGCAGACGCGCTTGGGGTCGATCAGCCCTTGCGCCGCCAGCGCGCGTACGCCGTCCGACAGATCGGTCTGCATCTTGCGGCCGAACTCGCCGAACCCGGCCGAAAGCAAATCGTAGCCGAAGCCGTCGGAGCCGCGGAACTGTGGCTGTAGGACCACATAACCGCGCGATGCCAAGGCCTGCGACAGCCAATCGAAGCCGGGGTCGTCGCGATCGAAGGGTCCGCCATGCGGCAACACGATCAGCGGCAGGTTCTTCGGCTCGCGATTCAACGGCAAGGTCAGATAGGCCTGGATCACGCGCCCGTCGGCGGCCTTGTAGTCGATCCATTTCTCCGGGGAGACGTCGGTGATGCCCTCATAGGCAAGACCGACGGGTTTGGCCTTGTGCGTGGTCATGTCGATCAAGTAATAGGCGTCGCCATAAGCCGGACCGAAGGCGAGCACCACGACCTTGTTCCAATCAGCGGACCAGGACACGAGTTCCACGTTCGTGGCGTCCTGGAATGCAGTCTTGATGCTGCTCCACACCATTTCGGTGTGGGGGTCGAAAAACACATAGTCGGTCTTGTCGGTGAGACGCGACCCGCCGATGAGGCGGCCGGTCCGAATGTCGTCCATCAGGTCGCCAAGACTTTGGCCGGCATGTTGCCACGCGCTGGAGCTGCCGTCCTTAAGGGAGATTTGCTGATACACGATACCGCCGTCAGGCTGCGGCATGCTGATCACGAGGGCCGCGCCGTCCTCACTCAGTCCTTCGACGTCCGGCCCCTCGATCGGAGCGGGAACCTCGATTTCATCGGCGGCCTCTCCGTCGCGATAGAGTTTCATTTTCCAGAGCTTGTCGCGTTCGTAATAGTCCTCTTCGGCGACGATATTGCCGGCGTTGTCGATCACCCAATCCTCGGCGTGAATCTCGTGGGGGTCCGAAACCATGCGGGTGTCGCCGTTCGTCATATCGACGCGGAACAGGGCAAATCGACTCTCATCGCCCGGGAAATAGATGCCGCGGACAAAAACGAAGGTGTGGCCGTCGATGACGCGGGGCTGCGGAACGCCGGCGATGACATTCATCGTGTCCACGTCCAGAACGCCGCCGCCGCCGCGCTTGATGTTTTCGAGAAAGGCATGCTGCGATTTCGTCGAAAGCTCGAGCCACTCCGCCGTCGCAAATTCGCCGCGATGGCCGATGAGCCCTCTGGGCAGCGTCGTGGTCGATATCGTGATGAGAAGATGGTCGTTGTCGGCCCATTGCAGCGCGCGCAGCTTGTGGTCGCCGATATCGATCGCGCCTTGCAGCTGAAGCGTGGCAAGGGTCTTCACGAAGACGAGACGTCTGGTTTCGTTGCCCTTGACATATGCCAAGGTCAGTCCGTCCGGCGACAGCGTGACGTCGGAGAGCGTGGGAAGATTGCCATAAGCCTCCAGCGGCGCGGCGCAATCCGCAGCCGCAAACGAAAGCAGCGCGACCAAGGTCGCGAGCCAAGATTTCACGGACATCTCTCCCCCCTTACGCCAAGCCGTCCCCGGAACGCCAAAACGCGCCAGCACTGCACCTATCGTTGCAGGAAATTCGCTTGGAAGCGATGGGACAAGAGGCCGAGAAAGAGAACCGGGTGCAACGGAAGGAGAAAACGAAAACGGCGGCAGACGCCGCCGCTTTCGCTGCGTTTACCGCCTTCTGCTTACTGCTTGCTCGCCTTCCACTTGTAGAGGCGCTTGGCCAAGAGGTCGCTGTACATCACCCAGGCGGTCTTGCCGTCGGCCGCGACCTTCAGCTTGAGGATGCCGATCGGCTTGCCGTCGCGCTTGTCGGTTTCACGGAACATGTCCTTGCCCAGACGCTTCAGCGACACGCTGGTGATGCCGGGATCGCCCTTGTAAGACGCATCCTTGCCGTCGAACGCGGCGGTGTAGGATTGTCCCGTCGGGCTGGTCATGGTCAGGCTGTCGCCGCTGACGCTGTAGGTGACGGTCAAGGCGTTTTGCGAGAACTCGACCTTGGAAGTGTCGCGCCAGGCGCCTGAGATCGCGTGCGCCCCGGCCGGTCCCGCCTTGACGCGCTCCAGCGTGCCTTTGCCGGTCACCGGCGCGGCATCGGTGTCGCTCGAGTCGCTGAATTCGTAGCTCGCCGTCTTGCCGTCGGCGGAGACCGTGGTGGTCGAGGTCGCGACCACCTTGCCGTCTTTCTTGTTGGTCTCGCTGACGGTGTGGTCGTCGACCACGGTGATCGCCACGCTGTCGAAATACGGCGAACCGGCGACTTTCTGATCGCTGCCGTCGGCCTTGACCTTGATGAACGGCACGCAGGTCTTGCACTCGTAGACGCCCTTTTCGAGCAGCATCACTTGCGGCTTTTGCGACATCTCAATGGTGGCGGGATCGGTGACCCAGGTGCCGTCGAACATGCTTTGCGCCAGCGACGGCGCCGCCAGGACCGCTACGGCCATCAGGCCGGTCAATGCCATACGCTTCATGGTGTTTCTCCCTCTCTGTGTGCCCGCGCGTCGACGCGATCGCAGCGAACATTACCTGAGAATGCGACAGATGTGCGAGGGCGATAAAGCTGCCGTTGCGGAAATAAAATTTCTCTATCGCACAACGGCCGTTGCCGTCCGTTCGATCTCCGAAACGGTCAAGGAACGCTCGACCGGCCGAAGATAGAGGTCCTGATAATCCGCCGCGCCGACATCGGCGACGAGTTCGAGACCATAAGGCGCGAGATATTGCTTCAGGCTCGACGGTTCGAGGCCGAAAAGCCACGGCGCGCCGTTCTCAGCGACGGAGTCGAGCAAGCGCGTCGCGCCGGGAATGTCCGAGCGCCCATCGATCACGCTCTTGCGCACATAGGTGAAGACGATGCGGCTTCCCGGCGCCGCTTTGGCGAAAAACTGAAACGTTTGGGCGACCGCGGCTTCACGAAGGTATTGCGTCACACCTTCCCAAACCACCGCGGTCGGCCGCTTTGGCTCGAAGTCCGTTCCGGCGAAGACGGAGTCCAAGCTTTCCGTCTCGAAGTCGATCGGCACGAAGCGCACATTTTGCGGCAAGCGCCCCAGCGCGCTCTTGAGCCGGCTCTTCTTGCGCTTCTGCGCCTCGGGCAAATCGAGCTCGTAGACCCGGACCCGTTCGATTCCGGCCAGGCGATAGGGGCGGCTATCGAGCCCCGCGCCCAGGATCGCGAACTGGTCGATCCCTTGCGCCAAGGCGGCCTCAACGGCGTCGTCGATGGTGCGCGTGCGGCACACCTGCGCCCCGTAAAGGCCCGGCGTGATTTTGTCCATCCGCTTGAGCGCGTACCAGCGCACCGCGGAGAAGAAAAGCGGCAGACTGACGAAGGAGCCGAGCAGGCTGCCGACGATCGGATCGTCGAACAGCCGGAAAAGCGGCGGCTCGAACTGCTCGATCAGACGGCAAACCGCGGCGCCAATCGCGGTATTGCCGACGCCGGACGCGGCCATCGCACGCCCGGCGTCAGAACGGTTCGTAAGAGGGCTTTTTGTAGAGCTTGTCCCAATTGGCCTCGATCTCCGGCCGGTAGACTTGCGCCGTCCAATCGCTCGCCGCGACGTCTTCGATGCCCACCGAGACCCATTTGTCGTCGCACTTCAGCGTTGAGGTGACGGTCTTCACGATCTCCTGGGCGAGCTTGGCCTTTTGCTGTTCGCTGCGGCCGGAAAGCATTTTCACGACGATATGCGGCATGGGTCTCACTCCAAATTTTGCGGATCGGTTCGAGCCACTCTACCACCTTGCCGTGCCCGCGTGCTCCGGAATGGCGCTATGCGACATCGCGGTTGTTGAGGTATCGATGTGGGCCGCGCCAGAAAAATATTCCGCCACCCCCAATGCTTTCCTCCCCCGTAAACGGGGGAGGAAAAGAAAGGGCCGGGTAGACGACCCAGCCCTTCCGACTTCTGAATTCTGATTTCTGTGTCGTCAGACGCTGTAGTACATCTTGAACTCGACGGGATGCGGGGTGTGCTCGAAGGCGTAGACCTCGCCCATCTTGAGCTCGATGTAGCTGTCGATGAAATCGTCGGTGAAGACGCCGCCCTTCTTGAGGAAGGCGCGGTCGGCGTCGAGGCATTCCAGCGCCTGGCGCAGCGAGCCGCAAACCGTCGGGATTTCCTTCAGCTCTTCCGGCGGCAGGTGGTAGAGGTCTTTGTCGACCGGATCGCCGGGATGGGTCTTGTTCTCGATGCCGTCGAGCCCCGCCATCAGCATCGCGGCGAAGCCGAGATAGGGATTGCCGCCGGCGTCGGGGAAGCGCACTTCCACGCGTTTGCCCTTGGGGCTCGCCGAATGCGGAATGCGGCAGGAGGCCGAACGGTTGCGCGCCGAATAGGCGAGCAGCACCGGCGCCTCGAAGCCCGGGATCAACCGCTTGTAGGAATTGGTCAGCGAGTTGGTCAGCGCGTTGATCGCCTTGGCGTGCTTGATGACGCCGCCGATGTAAAAAAGCGCGGTGTCCGACAGATCGGCGTAGCCCGAGCCGGCGAACAGCGGCTTGCCGCCCTTCCACAGCGACTGGTGCACGTGCATGCCCGAGCCGTTGTCGCCCGCGACGGGCTTCGGCATGAAGGTCGCCGTCTTGCCGTAGGCGGCGGCCACCTGCTGCACGACGTATTTGTAGATCTGCAAATTGTCGCCGCCCTTGACCAGGGTGTTGAACTTGCAGCCCAGCTCGTGCTGCGAGCAGGCCACTTCGTGGTGATGCTTCTCTGGGTTGATGCCCATATCGCCCATGATGGAAAGCATCTCGCTGCGGATATCCTGGTAGCCGTCCACCGGAGGAACCGGGAAATAGCCGCCCTTCACCGCGGGACGATGGCCGAGATTGCCGCTCTCGTATTCGGTGCCGGAATTGTAGGCGCCGCCGACCGAGTCGATCTGGTAGAAGCATTTGTTCATCTGCACGTCGAAGCGAACGTCGTCGAAAATGAAGAACTCCGCTTCGGGCCCGAAGTAGGCCGTGTCGGCGATGCCGGTCGAGATCATGTATTTCTCGGCCGCCTTGGCGACCGAGCGCGGGCAGCGGTTATAGCGCTGGCCGGTGGTCGGCTCGATGGTATCGCAGATCAGCACCAGGGTGGTCTGGGCGAAGAAGGGATCGATCACGGCCGTGTCGCAATCGGGCACCAGCGTCATGTCGGACTCGTTGATCGAGCGCCAGCCGGCGATCGAGGAACCGTCGAACATCAGACCGTTGGTGAGGCCGTCCTCGTCGATCAGCGACAGGTCGTAGGTGACGTGCTGCCACTTGCCGCGTGGATCGGTGAATCTCAAATCGACGAATTTGACGTCCTTGGCCTTGATCATCGCCAAAACGGATTGTGCAGTAGCCATTGCTTCGGTCTTCCCCTTTGCGGTTGGTACGCGCTCGGCCGTTGCGTTCGCCTAAATGGCGTCGGCGCCGGTCTCGCCCGTACGGATACGGATTGCTTCTTCGACGTTTAGGACGAAAATCTTGCCGTCGCCGATGCGGCCCGTGCGCGCAGCCTTCTGGATGGCGTCGATCGACGCTTCCAGGCGATCCTCGGCGATGACGATCTCGATTTTCACCTTGGGCAAAAAGTCCACGACATACTCGGCGCCGCGATAGAGCTCGGTGTGCCCCTTCTGACGGCCGAAGCCCTTGGCTTCCGTCACCGTGATTCCCTGGACCCCGACTTCCTGCAGTGCTTCTTTCACCTCATCGAGCTTGAACGGTTTGATGATGGCTTCGATCTTCTTCATCTAAGTGCTCCTTGCGCGGCTCCTAGATACCGCGCGGTTAACGAAGTAGCATCGCCTGTGCCAAATTCCTTGCGACTTAATAACAAGTAATTTCAGTCGTTTATCACGTCGTCATTTTCGCGTCCACGGGAACTGCCTAGAAAACGGACACTATGCCCAAGGGGTGGGCAGTCATTGACAGACCCGCACATTGTCAGCCCGCCGACGCATTTGCGATGTTACAGCCGCTAGGAAATTCCGCCATGCCCCGCGACAGCTCCAATCCCGCCTTTGCCGGCTTGCCGACCACGATCTTCACGGTGATGTCGGCGCTGGCGCTCGAGCACAAGGCGATCAATCTCGGCCAAGGCTTTCCCGACGAAGACGGCCCGCTGGCGATCCGCGAGGCAGCGGGACGCGCGCTGACCGAGGAGTCGAACCAGTACCCGCCGATGCGCGGGCTCCGCCAATTGCGCCGGGCCGTCGCCGCGCACGCCGCGCGGTTCTACGGTCTCGAATATGATCCGGATACGGAGATTGTGATCACCTCGGGCGCCACCGAGGCGCTGACCGCCTCCATCCTCGCTTTCGCCAAGCCGGGGCGCGAGGTGGCGCTGATCGACCCGTCTTACGATTCCTATCGCCCCATCGCCGAAGCGGCGGGCGCGGCGGTGCGCACGATCAAGCTTGCGCCGCCCGATTGGCGGCTGACGGAAGCCATGTTGCGCGCCGCGATCACGCCGCAGGCCTCGGCGCTGGTGCTGAACTCGCCGATGAATCCCATCGGCCGCGTGTTCGATTGCGAGGAATTGTCCGCCATCGCGCGCGTGCTCGGCGAAACCGATGCGGTCGCGATCTGCGACGAAGTCTACGAGCATCTGACCTTCGACGGCCGCGCGCATGTTCCGCTGGCGAGCCTGCCGGGCATGCGCGGGCGCACGCTTCGCATCGGCTCGGCGGGAAAGATGTTCGCGCTGACCGGCTGGAAGGTCGGCTGGGTCGCGGGCGAAGCGGCGCTCGCCGAAGTGGTCGCCAAGGCGCATCAGTTCCTCACCTTCACCACCGCGCCGGCGTTGCAACTGGGCGTCGCCTACGCGCTGGAGCACGAGATCGGTTTCACGCTGGCGATGACCCGCGATCTGCAAGGCAAGCGCGATCTGTTGGCCGCGGGCCTGGCAAAGCTCGGCTTCGAGCCGCTCGCCTGCGAGGGCACCTATTTTCTCACCGCAGACATTTCCGGCCTCACCAACGAGAGCGACAAGGATTTCTGTCTGCGCCTGGTGCGCGAGGCAGGCGTCGCTGCGATCCCGCTGTCGGTGTTCATGCAGAACGCCAAGCCGGACCATTTCGTGCGCTTTGCCTTCTGCAAGCGCCGCGAGGTGATCGAGGAGGCGCTGGAGAGGCTGGGGAGGTATTGTTCGAGATGAACCACCGGCCGGAGGGACAGGCAATGAAGAACGGGTTGTTTTTGGCGTCTTTAGCGGCTTCATGCATTCTCGCTGCCGCGCAGGTTTGGGAGTTTGCGTCGGGTGCCAGTTTCCCGGATGTCTACAAGATCGCGGCTTGCTGGCTCGTGCTCTTCGCGGTGAGCCTGGTCGCCTTCCGCTTGAAGGGGTTGTGGCTCCTGACGAGCGCTCCCTTGGCGTTCCTTCCCGCCGTTCTCATAGCGCTCTATAGTTATGAGTGCATGCGCGAGCATTCGTGTCTGTGAGAACCTACGGCCCCATTGGGGCACATCAGATGCCATGACCCACGAGATCCTCACCGTCGCCGAGATGTATGCCGCCGACAGGTTCGCGGCCGAGCACGGTGTGCCGTCGCTGACGCTGATGGAGAATGCGGGCCGGGCGATCACCGAGGCGATCGTCAAGCGCTATTCGCCGCGTGCGGCCATGGTGCTGTGCGGGCCGGGCAACAATGGCGGCGACGGCTTCGTGGTAGCGCGGCTGCTCAAGGAACGCGGCTGGCCGGTACGCCTGGCGCTGCTGGGCGCGCGCGAAAGGCTCAAAGGCGATGCCGCGGCGATGGCGGCGCGGTGGACGGGCGAGAGCGAGCCACTGTCGCCGCGCCTGCTCGACGGCTCGGGGCTTGTCGTCGACGCGCTGTTCGGCGCCGGGCTCGAGCGCCCGCTCGAAGGAGAGGCGCGCGAAACCGTCGAGGCGCTGAACGCGGCGCACCTTCCCGTCGTCGCGGTCGACGTGCCGAGCGGTCTCTCCGGCGACCTAGGCCGGCCGCTCGACGGACTTTGCGTCGAGGCCGAAGTCACGGTGACGTTCTTCCGCAAGAAGCCCGCACACCTCTTGATGCCGGGAAGGCTTTGTTGCGGCGAAGTCGTGGTCGCCGACATCGGCATTCCCGAGACCGCGCTGGAAACCATCCGTCCACGGATTTTCGCGAACGAGCCGGCGCTGTGGCAAGCTGAATTTCCGCGTGCGGAGCCGCTGGGCAACAAATATTCGCGCGGCCATGCGCTGATCGTCAGCGGGCCGGCGCACGCCACGGGTGCGGCGCGGCTCGCCGCGCGCGGAGCGCTGCGCATCGGCGCGGGGCTGGTGAGCGTGGCAAGCCCGCCCGACGCCGTCGCGGTCAACGCCGCGCAGCTGACCGCGATCATGGTCAAGCCGTTCGATGGGGCCGGCGGGTTGGCAAAAATGATTTGCACGGACCAACGCATCAATGCCGTGGTCATCGGACCCGGCTGCGGTGTTGGTGAAGCGACGAAGAGCTTGGTGGACTCCGCGTTGTGTACCAAATGCGTACTCGACGCCGATGCGTTGACGTCGTTCCGAGACGATCCCGGCAAGCTGTTTCTACTTCTGACTCCCGACTGTGTCCTGACGCCGCACGCCGGCGAGTTCGAGAGGATTTTTCCCGGCCTGCTGGCGCGTGCGCCCTCGCGCGTCGAAGCGGTGCGCGAAGCGGCTGCGGAGGCCCGATGTGTCGTGTTGCTCAAAGGGCCGGACACGGCCGTGGCTTCGCCGGAGGGACTTGTCTCGATCGCCAGCAACGCGCCGCCATGGCTGGCGACGGCCGGCGCGGGCGACGTGCTCGCGGGTTTCATCGCCGGGCTTCTGGCGCAAGGCATGGCGTCGTTCGAAGCAGCCTCGGCCGCGGTGTGGCTGCACGGCGAAGCGGCGGCGCGCTTCGGGCCGGGCTTGATCGCCGAGGACTTGCCGGAACAAGTGCCGGCGTTGCTCAAACGCTTGCGGAGCGCGGATGGCTGAAGAGGTTCTCATCCGCCGCGCGGAACGCCGCGACGTGCCCGCGCTTCTGGCGATCTACAACCACTTCGTGCTCCACACCCACGTCACCTTCGACGTCGAGCCGCGCACGCTGGAGCAGCGCCAGTCTTGGTTCGACGCGTTTGCGCCCTCCGGCCGGCATCAGTGTTTCGTCGCCGATCGCGGCGGCGAGGCCGTCGGTTGGGCCTGTTCCGGGCGCTTCAAGGACCGCGCCGCGTACGACACCTCGGTGGAAACCAGCGTCTATCTCAAACTGGGCGAAGAAGGCCGCGGGCTCGGGCGGCGGCTCTACGGCACGCTGCTCGACACTTTGGCGAGCCAGGGGGTCCATAGGGCTTTCGGCGGCGTCGCGGTTCCCAACCAGGCCTCGGTCGGGCTGCATCTCAAGCTGGGCTTCGAGCTGGTCGGCACCTATCGCGAAGTGGGCCGGAAATTCGGCAAGTTCTGGGACGTGGCTTGGTATGGCCTAGCGCTTGACTGATGCCCGGGGTTATTGCCGACAACCAGCCGGTTGCGCATTCCAAAAGGCTCGATTTTCGCGGTTTTGAAACAAATGGGTAATGTTAATAAGGATTGAATAGACCCTCCATCTCGTTAATAATTAACACCGGGAATAATGGATGGGGGTGTCGATGTTCGGAGCCGCAAGGTCGCTCAGCGCACGTGATCAAAAGACTTCTGCCCGCGCCGTCAGCATGACGGGACTGGAACGGGCCAGGTTGGAACGCAGCCAGCAGGAACAGGCAGAAACCGCTCTGCCGCAGCCGATCGTCCAGCAGACGGACTTCGCGCCGGCTCCCGAGCCGGTCAAGTCGGTGATCATGCCTGCGCCGCGCCCGTCCTCATTCAAGTCGGTAGCCACGGCGACGCCGATGGCCGCTTCGTCCGCCGGCAACGCGGCCCATCTCTATGCCGGCCCAGGCATCATGCTGAAAGGCGAGATCGCGGGCTGCGACACGCTCAAGGTCGAAGGCGTCGTCGACGGCAACGCTTCAGCGCGTCAGCTCGTCGTCTGCCAGGGCGGCCGCTTTCTGGGCACGGCGGAGATCGAGGAAGCCGAGATCGAAGGCAACTTCGAAGGCACGCTGTGCGTCCACGGGCACCTGTTGCTGCGCAGCAGCGGGCGCATCAGCGGCAAACTGAGCTACGGCCAGATCGAGATCGAAAAGGGCGGCGAAATCGTCGGCGAGGTCAATGCCCACGGCAAACAGACGCAAGCCAGGCCGGCGCCCCAACCGCTGGTTTCCGTCTCGAACGAGCGTCGCGCGCTCGCCATGGCGCCGGTTCCGGAACCCTTCAAGGTCGAACAGGCACCCAGGTACGAAGAAGCTCCCAGAGCCCAACCCGCTCCGGCAGCGGCAGCCTCCCCAACGCCGCCGCGACCCGCGCCCGTCCCCGACGGCGCGAGCAAGGCACGCAAACCGCTGTTCTTCGGCCGCAGCTGAGCGCGGCAGGCCGCCGCGCCGCCGGACTTTCCCCGCCCGCAACTCGCTCTGGCGGCGGGAGGCGCGCCCTGTTATAGGGGCGCCCTTCCGCCGGACCGATTGGCCTTGCGGGACGGGCCCGCGAGCGGGCGTGGCGGAACCGGTAGACGCGCTGGATTTAGGTTCCAGTGACGCAAGTCGTGGGGGTTCAAGTCCCTCCGCCCGCACCAGCCTTCGCCCGCGGAGCGGGTGAAGACTGCCGTGCCGTAGCCGTCCGTAGCGACAGCGTGCGGACGGGCAAAGGCGGGCTGGCTTCGGCGGGCTTCGGCTCGGCAAGCCAGAAGATATAAGAGTGGTTGAACATCAGGAACGCCGACATGCAGATCACCGAGACCGTTAGCGAAGGCCTGCGCCGCGAATACAAGGTCGTCATCCAAGCCGGCGACCTCGACCAGCGCCTGACCGGCAAGCTGGAAGAGATCAAGCCGCGCCTCAACCTCAAGGGCTTCCGTCCCGGCAAGGCGCCGGTCTCGTTCCTCAAGAAGACCTACGGCAAGTCGATGATGGGCGAGATCGTCGAAGAGGCGGTCAACGAAGGCAGCCAGAAGGCGGTCGCCGACAACGCGCTGAAGCCCGCCTTCCCGCCGCGCATCGAGCCGGTGGGCGACGTGCAGGCGGTGATCGACGGCAAGGCCGATCTCGAATTCCGCGTGCTGGTCGATCTGATGCCCGATTTTGCCCTGACCGACGTGACCCAGCTCAAGGTCGAGCGGCTGGTGAGCGAGATCACCGAGGCCGACATCGAAGACTCCTTGAAGCGCATGGCCGAGCAGTCGCGTTCCTATTCGCCGCGCGCCGAAGACGAAGCGGCGCAAGACGGCGACGCGGTGGTGATCGATTTCGTCGGCCGCGTCGGCGGCGAGGAATTTTCCGGCGGCAAGGCGGAGGATTTCAATCTGACGCTCGGCTCGGGCCAACTGATCGCCGGCTTCGAGGCGCAGCTCGTCGGCGCCAAGGCGGGCGAGGCGCGCGACGTCAAGGTGACCTTCCCGGCCGATTATCCCGAACCCAAGCTCGCCAACCAGGACGCGGTATTCGCCGTCACGCTGAAGCAGGTGAAGGCCCCCGATCCCATCGTCATCGACGAGGAGTTCGCCAAGAAGCTCGGCATCGACTCGCTCGGCACGCTCAAGGAGCGCATCCGCGAGCAAATGAAGCGCGACTACGCCGCCGCCAGCCGCCTGCATCTCAAGCGCCGCATCCTCGACGCGCTCGACGCGGAGCATTCCTTTTCGCTGCCGCCCACCATGGTGGAAGGCGAGTTCGCCGGCATCTGGCGCGAGGTCGAGGCCGAGCTCAAGCGCGAAGGCAAGACCATCGCCGACGAAGGTAAGAGCGAGGACGAGCTCAAGCAGGAATATCACGACATCGCCGAGCGCCGCGTGCGCCTCGGCCTGGTGCTGGCGCGCCTCGGCGAGCAGAACGCGCTGACGGTTTCGCCCGACGAGATCCAGCGCGCCGTCACCGCGCGGGCGCGCCAATTCCCCGGCCAGGAGCAGAAGGTGTTCGAGTATTACGCCAAGAATCCGCAGGCCCAGGCGGAAGTCCGCGCGCCTTTGTTCGAGGACAAGGTGGTCGATTTCATTGCCGAGCTGGCGCAAATCACCGACCGCAAGGTGCCGCGCGAGATTCTCTTCCTCGATCCCGACGAAGCGGCGGAAAGGCTGAAAGCGGGCGAATAAGTCAGCGCAGTTTGCGAGAAGCCGATGACGATTTACTCGATGAGGTTCTTTTGGAAGCCTGGGGAGGAAGGGCCGTCGCGCGCTGGCCCCATGAATCTTCAGGCGACAAACGAAAGCGATGCACTCCTAGAAGCTCGGCGTGTTTGGGAAGGTCAACCCTTTATCCACGGTCCGAAGGGTTATCGAATTTACGACAATGCCACCGGCGACCTTGTGTATGAACACGAAAGGGCAAACTGATACGGCGACCGCCTGTAAAATGAGGCAGTAAAGGCTAAAGTGTCGCGTACTTCGTTGAGGGAATGCGACAATGGACATGGCAAAGCGCGACCGTTTCTGGCGTGGCGAAATTGAAACCCGTGAACATGCCGCTAAGATCGTTAGGTATTGCGCCATAGGCTTTATGATATTTGGTGGACTGGCGTGTGTTGCTGTGGCCCGTCCGCCCTACGATATCTACAAGCTCTCGGGGCCGCTGCTCATCTTCATTCCGGCGCTTATTCTATTTCGCACGAAGTCCCTTGCTGCTGCGCGAGTCTTGTTCGCGATCTCAGCCTTGGGATTGGCAATGGGCGTCGTTACAGCAGTCTATATGGCGATATCAGGGTCGGGACTAGAAGACCTTATCATCTCAACGCTAATGTTGATTTGGCTGGTGCCGTTGTTCGCCGCGATGCGAGCCTGCAAGGCGGCTAAATATCTGCGAGGTCCGCAAAGCGATACAACCATAACAGAAAAGAACAGCGGGCCATGGCACCGCTACTTCCACTTTTGTATTTCCAAAATTGTAATCGCAACAAACTGGTTTCGGCAGCTTCCACTTTCGACGGTTCTTATTACTGCCATCACCATCGCAGTGATGTGCTTCTTTCTCATCCACAACTACCTGCCCCGTGTCGGGCTCATCTGGAACATTATGCACGGTGAGATTTTTCTTCAACCAGAATGCCCGCCATATGATTTGATCAGTCCAGATGGTACAGCAGCAGCGCCACCAACAGGCTGCGGCTCAACGCTCCCGTACCGATGGATTCTTATAGCAGTCGCCGCGTTCGTGGCATTGTGGGCTATCATTCGGCGCCCAAAAGCAAGCTAAAGCGCTGCCGCACTACCTTTTCACTTCGAGCTGCCGTTGATGTACTTCGTCAGATCGTAAGCCTTGAAATCGTGCTGTGCGAAACCGCGCAGCTCCGTGCGGTCTCTCGCGTCGGCCCACGTGCCTCGCCGCGCTTTGGTATGGTCATAAATAGGAATATATACACTATTGATTATCGATAAATACGTATTGTATATCGATATCGATGCATTGTTCCTCGATATGAATGGAGGCTTGGATGGGCGGGAAAGGTCGGCAGGTCGCGTTCGGCGTCGTGGTGGCGGCGGCGCTTATCGGCGGCGCTTATAACGGATCACAGGACGACATAAGGATCGGTGAGGCGCGGCACGTCGCGGCCGCTTTCGTCCGTATGCCGATCGTTTTGCTCACCGCCAGCGTTCGGCTGGTAGCCCTGGCCGACGCCGGCCGCGACGTGGCGATGCACCAGTTGGGCGAGGCCTTCGTCGCGCTCGCCGCGCAACCGAAACAACACTAAGGAGGAAAAGATGGCCGTGAGCAATACGAGCTGGCTGCCCAAAGCCCTGCGCTGGATGTTCACGATCTTCGTCGTGATCACGGCGCTCGGCGCCATTGCCGTCGCGATTGTGATGGTGATCGACCCCAAATTGCCGTCGAACATCCATTTCGGCCCGACCAAGGTGTTTATCCAGCACACGCCCGCCATCGTCGCCATAGCGCCGGAGAACGGCGATCTCAAACTCGACCTGACGGCCTTTCGCGGCACCGTCCACATGAGCATGGATCACGGTGGCGGCTTCATCGAACTTTTGAAGCATGACGGCTTGCCGCTGGTGCTGCTCAACATCCTGTTCTTGACCGCGCTGTTCGAACTCCTGCGGCGCCTGTTCCGCAACGTCGGGCGCGGCGAAAGCTTCACACCCCATACGTTGCGCCTGGTGCAGATCCTCGGCTTCGGGCTGCTCGTCTTCTCGCTGGTCGCCTCGGCGGGCGAAGGCTGGTTCAACGGCGCGGTGCAGAGCTATCTGGCGCAGCACACCGCCATCACCATCTCCGGCGTGGCCTTGCATGTGCCGCCGTCCGAGACGATGCACTTTTCCAGCGGCAACTTTCCGTTCGGAACCCCGCTGTTCTTTTCCGGGCTGCTGGTGCTGGCGCTGTCCGAGGTGTTCCGCCAAGGGCTGATGCTGAAGCGCGAGAACGATCTGACGGTGTGAACCGCGATGGCGATCAAGCTCAATCTCGACCGCGTGATGCTGGAGCGCAAGATCAGCCTGACCGAGCTGGCCGAACGCATCGGCATCACGCTGGCGAACCTGTCGATCCTCAAGACCAACAAGGCGCGCGCCATCCGCTTCTCGACGCTCGACGCGCTCTGCCGCGAGCTCAAATGCCAGCCGGGCGAACTGCTCGAACACGTGCCGGGCGAAGCGGAGGGCGAAGACGGCGGCGACGTGTGAGGCGGGCGGTAGGCAGCCCGATCATACCGTAATATTATCTTGATCTATGGTTCGTAGTACTATATATCATGGTGCTAGGAAACCGATATGAGGATTTTCAAGACCAGGTGGTTTGCGCGATACGCGCGGCGCGAAAAGATCGCCGATGCGAGCCTCTTGGAAGCAGTCTCGCGAGCCGGGCGCGGACTGGTGGATGCCGACCTGGGCGGCAGCGTTATCAAACAGCGTGTGACGCGGGCAGGGCAAGGCCGATCCGGCGGTTATCGGGTGTTGATCGCGTTCCGAGCGGCACACCGGGCGGTGTTCATGCTCGGTTTCGCCAAGAACGAACGGGACAACATCACGGCGGACGAACTGGAGTCACTCAAACGGGCTGCCGCACTATGGTTAGCGGCTGATCCGGTGAAGATTGGCCGAGCCATTCATGAAGGAATTTTGATGGAGGTGAATCCATGAAAACTAAGGCCAAGAAACGCACTCCGGTGACCGAAGCCATTTTGGAGATGGCAAGCGACATGCACGGCATCGGCATTATGAACGATGCCGATTACAACAAGATCACGATGCGGCACCTCGGCAAGACGCCGATTGCGCCGCGCCGGCCGTTGGCGCCGCAGGATATTCGCGCGCTTCGCGAGCGGGCACGGATGAGCCAAGCCGTTTTTGCGCGCCATCTCAACGTGACGACCGGCTATGTGTCGCAACTGGAGCGCGGCGCCAAACGCCCCACCGGCGCGGCACTTGCGCTGCTCGACGTCATCCGGCGAAAAGGGATCGAGGCGATTTTGTGATCTCGCAAAAAGAAGCCCTGTCTGCACGTACCCAAAAGGACACTAATTGACAGCTAACCTCCAGGCTCTAGTCTCATTGCCCGAATCAGGAGCCCGCGATGAAAGACCCACGCGACGTCTACATGAACACGCTGGTGCCGATGGTGGTCGAGCAGACCGCCCGCGGCGAGCGCGCCTTCGACATCTATTCGCGCCTCTTGAAGGAGCGCATCATCTTCGTCACCGGGCCGGTGGAGGATTACGGCGCCAGCCTGATCACCGCGCAGCTGCTCTTCTTGGAGGCCGAGAACCCCAAGAAAGAAATCTCGATGTACATCAACTCGCCGGGCGGCATCGTCTCCTCCGGCATGGCGATCTACGACACCATGCAGTACATCCGCCCCGCCATTCAGACGCTGTGCGTCGGCCAGGCGGCTTCCGCAGCGTCACTCTTGCTGTGCGCCGGCGCGAAAGGACAGCGCTACTGCCTGCCCAATTCGCGGATTCTCGTTCACCAACCCTCGGCGTCCTATTATGGGCAAGCCGCCGACATCGCCCGCCACGCCCAGGAAATCCTTAAGCTTAAGCGGCGTTTGAACGAGATTTACGCCTATCACACCGGCCAACCGGTGGAGGTCATTGAAAAAGCGCTCGACCGCGATACCTATATGACGGCTGAAGAGGCCAAAGCCTTTGGTTTGGTCGATTCCGTGTTGTCGCACCGGCCGGAACCGAGCGAAATCGGCTGATTGCGGGAAATCCGCGGCCTTTTTCAGCGGTTTGGCCGGATTAAACAAATCTTGATCCGGCCTGCGCTAACGTGGTCGAATAAGTCCGGCGACAAGCCGGTTCGGGTTGGCGCGGGTCATGCAAGGCGAAGGGCGGGAAACCACCTGGCGTGCTTGCAGGTTTTTAAGGGCGGGCTTCGGCCCGGGAGAGCCGATGAGTAAGACGAGCGGCGGCGAGTCCAAGAACACGCTTTACTGTTCGTTCTGCGGAAAGAGCCAGCACGAGGTTCGCAAGCTGATTGCGGGCCCGACGGTGTTCATCTGCGACGAATGCGTCGAGCTGTGCATGGAGATCATCCGCGAGGAGAACAAGACCTCCTTCATGAAGAGCCGCGAGGGCGTGCCGAGCCCGGCGGAGATCTTCAAGGTGCTCGACGATTACGTGGTCGGCCAGAGCCACGCCAAGCGCGTGCTCTCCGTCGCCGTCCACAACCACTACAAGCGCATCAACGCCACCACCAAGAATTCCGACGTCGAACTGGCGAAGTCGAACATTTTGCTGATCGGCCCCACCGGCTGCGGCAAGACGCTGCTCGCCCAGACCCTGGCGCGCATCCTCGACGTGCCCTTCACCATGGCCGACGCCACCACGCTGACCGAAGCGGGCTATGTCGGCGAGGACGTCGAGAACATCATCCTCAAGCTGCTGCAGAACGCCGACTACAATGTCGAGCGGGCGCAGCGCGGCATCGTCTACATCGACGAGGTCGACAAGATCAGCCGCAAATCCGACAACCCCTCGATCACCCGCGACGTGTCGGGCGAGGGCGTGCAGCAGGCCCTGCTCAAGATCATGGAAGGCACCGTGGCTTCGGTGCCGCCGCAAGGCGGGCGCAAGCATCCGCAGCAGGAATTCCTGCAGGTGGACACCACCAACATCCTGTTCATCTGCGGCGGCGCCTTTGCCGGCTTGGAGAAGATCATCTCCCAGCGCACCCACGGTTCCTCGATGGGCTTCGGCGCCGCGGTGCGCGCGCCAGACGAACGCGCCACCGGCGAAGTGCTGAAGGAAGTCGAGCCGGAAGATCTGCTCAAGTTCGGCCTGATCCCGGAATTCATCGGCCGTCTGCCGGTGCTGGCGACGCTCGGCGATCTGTCAGAGCCGGCGCTGATCGAAATCCTGACCCGCCCCAAGAACGCGCTCGCCAAGCAGTATCAGCGCATGCTGGAAATGGAAGGCGTCAAGCTCCGCTTCCAGGAAGAGGCGCTGCACGCCATCGCCAAGCGGGCGATCGCGCGCAAGACCGGCGCGCGCGGCCTGCGCTCGATTATGGAAGGCATTTTGCTCGACACCATGTACGAGCTGCCGACCATGAACGGGGTGCAGGAAGTGGTGATCACCGCCGACGTGGTCGACGGCCGCGCCCGCCCGCTATACACCTACTCCGACAAGGGCCAAGCGCAGAGCGCTTCTTAGCCCTCCATTATGTGGCTTTCGCGACGCGCCCTAGGGTTAAACAATCCCTAGGGGTTTTCCCGCCTTGAAACAGCCGCCCTTGCGCCCCACTTTAACAACTCAGGAGTCGGCCCATTTGGGCGACGCGTGAGGTTCCGTAAGCCCATCTTGGGGTATGGTGCCTATATAGAGCCGGACCCCGGCCTGGAGAACATAATGTCCGATCAAAACCCCGTCATCCTGCCCAAGGGCGAGCCGCAGGGCCTCGTGGCGCCGGTCTTGCCGCTGCGCGACATCGTGGTGTTTCCCTACATGATCGTGCCGCTGTTCGTCGGCCGCGAGAAGTCGGTGCGGGCGCTGGACGAGGTGATGAACGAGGAGAAGCAAATCCTGCTTCTGACGCAGAAGAACGCCGCCGACGACGATCCCACCCCCGACGGCCTGCACCGCATCGGCACGCTGGCGACCGTGTTGCAGCTCCTGAAGCTGCCCGACCAGACGGTGCGCGTGCTGGTGGAAGGCAAGGGCCGCGCCCGCGTCACCGGTTTCGTGCCGCGCGCGGACTTCTTCCAGGCGACCATCGAGCGCATTCCCGACAGCGTCGGCGAAGGGCGCGAGACCGAGGCGCTGGTGCGCACCGTCAAGACCAATTTCGAGCAGTACATCAAGCTCAACAAGAAGGTGCCGCCCGAGACGCTGGCTTCGGTGGCGCAGATCGAGGACGCGGCCAAACTCGCCGACACGGTGGCTTCGCATCTGTCGGTCAAGATCACCGACCGGCAGGCGTTGCTCGAAACCTTCTCGACCGCCGAGAGGCTGGAGAAAGTGCTGTCGCTGATCGAAGGCGAGATCGGCGTGCTCCAGGTCGAGCGCAAGATCAAGAGCCGCGTCAAGCGCCAGATGGAGAAGACGCAACGCGAGTACTACCTCAACGAACAACTCAAGGCGATCCAGAAGGAGCTGGGCGAAGGCGAGGAAGGCCGCGACGAGCTCAACGAGCTCGAAGAGCGCATCCGCAAGACCAAGCTGTCGAAAGAAGCGCGCGAGAAGGCGCAGGGCGAAGTGCGCAAGCTACGCCAGATGTCGCCGATGTCGGCCGAAGCCACGGTGGTGCGCAACTATCTCGACTGGATGCTGTCGCTGCCCTGGGGCAAGAAGTCGAAGATCAAGCGCGACATCGCGCTGGCCGAGCACATCCTCAACGAGGACCATTTCGGCCTCGACAAGGTGAAGGAGCGCATCCTCGAATACCTGGCGGTGCAGCTGCGCGCCGGCAAGATGAAAGGCCCGATCCTCTGCCTGGTCGGCCCGCCCGGCGTCGGCAAGACCTCGCTCGGCAAGTCGATCGCGCGCGCCACGGGGCGCGAATTCGTGCGCATGTCGCTGGGCGGGGTGCGCGACGAAGCGGAAATCCGCGGCCACCGGCGCACCTATATCGGCTCGATGCCCGGCAAGATCATCCAGTCGATGAAGAAGGCCAAGACCGCCAATCCGCTGTTCCTGCTCGACGAGGTGGACAAGCTCGGCGCCGATTGGCGCGGCGATCCCTCTTCGGCGCTGCTCGAAGTGCTCGATCCGGAGCAGAACCACGCCTTCAACGACCATTACCTCGAGGTCGATTTCGACCTCTCGGACGTGATGTTCATCACCACGGCCAACACGCTGCACATGCCGCAGCCGCTGATGGACCGCATGGAGATCATCCGCATCCCCGGCTACACCGAGGACGAGAAGGTCGAGATCGCCAAGCGTCATCTGATCCCCAAGCAGATGAAGGCGCACGGCCTGAAGAACGAGGAATGGTCCATCAGCGACGACGGATTGCTGGCGCTCATCCGCTATCACACCCGCGAGGCGGGGGTGCGCAACCTGGAGCGCGAGCTCGCCAATCTGGCGCGCAAGGCGGTGAAGGACATCGTCTCGGGCAAGACCAAATCGGTTACCGTGACCGAAGCCAATGTCGATACCTTCGCCGGGGTGCGCAAATTCCGCTACGGCGAGGTGGAAGGCGAGGATCAGGTGGGCGTGGTCACCGGTCTGGCCTGGACCGAGACCGGCGGCGAGACGCTGCAGATCGAATCCGTCATGCTGCCCGGCAAGGGCCGCATGCAGACCACCGGCAAGCTCGGCGAGGTGATGAAGGAGTCGATCGACGCGGCGCGTTCCTATGTGCGCTCCAAGGCGACCACCTTCGGCATCAAGCCGCCGCTGTTCGACCAGCGCGACATTCACGTCCACGTGCCCGAGGGCGCCACGCCCAAGGACGGCCCATCGGCCGGCGTGGCGATGGCGACCTCGATCATCTCGACGCTGACAGGCATCCCGGTGCGCCGCGACGTGGCGATGACCGGCGAGGTGACGCTGCGCGGGCGCGTGCTGCCCATCGGCGGCCTTAAGGAGAAGCTACTGGCGGCGTTGCGCGCCGGCATCCACACCGTCGTCATCCCGCAGGAGAACGAGAAGGACTTGGCCGAAATCCCCGACAATGTGAAGACCGGCCTGAAGCTCGTGCCGGTGTCTCAGGTCGGCGAAGTCCTCAAAGTCGCACTGACGCGCCAGCCCGAGCCGATCGAGTGGATCGAGCCGGAAATCCTGCCGCAGCAGCCACTGGCCGGCGACGATTCGGACGCGGTCGTCACCCATTGACGCAGCCTTGCCGGAGCCGTGTCCCCAGAAAATCGGTAAAAAATGGCTGATTCCGGGCTTTTCGACCCCCGGAATCGGCCTTTTTACCGGCTCTTTGCCTTGCCGCAAGCGGGGAGAAGGACCTAGATTCGCCGCCGTCGTCCCGGCGATTCAACGAAAAGGAGCCGTCCCAGTGAACAAGAACGATCTGATCCAGAGACTTTCGGACCACACCGGCCTTGCCAAGACCGACGCGGCCAAGGCGGTGGACGGCGTGTTCGAGCTGATCGCCTCCGCGCTCAAGGCTGGCGACGAAGTACGGCTGACCGGCTTCGGCGTCTTTGTGGTCGCCACACGCGCCGGTGGCAAAGGCCGCAACCCGCAGACCGGCGAAGAGATCACCATCAAGCCCTCTAAGCTGCCCCGCTTCCGCGCCGGCAAGCAGTTGAAAGACTCTCTGAACTGAGCCGCCGTCTCACGCGGGTTAGGGCAGCCTGTGGACGAGCAGCAGCGTTGTTTCCTTTCAAACCGCTTTGCTGAAGTTGTCGCGCGCCAACCGCGAATGACGCAGCTGCGCGCCGTGCTCTTGGCGCAAGGTGGGGAAGATATCGTCGCGCGCTACGAACCCGACCTAGAAACCTTGTTGGCTCGAGGGCGGTTGATGACCAGCCCTGTGACTTATCGGCCTATGGAAGAATCGTCGTGCCACGGAAACGTCTCCAGGCTGTGGCTCGACAAAGCACTAGGCATTACCGCAATCGCCACAGGCTACGGCCTGAGCGATGACGCTTTATGGCGGCAACACAGTTGGGCCGTTCTGGAAGACGGCCTCCTCGAAACGACGAAGATGCGCGTGCTGTACTTCGGTGTCGCGCTAGAGGGAGTAGAAGCAGATCGATTTGCCAAGACGAACGCGACGGTTGCATAGCGATACTGCCTAGCGCCGCCAGGGCGCCAACACGCTATAGACCGGCACCGCTGTCGCCGACGCGCGCCTGACGCTCACAAAGTCGCGGGCGCGCAGCCGCCGCAGCGCGGCTTGGACGGAGGATTTCGACAAGCCCGTCTCGACGGCCAGCGTCGAAAGGCTGACGGCCAGCTTGCGCCCAGGCCCGCCACTGTCGTGCCACAGCTTCACATAGACGATGAAGGCGACGAGCGAACGGTCGTGCCCGACGAGATCGGGCAGCAGCGTTTCGATAATGTAGTCGTCGAGGGCTGCTTTGCCGGCCATCACTATAGTAGGCACCGGGATCCTTGTTTGCGCAAGCGCACGCCGTTAGGCGTTTCGGCCATAGGAGGCCGTCATGATCACCCATCTCAAATTCATGAGCATTCCGGTTGCCGACCAGGAGCGGGCGCTCGCGTTCTACACCGAGAAGCTCGGCTTCAAGGTCGCCACCAACCAGCAGATGGGGCCGGGCCGGCGCTGGATCGAACTGCGCCTCGGCAAGGCCGAGACCCGCCTGGTGCTGTTCACCATGGAGGGCGAGGAAGGCCGCATCGGCACGCGCATGAACTGCTCGCTCGCCTGCGACGACGTCGAAGCGACCTACCGCCAGCTCACCGAACGCGGCGTCGAATTCGAGGCGCCACCGACCAAGCAGCCCTGGGGCACCTACGCGATCATGAAGGACAGCGAAGGCAACAGCTTCGTGCTGGGCTCGGACTGACAGCATTGCCGTCGGCCTGCTATAAACCGCCCCCAGGGCGGTTAGCTCAGCGGTAGAGCACCTCGTTTACACCGAGGGGGCCGGGGGTTCGAAACCCTCACCGCCCACCAGTCTTCGTTGCGCGGCAACGAAGACTGCCGCGTCGAAAGCTAATTCGCGCTCGCCTGTTTTTCCTTCGCGATCACGCCGAGGAGGTAGGCGCGTACGTCGGTGTCGGGCGGGAAGGGCACGCCTTTTCCCGGACCGGGCGTCTTCAACGCGTCGAGCGTGTAATCCATGCGCGCGTCGTAGGTGCGGTCGAGCTGGTTGCGCAGATTCTGTTCGGCGAAATACCAGGCCTGCTTTAGCGGCCCGTCCTTGCAGCTCGCCAACTCCGCGGGATCGGAAGCGCCCCAGCGCCGCTCGGCGCATTGATAGGGATCGAACGACATGGCGAACAGCCGCCGGCGCGCTTCTTCGTAGCGCAGCGTCAACGGGCTGCCGTCGCTTTTGGTATAGGTCACGCTGCAATTGGCCGTGGACGCGTCGTAGACGGTCAGCATGTCACCGGCGATGTCGTCGCCGAAATAATAGAGGTGGCGGATGCCGTCATTGTCTTTCTGCATCCGGACGAAGCGCTCGGCGATGTCGCGCAGCGCCTTGAAGGCGGTCTTCAGCCGCGCATCGCGCGAGGGCGTCGAATACATCTCCCAGTCGCCGTAGGTGCCGTAGATGTTTTCGGGCAGCCGCTCGGGCTCCGGCCTTCTCGCCATCCCCGCCGCCAGCGCCAGATCGACCGCCTGGGCGCGATAATGCAGGTCGTAGCAGATGGAGTTCGCCATCTCGCGCACTTCCTTCAGCGGATCGAACATCAATTGCCCGCCGGCCATCGCCGCGCGTACATAGTCGTAGTAATCCATCGTCTCGCCGTTCAGCGTGAAAGTGCCTTTGTCCCAGCCGGCGTCGGGCGGGCGCGGGCCGTTGCCGTAATATTGCACCAGCGAGAAATCGGGGATGTCCTTGTTGGGTGCGAGCGCGATGTGGCCGCCGGACAACGTTCCGTCGGGCCGGCGCTTGGCGCCGACCAGCCAAAGCGGCCGCCAATTCTTGAAGCCGGCGCCCACCGCCGGCTTCTCGCGCGCGAAACGCAGATCGTAAAACATTTGTGTCAGCGAATAGTCCGTATGCGCATCGAAGAAGTGGATGCGTCCGTCCGGATCGACGCGGAAGACGATCGCCAGATGGCCCGCCGGGTCGTAGATCACCGTTCCGGCGCGGATCGATTGAGGATCGATGGAAGGCGAATAGAAATCCGGCGGCGGCGAATCGCGTTCGGGGTGGATGCGGTAGGTCGCCGAATTCACCGTCGCGAGGATCTGGTCGATGATGGCGTAGCCGGTCATCACTCCGCCCGGCACGTCGACGCGTCTCACCACCCGGTTGCCCTCATGGGTGTAGCGCAGATCACCGCGGTCGTCGGGGCGCACCGGAGCGACCTGAGCGACGTAGGAAAAGGGCAAGCCGCGCTTCCAGGCATAGTAAAAGCGCAGGACATAAGGCAGGTGCGAGCAGTCCGAAACGAAGCGGTGGTTCGGCAGGTCGCTGTCGCGGAACGGATTGGCGGGACCGTGCAAACAGGCATCGAGCGTGTTGCAGCTGGATTCGCCGATGGCTTGGATGAAGGCGCGATAGTCGCGCTCGTCGTCCTGCGACCAATGGTCATAACGCACGACGTAGATGAGCGAGGATGGCCCCGCCGGAGCGGCACGCTCTGGCGCGGCAACGCCGAACGCCACGAACGCCGCCAGCAAAACCAGCTTTGCCGCGCGTTTCAGCATGACGGGACGGTACCCGCTGGGGCGCGAGGGTCAAGCGCTTACGCGGCTCTGTGGATAAGTTGTGGGCAAAAAGTGTGGACAAACGGCAACGGTTGGGCGCGCGATCCAATTTCCCAACCTCTGTCATAAGAGCTTCATAAATCTTTCACTTCGCTGTTGCCGCACCCTGGAATCCATCCCCCGGGCAAAAAGGACTGCCGGGCGGCGTTCGCGCGAAGCGGGGGCGTGTGGCTTCGAATACGGTCCTTTCCCTTAACTATGAAGCGAGGGTCACATGAAGGGGAAGTCAGCTTTGATGTCCGGCGTTGCCGCGGTCGCGTTGGTCGCGTTCGCGCAAGCCGGCTACGCTCAGAAGAGCGGTTCCGACTCGATGTCCAATTCCACTCCGGCGCCGATGGCGCAGCCGGCGCCAACCGGTCCGACTACGCAAGAGCTCGCCGCGCGCATCGATGCGCTCGAGGCGGAACTGCAGCAGTCGGAGGTCCGCGAGGCGGCCGATCACGACGCGATCGCCGGCTGGCAGCCGTCGAGCGGCTGGTGGGACAACACCTCGATCAGCGGCCGCATGTACTGGGATTTGTCGGACATCACCAACAAGAACAACGGCGTGGCCAATACCAACAACGGCACGCATTTCGACATTAAGCGCTTCTACATCGGCGTCGACCACAAGTTCGACGACGTATGGTCGGCAAACATCACGACCGACTTCACCTATGACAGCACGGTGGGCGCCACCCAGGTCTTCATCAAGAAGGCCTATCTGCAAGGCAAGTTCGACGACGCACTGATCATGCGCATCGGTTCTGCCGACATGCCGTGGATTCCCTTCGACGAAGGCGTGTACGGCTACCGCTATATCGAAAACACGCTGGTCGACCGCGTCAAATACGGCACCTCGGCCGACTGGGGCGTGCACCTGTTGGGTTCCTACGGTGACGATCTCAAGTTCGAATACGCGTTCTCAGCGGTCAACGGCGCCGGCTACAAGAAACCGGGTATGGGCCTCGGCACCAACCGTTCGGAGGGCATGGACTACGAAGGCCGCGTCGACGTGAAGTATATGGGCTTCGTCGCGGCGGTCGGCGGTTATTCGGGCAAGCTCGGCAACGACCATGGCCCGGGCACGACGTTCCACACCGCGCAGCGCTTCGACGCGTTGCTCGGCTATGTCGGCAACGGCTTCCACGCCGGCGTCGAGTATTTCTCCGACACCAACTACGACACGGTCACCAACTCGAAGTCGGACAGCGGCGACGGCTGGGAAGGCTTTGCGTCGTACCAGTTCTTGCCGGAATGGGCGGTGTTCGGTCGTTACGACGTTGTGAAGCCGCAGAAGGGCGTTCTCTTCCAGCCGCACTTCACCAACAACTACGAAAACGTCGGCATCGAATGGACGCCGACCAAGATCGTCAGTTTCTCGTTCGTCTACAAGCATGACGGCGGCCATGACGGCAGCTTTGCCGACCAAAACGGCACGATCGGCGGCACCAGCACCAGCACCAGCGGCGCCTACAACGAATTTGGCGTCTTTGGCCAGTTGCAGTGGTAACAGCTTACGGCATCCCCAGACCGGCGCGCCTCGGCGCGCCGGCGCTGGTCCTTCACACTCTCGAATTCCACGTCGACAAGCCCCTGTCCGTACGCGGACGCAACGCAGAGAGAGGAAAATCATGAAGCAGGGATTGAAATTCGGACTCGGCGCTCTCGCCGGTCTGGTATCCGCCGCCGCGCTTTCCTTTGGCGCGATGGCGGCCGGCGCCCTTAACGGCGCGGGCGGCACTGCGATCTATCCGGTGCTTTCCGTCTGGGCGCAGAACTATCAGCAGAAGACCGGCATTGCCGTGAACTATCAGGCCATCGGTTCGGGCGGCGGCATTGCCCAGATCTCCGCCAAGACCGTTGATTTCGGCAATTCCGACAAGCCGCTGGAGCACGCCGATCTTGCCTCCAAGGGCCTCGTCCAGTTCCCCGAAGTGATCATCACCATCGTGCCCGTCATCCATCTGCCCGGCATCAAGGCAGGCGAGCTGGTGATCGACGGTCCGACGCTTGCCGACATCTATCTGGGCAAGATCAAGAAGTGGAACGATCCTGAACTCAAGAAGCTCAACCCGCACGCGCCGCTGCCGAACATGTCGATCCTCGTGGCGCACCGCGCGGACGGCTCGGGCACGACCTTCAACTTCACCAACTATCTCAGCAAGGTCAGCCCCGAGTGGAAGTCCACGGTCGGTTCCGACACCTCCGTCAATTGGCCGGTGGGCGTCGGCGGCAAGGGCAACGCGGGCGTTGCGGCCGCGGTGGCGCAGACGGTCGGTTCGATCGGCTACGTCGAATATGCCTATGCCATGCAGAACAAGCTGACCTACATGGACATGATCAACTTGGAAGGCAAGCGCGTCTCCCCGACCATGGCGGCGTTCCAAGCGGCTGCCGCTCATGCCGACTTCTCCAAGGTGCAAGACTTCTATCTCATCCTCACCAACCAGCCGGGCGACACCAGCTGGCCGATCGTGGCGGCGACCTACATGCTGCTGCGTCCCGACTACGGCCCGGAGAAGAACAAGGAAGTCCTCAAGTTCCTCGACTACGGCCTGACCGAAGGCGCGGCCGACTCCGAGAAGCTCGACTACATCCCCTTCCCCGACGTCGTCGTGAAGCAGATCGAAGCGTCGTGGAAGACGACCCTCAACGTTACCCTGCCGTAAGCGACCCTCGCATTACGGCGTTAACGAACGTCCGGCGGGACATCCCGCCGGACGTTTGCTTTTTGTGGCAGCGACGCATGGCTGCGATGCATTATCGGCAAATCGTTTCATCGGTTATTATCTTGAGCGTTATTATAAGCTAGCTTATATTATCGGATGTGTGATAATGAAGCTCGGCAGAGAATCTATGCAAGCCATTGATAATGATCTGTTTTATGCCATGCATGACGTTGCACGCCTGTTGCGGACCCGGTTCGACCAGCGCGCGCGCAGTTTCGGCATGACAAGAGCGCAGGCCCTGATTCTGTCACGTTTACAGCGTCAACCTGGCCTGTCGCAAAACGAGATGGCGGCGATCTGCGAGGTTGAGCCGATCACCGTCGCCCGGCTCGTAGACCGCCTGGAAGCCGCCGGCATGGTCAAACGCTGCGCCGACCCCAACGACCGCCGCATCCGCCGGCTCAAGCTCCTGCCCGCAGCGGAGCCCGTCTTGAAGTGGATCGGCGAGTACAAACTAGAAGTCTACAACGAGCTCGCTCATGGCATTCCCGCTGCGGATTGGGCGACCGCCGAAAAAGTCCTGTTGCAGATCAAACAAAAATTGACGGCGGAGGCCTCGCGGCCGGTTGCCTCGATGGGAGAGTAAGCATGTCCGTGGCGCCGAGCCCGATGACCGCCGTAACCTATGAAGGGCCGTTCCGGGAACGTCTCAGCGACTGGCTGGGGCAGTTGTGGGCCGACAAGGCGCGTCTGCGGCGCCTCGCCATGTTGGGCGGCGTCGCCCTGGTCGGCGCCGTGGCCCTGGTGCTGTGGCTCATGAGCGGACGCTATGTCTCGACCGACGACTCCTATGTCCATGCCGCCAAGCTGATGGTGACGACCGACGTCTCGGGCCTGATCGAGAGCGTGGACGTGCACGAGGGCGAGCACGTCAAGGCCGGCCAGGTGCTGTTCACCCTCGATCCCAAGCCGTTCCAGATCGCGCTCGACAACGCCAAGGCCGACTTGGCGCAAAGCATCCTCGACAACCAGTCGCTGAAGGACGATTACAAGAGCCTGGTCGGCCAGGTGAACGCGCAGGCCGCGACGGTCCATCTCGACCAGATCACCTATGACCGCTATGCCGCGCTGGCGAGGTCCAATGCGATCTCGGCGATCCAGGTCGATCAGGCGCGCAGCGCGCTGCAGACCGCCCAGGCGACGCTGATCTCACTGCAGCAGAACGCACAGACCACGCTGGCCAAGCTGGGCGGCAATCCCAATCTGCCGGCCGAACGCTCTCCCGAATATCTGAAGGCCAAGGCCGAGGTCGACGAGGACGAGCGCCAGCTGAACCATTCCGTGGTGCGCGCGCCGTTCGAGGGCGACGTCACCGAAGTCGATTCGCTGCAGCCGGGCACGCTGGTGATTTCGGCGCTGTCGGCCTTCACCACCACCAGCGCCGTCGGGCTGGTCTCGACCAGCGACGTCTGGGTCGAAGGCAACATGAAAGAGACCGATCTCACCCATGTCCGCGTCGGCGACCCGGTGGACGTGACGGTCGACACCTATCCCGGCCGCTCCTGGCACGGCCATGTCGACGCCGTCGACGCGGCCAGCGACGCGGTGTTCTCGGCCTTGCCGAGCGAGAACGGCAGCGGTAACTGGGTCAAGGTGGTGCAGCGCATCCCGGTGCGCGTCAAGCTCGACATCAAGCCGGGCGATCCGCCGCTGCGCGCCGGCATGAGCGCCATCATCACCGTCGATACCGGCCATCGCCGCTGGTACCGCATGCTGTTCGACGGCCGCTGACGGACCGCCCATGCCGCCCAAGGACAAGCACAGAGTTCCACACGGCGCGGAGCACTACACCAACAAGTTTGAGCTTGCGGTGGTAGTGGTCTGCTCGATGGCGGGCGTCTTGATGCAGGCGCTCGACACCACCATCGCCAATGTCGCGCTGCCCTACATGCAGGGCAGCATGTCGGCCTCGCGCGAACAGATCACCTGGGTGCTGACGTCCTACATCGTGGCCGCGGCGGTGTGTACCGCACCGGTCGGCTGGCTGGCGGCGCGCTTCGGCAAGAAGCATTTCCTGATCTTGTCGCTGGTGGGCTTCACCATCACCTCGGTGATGTGCGGCTTTGCCCAGACGCTGGACCAGATGGTGGTCTTCCGCCTCTTGCAAGGCGCCTTTGGCGCGGCACTGTCGCCCTTGTCGCAGTCGGTGATGCTCGACCTTTATCCGCTGGAGAAGCGCGGCCAGGTGATGGCGATCTTTGGCATGGGCATCATGTTGGGGCCGATTCTGGGGCCGACGCTCGGCGGATATCTGACCGACGCCTACGACTGGCGCTGGGTGTTCTTCGTCAACGTTCCGTTCGGTATCGCCGCGTCGGTGGGGCTTTGGCTGTTCTTCAAGGACAACACGCGCAACCGCGAACTCCAGTTCGATTGGCTGGGTTTTGCGATCCTGGGCATGGGCGTGGGCGCGTTGCAGCTGATGCTCGACCGCGGCACCACCAAGGACTGGTTCTCCTCGGACGAGATCATGATTTACGCCGTGCTGGCGGGATTGGGCTTCTATCTCTTCATCGTCCACATGCTGACCTCCAAGAACACTTTCATTCCCCGGCAGGTCTTCTTCGACCGCAATCTGGTCTCGGGTCTGTTCCTGATGTTCGAAGTGGCCGCGGTGCTGCTCGCCTCCACCGCGCTGATGCCGCCTTATCTGCAGACGCTGGGCGGGCGCACGGTGACCGAGACCGGCCTTTTGCTCGGCCCGCGCGGGCTGGGCACCATGGTGGCGATGATGATCGTCGGGCGGGTGGCCAACAAGGTCGATTCGCGGCTCTTGATGTCCGGCGGCACGGCCATCCTGGCCTGGTCGCTGTGGCAGATGTCGCGCTGGACGCCCGACGTCGCCACCTCTCAGCTTCTCACCACCACCATCGTGCAGGGCTTCGGCATGGGCATGGTGTTCGTACCGCTGCAGCTGGTGGCGTTCGCCACTCTGCCGGCGCGCCTGCGCACCGACGGCACCGCGTTGATGAACCTCATCCGCAACGTCGGCAGCGCCATCGGGGTGTCGATCATCACCACCATCGTATCCAACAGCGCGCAGATCCTGCACGCGCAGAACGCCGCCCACGCCTCGCCGTTCAACCGCGCGCTCGGAATCAACGGCCCGTCGCTGTACTATGACGTGCAGCTTCCCACCGGATTGCAGATGTTCGACGGCCTGATCCAGGCGCGGTCCGCCGTCGACGCCTATTCCAACGCGTTTCTCTTCATGTTCTACGCCACCTTGCCGGCATTCATTATCATCTGGATGTTGCGTCGGCCCAATCTGACGGGCGAAGTTCCCAAAGCGGTGGAGGTGGCGGCGGAATGAGCAAGACGGCGTTCATAGGATTGGGCGTGATGGGCTATCCGATGGCCGGTCATCTGGCGCGCGCCGGCCACGACGTAACGGTCTTCAACCGCACGCGCGAAAAGGCTTTGCGCTGGACCGGCGAACACAAAGGCCGGCTTGCCGGGACGCCGGCCGAAGCGGCCGCCGGCGCGGACATCGTCTTTGCCTGCGTCGGCCGCGATGCGGATTTGCGCGCCGTCACGCTGGGCGAGGGCGGCGCGTTCTCCGCCATGAAGCCGGGCGCGGTCTTCGTCGATCACACGACGGCCTCTGCCTCGATCGCCCGCGAGCTTGCGGCGACGGCGGCCGAGCGCGGCTTCGGCTTCGTCGATGCGCCGGTTTCCGGCGGCGAACAAGGCGCCAAGAACGGCCAACTGACCGTGATGTGCGGCGGCGGCGTCGCCGATTACGCAAAAGCCGAACCCGTCATCGCCGCTTACGCGAAGCACTGCCGCTTGATGGGACCGCCCGGCTCCGGCCAACTCACCAAGATGGTGAACCAGATCTGCCTCGCCGGCCTCGTCGAAGCCCTTTCGGAGGGCTTGTCTTTTGCGCGCGCGGCGGGACTCGATCCCTTCGCGGTGGTCGAGGTGATCTCCAAAGGCGCGGCGCAATCCTGGCAGATGGACAACCGTCACAAGACCATGCTGGAAGGCCGTTACGATCACGGCTTCGCGGTCGAGTGGATGCGCAAGGACCTGGCGATCTGTTTCGATGAGGCGGCGCGCAACGGTGCGGCGCTGCCGGTAACGAATTTGGTGGACGCATTCTATTCCCAAGTCGAAGCGATGGGGGGCAGGCGTTGGGATACCTCAAGCCTGTTCGCGCGGCTGGAGGTGCAACGAAAAGGCCAACCCTGATGGATGCCACCATGGACACCAAACGCCCCTATCATCACGGCGATCTGAAGAACGCTCTGCTCGAATCCGCGCGGGCGATTTTGGAAGAGGAAGGCCTGGCCGCGCTCAGCCTGCGCGCGGTGGCGCGACGCGCCGGCGTCAGCCATGCCGCGCCGTATCGCCACTTCCCCAATCACGAAGCGCTGCTGGTCGAGCTTTCCACCGAAGGCTTCGTCGAATTGCGCGCCGGGATCGCGGCGGCGCAGGTGAAAGGCGCGCAAGCCGACCGCGTCGCCGAGATCGGCGCGGCCTACATGCGCTTCGTGGCCAAGCGGCCGGCGCTGACGCGGCTGATGTTCGGCCCGCAGCTTCCCAACCGCGACAAGTTTCCGGCGCTGGGCGTGGCGGCCGACGCCATCGGCGCCGAGATCGGCCAGGCGCTCGGCGATTCGGCGTTGGGGTTGGCGGTGTGGGCGGCGGTGCACGGGCTGGCCATGCTGGTGCTGGAGAACGTGATCGACCTCGGCCAGCGCCGCTCTGGCCTCGACGTCTTGCCCTCGCGGGCGGAGATTTTGCTGCGCAGCCTGTTTTCGGTGAAACGCGAATAGGCGCGCGCGAGTTATAAATGATACTCAGTCTAACCATCTGGAGTTATTCGTCCTTACGCTGTTTTTCGCGACACGGGTCCTGTACGCTGCGCGGCACTTCGCGTTAGGTGCGTCATCGCCCTGGTCTCAAAGTTGAGGGGGTCATCATGCGGTTGCAACGCGTTCTGTTGGCTCTTCCGGCCATTCTTCTTCTCTCTGCTTGCGCGCAAAAGCCTGACGGCAAGGCCGACATCCAGAAGATGATCGCCGACCAGTCGGGCGGCGCCATTCAAGTCGTTTGGTATCAAAAGACCGGCGACGTCGATCTCACGGCCCCGAAAGAAGGGGATGAAGTCGACTACGCCGTGCAAATCGTCATCGTCGACGACGTGTTCTGGACCGGCCTGTCGAACGGCAAATGGGGCGGCAAGTTCTGTGCGAAAAAGACAGCCGGCTTGCCCAAGGACGCCGCCGGCGAGCCCGTGTCGCCGGGACCGGATTACGTGTCCGCGAGCAAGAACACCTACGTCCAGCTCACCGGTCATTTGACCTACGAATCGACGCCCACCGGCTTGCAGCCGATCTTCCCGCATTGCTGAAGCACCGCGCGTGGAGTTTTCTCTGCGCAGTTTGATTTTGGTGAGGTGGCGGCACAGTTGCGAAATGCTCGCAACGATAAGGCCGAGAACTAACTTTCGCGCAAATCATAAAAACACGAATATCGTTACAGCTTTCAGTAGAGATAGTATACTCACTCTCTCTTAAGGAGTGTGAAGCGTCATGACGACCATTCGTCTTGCAGCAGCGCTGAGCGCTGCAGTCATTGCGATATGGGCAAGTGGAGCACAGGCTCAAGAAGCCGCAGGCACTGTCGTTGACCATCCGCTGCCTTCACCAGGCCCTCAAGTTCCGATTGGACCTCTGACTCCGCTGCCCACCCCGACCCTAAGCACGCCGACCGTGCCCGTAACACCAAGAGTTCAAGTCGAGCCGCCGCCACCTGTCGAAGCTCCGGTCCCAGATGTCCACCCCGCACATTGCGACAAGGACAGTCCGAGCAGTCAGAAAATATGCTCCACAGACAGCGCCGGAATAGTGGAGTGCAGATGCCCAAACGATTAGGATGCTGACGGTTTCCGCGGGGCCGAGAGATTTCGCTTACCTGCGCAACAGCTTCGCCGCTTCGAGCGCGAAGTAGGTCAGGATGCCGCTCGCGCCGGCGCGCTTGAAGCCGAGCAGGCTCTCCAGGATCACGCGCTCGCGATCGAGAAAGCCGCGCTCGATCGCCGCCATCAGCATCGCGTACTCGCCCGACACTTGATAGACGAACGTCGGCATGCGGAATTCGTCCTTCACCCGTCGCACGATGTCGAGATAAGGCATGCCGGGCTTGACCATCACCATGTCGGCGCCTTCTGCGATGTCGAGCTCCACTTCGCGCAGCGCTTCGTCGCCGTTGGCCGGATCCATCTGATAGGTGCGCTTGTCGCCGACGAGCGCTTTCGCCGAGCCCACCGCGTCGCGGAACGGGCCGTAGAAGGCGCTCGCGTACTTCGCGGCATAGGCCATGATCAGCGTGTTCTTGCGGCCGGCTTTCTCCAGCGCCGCGCGGATGGCGCCGATGCGTCCGTCCATCATGTCCGAGGGCGCGATGATGTCGCAGCCGGCCTCGACCTGCACCAGCGCCTGGCGCACCAAGACCTCGACCGTCTCGTCGTTGGCGACATAACCGTCGATCAGCAGCCCGTCATGGCCATGATCCGTATACGGATCGAGCGCCACGTCGCACAACACGCCGATTTCGGGCACCGCCAGCTTAATGGCGCGCACCGCGCGGCAAATGAGATTGTCCGCATTCAGCGCCTCGCGCCCGTCGGCGGTTTTCCGCTTGGGATCGGTATAGGAAAACAGCGCGATCACCGGGATGCCGAGCTTCGCCGCTTCTTCCGCCGCGCCCGCCGCCAGATCGACCGACATGCGGTCGACGCCCGGCATCGAGGCCACCGGCACGCGCTTGTTCTCGCCGTCGACGATGAAGATCGGCCAGATCAGATCGGTCGGCGCGAGCGCATGCTCGGCCACCAAGGCGCGCGACCAGGGCTGCGCGCGCAAACGGCGAAGGCGGGTGGAGGGGAAGGAAGCTCTTGTCATGGAAGGGTCTTTCAAAACGTGTCCTTACTATAGGGCAAGAGCGTTAGGCGGCAACGCCCCGATTGACGCGCGTTCTCTGCCTTCCTAAACCAGCCGCAAAGGATGGCCGCCATGGACTTCGTTCTTACCGATGACCAACGCGCCGTGGAAGAGGCCGCACGGCGGTTCGCGCGCGAGCGGCTGGCGCCGCACGCCGCAGAATGGGACGCAGAGGAAATCTTCCCGGTGGACGCGCTGCGCGAGGCTGCCGCGCTAGGCTTTGCGGCGATCTACGTGCGCGGCGATGTCGGCGGCTCGGAGCTCACGCGGCTCGACGCCGCCATCGTGTTCGAGGAACTGGCGGCGGGCTGCACCTCGACGGCGGCGTATCTGTCGATCCACAACATGGCTTCCTGGATGATCGACCGCTACGGCGGCGCCGAGCAGCGCGCGCGGTTTCTGCCCGCGCTGACGACGATGGCGAAGGTCGCCAGCTATTGCCTGACCGAGCCGGGCTCCGGCTCTGACGCGGCGGCGCTCAAAACCCGCGTGGTGCGGGACGGCGATCACTATGTCTTGAACGGCACCAAGGCGTTCATCTCCGGCGCCGGCGTTTCCGACCTGTACGTCGCAATGGTGCGCACCGGCGAGGACGGGCCGAAAGGCATCTCCTGCCTGGTGATCGAGAAAAGCACGCCGGGGCTCTCCTTCGGCAAGAAGGAGCGCAAGATGGGCTGGAATTCTCAGCCTACGGCGCAAGTCATCTTCGAGGATTGCCGCGTGCCGGCGGCGAACCGGCTTGGCGCGGAAGGCGAGGGCTTCCGCATCGCCATGTCGGGGCTCGACGGCGGACGCGTGAATATCGGCGCTTGTTCGGTTGGCACCGCGCGCGCCGCGCTCGAGGAATCCATGGCCTATGCCCGCGAGCGCACGCAGTTCGGCCGCGCCATCGCCGAATTCCAAGCCTCGCAGTTCAAGCTCGCCGACATGGCGACGGAGTTGGAAGCGGCGCGGCTCCTGGTGCGCAGCGCGGCGGCGGCGCTCGACCGGCGCGATCCGCGCGCCACCATGCTCTGCGCCATGGCCAAGCGCTACGCCTCCGACGCCGCCTTCAAGATCGCCAACGACGCGCTGCAATTGCACGGCGGCTACGGCTATCTGAAGGACTTTCCCGCCGAGCGGCACGTGCGCGATCTACGCGTGCATCAGATTCTCGAAGGCACCAACGAGATCATGCGCCTGATCGTGGCGCGGGAGATGATGAGGCAATAATGGTACGGTCGTCTGAAACGAACCTCCGCGCTTTGCCTCCCCCTTGTGGGGAGGCCGAAACGTTTGCGCGAAGCGAAAACGTTTCGGGTGGGGGGCCGATCGCGACACCGCCCCCCACCCGACGCATCTCTCGCGCGCGCTGTCGCTGCGCGCCGCTCGCTGCGTCGACCTCCCCACAAAGGGGGAGGTGATGATGGGCGCGGATGCGGAAATTCTCTTCGAGTGCCGCGGCAAAGCCGGGATCGTCACGCTGAACCGGCCCAAAGCGCTCAACGCGCTGACCCACGAGATGGTCGTGGCGATGAAAGAGAAGCTCGACGACTGGGCGCGCGACGACGGCGTCAGCATCGTGATCGTGCGCGGCGAGGGCGAGCGTGCCTTCTGCTCGGGCGGCGACATCCGCGCCGTCGCGCAGTCGGGCCGTGCGGGCACGCGGTATGCGCTCGATTTCTGGCGCGACGAATACCTGCTCGACGCGGCGATCAAGCGCTACCCCAAGCCCTATCTGGCGCTGATCCAAGGCATCGTGATGGGCGGCGGCGTAGGAATCTCCGTCCACGGATCATATCGCGTGGCCGATGAAACCACGCTGTTCGCCATGCCCGAGACCGGCATCGGCTTTTTCCCAGACGTCGGCGGGAGCTTCTTCCTGCCGCGCTGCCCGGGCGAGATCGGCCTGTATCTGGCGCTTACCGGCGCGCGGCTCAAGACGGCGGACACGCTTTACGCCGGGATCGCCACGCACTTCGTTGAGCGCCAATTCTGGCCGTGCCTGATGGACGCAATGACCGAAGGCGAGGCGCCCGCCGATGTGCTGGCGGAGCTCTCCGGCTATTGCCGCATGCAAGAGGCTTCCACCGGCGAGCTCATGCAGATGGCCTCGCCGGGATTTCTCACGCTCGTCGAAGACCGGCCGCCGCACGCGCCGCTGGAGGCGCAGCGCCAAACCATCGATCGGATTTTCGCGGCGGATTCCGTCGAGGAAATCCTGGCGCGGCTCGATGCCGACGAAAGTTCCTTCGCGCGCGAAACCGCGGCGACGATCCGCGCCAAATCGCCGACTTCACTGAAACTCGCCTTCTGCCAGATGCGCGCGGGCCGCGATCTTTGTTTGGAGGATTGCCTGAAGATGGAATACCGCATGGCGAGCCGCATCCTCGCCGGCCATGATTTCGCCGAAGGCGTGCGCGCGGCGCTGATCGACAAGGATCAGTCGCCGCGCTGGCAGCCGGCGAAGCTCGGCGAGGTGAGCGAGCACGACATCGACGCCTATTTCGAGCCTCTGGGCGAAAACGAACTGCGGTTGTGACGCGGCGGCTCAAGTTAACGTTGGGGAGAGAAAACTTAACGCTTTGTTTGCCGCAATCGCGCAAATCGCCCGCGCCTCGCGCGATAGGCCTTCATTGTCCGGCCTTTGAGTGGTGTTCTCCAACAATTTTTACCGCCTTTTAAGGGACGCTCCCTAGTCTGGCACCATAAACAAGGTGGGCCCTCCGCAAACGGAGGGGAAGACGATGACGGCATTGGCAAGACCGCAGGAAGCTGCGGCGCTCGACGGCGCCCGCGCCACCGGGAAGCTCTATCGCGAGACCCTCAATCTTGTGGAACGGCTGCACCGCCAGCTGCTCGACGTGATCAAGGACGAACTCGATCGGCGCGAGGAGCGCGAGATCAACAGCGTGCAGGCGCTGCTGCTGTTCAACGTCGGCGATCAGGAACTCTCCGCCGGCGAATTGCGCACGCGCGGGCATTATCTCGGCTCGAACGTCTCCTACAATCTGAAGAAGCTGGTCGATCTCGGCTACATCCATCACGAACGCTCGGAAGTGGACCGCCGTTCGGTGCTGGTGCGCCTGACGCGAAAAGGCGAGGCGGTGCGCGACATGCTGGGCGATATGTTCCAGCGGCATCTGGGCTCGCTCGAACCGGTCGGCAACGTCTCGGCCGACGACCTCGACGGCTTGAACGCCAGCTTGCGACGGCTCGAGCGCTTTTGGATCGATCAGGTTCGCTTCCAGCTTTGAGATGAACCGGCCCGACCCCTGCCATGTTCGCGGCGCGGCAAGACGACGGACGCGCGCGGTTTGGTACCATTACGCCGACAGCGGCGGCATCACGGGCGGTTCAGGACGGCCGGTGCGCTCGGTCTTGTCGTCTCTGCTGCCATGCTTCTGGCATCTGCGCCCGAGCCGGCTTCGGCGGCGGGCAACGCGTTCTGCACGGCGCAGCTGATCTTCGACGGACATTTCCTCGCGCCGTTGGTGGCGCCGTCGCGCTCGCCGGCGCCCGACAGAGCCTGATTGCGCCCTCATTCCGGCTGTGACATCTTGTTAAATCGGGCCGCCGATCAATGGGTTGAGTTGCCATAGGCAGGCGGAGACAATACTCTGTCTCGGCTACAGAGAGACTTATGAAATGGCTTTTTCTTATCTTTCCCGCTTCCAAGAAACCCTGTCCGGACTGAAAGGCGAAGGGCGTTATCGGGTATTTGCGGATTTGCTGCGCAAGCGGGGCGGCTATCCTTCGGCGGAGATTTTCCTCGACGGTGCGGCACGGCCGGTGACGGTGTGGTGCTCGAACGACTATCTCGGCAT
>Ga0326728_10000319_pt1 | contig 194817 bp, 211 predicted proteins | sample MB3enrmetagenome_FD_207602 | JGI IMG/M metagenome (GOLD analysis project Ga0326728, IMG submission 207602) | Lab enriched peat soil microbial communities from McLean, Ithaca, NY, United States - MB31MN | ecosystem: Environmental > Terrestrial > Soil > Wetlands > Peat | place: USA: New York... | reverse complement strand
TGACTGCCGCCGAGATGGCGTCCACCGTGGCCGACACGTTGCTCAGCCTGGTAGACACCGCTGTCAGTGTTGTGCTCATGCCGGAGAGCGTGCCGACGACCCCAGTGAGGGTCGACTGGACCCCGGCGACCGAGCCGGAGATGGAGTTGACTGTGGAGTTGATGACGTTGAGCGACGACTGGATTCCGCCGAGGTCGGAGAGGATCACGCTGTCGGGGCTGGGCGGGGCTCCGACCACAGACACCGACGTCGATCCGTCATTGGCCACGTACACATCGTTGTTCGAGGGGGAGAACGCAAGCCCGAAGGGATATGAACCGACCGCGATGTTTCCGACGACTGTGTTGGTCGCAGGGTCGATCTCGGTGACCATTGCCCCGTTGAATATCGACACGTAGAGCAGGCCGCTGCTTGGCGCGTAGAGGATGTCGGCGGGTTCGCTACCTGTGTGAATGGTGAAACCGAGCGCGTCGTTCGATGCGTCAATCACGACCACGCTGTTGTTGTAATGGTCAGTCAGGTAGATGTCGTTGCTGGAGGGCACATAGGTCAGGCCCCACGGCCCGAAGCCCGAGCCGGAGTTCCCGACATCCAGGACGGCGATTACTGAATTGTTCACGGTGTCTATGACGGAGACCGTGCTTGGGGAGACGGAGTAGTAGTTGGTCACGTACAGATACTGGTTGGTCGGCACATACACGCTCTGGTACGGATAGACGAACGAGGACCCGGTGATTATGTGGACGACAGTGTTGCTCGCGGGACTGACCACGGAGACGCTCTCGCCGCAGCTGTCCGAAACGTAGAGGGCGTTGTTCCAGGAGACGTAGGACATCGCCTGCGGGCAGTGGAACGACGAGTCGCTGATAACCTGGACTACCTTGTTCGTAGCCGGGTTGATCACTGCCAGCGTGTCTCCGTCGAAGTTCGCCACGTAGACCTCGTTGCTCGAAGGCACGTAGGTGATGCCGGTCGGCTCGTCGAAGGTGGCGTTCGTGATGGTGGCAATCACTCCGTTGGTCGCCGTGTTGATGACGGAGACCGAGTTGCTCCCGGAGTTGGTAACGTAGAGGTAGCCGTTCGACGGGTCATAGGCCATCTGCGCGGGATCGGCGCCCACCGTCACGGAGGTGGCGGCGTTGACTGCGTGCACTAGCATGAGCGGGGAGAGCAGGAGCGCAATAACGATGACCGCCGTTAAGGGCCTCGAGTCCAACGAAGGGCGCCCCCCTAGACCCTAACAGATAAGGTTTTGCGGGGCAGCAAGGCATTGCCCGACGCGATCGACCGGAAGCTTATTGGAGGAGAGACCGTCGCGGACCTTCCTCGCACCGGGCGGCATCCTTGAAGAGCGCATCATCTGGAGCAAGGGGGGACAGCCTCGCATGACTGATCCGAACGTCTTCAAGCTCTTCTCGCCGCCTCTGGTCCAGGCATTGAAGGAACGGGGGTTCGAGACGCCTACCGATCCCCAGATGCGGCTTGTCCCGCTTGTCAGGGCGGGCAAGAACGCCCTGCTAATGGCCCCTACCGGGACGGGCAAGACTGAGGCCGCGCTGCTCCCCATCCTGGACGCCCTCGTGAGGGAGGGGGAGCCCCGAGAGAAGGGAACCAAGCTCCTGTACATCACTCCCCTCCGCGCCCTCAACAGGGACATGCTGGACAGGATGCAGTGGTGGTGCAAGCGGTTCGACATCCGGCTCGGCGTCAGGCACGGGGACAGCACCCAGGCCGAGAGGACCAACCTCAGCTTCGCCCCTCCTGAGGTCCTCATCACCACCCCTGAGACTCTGCAAATCATGCTGGTGGGGAGGAGGCTGAGGCAGAACCTGGCCAAGTTGAAGTGGGTCGTTGTCGACGAGGTCCATGAGCTGGCGGAGGACAAACGCGGGAGCCAGCTTAGCGTGGGGCTCGAGAGGCTCCGCGACGCCGTTGACAACGAGCTCCAGATGGTGGGGCTCTCCGCCACTGTCGGGTCCCCAGAGAGGGTCGCCAAGTTCCTGGTGGGGAACGGGAGGGAATGCGAGGTCGTCAGAGTCCCGGTGGAGAAGAGCCTGTCGCTGAATGTGGTGGCCCCGAGGGAGACGGGCGAGGACAGGATCCTCGCCGAGGCCATCTACTCTTTCCCTGAGGTCGCGGCGAGGCTGAGGACCATCCGGGAGGCGGTGGAGAAGTACAGGTCGGTGCTCATATTCACGAACACCAGGACTGAGGCGGAGGCCCTCGCGAGCAGGTTCAGGGTCTGGGACCCGGACTTCCCGGTGGGCATCCATCACAGCTCGCTCTCGAAGGCGACCAGGGAGGCGGTCGAGAGGAGCCTGAAAGAGGGGAAACTCCTGGGCGTCATCTGCACCAGCAGCCTCGAGCTCGGCATCGACATAGGGTTCCTGAAGTACGTGGTCCAGTACAACTCGCCCCGCCAGGCCACGCGGCTGATCCAGAGGGTGGGGAGGAGCGGCCACAGGGTGGGCGAGGTCTCCAGGGGGCTGATAATCACGCAGGATTCGGACGACACCCTCGAGGCCGCCGTCCTCTGCAGGAAGTCTGCGGCGGGAGAGCTCGAGCCCCTCGAACCGGTGATGGAGCCCTACGACGTGGCCGTCCACCAGGTGGCCGGGCTCCTCATCGAGCAGGCGAACTGGAATTTCAGCGACATGGAGGCCCTCTTCAGGAGGAGCCATGTGTACGCCGGGATGAGCGGTGAGAAGCTGAGGCGTGTCCTGACCTACATGAGGGAGAGGTACCCGAGGCTGGCCTTCTACAGCGAGTCGGACGGAAGAGTCTTCAGGGCCCGCGACGCGAAACCCCTCTTCCAGTACTACTTCGACAACCTGTCCATGATTCCCGACGAGAAGCAGTACCTGGTCATCGAGGGGGACAGCTTCGTCGGGACCCTCGATGAGGCCTTCGTCTCGGAGTATGGCGAGGTGGGGGTGAAGTTCGTCGAGGCCGGCAGGTGCTGGAAGGTGGAGCAGATCTACGGGAACAAGGTCTACGTGAAGCCCGAAGACGACCCGTCGGGGGCCGTCCCCAATTGGGTCGGGGATGAAATCCCAGTCCCGAGGGAGGTCGCCGCCGAGGTCGGCATGATAAGGCGCAGGTACGCCGAGGAGGTCGAGAAGGGGGCCGAGGACAGGTACCTCGCCGAGCTCTGCGGGACCTACCCGGTCTCCAAGGAGCTGATCCTCGACGCCCTCAAGGAGGTCGCAGAGCAGCAGAGCGCGGGGCTCCCGATACCGTCGGAGAGGCTCGTCACCGTGGAGAGGTGGGACAGGTACGTCGTCATACAGGCGGCCTTTGGGCACAAGGTGAACAGGCTGCTGGCCAGGGTGATAGGGCACCTGATCTCGGAGAGGATAGGGCAGTCGGTGGCGGTACACCAGGACCCGTACAGGATCGTCATCGAGGCCGACGTCACCCCTTCGGCCGTGGTGTCGGTGATGGATGAGCTCGGCCGCCTGGACCTGAAGGCGGTCACGGGGAAGGCTCTCGAGAGGAGCGGCATCTTCAAGCGGAGGCTGATCCACGCGGGGAAGAAGTGCGGGGCCATCGCCAAGGACGCCGATTACGCCAGCGTCTCGATAGCGGGCCTTATCGAGGCCCTCAGGGACACCCCGGTCCACGACGAGGCCATGAACATGATCTTCCATGACGACCTGGACCTCGATGGGACCGCGGACGTGATCGAGAAGATGAAGGCGGGGGCGGTCGAGGTGAAGCTGATCGAGTCGGAGTCCCTGTCCCCCATAGCTCGGATCGGGGTCGAGGAGATAAGCAGGCGGGGGGAAATCGTGTCCCCGGAGAGGCTCAGGGCCCTCCTGAGGCAGTCGACGAGGGCGAGGGTGAACGAGACCTTCCTCGTGGCGGTCTGCACATCGTGTTGGAACTACCTCGAGCTGAAGAGGGTCAGCGACCTGGAGGCGGTGGCAAAGTGCCCCGTGTGCGGGAAGGAGGAGATAGGGCTGTCGACGGACTCCTACGAGAACGTCTTCTCCCTGTCGATGAAGGCGCGCAGCAGGGCGGAGCTGTGCGGCAAGAGGCAGCACCAGGCCGAGGCCATGAAGAAGTCCGCGGAGCTCCGGCGCGAGTACGGGCACGCCGCCGACATGCTGCTCGCCGGGAGGGGCATCAGGCTGGGCGAGGCGGCCGCCCTGGCAGCGAAGATGCGGAAGGAAGGGACCGACCTGGTCGAGCTCATCATTGAGGGCGAGCGCGAAGCCCTCAGGCGCCGCTACTTCTTGGGCGCTTCCTGACCTCTCGAGAGGATGAGCGTCATCAGGGTCTTCTCGTCGACCTCGGCCCTGGTCCTCCACCCCGAGTGCAGCATGGTCCTTTCATCCTGCTCGAGGTAGCCCCTCTTGAGGTACCTGTCCAGGGAGTACTCGACCCTCCACTTCGGGAACTTCTCGCGGAGGAACTGCTCGACCTCGCGTCGGGCCGCGCGGCCTTGCTTCGAGTTGATGAAGGCGATGGTGGCGGCCAGGACAGCCAGGTCGTCGATCCGGATGCCCGAGGTCTCCGCCTCGCTCACGGTCGGGGGCTCCCTGAACCTGAGCAGGAACCGGGAGGACTCGTCGGTCCCGTCCGCCCCCTTCACCTCGAACACCTCCAGGCCCAGGGCGGAGACGTCCTCCGAGAGGACCTCTATGATCTGGCGGTAGTCGCGCCCGAGGTATCTCTTCATCTCCCATCCCTTCACCCCGGGGTTGCGCCCACGTTGCAGCACCAGGACCTGGAAGGCCTTCCTGACCTTCCTCTCCAGCAGCGCCTTATCGCCCGACTCCATCACTCGACACCCGCTATCGAGATCGCCACGGATTTCGACGGCCCTTTGGCCCTTTCGTTGAGGGCGCAGGTCCAGACCCTCCCCGTGAGTGGCTCGGTCCTAAGCGACGCCCTCCCATCGCTGATGAGGAACGCGAGGAGGTACGACCTGCGGACCCGCGTCTCCGTGTCGGGGCCGTTGATGAACTCCATGTAGTCGATCCACTCGCCGTTGGACTTCTCGGCGAGCTCCTCGTTCAAGGCGGTGAGCCCCTGCTCGAACTGGTTCTTGGTGAAGACGCCTAGGGAGACCAGCTCCTGGTAGTCGACCTGCCCCGGCTTGACTCCGTAGTTCCCGAACTGCTCCTTGAAGCGCTCTGCGATGGGCGACAGGTCGCGCCAGTAGACGAAGGCCCTCTCGAGCCCCTTGGGAGATATCTGGTCCACCTGGGCAACGGGGTGCCAACTCTTTACGAAGGCGTCGATGAGCGCCTCCTTTGGGAGAAGCTTGACCTTCAGCTGGACGAGGAGGGGGTCGATGTAGAGTGAAGACGCGCGGTGCTTCAGCCACTCGTCCTGCAGCTTCACAATCTGCGTGAGCTCGAGCAGAGCCTCCGAGTCCACCAGGAGCTCGTCGAGGAGCCTCCACTCGGGGAGCCTGGCCTTCAGCAGGAGTATCTTCTCCTTGATGTCGACGTCGAAGGGGTTGGCGCTGCTTGACTCCACCGACCGGCATAGCTCGATGACACGGAGCAGGTCCTCCATCTTGTTCTCCTGCACGCTACTTCAGCTCCTTGACTTCCGTCGCCCCGTGGACCGACTGGACCGTGATGACGTGGGCGCTCCTGTCGAAGACGGTGAGGATGGACGGCGTGATGACCAGGTACTGGGAGGCGGCGTGCTGCTTCATCTGGGCCAGTATCATCTTGAACATGGCCTCCCTGTTCTTGGGGTCCATGTGTATGTCGAACTCGTCCATGGCCCTCATCGGCGAGACTATCCTCCCCTGAAGTGAGAGGATGAAGGCCATCAGGGCGACTGATCGCTCCCCGCCGCTCTGGGTGAACGGGTCGAGGGTCGTCGGCGAGCCTCCCCTGAACCCGACGTACAGCTGAATCCCTGCCTCGTCCATCTCGGCCCCCTCCTCGAACTTGATGAAGCCGCTGGCGTCGGCGGCGGAGAGGACCGCCTGGTAGGCTGGGTCGGCCGCCTCGACGAGGCTCTCCATGGCCTCCCGCCAGACCTTCTTGCGGGCCTCGAGCTCGACGAGCATGGCCTTCTTGTTCTCCTGGAGCTTCGCGAGCTTCACCTTCAGCTCCTCGATGTTCCCGGAGTAGTCGTTGTAGATCTTCTCCGCCTCGTCCGGGACGTCCTGCATCTTCTGGACGTGGGCCGAGACCAGCTTGAGCTCCTCCGAGACCTCGTAGGGTTGGCGAATCGTATCGACTCTGGAGCCCGCCCCAGCTATCGACGGCGCGAGACTGTCCAGCTCCGCCTTGCACTCCCGCGCGGCCCTCTCGAGCTCGTGGAGGTCTGACTCCGTGACCCTGATCCTGTAGGAGAGCACTTCGGACTTCACTCGGAACGAGATGTGGCTCTCCATCGCCTTCCTGATGGAATCCTCCGTCTTGCTGATCTCCGGCTGCAGCGAGGAGATCTCCCTCTCGAGGTCGGCCTTCCTCCTCATGGCGTCGGCTTCGGCGGACTCTCCCTTGGCCGCGATGTAGTCCGCGAACTCCTTGACCCGCTTCACCCCCTTGCCGGGGGCCGCCGAGAGGAGCTCGTCGACGGTCTTGGAGAGCCCGGCCAGGTCCTCCTTGACAGACTGGAATGCTGCCCTCGAGGAGTCGTCCTTCGCCTTCTCTGCTTCGGCCCTCACGAGGGCGTAGTAGAACTTCCTTAGCTCGACCTGCTTGTCGAGGAGGGTCTGCCTCGTCTGTTCCGCGTCCGCGGCCGCCTCGGCCTGTTGCGACTTCAGGTCCTCCAGGGCCCTCGTCTTCGCCATCATCTTCGACTCCACCGACTGGAGGGACTTCGTCAGCTTCGCCTCGGTGCTCCACAGGAGCTCCTTGTTCAGGAGGCCGAGGTGCTCGATGAGCCTCTTCTTCTCCTGGTACCTGTCGTAGACCTGCTTCCAGTACTCGAGGGCCTGGTTGGCGTTCTCGATGAGCTGCAGCAGGGAGCTCTCTTCTCCTATCAGCCCGCCGAGCTCCTCCTCCGCCAGGAGGATCCTCTGCCTGAACTCGGCGAAGCCGACGGCCTCCTCCACCATCTTCAGCCGCTCCTGGGGGGTGACCGCGCCGAGCTCCTCGATCATCCCCTGGTGCATGATGATGAGGAGGTTGTCGGGGTTGATCCCGAACTCCTTGAGCAGCCTGACGACCTCGCTCTTGTCAATCTCCTTGTAGTCGGCCTCGAACCAGTAGGAGCCGTCCCTTCGGAGGTACCTGCTCAGCATGAAGGTGTCAGACTTCGAGTATGGGATGGGCCTCCGGCCGTCCTTGGGCGAGTTGTCGAAAACAAGCGAGACCCTGGCGATGTCCTTCCCACGCCTGATGAGGTCGGAGAGCTTCCGGGACCGTTCAGTGTAGGCCTGGCCGAAGGCCACCGAGATGGCAAGCAGGACCGAGGACTTGCCGGCCCCGTTCGGGCCTATGATGAGGTTGAGACCTTCCCTGAGTGGAATCCGGGCGTACTCGTAGCTCATGAAGTTCTCGAGGATGATCTCCTTCACCGCGGTGAGGGGGGCCGGGACTTCCTTGGAGAGCTCCTCGGTTCTTCTTGACAAGGTTCAGACTGCGCTGGCCCGAGAGGCATTTAGGGATTGCGCGCTGGACGGGGCCATGGCCTCACTTTCGGACGCCCCTCCCCCCGCAACGGCTTTAATGAGCGGAGGTCGTCTCGGGCCTCTGTTGAGCGAGACACCGGCAGGAGCGCTCGCCCCCCAAGTGAGGGCGCTCCTCGCGGAGAGCGGCATCGCAGAGCCCACCCCTCCTCAGGTGATGGCGTGGCCGCTCGTGGCCGGGGGACATGACGCTCTGATCATAGCCCCCACTGGCTCGGGGAAGACCGAGGCCGCGCTCCTCCCTCTGCTCGGAAGGGTCGTCTCGGGGGACCACGGCAAAGGGGTCTCGCTGCTCTACATCACCCCGATGCGCGCCCTGAACAGGGACATGCTGAAGCGCATCCAGGGCTGGTGCTCGAGGCTCGGGCTCACGGTCGACATCAGGCACGGCGACACCCCCCAGTCGCAGAGGGCGAAGCAGGCCTCGAAGCCCCCTGACGTCCTGGTCACGACACCTGAAACGCTGCAGGCGATTCTCCCCGGGCGACGCATGAGGGAGAACTTGTCCCACCTCAAGGCCGTGGTGGTGGACGAGCTCCACAGCCTGGTGGAGAGCAAGCGCGGGGTCCAGCTCGCCGTCGGGCTCCAGCGCCTGCGGGCCGTCGCGCCGGGCTACCAGCTCGTCGCGCTCTCGGCGACCGTGGGGACCCCCGAAGCCGCCGCGGATTTCATCTTCGGGGAGGGAGAGCGGGTCGTAATCAGGGCGGACGCCCCCAAGGAGTCCAGCTACACTATCGAGTACCCGGTCCCCGACCTGGCCAACCAGTCGACGTCAAGGCAGACCTATTCGGCGCCCGACCTGGCGGCCCGGCTCGCCCGCATTGACCGGCTGGTGGAGGAGCACACCTCCACCCTCATCTTCGTGAACAGTCGGACCATGGCGGAGATGCTCGGTGAGAAGCTGTCCAAGCTGAGGGACGACGTCGGGGTCCACCACGGGTCCCTGCCGAGGGAGGAGAGGGAGAGGGTCGAACAGGCCTTCAAGTCGGGACGGCTGAAGGCCCTGGTCTGCACTTCGACGCTCGAGCTCGGCATAGACGTCGGGTCGGTGGACCTGGTGGTCCAGTACATGTCTCCGAGGCAGGTGACGTCCCTGGTGCAGCGCGTAGGCAGGAGCGGCCACGCCCTGGGGAGGGTCTCCAAGGGAATCCTCGTCGCGGTCTCGGCCGACGACGTGCTCGAGTCCACGGCGAGCATCCTATCTGCCAAGCGCGGCTGGATCGAGCCCACCCGCCCCTACGCCAATTCGCTCGACGTGCTGGCCCACCAGGTCGCGGGATACCTGATGGACTTCGAAGCCGTGGAAGCAGACAGGCTCCTGGAAGACGTCAGGAAGGCGGCCCCCTTCAGGAGCCTCCGGAAGGAAGCCTTCGAAAGGACTGTCGGTTACCTCGCGGAGATCAGGAAGCTCCGGTCCGACGGCCGGACCCTGAGGAGGACGAGGCTGACCCGCGAATACTACTTCGAGAACCTGTCGATGATCCCCGACGAAACCAGGTACCTGGTCGTCGACGTCTCGACCAACGAGTCTGTGGGGATCCTTGGGGAGGAGTTCGTCCTCCTGAAGGCCAAGGCCGGGCTGCACTTCATCTGCAAGGGGAAGGTGTGGCAGATCGAGCAGGTGGCGGACGACAGGAAGATCTACGTCACGCCTGTGGACGACCCGCTGGCCGCGGTCGCGACCTGGGACGGCGAGATGCTGCCGATCCCCTATGAGCTGGCGCTGGAGACTGGGAGGCTCAGGAGGTCGATATCGGAGGCCCTCGACGGGGGCGAGAGGGCCGCCGAAGAGGCCCTGGGGCAGATACCCGGAGGGGCGCCGGCAAGGGGCCTGGTCGCCGACCAGATCGCCGAGCACAAGAAGATGGGAGCGCCCGTCCCGACCGACCGCCTGGTTCTCTTCGAGGGCTTCGGGAAGTACCTCATAGTCCACCTCTGCTTCGGGGAGTCCGTCAACAGGACCTTCGCCTACGTGTTCGAGGAGCTGCTGTCGAAGAGGGGGCTGGTGCGGGCATGGTGGCTCGACGGGTACAGGATACTGGTTGAGCTGACGGCCGACACCGAGGACCTCGACCTGAAGTCGCTGTCGAAGGAGCTGATGGGCCTGACCCCCGAGCAGCTAGAGAGGGCCTACGCCGTCGCCGCCCAGAGGAACTTCCCCTTCCCCGCCCGGGTCAAGCACGTGGCGGAGAGGTTCGGTGCCCTCAAGCGCGGGAAGCTCATCGCCCACCCCAACCTCTGCTCCCTGCCGACAAGGTTCGAGAGGACGCCCGTACTCGAGGAGGCGCTGCAGGAGACCGGCAGGGACATGATCGACATGGCAAGGAGCCAGGAGGTGCTGCAGATGGTGGCGAGGGGGGAGATCTCTGTCAGGACGTTCCTTGCAGGGGAGAGGCCCACCCCCATAGCCTACGGCCTGCTCTACAGGTACCTCGAGGTCCCCGAGGCCGTGGCGCCGGACTCCCTGGGAAGGTCCTCCTACCAGAGGATGAAGGCCAGCATATTCGGGACCGACGTGAGCCTCGTCTGCATGAAGTGCGGGGCCGACCAGGGGCCCGCCACTGTCGGGGACCTCCCGGAGGAGCCCCGCTGCTCGACCTGCGGGTCGGGCCTGCTTGCCCCCTGCTTCTACGGCACCGCGAAGACCCTGGACCTGCTCGAGAGGCGGGGGGCGGGGTCCAAGCTCAACGACGACGAGAGGGCCGAGCTGTCTAAGGCGAGGAGGGCCGCGGACCTCGTTCTGTCGTACGGGAAGAGGGCAGTGGTGGCCCAGACGGTCTACGGGATAGGCCCGCAGACGGCGTCCAGGATACTCGCGGAGATGCGCGACGACGAGGAGGCATTTTACAGGGACCTGCTGGAGGCGAAGATCAGGTTCGTAACCACGCGCCAGTTCTGGGGAAACTGAAAGTCCATTAAGAAGCGGGGGACGGGCGGTCCGCCTTGGTACTGGCTGGGAAGGTGTTCCTGGTGAGGGAGAACTCCGACATGGACGTGCTGGCGGAGAAGCTGAAGGCCTTCAAGGTGGAGACTGAGAGCACGGTAGAGGGTCAGGAGTTCAACCTAGTGACGGAGATGCGGGACCTGTCGGCGGGGAAGGGGACGCTCGAGGGGACATTCTCCTTCGACTCCGTGTTCGTGGTGAGGCACAGGGACAAGGCGGTGCCCGTGCCGAGGACGTTCGAAGCGCCCTTCTCGTTCAACATGTTCAAGGATAGGCTCTTCCTGACGGTCTACGACAAGAAGAACAGGGCCAACAACGTCGCCAACGAGATGAGCAAGGCGGTATTCATGAGCCTCGGGCAGATCGTCGAGGCCAGGATAGACCCAGAGACCCTGAGGAAGTTCCACGAGAAGAATTTCGAGAACACGAAGATCATCTTCTTCGACGACATGGACCTGCCGAGCATCAGCAAGCTCTCGCTCTACGGCGAAAGCCTCGGCAACACAACCCTGTACTCGGACTACCTGACGCACGGGAAGCTCTGGTACATCGTGATCAAGAGCACGAAGACAGGCTACGTGATGGGTGTCACCAGGAACTGCGTGGTCACAGGCTTCAGCAGGATGGAGATGTCAGAGTTCAGCTCGTTCATCAGGGGAGAGATACTCCCGCTGATCACTTAGCTTGCTGAAGATCGTTCCTGGGGACGCCGCTCTCATCTTCGCCGCAGGCGACAGTAGCACCCTCCTTGTCTCCGACCTGCATCTCGGCCTGGAGAAGGAGATGGCGAAGAAGGGGTTCAGGCTCCCGCCCTACTCCGTGAAGATGGTGGCGAGGATACGCGACCTGGCGGACAAGCACGGGACGAGGGGCCTGGCGGTGCTCGGTGACGTCAAGCACACGGTCGGGAAGGTCGAGGACATCGACTGGGGCGTCGTGCCCTGGTTCTTCGACACGATGCTGGACCTCTTCGAGGAGGTGCAGGTGGTCCCTGGGAACCACGACGGGAACATCAAGTCGGTGCTGCCTCCCAGGGTGAAGCTGCACCCCTCGCAGGGGGCCGTGCTCGGGGAGGGGAGGGGGAGGGTGGGCATCGCCCACGGCCACGCGTGGCCGTCGGAGGAGGCCATAGCCACGAGGAACCTGGTCATCGGACACTCGCACTTCACATACGAGATGAGGGACTCTCTCGGCGCCAGGACCAGGGAGTCCGTTTGGGTCTCGACGAGCTACGACGTGGCCCAGCTCATGGCGGGAGCGGGCTACAGGTCCCGGGCGGCCGGCACTGGGAAGCTCACTGTGATGCCGCCGTTCAACAGGCTCGTCGGAGGCCAGCCCATCAACAGGAAGAAGGCGTTCCAGTTCGGGCCGGTCCTCTCGTCCAGGTCTGTCAGTCTGGAGAGGGCCGACATCTTCCTGATGGACGGGACCAGGGTCACCTGAAAGACTTCACGTCGGCTGGGGAGACGCGCCGACCGCGGACCGCAGGAGGCGCTCGAGGGAGCTTTCGCTGACGGCCCCGATGACGGCGTCCATCGGCCTGCCGTCCTTGAAGACCATGAACGTCGGTATCGACAGCACCTGGTACCTCGACGAGATGTTGATCTCCTCGTCAACGTTGACCTTCCCGAACACGACCTTCCCGGAGTACTTCTCCGCCAGCCTCTCGACCACGGGGTCCATCACACGGCAGGGGCCGCACCATGTCGCCCAGAAGTCGGCGAATAGCGGCTTGTCCCCCGAGCTGAGCTCGTCGAAGTTGGCTTCGGTAAGCGTCACTGTCAGGCTTTCGTTTTGAGTTCCAGTCGGCATCATGTCGAATCTGTTCGCTCGACGAGCTTGAATATGTATTTAAGATTGCAACGCGTTTTTCGGGTTCTGCGATGGAGATGGTGACCCTGGCGGGGCTAAGGCGGAGGCTCAGCCGCGACGAGCCTCCAGCAGGGGAGCTGAGGCGTGCGTCCGTCGCGGTTATCATAGACAGACACACGCCCCCGAAGGTCCTGCTGATCGAGAGGGCGCGGGTCACCGGAGACCCGTGGTCGGGCCAGGTTGCTTTCCCTGGCGGCAAGGCCCAGACCGGCGACCTCACCCTGAAGGACACCGCCGTCAGGGAAGCGATGGAGGAGGTTGGCATCGACCTGGCGCACGACGCCGAGTTCCTCGGCTATCACCAGGGCCTCAGGACCCACAACGGGCTGCTGGACGTCTTCCCTGCTGCATTCTCTCTTGAGAGAGACGTCAAAACGCGCCCCAACGAAGAGGTGGCGTCGTTCATGTGGGCGTCTCTCGACGTCCTCGCCAGCGCGTCCTCGAGGGGGACCGCCAACGTCCGCGATGGCGGCCAGGCGAGAGAGGTTCCGGCCTTGCGGGTCGGCGAGTACGCGGTCTGGGGACTGACGTACAGGATTCTAAGCTCCCTTCTTGGATGAGCCGGACCTCGCGCCACCGAGGCTCCTAAGGGTGTTCACCTCGTTCACCTCGAAGGGGAAGACGATCCAGTCCTCCGTCGCCTCGATGAAGTAGTCCGGGTCGGTCTTGCTCCAGGGCTTCTTGAAGATGACCGCGGTCTCCAGCGATCGTGGCCCCTTCCCCTCCAGGTGGCCTCTGACGAAGGCTAGGGTGTCGCCCTCGTCGACAAGGTCGTCCACCACCAGGACCCGCTTCCCCTTCACCGGCTCGGTCAGGTCCGACACGATCCTCGGCGGCCCCCTCTTGGCGATTCCGTGGTACGACTTCACGTTGATGAAGTCGACCATCGTGCCGAGCCTGTCGGAGACGACCATAGACACCGGGATTCCCCCTCTTGCCAAGCCCACGACGAGCTCGAAGTTCCCCTTCGAAGAGCCGACCTTCTTCGCCAAGGCCTCGGTGAGACGGCCATACTCCGGCCAGGTGATGTACCTGAAGCTAGCCATCCCTTTTTCCCCGCCCTCTGAGAATAGATAACTCTTCGAGCGCACCACGGGCTGGCGACTTCCCGGCCCGACCCCACTGTGGCATCCGGCTGCCTATGCGCAATGGCCAAGAACCTGGCCCTGCGAGGCGGCTGCGCGAACGTGGGGGCGAGGGGATTCGAACCCCCGATTTCCTCCGTGTAAGGGAGACGTCATAGCCGCTAGACCACGCCCCCAGCGTCGGCTCCCGGCGCAAGCAGATATCCTTTGACGACGGCAGCGGCGCGCCCCCTCCGGTCCTGGCCGCGTGGCACGGGGAATCAGATTTAACGGGCGTGCGGCAGGCCCGCACCGGAGTCGGCGTCGAATCAAATGGAAGCGAAGATACTCGCGGTGAAGGCTAGGCAAGTCCTCGACTCGAGGGGCAACCCGACAGTGGAAGCCGAGGTATACACAGAGAAGGCGATGGGCCGGGCGAGCGTGCCGTCAGGCGCGTCGACGGGGTCGCACGAGGCAATCGAACTGAGGGACGGGGACCCGAGGAGGTTCTCTGGGAAGGGAGTTTCGAAGGCTGTCGCCAACGTCAACGGCCCCATAGCGTCGAGGATCGCCGGCATGGACTGCCATGACCAGCGAGCGATCGACGAGGCGATGATCAGGCTCGACGGGACTCCCAACAAGGGGAGGCTGGGCGCCAACGCGATATTGGCGGTCTCCATGGCGAACGCACGCGTCATGGCCCACGGAAACCCGACGCTGCTCTTCGCACGGCTCCGGGAGGCCCAGAGCTACGAACTCCCGGTCCCGATGATGAACGTGATAAACGGTGGCGAGCATGCGGGGAACGAGCTGTCGATTCAGGAGTTCCTAATTGAGCCGGTGGGGGCGGAATCCTGTACGGAGGCCATCAGGATGGGGGCCGAGGTCTACCAGGCGCTCAAAGCCGTCCTTACGGACGGGCACGGCAGGAGCGCAGTCAACGTCGGTGACGAAGGCGGGTTCGCGCCCCCGCTAGCCAGGACCCGCGACGCCCTCGAGGCAATGAGTAGCGCAATCGGGAGGGCGGGCTACGGCGAAGCCGAGGTGAGGATGGGGATCGACGCCGCGTCGTCCACATTCTACGACGCGAGCTCCGGGAACTACGAGGTCGACGGGAACTCGATGCCAGCCGCGCGCCTGGAGGACCTCTATGCCTCGCTCCGGGACGAGTTCGGCCTCCTGACCATCGAGGACCCGTTCGCCGAGGACTCGTTCGAGTCGTTCTCGTCAATCACCAGGAGGCTGGGCGCCAAGACCTTGATCATAGGAGACGACATCTACGTCACCGACAAGACGCGTATCGCGAAGGGAGTCGAGGCCAAGGCGACCAACTCCGTGCTGATCAAGCTCAACCAGATCGGGACGGTCTCAGAGACCGAGGACGCCATCGACCTTGCGAAGAGTGCCGGCTGGGACGTTGTGGTGTCCCACAGGTCTGGCGAAACTGAGGACCCGTTCATCGCGCACCTTGCGACAGCCTTCGGCTCGACCTTCATCAAGACGGGAGCCCCTGCGAGGGGCGAGCGGGTGGCGAAGTACAACGAGCTCCTCCGGATAGAGGAGCAGCTCGGCCCGAAGGCGAGGTTCGCCGGGAAGAGGCTCGGGAAGTAGCGTTCAACTGGAGCGCGGGGGGTGGGATTCGAACCCACGAGTCCCGTGAGAGACACAGGCTTAGCAAGCTTGCGCGGCTTGTCTGCGCCTTACCAGGCTGCCCGTGCGAGACTCTAGGCTACCCCCGCGCAAGCTCAGTCCCGTTGCTGGCCGTTAAAAAGCTGTGAGTGGCGGCGGGCCCGGCGGAGTTCACCATCACTCTCCGCCCCCATCTCGCTGGGCCGGGAATCCCCCACGTAGACGAGGCAGCGTGGCCACGTCGCCATAGGGCTGCTCCCTCCCGGATCTCGCCCGGTTCGGCAATCAAGAGTCAGGGCCTCTCCTTCGAGAGGGCCGCTCCTCATGACCGCCCGCCTCGGCGTGAGTTCGTCTCCCCTGCCCTGCGCGGGTAGCGAGGAAGGTGGCTTTACCCGCCGGTTGCTGGCGCTGCGTGAAGCCGGTTTCAGCCGAGCGGGGACGGCTAACCCCCGATCCCTACCCACCGCCGACCTGGCGGAGCCTAGGCGGTGTAATTAACGTGCTGTTTTACCGCCGCCTTCATCCTGCAGACGCCGCACACGGGTGAGGACGAGGGCCTCCCGCACTCGCCGCACTTCAGGGAAGGCTTCCCCTCGGCGCCGGCGTACCGCGAGATGACGTCGAGGCTGGAGCTCAGGAGCACGTTCTTGATGCCCGGGTGCGCCGCCTCCAGGGCGTTGAGGTGGTCCCGGACCTCCGTCCTGAGGCCCTCGTGCATGTACGGGCAGCTGACGCTCTGGAAGGGGAGCCCCGACCGGTAGGCGAAGAGGGCGATCTCCTCCTCGTAGATCTCCATGAACGGCTTCACGCGCCTGAGGGCGAAGCTCCCTCCCGAGTAGGACGGGTGGAGCCAGCCCAGCCGCGCCACGTCGCCGTGGAGCAGGTTCAGCACAAAGGTCTGGATGTAGTCGTCGAGGTTGTGGGCCGTCGCCACCACGGAGACCCCGGCCTTCTCGGCGGCCTCGTCCAGAGCCCGCCGGCGGAAGATGCCGCAGAAGCTGCAGGAAGAGGCCTCCCTCTCGGCGTCCTTCCAGTCCAGGGCCTCGTCAAGCGAGAACCCGAAGAGATCCTTGTAGGAGACCACGTCGTGCTCGACGCCCAGGCGGGTCGCGGCCGCCTTCGCGTGCTCCAGGGCCTCGTCTCGGTATCCGGCCACTCCCTCGTCCACGGAGATTGCGACCAGGCTGCTCCCCTGCCTCTCGCTGAGCTCGCTGAGCACCTCGAGGAGGGAGAGGCTGTCCTTGCCCCCAGACACGGCCACGCCGACTCGCTCCCCGCGGCGGATCATGCCGTACTTCGAGACGGTCCTGCGCGTCTTCTCGACAATGGACGCCCTGAAGCAGGGCGAGCAGAGCGACTCCCCCGAGTACCGCCTGGTGTAGAAGGGGGCGCCTCCGCATTTGGAGCAGGGCGTCATGGTCCGGTGCGGTCCGGCTGCCAGCCGATAATAAGCGTGAACGCTTAAAGCGATACAGAGGGCGCCGAGCCCTGCAGCTTGTCAGAGGAGGAGTTCAAGCGGTTCGAGTTCCACTACGGGGTGGTCTTCTTCCGGACCAAGCGCTTCGGAGCCCTGATGGACCGGCTCGGGGGGAGCAGGATGTCCAAGCCCGCGGGGTGGTTCCTGCTCTTTGTGCTGCCTGTGATCGCAGGCCTCGGGCTCTTCCTCTTCCTGTCGGAGTTCCTCGTCCTGTTCTCGCCCACCGCCCACGAGGTGGCGGTCTCAATCAAGGGCGTGACACCGCTGGCATACCTCGGCCTCCCGGGAATCAACCCGTACCTGCCGATAGTCGACGGGTGGCTGGCCCTTGTTTTCGCCATGATCGTACACGAGGGGGCCCACGGGATAGTCGCCCGGAGCCTCGGGCTTCCGGTGAAGGCGTCAGGCCTCCTCTTCTTCCTGGTCGTGCCCATCGGCGCATTCGTCGATGTGGACGAGTCCGCCATCAGGCAGGCCAAGGCGCGCGACTCTGGCCGTGTCCTCGCCGCCGGGGCAGGGGTCAACTTCCTGTTCGGCGTCCTGTTCCTGCTGCTCCTGTTCAGCGTTGTATCGACCATGACCCCCGCGGCTCACGGGGTCGCCATCAGCTCAGTCTACACTCCCTCTCCTGCCTACTCCGCGGGGATCAGGGCGGGCGACTACATCACGGCCGTCAACGGCGCGCCGCTGGACAGCACGGCGGCCGTCTCCCAGGCGGCCTGGTACAAGGTGGGCGAGACCGTCAACATGACGTTCTGGACCCCCAGCGGGACGGACCGGGCCAGCCTGACCATAGGGGCGAACCCGGACAACAGCTCGCAGCCGTTCATAGGGGTCGTCGGAATGGGATACTCCGACCTGCAGTCCACTGTCTCGACCTACACGGGATCGCTTCTCACGCGCCCGGTCCTGTACCTTTGCATCCCGACCTTCCCCAACTGCGAATCACTGGCGCCGTTCTCGAGCTCCTTGGCGCCGTTCTACACGTCGTCGTACGGGGGGCGGCTCGTGCCCGTCGCGACATTCCTGTACTGGCTGTTCTTCCTCAACATTAACCTGGCGATCTTCAACGCCCTGCCCATCTACCCGCTTGACGGAGGGCAGGCGTTCAGGGTGGGCCTTGACGGGCTGGCCGGGAGCGGGTGGGTCGGGGGGCGCCTGACGGAGAAGGCGCGCGCCCGCATCACCTACGGCGTGACGCTGCTCGTCCTCGTGCTGATACTGGCGCTCCCTCTCGCTGCCTACACCGGAGCGGTCTGAGGCAAGACGCCCGTTAAATACGCGGCCCGACTTGGAGACAGATGTCCCAGGTGCCGCCTCCGCCCGATGCCGGGAGCGTCGTGCAGCAGCTGGCCCAGCAGTTCATGGCAGTGATGACGACGGTGCTCGCGACCATCGACACGACGATCATCGATGTCGCCAGGCTTGCGTACGTCACGGTGCTCCTCGTGGGCCTCCTGCTGTACTACACTCACGTGGAGAGGAGGCTCGGGCGGGACCTGATCAAGGGCGGGGTAATTCTCGCCGTCTTATCGGAACTGGTGTTCCCCTACCTGGTCAAGCTCTGAAGGAGTAGCGGAGCAGGGCCACGATGCCTCCGAAGGCCGACACCTGCTTCCCCAGCTCGAGGGAGGAGTCGGCAAGGTACACCGCGCCTCCCCTCTCCTCGGTGACGTTGAGCACGCGGACGAGCTCCTCTTCGTCCAGTCCCGTCGAGAAGACGTCGTCGGACACGGCGCAAGCCTCCACGGCTCCGGCCTCCGCCGCCTCCCTGACTCGGGGGAGCGTGTAGGCGACCTTCGGGTCCCCGGCCGAGATCCTCTTCACCACCTCGGCGACCAGCCGCTGCATCTCGACCAGGAGCGAGCCCTTGGCGACCTCCTGGAAGGCGGGATCCTTGACCAGGGCGCGGACACCGTCGGCCCCGGTCATGTCCAGGCCCTCCACGGGCCGGACCTGCATCGTCTTCAAGCGCTCCTTCAACTGGTTGGCCACCGCGTTCTTGAAGTTCCCAGGCCCGGCCACAACCACCTCGTCCCCCTCCTGGGCGGACCGCACCACGGCGTCGACGACCTTCGCGACGTAGGGCTTGGAACTCTGCTCCTCCGACATCTTCCCCCCCAGTCCCGACTCGACCGTCACGGCCACGGCGAGGTGCGAGCCGCTCAGCACCCCGACCCCCGCCTCGCGCCTGTCCACGGCGACGAGCACGAACCGCTTCGAAAACCCCGCGGACGCCCTGACGAGCTTCTCTTCGAGGGGGGTCCAGCGCTCCTTGCGGAGCGTGATGGGGTGGCCGGGGGACAGGGTCAGCGCGTGGGTGCCGGCCTTGCTGACGCTCTCGTCGCTCGCCTCGATGATCGTCCCCCTCACCCTCACCCTCTCGACGCTGCTGTCGAGGCGCACATCTTCGACGGCGAGGGCTATGGTGACCTTCACCCTCTCGCCCCTGTCGGGCCTCGCATACTCCCCCTCGCTCTTTACGACCCTGGAGCTGCGGGTTACTATGACGTCCCCCTTGGCGATTAGTCGCCTCAGGGTCCAGAGGTCCTCAGAGGACTCGATGATGAGCGAGCAGCTGCCATGCCGCGGGTCGAACTCTGTGACTATCAAGGCCCCGAGCTACTCTAGCCCGAGTTCCCTGAAGGTGCCGATGCGGACGTCCTCAGGGACATTGTTCAGCTCCCCTGTCCGGTGCCCTATGATGCCCTTCACGCCGACCTTGGCGGCGGACTCGACCAGCCTCTGGGTGACTATGCCGTCGAAGACTAGGAAGTAGGCGCCGTTGGCACCGTCCATCTTCTGGACGAGCTCGCTGATCGGGAACCTGCCGACCTCCTGGAGCCCCTGGTCGAGCATGATAGCCTCCAGCGTCCCGTTCAGGTTGGGGTAGAGCTCACGAGTCTTGGCGACTATGGGCTCCTCCGGCTCCTCAGGTGCCCTTTCCGGCTGGCGCTCGGCGGCCCTCTCCCTGCGTGACCCGGAGGGACCCCCCTCGGCCTTCTCAGTCTTCAGCATGTTGATGATGTCAATGGGCGTGAGGTCCTCCACCTCCTTGCCCGTCGGAGCCCTGAGCACCTTCTCGACCCTGACCACCTGGGCAAGCTCCTTCTCGATGAGGTCGCCTCCCCTGTCGCCGTCCAGCACAGCAATTAGGCGCTTCTTCTTTCCGAGCTCGATTATGGAATCGGGGACGCTCGTGCCCTCCAGCGCCACCACGTTCTCGATGCCTGCCCTGAGGAAGAGTACGACGTCGGCCCTCCCCTCTACGAGGTAGACCAGTTCGGAGGAGTAAACCCCGGGCCCGGCGGGCAGGTTCTCAAGGCCGTAGTTGATCACCTTGGCGCGCTTGGTTGACTCGGTCACGTCCTTCAGGACGTTCTCGCCCTCGCTAGAGGTCTTGGAGCTCCAATCCCTTACTATCAGCTTGGCCCTGTCGACTATCTGTTTCCTCTTCGTCGCCCTGACGTCTTCGATGGCGCTGAGATTGAAGCGGGCGCTGCAGGGGCCTACCTTGTCGACGCTCTCGACGGCCGCAGCAATCAGCGCCGCGGTCCCGATGTCTGTGGACATTGGGACGATTACCTCGCCCCTCGTCTTGTCGTTCTTCGACTCGAGGTTAATCTCTATCCTGCCGACCTTCCAGCTCTTCTGAAGCTCGTTGAGGTTCATCTCGGGCCCGAAGAGGCCCTCGGTCTGACCAAAGATCGCGCCGATGACGTCGGCTCTCTCTACGACCCCGTCGACTTCAAACTTGAGCCTTACTAGATACTTTACTATACCTGAATCTGGCAATCCCATTCAACTCTGTTTCGTTCATCTGTGTTCTAACTCGTGCCTAACGTTGTTAGCGTAAGTCGATTCCCGGGGTAAAAACCAGGGATATAAACTTCGTGGTGTTGGGTTCTGTCCACTTGACGGTCGGTCAGGGCAGATCTTCGGGGCGTCTAGAGTCGGTCGGCGGCTTGTCAGGCCCAGTTGATCCGGGTCCTATTCCCTCTCGTCATCGTCCGAGTCCCCCGCGTCGGGTTCCTCGTCATACTCGTGGTCGGCCCCCAGCACATCTACCTCTTCTGACAACGGCAGCCGTGGCAGCCTCATCTGCCCTATTAGGTTGACGGTTGCCGGTTCTCCTGACTCGTCGGGACACGGGCGGCCCCTGACGGGGCGTCAACTGTCGGGGACATGGGGACTTCACCGTAAGGCGTCCTTGTCCATGATCTCTTGGTCTATCTTCACGGGAGGGGGCGTCCATCCGCACTTCGCGCAACTGACTTGGACGGTGCGCTCGTCCATGTCCTTGGCCTTGAAGCTGGTAGAACCGCACTTGGGACACTTCTGCAACTGGCACGGTCGGACGTCTACGGCCTAAATGTCTTGAGGAACTTGACGAGTTCCACGAAGTCAGGATTGACCTCAGACCTCCTCAACCTGACCGTGTAATCTCGACCATTCGCGTTCACTCTCTTCTCGGGTTGGAAGCTTGTCTCCGTGAAGAACACAGTGGCGTAATGGATGATGCCCTTCAGACTCTCTTCCACCGTCTGTTGGGTAGGCGGGAATTGGCCATGCACGAACGCTATGCCGTCCACCCAGTCGATTACAGGTGTGGCACCTTGCTTTTGCGCTTCGACCTGGGCAATTACCAGCTGGAAGAACTCTGGGACATCCATCTTCCTTACTTCGTGTACGACTATCTTCTGATACGGGCGATACTCGATTTCGACCAAGTGAAATACACCATGTCCAGATACGGGAGAGTGTGTTCTAGGTTCGACAGGCTAGAACCTGTTCTGAAGACAGACGCACCACCCATGTGCGAAATGGGGGGGTCGAGAGTTAAAGGTTTGGGGCGCCCTGCTTGCTAAACGAAGCCCACCCAACGACTTCTTGACAGCGCCCCGAATCCGAAGGATTACTCCTCACCCAAGGGAGACGTTACAGAACCTGGCGTTGGCTGGCGGGTCTGCTTCTTCGGGCGTGGAACTGCTGGTCTTCCCCCAGAGGGGCTCAGTCGGTGGTATCCGTTCCACTCTCGGCGCGTCGCCATCCGTTGCCGCGCCTGACGCAGCGGGGGTCTTCTGGCTTGTCGCGTCGCGCTCACGCAGGGCAAGGAGGAAGAGGGCCACCGATGGCATTAGCGCCACCTGGTACGGAGGCAGCAGGATGCGTCATCGTCAGCGGTGGTCCGGTGCCTCGAACCTCGAGAGGTTCTCGATGTGAAGGAAGAGCCCCCGGGACGCGTGCTTGAGGCGCCTTCGTTCGGCCAGCGACACGGTGATTCCCTGGTGAGGCAGCATCTTCATGAACCGCGAGGCCAGGACGGCGCCCTCCCTGTCAAGGTCTGTGAGGACCGCCACTCTCCGCAGCCCGCCGAGGGCTTCCACCCCCTTCCTGGCGAAGGCCGAGGCGAGGACGACGCGCCCCCGGTACCCGAGCGCCCTGAGAGCAGTCTCGTCCCGCTTCCCCTCAACCAGCACCGCCCACCCCTCCTCGGCGAGGTGGTTCAGGTCCACTGCGAGCCCGACCGCAAATTCCCCGAAGGCGTCTATCGCCCTCTGGTGCTTGTCTATCATGGCGCCACTCTCGTGAAGGGTGTTGTTGCCCGTCTCTGACGGGCCCGGATCACTTCCCAGCTTTGAGCGGGGATCATCACCAAGCCTCTTCAACGGGCAAACGGCCTTCGTCTGTCGCGCGACTGGGTAAACCATCCGCTCATCAAAGCGTTTCCGCCTTCGCGGGTGGCCGTTTTGCGCGCTTTGGAACGAAAGCCGTCTCTTGTCGAGCGCAGGCCCGCCTATTTTAGCTGTTTGTGGAGGGCATTGAGGTCGAATTCGAACCCTGCCACTGGGACCTTGAGGCCGAAGGCGTCCACGGCCTCGGGTCGTATCTCCCCCACGTGCCCCAGTGGGCCGGCGCCGGCCGAGACCTCCGCGCACCGGCCGGGAGCGAAGGCCCAGTGGCTGGCCACCTTGGACGAGGGCTCGACCCCCGCCAGGACGCGGCAGACGGCCTCCAGGTGCATCTTGGCCTCGGAGAACGACGCCTGGGAGTGCGCCACCAAGCACCCGAGGCGCCAAGACTCGGACACACCGGGTGCCGCTCGTGAGTAGACCCTGCCTATCTCGAAGACGCGCTGCGGGTAGTCCGACTTCACGTTCGCCGAAAGCGCCGCCATCAGGTTGGGGAGGAGCGAGTCCCTCAGCACCGAGTGCTCGAGGCTCTTCGGCTCGTGCACGGCGATCTTCGCCCCCGGGTCCCTGACGAACCTTGCGTAGAGGCGGTCCTCGTCGACAAGCTCGAAGGTCATGAGCTCGACCATGCCGGACCCCGCCATGACCGTCGAAGTGGCATCGAGGAACTGTTCGAAGGGGTGGAAGCTCCCAGGGCGGTTGCTCGGCGGGTAGACGGGGCCGATCCTGTCGATGCCGTACCCCAGAGCGGCCTCCTCCGCCACGTCCACGGGGTGGAGTAGGTCCACCCTGTACCGTGCAGCCATCGCGACGCCGGCCCTTACCGACATCCGGCTCCTGCCGAGGGCCTCGACCACCTGGCGCCGGGAGAGGTCCATGCCGAGGGACGATTTGACGAGCTTCAGGTCGAGGGGGAGGCCCACAGGAGTGAGGTCGGGGGTCAACCGGGCCTTACCATCCGAGACGACCTTGACGCCGCCTACCTTCCCCCCGGCTTCTGCCAGCGTGGTGGCCATCACAGCGAGGGCGTCGTCCCCGGCCCTGCGGTCCGTGCTGGTGACATCGATCAGCATGTCGTGGGTCTTCGTGGTCACCTTGGTCAGGGTCCCGTTGATTACGGGGGGGAACGACAGGACCTCCCCGCGGGCGTCAAGTATGACTGGGTAGATGCCGCCCTTCCCCAGCACTGGGCCATAGGCGCGCCCCTCCGCGGTCCCTGAGAGGATCTCCGAGATGGGGGCCTTGGCGGTGCCCCCCAACGGGGTGAACTCGAAGTCGGGCCCCACGGCGCCGTAGGTCAGCGGGCGCACCACCCTGCTGGAGTCGTGCAGGCCGATGGCGGCCACTCGCCTCCTGCGGCCCAGCCCGTTGTGGAGGTCCTCCTGGAGAGAGATGATTTGCCGGACGTCCTCGTCGTCGAGCCTCAGGCCGGTCACCGTGGCGCACGCTATGAAGGGCCTCACGGATGAGAGCCTCCTGTCCACGGTCACGGTGACCCCAGAGGGGGGCGCCGAGTAGACGGGCATCCCCGTCTCCTTCCCGAGGAGCCCCTTGAGGGACCTCGCGATGCCGAAGTCAGTCCCATAGTCGGGCCTGTTGGGGCTGTACTCCACCCGCACCGATTCGCGGTCGACGCTCTCGATGTCGAGGCCTATGAAAGGGAGCCTGTCCATGACTTCGGCCCTCCCCGCCCCCACCATGCGGGAGAACCTCTTGAGGTCAATCCTAACTACGGGCAAGCTCCACCCTCTTCCTGAGCCAGCCCAGGTCGCTGCCGTACAACGCCCTCATGTCTTCCAGGCCGAAGCGCATCAACATCAGCCGCTCGATTCCGGGGCCCCAGGCCAGAACCGGCACCTTCACCCCCAGCGGGATGGTGACCTCGGGCCTGAACACGCCTGAGCCGCTTAGCTCGATCCACGCCTTCGCCGCCTCCGAGTAGCCTACCACCTCGAGCGAGGGCTCCGTGTACGGAAAGTAGGTCGGCCAGAGCTTCACGTCCTTCATGCCGAGCTTCTTGTAGAACTCGCCGAGGAATCCCATGAGGTGCCTGACGTTCAGGCCCTCGCCTACGATGATCCCGTCCATCTGGTGGAACTCCGCCAGGTGCTTGTAGTCGAGGCTCTCGTTCCTGTACACCTTGCTCACGGCGAAGACCCTCGTCTCCCTCTCGCCTGACTCCGAGAGGGCCCTGACTGTCAGGACTGTGTTGTGGGTCCGGAGAACGAGCCTCCTAGCCTCCTCAATCCTCCAGCGGTAGCCCCAGCCCCTGCTCCCTGTCTTCCAGCCGTTCTCGTGGGTCGCGGCGACATTGGCGACGACGCCGGTGCGCGCCATCCTCTCGTCGAAGAGCCCTTCAAGGTAGAAGGTGTCCTGCATCTCCCTCCCGGGGTGGTCCTGGGGGATGAACAGGGCGTCGAAGTTCCAGAAGGCCGGGTGGACGCTGTCCCCCTGGAGCTCGGTGAACCCCATTGAGATGTAGGTTTCCCTGACCTCCCTGATGAAGTCGCGGACAGGGTGCCTCCTGCCGGGGTGGAAGACGGGAGCCTTCGCCTCGACATCGATGGGGCGCAGCGCCCTCCCACGCCAGGCCCCAGAAGCCAAGGCCTCGGGTGTGAGCCTGTCCATCGATCCCTCGGCCTCCTTCGTGGCAGCAGCCTCCCGGCCTGCGCCGGTGATCGAGACGGTCGTGGTGTGGGAGGCTTCCCTCCTGAGGACTCCGCGCCTGACGAGCTCGTCGACCAGCTTCCGCTCGGGCTGCGAAAGAGAGGACTCTGGGGCCCCAGCCGACAGGGCGTTGACCACAGCCGCGAGGGAGTTCGCCCCCGTCTTGTCGCCTGGAACGACCACAGGAGGAGACCGAGACTGGTCGAGCCTCACCCAGCCGGAGGCCCTTGCCCGGCCGAAGGCGGCCGAGAACTCGGCCTCGGAAGCGAACCTGGACTTCAGGGCCTGGATGGTCTGGGGCTCGGGCGAGTCGAGGGCCTTCATGAGCGCAAGTTCTGGGGGCTGGTGCACGACCTCCAATGTCTCCCTCTCCTCGTCCCTTATCGTGACCAGGCCCTTGGACGAGAGCCACTGCAGGGAGCGCCTCACCTGGTCCGGGTTGAGCCCGGACTTCGTGACAAGCGAGTCGAACCCGGCCCCGCCTTCGGCCAGCGAGGCGAGGACCTTCCTCTCGATCGGGTGGAGCGAAGACGACACTGCCCTCACTTCCCCGCCGACGCGAGGTACCTCGCGCTCTTCGCCAGTAGCTCCTTCGCTTCGGGCAGCAGCGCGTCGCGCCGCCTCTGGTGGTCCGCCAGGTACTCCTTCACTAGAGAGGCGGCCTCTTGCTTGCACCCTCCGCAAAGCCTGACGCCTGAGGTGCACTCGTCGTGCACCCTCCTGACATGGTCGTCGTCTGCCGCGAAGTGGAACTTGTAGAGGTCGTAGACCGGGCACGCATCGGGCCTCCCTCCGATCCTGCGCTGCTCCTCCACTGTGTCCCTGCCGCCGGTGAAGGCGCCGAGGACCTTGCGCGACGCGGCCGCCGGGCCGTCGGACAGCGTCAGGAGCGTGCCCTCGTCCCGCTTCGACATCTTCTGGTTCCCCGCCAGGCTGAGCATCAGCTTGTGGTAGATGGACGACGGAGAGACGAACCCGAACTCGTCCTTGTACTTCGCCGCCATGTCGCGGGCGAGCCTGAGGTGCGGGTCCTGGTCGGCGCCGACCGGGACGAGGACGGGCTTGGGCCCCCCGAACTCGGGGAGCTGCGGCATCAGGATGTCCCCGGCCTGCACGAGCGAGGCCATGTAGAGCCCTATGGGCCTGTCGCCGTAGATGGCCTTCAGCATGTTGATTGTGACCCCCCTCGAGAAGACGGAAGAGAGCCTCATGACCCTGATCTCCTCGCTCTGGAAGTAGACCACCGCCCTTTCGGGGTCGAGACCCAGGGCCAAGATGTCCGCCACGTGCCTGACAGCCATCTTGGCGGTCTCCTTGAAGGAGAGGCCGTTGTCGGCGTAGGCTTCCACGTCTGCCACCGCGTAGTAGGCGGTGGACTTCTTGGATAGCGACTGGAAGTAGACTATGTCGTCTGCCGTCATCTTCGTGCCCAGGTGGTAGTCCCCGGTCGGCTTGATGCCGCTCATAACGGCGTATGGTCGGTTGCCGTCGATGGCGTCGAGGACCCTGGCCAGGTCGCGCTGCCCGAAGTCGATGCCCCTGCTCAGGTGTGGGCTGGGTCTCTTGAAGCGGGGCAGTAGGGGGAGCACAGGCTCGATGCCGAACTCTGTCAGGAGTCTTGAGTAGTCCTTGACCGCGTCCGACCCCCACGGGTCGAGTCTGTCCCGAACCACAATACTCCTACCTGCCCTAGTTCAGATATTATCCCTTTCGAGGCGGCGAAGCGGAAGGGGAACCTGACGGGATCAGATCAGGCGGGACCCCCTAGCCAGAGCATTCCTTGTGATAGCTCTTCTTCATCAAGAAGCCCTTCTTCACTTCTTGTCCCGCCGGGATTTCCTTGCCGCACTTTGCACAATTCATGTTCTGGGGCGCCCGTTTGGCTGTCTTAAGGATGTCCATGCGCAATCAACCCGCTGGGGCCATTCCTCCCGCTACGGGCCCCGTCAGCCGGCACCGGCGAACCGACGACCAACTTGGCAGCTGGCTCGAACCAGCCAGAAACCTGCAGGAATTGTCAAACTCCCACAAAGGTCGACGGTGGTGTTGCATGCTACCGAAGCTCGTTCAGCCTGCCGCGGGGTCCTGGAGCAAGTAGGTTCCCCTCCGGGTCTATCTCACCTCTCCTGATGCGGGTCGATGAGATTGGCGCCCCGTCTGCGGCCAGGACGTGTTCGACCACGACGACCTCGAGCGGGAGGTAGCCCTTCTTCGCCCTAAGGGCGTTGGCCAGGGGGACCCTGGGCGCTGTCTCCTTCGTGACCACAATCGCTTCGACGTCGGGGGAGGCTATGCCAGGGCCGAAGTAGTCGTCGAGCCTGGCGATGGTGTGTTTCCTCCCCGGGAACCTCGCGCCCAGGAATCGCTCGAGGGAGCGCACGCGCTCATCGTAGGTCTGGTCGGGGGACTTTCCCTCCCTCCGGGCGAACGCGTCTGATGTCACTCCTATCACCACTTCCCCGCCCCCGCCCGCCGCGAAGCTGGCGGCGAGCAGCGCCTCGTGCCCCCTGTGAAGGTGGTCGAAGGTCCCGCCTGTGGCTACGGTGCGGTACTTCACGGCACAGGCCTCGAGCGCGGAATCAGTTGAAATACCTCGGGGTGGCCGGCGCCCCTGACGGAATAAAGGATTTGTGAGCCGACCTGACATTGATTCCTGAGCAGTACGCGAAGGCGGGCAGGATAACCCGTGAAGTGCGGGGCCTCGTGAGGGAGCGGGTGAGGCCCGGCATGGGGTACCTCGAGACCTGCCTGATGGTGGAGAAGGAGATCAGAGCGCGAGGGGCAGGCCCCGCGTTCCCCACCGGGATTGGCGTCAACCAGGTCACGGCGCACTACGCCCCTCAGGAGGACGACGCGTCTGTCTACAGCGAGGGGGACCTGATCAAGGTCGATTTCGGAGTGGAAGTGGACGGGTACATCGCGGACACGGCAGTCACCGTCACGTTCAACCCCGAGCGCAGGCTGCTGCTGGAGGCAGCCGAGCGGGCGCTGGATGTGGCAATATCCACCGCGAAGCGTGAGACCAGGGCGGGCGAGATCGGGAGGGAGATCTACAAGGAGGCCTCGCGCTGCGGCTTCAGGACCATCGAGAACCTGACCGGGCACACGCTCGACAGGTACGTAGTCCACGCCGGCAAGAGCATACCGAACATCTACGTTCCGGGCGCGCAGTCGCTGAAGAAGGGCGACGTCTTCGCCATCGAGCCCTTCGTCACGTCGAAGTCCGCTGCGGGCTACGTTGTGGACACGCCTTCACAGACCATCTACTCGCTTATCGGGAGGAAGAAGACGGGCGTGGCTGAGCTGGACGGCTTCGCCGAAGCCGTGTGGAACTCTCGGAAGATGCTCCCGTTCACCCCCCGGTGGTATGTCGAGGAGCTAGGGAGGAAGAAGGTGGACGAACTGCTGAAGCAGCTCGTGAAGAGGAAGGTCATGCGGTCCTACCCAACCCTCGTCGAGGCTTCAGGGAGCCCCGTGGCTCAGTTCGAGCATACTATGGCCCTGGACGAGGGCGGCCTCGTGGTCCTAAGCTGAGGCCTTCTGGCTCTCGGCGTAGACCAGGCTGATTCTGGCCTTGTTGCCGCACTTCGCGCAATTCGCCCCATCCTTAGTGACATAGTCTCCGACGGCGAAGGCCCGTTTCGTCTTCTGGCCGCATACGGGGCACTCCTCCACCGAGTAGACGAGGAGCTTGGACTTCTTGTCGGTCGCCGGCACTGAGCTCATCATTGTGCCACACCCAACGTGTTGCCTATGCCGGCCACGATCACTTCGTCCCCTTCCTTCGTCTTCTCCTCAATCACCCTCTGCAGCGTCTGGACGACCTTGTCTGACGCCTCGGCGATCTCCTTGCGCATCACCGTGATGGCCTCGAGTATGCTCTGCTTGACCAGGATGGCGTACAGAGGTATCTTGTGGTCCGTCGCGACCTCCTCAATCTGGAACTTCTCGACCCCTATCCCTCCAATGGCAGCGCCAACGCCCTCAGCGATCTCCCCGGTCTTCTCGCCCTCCAGCTTGAGGGCAGCGTCAATCATGATAATCGCCGAAGGCTTCGCGCCCATCTCCTCTACGACCTTCCTGATGGCGACGCCAGGCTGCCCGACATAGGCCATAGGCCCGTCAGCCTTGAGGACGTAGAGCTTCCTTCCCTTGTACTCGGTCATCGCTAGGACGGTGTCCTTCGCGATGGCGCGCTTCTCCTTCCCGACCATCAGCCTCGACACGGAGACCGGCCCGATCCCGTCGCCCACAGGCTGTCCGACCTTGAAGGAGTCCACGGCGTTGAGCAGCGCATCGGACTCCTGAATGATCATCGGCATGAGCATCTGGAGCTGTATCAGCGTGAAGTACGAGTTGGTCTTCTTCCCGAGGATGTAGTAGTGCCTCACGATCTTGTGGATCATGTTGAGGGCGGTGGCGACCTCGAGGAGGTTCTCGGAGATTGACACCGTTACAGGGTTGTTCTGTGTGACCAGCGCCTTGACCTCGGCCCTCACTCGGTCGTTGTTGGTCGTGACCACATGGTCAATCTTGTTGACCAGGCCCTGCGGGTCGATGCCGACCGGCATGATCGTCACGTAGTCTAGGAACTGGTCTACCCTCTGCGATGGGTCGGTGGGCGCCTTCCCCACGTTGACCAGGTAGTCGATGGCCTCCTTCCTGGACTTCTCTTTCATGACCTTCAGCTTCCCCAACCCCCGCCCGATGTCGCTCAGCGCGAAGTAGACCTGGATTCTTGTCCCGAAAGCGAACTGGAAGACGAAAAGCCCCATGAAGAATATGATGTAGACGAGAGTGCTAGTGTCCCCGCTGGACAGCGCCTGTAGCGCCACGTTGGGTAGAAAATACATGCCCGCCTTGGATTCGGCGCCCTCGGCTCGGACTTAAATGTTCCTACCATAATTCGGCCGAAAACAGACAACTCTGGGGCTATTGAATGGTCGCCGGCATCACCCCTTCCCGAGCCCTCTCGGAACTCAGTAACACGGTGACGACGCGCGGTTTTACTTCCAGGGTCGGAACGAGTCTGGGTAGAACCCGCGCGCTATGGCCGGCTGGTGGAGGATGGCCTGGGCGCGGTAGATTAACGTTTCTGGGGCCCCCGGAGGGTTTTATACGCGCGGCAAGGGGTCAGTGAGGCATGCAGAGAAAGCTCCTGGACATCCTGGCCTGCCCCATCGACAAGCACTACCCGCTCCAGATGCTGGAGTTCAGCGCCACCGGCGATGTCATAGCCGAGGGGGTGCTGCTGTGCTCCGAGTGCGGTCGATACTACCCCATAGTCGAGGAGATACCGGTTATGCTCCCGGACAACCTGAGGAACAAGAAGGAAGACCTGGCGTTCCTCGAGAAGTGGCAGAGCCGCCTCCCGGAGAAGGTGACCCGCGGGGGAAAGCCCTGGAGCCTCTAAGCCACCCTCGTCGCTTCATGGGCTGCTTCCTATTCGGGAAACCAGATATAAGAACGGTCGGGAGGGAGGCCCCAAGCGTGATTTGGTATGCCAAGAAACGTCATCATCATGGGCGCCGCCGGGAGGGACTTCCACAACTTCAACGTCTTCTTCCGGGACAATCCCGGTTACAACGTGGTCGCGTTCACCGCGACTCAGATACCGTACATCTCTGAAAGGACCTACCCCGCGTCCGTCGCCGGGAAGAGGTACCCCAAGGGCATCCCAATCCACCCGGAGGACCAGCTCAGGAACCTAATAGCGTCGGAGAAGGTGACAGACGTGTACTTCTCCTACAGCGACGTCCCCAACCAGTACGTGATGGACAAGGCGTCAATCGTCCAGTCTATGGGCGCCAGCTTCCACTTGCTGGGGCCCTCGGACACAATGATCAGGTCCAAGAAGCCCGTCGTGGCCGTCGTGGCCACTAGGACGGGCGCGGGGAAGAGCACCATCAGCCGGTTGGTCGCTGACCTCCTCCTCGAGAGGGGCCTGAAGCCCGTCGCTATCAGGCACCCCATGCCCTACGGCGACCTTTCTGTGGCCGTACAGAGGTTCGCCACCCACGAGGACCTCGACAGGTTCCACACGACCATCGAGGAGAGGGAGGAGTACGAGGGGCACATCGACAAGGGGATGGTGGTCTACGCAGGCGTGGACTACCAGGCCATCCTGGACCAGGCCGAGAAGGAAGCTGACGTCATCCTGTGGGACGGAGGGAACAACGACTTCAGCTTCTACACCCCCGACCTGACGATTACGGTGGCCGACCCTGTGAGGGTGGGCGACGAGTCGACCTACTACCCTGGCGAGACCAACGTCCGGCTGGCGGACGTCATAGTCATCAACAAGGTCAACATCGTCACGAAGAAGGCGGTGGACCAGCTGGCCGAGAACTGCAAGGCCCTGAACCCGACGGCTGCCATCGTGAGGACCAACTCCAACGCAGTGCTCGACAAGCCTGAGCTCGTCAGGGGGAAGAAGGTCCTCGCTGTGGAGGACGGGCCTTCGGTGACCCACGGGGGGCTTTCGATCGGCGCGGGTGCGGTGGCCGCGAAGTCCGTGGGGGCGACGCTTGTGGACCCGAGGGCCAAGGCTGTGGGCTCCATAAAGGCGGCCTACCATAGGTTCCCCAAGCTCGGCAAGGTGCTGCCGGCGCTGGGCTACAGCGAGGGGCAGCTCAAGGAGCTGGAGCGGAGCATAGACGCGGTCGAATGCGACGCAGTCGTGCTCGGGACGCCCTCGGACCTGACGAGGATGATCAGAATCAGGAAGCCTGTTGCGCGGGTCGACTTCGAGGCGTCGGTCGTCGGAAAGCCAGGCTTGGGCGAGTTCCTGGACAAGAAGACGCTGAAAGGCAAGCGCTGAAGAAACCATAAAGCCACGGCGCTGTGGCCGTGGACCCGTATGGGGACGTGGCCCAGCCAGGCAAGGCGACAGGCTCCAGTGGTCAAACGAAATCCGTTTGATGACACCGCAGCGTGGATGATTAGGCATTGGAGCTGCAGAGACCTGTATACCGTCGGTTCGAATCCGACCGTCCCCATACCCTTCCGGTGAGAGTGGTCCCCGGGCCGCGCCGTCAACCGCAGGGGAAAGTGTTCCTGCCAACCGTTTTCTATCCATGGGCCGCGGCGAGGGTCAGGGAGATGCAGGCCCCCGATTCTCTGGGACGAGAGATACGCGCAGCCGACCCCGCCTTCCTCTGGCTGGTCATCCTCAACGATAAGGGAGAGACGCTGGCCCGCGTCTCTTCAGAGAAGTACACGGCTCGGATGAGGATCAGGAAGCAGACCCAGGAGAGGCTCGGGACCATTGACACGGTCTTCCTCGGGGCCACAGCCCAGGCCGAGAGGTGGTACGGGAGGAGGGACTTCATCCTGCTGGCATACAGGAGGGCCAAGGTCATGCTGATGTTCAGCGAGAAGCACGGAGTGTACCTCGCCGCCAAGATCCCTCGCTCCGCCATGACCGAGCACCCCTACCCCAAGGTGAGACACATACTCGTGGGGTCAACGAAGGCCGCGCGATAGGGCGGCTCCCTCGTCGGGAATCACGTGAAGGTGGGCACGCCGTACACCCCGTCGTAGCCCGGGTTGAATTTCGCACGGCCTTCCCTGACAGACACGATCGCCTCGGCGACTGGGCGCTTGGTGTGCCTCAGCAGTTCCTCGATTGGGGCGTCCAAGGACACTGCGAGCTCGCTGCCGAAGGCCTGGATGAGCCGGTCCTGCTCTTCCAGCACCGCCTTCGCGTACAGGCGGTTCACCCCTGTGGCGAACGAGATGACCTCGTAGAGTGGTAGCAGGCTGCGGTAGGGGACGGCGCCCTCGGGTCTATAACCCTCGGGGCGGTCGGCGAGCTCCTCGACCCTCTGGAGGACGCCGATGGTGAGCCTCTTGCCGCACTTCGGGCACTTGTTCCCCGCAGATCGCGCCTCGCCCGGAGCCAGCGACACGCCGCACTTCTTGTGGCCTGTGAAATGGTACTTGCCGTACGCCGGGTCTACCTCGATGGTGAAGAGGAACCTCGTCCTGTCCTTCAGCCGCACCGCGTCGAAGAGTTCCCGGTAGGTCAACCTGCCGAACTCGAAGACGTTGGCCTCCCTCCCGAGCCGCCAGGGGTTGGGCGAGTGGGCGTCCGAGTTGGAGACGAGGGCCAGCCCGTCGAGCGCGGAGAGCCTCCAGTTCATGGGGGGGTCCGAGCTGAGCCCGGTCTCGATGGCGAAGATCTTGCCGGCCTGGTCCTTGTAGCACTCCGCGAGGGAGTCGAAACCTGAGCGGCTGCCGAACACGCCGAACCATGGTGTCCAGGCGTGGGCGGGTATCACCACCACTTCCCTGGACGCCGCGGTCGCCCTCTCCACCAGCTCGGCAGAGTCGATGCCCGTCAGGACGGGCCTGCCGTCGGAGCTTAGGCGGCCGAACTTTGAGAGAGAGTCGTTGACCTGCGCGACAATCTCTAGGTCCGGCGCATAGAGGAGGTGATGGACCTTCCTTGTCTTGCCGCCCTGCTCGTAGACGGTGCTCACCTCGCCCGCGAGCATCCAGGTCACGCCGCCGTAGGCGAAGAGGCCCGTCCCATCGATGGGCGCGAGCTTCTCCTTGAGCTCCGCGAACCAGGAGGGATGAGTGAAGTCCCCCGTTCCTAGGAGTTGGAGGCCCTTCACCCTGGCACCCTTCGCCATGTGCTCGAGGTCCATGTCCTTGCTGGTTGCCAAGGCGTGTTTCGAGTGGAGTTGGAGATCTGCGACTACCCGCATCGGAGCCCTTCGCTCGGCCGGGCCTATTAAGAGGGCCGGGGCCTGCGCCACCTTAAACGCGGGGTCGCCGCCGGGAGTGGGATGCCGAGGCTCGGCAGGGCGTTCTTCGAAGCGTCCACTCCGAAGGTCGCTTGGGCTCTGCTCGGGAGCCGGCTCGTGAGGGTCGAGAGCGGCAGGCGCATGTCAGGGAAGATAGTGGAGGCAGAGGCTTACCGGGGCGAAGACGATCCGGCCAGCCACGCTTTCCGCGGCGTCACCGGGCGAAACCGGGTGATGTTCGGCGAGGGCGGCCACGCCTACATATACCTCTCTTACGGCTCCAACTGGTGCCTGAACGTTACCACCGAACCTGAGGGGACGCCTGGCGCCGTGCTGATCAGGGCCATCGAGCCGGTCGAGGGGCTCGACGCGATGCTCAGGAACAGGGGGCGCGACAGGGGCGCGCACCTGACCGACGGCCCAGGCAGACTCACCCAAGCCCTGGAGATAGACTTGAGGCTCAACGGCGAGGACTTGGTCACGTCCGGCAGGCTGTTCCTCGAGGAAGGGGGGAGCCCGAAGAACTGGAAGTCCGGACCGCGCGTCGGAGTGAGCAGGGGGGTGGACCTCAAATGGCGCTTCTTTGATAGCGACAGTAAGTTCGTCTCAAGAGCCAGGACGACGCCTCCGCAGAACCCATAACTAAGGCGCGGAGGGACGGCGAATCGTGGGGTCGTCGGCTAGTCTGGTCTAGGCTTTCAGCCTTGGGAGCGCGCGTGTCGAGTGCTCCTGCGCGCCGAGTCCGCTGAAGACCCCCGGTTCAAATCCGGGCGACCCCACCAGAACGGCCTCTGTTAGAATCGAGTCAAAGAGACGGAAGAGACAGCACCACAACCGTGCATACAGTCGAGTAGTGAGCAAGGTTCTTGGGCGAGGTTCCGCCTCCCCGTGACCTCGGCTGCGAGGATGGCCGGGGCGCAACCGTCTTCAGTGGATGCCCGCAGCTGAAGCATCCAATGGTCGGAGTGCTTGGAATGGGCGTCAGGGTGTGGGCGTGGACAGTCTAGGATTGTGGGGAGCCGAGTCCGCTCGGGTCGGACCCTCCGGCGCCGTTGCTGCTGCACTCGTTGTTGTAATAGAAGTTCGCTGTTCCCTTGGTGCCTGAACCTCCGCTGGTACTGTCCTGATAGCCATAGTCGAGGTTGTTGTTCGCCGTGTTTCCGATGAAGATGTTGCCGCTTCCACTGGTGACGTCGAAGCCATCTTCAGAGGAGACTGTGTTGGAGTTTGAGTTCGCCTGGTTCGAGCTGAAAATGTTGTCGGAAGACGACAGGAGATAGAAGCCGATGCTGTTGCTGTCCGCCGTGTTCCCTGAGAGGGTGTTGCTGGAGGAGCTGGAAAGGTAGAAGCCGATGACGTTGCTGTCCGCCGTGTTCCCTGAGAGGGTGTTGCGGTTGGAAGTGTAGGTGAGCCAAAAGCCGTAGAGTTTGTTGCTGTCCGCCGTGTTCCCTGAGAGGGTGTTGTTAGAAGAATAGGCGAGCTCAAAGCCGTTGTTGAGGTTGCCGTTCACCGTGTTGCCGGTGAACGTGTCGCCGTTGGAGTTTTGGAGATAGAAGCCGTCCCCGGTACTGTTGCCCGCCGTGTTCACACTGAATGCGTTGCTGTCAGAATAGTAGAGATAGAAGTCGTCAGTGCTATCGCCATTCGCCGTGTTCGCTGTGAAGGTGTTGTCGGAAGAGCTGTAGAGGCGGAAGCCGTACTCGCCATTGCCGTTCGCCGTGTTCGTGGCGAGAGTGTCGTTGTAAGAATAGTAGAGATAGAAGCCGACCTCGATGTTGTCGTTCGCCGTGTTCCCGGTGACGGTGCTGCTGTTCGACGAGACCTCGATCAGGAAGCCATAATCGCCGTTGCTGTCCGCCGTGTTCCCGGTGAGGCTGTTGCTCGAAGAGCCTGTGAGGAGGAAGCCAGCCTCGCCGTTGATGTTCGCCGTGTTCCCGGTGAGGGAGTTGCCGTTGGACGCCCCGCCAAGCATGAACCCGAAGTACGTGTTGTTGTCCGCGGTGTTCCCGACCAGGGCGTTGTTACCGGAAGTGCCCGAGAGGTAGAATCCGATGTATGTGTTGTTGCGCGCGGTGTTCCCAATGAGAGAGTTGCCATCGGAAGAGGCGTTTAGCAGGAGGCCGTAGTAGAAGTGCTCGGCTCCGCAGTTCTTGATAGTGACACCTGTCCTCCCAACGAGGCGGATTCCCGCGCTTGAGGTGTTCGTTCCTGTGCCGCTTATCGAGTGGCCGGCGCAGTTCAGCGTTACGCCGTTGGCGCCGATGACGAGCCCGTCACCGGAGCAGGGGCCTATGCTGGCGGTCATGGTCACGTCTGCCGTGACCTTGTCTCCGCAGGCTATCGAAGCAACCGAGGACGTTGTGACGGTGGTCCTGACGGTGGCCGTTTGAGTCCGCGTGGTAGCTTGGGTGACTGTCGTCGGCCGGGTGACGGCCTGTGTCTGAGTCGTGACCTGCGTTGTCGTTATCTGCTGAGTGGTAGCCCTGACCTGCGTGACCGTCGCAGACTGAACAGTGGTCAGGGTCTGCGTGACCGTCCCGCTCTGAGTCTGCGTGAGCGTCTCTGACTGGACGGTCGTCAGCACCTGGGTTACGTCCTGGATGACGCTTGTAAGTTCGGTTGTGGTCTGCGTCTCGGTCGTGGCCTGTGTTACTGTCGTGGGCTTCGTCGCTGTCACGGACGTCGTCAGACCCGTCGTCGTGGTCTGGGTGACGGTGTTCGTCGAGTTCGACGTCGCCGCATAGTAACCGGCTAAGCCAATCAGAATCCCGACAATTAGCAACCCTAGCGCGACGTAGCTTGACACCGCGCCCCGACGCACGATGCGGTGGTCATTTGCCCCCTTATACACCAATTGTTGGATTGCGTCCAACATATCGAATCGATGATTCCGTGTTCTGTGGACTGGTTTGGGACATCATGCATGGACTGTCTCAGCCTTGTCCGGGGCGAGGTTTCACCTTGGGCGCCGAGATCTGCGGCATGGAAGCTTCGGTCATCAGTTGACTGTCGACGGCACGCGGGAGCTCTCCCGCAGGTGGAGGGCCAGCTCCGTCGCGTATACTCTGCGCGTGTTGTCCTTGCCATACCTGTTGATGAACCACATGAGGGGCGGACCCGCCTCCGAACTCCGCCAGCTCACTCTCCGCTTCCCGCCTTATGTTCTGCTGCTTCTTTGACAACCCCTGTGCAAAGTGGGCGGGTTCCGCCGTTTGACTCGGCGTTGACATAGACATTAATACATTTGACAACGACCCGCGGGAAGACTTGCAGGCAGCACCGCGCAGGGTCAAGACGATCTACAGCGTGATAGCATCTCCCCAGAGACTGGAGATACTGAGGATACTCAACATCAAGGGGCCGCTGACTTACAGCGCCCTGAAGACCCTGGCGGGCTTCAAGTCCAAGAAGGAGTCGGGGAAGTTCGCTTATCACCTCCGGAAACTCGTCAAGCAGCTCCTCATACAGCTCAACAGGCAGGAGAGGAAGTACACCGTCACCAACCTGGGGAGGCTCGTGCTCAACCTCACCCGGCAGATCGAAGAGCAGTCGCTCGTTGAGAGCGGGAAGCTCTACGTGAGGACCTCCCACCAGACCATGGAAGAGTTCAACGCCAACAAGATCCTTCAGTCCCTCGTGAAGGAGGCCGGCATGCCGGTGGAGCTGGCCCAGAAGATCACGAGCGAGACCGAGTCCAGGCTGTACAAGTTCCAGACCCAGTACCTCACTGCGCCGCTCATCCGCGAGATAGTCAACGCCCTCCTCGTCGAGCACAACATGGAGGAGTACAGGCACAAGCTGACGCGGCTCGGGATGCCCATCTACGACGTCACCCAGCTCCTCGGGAAGGCCGGTGACGACGGCGGCAATGTGGAGTCGTTGGTGCACCAGACCGGGAGGCAGGTCTTCTCCGAATACCTGCTGCTGGAGCAGCTCCCCCGCGACGTGGCCGACGCGCACCTATCAGGAGACATCCACATCGCGAGCGCCGGCACCTGGGGCCTCATGCCTGACACCGTGTTCGTGGACCTCCTCTCCGTGAGGAACGGGGGCATGAACCCCCGCGGTAGGATTGTCAACACGGCAATGATTCCGAGCCCCGAGAGCGCGGAGAGGGCCCTCAACATAGTGCTCAACATGACGGCGATGCTCACCAAGGAGGCGTCCGATGAGGTCGCATTCAGGAACTTCCTGCAGTACCTCGGCCCATTCTGCAGGTCCCGCGGCAAGCGGGAGCTCGAGACCCTGTTCCTCCGCTTCTTCGAGGCCGTCAGTTCCCCCATAGCCGGGGCAGAGGGGCCTGCAATCAGCTTCGAGCTCAACCCCTACAGGCACGACGAGGTCGGGAGGGACGTCCTTGACCGGACGCTGGACGCGGTCCTGGGTGCCTACAGGGGGTTCATCGAGGAGACGCCTCGCCCTGACATCAGGTTGCTCCTTGCGAAGCCCAACCGCGTGGACGAGACGAAGACCCTCAAGGACGCAGCGTCGATAGTGTTCAACGGGGGCAGGGTGGCCTTCTTCTCCTCCGACCAGAAGAGGAGTTTCCTGGGGCTGAACGCCAACGTCCTCCCCCAAGAGTCGCAGGCCGACAACATCAGCGTGCTTCACGGCCTCAGCCTCAACCTGCCCAGGCTCGCCTACGACTCGAACCAGGACGAGACGTACTTCCGGGCGAAGCTGGCGCTCCTCATCGGGGTGGCCTCAGAGGCCCTGTCGACGAGGAGGCGGCTCATCGAAAGGACCTTGAAGCGCGGCCTCCTGCCGTCCCTGGCATCCGGGTCCGACGCCGTCACCTCGGAGACGATGCCCCTTATCATGAACATGGTGGGACTCGAGGAGACCCTCGCTAGCCTCATCCGCGACCCCAGCATCGGGTCGAGAGCGGAGCTGGCGGAGAAGATAGTCGAGACGGCGGGCCAGGTCGCCAACGACAAGTCCACCCGGATTGACAGGCTCGGGGTGGCCATGCTCGACCTCGACGGCGCGCTGCGTCTGGCTAACCTGGACTCTGAGAAGTATGGGAAGGCGAACCTCCAAGCGCTGCAGAAGGGAGCGTACTCGCAGTCGCCCAAGCTGGTCCTAGCCGACCTGGAGAGCCCCGAGAGGATGGATTACATGACAAAGCTGTCCAATGGTCTTAGGGGCGGGCTGTCGGTGACGCTCGACGGCAACGCGCCGGACGTGCGCGGAATCTACAACCTGATTCTGAACGCGACGCCTAAGGTCCCGTACTTCAAGGTGGACAGGACGATATCGGTGTGTAAGAACTGCGGAGCCAAGCTCCCGCAGAACGCGGCCCGCTGCAGAAGGTGCAAGTCGGTGGCGACGACGCAGTACTCGACGGCAGTCTGAAAGAGCCCGAAAGCCTGTCAAAAAGATTCCACATCCGAACGCTTCATGTCGTCCGCGCGCGATGTGCGAGTCACGCGTGATTGTCAAATGCGACCGAGCCATGAGTGAGATATATATCGTGCGAAATGGGGTGAGGGCTAACGTTATGACGTCAATAGTTGAAGAACCACGTGACTCTCCGAATGCCGGAGAGCCGAAGAGGGGGGAAGTGAGGATACCCCCGGAGACCCTCGCCGCGTTCGGAGGAGATGAGCTGCGAGCCAGGGTCTTCTACGAGAAGTATGCGCTGAGGGACCAGCAGGGCGTCCAGGTCGAGAAGGTGCCGGACGACATGTGGCGCAGGGTCGCGAAGGAGCTGGCGTCTCCGGAGCGTGACGAGGAGCGGAGGAAGGAATGGACGGCGAAGTTCCACTGGCTGCTGCAGGACTATCGGTTCGTGCCGGGAGGGAGGGTTCTCTTCGGGGCCGGACAGGTTAGGAAGTCGACGTTGCTGAACTGCTACTTCTTCAAGATCAAGGAGGACTCGATAGAGGCGATATTCGACTGGTGCAAGGAGGCGGCGAGGACCTACAGCTTTGGCGGCGGCGTCGGGACGGACATCTCGGTGCTGAGGCCGCGGGGCGCCCCGGTGAACAACGCCGCCATCTACAGCTCCGGGTCGGTGTCTTTCATGGAGCTCCTCTCGACGACGACGGGCACCATCGGCCAGGCGGGCCGGCGGGGGGCCCTCATGATCACCCTCAGGGTGGACCACCCGGACGTCCAGGACTTCATCGGCGTGAAGCGGGACCTCAAGAAGGTCAACTACGCCAACATCTCGGTCAAGATAACCGACGACTTCATGAGGGCTGTGGAGTCGGACGCCGACTTCCTTCTGCACTTCAAGAACGAGAAGGTCGAGGTCAACAGGACAGTCAGGGCGAGGGAGGTGTGGAAGTCGCTGGTGAGGGGCGCCTGGGAGTCGGCCGAGCCCGGCGTACTATTCTGGGACACGATCAAGAGGGAGTCGACGACCGAGTACGGGGGGATGGAGGTCCAAGGGGTCAACCCCTGCAGCGAGCAGACCCTCGAGAGCTATGGGTGCTGCTGCCTCGGCTCGGTCAACCTCAGCGCCTTCGTCCAGAAGCCGTTCAGCGAGGCCGCCAGCATAGACTGGGAGTCGCTCACGAAGGCGAGCCAGTACGCGGTCAGGTTCCTCGACAACGTCCTCGACTACAACGCCGAGAGGCATCCGCTCCCGCAGCAGAAGGACGCGTCCCTGCGCAGCAGGAGGGTCGGTGTGGGCATAACGGGCCTGGGAGACATGCTGATCAAGCTGGGCCTGAAGTACGACGACGACTCCACCATCGAGTTCGTGGACCATCTGTTCGAGAGGATCAAGAACCTGATCTACGACTACTCGACCGACTTGGCCAAGGAGAAGGGGAGCTTCCCCGCCTTCGACGCGGAGAGCCACCTGGCCCAGCCGTTCATCTCGAGGCTCGACGAGAAGGTCAAGGAGAAGATCATGTCCCAGGGCATCAGGAACGCGGCCATCACGACCATCCCGCCTGTGGGCTCAGGCTCGATCCTCGCCGGCTGCTCTAGCGGCGTCGAGCCGGTCTTCGCCCTCTCATACACCAGAAGGAGCAAGTCCCTCAGTGAGGGCGAGTTCAAGGTCTTCCACCCCCTGGTCAAGGAGTACATGGCCCAGACGGGGGCCAGCGACGAGGACCAGCTCCCGAACTACTTCGTGACGTCGCATCAGATCAGGCCTGAGATGCGCGTCAGGATGCAGGCGACGATCCAGAAGCACATCGACACGGCCATCTCCAGCACCGTAAACCTGCCCAAGGAGATAACCTCCGAGGAGGTCGAAAGGGTCTACATGCTCGCCTGGAAGCTGGGGTGCAAGGGCATCACCGTCTACAGGGAGGGGAGCAGGGAGGGAATCCTCGAGACAAACAAGGTCGCCAAGAAGGCCGACCAGCCCAAGGCGCCCTTTGAGAGGCCCAGGATGATGGAGGGGAAGACCCTCAAGCTGCGCCTCCCGCAAGGCGGCCTGTACCTGACGGCGAACCTCGTGGGCGGGGAGCTGAAGGAGGTCTTCGTCACCCTGGGCAAGTCGGGCGGAGACGAGAAGGCCGACGCGGAGGCCATCGGCAGGCTCATCAGCCTGTACCTGCAGCACGGCGGGGACGCGAAGAGCGCCATATCCACCCTGAAGGGGATCAAGGGGAAGTACGTGTCCTGGGACGAGGGGGTCCAGCTGCTGTCGATCCCCGACGCCATAGCCAAGGCACTAGAGCTCCTGACGCAGAACTACGTGGCGAAGGGGCCGGAGGCGCCGCTCCAGATGGCGGCCCCGAAGCGCTCGTCGCAGGGCGGGACCTGCCCCGCCTGCCATGAGAACGCCCTGGTCTTCGAGAACGGCTGCTACCGCTGCAACAGCTGCGGGTACAGCAAGTGCGAGTAGCCGCCCGGGCTGGGAGGGCTTCCGGAGGCTCTCCCAAACGGTAATTACGGCTCGGGGCTGCCAGGGGGTGTCTTGAAGCGGGCAAGGGGGAGGAGCGCCCTGCTGATGGTTGTGCTCACGACAGCCATCGTCATTGCTCCGCTGGTCATCCTAGGCATCTATCTGGGATACGCGGTGGGGGACGAGACGGGCTACTCCAAGAGCATCTTGGCGATAGCCTTCTCGACGGTGGGCTTCCTGGGGGGAATGGCGGTGGTGTTCAGGGTGATAGGGTCTGTCGTTTCCTGGGTAGACAGGGGAGCCTAGGGCCCGGTCTTCTGCAGGGCGGCCGACTTCGCCTTCTCCAACTTGGCCTTCAGGTCAGCCACGGCCTGCTCGTGTGAGGCCTTCACGCTCTTCTCGGCATCGTCGAAGGGCTCGTCGACGACTGGTTCTGTCATGCCGCAGCCTTCCTTTCGAGCACCTTCTTCACGTGCTTGAGTCTCGTGAACTCCTCCCTCTCCCTCTCTTCCAGGGTCTGCTGGATGTAGCGGATCGAAGATTCGTAACGGGGGATGATCACATACTCGAGAGCATTAAGGACGAGCTGGGTCCTCCTCAGGTCCCTGACGAGCCTGAGGATTGCGTTCTCGTATCCGGCTGCCTCGAGTATTCGAGGGAGAACCCTTCTCATCTCCCTGCATGCCCGGTCCACTGCGACACTGGTGTCAGCGAAGCCGTAGGTCATGCCCATTTCGCTCTCGTCGAGGCTTAACGACATGATGTCGATATCTAGGACCTTCGAGAGGCTGACCTTCAAATTCGCGACGGCGGGAGTGCTGGCCGCTATTCCTTCAAGCCTGAGAGGGCCCAGCTTCAAGTAAGCGTCGTTCAAGGCAGTGTACGCATCATCAAGGGGGTCATGGATTCCTTTGCGCGCCTCCTCGGCCCGTCCAACCATCTCGTCAATCCGTTTTAGAAGGACCTCCCGTTTGTCGTCAAGCACCTTCTTGACTCTCTTGGCGGTGAGTATCCTCTTCCTAATCGCCATGAGTTCAATCTTTGTCGGCAGGACGCCCGAACCAGAGGCAACCGACATGCTAGTCTCGCGACTTCCCAGGCACGTAGTGCCTGTTCAGAAGCTCTTGGCTGATGTTCGTGAGTTGACTCTTGCGGATGCAGGAAATGGTCTGCCACGCTATGTTGAGAGTGTCTTGCAAGGCCCTGTTCTCGTCGTAACCCTGGTTGACGAAGTTCCTTTCGAACTCGTCGCCGAATGTGAGGTATTCCTGGTCGAGGAGTGTGAGAGATGCCTTGCCCACGATCTCTGCGAGCGCCCTGAGTTCAATCGCCCTAGTGTATGCGTTGTATAGCTGGAAGAGAAGCGGACCCAGTTGTCGAAGTTGGTCCACCAGCGACCCCATACCGGATTTCACATAGCCTTCGAATTCGTCCTCGAGCGTCTTGAACGTTGGATTAGTCTCTGGCTTGAAGGATGAAGCCAGACTCTTCATGCCTCTCTCGACAACATCCCAGAGCCCCTCGTCGCCACTACCCACCTTGTCTCTCGTTGCCTTGATAGAGCTAATCAGCCCATCGATTTCCTCCACAACGCCATCGCCATTGCTCACCTTCTCTCTCGCACTTTTGGTCTTGAGCTCATCAAGCAGTCTGAGAATCCTTTCGATTGCACGTGACTCCTCCTTGACTATGTGGTTCATTGCTGGACCCATGAGCCTGCTTAGGCTCGAAAGAACATAGATCGGTGGGTATATGCCCTGCCTGAACAGCTCTCTCCCCAAGAAGACCTGGCCTTCCGTGATGTAGCCTGTCAGGTCCGGAATCGGATGAGTCACATCGTCGCTAGGCATCGAGAGGATGGGCAGCTGTGTGATGCTCCCGCTTCGTCCCTTTATTCTGCCGGCGCGCTCGTAGATGGCGGCCAAGTCCGTGTACAGGTAGCCCGGGAAGCCTCTCCTGCCTGGAACCTCATCTCTGGCGGCTGAGATCTCCCGTAGCGCCTCTGCATAGTTAGTCATGTCGGTGATTATGACCAAGACGTGCATGTTGAGATCGAATGCTAGGTACTCAGCGGCAGTTAGGGCCACGCGAGGAGTGATTATTCTTTCCATGGCCGGATCGTCTGCGAGGTTGAGATAGAGGATGCTCCTCCTGATGGCTCCCGATTCCTGCAAAGCTCGGCGGAAGAATTCCGCATCGCTCGAAGAAACCCCTATCGCGGCGAAGACGACGGCGAACTCCTCCTTCTTACCGACCACGGTAGCCTGTTTCGCGATTTGGGCCGCGAGCCTGTTGTGAGGCATCCCGGCCCCCGAGAATATCGGAAGCTTCTGGCCTCTGACCAAGGTCAGCATCCCGTCTATGGTGGAAATGCCCGTCTGAATGATGTCTGCAGGGTAGTCCCTGCGCTCAGGGTTGATCGGTTCTCCATTGACGTCCCTGAACTCACTCGCCATCGGCTCGGGCAGTTCGTCGAGCGGCCTTCCAAGGCCGTCAAAGACCCGTCCGAGCAATTGGTCAGAAACTGGGAGTTGCATCGTGTGGCCGAGAAACCGGACCTTCGTCTTGCTTACGGAAAGCCCTGAGGTGCCTTCAAAGACCTGAACGATTGCCTTCCCCAGCCCTGTTTCAAGGACCATCGCCAAGCGCCTCTTTCCATCGCCGCCTTCTACCTCGACGAGTTCCTCGAACGATGCCGTGCTTACCTTGTCTACGACAAGTAGTGGACCCTTGATCTCTGCGACCCTGTTGTATTCCACACCGGCGGACGGCTTCATCGGCCGCGCGCCTCCGATGCCTTCGGGAGTTGGGCGAACTCCCTACCCATCTCTTCGACCAACTCATCCAGTTTCTCAGGCTCTTCGTTCCCGATTGTGAACTTGGCCCTGAGCATTTTCCCGATGACGCCCATCTCGACTATCTTCTCCAATGAAACGCCATTCTTGAGAGTCCTCAGCGCCTCGTGGTGGAACTGCATGAACATCTGCATCATCCTAAACTGCTTTCTGGGACTGCAGTACGCATCTATCTCGTCGTACGCGTTCTGTTGAAGGAACCCAGTCTTGATCATCTCCGCCGTCTTCAAGATGAGCTTCTCTTCGTCTTGGAGCGCCCCTTGGCCCAGAAGCCTCACGATTCCCATGAGGGAGTCTTCCCGCTGGAGAATCGAATAGACTTCGGCCCTGACCGAGAGCCATTCCTTGTTCACCTGTTCGTCCCACCACTTCCCGACAGATTCGACATAACCCGAATACGAGGTCATCCAATTGATAGAGGGGTAGTGCCTAGAATAGGCAAGTCCTGCGTCGAGGGCCCAGAAGTTCCTGACGAACCGAATTGTCTGAGAGGTCACTGGCTCGGTGAAGTCGCCACCCGCCGGAGAGACTGCGCCGATGAGGGTGATGGAACCCGTCCGGTCAGGCTTGCCCAGCAAGTCTGCCCTGCCCGCCCTTTCGTAGAACTCTGCCAACCTAGACGCGAGATATGAAGGATACCCCTCTTCAACAGGCATCTCTTCGAGCCTTCCGCTGATTTCGCGAAGCCCTTCTGCCCAACGGCTTGTGGAGTCGGCAACTAGGATCGTGTCGTAACCCATGTCCCTGTAGTATTCGGCCATGGTGACCCCCGTGTAGATGCTCGCCTCTCTTGCAGCGACGGGCATGTTGCTGACGTTAGCCACCAGGATTGTCCGTTCCATCAGCGGCCTGCCTGACTGGGGGTCGATGAGTTGCGGGAACTCTACTAGGACTTCGGTCATTTCGTTGCCGCGCTCGCCGCAGCCGATGTGGAAGACAACCTTCGCGTCAGCGTACTTCGCGATGCTATGCAGCGTGACCGTCTTGCCCGTGCCAAATGCCCCAGGTATGGCTCCCGTCCCTCCTTTGGACATCGGAAACAACGAATCGAGCACTCTCTGGCCGGTAATCAAGGGAATCTCCGGGTCCAATCTCCCGCGGATTGGCCTAGGCGTTCTTACGGGCCAGACGTGATAGAGCCTGAAGTCGTGCTTCTTGCCAGTCTTGTCTTCCGCACTGGCGACGATCTGGTCAGCCTTGTACTTCGCCCCCTTTTCCACATTGGTAAGGGTAGCTTTCGGCGTGTCTGGTGGGGCGAGAATCCTGTGTTCGATGATGGGGGTTTCCTTTACGGTCCCAAGAACTGAACCACCCTCCACATCCTCTCCCTTCTTCACTATCGGAACGAAGTCCCATTCCTTGTCGAAGGGGATTGGCGTTGCGATGACGCCTCTTCTGATGAAGTCCCCCGACTTCGCAATGACATCGAGGGGTCTCTGGAGGCCGTCGTATATGGCGCCTATCATCCCAGGTCCCAGTGTGGTCGAAAGGGGTCGACCGGTTCCAACAACGGGCTCTCCTGGGCGGAGACCGGTGGTAGACTCGTAGACCTGAATTGTCGCGGTGTCACCGGTGACCCTAATGACCTCGCCCACTAGGTTCTCTTCCCCCACTTGGACCACCTCGTACATCGCCGTAGCGGACATGCCTGAGGCTTTCACCGCGGGGCCTGAAATCCACTCAATCTTCCCTTTGGCCGGCAAAAAAGCTTCTTGTGAAGGTGCCAATGGCGTCGACCTAATAATGTTTCGAGGCAGGACCCTGTCTTCCGCCCAAGATTGCCGCAACCTCTTTGCGGAGGTCGGGTCTCATTCTCTCCAGCCGCGCCTCGAAGGTGTTGTCGAACCTCACCAGTTCGTCACCGGAAGTGAGGACCACGCCCCCAGCGGAGGTTCGGTCCTTGGACTCGACCTTGAGCTTTAGACCTCTCTTGTTCATCGCTTGGACAATCGAAGCGACCACCTGCTTGTCCTTGGCGGCACAAAGTACCGTGACCTCGGGACCGATTGCCTCGACGCCCTCTTCAATCAGCCGTGCGATGCACTTCTCATACCGCGACTGGGCGACTCCCGTGATTCTCGTGACGGCTGTGGCAAAGACGTCGTTCACCGCCTTCTCCATTGCCTCCAACTGGTCGTTTCTGGCCCCAAGCTCCGCGCCCCCTACTATCTGCCTCTTCAGGGCCTCGGCCTGTTTCGCGCAGGTCTGTCGAATCTTGGCGACAGCCTCCAGTGTTTCCTCCCTTCGAGCCTTCAATAGGGCCAAGGCTTGGCTCTGCCCGTCTTGTAGGTCCTTTAGTACTTCCTCCTCGAATTCCTTGGAGACCGTGTCGAGGACATCGGCAGCCACTTTGCTCATCGCCATTAGACCCCCAAGATACTCTTGACCATGGCGCGATGGTCGAGCTGCTTCTTCTTGCTTCCCGATTTTGGAACCTCGTAGATTATCGTGGTCGTCCTATCCACTCTCATGGCGTCGAGCTGAGCGCTGATGGGCTCTGTGACGTCGTCGCTGACCATAATCAGAGCGACCTGGGGGTCGCCTGCCAGTTTCTCAATCTTCTCGAGCGCCTCGGAAGGTGAGGATACGAATTCGCCGCGGACGCCTGTGAGCATGAAACCGGTAACAAACGCCTTCCCACCAACGGCAACGATACTCATCGGGTCTCACCTAGTAGACGGCTCACGACGTTTTCGGTCGCAGCCTCCTTTCTCTTCGAGACGGCCGCCTCGAACCCCTTCAGGTCTGATTCACCAGTCCTTCTTATCGACTCTGCCTCGCCTTCAGCTTCGGCCCTTGCCTCGGCAAGCCTCTCCGATGCCTGTTGCTGCGCTTTCATGATGGCGCCCGACTTCGCCGATTCCGCAAGGTCTTCGGCGTCCTTGATCATCTTCTTCCTGACCTCGTGAGCTTCAGCCCTCGCCCTTTCGAGCGCGGACTCGAACTCCACGAGAGCCTTGACCGTCGTCTCAACAGATGAGCCCAACGAAATCGCGTTTTGCGTCTGCCTCTGGTTTGTGTAATTAAGTGTTGGGCGCATGCCCGCCCCGGGTCGCCGACGGGAGGCTGCAGAACCGTGGTCAGAGGCTCCAGTTGAGGCGGGCGCGGCCGTGGGCGTCGGATAAATAGTGCCTCTCTCGCCGACATAGAAAGAAGACGGTTTTGGGCAAGGTCTACTTCGCCGTTTTCGGGTCGGGGCTAGGCCACGCGACGAGGGTCCTTGAGATGGCCACTCTCGTGGGCGCCGCGGGGAGCCGGGTCCGCTGCTCCAGCTCCGGGCAGGGCCTCCAATATATCCGGACCCGCGCACCGACCATGGACACAGTCGAGTCCCCCCCCTTCGACGTGGAATGGACCGAGGAGGGGAGCTTCTCCTCCGGGGAGTTCCTGAAGCACTTCCCCTTCATGCTCCGCTCGTTCCTGAAGCAGGTCACCTTCGAGGCAGAGAGCATATCCAGATTCCGCCCCGCGGTAGTCATGTCCGACTCCAGGCTCTCCGCGGTCTTGGCGGGCAGCATCCTTTCCTGTCCCGTCGTGACGATACTGAACCAGTTCAAGATCAACCTGCCGCCGCGGTTCAGGGGGAACGCAGTCGCCCGGTTCTACGAGAGGATCGGCGGCGACGTCCTGGGGCTCATGTGGTCGCTGAGCGCGGAACTGCTCCTGACCGACCTCCCGCCCCCCTACACCATCGGAGAGGCCAACGTCGCCGGCACGGACCTCTCGAAGACCGTGAGGTACGTCGGGTTCACTTCGCCGGCGCGCGAGGTAAGCGACGGCATGCTGAGCAAGGCGAAGGAGGCAGTGGGCTTCGACGGGCGGCCCCTCGTCTTCTTCCAGATTAGCGGCCCCGACGCGACCAAGGACCTGCTCATCGAGACCTCGATTAGGGCCGCGTCGAGACTGTCGGCCAGCTACAAGGTTGTGGTGTCTAAGGGGTACTTGGGGGGCTCCGGAGAGCCGCAGCGCCTGGCTGGGGGCGTCCTGGTGTACGACTGGTGTCCCATCAAGGACGAACTCTTCATGCTCGCTGACGCGGTCGTAGCCAGGTCGGGTCACAGGACGATAGGGCAGTGCATCGACGCGGGGAAGCCCGCGGTCCTGGTCCCGATTCACAACCACTCGGAGCAGCTGGGCAACGCGGACAAGTTCCAGCGGCTCGGCCTAGGGATAGCCATCCCCCAGCGGGGGCTCAGCGCGGAGAGGCTCGCCGAGTCGGTCGAGAGGTGCGTGCAGGACGACAGGTACAGGCGGAGCGTCGAGGCCGTGGGGCGCGTCTCGAAGAGGTACAACGGCATCGAGAAGTGCGCCGAGATCCTGGAATCCTACTCTTAGCGGCGGGCAAGCCTGGAGTCCGTCCTCCGGCCTCCCGCTTCACTCCTTCCCCGCGACGAAGCGCCCGAACTCCTCAAGCGACGCGGGAGTTCCTATCTCGTAGAACCTCTCTCTGGCCTCGAAGGCGAGCAGCTCTCTGCGCGTGATCAGCTTCCCGTAGAACTCTTCCTCGCCGCAGGCTGCCCCCGATGGGATGAGGCCGAGGGAGCGCTTCGAGAGCGCAGAGACGCCGAAGTTGACCCAGGCCATCTCCCCCGGGGCGGCCTTCTTGTCGTAGCGGACGACGTACCCTTCTTCGACGGCGACGTCGCTCATCCCGTAGCGCCCCCGGTTCTCGTAGACCGCCATCATGCCGAGCTTCCCCGCCCTGGTGAGGGAAGCCATCATGGCGCCGTAGTCTAGGCGCAGATAGGCGTCGCCGTAGGTGACGAAGAAGCGCCCGCCCAGAAGGCGCTCGGCCCCCTTGAGCGCCCCGGCGGGGCCCAAGAGCGCCTCCCCGTCCCGGCTGTATCGGATCCTGACCCCCCACTCCCCGCCGTCCCCGAAGTGGGCCTCCACCTGTTCTCCCAGGTAGCCCACGCAGATGACAAAGTCGTCTATGCCGTTGCGCTCAAGGAGACTCAGCTGGTGCTCGAGGAAGGGCTTCCCACCGACTGGAATCATGGCCTTCGGGACATTCCGGGTTAGCGGACCGAGGCGCGTCCCAAGACCGCCAGCGAGTATCACGGCCTGCAAAGGCGATGTGACTCCAGCCCGTCACCCGGCGGGACTAGACGTTGTAGATCACTTTGGTGCCCTCGAAGTCGAACCTGAACCTCATCTCCTTCAGCCCCTGGCCTTCGAGGGCGGCCCTGACCTTCTCCCTCCCCTCGTCGCAGTATAGCATCAGGAACCCTCCGCCCCCCGCGCCGACCAGCTTGCCGCCTATGGCCCCCTTCTCCCTGGCGAGGGAGTACCATGCGTCGACGTTGCTCGTCGACATGCTGTCGGTGACGCCGCGCTTCACCGTCCAGTGCTCGTGGAGGAGTTCGCCGAACCTCCGCAGGTCCCCTGACTCGAGGGCCTTCTTGCTCTCCACTCCAATCTCCTTGATCCTGTGCATCTTCTCGACGGCGTCCCCGCTCTCCTTGGCGACCCTGTCCTGCTGTTTGCCGAGGATCTCGCCGGCGTCTCTCGTGATCCCAGTGTAGAACATCATCAGCACGTACTCGAGCTCTGAGAGCGTGTGGTCAGAGATCCTAAGCTCCTTGGCGGTGACGTTCCCCCGCGTGTCTATCTCGTAGGACTTGATGCCCCCCAAGCTCGCGGTGTACTCGTCCTGCTTGCCTGACGGCTCGTGGAGGCGGTTGATGGATATGTCGCAGGCGAGCTCCGCAAGCTGCTCTGGCGTCTTGGCTATCCTCTGGTGGGCGTAAAGGGCGTTGAGGAGCCCGACGGTGAAGCTTCCGGACGAGCCGAGTCCCGTGGCGGCGGGGACGTCGGCCAGCGAGACTATCTCAATCCTGTCCTTCAGGTCGAGGAGCTTGAGGGCCTCCCTCACTAGCGGGTGTTTGATTTCGTCAGGCGTCTGGACTATCTCAGTCTTGCTGTAGCTCAGCCTTATCCCGGGCTCGAAGCGGTCGTTCACGACGATGTGCATGTACTTGTTGACTGCGCCGGAGACGAAGAAGCCGCCGTACTTCGTGAAGTAGGCAGGGAGGTCGGTCCCCCCGCCCCCGAGAGACAGCCTGAAGGGAGTTCTTGAGACAATCAAAGAGGCTCCAGAGCCTCCATGGCACGCCGCCGGTCCGGATATTTAACCCATATCGGGCGCCAGGCCGTCAGAGTTTATTAGACCCGTCCGGGTCAGGGGTCTCCCCGTTGTCGCGCACCAATGAGTACCTCAACGAGGTGTCGGAGATCACCCGGAAGCTGGACAGGGGGTCCATTGACAAGGCAGTGGAGATACTCTACGAAGCCTGGAAGAACGACAACCAGGTATTCGCCATAGGGAACGGAGGGTCCGCCTCCACGGCTACGCACCTCGCCTGCGACCTTGACAAGTGGGTGTCGGACGAGGCCGACAGGAAGTTCCGCGCGTTCGCCCTCGTCGACAACATTCCCCTTGTCAGCGCCCTGACAAACGACAACGGCTGGAGCGACGTCTACTACGAGCAGATGAGGAACTTCTTTCGGAAGGGAGACGTCCTGGTGGCCATCAGCGTCCACGGCGGGTCCGGGAGCGACAAGGCGGGCCCCTGGTCCCAGAACCTGCTGAAGGCCGTCAAGTACGCCAAGGACAACGGAGGCAAGGTAGTGGGGCTGTCCGGCTTCGACGGCGGCGTCCTCAAGACAGCTGCCGACGCCTGCGTCGTGGTGCCGGCGAACTCCACCCCCCACGTGGAGGGGATGCACCTCGTACTGACGCACCTGATGTGCGAGCAGCTGAGGGAGATGATCTCGTCCAAGGGTCCGGGCCAGAAGCGGCCGGGTTACTGAAAGTCAGTCCCGAGTGTTAGGCCTCCGACCGGGGCGGCTGCGATTGGCGCAGGGCGGAGCCTCTACATGAGACCCTTGAGCAGGTCGGGGACCTTCTTCAGAGACGACAGCATGAAGTCCGGACGGGCGCCCTCCCTCTCAATCAGGCTGCTGAGGAATGTGGTCGAGTGGCCGAGCAGGATCGTCCTGCACCCGGCGGCCTTCCCCGCCTTCACGTCCACCAGGGCGTCGCCCACGAAGAACGAGCCCCCCAGGTCGAGGCCGCGCTCCTTCGCAGCCCTAAGGAGCAGGCCGGGCTTGGGCTTCCGGCAGTCGCAGTTCAACCTGTACTCCCTCAGTACGGCGTCGGGGTGGTGCAGGCAGTAGTACTCCGCGTCTAGGGACGCGCCCTGTTTCGCAAGCTCCCTTCTCACCTTCGCCCTCATCCGCTCGTGCTCTGCAAGGGTGAACTGGCGCTTCGCCACCCCCGGCTGGTTGGAGATCACTATGGCCTGGAAGCCGAGCTCCCTGATCCTCCTCACCGACTCCCCGGCGTAGGGGAACACCCGGAGGCTGCTGGCTGAGAGAGGTCCCCCCACCCTCCCCTCCTCGGGGTCGTAGTCGAGGTCGTTCAGGACGCCGTCGCGGTCAAGGAATGCTGCCCTCCCCCTCTGGGGGCTCCTGCCCCTGGCACCAGGTCTTGCGCTCGTGGGCCCGAAGGGCGGGGCGCGGGCTTATGTCTCTTGCGACGTCTGCCGTCCCTCGTAGGCGTCGCTGAGAGCGTGGGCTGGCAAGTTCTTATAGGTCCTTCCGAGAAACCGGGTAGACAGGTTCTCCGGTATGGTCCAGTTCTTCCTAGACACGGCCTCGTTGACCGAAATCGAAGAGTTCGTCAAGTGGGGGATTGCGGACGGCGTGACAACCAACCAGAAGATTTTCCTCTCGGAGGGCGGGGTCGACTTCAAACACCGCGTGATGAAGATCTGCTCCCTCGTCAACGGCCCCATCAGCGTGGAGACTACGAAGAGCAGCGTCGAGGAGCTCCTGAAGGAGGCCCGGGAGTACGCTTCGTGGCACAAGAACATCGTCGTGAAGGTGGCGATGCACGGCGACGGGAGGGGGATGCAGGTGGTCCACGAGCTCGCGAAGGAGCGGATAAAGACGAACATGACTGTGATGATGACGTTCAACCAGCTGGTCCTCGCTGCAAAGGCGGGGGCGACCTACGTCTCGCTCTTCTTCAACAGGGCGAAGGAGGCAGGAGAGGACCCGGTCAAGATCATCCAAGACTATGCGAGGGTCGCCAAGGAGGGGGACCTGAAGGCCAGACTGATAGTCGGGAGCATAAGGACGCCCGACGACGTCTCCCAGGCCATCGCCGCGGGAGCCCACATAATGACGGTCCCGGCCAAGATACTAAGGCAGATGCCGTTCAACCAGAGAACCCAGGATACCATCGCCGAGTTCGACAAGGCGTGGGAAGAGTTCCTGAAGATCCAGAAGCAGGGCAGCCCGTAGGCCTTCGGGCGTGCGCGCAGATAAAAGGGCCAGCCGCGCCGGAAGGTCAGACAGGACAAACCTTGGAGGCTTGGTGAGACGGTGAAGAAGGCGCTCGTGACCGGGGGCCTGGGTTTCATCGGCAGCCACCTCGTGGACAGGCTGCTGGCTGACGGGTGGCAGGTTGTCGTGCTTGACAACCTCCTTACAGGCCGGCGCTCCAACCTGGGGGGGCACAGGGGAGACCCCAGTCTCAAGGTCGTGGCCGGCGACATCAGGGACCTGGCCACCGTCACAGAGTGCGCGAAAGGGTGCGACGCCGTATTCCACCTGGCAGCCCACGCGCTGATGAGGGTGAGCCTGGGAGACCACAGGGCAGACCTGGACTACAACATCCTAGGAACCCTGAACGTCCTCGAGAGCATGGCCAAGGATGGGGTCCCCGACTTCGTCTTCGCCTCGACTTCCGCGCTATATGGGGAGGCCGAGGTGGTGCCGACCCCTGAGAGCTACGCCGGCATCCAGACCTCTCTGTACGGCGCCGCCAAGCTCGCGGGGGAGGGGTACGCCTCAGCCTTCGCCGAGTTCTCGTCCATCAAGGTCTGGGCGTTCCGGTTCGGGACCGTCCTAGGCGAGAGATGCAGAAGGGGGGCAGTGTGGGATTTCACCCACAAGCTCCTTCAGAACCCCTCGGAGCTCGAGATACTTGGGAACGGCAAGCAGCGCAAGGACTACCTCGCCGTGTCTGACTGCGTCGACGGCATTCTCCTTGGCCACAGGAAGGCCTCGGAACGCGTCAACATACTCAACCTTGGCCTGCAGGAGCAGACCTCAGTGGACGAGCTCGCCGACATCGTCATCGAGGAGATGGGCCTCGCCGGCGTGAAGAAGAACTACACTGGGGGCGCCCGAGGCTGGGTCGGCGACAACCCGGTGGTCTACCTATCGACGAGGAAGATCCGGGCCCTGGGATGGCAGCCGAAGGTGTCTCCGACCGAGGCCGTCAGGCAGACCGCCAGGTGGACGCTGAAAGAGGCCCGTCGCCGGGGCAAGTAGGGAGCTCGAGAGATGCCAGGCGTCGCTGTGACTGGCGGGGCGGGGTTCCTCGGTAGCAACATCGTGAGGAGGCTGGCCGACGAGGGGCGCGACGCGGTCATCATCGACGACTTCTCCTCGGGCTCGGAGCAGAACCTCAGCGACCTAGGCCTCAGGAACAGGTGCGTCCGGGGAGATCTCCGGGACCACGGCTTCGCCAAGAGGTCGCTGGAGGGCGTCGACACGGTGTTCCACTTCGCTGCTGAAGTGGGGAACGCGACCTACCTCCACGGCTCGGATCTCAAGGAGCTCGCCGCCCTGCACGCCAACCTGGTCATAGACGCCAACGTGTTCAGGGCCTGCGTAGAGAACCACGTGGGCACGGTGATCTTCGCGTCTAGCGTCTCGGTCTACCCCTTCGGTGAACAGCTAGGGCGCAGCGCCCACTTCAGGGAGGAGGACTCCGAGCGGAGCGTCGACCCCGAGGGTGGGTATGGCTGGGCCAAGTACATCGCCGAGAAGCAGCTCCAGCTCATGGCGGGCGTGTCCTACGGGGTCGCCCGCATCTTCCACGCCTACGGCAGGAACATCTACATCAAGCCCGACAGGAGCCAGGTCATAGCCTCCTTCATCAGGAAGGCGATCAACTACCCGAAGGAGGGGTTCGTGGTGCTCGGGGACGGGACCCAGAAGCGGTGCTTCGTATTCGTCGACGACGTCCTGGACGCGATCATGCTGCTCGAGAGACACACGAAGGAGCGCGGCAGCCTCACCGTCAACGTCGGCTCGACTGACGAGGTGACCGTGCGGGAGCTTGCAGAGCGGGTGGTCGCCCTCTCGGGGAAGGACATCCCTCTGAACTTCGACGGGTCAAAGCCCGTGGGAGCCCTGAGCAGGAAGCCCGACCTCGGAAGGGCCAAGGAAGTCCTCGGCTGGAGTCCGGCCACCCCCCTGTCCGAAGGGCTCGCCGAGACGTTCAAGTGGGCAGAAGAGCGGCTGAAGACGCCTGGGGGGCGCGGCCACCATGGATCAGGCCAGCCCCTGAAGCGCTGAGCGGTCGAGCATCAAGAAGCACAGCAGCGCCTTCGTTGTGTGGAGGCGGTTCTCGGCCTCGTCGAACACCGCCGACATTGGCCCGTCGATCACCTCGTCGGTGACCTCCTCGCCCCTGTGGGCCGGGAGGCAGTGCTGGAAGATGGCGTCCTTCTTGGCCAGCGCCATCAGCCTCGCGCTCACCTGGTACTTCGGCATGAAGGCATTCACCCTCTTCTCCCTCTCGCTGTCGAGCCCCATTGACACGAAGGTGTCTGTGATCACGCAGTCCGCGCCGGAGACGGCCTCCCGGGGGTCCTCGCAGAGGACGGCCGGCTCCCCGGCCCCCTTCGCCAGCGACCGAGCAAGGGCCACGACTCCCTTGTCGGGGGCGTAGCCCGGGGGCGTCGCTACTGAGAGCCTGATGCCTGTCATGGCCGCCCCTATGAGCCAGGAGTTGCAGACGTTGTCCCCGTCTCCTACCCAGGAGACCTTGAGCCCCCGGAGGTGCCCTTTGCGCTCCTTAAGGGTCAGGAGGTCGGCGAGGATCTGCACGGGATGATGCAGGTCGCTGAGCCCGTTTATCACCGGGACCGTAGACGCGTCCGCGAGGCGCTCGACCTCGGAGTGCCCGTTGACCCGGGCCATGACGGCGTGGACGTAGCGCGAAAGGACACGAGCGGTGTCCTCGATGGTCTCCCCCCTCCCTAGCTGGATCTCGCTCGACCCGAGGCTTATGGACGACCCTCCGAGCTCGCTCGTGGCGACCTGGAAGCTGACCCTGGTCCTGGTGCTCGGCTTCTCGAACAGGAGGGCGACAGTCTTGCCGGCGAGGGGGCGCGCCTTGGTCTTCCCCCTAGACCGCTTCATCTTCTCCGAGAGCGAGAGGACTGAGGTCAGCTCCTCGGAGGTGAGCTCTGCGAGGGTCAGGAAGTTCCTAGGGCGGGGGCTCATGGCCCCCCCGGCGCGCCTGGCGCGTTAAAGGGTTAGCCGCAAGAGCTCCGGCCGCTAGGTCAGCTTCAGGATGGCCCTGGCGACCTCTCCGTCAGACTGCTCCAGGGCGGCCATGGCCTTCTCTCTCGTCGCCCCGGTCTGTTGCTGGACGAGCAGGATGTCCTCCTCGTTGAACTTCGCCTTCTCCACCTCGACCTCCTCCACGTCTCCGGCTACTTGGAAGACCCTGTTCCCCTGGGCGTTGACCTCGGAGACCGAGGCGTTCTTGATGTGGAGCTCCCTGTCCGGGGTCTTGATGACGACCTCCTCGACGTCGGGTATCTCCTTCATGTTGATGCCCATCCGCTCCATCATCCGCCTCGCGTTCCTGTTGTCCATCTTCATCTCTATCGGCCTGCCCTGATTTTGACGGCCGCCCCCGACTTAAACTGTTTCATGAACTTGCCATTCATCACGGCCGTGCCGACGCCGAGGACGCGCCCGCCGCCGTCCAAAATCGCCACTTCGCCCCTGGGGAGCACGTTGCTCCCGGCCGAGGCGACGAACTTGCAGAAGACGGACCGCCCGCTGCGGACGAACTCGGCCGCCTCGTCGGAGACGGTCACGCAGCTGTCCCGGAACCGCGGGCTCTTCGCCAGCAGCTCGGCCCCGTAGACCGAGAGGGCCATGGCTCCCCCCGGCTTCACGGTCGCCACCAGCCTCTCCCCGTGGAAGACGAGCTTGACGCGCCCGGACCGCCTGGAGTATACCAGGCGCAGGCCCTCCTTCGGTAGGGCCGACGACACCCCGCGGCCGAAGAGGTAGTCGACCATTATCGACAGCCGCCTGCGCTCGCCGGTCTGCCGCATGGTGGACGGCGGGCCGGGCGGCGATAAAAGGGGTGGCCCTGGCGCCCGGGCTCGGAAGGTTATACGGCCCCCGCCTGAGGTTGGGGCGCGCAAGTGAACCGCAGCATCAGGGTCCTCAGGGTAGGTGCGAGGTATGTGAGGGACGACAGGACGCTCACCCACCTGTGCCTGGTGTCCCGGGCCCTGGGGGCCGAGTCCATCTACATCGGGGACGCGGAGAAGGACGTGGTCGGCACCCTCGAGGCAGTAAACAGGTCGTGGGGGGGCGACTTCAGGGCCGTCCTTGGGGTGCCTTGGAGGAGGGTCATCCAGGATGCGAAGGCCGAGGGGAGGAGCGTAGTCCACCTGACCATGTACGGCATGCCCCTGCAGGACGAGATCGGGAAGCTGAGGGGGGTGGAGAAGATGCTCGTCGTGGTAGGGGGGCCCAAGGTGCCAGGGAAGGTCTACCACGAGGCCGACTACAACGTGGCCGTGACCTCGCAGCCCCACTCGGAGATAGCCGCCCTCGCCATCGTCCTACATGAGGTCCAGTCTGGAGAAGAGCTTAAGAGGGCGTTTGGGAAAAGCAGACTCAGAATCCTTCCTTCCCCGAGGGGCAAGAGGGTCTTGGAAACATGAAGATAGAATACGAGGACACGTTCGTCAAGGTGGCGGGGCTCATAGGCGGACAGGACTACGTCAGGGTGGCCAGGGCCCTCCTCAACAACGAGAACGCCACCGACGAGGAGATCGCGTCTGCGACCGGCCTGAAGATCAAGACGGTCAGGAAGTCACTGTACGACCTCTTCGGCCGGAGCCTGATAACAGGCGTGAGGGTGAGGGACCCTAAGCGCGGGTGGTTCGTCTACAGGTGGAAGGCCCAGAGGGACCAGACCGACGGGTTCATCCAGACCCAGCGCAGGAAGGTGCTGACGCGGCTGAAGCAGAGGCTCGACTACGAGGACATCCACGAGTTCTACCAGTGCGGCACCCCGACCTGCCTGACCAGGACGTTCGAGGACGCCATGGAGAACTTCTTCAAGTGCCCGACCTGCGGGCGCCCCCTCAACAGGCTCGACAACTCCGAGCTGAAAGAGGCCCTCCGCTGGAAGATCAAGCAGTTGGACGAGGAACTGTCAAAGTGAGACCTTCCGAGGAGGAGGCCCTCCGTCTGCACATGAAGCACGGGAGCAACGAGGCCATCGTCAGGCACTGCAAGACCGTCGCCAGGGTCACTGCCGTGCTCGCCGAGGAGTTCAGGCGCCAGGGCAAGGTGGTCGACGCCGAGGCGGCGGCGGCCGGGGCGCTGCTCCACGACATAGGGAGGAACAGGGTGCAGACCGTGCGGCACGGGCTGGAAGGGTCCCTGATGCTTCAGGAGGACGGTGTCGACGACGCCGTGGTGCAGATAGTCAGGAGGCATCTGGGAGCGGGCCTCTCACCCGAAGAGGCGAAGGCCCAAGGGCTCCCTGACTTCGACTACGTGCCGAGGACACGGGAGCAGGTGATCGTGTGCTTCGCCGACAAGATGATCGACGGCGAGACCGTGAGGCCCTTCGAAGAGGAGGTCGAGAGGTTCAGGAGGAAGGGGCACGACGTTCAGAGGCTCCTTGACCTGAAACGGGGCCTCGAGGCCGATTTGGGGACTGACCCGGAGGCGCTGGTCCTCCACAAGATTAAAGGAAAGGTCTAGGGGCGCACGGGTCGTGGCCGCCTGCATCTGCCGGACGTGCAAGCACAAGGACTACGAGAGCTGCGGGAAGTGCACGTGCTGCTCCTACCGCAGGTGTGCGTGCATGCCCAAGCCCGGAAAGTGAGAGGACCCCGACGCTCGACGGCTCTGAGGGAAAGGTCAGTGAAGGAAGGGCCATCACGAGGCTCCAGATGGGGAACCCCTTCGCCCATCGGAATCAGGCCTCCGAGAAGCATAATAAGCCATGTTTAGTCGGACCAAGTCAGCGAGGTGGGGAAGCCAGTCCCATTAGAGGGGCCAGGTACATCCCGGCGGGCTCATAACGGCAGGTCCGCGAGAGACCCGCAGAGCGGAGGTTCAAAAGGAGAGCAATCTCCTGAAACTCCTCCCCTCGCTACCCTTGTCGAAGAGGCGCGACAGTATAATGCCCTCATCGGGCCGTGGCCGGGCGGAGGGAGGAGGGTGACGGGCGAGTGAGGCTCAAGGGGGTCAGCCACGACGTCGGCTGCGATCTCTGGATCAACTAGCGCCCGGACTTCGACCTCAAGACCGTCCAAATGGAGCTGTAGACAATCGAGGAAGACCTGCACTGCAACGCCGTGAGAATCTGCGGCCTCGACCTGAGGAGGCCTGATGGCTGCGTCCGGGGACGCCCTGTGGCAGGGCCTCGACGTGTGGCTGTCTCCCCAGATGTGGAACCGTGACGAGGAGGCGACCCTCGCCTACCTGTCGAGGGCAGCGGAGGCAGCCGAGGGGGTCCGGGGAAGGGGACCTGGAGACCTGGTCTTCAGCGTCGGCTCCGAGTCGACTCTCTTCATGAACGGAATCGTCCCCGGGAGGAACCCGTCGTCGCGGATCTCCGGCCCGGAGCTCGTTGCCGCAGTGAAGGCCGGCAGGCACAACGGGCCCTCAACGCATTCCTGAGGCGGGCGAGCGCAACGGTGCGGGAGCGCTTCCGCGGGAAAGTGACCTACGCTTCGCTGACTTGGGAGGCCGTGGACTGGGGACCCTTCGACTTCGTGGGGGTCGACCACTACAGGACGGCGTCCACGGAGGACAGCTACCTCGAGATGCTGTGGCCCTCTTTCTCCCACGGCAAGCCCGTGGTCATCACAGAGCTCGGCTACGCCACTTGCCGAGAGGGCATAGGGTAGGAGGGCGCGCGCGCTCGCTGGGTTCTACGCCTCTCACTGAGCGGCCCGCTCGCCCACTTAATTACGCTCTGAGGCTCAGGGACGCCCATGGCAGGGGATTCCACGCGGTCAGTCCACGACGCCGAGCCGTTCGACGAGGGGTCGGGCTCCGTGGTGACGCCGATCTACCAGACGACGACCTTCGCGTTCTCGCGGGCGGACGACGCCCGGAGGGCCACCATCGGCGAGAAGGGGAAGTACGTGTACACAAGGTGGGACAACCCCACCACGGCGAGGCTCGAGGGGAAGCTCGCGTCACTCGAGGGGGCCGAGGACGCAGCCTTCTTCTCGTCCGGCATGGCCGCAATCTCGACGTCGGTGTTCGCGTTCCTGAAGGCCGGGGACCACGTGGTCTCGACCAAGGACGTCTACGGGGGGACGTTCGAGCTGATGAGCAAGATGCTCCCGAGGTTCGGAGTGCAGACCAGCCTGGTGGAGACAGGGAACCACAGGGCCCTTGAGGGCGCCATAAGGCAGAACACGGCCATCGTCTACATCGAGACGCCCACAAACCCGACCCTGAAGCTCGTAGACATCAGGCGGGCCGCCGAGGCCGCCCACGGCGCCGGGGCGCTGCTTCTCGTCGACAGCACCTTCGCCTCGCCAGTCAACCAGAAGCCCCTGGAATTGGGGGCGGACGTTGTGCTGCACAGTGCCACCAAGTACCTGAACGGCCACGCCGACGTGACCGCCGGGGCGGCCGCCGGGGGCGCCGAGCGGATTGGGAAGATCAAGCGCCTGAGGAGGGAGCTGGGGGGGACGCTCGACCCCCACGCCTCGTGGCTCGTCCTCAGGGGGATGAAGACGATGGCCATCAGGGTGAGGGCGCAGAACGAGAACGCCATGGCCCTAGCAGAGTTCCTGCAGGGCCGCCCCGAGGTGAAGGTGGTCCACTACCCTGGCCTCGAGGGTCACCCCCAGCACTCCCTCGCCGCCAGGCAGATGAAGGGGTACGGCGGGATGATGAGCTTCGAGTTGAAGGGGACCAAGGAGGAGGCGAAGCGCCTGATGGAACGGCTCAAGCTGGCGTTCTTGGCGGCCAGCCTCGGCGGCGTGGAGACGCTCGTGTCCCAGCCGGCCGCGATGACTCACACCCAGCTCACGCCCGCCGAAAGGGAGGAGTTGGGGATCTCCGACTCGCTGATCAGGCTGTCCGTCGGCATCGAGGACAAGGAGGACCTCATCGAGGACTTCCGGCAGGCCCTCGGGGGCGGGCGGGGGGCGCCAGCCAGCCCTCGACGGCGGGGGACCTCCGTCGGGCGGCATCGCGGCCGTACCTAGCGAACGGCTTGGTCAGGTGCCTGTTGGCCCGCGGGGAGGCGATGTAGGTGCCGCGGGCGAGCCGGCCCCCGCGCGAGGGCGACAGGACGTCGATTCTCTCCACGTTCAGGACCTTCGGATGAGCCGAGGAGGGGCGCCTGACCCCGCCGTAGGCCTTGATGCGGTCACCTTCGCTTAGCAGCCTGGCTGCCCGGCGCAGGTCCCCCGTCGGCTCGTAGACGGCGCAGGGGATGGGATCCGGGGAGCGCCACAGGGTGAAGTAGACGTGACCTCCGGGGCCCGTCGACGGCGAGGAGGCCGTCCCTTCGGCCCAGCCCGACGAGAAGGCCTTCCACTCCAGGGGGGACTGGAGGTGGGCGTCGGTGTGCTGGTTCGAGAGGTAGACCATGTGCCCTAGGAGGGCCTCGCTGAGGGAGATCCTGTCGTAGGCGTCGAGCACCGCCCGGGGCGAGTCACCGCGTATCCCCAGGAAGACGGGGTCCGGGCCGTGGGGAGCGATGAGCGCCTTCCTCTTCTGGTGGTCGTAGCTGTTGAAGGTGTGGGGCCATGTGGCCAGCTCCATCTCCCTGACCGAGTCCGCGTCGAGGGCCCGCGCCGTCCCGCAGGCCTCGGGCCTCCTGTAGGCGATGAGCTCGTACGTGTGGTCCAGGGCCTCGTCGAAGGCTAAGGAGGACGCCGCCCCCACCACACCCATGCCGTTGCCTAGCTCGAAGCTCCAGGCGCCTACCTCAGCCAGGAGCCGCCTGACGCTGTGGGGGCTCACCAAGCCCGACAGCGCCCTCTTGTAGAGAGGAAGGAGGAGGCGGGACTTCGAGGCGTCCTGGAGGAACACGACGCCGGAGTTCGCTCCCCACTCGACGTCCGAGAGCTCGGAGACTTTGGAGCATATCCTCTCGTAGGCCAGCCGGGGCGAGGAGGTCTCGATGGGGAGGCAGACGGCGGCGTTCCCCCTGGTCTTGAAGGGGACGTTGGGGTTGAGCCTGACCAGACGCGGGTATGGGAGGGCGCGGAGCGTGCTGCCCAGGTCGGAGGCGATGCGGTAGGCGATGTAGGTTGTGCAGCTCCCCCGCGAAGAGTCGGTGTCGTCCAGGCCCACGAGGCAGCGCATAGCCTGGCGGAGGCTGCGCGGGTATTTCAGCTTGGGAGGAGGCGGCTCAGTTGGGCTCGACGACGATCATGGTGAGGGTGCTCCTCACCTTGTCGAGGCGGCGGATGCTCCATGTGATGGTCTCCTTGACCTTCTCCATGGTGTCGGCTTCCACCCTGGCGACGATGTCGTAGACCCCGTAGACCACGTAGACGTCCTTGACGTACTGGATGTCACGCAGCTTCTTGAGGAGATCCTCCTCAGCTCCAAGATCCGCGTTGATGAGAACGAAGGCCATAGGCAATGCCTAACTCACAACCTCTCGCCTTTCTATCCCATTCAAGGGTAATAACCATTGCCCCCGCGCTGATTGCAGCCACTCTCCGGCCTCCCCGGCCGCAGGCTTCTGGTCGCTTCGGGACCGCAGGCTCATGGCGACCTAGGAGGGGACGGAACTCCTCCTGGCCGCGGGTCAGTTCTGGCCAGCAGAGGCGACGCCCGCCAGGGAGCGGGGCGGCCCAGACCGCCGGGCAACAGATAAAGGCCCTAGGCGGGGGACGCATAGAGGACTTCGCTTGATTCGCGTCTTCGCCATGGAGATGGACCAGGACGACCCTGTGAAGTGCACGGCACGCAAGATGATACACATGGAGCTCGCAAAGGGGGTCTCGCGTAAGTTCCACGCCTCGGACTCGACAATCGTCCTCAACCCCTTCGCCCACAGGATGCTCTCCCCCCCAGACGCGGACGCAAAGGGGATACTCGTGGTGGACTGCTCCTGGAACCTGGCCCAGGAGACCTTCTTCAGGAGGATAGGAGGGAAGCACAGGCGGATCCCGGTCCTCCTCGCTGCGAACCCGACTAACTACGCCAGGGCGGGGATGCTGAGCTCAGTGGAGGCCGTGGCCGCGACGCTGTACATCCTCGGGGAAGTCGAAGAGGCGAAGTCTTACCTCTCGATCTACAAGTGGGGGCCCACCTTCGAGACGCTGAATAAGGAGCCCCTCGAGTCCTACAGGCTCTGCAAGAGCGAGGGGAAGGTCCTTCAGGAGGAGAGGGAGTACTTCCCGCACCTGTTCGAGCGGCGGGAAAACGGTTAACTGGGGAGCTGCGGCAAGAGGGACGACGCGAGTCGGCGGGCGGGCCACGGGGACCTCCTGGGGAAGTTCCTCCCTCGCAGCAGGACGCACGGCGCCGAGAGGCGCATCCGGAGACGGCTGGCTCCAGAACAGAAACGAGACCCGGCCCATCGGGTGCGATGATAGGGCGACCTTGAGGTCGGTGGGGACCGGGATGAAACGGCTGACCCGTGCGGAGCAAGGCCAAACGTGGTCGATGAGACGCCTGCAGGAGACCAGGGTAGGCCGCTGAGCTGAATCCCGCCTAGAACAGGAGGAGGACTACGGCCGAGACGCGTCAATCCCACGGGTGGGCACCAAGGGCCCGCCCGCGGGGCTGAATCCAGAAGCAGACCTAGCGACGAGAGATGCCTTGCTGCTCAGGGGTCGCCGGCGCTTCGGGCCGCCCGTGCGACAGCAGGCTGGGCCGGTCCGGCCGTCGGAGCTGGAACAGGCGCCTCGGCCTGGCCGGCCATCCGCTTCTGGCGGAAGGCTATCCACACATAGACAAGCAGCATGACGGCGAGGAGCGCGCTTCCGACCCAAGTCGTCTCGTAGAAGACAGAGACCATGGGGCCCGTCGTCGTGAAGGAGTCGATGCGAAGAGCCTGGCCCACGAACTTCGGGTAGATCAGCGACTGGAGAGAGAAGATGATGATGCTCAGGAAGGCGATGAAGACCGCCTTGTTGGTCACCATGGGAGCTGTCTTCTTGGGGATGTAGAGGGCAACCGCGAGGAGAGTGATCACCACCGGGACGGCCATGTAGGAGGTCACCAGGGACGATGAGTACTCGTAGTAGGCGGCGACGGAGATTAAGGCGCCCACGACGGCCAGGGGGATGAACCTCTTGGCGAAGGGTCTGATGTCGAAGAAGATGGGCGCCACTCCAATCGCGATCAGGAGGGTCCCGACCAAGAAGAGCCAGCTACCAGCCTGCGAAGCCCAGGCCCCCAGGTTGAAGGACGACGAGAGGGGGGTTGAGTTGCTGAGGACGCCGGCTCCGCTTACCAGCGACGAAACCAGGACAAGCACCGTTACGCCCATGAGGAGGGTCGACACGGCGTACCCCTTGTACAGCTTCCTCTCGTCCAGCCACCGGCGCTTGACGATGAACTCGGCGAAGACTATGGTGGAGTTCCTGGCCACAAGCAGGATGAGGAAGACTGTGAGCAGCGCGCCGAATATCGAGGCCACGGGGATGAGCAGGCTTGGATAGGCCATGTCGCCAGTCACGACCCAGAAGGCACCGAATGTGCCCGTCACCTCCCAGATGGGGACGATGTACTCGAGGACTTTGGCCTTAGCTGCGTCGTAGAAGAGCAGGAGGAGAATGGAACCGATGACCTCGGTGATCAGCAGGGCTGCGAAGACCGAGAAGACGGCGTAGTTGGTCTCGAAGATGTAGTTCATCTAGTAGTTCACGTCTTTCACAACGCCTGGCTGGCCCTCAGGAAGGGGGTCCTCTTCGGGCTTCGCGGAGTTGAACACCCGGATGAAGAAGTAGAAGGTCGCCGGGACCGTTATGACGTAGAAGGCGATGACAAGGAAGCCTGGGAGGACGAGCGAGGTGTTCTGGCTTGCCGCTTGGCAAGTATACATGATGTTGTAGATTATGAACGGCTGCCTCCCCACCTCGTCGGTGATCCAGCCCAGTTGGTAGACCAAGTAGGCGCCGACGGCAGCCGGGATCTGGAGCAACATGAGGGTCTTCGACTCGAAGGGCTTCTTCTTCAGGATCCAGCCGAGGATGTAGAGCAGGAAGTAGCCTCCGATTATAGTGCCTCCCAGGACCATGAGGTCGAAAGTGTCATTGACGTAGAGGGGAGGCCAAGTCGACGGTTGGAAGCCGTTGAGACCCGGCAAGGTGGCGTTCCCCGTTTCTAGCCGGGCGAGGAAGCTCTGCAGGCCGCCGATTGAGAGCCCGAGCATGTGCTCGGCGAGGTTCGACCCCCCCACTTGGTTCCCTTCCAGGGCCGCGTACTTCAGGGGCTGGTCCTTGAGGAGGGTCGTGATCTCGTTGGAGCCGGTGATCCCCGACAGCACCAGGGTGACGATGCTCGTCGCCCAGGTGAGGCGCATCCCCTTGGAAAGCAAGGCCTTCTCATCGGGCCTCTTGTAGCGGACGAGACGATATGCGAAGTACCCCCCAATCACCATGCAGCCGGTGAACAGGGTGGTCGAGAGGACGTGGGCAATCTCTCCGAAGGCCGAAGCCGAGTAGAACGGGGCCCAAGGTTTCACACCGGTGACAGTCAGGTTCCCCCAGGGGAGGCAGCCTTGCAGGACCACCGCGTTGACGCCGTTCGGGGTGTTCATCCACGCGTTGACCGCGACTATGAGGATGGCGGACAGCAGCGTGCCTGCGGCGACGAGGCACCCTGCCGCGAAGTGCGTCCACCTCCCCTTGAAGGCGTCGGCGTAGTACACGTAGAGGACCAGGAAGAGGGTCTCAAGGAAGAAGGCGAAAATCTCGAAGTAGAACAGTTCCATCACGCCCGTCTGGGCGCCGACAGTGACGAACGCCGGGAACAGTGTGACGAGCTCGAAGGCCATGACAATCCCGCTCGCTGTGCCGACTCCGAAGGAAATCGTGAACACCTTCGTCAGCCGCCTCGCCAGCGCACCGTACACGCTGTCATGGTTGCGAATGGACAGGAACTCCGCCAGCACTATGGTGATGATGAGAGAGATGCTCAGCGAGACGAGTGTTATGTGCGACGCTATGGTGAAGGCAAAAAGGAACCTGTCGAAGCTAGTCATGGTTCCGAATATCGGGACGGTGGACACGCTCTCGCTTGCCCCTCGGGGGTGCGAGGGCCTGCAAGGTTTACTTAAGAGGCGAAGGCGATTGCCAAGAATGAGAATGAACGGTGCGAGACGACGGGGTGCCTAGGCAGAGAGTGAGTTAGCGCCCGGCCCGCCTTCCTGCTTCTCCTTCTCCGGCAGATTGCCGGCCTCGCGGCTGGAATCATCCGAGAGGATGAGCGCCAGGTCGGCCCTCATGACGTCCTCCTCGGGAGTGAGTGTGAACCCCATCTCCCGGCAGAGGGCCAGCATCGTCCTGTTGTCCCTCAATATGACCCCGTAGATGGAGTCGAGGTGCTTGTCCTCGGCTATGTTGATGACCATGTCGAGCAGCTTCTTGCCAAGCCCCCTCCCTTGGTACTGGTCCGATATGACGACCGCGAACTCGCCGCGTCGCTGGTCTGGCTCTGTTATCAGCCTGCCCACGCCTATCTCCCGGCTCCTCCCTCCCTGCTTGACCTCCGCCACGATGGCCATCTCCCTGTCGTAGTCGATGTTGCAGAACCGGACGAGGTCCCCGTGGGGGAGGTTCTTCACTGTGCTGAAGAACCTGAGGCGGCTCGACTCCTCCGAGAGGCCGTTGATGAACTCTGCCTCCAGCGCCTCGTCCTCGGGCCTGATCGGCCGGAGCATTACGTCGGTCCCGTCCTCCAGTTTGTACGGGATGACGTACTTGGTCGGGTAGGGCATTATCACGAGATGCGGGTAAGGGACGCCCTCCTTAGGCGCGGCCGGGTCGAGGAGTATCCTCACGTCCGCTGCCATCGCCTTCTCTCCGGCGACGAACAGGGGGTTGATGTCCATCTCCGAGATCTCGGGGAAGTCCGCCACCATGGCGGACACGCGGACGATCACCTCCTCGAGGGGCTTCATGGGGACCGGAGGCTTGTTCCTGAGGCCCCGCGACAGAGCCCTGTAGATCGTTGTCTCCTCCATCATCCGCCGTGCCAGTACCTGGTTCATGGGAGGGAGCCCAATCGAGAAGTCCCGGAAGAGCTCCACACCGGTGCCCCCCGAGCCGAACAGGAGCACGGCCCCGAAGTCCACGTCCTTCTTCGAGCCGAGGATGAGCTCGTAGTCGACCCCCGTGGCCATCTTCTGGACGTAGGCGCCGTCGATCCTCGCCTCTGGCTTCAGGATCTTCACCCGCTCGACGAGTTTGACGAACTCGTCCGCGAGCCTCTCGCTGGAGGCAATCCCAGTCACGACCCCTCCCACGTCACTCTTGTGGGAAATCTCCTGGGAGACCACCTTCAGGACCACCGGGTAGCCCACCCTCCGGGCGACCATCACGGCCTCGTCGGGCGTGCTCGCGAAGGCCCCTGCGAGCCGAGGAATGTTGTAGGCGTCGAGGAACTTGTCGGCGTCCGACTGCGGCAGCAGGAGCCTCCCCTCCTTGATCGCCTTCCTGACGATGAGCTTCAGGTGGCTGGTCGGGGGCATCATGTCTACAGGGACCTCCTCGGGAGTCTCGTAGAGGAGGTCGAGATTGCGCCTGTACCTGTACATGTACATGTACGTCTTCACGGCCTGCTCTGGGGTCGGGTAGGTGGGGATGCTGCTGTCTGAGAACTTCCTTCGGGAGTCGACCACACCCTTCTCTCCCATCCAGACGGTGAGGACGGGCTTGCGCCTGTCCCGGGCAGCCGCGATCACCGCTTCGGCGAGCTCCGTGGGGGGCGTGACTGCCTGCGGAGTGCATATGGCAAGGATGCCGTCGACACCCGGGTCGGCGAGGCAAGCCTCCAAGGCAATCCTGTAACGGTTGACGTCTGCGTCGCCGAGCACGTCCACTGGGTTCCCTCTGCTCCAGAAGGGCGGGAGGTGCTCGTTGAGGGTCTTCATGGTCTCGTCTGAGAGCTTCGCCAGCTCGCCCCCGTGGTCTGCCACCGCATCGGAGGCCACGACTCCGGGCCCTCCGGCGTTGGTGACTATGGCCAGCCGCGGGCCGGCTGGGAGATGTTTCGAGTCGAGGACGCTGGCGCAGTTGAACAGGTCGCCAATCTCGTCCACCCTGACGACCCCGACCCGCTTGAACGCCGCGTCGTAGACCTCGAAGTCGCCGGCGAGGGCGCCTGTATGGGAGCGGACCGCCTTGGCCCCCGTCTTGTACTTCCCCGCCTTCAGCACTATGATCGGCTTCGTCCTTGCGAAGCCACGGGCGGCGCTCATGAACTTCCGGGCCTGGCCGATGCCCTCCACGTAGAGGATTATGCTCCTGGTGGCAGGGTCGCCCCCCAGGAAGTCGATTAGGTCGCCGAAGTCGAGGTCGAGCATGGAGCCCAGGGAGGCGAACAGGCTGAAGCCTACGCGGGACACCATTGCCCAGTCGAGGATGGCTGAGCCGAGTGCCCCGCTCTGCGAGATGAAGGCGATGGAGCCCGCCTCGGGGTTGTCCCTGAGGAAGGTGGCATTGAGGTGGGCTGACGGCCTGGCGAAGCCGACGCAGTTGGGCCCGAGCAGGCGGAACCCGTACTTCTGCCTGATTCGGCTGATCTCCCGCTCAAGCTTGGCGCCGGGCTCCCCAATCTCGCGGAAGCCGGCCGAGATTATCACGACGCCGTCCACCCCCGCCCTGCCGCACTCCTCCACCACCGAGGGTACCGTGGCTGCAGGGGTGGCCACGACGGCCAGGTCGACGTGCTGCGGGATGGCTGCGACGGAAGGGTAGCATTTGACCCCCATCAGGACCTCGTGGCCCGGGTTGACGGGGAAGATCGAGCGCTTCTCCTTGCCCAGGAGAAGGTTCCTGAGGGTGGCCTCCCCGACAGTCCCGTTCTTGTCGGTGGCCCCTATCAGGGCGACCGTCTTCGGGTCGAACATCCGCTCGATGCCAGCCATGACCTTCGGGGGGTGCGCCCACGCCGGGGTATTACCCCTTTCCCCAAGCGGCCCCGCTCTGGGGAGTCCGCTAGACCCGCGAGATGTGGGACGTGCCGTTGGTCTTCTCGACCAGCATCATGTGGTCCGCCATGGACTCGAGCTCCTTCTCGTGGGAGACGAGGATCACCTGTTTGGCCCGGAGGGCCTCGAGGAGGTCCCTCATGCGGTGTATCTGCTCCTTGCTGAACCCGTCGGTGGGCTCGTCGAGGATCACGAGGTCGCCGGCCCCGGAGCCTAGGTCTTCCTGGACGATGGCGTTGAGGGCGAACCTGTAGGCCAAAGCAACGCTCGTCCGCTCCCCCCCGCTGAGCGCGTCGAACTCCTGCAGATACCCCTGCCGCTCGAACAGGGGGGTGAAGTCCTCCGCGACCCTGACGGCGAGGTCCGGGTCGTCGACCAGGGAGGCGAAGAACTTCTGGAAGTGCTGGCCGAATCTGGAGTTCGTCTGGACCAGCGTCTGCCTCTCGATGAGCTCGACGGAGGGCCTGAAGAACTCCCCGAGCCACGATGCGTAGGACCGCAGGCGCCGCCCCTCGACCCTCTTCCTTCTCTTCTCTTCGATGCGAGGCTCCAGCCGCTGCAGGGCCTCGGCCGCGTCCTTTCTCTGCGTGAGGGACTCCGTCAGGTCCCGGCTGAGCCCCTCCCGCCTGCTCCTGGACTTCTTGAGGGCATCCGTTGCGGATTCCACGGCGGAAGTCAGGTCTTGGAGACGTGCCTGCTCGGACTGGAGCCGTGCGAGTTCCCCATCGACGCGCGCCAGTTCGGCGCTCGACTCGGTCCTGCGCCCTTCGCTCTCCGCAACCTCGGCCTCTATCTCGGCCTTCAGGCCGACATCCCGACGGTGGGCCTTCTCTTCCTCGGCGTAGCGGCGCGCCCCGGCCGCGAGCTCCGAGAGCGAGCGGACCTCCGCTTCGAGGGCCGCCACTTCGGCCGCGACCGCCTTGAGCTCGGCCTCGAGATGCGCGGACTCGTCCTTGAAACCGCCCAGGATGGGCTGGCCGCAGCGGGGGCACTTACCCGCCGCCACTAGCTCCCTCTTCTCGTCGAGGCGCCCCGTGAGCAGCAGCGCGGTCCCTCTTCTTTCTCCCAGGAGCATCCTTCTCGACTCAAGGTCCGCCTCCAGCTCCTCGGCGCTCCTCGCCGGCGGACCTCCGGTGCCTTCGAACGCCTCGATGGCCGGCTTCACTTCTTTTTCGAGCCTCGCCTTCAGGGAGGCGCCCCGTCGGTCGGCCTCGGAGATGGCGGCGCGGAGCCGCGCGGCGCTCCTCCTGAGCTCCGGGAGAGCCGCCGCTGCTGCGCTCACCTTGTTCCGCTCGGCCCTTGCCTGTTCGAGCCTGCCCTCGAGCAGTTCGGCCTCCGCGCCGGCGGCGGACGCCATCGCCTCGAGGCGCGGGATGAGGGCGTCGAGCTGGGCAACCTTGGACCGGGAGCGTGTCCCCTCAGCCTCGTCCTCATCGAGGTCCTCCGTCGCAACGTCAATCGCCCTGATGTCGTCGCGCAGCATCCTTTGAAGCACTTCGGCGTTCTCGGCCGCGACCTGATAGCTCTGGATGCCGAGGACGCGGCGTATCACCTGGAGCCTTTCCTCGGCATTGCGCTGGATGATAGCCTTCATCTGCTCCTGGGGAGTGAAGACGGCGTACCGGAAGACGAGGCTCTCGGCGTGGGGGTGCGGCGGCTCGTTGAACCCCAGGAGCCTTATGACTCGCTCCTTGAGGTCTCCGGGCGAGAGTTCGGTCCTGACTCCGTCCTCTATGATGAAGCAGCCATCTTGGAGGACGGTCTTCGAAGTCCTCTTGAGCCCGCGATGGGCCTCCACGACCTTCTCCCCGAGGGCGACGCGGACTCTGGCGTGGCCCGAGGAGGCGCCGTCGCTCAGGAGGTAGCCGCCTCATGTTGCCTAACCCGAATAGCGCGAACTCGATGGCGTAGAGCACCGTCGACTTGCCGGATCCGACGTCCCCCTCGAACAGAACGGTCCCCTCGGGGACGCCGACGCTCACTTCGGAGCCGTCGTTGAAGCTCCGGATGTTCCGGAGCCAGACGTGCGTGACTAGCATGTGCCGCTCGCCTCCAGGCCGAGAACGCCTAGCCCGGCCCGCTCCGTCCGGGACTGGTAGTCCGCTTTCGTCTCGCTCTCGTTCTTCTCTTCCTTGAGCGTCTTCAGCAGCTCAAGGGACAGCCTGACCCCGCTCTCGCCGGTGAGCGCGGGCTCGGGAGACTTCACCGATGCGATGGCCCTGATGAAGCACTCGCGCTCGGTCTCCTGGGGCGCCCTGGGGCTCAAGGAGGCGGCTGCGAGCGTCCTCGAGGTTAGCTGGGTGACGTTAGCGAGGACGCAGAGCGGGCCCCTGGACGCGAGCTCCTTCCTGATGGAGGGGATGCCGACGTCCGCGGTCGTGCCCTCCGCCAGCTCCCCGTCGACCCGCAGCAGCACCACCTTGTCCCTCACCTCGGCGGCCCGGGCCAGCTCCATGAGTTCGCGCTTCGCCTGCAGCGCCTCCTTCCCTTGAGCGGAGTACTCGAGCCCCAGCACTTCACAGACATCGGTGCGGGCGAACTCGGTCCTTGTGACCTCGTCCTGGAAGTCCACGATGTAGAACCCGTGGGCCTCGCCCCGGGACAGGGGCTCCAGGTCCCGGAAGTCGGTGGCGAACAGGGGGCCGGGGTAAGCGATGTTCCGCCTCCCGGGGAGGCCCCTGGTCATGCGGCTGTGGACGTGGCCCCCTGCGTAGTAGCCAAAGCCGGACGGGAGATAGGAAGCGGGCATGGCGTCCATGGCCGCGAGGGACGGCGGCTTCAGTTCCTCGATGGCGCCGTGGAAGACGAACACCTTGAAGCCGGGCTCTGATTCGAGTTTCTCCCTGTCGAGGGACTCGTAGTCGGCCCTGTCGAGGGAGAGCTTCTTGCCGGAGATGCCACAGAGCTTCGCCCCCGTCTCGTCGACCACGAACTCGAGCTCGAGCCTCCCTCCCTCCTGCCTCGGCCGCTCGACCTTGGTGAACAGGCCCGCGCTCTCCAGGACGTCGACGACGGAGACATGGTTGGGGCTGTAGTCGTGGCTCCCGTAGACGACGTAGAACCTGACGCCCTTGTCCCTCGCTTCCCTGATCTTCCCCGTGGCCCTCCTGACGGATGAGAGGTCCGGGATGTTCGAGTCGAACACGTCCCCCGACATCACGACGAAGTCCACGCCCGACTCGATGCACCGGTCAATGGCCCGGTCGAAGGCCGCCGAGACGAGTTCCCTTAGCTCCGGCTGCCGGAAGGCCCCGATGTGGATGTCGGACATGTGAGCGAAGCGGGGCAAGGGACAGCGTGGCGCCCCCGTCGCTATTTAGGGGTAGGCGGGAGCAGTTTCGGCCTGGAGTCCCTCCGAGGAGCTTAAGAGCAGAGGGCGCGCCGAGGGACCAGGCCTTGGCGAGGAACCTGGAGCCCCTTTCGAGCGTCATCCCGGCCAGCGTCTCGGGGCTCGATGGGAAGGTGGCGGAGTCCATCGAGGTCGCCGAGGCTCCGCCGGCTTGGATGTGCCTGCAGTGCCGGGGGGCGAGGCTCCTCTGCGGCAAGCCCCGCTGCCCCATCATAGTGAAGGCCCAAGCGATGGCGAGGCAGGCCGTCCCTTTGGGGACCGATGAAATAGACGGGTCGTCCCCGCCAGGGGTCTTCGTCGGCCGGATGGGCTATCCCAAGGTCTCAATCGGGCCGATGGTGCCTGCCATTTACGGCGACACCTCGGTGCTGGACACCCCGGAGGATTGGCTCGGGAGGCCCGTGGACCAGATAGTCGACTACAGGTTCTCGCTGGTGAGGGGCAACTCTAGGGCGGGGGTGGAGGAGGCGGCCAGCCCCGGGAGGCTCCTGCTGTCGCTCCAGGAGCTGGCCATGGCCGCCGGGCCCGTGGACACCGAGCTCAAGCTCACGAAGCCCCCGAGGAGGGTGCTCACGCTGAGCGAGGACACCCAGCCCTACGGCCCGTCCGCTCCCCTGGACAGGTTCAGGATCAGCAACCCGTCGGTGGACAAGAGGATAGAGGCCGCGTACTACGACAGGGGGCTGAAGGCGACGGAGGCAGTCGGAGAGCTCTACGCCAAGGGGGTGTTGGTGACGAGGATACAGAAGGCGTTCAGCCTCGGCATGTTCGGGGGCGGCGCGAGGAGGAAGGTGGTGCCCACCAGGTGGAGCATCACGGCAGTCGACAGCACCATCAGCCTGCGGCTGCTGGAGAGGGTGAAGCACAACCCGACCATCGACGAATACAGAACCTACAGCTTCAGAGTCTACGACAACCAGTACGTCGCCGTGCTGATGCCCGAGCCGTGGCGGTTCGAGTGGGTCGAAGCCTGGTTCCCCAACACGACCTGGAACCAGTCGTCGGGGGAGCCCTACCTGATAGGGGACTACGAGGAGCACTTCGGAAGGACGAAGTACGCCCGGGTGGGGGGGTGCTACTACTCCACAAGGCTGGCCGTGACCGAGGCGCTACAGAGAGAGGGGAGGCAGGCAGCCGCGGTGGTGTTGAGGGAGACATACCCAGGGTTCATCATGCCACTGGGGGTCTGGAACATACGGGAGAGCATCCGGGAGATGATGAAGGGACCCTTCGAGAGGCACGAGACGTTCGGAGGGGCGCTGGGGTCGGCCCTTTCGAAGCTGGCGATCTCGGGGGAGAGGTGGAGGCGGGAGAGCGTGCTGATCAGCAGGGAGCTTGACCAGACCAAGATAACGAGCTACTGACGCCTTGCCTCCTATCGGCCCGCCATGTTGGCGGCGCGACGGGCTCCTGGCAGCGTCGCAGAGCAGCGCTCGATGCCGGGTCTCTCCCGACGCGCGCTTCTCAGGGTCCGCATGGGCCGTCGAGGGAACAGTGGTGATGAGCTCGACGCTGTCAACGTTATAGAGCGCGGCGGCCAACCGCTCGCCGTTGACCAGGCGCCTCTACTGGGAGGACATGTACATGAGGGCCTTCGACGCCAAGGTGGTTTCGGCCGAGGGCCGCAGGGTCGTCCTCGACCAGACGGCCTTCAGCCCGCGGGGCGGAGGGCTGGTCTCGGACCTCGGCTCCGTGGGCGGGGCGAAGCTCGCGGAGGCGGTCAAGGAGGGGGAGGAGATAGCCCATATGCTCGAGCTCCCCACCACCCTGAAGGCGGGCGAGGCCGTCCACTGCGAACTTGATTGGGACAGGAGGTACAGGATAATGAGGATGCACACGGCAGCCCACGTCCTGAGCGCTGTGGTGAACGAGGAGACCGGGGCGCTCATCACCGGCAACCAGATCTCCCCCGCCGAGTCGCGGGTCGACCTCAGCCTCGACCAGTTCGACAGGGAGAAGCTGTCCCATTACGTCGAGAGGGTCAACGAGGTCGCCAGGCGCGGGGTCGACGTCGAGACGTTCTTCATGAAGAGAGAGGAGGCGCTTGCGGTGCCTGGGATGGTAAAGCTCGCCCAGGCGATGCCCCCGTCAGTCGAGATGCTGCGGATAGTGAAGATCGGCGACGTGGACACCCAGGCAGACGGCGGAGTTCATGTGAGGAACTCGAGGGAGATAGGCACGGTGACAGGCGTCAAGACGGAGAACAAGGGCAAGACCAACCGCCGGCTGTATTTTACCGTGGATTGAGCGCCGCCCCCGGTTGAAGCCCGCCGGCCTGGAATGGCCTCTAGGCAGGCCTTGGAGGTCCTGCCGGCCCGCGCGAGCCTGGCGCCTATCATCGTAATCAACCCGTGCGCGTCAGGCCTGGTCTTCGGAGCCGATGGCCAAGGGACATCCTCCCTCGAAGAGGCCGGCCGAGTTTATCTAGTCTCGACCCGTGGCAGTGCGAGAGCCGGTTGAGCCGTACCCTGAAGCCCAGGACTACGGGCCTCATAGTATTCACGTCCAGAATAATCAGCATCTTCACCGGCCTCCTATTCCTCATAATGGTCACAAGGAGCCTGACCCCCACGAGCTTCGGGCTCTGGGAGTTCCTCCTCGATGTCGTGACGTTCGCGACGCTCCCCGCGGGCCTGTTCACCTACTGGGCGACGCGCGAGGTGGCCCGAGGCGCAGTCATCGGGAGGACAACCCAGGCACTGTGCGTCGCGATGAGCGGGGCCGGCCTAGTGGCCTACGCAGGGCTCTCTCTCGGTACCCACTCGGAGGTGGGCTCGAACATCGCGCCGTTCACGACGGCCGTGATCCTCGTCCCCATCTTCTACTGGAGCCTCGCGACACAGGCCCTGGTGCTTGGGCACAACCCGGCGATAGGAGCGTACTCCCTCATGATCTCGGAGCCGGCCAAGCTCCTTGTCGCCTTCCCGCTGCTCTACACGTTCAAGCTGGGGATCACAGGCGTCATCCTCTCCATCGCGGTCTCCTACGTTGTCCAGTCGACCTGCTCCACAATCCAGCTGAGGGACGTCCGCAAGGACAGGATAGACCTCGCCAAGGCGCGGGAGTGGCTGAAGGACTACCACGTCCCGGCCCTCTACACGCTCACGGGGATACTGGCCATCGCCGACACCTTCGTGGCCTCCCTTGGCGCCCGGGGGACCACGTTCGCGGGCTACTACCAGGCCGCCTTCCAGGTCGCCACCATAGTCTCCTACTCCACGACTCTCTCGATCGCCCTTTACCCGCTGCTCCTCAAGGAGAGGTCCGAGAGGCTGCCGGCAAGGCTCCTCGAGTTCTCCCTCCTCTTTGGCATACCCATGGGTGCGGGGACCGTCGCCCTCGCGCCGAAAATCCTGTACCTGCTCAAGCCCGCCTACGTCAGCAGCTCGAGCCCGGCGCTCGTGTTCCTGTCATTGGCGGCTGTGGTCACCCTGGTCTCGACCGTCTTCGACCAGACCCTCCTCGGCAGGGACACGGCGGACCTGAACAAGGAGGACAGGACGAGGCGCATGATGGCGAGCGACCAGATGTTCGTCTCTGGGATAAACACCGCCTACTTCGCGGCGTACCTCTCAGTGGTCTTCATCCTAGCGCGGCTCAGCGCGTCGAGCCCGGCCCAGGAGTACCAGCTTGTCACCTACTGGGGGGTGGCGCAGCTGCTCCTGAGTTGCGTGCTGGTGGGGGTGAAGCTGCGACGAGTACTCAAGAGGACGCCTCTGAAGCTCAGCGCCTCCCCGGCGCTCTACGTAATCTCTGCTGTAGTCATGGGGGCGGTGCTCCTGGTGGTGGGGAACTCGGTGCTCCCCACGGGCATCGGCACGCTGGTCTTCGGCCTTCGCATGGTCGGAATGGTGGCGCTCGGGAGCGCTGTCTACTTCTCCCTCCTCTTCGGCATAGACAGGCGCTTCAGGAGATTGCTTAGGGCAGGCGTTGCCGGGGTCACCGGCAGGGGGGCGCAGGCGACCGCTGCTCCGGAAACCGGGGCCGCAGACGCCTAGGGCGGGCGGCGGCCGCTACATGTAGCCTAGCGACTTCAGTCGCTCTTCCACAATCTTTTCGTCCTCCGGGGAGATGGGCGAAGGCTTCCCCTTCGGCGACGGTGCCGACTGCTTCGAGACCCAATCCCTGATGATCCTCACAGACAGCTCCTCCACCGACTCCGCGCCGCTGGCCGCGACGAGCTCCGAGAGCCTGGCGTAGAGCGAGGCTGGAATCGTGACGGCCTTTTCCCCTTCAGCCATGGCGCCATCTCGCACGCGGCGGGTAATAACCAGTTCGCGCTGTGGCGTCAGGCGCCGAGCCTGCCCGCCTTCTGCAGGGAGGCCAGGATCAGCTCGACGCACTGGGCGGGAGTCCCCTTCTCCGTGTCCACCACCAGGTCGGGATTGGTCGGCTCCTCGTAGGGGTGCTGGATTCCCGTCATGTTGTCAATCTCCCCCCTGCGGGCCTTGGCATAGAGCCCCTTGGGGTCGCGCCTCTCGCACTCCTCTAGCGACGCCTTCACGAACACCTCGACGAAGCGGTCTGGGCCAATCGTCGCCCGAGCCTCGGCGCGAGACGCCCTGTAGGGCGAGATGAGAGCCACTATGGAGATCACTCCGTTCCTCGAGAGCAGCTTGGCCAGGAACGAGACCCTCCTTGCGTGCTCCTCCCTGTCCTCCTTCGAGAGGCCCAGGTCCCTGGAGAGGCCCTTGCGGATCTCGTCGCCGTCGAGGAGCTCCACGCGCCTGTGGAAGTCTGAGGTCAGCCTGTCCTTCAGGTGCCCGCCGAGGGTGGACTTGCCCGAGCCAGGTAGCCCGGTCATCCAGATGGTGAAGCCCTCCTCTCTCCGGCTCACCCCGCGCTCAGCGCCTCCTTGACGACCGGGCCGTCCATCCCCTCCTTCTTCGGGTCCAGCCCGAGAAGCCTCAGGGCCGTGGGTGCTATCATCTGTACGTTGAGCCCGTCGACGTCGTGCCTCTTGGGCTTCCATCCCGGCTTGCTCATCATGAAGACGCCGTCCATCGAGTGGACCGAGTCGTCGGGGCCCGTGTCGTTGTCCTGGAGGTAGAGGGACTCGTGGCCGAGGGTGCCGGCGGAGCGCCAGTCGAGGGCGCCGAAGTAGACCATCAGGTCAGGCTTGTCCCCAGTGGCAATGCCATAGAGCGCGTCGGGCTCGAAGACCTGATTCGCCATGGGCCGCCCCTTATCGTCCTTGATGGACTTGATCTTGGCGGTGAGCTCCCTCTTCTCCCTGGCGAGGTCGGCCGGGTCTATGACCCCCTCGGGCTCCCTCCCCTTGACGTTGAAGAATATCCGCGCGTAGTAGCCCCCCCACCCCCAGGCCTTGGTCCGCCCCCAGTCGACGTCGGCCTTGTCGAGGTCGGTCTGCGACTTCGGCTCCGAGTTCAGCGCCAGGTACCCCTCGCGCTGGAGCCACTGGTTGACGCTGAACGCGCCGCGCATGGCCTTTGAGCCGTGGTCCGACATCACCATGGTGGCGCAGTCGTCCCCGAAGATCTCGAGCAGGCGGCCGAGCCTCCTGTCGAACATGGAGTAGTACTCGAGGTCCACCTCGCGATAGGGGTTCCCGCTCACGAACTTCGGGTGGGTCGGGTCGAAGAACTTCCAGAAGGCATGGTGGAGCCTGTCGAAGCCTATCTCGTGCATCATGAAAAAGCTCCAGGGCTTGTTCCTCGCCAGGTACTCGGCCACGTCGAACCGCTTCTCCGTCATTTCGAAGAGCTCCTTCTTCAGGGACGCCCGCTCCTCGGTCCGGAAGGTCACGTCGAAGATGTAGCTGCCGCCTGCGGCCTTCAGGACCTCCTCCTTGAGGCTCTCGGGATAGGTGAACGGCCTGTCCTGGGAGGGGGTGATGAAGCAGGCCACGACGTTGGCGTTGGAGACGGGCTTCGGCGGGTACGTGGGGGGAACCCCGAGGACCACCGACTTGATGCCGCGGTCGGACAGCGCCTCCCAAACCGTCCTGTGCCTGACATGGGAGGAGTTGACGATGTAGCCGTCCCTGTATGCGCTCCCCCTCCTGTGGCGGAACCCGTAGATCCCCAGCTCCCCGGGGTTCTTGGCGGTCATCATCACCATCCAGGCCGGGACAGTGATGGGGGGGTCGCAGGTGCGCATGGTGCCGTGGATTCCTTCCCTGTAGATCCGTCCAAGGTTGGGGAGCCTGTCGAGCATCTTCTCGAACAGTAGCTCCGGGGGGACCGAGTCTATGCCGATGATTGCCAGCTTCATCGCCTACACCACGAAAGGCTCCTTGAACTGCCTTATGGCCTCGGCCACCTCGGGCCGCATGAACTCCTTGGGCGGGACCTCCCCTTCGCTGAACATCTTCCTCAGCTTCGTCCCGCTGAAGCTCAGCCTGTCCTCCTCGGCGTGAGGGCATGTCCTCTCGCTGGCTATGCCCGCGCACTTCTTGCAGTAGTAGAACTCCTTGAAGAAGAAGGTCGAGACGCCCAGGTCTGGGAACTCGGAGAAGATTTCCTGCGCCGCGTAGGGCTGGTAGAAGTTCCCCACGCCGGCGTGGTCCCTGCCGACTATCATGTGGGTGCAGCCGAAGTTCTTCCGCATGATGGCGTGCATTATCGCCTCCTTCGGGCCTGCGTACTGCATCTCGTAGTGGAGGACACTCATCACCACCGAGTCTCGGGGGTAGTAGTTCGCCATCAGTGCGCGGTAGGCTGCCACGATGACCTCGTCCCGGAAGTCTCCCGGCTTCTTCCTCCCGAGCACCGGGTTCACGAAGAGCCCGTCGACAAGCCCCAGGGCGCTCTTCTGTAGGTATTCGTGGTTTATGTGCGGGGCGTTCCTCGTCTGGAAGGCGACCACTGTCTTCCAACCCTTCTCGGCGAACAGGACCCTTGTCTCCTTGGGCGTGAGGGTGCAGTCGGCGTAGGGCCCGTAGTCGGGCCGGGCCACGACTTCAAGCCTCCCGGCGAGGGCGGTGTCTGGCCCGCTGAATATCTTGGCCACGCCAGGGTGAGACTGGTCCTCGGTTCCGAAGACCTTGCGGGCGTGCTCCTTGCGGTCGATAGTGAAGGAGGCCTCGAAGGCCATCACGGCGACAGGCTTCCCCTTGGCATCCGTCAGCAGGATGTCGTCCCCGGCCTTGGCCCCTTTGGGAGCTTGGGCGAGGAGGAGGATGGGGAGGGTCCACGGGATGTCGCCCTCGAGCCTCATCTGGTCGAGCACGTTGGCGTAATCGGTCTCGCCCATGAATCCCTGCAGGGGGCTGAAGACCCCGCTGCCGATGTTCCACACGGTCTTCTGGGTCTCCTGCTCCACAGCCAAGCGGCACGGCCCGGAGAACCCCTCGAAGGACCCCGAGTCGACGGAAGCCTGCTTTACCTGAACTAGGGTTCCGCCATGTGGTGGAGCGGGCAAGGGGCTCGCCTACAGGTACCCGAGCGCCTTCAGCCGCTGCTTGATCTCCTCTACGTCCGCGCTGGTGAAGGGCTCCGGGATCTCCTTCGTCTCGTGCATGGTGATGACCTCCCTGAGGACGTAGGTCACGTAGTCTGAGACGGACTTGAATCCTGGCTTCTTCGCTATGAGCTTCTCAATCTTCTCGTGGAGAGGCTGAGGGATTGATACGGTCGTGTACTTCTTCGGCATCAATCGCCGCTTTGCGAGAAGGCTAGATACGCGTTTTGTCCGTCGCGAGAGGTCTGCGAAGTTTTCAGCCGGTCGACTTGACTGTGGGGGTTGCGACGCCTCTATCAGCGGCGCGAAGCCCCGGAGGGGCATGAACCGCGCCGAATCTCGTCGGGCGGGCGTCGGGACCGTCAGGAGCCTCGTCGGGGGAGTCCTCTTCTAGTCACCGGTGAAGTGGTCGTCGTCCCGGGGCTTCCTTTCGTATGGCGAGCCTCGGAGTGTCTCTCGAGTCCAACGGAACAGCCCCATCAGAAGGATTACCGCGCCGACGATGAAGAATATGGCGCCCATGACGGCGGTGACGAAGGCGGAGGAGGAGACGGCGTTAGGGTTGGTCGCGTAGGGCGCATAGAGTTCGGCTGAAAGTCGATTGAAGACGAGTCCCATCGCCAGCAGGATGAGCCCGACCAGGTTGACCGTGGTCGACGGTCTCATCGTCTCAGCCAACGGAGGGCAAAATATAATCTGTTGTCCCTCCAATCTCGCCTGGCTGACTGTCGCTTTGTGTGGCCCGTCGGACTGCCCAAGCCCGGTCGCCTGTGCCCCCGGATCCCCGCAGAGGTCTCGGGTGGATGCCGAAGGCGGAGGGCCTACCTTCGCCTCGCAACCCAGACCGGCATCCGCTTCGCCGTGCAGTTGCCGCAGAACGCCTTCATCGAGCGGGTAGTCTCATCGAAAATCGTAGTTGAGTGCGACATGCAGACCTGTTGACCGCAGTCAGAGCATGAGGTAACCGCGTGACCCTTACAGACCGAACATCTTGCCATTCACTTCACCCCCAATTTTTTTCTTGCCCAACGGACACAGGGCGGGCCTCGTCGAACCTGAGTCGTGAGGGGCGAGCCGTGCGGAGTTGGCGCAAGAGATGCGAGTGGTTTCCCGTTAATAAAGGCGCGCCCGGGGCAGCGTCCGGAATGCGTTAAGGGAGGTTGCGGAACCCCGCCGGCTCGTGGCAAGGGAGCCCAAAGATGTGGATGAGTACATCGCGGCGGCCCCGCCTGGGGCGAGGGCCAAGCTCGAGCGAATGAGGAAGGCGATTAGGGAGGCGGCGCCTGGCGCCGCTGAAGGCATAAGCTACAAGATACCCTTCTACAGCCTGAAGGGCCAGCTGGCTTGGTTCGGGCTCCAGAGCCGCCACATAGGGCTCTACCTGCACCCGCCGGTGATCCAGGACCACAGGAAGGAGCTGGCGGGCTTCGTAACCACGAAGTCTGCCGTCCACATCCCTCTTGACGGGCCGGTGCCTGTGGGACTTGTGAAGAAGCTCGTGAAGGCGCGCCTGCGTATCAACGAAGCCGGGGACTAGGGCCGGCCGAAGGCGGGTCTCTTCAGATGGGAAGTCTGACTTCGCCTTTGAACTTCGCGACCCCTTTGGACTCCAAGAGCATCGCCTTGCCGTCGGCCGAGCCCTTGGGGAGCCAGGAGGTCATCGCCTTCGCGTTGCCCTCCGAGTCGCATATCACGACAGCGGCTGTTCCAGCCTTCCCCTCGACGACAGCACAGAGCATTTCGGGTCCCACGGGGGTCCAAGGGCCGCTCCCCGTCCTGAGGAAGAGCATGGGGTAGCTTGGCCCGGCGACCTGCTGAAGGAGGTCCACCGCTTCCTGAACCCTCGCCCTCCCTTGGCGGACCGCTTCGAAGTACGACAACCGCCGCTAGCCTCCCAGATAGAGGAGTGTAAAGACGCCGGCAAGCGCCAGCGCCACCCCGAGGACCTGGTTCGCCTCCAGCCTCTCCCTCAGGAACGCGAAGCCGTAGGAGGCGGCCACCGCGCCGCCCATGCCCGAGACCGCCGTCACTATGGGGAGCGAGTTGCTTCCCTGCGACACGGCGTAGGTGAAGGCGAGGAAGCCGACGGTCTCCAGCAGGCCCATGGCGGCTATGGTGCCCGAGAAGGACGAGCGGGCGGGGGCGACGCTCTCCCTGAACGCTGGAGCGAGCAGGAACCCCGCCGCCGCGCCGACCCCCCTTAGAATAAGCACCGGGAGGACGTAACCCGCCAGAGGAATGGAGTACCCCACGCCGACGTAGGCGGCCCCGAAGAACACGCACGCGCCGAGAGCCGGCCACACCCCGGCGGCCACCCGTCCTCTGCCGCGCCCCGAGGCGAGGGCGCGAAGCTCCGACAGCCTGGTCGAGAGCAGGACCACGCCAGCGACCACAGCGGCGATGGCGGCGACGGAAGCCGCAATCAGGACGGTGCCGAGCAGCAGGACGGAGAGGACCGCGGTGACGGCAGGGTAGGCATAGGCTACGGGAGCCACGATGGAGACCACGCCGCTGTGGAAAGCGCGGTAGAGGAAGATGAAGGCGAAGAAGCTCACCACGCCCGTGGCGACGAGGACGAGCAGGACGCCAGGCCCGACCGCGATGCTGGGGCCGAGGGCAGGCAGCAGGGCGGCTACGAAGACGAGGGTCGCCAACTGGCCGTAGACCACTGTCCTGTAGGACCCCACGCGCTCGGACTGCCGCCTGGAGAGGAAGTCGGCCGAGCCCCAGCAAACCGCAGCCAAGAGTCCGAGGAGGACGGTGAAGTGCGCCGGCAAGGACCGAGGGAGACCCTCCCTGCCCCGAGCTTAAGAGCAATCCCTCCAGATGAAGAGTCTGGCAGCCTGGTTGGGCCCCGGCGCGCCGCGAAGCTGGACGTGAAGGTGGTCGCCGACCTGTCCCTGGAAGCGGGCGACCCGGCGGCGGGCTTCACAGGACGACGCTGATCTCCACGGCGTCGGCCTCGCGCGACCTGGCCCCGAAGCGGTAGTCCGACGAGGGCTCCTTCCACCCGCTCTTGAACCTCCCCGAGTTGCGAACGTAGTCCAGGTAGTTTGCGACCTCCTTTGGGTGAGACTTCACGTTGTCGGCCGCCACCACGCTGCCGCGGTGGAGGAGCCGCTCGCAGGCCTTCAGGTAGCCAAGGTACTCCCGCTTGTCGGCGTCGAGGAAGACCATGTCGAAGCTCCCCACGAGCTCTGGCAGGAGCTTCTTGGCGTCTCCGATCAGGATTTCCACCTTGTCGGACAGGCCGGCCATGGCGACGTTCGACGCCGCCACCCTGGCGTACCCCGGGTCAATCTCCACGCAGGTGACGAGGCCCCCGTCCCCCAAGAGTCTGGCCATCCTGATTGCGCTGTACCCCACGCAGGTCCCCACTTCGAGAACGCGGTCGGGGTGGTGGGCGATGACGGCTTCGTCGAGGAAGGCGCCCCGGGCCGGGCCGATGATCGGCAACCCCTTCCTCCTGGCCTCGCGTTCAATGGATCTTAGGACGTCGGCGGGCTTCAACAGCCATGCCTGCCGGGGCGCGGACGTAAAGGTGCCGGGGAACAGGGTAGAGGCGAGTGAGAAGGTGACGAGGGGCTCAAGACGACCAACACCCCTATCCTGACAGGGTATCAGCTGTTCCACAACTACGTCAGGCCGCACGACGTGCTGAACGGAGAGACACCTGCCGAGAAGTGTGGAATCAAGATTGAAGGCGAGAACAAGTGGCTGACGATAATCCAGAACGCAAGCAAGACGAAGGCGCAGAATGCAGACCTATGAGTGAATCTCCACATTAGACTGGAAGGACAGGGGACGTTCACATCATCGGGTATATTCCTGTGAATGCGCCTTACAGTCCATGCCCAAGGTCAGTTCTGAGCGCGTCGCAGAATACGCCTTGGTGTTTGCCCTGCTTTACTCCGTAGTGAATGGCTACGCCTTCACGCCTGACTTGGTCAGGGCCATTGAACAATCCATCATTATTTCAAGCCTCTTTGCTCTCAGCAGCTTCCGCAGAGTGTTGACGAATCTGAAGAAGAGGCTTGCTACGGCAACAATCCTTGGAGCGCTCTCCGACATCGAAAGCCCCACTTTCGGTAGCAACTGACCCCCTTCGACTGTCGTGTCAGTCCAGTTAACACCGCCCTCTATGTCGCACCAAGTTAACAGAACCTAGGCGAGGCAATCTTTTATAGCGGGAGAGGGGGTTTCACCTCAGCAATGTCGGCCGATCAGGTGGACCTCAGGGAGGTCCAGAAGCAAATCTCAAAGGTAGTCGACCCTGAGATAGGCATGCCCATCGCGGAGATGAACCTAATCGACAAGCTGGATGTCAAGGACGGCGAAGTGGACGTCGAGTATCACGCGACGACCCAGTTCTGTCCGCCCGTCTTCGCCCTCAAGATCTCCCAAGACATCCGGGATTACCTCGCCCAGGTGAAGGGCGTGAAGAGTGTGAAGGTCACCGTTACGGGACACTACTTCGCTGACGCAATCAACAGACAGGTGAACAAACCCGCCGGGGCCTCGCAGCCCCCGCCGACCGACCAGCCCGCCGAAAGCAGCTAGAGAAGTCCCAGGGCGGCCGAGAGGGCGCCGAGGCGCGCTGTTTCTTCAGTGCCTCCGCCGCACACTATCACGGCGTCTCCGTCCGACGGTTCAAGCACCGCCCGGAGGGTGTTCCAGCCGCGACCGGGAAAGTCCCTCTCGCAGTCCCCGGATCCGCCGGGCATTGTGAACCTCCCCCCTATCATCACGAACGTGGTGGCGCCGGCGGCGCCTGCGGCGATGGCGGAATCTCGCTGCTCGATGCCCGCCTTCACCGACGTTCCGGCCCCGCGGACGCAGACTGCCACCTGCACCGCGCCCACGGTCAGGGCGGATCCCTCGACGGCGGTGGCCCGGGAGAGCTTCTTCGAGAGAGACGAATAGACCTCGCGGCCTGCTTCGGTGAGGTGGCACCCCGAGGCCCCAGCGTCGGCGAGCCCTCCTTCCCGAAGCCGTTTCAGGACAGTCCTCACGGCCCCCTCGCCCAGGCCGGCCCGGGCCGCGAGGGCGTGCCTACCTATGGCCTTGGATTCGGCGATGGTGAGGAAGACCAACAGCAGGTGCGCCCTTTCGAAAGTAGGCATGGGGCCCCGGGGCTTCCCATCGGGGGACTGAAGGAGCCGCGTCAGAGACTGCAACCCGCCCAGCGCAGGCCCGACGGCTCTATAATTCGTTTGCCGCTTTGGAGGGCAGAACGAGAAAGGTTTGCGGGGGGCAGTCTCGGGTCATGCTTGAGCCTGGAAACACAGCAGAGGACAGCCTAGGCTAGGGAAACCGCTGTCTCGTGTGGGAGTTCCACTGCCCTAGGGCACTGAGAAGAGGGTTGGAGGCCCCCTGAAGCGCCCGGGCCTCGGGCCGTCTAGCCTCACGTGCCTGCGTCTGCTTATCATCGGAACCGGAGGGCCCCGGATAGGCAGTTGAACCGGGAAATCAAGGAATAATGACCAACCGCTCAAAGAGGGTGCGCCACTCCAAGGCCTTAAGTGGGCGCCGAGCGCCGTCCGAATGTTGAAGCCCTCAGAGGAGGAGATGAAGGCTTCTGTCGTGGCCATGATACTCGACTCCAGACCAGAGGACGCCCTGGACGCCCTCAGCAAGTGGTACAGGATCAGCAAGCCCAGGCTGGGGGTCGGCGTCGTCGAGGGGAAGACCAAGGGCGTCGCCGCCGTCTACTCGTCACGGAGGAAAGAGATACTCGCGGCAAGCAGGGAGTACCTTTACAATCCGTTCGTGATGATACACGAGTTCTACCACCACCTAAGGTCGAGGAGTGGGCGCCACAGGGGGACCGAGAAAGATGCGGACAGGTTCGCCCTGGACTTCATCGATGCATACAGGAGGCTGGCCCAGAGGCCTGGCGAAGGGCGGAGCCAGCCCTAGGGGGCTACAGCCCCACCGCGGACCAGATGTCCTCGTCGTTCTCGAGCAGAGTGTGACCGCACCGCTCGCACCGCTTCCCCTTGATGGTGACCGCGGCGCTCCCGCTCCCGACGGTCCTGCTGTAGTCGAGGAGTTGGCCAGCGTGGCAGACCTCGCAGATCAACTCCGCCCTGCGGAGGCCCCGGAGTATAAATGCCCGATGCGCAGCAAAGTTTAGGGGCCGGGACCCCAGCCTCGGGTGCCAGCTCAGTTGAAGAGGATTTCGCTCGGGGCCAAGGGCCCCTCCGAGGGATGCATATTCTGCAAGATACGGGCCGGGGAGGCGCCCTCCTACACCGTCTATGAAGACGAAGGCTACGTCGCCTTCCTCGACGCCTTCCCGTTCTCCAGGGGCCACACCCTGGTCTGCCCGAAGCGGCACGGCGAAACAATCTGGGACATGAAGGAGGCCGAGGTAGCAGAGCTCTTCCGCGTCGCCCTGAGAATCTCCAAGGCGGTCGTCGCCGCTGTGGGAGCGGACGGCTTCCGGCTCGTCCAGAACAACGGAGAGGCCGCGAACCAGGTGGTCGCCCATGTCCACGTGCACGTGATCCCGGTCAGGTTGGAGGACAAGGCGAGGTTCTTCGACAGGAAGCGCTTCTCGCCGGAGGAGATGAGAGAGACCGCCGCCGCCATAATGGCGGAGATTGCGCGCCTCTAGGACAGGTCAGTCAACGAAGACCGAGATGGACGTGATGGCGGTCGAAGTGTCGGTCCCGGTCACGAGGTACACCGTGTAGACCCCGGACCCGTAGGCCTTGATGAACTCCGACAGCGAGAAGTCCAGAGAGACGCTCGTCCCTGTGAAGACCCAGACATCGGCGTGGACCGTGATGCCGGTTGCGAAGGTCTGGCATCCAAAGCTGCAGGGAGGGAGGACGCCCCCGAGCAGCAACCCCGCGGTGTAGTCATGGGGACCGCTGTTGAGCTCCGCGGGAGTCGCCGGGACGGGGGTGTTGTCGAAGGTGATGTAGACCGCGTCTGGGGACAGTCCCTGCGTAAGCGGGGTGCCGGTCATATTGACGTAGTAGGACTTCGAGATGGTGAAATTGAGGTTGATGTAGTAGTTGACGAAGTCCTCGACGAGGTAGAGCTTGGTGCTGCTGTAGGCGACGCCGATGGAGACCTCGTTGTGCAGCTTGGACAGGATGTTCAGCATGTGGCCGTCGTTGCAGCATATGGAGTCGTTGTACATCATGGTCCACTCGAGCCCCTTGAGCTCCTTCTCGACCGCAGAGGTCGACGTGAAGCGCTGGGACGAGGAGGAGGCGTATGCGACGTTCTCCTCGACGGCGCCGGTGCCTCCGAGGAGGGTATAGCGCATGTACGGCTTGAAGCCCTGGGTGTCGTTGTGGCTGAAGTAGCCGTACTTCAGCATCGAGTCGGCGTGCTGCTGGGCGTAGGTCCCCGCGGTCTGGCTGACAGGGCTCAGGCTGAAGTTGGCCCGGGCACCGTTGATCATCGCGAGGACGTAGGCCGACAGGACGGTGTAGTCCGCCGGATAGGTCACGTTTGCCGCTCCGGCCTGGATAAGGGGCGAGTACACCGTGTAGTTCAGCCCCTGGGTGGTAGAAACTTGGGTCTGCCCGCTGAGCGAGTACAGGAACTGCGAGAGGTCGTCTGCCCCGGCCTTGACCGCCCCGGGCAGGCTGGGCGCCTCGTAGGCGAGTGCTCCCAGGAGGATGAGCGCCACAAGGATGAGCGCCCAGGTCCTGCGATGCCTGGGCGCCGGCTCCTGTGGCTGCCCCTCGCCCGCAACTGACCTCAGACTCGCACCTATCCTCATCCGCGGTGACACCAAACCCCCTGCGGATATTTCAACAAGACAGAACGGGAATCTGTATTTCGGCTCGGACTGGGCCGATGTCCTTTGCGGAAGGCTGCCCAGCGCCGGCGCGGGCGTGAGAGGGACCAGGCGCCGTTGCGTCCGACCGCTGAAGGCAGTCCCTCAACCTCCGGGGGGCGCCCTCCCTAGGCGCTCAGATCCTCCGGCTGGCGCCCGGCAAGGGCGCCAGTGGGAATCTCCGGGAAGCTCTCCTTCATCCGCTGTTCCGCCACAGCCGCCGCCTCTTCCATGACCTTCTGGGCGTCTTCGTTGGCAGTGTCGAAGTTCAGCGAGAGTCCGCCCGTGGCGCTGGCGTCGATCAGCACGCTGCTGAGCAGCCCGGATATCTCGCCAATCTCCCTGTCGGCCTCTGGGAGGGCGGTCCTCAGCCCGTCCTTCATGTTCCTGATGACTGCGACCGCAGGCGCCAGGGTTGTGGCGATGTCACCGAGGTCCGTGATGGTGCCGAGCCTGAGCGAAATCTGCTCGAGCGCGAGCTCCGCCTGGGTGACCATCTTGCCCATCTTCCTGACCTCGGTCAGCTCATTGGCATAGACGGCCGCATGCTGGGTGTCGTGCTTGGCGAGCGACGAGACCACCGCCCTGAAGATGGTGGAGTCGCGCTGCTTGATCCTGTTCACCGTCCCATCGAGCTGCGAAATCAGAGTCCTGATCTGCCTGTTAGCCTCCTCAATCTGCGACTTCAGCGGCGTCGGGGCGCGTACCGTGTCACGTAGCCGGTCCATCAGTCCCGGGCCCTTCTCTTTCGTCTCCCACTTCTCTGCGAAGCCCATTCCGGACCGATAGGGAGCCACGGTTTCTATATCTCTCAGGCTCTAATCCGGATGCCAGTTTGAGCAAAATTAGTTGAGTTCACTCTCATGACACCCATGCCATCAACCGGAGTAAGCGGGCCTGGCGGGACTCGAGTTGGAATGCCTGGACGCGCGCTATGGAGAACATTGTAAAGGCATCCCTAAGAAACATATGCGAGGCTTCAGTTCCAAAGTGTCGGTTCTAGTGACAGCACAGTCCTCTCCGCTCCACTTGGACAAGAGCGGAACAGCGCTTGTCGTCATTGACTTGCAGAAGGGCATTGCGGCGGTCCCGACTCAACCTCACGATACAACTACGGTGACAAGGAATGCCGTCAGGCTAGCTGACGCGTTCAGAAGGAATGGGATGCCAGTCTTCCTTGTGCACGTCGTGGCTTCAGAGGCAGACAGACTCAAGCCCACCGCCGACCAGCAGCCGTGGAGCGCCAGCGGCCAACCGCGCCCAAGGGATTGGGCCGACATCGTGCCGGAACTCGGACCGAAAGAGAGCGATATTGTGATCGCAAAGAAACAGTGGGGGGCGTTCTATGGAACGGAGCTGGACCTGCAGCTCAGGAGGAGAGGGTTGGACACGATAGTGCTCTGCGGAATATCGACCAACGCCGGAGTCGAGAGCACAGCAAGGTTCGCCTACGAATATGGCTATCAACAGATATTCGCAGAGGACGCGATGGCGGCACGTTCAGCCGAGGAGCACCGGAGCACGCTGAACTTCACGTTCAAGAGGATCGGAAGGGTCAGGAGCACAGAGCAAATTCTCGCCGCGCTGTGACGCGCGCGCGTTTGAGCCACTCGGCGCGGCCCTGTTGCGTCTATGGGTGATTCTGGCCCCCTGTTGCGTCGCGGGTGATGGCTTCCGTGAGCATCGCTAACCACTTGTTCTTGCCCTCTACGCCGATGCCCGCGACCTGTGCGGGTGTCTGACCCTCTAACGCCGCGTGTGATTTCACGAAGTTGTATTGGATTCTCTGTCCCTCTGCGAGGGGGGTCTTCATGCTCTTCCAACCCCTCTGAACTTTCACGCGCTCTCTGAGAGTCCCGTTGAGGCGCTCCACGCGGTTGTTGGTCGCGTGGGGCTTGTGCTTGATTCCAGCCCTCGCAACGTGGACGGGTTTCTCACCATGAGGCCATAGGGAGATTGCCTCACCGTAAGAGCGAAGGGCGTCCGTATATATCGTCTCTGGGCGGCTCTCGTGGGCCACCTTCACGGCGTCCCTGAACGCCCTGTCCGCCCCCGCTACATCTCGGAACTTCGACAACTTCGAGGCGAGTAGGAACCGCGTCTTTCTGTCCATCACATTCCAGAGATACGCCATGTTGCTCTGTCCGTATTGCGTCTCTTTCTCGCCGCCCTTCATCTTCACGAAGAGTTCGTCAGCGTGCCAAGTCTCAGAGAGTTGCGGCGAGAGGCTGTTGACGTATTCGGAAATCTGTGGGACGAACCTCTCGACCCAACGGTAGATGGTCGATTGGTCGATGTCCATGTCGAAGTGGTCGTTGACGGTTCGGGCAATCTTCCGCGTGGATAGCCCTGAGAAGTAGAGGTCGAGGGTCAGGGTTATCGTCTCTGGCGAATACCGAGCCTTCTTGATTAGACCCTCGCGGAACTTGGTTCGGCAGTCCTTACACTTGTAGAGTTGTTTCCCGTTGTAGTTGCCGAACCTTACCACGCGGATTGAGCCGCACTTGGCGCATTGAACCGAGTCTTCCGCGAAGACCTTCGGGACGGGCTTGTTCTGAATCTCTACCCTCGCGGCAATCCAGAACTTCACGGCGAAGGCGTGTTTACAGGAGTCAATTTCATCGGCGCGGTTGAGGAAGTCGGGGCAGTCGCAGACCCATTGGGAGTTGAAGGCCTTCACGGTGTAGAAGACACCTTCCCTGCTCTGAGACGGGACGGAGAAAGACCCGTCTTCGTTCTCGGTGATGGTCGCGGACTTGGCGATAGCCAAGCCCCTGTCTTCGCGCGGGCTGCTCATCTCAGTCGGCCTCCCTCTCGTGTCGCGCCGCGAGGCCCGAAAGATAGTCCTCGAAGCGGTCTGCGTCCATCTCCGCCCTGAGTTGTTCCGTGCTCATGGCTATCCCCATATCTCCCTATCTATATAACTCTATGGGGACAGAGCGACAAAGAGCCAACCTTATATCTCTCTATCTCCCGACCTACCGCATGGGAAAGATGAACGTCGTCTTAGACGACAAGCTCGAATTGGCGTTTAGGAAAGCCGTCTTCGAGCGAAAGGGCATGAAAAAAGGAAACATCAGCGAAGCACTCCAAGAGGCAATCGACCAATGGATAGAAGCATGGGAAAAACAGCCAGCGAAGGCAAAGAAGAATGACTGAAGAGAACCGACCGCGAGAAGGGACTACTCCTCAGAGTGAGGACAAGGCGAAGATACCAAGGACGCTCTTCTCCTATGAGGAAGTCGAAACAATCGTCAAAGACTTCGTCGTGGCATGGGTGGAGAAGCGTGTCGAAATCGATTTCGTATCCTTCAAAGAAGTCCAGACAATAAACAAAGCCATAGGCAAAGAACTCAGCGTAAAGGAAGCGCTCGACGAGTCTGAGGGCGGCAAAGCAAAATTCGAGAAAGCCATCGCCATCTGCGCGGGAGAGACATCAGCAACACCAGCAGAGTATACCGCAGCCGTCTATTCCTTGTTTCATGGTATCTTACAATACAGGATGGGACGGAGAATCAGCGGGGAATACTCGGGCGCAAGTGCCCAAGAGAGACTCGATGAACTCGAAAAGAAACTCAATGCCACGAATCATCTTGTAGAGCAACTTGTCAGATGGCTCAGGGATGCGTTAGGTGTTTGAAGACCTGCCCTGAATGCGGAAGCAATCTCTACGACCAACCGCAAGGCGAGTGGACTGTCTCGGTGTGTTGGGCTTGCGGTCACTACGAATCCAACTCGCCCGCATACCGAACGAGTCCCGAACTCTTCACAAATCTGCTCCGAGAGAATCCAAATCTCTTCACATCACCCGACACGCAACACTCAGGAGGAATCACCCATAGACGCAACAGAACCCTCGGCGCTGATGAAACCCATAATAGACTGAGGTCGTCACACTAGCCCCGGATGTCCGACAGCGAGTTCCAGAAGCTGGAGAAGGCCGAACAAGAAGTGCTTGCCCAGATCGCCAGGCAGAAGAAGATCCGCGACGACTTGAGAAACGAGTTCCAGGCCCTGCGTGACGCCTTTGTCGGGTCCTACGACGCGATACTTCGCCCGCTCGAGTCGAGCCTCGCTCGCCTGTCGGGAAACACCTGGGAAGACCATCGCGGCCGGCTAGGAGACGCCATAACCGACTGCTCCGCCTCCATCCCCGACAGTAAGACATCGGAGGAGATCGGGGCGCTGCAGAGCGCGCTGAAGGTCCGGATCAAGGGGGCGCTGGCGGAGTCGGACTCGACGGTCAATCAGTTCCAAGAGATGAGCGCCAGCCTGCGCATGCTGGAGGCCATCGTCGCTGGGAAAGGGACGAAGGACTTCCTCCAGGAGCTGCAGGTCAAGAAGCAGCGGCTCGAGAAGGAGGAGGAGAGGCTGCAGAGCCTCCAGGACAGGTACGACCGCTACTTCGGCGACCGGAAGCCGATCAAGAGCGCGTAGCCTAAGGCCTTCCTGCGCGTAAGAGAAAATGCGGCGGTCGCGGCCAAAGCGTCTTGCCTTCAGACAACTCCGTCTGTACTCGCCGTCGCGTAGTCGAAGCCGTCTCCGAGGCCAGGACAAGAGCACCGCACCGTCGTGCCGCCCCAACCTTTGATCGGCGGCTCAACTGGTTGACGCCGCCGCGGCGATGCGGCCAGCATCGTGGTCTCCTGGTCCAGGCGGCTACGGCAGGCCCTCTACGTACTTGGCGAAGGCCTGCAGCTCCTCTTCCGCTGACGCTTCTGCTTCCGACTTCCCGCGGGGGGAGAGGAGGAGCCCCCAAAGCCCCTTCATGCGGACGTCGAGGAGCGCGGTCACCTGGGTCCCCTGCTGCACCTCGTCGAAGCGGACAGCCCACGTGGTCCTGGTGAACCTCGTCTCCGAGGTGGACTCGACTGCCTCAGGAGCGGATAGGGCGAGTCTGGAGGTGGACGCGAGCCGGCGCTTCCCCGGGGCGGGCTCGCTCCTGACGGTGACACCGTTCCCGTCTCTGGCGATGACTGTCACCTTCGACGTCCGCTTCCACCAAAGCGGCCATGCTTCGAAGTCGGTGTACGCCCGGTAGACCTTCTCCCGGGGGGCATTGATGAGCGCCAGGGCCTCCACGTGCATGTCGCCCGGTCGGCCCAAGGCGGGCCATTAAGGGTTCCCGGCGACCGAGGGGCCCGCTCCCCCAGCCATGGCTACCCAGGCGGCGCGCATGCAGAAATAGGCTGGTCGCACAGAAGGGGCGCCTTGGAAACCAAGGACGGCATGGCGTACCTGACCTCCGACGAGATGAGGGAGGCCGACGAGGAGGCCATCTCGCAATACGGCATAGACGTGCTTTCGCTGATGGAGAACGCCGGGTCGTCAGTGGCGTCTCTCGCGAGGACGCTCCTGGGTGGGAGGGTGGAAGGGAGGAGGATTGCTGTCCTAGTCGGGAAGGGGAACAACGGGGGAGACGGACTCGTCGCGGCCAGGCATCTCCACAACTGGGGAAGCGATGTGGAGGTGATTCTGGGCGATAGGGGGGCCCTCGGCCCCGTGCCTCAGAGTCAGTTCCTGTCGGTAGAGCGGGCAGGCGTGCGCGTCTGCGGGCCCAAGGGGCGCCTCGACGGTTTCGACCTGGTCGTCGACGCCCTCCTCGGGTACAACGTGAGGGGGAACCCCAGGGAGCCGCTCCGCGCCATGATTCTCAGCGCCAACTCTTCCGAGACGCCCGCGCTGGCTGTGGACGTCCCCTCCGGGCTGGACGCCACGACTGGCGAGCCAGGGGACCCTTGCATCGAGGCGGCGGCCACGTTGACGCTGGGGTTCCCGAAGACAGGGTTCCTCAACCCGAAGTCTCGGCCCTATGTGGGCAGCCTTTACCTGGGGGACGTCTCGATACCCATCGAGGTCTACCGGGAGAGGTCGCAGCGCACCTCTCCGTTCGGCGCGGGTCCCGTAGCCAGGATCTGGTGAGCTCCCTAGGCGCCCGTCCTGCGCGCCCTCCGCACCCTTAAAGCAGGCGACGGCCATAAGAGGCTGCCTTGATGAAGCGGGAGCCGCCCGGGGACGAGATGAAATGCCCGGCGTGCGGCAGGCTGGAGCTCAGGGAGACCCCCGTCGGGGTGACCTGCCGGACGTGCGGGTACGCGCTCACGCCCGGGGAGGGAGACAAGTACAGGCTCTTCAGGCTCCTAAGGGACGAGGAGAAGAAGGAGAGGCAGGCGCCGCAAGGGCGCCGGGCAATCTGAGCTTCCAGGGGCACTGGCGGCTAGAAGGCGCTCGAACCGTTTAACTGGAGTCAGGCCGAGAAGACGGCGATGTCCGTCCGGGTCAGCCCCGTGTCCCGCGCCGCCGCGCTGCTGATAGTGGTGATAGGCGTCTTCATGCTGGCCGTGGGCCAGACCACCAGGGTCCTGGAGGACAGCGTAGCTGGGACCGCCTTCATCATACTCGGCATCGTACTACACGGCCTCCTTTACGGGCTGATGGGGAAGGACGATAAGGACGAAAAGATCGGTTGAACCAAGTCAGGTGCCTGGCAGTTGGACGGACCTGAACCTGGACCTCAGGTTCCTCTCCCACATCCTGGCCGAGATGTACCCTCCCAAGGCGCCGCTGAGCACCCCCCATATCACTATGGGAATGTAGACCACGTAGAAGAGGCTCGCAGTGTAGGGGACGATGTTGAGCGCTATTGCCGTGTAGGCGGCGATGACTCCCGTGATCACGCTGGCAACCCCGAGGGTCGCGACCATCAGCCTCGAGTCGGCCCGGTCGCCGCGCTTTGCCCTGAAGGCCGTGCCGAGGAGGTCCACCAGGACGCCGTACATGACTGCCAATACCAGGCTGAAGGGGAAGAAGGAGGCCTTGATCCCCGACTGGAGAAGGCCGTTGACGACCTCGGTATAGGTCGCGCCCCCCCTGCCCAGGAGCAGGAAGCTCAGCCCCAGGATCGGGGCCTCCACGATGATCAGGAAGTCGGCGTAGGGGGGCTGGAAGGGGCCCTTCACCACGGCTATCGCGACCCCGAGCAACGTCGCCGTCATCAGCTTGCGGCTGTCGACCAAACCGGGGCCCGGCCTCCTGTGTTGGTATTTAACGCTAGTTATACGGCAGTCGGCGCCGAGGCTGCCTCAGGCTGCCTTCCGCGGGCGCGCCGGGGCCCGGCCGCCGTAGTCCTTTGCTGCCTGGGCGGGGGAAACCAGCCCGTTCTCGACGTCGGCCTTCACTGCGGACGTCTTCCTCTCGTCGGGGCGCCCGTATCCCCCTCCCCCCGCCGTCCAGATCTCGACGACGTCCCCGGCTTGGAGGGTGTGGCTGGACTTCGACGGGATGTATGCCGGCCTCCCACCCTTCAAGAGGACCACCTTCGTCCCGGCTCCCTCGCCTCCTCCGAACAGGCCCCAGGGCCTGTGCTTCTCCCTGTCTGCGACCACTGTGAATGTCGTATCGTCCGCCAGAGCCATGAACCCTCGGACGAGCCCGCACCCCCCGCGATGCCGGCCGCGGCCGCAGCTGTCGGGTCTGAACTCGTACCTAGTGAGCCTGATCGGGTACGACTGCTCGAGTTCCTCGATGGGGGTGTTCAGGGTGTTTGTCATGTTGCACTGGATTCCGTCTATGCCGTCCATCTCAGCCGTGCCCCCGGTGCCAACTCCGTTGGTCTCGTAGAACGTCCATCGGCGACCCCTGAAGCCCCCCCCTACCAGGACGTTGTTCATGGACCCGCCGGCTGCCGCGGGAATGATGCTCGGAGCCGACTTCGCAAGGGCCCGGAAGAGGACGTCTGCGTTCCTCTGGCTCGTCTCCACGTTGCCCCCTCCGACAGGGTGGGGCCTTGTGGGGTTGAGGAGGCAGCCCCGGGGCGCAGAAACGGAGAGCATCGAGAATGCCCCGTGGTTCGCCGCGATTCCCTCTCCAAGGACGCACCGGAGCACGAAGTACGCTCCGGAGAGCGTCACCCCGAAGACGGCGTTCAGGGGGAAGTCCACCTCGGCGTGCGTCCCGGTGTAGTCGACGCTCACGCCTTCCTTGGACACAGAGACCTTCGCTCGAAGCTCCAAGTCCCCTCCGTCGGGAGCCTCGATGAAGTCGGTGGCCGAGTAGACCCCCGCCGTGAGGTTGGACAGCCTGGCGCGCGCCTGCGTCTCGGAGTGCCGGAAGGCCTCTGCCGCTGCGAGTTCGAAGGTCTCGAGCCCGTGCTTCGAGATGAGTTCCTTTACGCGCCTGGTGCCCCTAACATTGGCCGCCACCTGGGCCTTGAGATCCCCCCTCCTCTCGCGAGGCGTCCTTGACGCCCGGGCGAGTCTCTCGACCGCCCCGTCAAGGATCTCGGACCCCTTCCTCAACAGGCTCGGCTCGATGACGACGCCTTCCTCGAAGAGCGTCCCCAACTCGCTGGAGATGCTCCCCGGCACCTTTCCACCGACGTCGGCGTGGTGGGCCTTGTTCACCGCGTAGGCGATGACTTCACCTCCAGCGTAGACCGGCGCAAGGACCGTCACGTCGTTGAGGTGCGTTCCTGTCATGTAGGGGTCGTTGGAGAAGACCATGGAACCGTCTTCGAGCTCCAGGCCCTCCCGGCGGCACTCCCGAAGCATGTTGCCCAGACCCCACGGGAGGGAGCCGAGGTGCACGGGTATGTGCTCGGCCTGGGCCAGAAGCCTCCCCTCCCTATCGAAGAGGGCGGCCGAGTGGTCCATGCGCTCTTTGATGTTGGGGGAGTAGGCGGCGTCCCTTAGAGCAAGCCCCATCTCTTCGCTGGCGTACAGGAGGGAGTTGCCTATCAGCTGCAGCGTTGCGCGGTCTTTGTCGATCATCTCTCCAGCCTCGTGCCGTACTCCTCGGCCCGCCAGGACCACGATGGGTTCACGATGAGGGTGGAGTCGTACTCCTCGATTATGCAAGGCCCCTTGCCGCTCGAGCCGTGAGGGAGGCCCTCTCGCGTGAAGACGTCCACGTCCCTCGCGCTCCCTCCGACCCAGGCCGGCCGCCTCGCCACCGCTTTCGGCTCTCCTGGACTCCCACGCCTCGGCCATGCCAGCTCAGCGCCCGGGACGCGGGCGCGGACCCTTATGTTGACCACTTGGACGGGGTCGCGAGACGCATAGCCGTAAAGGGACCTGTGGCGCTCCTGGAAGTCTGACACGACCGAATCGTCTCCCGAGTATGGGAGGAGGAGCTCGTGGGACTGCCCCTTGTATCGGGCGTCGAGTGAGCGCTCCGTCTTGAAGCTTCGGAAGCCCTCGGACTCCATCTCCCTCTTCGCCTCGGCCTCGAGGCGAGCGAACCGTCCCTTGAGGCCTCTGGGAGGCCCCATCACTGGGGCGCTGAACGACCTAGTGACGTCCCCGACTATGAGGCCGTAGGCCGAGAACAGGCCCGCATGGAGAGGGACGATGATGGTCCTAATTCCCATTTCGTCGGCCAAGTCGCAGGCGTGGACAGGGCCCGCGCCTCCGAAGGCGAACATCGTGAATTCGCGCGGGTCGCGGCCCCGTTCCAGGCTGACGATGGAGATGGCCTTCGCCATGTCGTCGTCCACACGCCTGAGCACCCACTTCGCGGCGCCTTCTGCGGAGCCGCCGGGGGCGAGCTTCTCGAGGGAGCGCGACGCGAGGCTGGAGTGAATCGGCATTTCGCCGCCGAGGAGGTGCACCGGATTGAGCCTGCCCAAGAGGACATTGGCGTCGGTCACTGTAGGTTCGGTCCCGCCTCTCCCGTAGCATGCGGGCCCAGGTTCGGAGCCCGCGCTCAGGGGCCCCACCTGAATCTGGGCGGCCTCGTCCAGCCAAGCGATGGTCCCGCCACCAGCGCTCACCTCCGCGATGTCGATGAACGAGCCTTGGACGGCGTAGCCGCTTCCCTGGATGGACCTGCCGCTGTGGGTCCTGCCGGCCGCCTCGAACTCCTTTGTCACGTCTGGCTGTCCACCCAACACAGTGCAGGCCTTCGCGGTCGTCCCTCCCATGTCGAAGGCCAAGGCGCTTCCGACGCTCAGCCGACGGGCGAGCTTGCTCGAGGCTATGACGCCTGCCGCTGGCCCCGACTCGATGGTCATCACAGGGAGGGACGAGACAGACTTGGCCGTGCTCATGCCCCCGTCGGAGTTCATGACGTAGAACGGCGCCCTGATGCCGATCCTCCGCAGGGTGTGCCCGAGGCGCGACAGGTACGCCTCGGTCATCGGAGCGAGGACCGCGTTGACGACGGTCGTGCTGGTCCGCTCGAACTCCCGGAACTCATTGTCGACCTCGCTGGACAGGCTGATGTGGCCCCAGAACCCCTCCCGGAGGAGGGCCTGCTTCATGGCTTGCTCGTGGTCAGGGTTGAGGTACGAGTTGAGGAAACTGACCGCGACCGACTGGAACCTGCCGGAGACGATCCTCCGGGCGACCGAGTCCGCGTCTTCCTCGGCTAAGGGTTCTATTACGGACCCGCCGGCCCCGATTCTACACCTCACCGTGAACCTGTCCTTGCGGGTGATGAGTGGGGGCGGGCGCCTGGTCTTGATGTAATAGAGTTCGGGGCGCCGCTGTCTTCCGATTTCAAGGACGTCCCTGAAGCCGTCGTTCGTGATTAGCGCGGCTCGGGCGAGCCCTGTGCGGGTGAGCAGGGCGTTCGTCGCCATCGTCGTGGCGTGGGTGAAGAGCGCAATCTCTCTGGGCCGGATACCGAGCGTCTTCAGGGCCCGGAAGATGGAGCGCGATGGATCTTTCGAGGTCGGGAACTTGTGGACTCTGAGCTCCCCGGTCGCAGCGTCGAAGGTCATGACGTCTGTGAACGTCCCTCCGACGTCGGCCCCGACCAGGACCCCCTCCCTCTTCGCTGCCATATCCCCGCGGGTGGACCGCTTGGACTTCAGTGAGACTCTGCTGGAAGGGGGACTCAACTGGCAGCCGCCTGTGAGAAGATGTCGGCATTAGTTAACGATTGTCCGTTTATACCGGCGCCTTGAGGCGCGCTCGGGGCTGGGGTTGTTTGACGAGTACAAGGGAATCCCTCAGGAGGCAAGGCTGCTCGTCTATCTTAGCTTCCCGCCGGGCCTCGCTGTAGGCTTCATCTACACAGATCTGTCGTACTTCCTGCCGGAGGTCCAGGGGCTCGCCATCTTCTGGACGGGAGTGACCATTACACTGATGGGGGTGACAGTGGCCGCTGCGGCCATCCCCCTAGGCATGCTGGCCGACAGGTACGGCCGGCTGAGGATGCTGGTCCTGGGGAACTTGTGCGCCGGATTCAGCCTCCTCGGCTTCGCGCTTACAAGCAGCCTCCCGCTCATACTGCTGACCGCCGTCGTCGAAGGGCTCGGGGAGGCGTCCTTCGCAGTGTCATTCAGCGCGCTCCTCGCAAACAGGGCGGGAGACGAGAAGCGGACTTCGGCGTTCTCGCTGGCGGCGCTCCTCAGCTGGATATCCGCGGCGATAGGAGCCGCTTCGATTTCGTCGATTGCCCTGATACAGGGGCTCGGCCTGAGCATCGGCCAGGCCCACGTAGCCCTGTTCGTAGTCGTCGCCCTCTTCAGCCTGAGCATCACGCCGCTCCTCCTGAGGTTGAAGGAGACGAAGACCTACGGTGGTGGGGGTAGGCCCGTGCTGCCGCGGAAGTCAGCCAAAGTGATCAAGAGGTACGCGGCATACAGCCTCCTCATCGCCCTCGGAGCCGGCCTCTTCGTCCCCCTGATGACCCTGTGGTTCAAGAGCGCCTACGGCGTCCCGGACACGGTGAGCGGCCTCGTGCTCGGCCTCTCGAGCATACTCACCGCCGTGGCCGTGGTCTTGGCGCCGCGCCTGGCGAAGAGGCTCGGCCACGTGAAAGCCATCGCAGTCACGCAGGCGCTCTCGATGGTGTTCATGGTGGGGGTCCCGCTCTCGCCCAACTTCCCTATCGCCGGCTCGCTGTACACAGTAAGGGTGTTCCTCATGAACCTCTCCAACCCGCTGGGGCAGTCCCTTCTCATGGGGCTGGTTGCGCCGGAGGAGAGGGGGACCGCGGCTGGGGTGACGGCAGGGCTTTGGAGGCTCCCCAACTCTCTGAGCGTTTCGGTGGGTGCGACCCTGATGGCAGACGGCTACTTGTCGCTCCCCTTCTACATGGCGACCGTGTTGTACGCGGTCGCCATCACCGCGTTCTGGCTCCTTTTCAGGAACGCGAGGCTCCCTGAAGAGATCGACGCGTTCCCTCAGCTGCCCGCCCAGTCGTCCAGCTTCGACTCCTCTGAAGAGGCCCGCTGAAGGTCGGCCACGCGGACGCCCACGAGCCTGAAGGGGCGCCCCGCCCCCTCGAACTCGTCCAGAAGAGTGCCGACGGCCTCCTGCAGCGCCTGCTCGCTCTCGGTGTGACTCGCGAGGGTCCTCTCCCGCGTGTGCGTCTCGAACCCTGAGAAGCGAACCTTGATCCCAGCCACTCGGAACGCGAGCCTTGCGGCCTTCACCCTCCGGGCGAGTTCGCCTGCCGCGTCCGCGGCCTCCCGCCGGAGGGCGGCGAAGTCCTCAAGGTCGTCCTTGAAGGTCCGCTCCACGCTAAGTGACCTCGGCATCTCCTGCTGCCTCACCTCCACCCCCTCTTCCCCGTGGACCACCCCCCAGAGCCAGACGCCGTTCTTGCCGAACCACTCGAGGAGCCTCCCAGACTCGGCCTTCTGGAGGTCGCCTATGGTCTGGATGCCACGCGCCTTGAGGAAGTCTTGGGTCTTCGGCCCGATCCCAGGGACGACCCACGCCGGGAGAGGGGCCAGGAAGCCGGCGACTCCGTCGAATGGGACCACGGTGAGCCCGTCGGGCTTGTGCCTGTCCGAGGCGATCTTCGCCGCCGACTTGTTGGGGGCCACGCCCACGGAGCAGGTGAGGCCGCGCTGCTCCTTCACGGCCCGCTTGACCTCCAGGGCGACCCTCCTCGCCCCCTCCTCGTCGGGAGCCCTGCTGGTCACGTCGAGGAAGGCCTCGTCGATGCTGGCCTGCTCGAACCTGTCGGCGAATGCCCTGAGGGTCGACATGACCTCCTCCGAGGCCCGTTCGTAAAGGCCCCAGTCCGGGCGCAGGTAGACGGCCCCCGGACAGAGCCTGTAGGCCTGGGAGATCGGCATGCCGGACCGCAGGCCGAAGGCCCGGGCCTCGTAGGAGCAGGCGACGACCACGCCCCGCCCCCTCCCCCCCTCGGGGTCGGCACCCACGACAACGGGGAGGCCCCTGAGCTTCGGCTGCTCCCTCACCTCGGCGGAGACGTAGAAGGCGTCCAGGTCCACGTGCAGGATGGCCCGGCGCTGGCGCTGCATCCCTTAGCTAAGCCCCGAACAGGGTCTGCTGGCCGCCGCCCTGAGACTCCCAGTCGCGTTCCATGAGGCCGAGAAGCCTGCGAAACTCGTTGCTGGACGCGGGGCTGAACCCGGCGAAGTGGTTGTTGAAGAAGACATAGCCCGACTCGAACTTGCCCGACGTCTCTCGCAGCGTCTCGGCCCACCGCTTCATCTCCTCCGACCTGTCACGCTGGACGCCCGTGAACTCCGTGAGTTCCCTGTCCCCCACCATGCGCAGGTAGACGAAGTCGGCCGTGACCTCGGGCGGGGTCTCGACGTACTGATTGAGAGACCACACCATCGCGACGTTGCTCCCCCGCAGGAGGGTGTAGACCTCCGGAGTAAACCAGGACTTGTGCCTGAACTCGACCGCATGCCTGAACTCGGGGCTCAGCGTCGAGAGGAAGTCCTTCATGACGCCGAGGTGCGAAGACAGCTTCACCGAGGGGGGGAGCTGCACCACGATGGGGCCCAGCTTCTCCTTCAGCTTCGAGAGGACGCTGTAGAAGTACAGCAGCGACGACTCGGAGTCCTTCAGCTTGTTCTCATGGGTGATCTTCTTCGGGAGCTTCGGGGAGAAGAGGAAGCCCGGGGGCGTGGAGCCCCTCCACTGGTTCACAGCGAAAGTGTTGGGGACCCTGTAGAAGCTGGAGTCGATCTCCACGCAGTCGAAGACCTTCGAGTAGAACCTCAGGTAGTCCTTGGCGGCCAGCCCTTCAGGGTAGAAGGGCCCCTGCCAGTCCTTGTAGGCCCAGCCGCTGCACCCTATCCTCAGGTCGCCGAGCTCCAACCAGCTGGAAGCCGCCGCCAATCCCCATAAACCTTCCCAACCCTTATATCAAAGGCGGGGCGCGTCGGTCACGAAGCGAATTGTCGCAGGGCAACCCGGACATCAGGCAGCAGGTGGACGCCAACAGGGGCGCCATGAAGAAGCTGCAGCTCCTCATCCCAGGCCTCAGGGGGTACCGCACGAAGGAGGACATCAGGGTCTCCGACGAGCTCCTGAGGAACCAGGTGGCCGACAGGCTCGACACGACGAAGGCGAACATTGACCAGCTGAGGAAGCAGATGGCCGCCGCCGGGGACTTCACCAACCTGACGACTGTCGGGTCGCTCATCGCCCAAGTGCAGACGCTCAGCGGCGAGGTGAGGCATGCTTCCCAAGGCTACGCGGGGTGGGTTGCGCCGATTCAGATCAACGAGGACAAGCTGAACAAGCTCTATGATTACGACTACTCCTTCGTGAGCGCCGTCTTCCAGATGGAGCAGTCGACGGGCTCCGGGGGCCTGGCCTACGACAGCACGAACCCGGGCTCCGTCCAGGCGGCCCTGAGCCAGCTTTCGAAGACCCTGGTTGATGTTAGGCAGAAGTGGTCCCTGAGGATGGAGACGATAGAGGGCATCGCCCTCAACTAGGAGGATGAGCGAGTATGTTCGGAAAGAAGTCTGACCCGGTCCCGGCCACGGGCGGCAGCGTCTTCGGCTCGACGACCATCGCCTGGGACGACCAGTACAAGCAAGGGAGCGCCTTGTGGAAGGTCCCGAGGAACATCCGGCTGAACGACAACATCGTCGTGAGAGAAGACGAAATCGCCGTGTTCTACAGGGACGGCAAGGTCCTCACCTACTTCGACCAGCCGAACAGGTACGCCCTGACGGACTTCAACGCGCCTGTCGTGGGCAAGCTCCTGAAGTTCTTCACCGGCGTCGTCCAGGAGGCCGAGGTCTACTACGTGCCGAAGAGGTACATGGACGGCAAGTTCGGCAGCACGCAGCCGTACCAGTTCACCGACCCCACATTCGGGATCGTGAGCCTGAGGGTCTTCGGCGAATACAGGTGGAAGATATCGTCGCCGGAGCTCTTCATCAACCAGTTCGTGGGCACGTTCAGCGCAGAGTCCACAGAGGACGTCGAGGCAAGGATCAAGGAGCAGATGGTCATACTCCTCTACAGCGCCCTCGGCAAGATGAAGGCCCAGGGGCTGAAGGTGACTGACCTGGCGGCGAACCTGCCCAACATCGAGCAGATGGTGCTCGCCCAGGGGACGGACAACCTGGGGCAGTACGGCATAGAGATCAACAAGATCTCCGGCCTCACAATCAGCCTGCCGGACGATGTCCAGAAGGCCATCGACACTCGCTCCGAGATGCAGGTGCTCGGGGTGAACTACATGCAGTACCAGACGGGCAAGGCGATAGACGACGCGGCGAAGAACCCCTCCGGAGGGGCGGGTGTGTTCGCCGGCCTTGGGGCGGGCATCGGCGCCGGCTCGGCCATAGGCGGCCAGATGGCCCAGGGGATGAGCCAGGGCCAGACCAGGAGCTGCCCGAACTGCGCGTCCATGATACCGCTGAACGTGAAGTTCTGCCCGAACTGCGGGGCGACGCTCGCGGTCCCTCAGGGGCCGACCCCGCCGGCCGGAGCGCCGAGGTTCTGCCCGAACTGCGGCGGCTCGTTGGCGACGGACTCGAAGTTCTGCCCCAACTGCGGCAAGCCTCTGTAGCTGTGCAGGTCCTCCCAAACCAGAAATACGCAGGCGGCAGCAGACACCGCCATGGCGACCAGCAAAGAGGGAGTCCCGATCAAGGTCCCCGTCGACGTCTGGCAGCACCTGATGGAAGTGAGGTCCCAGCTGGATTCCCAGTGCCCCGGAGCGCCCACACCTGTCGAGGAGATGCTGAGGGAGGTTGTCGACCACTACGAGCGGTGCGACAAGGCCGTGGAGGAGGCCGACGACTTCTGCCGGCGGGCACAGGCGTGGAAGAAGGGGCCCAAGGCGAAGGAATAGGGCAAGGTGTTACCGGCCCGGATGGCGGACTAGGCCCGCCGGAGGGTCCCCGCCGAGTCCGCGGCTATCGCAGAAAGGGGCCGAGGGGGCAGCGGGCCGCCGGGCATGCCGATTCTGGACTCCAGACTACATTGCCGAGGCGGGAGGGGGTGCCTGCGAGAGCTCGGTTGGTTTCCACACCAGGCCCATTATCGAGCCGATGAGCCCGAGGATGAACCCGATCAGGAGGCCTCCCGAGGTGAAGAGGGCGCCAATTATGGTGAAGATGAGGACGAGGATTGAGCCCGTCCTGACCTTCGACCTGTCCTCGCTGTTCATCATCCACGCGCCTACTATCATCAGAGCGCCGCAGATGATGCCTATCGCACCGATAATGGCTACGACGGTGCTGATGTCGGAGACTCCGGTGACGGAGGTCAGCGAGCCCTCGATGGACGAGGCGGCGGCGACGATCAGGCCGAGGACGAGGTAGATGATACCCCCTATCAGGGACAGCACGAAGGCGGTAGTCGGTTTCGCCATAGCTGAGAAGGGCGATCTTCGTTATTTAACCCTGAGCGGTCGTCGCGAGGGGGCCGACGGGCTCAGACGAGCTTCCTGAACTCGAAGCCGCACTTGATGCACCGTCTCTGCCCCGGGACGTCGGCTACTACCTGCGCGGTCTTGCACCGCGGGCACTCGACAGTCGCCTGGGCAGGCTTGATGGTGTCCGCGTGCTGGGAGCGGACCTTCTCGATCGCATCCTCGTAATGACTCCTCCTGAAGTTCGGGCTCATGGACAGGGGGAGGGCGCGCCGGACCAGTCCTAAAGGTTGTCCTAGGTCTCCTCTAGGGTGAAGGTGAAGCGGGCGCCGGCGAACTCGCCGGTGCTGACGCGCTCCCATGTGACCTTGTAGGTCTTGGTGACGTTCGCGCCGATGATGCTGATCTTCTTGGGGACCTCGGAGAAGAGCTTCTCCACCTTAGCCGGGTCCTTCGTGAAAATCAGGCTCCTCCTCCTCTTCATCAGGTACTTCACCGCCACGTTCTGGTGCGCGTGCCCCTCAACTGGGATCTTCTCGGCGCCCGTGTCGATTGTGAAGGCTCGCTTTGCCAACTGCGGTCATCGGACCATGGGGGAGGGCGGTAAATAGTGTCCGTGTCAAATAACTTGAAGGGTTTGCTCGAAGGGCGCTGAACGGTCCCGGCGGCGACGCCTAGGGGCGCTTGATGTTGGTGACGAGCAGTCTGAACTGGAGGGTCTTGCCAGCCATCGGATGGCGGCCAGCCTTGCCGTACGCCTTCTCTGGCGGGAGGGTGACCTCCTTGGTCTCGTTGGCCTTCATGCCGATGAGCGCCTCCTCGAAGCCGCTGATCACCTGGTGAGCGCCGAGGACCACCTGAAGGGGCTTGTAGTCGCGCGCGGGGCTGAAGAGCCCTGCCTTCACCGCCTCCGCCTTCATGCTGGTGTCGAAGACCTTGCCGCCTGGGAACTTGCCGAGGTAATGAACCGACACCGTGTCGCCGTTCTGCGCGGAGATTTCACTCATTGACCAGACCGAGCCACAAGGGCCTTTAACGTTTGCCTCGAACAAAGCCGCCCCTCGCTGTTCCGTCTGCCCACTCAAGCCCGTCGCGGGCCTTCTCCCGCGCCCCGCTCAGGCCTTGGATCCGGTTCGGGATTCGATTCCGCCGCCCGAAATTCGGTGCCAAGCATTACGCTCCGCACCATCCTCCATTCGGCGAAGGTTTCGCTTCCCAAGCGAGTCCAATGCCCTCCTTAGGCGCGGTCGTCAATCCGCACCGGGCTCTCCTGAGCACGAGGTTGAACTTCAGACCAAAGGGCAACCCGGAATATTCCCGGCCTCGCGCGTAACCGGTATCGATTCGGCTTGCCTCTCTTGTCCTCCGTCCCGCCAACAGCGAGAGAGCTGCCAATGCGCTGGCCGCCTGGGTTGTTATCCTGGGTTGGGGAACCTTGATGACAAAGAGGGGATATTATGTTGACAGCCCTATCAAGGCCTCGGCGGCCGCCGGGGAACCGGGAAGCGATGATACGCCCCCGATGGCGTCCGCCCCTAGACCGGAGATGTAATGTTGTGGAGCCCAGGGGAGAAATCCAAGTCCGGACCAAGGGGAGGCCGTGGCGGAGTCAGCGCGCCACAGGGCGATGAAGGCCGCGGTGAGGAAGGACCTGGAGCGCGAGTGCTATGAGGTAGTCGAGGAGCCTCTCAGCCCGTCCGGCGGGAGGGCGACCTGGAGCTCGTATAGGCCCGACCTCCTAGGATACAGAGCAGAGGGAGGGGAAGAGGAGCTTGTGCTGGTCGAGTGCGAGACGCGGCCCGAGATGGGCCGGTTCCTCTCCAAGAACGACGGGAGCGTCTGGTTCCAGCCGTTCCTGTTCGGGAACGGCTCGGTCCGGAGGATCCTGGCGGTGCCAAGGGGGAGGCTCGGGAGGGTCGACCTCCGGCTCCGAGAGAAGTGGGAGATATGGGTGGTGGGGCCCGGAGGCTCCTTGGAGAAGGTCCCGGCCAAGGGAGAGCGAGCCAAATAGGCCCGGCCGGGACCCAGGGGGCGGGCAGTTGAGCCACTCGCTTTTCCGCGACAGGACGGAGGCCGGGAGGAGGTTAGCGGCGGCCCTCTCCGGGTTCAAGGGGAGGGACGTCGTGGTGCTCGGAATCCCGAGGGGAGGGGTCGTGGTGGCGGAGGAGGTCGCCAAGGCTTTGGGCGCCCCCCTGGACATAGTGGTGACGAGGAAGATCGAGGCACCCGGCGAGCCGGAGTTCGCCCTGGGGGCCGTCACACAGGAGGGGGAGGTGATCATGGACAGGCAGGCCGCCGAGTCGCTGGGGGCGACCCAGGAGTACCTGGACAACCAGATCAGACTGAAGAGGGCCGAGGTGGCCGAGAGGACGGCGAGGTTCCGGGGAGAAGCGCCCTACCCCGCCCTGGAGGGCAGGGTGGTGATAGTCGTGGACGACGGCATCGCTACGGGGAGCTCGGTGGCGGCGGCCGTCATGTCGGTGAAGAAGAGGAGGCCCGGGGAGATAGTTGTGGCCGTGCCAGTGGCGCCCAAGGACGCCGTCGAAACCCTAACGGGGGACGGCAACCGCGTGGTCTGCCTGGAGACCCCGGGAGACTTCCTCGCCATCGGCGAGTTCTACGGGTCTTTCGAGCAAGTCGAAGACGACGAGGTGAAGAGGATTTTGGAACGCAGCCGTGCGAGGCGCGGCTGAACGGACCCCCGGCGACGCGACCCCCTGGCAAGGCTTATATCGGAAAACGGACGCAAATCAGAGTGGGTTCATATCCGGAGCAGTAGCGGCCTGAGGACCCAGATGGTAAGTGAGCACTTTGGCATCGGGGACTCCTAGCAAAGCGACGCTCGCGGAGGCGCTCTTCAGGATAGGCGCGTTGAGGTTCGGCAGGTTCACGCTGGCGAGCGGGAAGACGAGCTCATACTACCTAGACCTGAGGACAATCCCCAGCTATCCCGAAGTCTACGAAATGGCGGTGTCCGCCTACAGGGAATTGGCAGACGGCATCGGAGAGAAGAGCTTCGACGTGGTGGCCGGAGTTGCGACCGCGGGGGTCACAATCTCGTCCCCGCTGGCGTTCATCCTGAAGAAGCCGATGGTGTACGTCAGGAAGGAGGAGAAGGGGTACGGTCTGGGCAGGTCTGTGGAGGGGGCTACGACTCCCGGGCAGAAGGCCCTGGTCATCGACGACCTCGCCACGACGGGGGGGAGCATAAACTCGGCAGTGGAGGCCCTGAGGAAGGTGGGGTGTGTGGTCAAGGAGGCAGCAGTCCTCGTGGACCGGCTCGAGGGGGCGAAGGCGAACCTCGCGAGCGCGGGTGTAAGGCTGACCGCCTACGCCAGGATAACGGAGCTGGTCGACATCCTGCGCGTTGAGGGGATGATGACGAAGGGGGACTACGACGCGGTCATGAAGCAGGTCAAGGGGGGCGGGCAGTGAGCGTCGAGTCGATAAGGGTGGAAATGGGCGGTTTTCAGCTCGCAAACCCCACGCTGCTCGCGTCCGGCGTCCAAGGTAGCTCCCTGTCCAAGGTGCTGGAGGCATTGAAGTTCGGGGCCGGGGGGGCGGTGACGAAGTCCATCGGGCCGGAACCGAGGGAGGGGTACAAGGAGCCGACGATGGTCGAGGTCGAAGGAGGGATGGTGAACGCCGCGGGGCTGCCCAACCCTGGCGCGGAGAAGTTCGCCGAGGAGCTGTCGGCTCTGGAGGGGAAGAGGCTCCCGATCCTGGTGTCGGTCTTCGGCGGGGACGAGAAGCAGTTCAGCTACGTCGTGAAGACCCTCGACGCCAACGAGTTCTTGGGCTATGAGCTCAACCTCAGCTGCCCTCACGTTGCCGGGGTGGGCACCGAGGTGGGGCACGACGCCGACATGGTCAGCAGGGTCGTCGGCGCAGTGAAAGCGCGGACGAAGAAGCCCGTCTTCGCGAAGCTATCTCCCAACACTGAAAGGCTCGTGGAAATCGCCCAGGCGGCGGTCGACGCCGGGGCCGACGGGCTCACGGCCGTCAACACCCTGAGGGCCATGCCCATCGACATCGAGACCGGAAAGCCTGCGCTCTCCAACGGGTTCGGCGGGCTGTCTGGGAGCGCCATAAGGCCGGTGGCGCTGCGATGCGTCTACGAGCTCCGGGAGTGGTTCGAGGTCCCGGTCATAGGCTGCGGGGGCGTCTCCACATGGGAGCACGCCGTGGAGTTCTTCCTCGCGGGAGCCGACGCCGTGCAGGTGGGGTCTGCGACGCTGAAGAAGCTCCCGCTGTTCAACGACATCAACCTGGGCGTGATGTCCTACCTGGAGAGGAAGGGGTTCGCGTCCCTCAAGAACATCGTGGGCGCAGCCCACAACAAGGGTGGTCTGGCTACCGCGGCGAGGAGGGCCAGGCAGTGACCAGCTTCCGGGAAGCGATGCTGGCCTCGGCGGCGCGGGGCAAGAGCCGGGTCGTGCTCGCACTCGACCTCGCGGGCCCCTACGAGACGAGGCTTAGCCGCGCCGAGGCGGTACTGAAGGCCGCGGCTGGCGGGATCGCGGCCGTGAAAGTGAACCAGCACCTGCTGCTCCCCTACGGCCTTCAAGGCATGAAGGGGGTCATAGACGCCTGCAGGAGCGAGGAACTGCCGCTCATCGCCGACCTGAAGATGAACGACATCGAGTCGACCAACCTGAACGCCGTCGGGTCGCTCCTTGACTTCGGGTTTGATGCCGTGATTGCGAACCCGTTCGTGGGGAGGCGGGAGGGTCTTGGGAAGGTGATCGAACTCGCCCACTCGCGAGGCGGGGGGGTGATCCTGCTGGTTTACATGAGCCACGGCGGCGCCGACGAGGGCTACGGGCTTCGGCTGGAGGGGGGCAAGCCGATGTACGGATTGTTCGCCGAGCGGGCGAAGGACTGGGGCGCCGACGGGGTGGTGGTCTCAGCCAAATCTGCCGAGAGGATCGCGGAGACGCGCAGGGTCGTGGGCAGGGACTGCCTGATCTTCTCCCCCGGGGTGGGGGCACAGGGAGGCGACGCCCGGGCCTGGGAGTCGATGGGCGCCGACTTCATGATTGTGGGCAGGTCGATAGTGGAGTCGCCCGACCCTGGCAAGGCGCTTCGCGACCTCGCCGTGCGCTGACCGCGGCCACCTGCGTCGAGCGCGCTCTGCGCGCCTGAAGCCACGCCCCGTCAACGCCGGGGGGCGCGCGGCCTGCCGCCAGAGTAGAACTCCCAGATCGCGTGCCGTCGACCAAGGACGTGGCGGACCTCCTCGGGCGAGAGTTTCGGGTCGGACGCCCGACTCTTCGGCCTCCGGAGCCCAGGCGGGAGGGAGTCGTCGCAGAAGTAGCCTCCCCCAGGGAGGCCAGTGTCCTTCCGGACCACGATGGCTGCGAACCCCGGCCGCCCGTGCTCGCCCTCGGCCCTGTCGACTTCGCAGATCATCATGGAGAGCTTCCGGCCCCTGGAGAGCCGGTGCCTCTTCATCAGCTCGCCGTAGGTCACCGTGGCGCCCCGGCGGGCGGCGGACAGGAGGTGAAGGCGGACGCGTTCCAAGCTAGTCAATTGGCCCCTCAGACGCAGTCTCGCCGCCGCGCTTTAAGTTCGAACCGTGGGATACGGGGCCGCCTTGGGCGTGCTCCGAGGGGCGCTACGACTCCAGGTTCCTCGCCACTCGGAACTGGTCCCCCACGATGGACCTCATGTTGAGGAGCCCGAGCGGCTTCCCGTTGTCGGTGACGAAGAGCGTCCTTATGCGGTGCTTGGCCATCAGTTTCACGGCCTCGGCCAACGGCATGTCGGCCGTCACCCCGATCATTGGAGAGGTCATGATCTTCCTTACCGGGATGCTAGAAGGGAGGAGGTCGTCTGCGGCGATGCGGTTCAGGACGTCCCGCTCGGTGAGGATTCCCTTCGGCTCGCCCTTGATCAGAACCAGCACGTTGCCGGCGTGCTTCTCCCTCATCATCTGGGCCGCCTTCAACACGGACTCGTTGGCGTCGATGGTGAGAGGGTCGGTCTTGACGAAGTTGCGGACCGTTGCCACCGTGGGTTCGGCCGCCTCGAGCCAGAACGTCAGGGAGTAGTGGCAGTTGGGGCACTCGTCCGGGGTGAGGTCTCCCTCGAAAGCTTGGCCGCAGCGGTAGCACTCCCACTTCGTCATTGGCCCCGAAAGAGAGGGCCGCGCTATATTAAGGAACCGCGAAGCGAGTGGCGAGGGACCCGTCGGAGTGCCGCTACGACGTGGCGTCGCCCTTCGGAGCGAGCGCTATCAGAGCCCGCGCCTTCTGCTGGCAGAGGGCGGCGTTGTCCGTGTAGTACTTCCAGGCTGTGTAGCTCTCCTCGACCTTGGCGAGCAGGAGGAGAATCTCCGCGGCCTGCAGGTACTTCGATATCGCAGTCTCGTTGCTCCCACTCTTCTCGTCAGCGGCCGCGTCCGTCATGAGCTGGCCGGCATACCAACGGAGCTTCTGGGCCCGAGTCATCGGCGGCTTTGGAGCTGCCTGCATCGGCCAGGCGAGGGCGCGCCCGCGCAAAAGACCCCTAGGTCGCATTTCGTAGACGAAACCGCCAATTCGGAGGTCAGCCGAACTGGACGTGGGTCCCGACCACGATCCCGTTGGCCGCGGCGAAGCCGGCCTTGGCCTCGATGACATAGTTGGCCGGAGGGGCCCCATAGTTGGGGCAAGTGAGCCCAGAGTAGGAGTAACAGGGAAGGGCGTCCGCGTAGACGTAGGCCACCGTGCCGTTGTCCCCCGTCGCGCTGACCCAGATCATGTCCAGGCTGGTGTTGGTGTCGTACATCCAGAACTGATAGACCCCCACGCCAGGGAAGGCGAAGAGCATCGTGGTCGTGTTCGTCACCTTCTTGTTCATGAGGCCTGCCGACCTCTCGGCGTCGTTGGTGGCGACGTAGGTGAAGGAGTAGGTCTTGCCGTTGACTGTGAACGTTGAAGGGACCGGCGAGGTCACGGAGCCCGTGTCCAGCAGGGCGGAGATGGCGTAGATCGCCACGACAATCATCATGGCCACGGCCGCGATGACGATAAGGTACCTAGGACTCCTGAGGAAGCTCATCGGGCGAACGGTGCTTCTCTGCTCTGCGGTCTATTTGAGGTCAGAGGTGCCAGGCGCCGCCTAGGGCCCCTGCTTTGCCCCGCACTTCGGGCAGAAGGCGGCCGAGCCTGAGAGCTGGGTGCCGCAGTACGCGCAGAACCTCGTCCCGGCCTGGGGGACCGCGCCCGCAGGCGGCGGAGCCGCCGACGGCTGGATGCCCTCCTTGATCGAGAAGAAGGCGATTGTCTGGAAGATGAACGCTATCGCGAGAACTATGAACCCGACAAACACGATGGTCAGGAGGGCCCCGACGAACCAAAGAGCGCCGGCGGTCTTGAAGGCGTCCACGTGCAGCCTTGCAGCCATGGTGTCGTAGGAACGCCTGATGAAGAGCGACGAGACGATGAAGAAGACCCAGATGGCCGCAAGCCCTAGGAGGCTCAGGACCAGAGAGCCGCCGAATGTGAAGACCGAGAAGAGCCACCCGGTGAAGAAGACGCCGACCCCCGCAACGGTGCCGATGATCGCTGTGACGACGGCGTAAATCATGTTGTCGAAGATGGAGCCGTCCCCGAGGTCGTCCGCGATGTACTTGGTCGCGACGAGTATGAGGATCAAGCCGACGATGCTGACGCCGGGGATGAAGAGAAGGATTGACCCGATTCCGCCAAGGGTCTTTGCCTCGCCTAAGCTGCCCATTTCCTGTGGGAGCGAATGTATGAGAGTCAGCTTATAACTGTGAGCGTCGCAGTCGCAGGAAGCCGTCGTCGCCCACCGGTCTTTTAAGGAACCCCGAGCCCATCTGGCTCGTGGACGTCCCCCCGGAACCCGAAGGCGCCGCCATTGCAGACAGGCTCCGGCCGGGCCTGAGCGAAAGGGACTCCAAGGTCGTGTCCGCGATAGAGGCCGAAGGCCTGGAGGTCTTCGCCTTCGACGGGTTGCGCAGGATTACCGGCGCCCATCCCGAGACCCTTTCGAGGATTCTGGCGCGCCTGGAGGAGGACGGAATAGTCGTCAGGTCTCCGGATGGCTACGCCACCACCGCGAAGACGAAGGGGCTGGTGCAGCCGGGACAGGCTTCTCCCATTGGGAGCGTAGTCCCCATCCTGCACACGTACCTCCCCAATGGCGCCAGCCTCGAGGCGGTCGTGCGCGCCCTGAAGGGCAGGTGGTTCGGGAGGATGAGGTGGCTCGGGGCCTCCGAAGACGCGAGCGGGGCGGTCCTGAAGTGGGTTGCCGACGACGGTTCGACGTTGATTGAGGCGAGGTTCTCGCCGTGGGAGCTGGAGATCGGGGCGAAGACGAAGAGGGACTCCGACCTTCCGGGAGCGATCCTTGCTGCCCACCAGCTGGTCGGGAGGATTTCGACCCTCTATCCCGCGGAGAGGGGCCCTGGGAGGCCGCGACTGTTCCGCGCCGGATACTTCGCCCCCGCAATGTGACCGACTCCGCCTGGACCCGCTCAACAAGAACAGGCCGGCGCAACCATCCCCCGGTGACTTGACCAGATGACAGGATCTGAAGGAATGCAGCTGCTGCAGTCATTCTCAGACGCTGCGGCCCAGCTGGCTGAGGGGGTATCGAAGTCGGTTGTCCGCATCGACGCGGGGAACTCGGGCGGGACCGGCATGGTGTGGGGCGAGGACGGCCGAATCGTAACCGCCAGCCACGTGGTGGGAGAAGGCACAGGGGTCACGGCCACATTGAGCGACGGCAGGGAGCTGGAGGCCCGGGTCGTCGGGAGGGACATGTACACCGACGTCGCACTGCTGAAGGTGGACGCGCATGGCCTGGCCCCGATAGCAAGGGGAGAAACCGGCGAACCGAGGGTGGGGAACTTCGTCATGGCGCTGGCGAACGCCTTCGGGCCGAGGGCCTCGGCCACTTCTGGGATGGTGACCAGTGTCGGCAGGAGCGTCAGAGGCTGGCGCGGGGCGCTTATCGAGGGGGCCGTCGTGTCTGACGCGCAGCTCAATCCGGGCTACTCCGGCGGGCCGCTGGTCGACGCAGGTGGGAAGCTGCTCGGAATGAACGTGGCGCACTTCGCCGGCCGCGCGATCGCTATCCCGGCGGCGACGGTAGAGCAGGTGGTCGACGCGCTGGCGAACCACGGGAAGGTGAAGAGGGGGTTCCTCGGGGTGGCGGTCGAGCCCATCGGCCTCCCGGACGAGCTGGCGGGGAGCCCCGGCGTCGGCCAGGATGCGGGCCTGCTCGTCGTCTCTGTCAGCGACGACTCCCCTGCGAAGGCCGGGGGTGTGGCCATAGGCGACGTGATACTCCGGCTGGGGGACGCAAAGGCACTGAACGAGCGCGAGCTTCACAAGACGCTGTCCGGAGCCGTCGTCGGGAAGAGGACCAGCCTGTGGGTGCTGAGGGGAGAGAGGCCCACCGAGCTGCACGTGGAGCCAGCGGAGGCGTAGAAACAATGACGAGGGGGCCCAACTCACTCCCGAGGGAGCCCGGCCTTCCGGACCCGCGGACCCCCCGCGAGCCGCTCCCGCCGCTCAGGCCTCCAGCCTGATTGGTCGGCAATCAGCGGGCTCTGGGACCCTTCGAGACCCGGGCCTTCACCTTCAGGGCAGCCTCGATGACCTGCTGCTGAGAGTACTTGTGGGGATCCAATTCCAGGCACATCAGGGCGTCTGTCTTCGACGCCCACTCCACGAAGCGGTCCAGGTTCGCGGTCCCTTGGCCGAGGATCATGTGGTCGTCGCTCGTCCCGCAGTTGTCGCTCAGGTGGACCTCGACGAACCTGCTGCCGAAGCGCTGGGCGAGGGCCACAGGGTCGAGCCCGCTGACGTGCGCATGACCGGTGTCCAGAGTGAAGCGGGTCCCCTCGACGGCGGAGAGCATCTGTTCCAAGGACTCTACCGTCGAAGCAAGCGGGAAGAGGTACTTGGACGAGCTCCTTGCCTGGTTCTCGATGCTGATTGCGATCCTCCCCTCGCTCGTCTTTACCATTCCCCTTATGATTTGGACGGCACTCTCCGTGGAGTTCGACACCAGCGCTATGTTGTGCACACTCCCAGGATGAACGGTGATTATCGACGCCCCCAGGCGGATGCCAAACCGGACGAAATCGTCCATGGTCTTGGCGACTGCCGCCCTCACGGGCTGGAACGGCGAGGCGATGTTGAGGTCGGTGAAGGGGGCGTGGAGAGTCAGCACCATGTCGTAGGCCGAGAGGGTGTCCTTCAGGCGCTTGGCATCGACCCAGTCGTGGTAGGCATGAGGCACCTCCCCCCAAACCTCGATGTACTCGAAACCCGCGTCCCCGATGGCCTTGACTGCCGAGTCCAAGTCGGCGTTGAGCAGTGACCAGGAGCTGACGCCGATTTTCACTCTCTATGGTCTCCTTTCGAGGCTGGGCCGGCGATCGGGCGCAGCAGCGGTCACGACGTGGGGGAGCTCTGGGCAGCCCTGAGCCTCTTGACTACTTCCTTCAGCATGCCGAGGGCAAGCTCCGGGTGGAGCTTCAGCAGGGCCGAGAACGACCATGACGTGATGGCCCAGCACTTCGTGGGCTGAACCGCGACTACGTCGGCGGACCTGGGCATGTCGTCTACGAGCGACATCTCGCCGAAGAACTGCCCCTTGGACAGCCTGGCGACGACCTTCTCCTTCTTGCGCACCTCCGCGGATCCCTCGAGGATCAGGAAGAAGCCCACCCCTGATGTCCCCTCCGTGACGATGTTGTCCCCTGCCTTGAAAGACAGCTGCTGTCCCTGCGAAAGGAGTTCCTTGATAATCTTAGGGTCCAGGCCGCTGAAGAAGGGAACGGAGCCGATCATCGCCCCCGCGTCGGAAGTTCGTGACATTTCGCGGGTCACGCCCGCGATATCTGATTTAAACCCACCGACAATCCCGGGCTCCGCCCTGGCCAGCCGGGGCTCTCGGGCCGTGCGTCGAAGAGTCTGGGGAGAAGCCAGGCCTTGCGGCGGCTACCGCATCCTCGAAACCTGGAGGCTGCTCTTCACGAGCGGCCTAACCATGACGCGCTTCTTCGGGGCCAGCGAGAGCAGGGCCTTCTCGTAGGCCGACCACTTGACGCCCAGCTTCTGGGCGACCATCATCTCGATCATGGTGGCGAAGTCGTGTTCGCCCCTGTAGGGGGCCCTCGGGTCGTTCCCCGGCTCGGCCTCGACTGGGTGCAGGTTCATGCGCCTCTCGGCCTCGAAAGCCTCGTCGAAGGCGACCACCTCGTTGTCAGATATGCCGTTCTTCTTGCAGAGCTCGTACTCGACGAGCTCGTGGAGGGCCACGAGGAAGACGTACCTCTCGTCCTTCATCCTGCTGACCCTGATCTCGGCAGGTGCCCCCGGAATCCAGTCCCCCACGGTCTCATAGCGTTGTTTGGAGTGAGGGACCTGCGAAATGACGAACTCCACCTTGCGGCCCGTCCTCCGTGCCGCAGCCTTCGTCCTGCGGCCGCGGCTCGACGCCGCAAGCCTACGCCTGAGGGGCCGGGTGGGCATGATATTCGGAATTTCCCAGCCGCGGACCCCCTAAGGGATAGGCTGTCTAAAGGCCGCACCTTTTTGGTGAAGCAATCTTGAGCCGCTTGAGAGCCTTCAGGCGGAGGCTTCGGGTGCCGCCCGTGAGGGGGGTTAATACCGCCCCGGCCGGCGGGGGAGGTCCCCTCATGAGACGTCGTTGGGGCCCCAGGAGGGGCAGGCGGGAGGGGGCTTGAACGGCCCTCCGGACCCCAGGACACGTCCACCTTACTTCGGCATGTCCCTCTCGTGGACGATGGCAGCCGAATTGATGCAGTAGCGGAGCCCGGTAGGCCTGGGTCCGTCCTCGAAGACGTGGCCGAGGTGGACCCCGCAGTTGGCGCAGCTGACCTCGGTCCGCACCATGCCGTGGCCGCGGTCCACGTCCTCCCTTATCCCGTCCTTCGAGACCGGCTGGAAGAAGCTGGGCCACCCGGTGCCGGAATCGAACTTGGCGTCCGAGCGGAACAGCGGGGTCCCGCAGACCACGCAGTGGTAGGTCCCCTGCGAGTGGTCGTCCCAATACCGCCCAGTGAACGCCGCCTCGGTCCCCCTGTTGAAGCAGACGTCGGCCGCCTCCCTTGAAAGCCTCGCCTTGAGCCTCTCCTTCTCCTCGTCGCTTAGCATCGGGGAAATTGTAGGACCTCCCGGCAGAAAAACTTGGCGCCGCGGCAGGCGACGCGCCGCCCTGGCTCCTCTAAGGGCGACCCGGGCCGCGGATTCGATAGCTTCTTTACGTGCAATTCTGCGGTCGCAGCCGTCATGAAGCCCGATCAGATCGCACTTCGCCCAGACGAGGTTCCGAAGAAATGGTACAACATCATCCCCGATATCCCCGGGGGCCTTCCGCCGCCGAAGGAGCCGGGAGACGGGGAGTCCAGGATGGACGCCCTGAAGAGGCGCATGGTGGGAGAGTGCCTGAGGCAGGAGATGTCCGACTCGAGATGGATCGACATTCCCGAGGAGATACGGGAGCTCTACATCCACGCTGGCAGGCCGCGGCCGATGTACAGGGCCAGGCGGCTCGAGAAGAGGCTGGGCCTCAAGAAGGCCAGGATCTACTACAAGCGAGAAGACCTCAGCCCCACGGGCTCTCACAAGGTGAACACCGCGCTGGCGCAGGCTTACTACGCCATGAAGGAGGGGAAGAAGACCCTCGTCACGGAGACGGGCGCCGGCCAGTGGGGGACCGCCTTGGCGTACGCGTCGTCCATGCTCGGGCTAAGGACCGTGGTGTTCTGGGTGAGGGCAGTGTACGACTGGAAGCCCGATAGGAAGTTCCTGATGCAGATGTACGGGTCGGAGGTGCACGCGTCGCCCAGCGACCAGACGGCCTTCGGCAGGAGCCTCCTGGCGAAGGACCCCAAGCACCCTGGCTCGCTCGGGATAGCGGTGTCGGAGGGGCTCGAGTACACCGACGGCGGATCCGACAGGGTCTACTGCCTCGGCTCGGTCCTGAACCACGTCCTCATCCACCAGTCGATAATCGGGCTGGAGTGCATCCAGCAGTTCAAGTCGGTGGACGACTCGCCCGACCTGGTCATCGGGTGCCTCGGCGGGGGGTCCAACTTCGGAGGGGTCGCGCTCCCATTCCTGGGAGAGGTCCTCCAGAAGAAGAGGAAGTGCGAGTTCCTGGCGGCCCAGTCTGAAGCGGCGCCGAACCTCGTGAAGGGGGAGTACAGGTACGACTACGGCGACACGGCCGGCCACACCCCGCTCATGATGATGTACACCCTCGGCCACGAGGCGTCCATGACGCCCATCAAGTCGGACGGCCTCAGGTACCACGCGGCTGCCCCAATCATCAGCGCCCTGAGGAACAAGGGGTACGTCAAGGCGGTGGCGTACCCGACGGACGAAGTGGCCGTCTTCGAGGCGGCGAAGATGTTCCTGGAGACCGAGGGGTGGCTCATAGCCGGTGAGTCGGCCCACGCGGTCAGGGCAGCCATCGACGAGGCGAAGAAGGCAGAGGCGAAAGGCGAAGAGAAGTGCATCCTGGCCAACATAAGCGGCCACGGCTTCCTCGACCTCGACGCCTACAAGAGCAAGGTAAAGATGGGCTGAAGGCCAGACCGCACACGCTGAGGGCCGCCCGAGCCGTTCGGCGGCCCCCCGGATAATTTTAAGAGCCTGCCCGGCGGTCATCCCTCACAGATTTGGCAAGATTCCCCACTGCGCAGGAGGGATGGAAGGAGCAGTCAGGCACGGTCATGCAGATCGAGCTCCCCAAGCTCTTCGTCGGCAAGACCAACGTGAGGAAGAGCCCGGGAGACGTGGGTGACCTCGTCGACTCGCTGAAGGAGAAAGGTGTGCTCGAGCCTGTGCTGGTGCGGCCAGTGGGCGGCAGGTACGAGCTCGTGGTGGGGACCAGGAGGTTCGAGGCCGCCAAGATCGCCGGGCTCAAGAGGATCCCGGCCGTCGTGAGACCCATGACCGACGAGGAGGCGATCATCGTCTCGCTCGTGGAGAACATCCAGAGGAGGGACCTGGAGCCCGAGGAGGAGTACGACGCCATCGTCTCGCTGATGAAGGTCAACCCGCGGGCCTACGGGACCATCGAACAGCTGGCGAAGGCCATAGGCAAGTCGCGGAGGTACGTCGACGACAGGATAAACGCCGTCGAGGCGGTCCGAGCCATCAGGAAGGATTCCGGGCCCGGCATCTCTGTGAGGCAGGCCCCCCTGCAGTCCGAGAGGAGAGAGGGGGTGTTGCCGGTCAAGCACGCCACCTTCTTGCACAGGGCCGAAGAGGCGCAGACTGTCAAGGACCTCCCGCGCAGGGAGCGCGCCTCGAAGATGAAGGAGCTGGCCGAGACCATCGCTCCCCTCCCCTCGCCCGAGGCCGAGAACGTGGTCAGCCACTTCGTGATGGCGCCCCAGCGGCCGGTGGAGGACATCCGGAGGGAGGTCTCGAGTCTGAGGGCGGTCAAGCTGGAGATACTGCTGGACCCGCGCGTTGCCGACGGCCTGCGGAGGGCTGCCGAGGAGCGCAACACGACCATGGAGGCGGTGGCCTCGCTGGCCATCCATTCATGGCTCAGGCAGCAGCAGTACGCCTGAATGCCCGCTCAGTCGCCCATTCCGAGGTCCGGCTTGTTCTTCAGGACCCCCTCGATCTTCTCCATGACGGCGCCGTCGAGGGCGCCCAGGAAGTCCAGGGATGCCATGTTCTCCTTGACCTGCTCCGGGGACGTGGCGCCCGTGATCACGGTGCTGACGTTGTCGTTCTTGCGGGCCCACGCCAGCGCCAGCTGCGCGAGGCTGCATCCGAGTCCCTTCGCTATGGGCTCCAGCCCGGCGACCTTGGCGTTGTCCTCCGGCGAGGAGACGCGCTCCTTGAGCCAAGCGTAGCCCTGCAGGGCGGCCCTGGAGTTGGGGGGGACCCCGCCCCTGTACTTGCCGCTGAGGAGGCCCGATGCCAGGGGGCTCCATGTCGTGGTGCCGAGCCCAATCTCCCTGTAGAGCGGGAGGTACTCCATCTCCACCCTGTCCCTGTGGAGCATGTTGTACTGGGGCTGTTCCATCTGCGGCGGGGTCAGCCCTAGCTCGCGGGCGATGCCGTGGGCCCTCATTATGTCGGCGGCGCTCCATTCGGAGGTCCCCCAGTAGAGGACCTTCCCCTGGTGGACCAGGTCGTCCATGGCCCTGACCGTCTCCTCGATGGGGGTCGTCGGGTCGGGCCTGTGGCAGAAGAAGAGGTCCAGGTAGTCGAGCTGGAGGCGCTTCAGAGAGTTGCGGCAAGCCTCGTAGACGCGCTTGCGGGAGAGTCCCTGCTCGTTGGGCCCCTTGCCCCCCCAGAAGACCTTGCTGGACACGACGACGTCCTCGCGCCGCCAGCCGAGCTTCTTGATCACGTTCCCCATCACTGTCTCGCCGTTTCCGTGGGCGTAGGCCTCCGCGTTGTCGAAGAAGTTGACACCCAGGTCGTAGGCCGCGGACATGCACTTCGTCGCCATCTCCTCGCCGACCTGCCCTCCGTAGGTGACCCAGGCGCCGAGCGACAGCTCGCTCACCTTCAGCCCGGCGCTGCCCAGCTTGCGATATCTCATGGGCAGGGGGAGGCGCGAGGCCATTAATACGGCTCGCCGGCGGAGAAGGGGCCTGACGGGGGCTCTCCCCCGAAGGGCTCCTCGCGCGCCTTCCTCGTGGCCTCGCAGGCGGCCATGGACTGTTTATGTAGCGTGGGCAACCGGCGAGCCTAGATGAACCCGAGAATCGCGCTGCTGATCGCCGTGCCGCTCATCCTCGTGCTCGTCATCGCCCTCACGCTCCTCGGGTTCTTCTCCTCATACGTGGTGGTGGCGGTCCTAGTCGTGCTCTACGTTGTCGTGAGCTGGGCCAACAGGAAGAAGTTCGCAAAGCAGGAAAAGGGGCAAGGGCAGCAGAAGTGAGGCAGCCGGCCCGGCGCAGGCCCTGTCAGAATTATATAACGAGACCGCGCGGCGCCTCTCGTGAGCGACGAGCTAGTAAGCGCCCGGGAGAAGAAGAGACAGACCGAGGACAGGGCGAGGCAGTACTACGAGAAGATCACCAAGCAGGAGGCCGAGGTCGCGGACCTGAAGAAGGACCTGACGTCGAGCCAGGGCAGGCTCGCCGAGCTCCAGAGGCAGAAGTCGGAGATGGACAGAAGGATGAAGGAGCTCCAGAACAACCTGGACTCCACGAACAAGGGGATAGCAGCCATACAAAGGAACCTCGAGACCCACAGGCAGAGCATCGCCGCCGACCACGCAGAGATGGAGAGGCTCAACGCAGAGGTCCAGCGCCTCGACCACGTCATCGCCGACCTGATGAGACGGCGCTGACAGCGGGCCGGGCCTGGGCTAGTAGCCCCTTCTGAACTCCTTGACTTCGCCCGTCGTTGCGTCGATGGTGATCAGCGCTGTCTCAGTGAACATGGCCTTGGGCTTCCTGAACTCCACGTCCACCCTCCAGAAGCCCTGAAGCTCCTCCAGCTTAGCTGACTTTATGTCGAAGTCCTCCGCGTCCACGGCGGTCTTCAGGTGCTCCGCGACCCTTAACTTGATTTCGGCAAACGTGAGCGCAGGCAAGGCTGGTCGACAGCCAGCTTCGGAGCCCCCGCCGATATAAGGTTGAGAGCCCCCGGGGCTCACAGGTCCTCGCCGCCCCTCGCCCCTGCGAGGAGGTAGCCCATCGCGAGGCCGGCCGCCGCCCCGCCCAGGTGCGCCTGCCAGTCCACGTAGGAGAGCGCGAAGCTGCTGAAGATGAAGACGGCAAGGAACCAGGCAAGCAGGCTGTAGTTCACTCGGCGCTCGGTCGCGAACTCCCTGGCGACCGCCCCCGCCAGCAGGCCGAAGATGCCACCGGAGGCGCCGAAACTCGCGGCGTCCGGCCCGTTCAGGAGGCTAGCGAGGTTGCCCGCGATTGCCGAAAGGAAGAACACGGCGTAGTAGTCCCACTCGCGGAAGCTGTGCGAGAGGAGACCGTCGAGCCAGACGAGCGCCATCGCGTTGAAGAGGACGTCGACCACGCCCAAGGGCCCCTCGGCGGAGAAGGGGATGACGACGAAGACCGAGGTGAGTAGCTGCCAGGCCGCGCCCGAATAGACCGCAAGGTTGTACTGGATCAGGTACACAGGGAGGGGGTTCCCGTAGACCACGACCTCCCACGACGCGAGGCTGAAAGCCAGCCCGGCGAGGAGCGCGACGGCGAGGTTCCTGCCCTGAGGGGAGATCATTCGGGGCGCCTCGCCGCGGGGGTGCGGCTGGGCGTATCAATGCTCCGGCGGGGCGACGCTCCATGTGGATGGGCGCGGGATGCCTACTTGGCGGGCTTGCTCCCGATTTCGACCAGCTGGAAGTTCACCTGGTACCGCTTCCCCTTCACTTCCAGCTTGGCCGAAGCGTAGTAGCCGCGAGAGCCGGTCGAGAAGGTCTTCTCGTTCAGCGACACTTCGCCCAGCTTGTCGGAGCCTTCGAAGATCTCAGCGCGCATTGCAGGGCTCCCGGGCTGCCTGCGATATTTAAGGGGCAGAGCCGGCCGCGGTACCCCTCGCAAGCTGTAAAAGCGAACCGGAGCGACGGAAGCCGTTCGCATTGGCCAAGAACCCGGTCGTCGCCGAGATTCTCAAGAAGTACAGGGCCGTCTGGGCCCTCCACCATTCGATGGCGCTCCTTGAATGGGACATGGAGACGCACATGCCCGAGGGAGGGGCAGCGGCAAGAGGCGCCGCGGCGGGGCAGCTGGCCATGATGAGCCAGAAAGCCACGGTCGAGCTCGGCCCTCTCGTCGGTAGGGCGGAGAAGCGGCGCGACCTGGGCGACGAGGAGAAGGGGATCGTGAGGGTCCTGAGGAGGGAACTGGACTTCTACACGAAGATCCCGCCAGAGCTTGTGGAGCAGAGGGCCAGGATCACCTCAGAGGCGAGCATGGTCTGGCGCAGGGCGCGCAAGGAGTCTGACTACAAGATGTTCGAGCCCCATCTGGAGAAGATATTGGACCTGACCAAGAAGATCGCCGACTGCCTCGGCTATGAGAAGCATCCGTACGACGCACTGCTGGACCTCTACGAGGAGGGATTCACCGTCAGGGACGCCGACGCCGTGTTCTCGAAGCTGGTCCCCGGGTCGAAGAGGATTTCGGGGAAGGTGGCCGCCGCCGGCGTCTACCCGGCCAAGCATCCGCTCGAGGCGGCAAAGTACGAGACCGACGCCATGGTCCGAGTCAACGAGGGGGTGACCGGGATCATGAAGATGCCCGCCGACAGGTTCCGCATGGACGTGTCGACGCACCCGTTCACCACTGGCATAGCCCCAGACGACGTGAGGATTACGACGAGATACGAGGGGGTTGACTTCAAGTCGACGCTCTTCTCTACCATCCATGAGTCGGGCCACGCCCTCTACGAGCTCCAGATCTCCGAGGCGCTCAAGTACACCCCCGTCGCCGAGGGGGCCTCCCTGGGCTTCCACGAGTCCCAGTCGCGGTTCTGGGAGAACGTGGTGGGGAGGAGCAGGGAGTTCAGCAGGCTCGTGACCCCGCTCCTGAAGAAGAACCTGCCATTCGTCTCGAAGTACGGCCCTGACCAGCTGTACCTCTACTTCAACACCGTCAGGAGGAGCTTGATCCGGGTGGACGCCGACGAGCTCACCTACAACCTTCACATCGCGCTCCGCTACGAGCTCGAGAAGAAGATGCTCACGGGGGAGCTGAAGGTGTCGGAGCTCCCGGAGGCGTGGAACGACGCCATCGAGGACTACCTGGGCGTCAGGCCAAAGAACGACGCCGAAGGGGTCCTCCAGGACATACACTGGAGCGGCGGTTCCATGGGGTACTTCCCGACATACTCGCTCGGGAACGTCATCCTCGGCATGATATGGCACAAGCTGGGGGATGGCGAGACCATCAGGCGGCAGATAGGCAAGGGGGACGTGACTCAGCTGAGGAAGTGGCTGCGGGAGAGCATCCATAGGTGGGGCGCGGTCTACTCCCCCAAGGAGCTGCAGGACAGGCTCTTCGGCGAGGTCTACAACCCCGAGAGGCTCATCAGCTACTACGAGTCGAAGTACCTCTCCTGAGGCTCCGGACGGCCGCCTGCCACCCTGGCGCGTGGCCTAGGGGATCCACTTGATGCTGCAGCCAAAGGGCCGGGTGTCAGGGACGCGGACCTCCTTCCCCGAGACGAGGTCGTCCAGGGCGTTGCGCAGGTCCGGGGACGTCACCTTGAGCGGATCGCGCGAGTCGTCGATTCTGCCCCTGTATCTCAGCCTCCTGGCGCCGTCGAAGGCGAAGGCGTGAGGGGTGCAGACCGCCCCGTAGCTCTCCACCGCCTTCTGGTCCAGGTCCCTGAGGTAGGGAAAGTTGAACCCCCTCTCCTTCGCCCTCACGACCATGCTCGCGAGGCTGTCCTCGGGGTAGGCCTTCTCGTCGTTCGAGTTGATGGCGACGAGCTGCACGCCCTTGGGGGCGTAGTCTCGCTGCAGGGCCACCAACCTCTCCTCGTAGTCCTTGACGTACGGGCAGTGGTTGCACGAGAAGACCACGGCGAGGGCGCCCTTGGCGGAGAAGGACGCGAGCGTGTAGGTCCTACCGTCCGTGCCTGGGAGCCGGAAGTCCGGGGCTTCGGATCCGAGCGGGAGAATCTGGGGGGCCATGGGCTGCGGCGCGAAGAGGCCTGAGAAAAACCCACCGCAGCGAGGCCGGTCTGTTGGAGACGCCCGTGACCGCCGTTGGCGGCGCGTCGTGCCCTCGGCGCCCGCTGACGACGGGACGCGAGTGCGCCCCCGAGCAGTGCCAAGACGGCCGGCGGGTTACCACACTGCCTTGCGGTCGTAGGGGACGAACCTGTCGAGCTCCCTCTCGCGGGTCCTGTGGTCGGGGCAGACGGACGCCAGCCTCCTCTTGAAGGCCTGGGAGTGGTTGAACTCGAGGAGGTGGACGAGCTCGTGGAGGACGACGTACTCCCTCAGCGACTCGGGAAGGGCGATGAGCTGCCAGCTGAAGGAGAGCCGGCGGTCCTTGGTGCAGTACCCCCACTTCGAGATCTCCCTGACGTCCACCCTGGCCGGCCGCACCCCCAGGATGGGCGCGCACTCCCGAACCTTCCTGACGACATAGGCGGAGGTCTCCTTCAGGTACCAGCGCCTGACCAGCTCCTTGACCCTCCTCCTCTCGCTTGCCCTGACGACGACCTCCCCGGCCCCTGAGTCGGGGGCGAGCCCCTCCCTGGCGTCCTCGACGTACACCAGTCTCAGGTACCGCCCGCCGAGCATCACCCCCTCGGGCGAAAGGATCCGCCTGGAGGCTGCCGTGCGGGCGTACTCGCGCTCAACCCACCGGGTCCTCTCGCGGATCATCCCCTCGACGTCGACGGCCCTCCCCCTCGGGACTGAGACTTCTAGGACCATGTCGGGCCTGAAGCGGAAGTACGTGTACCTCCTGCCAGCCCCCTGCACGACTGCGTACTCTATCCGGCGGGAGCCGATGTCGAGGTGGGGCAACCCTGGACGAGCGCTCCGCTTGCCAGGCTAGTCCCGGCGGCTCCGGCGGAGGGGGCGCCTCGCCGCGCCCGCCAACTCGGCGTACCTGAAGCAATGCACCTGGTGGTCGTTGACCATGCCCGTCGCCTGCATGTGTGAGTAGACGATGGTGGGGCCAACGAAGCGGAAGCCGCGCCGCTTCAGGTCCTCGCTGATCCTCTCGGACTCCGGCGTGGCCGCCGGGAAGTCCTTCAGCGTCCGCCTGTGGTTGACCATCGGCACGCCCCCGACGAGGCCCCAGATGTAGGAGTCGAAGGTCCCGAACTCCTTCCGGACGGCCAGGAACGCCTTGGCGTTGGCCACGGCGGCCCTGACCTTGGCCCGGTTCCTGATGATACCCGCGTCCCCGAGGAGCCGCGCCACCTGCCGGTCATCGTATCGCGCGACCTTGGCCGGGTCGAAACCGTCGAAGGCTCTCCTGAAGTTCTCGCGCTTCCTGAGAATCGTCCCCCAGCTGAGGCCGGCCTGCATCCCCTCGAGGAGGAGCATCTCGAAGAGCCGCCGGTCGTCGTGGAGGGGGACCCCCCACTCGGTGTCGTGGTAAGCCCGGTAGAGCCCGTCCTCCTGCGGGACCCAGTCGCACCTCCTCCTCTCGTCGGTCATGACCCGGACGCCGCGTCACGGCTGGCTAATGTCCGTTTCCGTGGCGGGGCGGCCGCCGCGAGAACGTTTAACCCGAGGCGGTCCCCGCGCGGGGCCATGAAGTACGCCACGCTCGGGACTACAGGTCTCAAGGTCTCGCGGCTGTGCATCGGGTGCATGAGCTTCGGGGGGCCGACTTCTGAAGGGTTCGAGTGGACGCTGGACTACGCCGCCTCGAAGAGGGTCGTCGACAGGGCCGTGGACCTCGGGGTCAATTTCTTCGACACGGCCGACGTATACTCTGGGGGCCGGTCGGAGGAAATCGTCGGGAGAGCCCTGGAGGGGAGGAGGGACGACGTGGTGGTGGCCACGAAGGTAGGGCTGCCGTCGGGGCCGGGAGCAGGCGACCGCGGGCTGGGCAGGAGGCACATCGAGAGGAACCTGAAGAGGTCCCTGGAGCATCTGAAGACAGACCGCGTCGACATCTACCAGATCCACCGCTGGGACTACGACACCCCCATAGAGGAGGTGCTGAAGACCCTCGACGGAGCCGTGAAGGAAGGGGCCGTGGACCACATCGGGGCGTCCAGCATGTGGGCCTGGCAGCTTGCCAAGGCACTGGCGACCAGCGACAGGATGCAGCTGGCGAGGTTCGAGACCATGCAGAACCACTACAACCTGGCTTACAGGGAGGAGGAGAGGGAGATGATACCCCTGTGCAGCGAGGAGGGGATCGTCCTGATGCCGTGGAGCCCCCTGGCCAGGGGGTTCCTCACGGGCAAGTACAGGAGGGGCGTGAGCCCGAAGAGCCTGCGGTACAAGAAGGACTCCCTCATACGGGAGAGGTTCTTCAAGCCGGAGGACTTCGACGTGGTCGAGCGGCTGGTCGAGGTCGCCTCTGAGCTGGAGGCGAAGCCCGCCCAGGTCGCGCTGGCGTGGCTCCTCACCAAGCCCGACGTGAAGGCGCCGATAGTGGGCCCCACCAGGGTCGAGCAGCTGGAGGAGCTGGCCGAGGCCGTGGACATCAAGCTGACCAAGGACCAGCTCGGACGCCTCGAGGAGCCGTACAGGCCGCACGCGGTTCTCGGGCACAGGTAGGCAGTCTGGAGGGACCGCTCCACCAAGCTTAAGACTCGTGGGGATTGGCTCGGGTCGGCCATGCCTCAGGAACCAATCCGCTACAGTGTGTCGATGGCGCGGGCGAACGCGCACTACTTCGACGTCACCATGGAGGTCCCGGTACCGGAGGGCGAGCGCTCGGGCGAGGTGCGGCTGAGGATGCCGGTCTGGACCCCAGGCCACTACCTCGTCGACGACTTCGCGCGCCATGTCACCGACCTCAGGGCGTACGACGCCGCTAGCGGGAGGGAGCTTGAAGTGATGAAGCCCGAAAAGAGCCTCTGGGCCGTTTCATGCGCGGGCTCCGCCAAGGTGCGCGTGGAGTACCCGGTGTACGCCTTCGCCTACAGCGTCTCCACCAGCTACCTGGACAGCCAGCACGCCCTGATCAACGGCGCCAGCGTCTATGTGTACCCGGAGAAGATGAAGGAGGCCCCCGCTAGGCTCTCTCTCGTTCCCCGCCCCGAGTGGAAAGTCGTCTCGACCGGGCTCGAGAAGGTCGGGGATTGGGAGTTCGCTGCGCCGAACTACGACGTTCTCGTGGACTCGCCGCTCGAAGTGGGGAACCAGGAGGTCCGCCGCTTCGAGGCCGGCGGAGCCAGGTACGAAATCTCCATCTTCGGGTCGGCGCCCATCGACACGGAGAGGTTCGTCGGCGACGTCAAGGGCATCGTGGAGAAGACGGCGGCCATATTCGGACACGTCCCCTACGACAGGTACGTCTTCCTCGTGAACTTCACCGACACCATGGGCGGGGGCCTCGAGCACCTCAACAGCACCATGTGCTTCGCGCCCAGGCTCAGGCTGGCGCCAAAAGAAGAGTACGACCAGATGATGGGTCTCTTCTCGCATGAGTTCTTCCACGCCTGGAACGTCAAGAGGCTCAGGCCGACCGGCCTAGGGCCGTTCGACTACACGTCTGAGGTCTACACGAAGTCGCTCTGGATAGCAGAGGGCATCACGAGCTACTACGACGACCTGCTCCTGCGGCGGTCGCGGCTCTACACCGTGGAGGAGTACCTTGACGCCTTCGTGATCAACCTCAACCTAATGAAGTCCCTCCCCGGGAGCGCCTTCCAGAGCGCCGAGGAGGCCAGCTTCGACACCTGGACCAAGTTCTACAAACCCAACGAGAACTCGGTCAACGTCACCTCCTCCTACTACACGCAGGGGGCCGTGATAGGCTGGATGCTGGACCTTGTGATCAGAAAGGCGAGCGGCGGGGCCAAGAGCCTGGACGACGTCATGAAGAAGATGTACGAGGACGTCTACAGGAAGAAGGGGAGGGGCTACACAGATGCCGAGTTCGAGGAGGCCTGCGTCGCCCTCGGGGGGGCCGGGGCCAGGGAGGTGTACGAGGAGAGGGTCAGGGGGAGGAAGGACGTCGACTACGACAAGTATCTATCGCTCGCCGGACTCAGGCTTGCCGCCAAGGAGGAGCGCCAGGCCGCGAAGGGGTTCTTGGGCGTGAAGCTGAAGTCCGAAGGAGGCAGGACGACGGTCGCGGCCCAGCTCTCGGGGTCCCCGGCCGAAGCGATGGGGCTCTCCGTCAACGACGAAGTCATCGCCCTGGGAGGCTATAGGATGGGCTCCGACAAGGTCTCCTTCTCAGTGGAGACCGCCAAGCCGGGCGAGGCGGTCAGGCTCACCGTCGCCAGGAACGGGAGGCTCATGGAGCTGAGCGGTAAGCTCGGGAAGAGGCCCGTCTTCGAGCGCAAGATCCAGCCCCTGGCGGATGCGTCGGAAGAGCAGAAGGCCCTGTTCAAGGGTTGGATGCTCGCCGACTGGAAGGCTGAGCTGAAGTACCCAGAGTACCAGAAGTCGCCCGACAGGAAGCCTGCCTTCGACTACGTCTAGGCCCGTTTCGCGGGCCCGCCTGGCGGGAGGTTCCAGATTCTGACCGGCCGCGTCCGCTCAGGGAGCCTGAACCCGAAGACGCGCGAGTAGAAGTAGAGCTCGGCCTCGAAGGCGCGCTTGATAGACCCCGCCCTCCGGAAGCCGTGCTGCTCCCCCTTGAACGGGACGTAGGCAACAGGTATGCCCCTCCTGCGCAGGGAGTCCACCATCCTCGCCGCCTGGCTAGGGTCCACGACCTTGTCCTCCAGCCCCTGGAAGAAGATCATCGGTACGGAAATGCGGTCAGGGTAGTTGATCGCTGACCTCTTCGCATAGACCTGCCGTCTGGCGGGGTAGGGGGCTATCAGCTTGTCCATGTACCTCGACTCGAACTTGTGGGTGTCCCTGGCCAGGGCCTCGGCGTCGCTCACCCCGTAGTGGCTTGCGCCGGCGCTGAACACCTTCCTGAACGCCAGGGCGCAGAGCGTCGTGTATCCCCCAGCGCTCGCCCCCCTGATCACCATCCTGCGACCGTCCACGAGGCCTCTTCTCGATAGGCTCAGGGCCCCGCTCACGCAGTCGTCCACGTCCACTATCCCCCAGTTCCCCGCGAGCCGCTCCCTGTACTCGCGCCCGTAGCCTGAACTCCCGCCGTAGTTCACGTCCAGGACGGCGAAGCCCCGGGACGTCCAAGCCTGGATGCCTAGGTTCAGGTAGGTGAGGGCGGCCGACGTGGGCCCCCCGTGGCTGACCACGACCAGCGGCGGCCGCTCGCCCCTTGGCCCCGCGTAGTCGCGGCTCTTGGGCGCGTAGAAGAAGGCGTAGGCCTTCTTGCCCCCTGTGGTCTTGAAGGCGATGTGCCGAGGCGTGGAGATGTACGAGGGGGCAAAGCGCCTCGACCTGGGCCTGTGGACCACCGTCGCCCTGCCGTCGGCTAGCCTGACCTTCACGATGGCCGGGGGCTCGGTCGGGGAGCCCGCCTGCATGTACGCGTAGCCCTTCCTCGCGCTGACGTAGTTCATGTAGGTGTAGGGGACGGCGACGGGCCTGACCTCGCCGCTTTCTGTGTCCAGGACGGCGAGCCGGTGGACGCCGCCCTTGGTGAAGGTGAAGACGACCCTGCCCGGAGACTCGATGGCGTAGGTGTTGGCCCTGAAGGCCCAGGTGGGCCTGCCGATGTCGGCCTTGATGGAGCATGCGTCCTCGACCTTCCCGTCTCTGCTCCGGGACAGGCTCCAGTAGCCGCTCCTGTCTGAGAGGAAGTACAGCGACCCGTCCGGCGACCATTGGGGGTGAATCACAGACTCGTCCTTCCCCCCGGCCACCAGCTCCCTGTTCGCGACCCCGCCCTTGGCTGTCAGGTCGGCAGTCCAGAGCTCGGTCCCGTCCCAGGGCATGTTGGGGAAGTTCCAGGTGACCCATGCGAGCTTCGAGCCCGTCGAATCAATCCTAGGCGAGGAGTAGAAGTCGTTCCCGGAGGCGAGGGTGCTGGATGATGAGCCATCCACTGCGAAGGCCGACAGCGTGTTCTTCGGGAGCCCTCCCCCGGTGTGGTCTTCGCAGACCCCGATCAGGCGCCCCCTGGAGGCGTCGACCACGCAGTCGGCGTACCTCAGGCCCTCCTTCGTTATGGGGACGGGGTCCGAGCCGGGTTCGAGACGGTAGACGACCTGGTCCCTGAAGTTCGAGAAGAAGACGGTCCCCTCTCTTGCGATGTAGGGGGCGCCGCCGTACTCGTGGACCCTGGTCCGCACGTTGAACCGCCTGGGGACCGCCTCTTCCGCCCGTCTCCCACTCCGGCGCGCGTAGAGCGCGTAGCGCCCACCCTCGGATGGATGCAGCTCCAGCCAGTACAGGTTCCCACCGTCAATCGTCGGTTCCATCGGAAGGATCGCCCCTGAGGCGAGCGCCTCAGGAGTGATTGGTGACTTCCACGAGCCGAAAGGAGCGGCAATGGGGGATGCCATGGCACCGCGGCGGGATTCGACGCGATTTAAGGGTCGAGAGCTGAGCTGGGACGGCGGGGCCCACAGGGACGCTGGGGGAGGGCGTTGCCCCAGATGGTGATCAACAGATAGGCGTTGAAGGCCACAACCAGGACGACCGTGGCCATCGCCAGGGCGATCGTGACGCGGCTGTTCACGAGTTCGCCCATGAACTTCTTCCGGGATGTGTAGTAGACCAGCGGAATCATCGACAGCGGAATCATCAGGCTCAGGACCACCCGGCTGTAGACGAGCAAAGTCAGGGGGTTGAGCCCTAGCAGCACCGTCAATACCGCGGGGGAGACGTTCATGACCCTCGTCACAACCCTCCTGCCCCACACGTTCCAGCGCTTCCCCATGAACCCTTCCATGATGACCTGGCCGGCGATGGTTCCGAGGGCGCCGCATGGTGGGGCTCGGTCGGCGAGCTGCGCCGTACTTGAGTTTAGACGCGTCTAATATGATTAGGAGCTTCGTCTTTGTTTAGGCACGTCTAATGGGTTCAGAACCCTTTTATGGCCTTGGCCGCTCCTGCGCCCCCGGGCACCACATGTCGAGTGCGACCCAGACAGAGCAACAGGAGGAGATTTCGAGGCTCGAGGACTACCTCGAAGTAATCTATCATCTCATCCACGACAAAGGCTACGCGAACACGGTCGCCATTGCCGAGTGGCTGAACGTCAAGCCTCCCACAGTCTCCAGCATGCTTCAGAAGCTAGCCAGCCGTGGTTACATCGTCCACGAGCGGTACCGCGGGGTGAGGCTCACGGAAAAGGGGACCAAGCTGGCGAAGTCGGTGGTAATGAGGCACAGCATCGTCTCCGAGCTCCTCGGGATGCTGGGCGTCGAGGGCGACGTGGCTTATCAGGACACGGAGGGAATCGAGCACCACTTACAGCCTGCGACCATCAGGAAGGTCGAGGGTCTGGTCGACTTCCTCAGGAACAACCCGAAGACCCTGCGCGCCATCAGGGACCACATCTCGGAATGAGCGGCGTCGAAGCGGGCGGGGCGCAGGGGAACGCTGGTCTGAGAGGGGCATTGAGGGAACGGCGCAAGGCGCTGCTCGCCGCCGTAGTGCTGGTCATCATCCTTGCCGCGGCAGCGGCCAGCCTGAGGTCCCAGCAGGGGGCGCCCACGACCGCGACCTCGACGGGCACGACGACCATCTCCGGCGGGGCGTACGCGATAGTGACGTCGGCCGCCCAGTCGGAGCCTGCGGGGTTCGTCCTCGAGTCGTCGCAACAGACCGGGTCGGGCGCTAGCGCCTGGGCGACAATGCAGCAAGCCGACGGCTCAGGGGCGAACGTCACGGTGATCATATATCCGTCGGCGGCCGCCGCCAGCGCTTACTACGGCAGGGTCGTGGCTGGGGTGGAAGGCCTCCCTGGCTACACCGCAATCTCCTCGGCCCTGAGCTCGTTCCAAGGGTATGGGGCCTGCTACGGCTACGGCGAGCAGGCAGACAACATCTCAGTGGCCAACGGAGTCTGCACCAAGGGAAACGCCTTCCTGCAGGTCCACCTCGAGTCGGGAATCGCCTTCAGCAGCTTGGAGGCTGACCTCACGACAGTCATGGGCGCGCTTTACGAAAGCGCGAACTGACGCCTAGCGTTGCCGCCCTTCGCCGGTCATCGGGGCTTACATAGCCGTCTGGGCTCTCTGTCCCTTGTTCGGCAAGAAAACGAATCTGAGGGAGGAGGGGCGGAGCGCGCAGCGGCGCGACGCCGGAGGAGAGGCGAGGTCCCACGAGGAGCCCAGGCACGAGGCACGGCGCGGGTGCGGCGAGGTCCCAGCACGGGAGTGGAAGGAGATGCAGCTGAGGAGGCTGTCCCCGAGGTAGCGTCAGGCAGGAATATATGGAGCCCGGGGCTGTCGGATCCCGTGAAGCCCCAGGCCATTCCATGGCTGTTGGAGGACGACCAGCCAGCCGCCAAGTACTTCGCCCTGACCGAGCTTCTCGGGAGGCGGCCCGGCGAGCAGGAGGTCAAAGAGGCCCGCGAGTCCATCCCGGCGAAGGGGTGGGCCGCTCAGATCCTCGGCTCCCAGAAGCCGAGTGGGTGGTGGGTCTCGGACGAGACGCTGTACAGGCCGAAATACCTGTCGACCAACTGGATGCTGCTGGTGCTCTCTGACCTCGGGCTGACGAAGGAGGACCCCCGGATCAGCGCGGCGTGCGAGCTGTGGATCCAGCGCTTCTCAAAGCCTGACGGCGGGTTCGGGACAGAGGGCCAGCGAAATGGCGAGCTCTGCCTGGTCGGGAACACCGCGAGGGCCCTCGTCAAGTTCGGGTACGCCGACCACCCCAAGGTAGCCAGCGCCTTCGAGTGGCTAGTCAAGCACCAGAAGGACAACGGCGGATGGCACTGCTGGGGGTCGAGCGGGACCATAGACGCCTGGGAGGGGATGAGCGCCTTCGCCGCCTATCCGCGGGAGAAGTGGACCAGGGGCATGAAGCGGGCGGTGGAGAGGGGGGCCGAGTTCTACCTGGAGAGGAGGCTGCACCGCCAGGGGAAGCCCTACGACCCATGGTACAGGCTGCACTACCCCGCACACTACTACTACGACATACTGGTGGGACTGGACATGATCACGGCGTTGGGGTACGGAGGCGACCCGAGGCTGGACGAGGCCCTCGAGATCCTGAAGGGGAAGATGAAGAAGGGAGGCAGGTGGGACCTCGAAGCCGTGCACCCTGACACCCCCTACGCGAAGGACCCCAAGCGCGCCAAGAGGTTCAAACCGTTCTCGATCGAAAGAGAGGGGAGGCCGAGCAAGATGGTCACCCTCAGGGCGCTAACGGTCCTCAAGCGCGTCGAGGACCTCCGGCCGTCACGCCCATAAGGGACGGCGCCTGCCGAGCGGCGGCTTGTCGGTGTCGCTTGGGCAGAAGGTCGCAGGCCTAGTCATAGAGGACGTCTTCCAAATCAAGCCCGAGTCGAGCGCCCGGGACGCGGCTCAGATGATGCTGGAGAAGGACGTCGGGAGCCTGCTGGTGGCGGGGGCCGGTCTCCCCATGGGGATCGTGACCGACAAGGACATACTCCGGAAGGTGACGGCGGCGGGGAGGAGCCCCGACAGGGTGACCGTCAGGGACATAATGTCGTTCCCGCTCGTGGCCGTGACCGCCGAGGCTACCGTGGGCGAAGCCGTGGAGAAGATGGTCGAGAACAAGATCAAGAGGCTAGCGGTGACCACCGGGGAGGGTGCCTTCGTCGGTCTCCTCACCATGACCGACATCGTGGGCTGGATGGCCAAGCAGAGGCAGCTTTCGGACTCGATCATGGACTACTTCCTCTACGACACCCCCTGACGCGCGGGCCGCGGCCGCTCAGGGTTATGCGGCGGGAGGGAGACCAGGCCCGACAGTGCGCAGGATGAGCGCCGCAGGGGAGAACGCATTCCTGAAGAGGCGCCCGGTGGTGTGCCTTCTCCTCCTTGCGCCGGGAGTCCCCAAGTGCCTCTCGGGGTCGGGCCCACTGAGCGCCGTCGTCCTGAGCCCGGCGACGTTCCTGCCCCAGATGGCCGCAAACTGGGCTCCCGGGCCGCGGGCCCCCTCCCCTGGCCTGTTCTAGGGGTTGGAACGGGCGTTCTCCACCATGGGTTTAACTCACGCCCCCCCCTCACCTACGGCCAAGAACGATGAAAACATCATCCAATGCTGAAGAGAACCCTGGGCACAGGGGGTCCCGAGGCCTCAAGCCCGCCCTCCTGGGCCTGATCGCGCTGCTTCTGGTCTCGTCCTTTGCGGCCGGCGCCGCCAGGGCGTCGAGCTATAACGACGTCCAGGTCTTCGTGACCACCAGCGCCCAGCACCCGTACTCGTACACCTTCACAGCCTACAACTCCTCCGGAAGCCAGGTGGCGACCTATCAGGGCGGCTACCCTGCCGGCGCCTTCGAGCTTCCGAGCGGCGAGTACCTGTTCACCGTGAGCGCCCTCAACGACCAGGGAGTAGTCTGCCCGTGCGCCTACCCGGTCACGGCCGGCGGCCCCTCGACGACCGCTTCCTCTGGCCAGACGGCCACGGGGCTCGCGCTGCTGTACAACGGCACCGGCACGCAGACCAACTCGACCGGGAGCGGCAACTCCACAACAACGATTTCGCCCATCTTCAAGACCTACGAGCCCGAGTCGGAATACGGCTATGCGGTCGTGGACGTCTCGTCGACCCAGACCGTCTACATCAACACCATCAACGTCACCCAGTTCCCGACCTACCAGGTCATGGTGAAGGTCGCCTTCCTCAACGGGACAGCGGTCGCCGGGGCGTCGGTTTCGGGCTCCGTTATCGGCCAGTGGTACTACTGGTGGGGAGAGGGGTCCAACGTGACGACGTCGGCCCAGACCGGGGCTGACGGCACGGCGGTCCTGACCCTCCCGAAGGCACCGCTGTTGATCACAGCCTGGGACTGGATATCCCACGACCTGCCGGCCAACCAGTCCGCGACAGTAAACGTGGGCGGGCAGAAGATCAACGTGACAGAGACCTGGGGACCGGCCTATATCGGCCTCTCGGGCTCGGCCAACCTGATTCCGCCTGCGGACAGCGTGAACATCACCCTCCAGTACCAGCAGCCTGACTACTGGGAAGTGCCTGGGACCGCCCAGACTGCGGCGGGCAGCTCCGGGAGCACGCCCACGGGAACGGTCGCAAGCGCCCCTTCAGGGGTGCCGACGCAGGTGATTCAGACTACCACGGCCGAGTCGGCCCAAGACAAGTACTACCAGCCGGTCCAGATAGGCGCGCTGGTGGCCTCCGGAGGCCTGACGGTGACAGGCTCGGGGCCGCTCGGCGACTCCGCAACGCTAGTGGCGGCTGCGGTAGCGGTCGTCGTCCTGGCAGTGCTGGCAGCAGTGGTTCTCGCAAGAAGGCAGCGTCCGCCAGCGCCTCAGGCCTGAGCGGACGACCCCCGTTTTCGCTCCAGAGCGGCCCGCAAGGTTCAGCTCGATGCTCGTGTGGGTCCTGGCCGAGAACCTGTCGAAGCGATCCAACCAGGGGCTGTGAGGGGAGCCGTTGTTCGGAAGGCAGGTCGTCTCAGGTAGCAAGCCCCTCGAAGATGCGGGATGCGGCCGGAGGAGTCTGGTCGGGCTGCTGGCGAGGCTCGGCTCTTCGCCAGACGCCCCGCCGCCGCTAGCTTGACTTGAAGAGCTCTATCCAGATCCCGTTGGGGTCCTGCACGTAGGCCCAACGGCTCTTCTCTGTCTTGATCTCCTTCAGGACCTTGTAGCCGGCCTTCTTCGCCCGCCCCAGGGCGTCGTCGAGGTCCGGGACCCCGAACGCAAGGTGGTCGAGGCCCTCTCCCGCCGAGTACTTCGCGTTGAAGGGGCTGTCAGAGTCGTAGTGGTTGAGTTCGATGCCGACCTTGCCTTCCTCTGACTCGAGGTAGGCCACGTCCCCCTTCGCAGCCTCAATCCGCGAGTGCCCCTTGTCCTCCATCCCGAGGAACTTCGTGTAGAACTCCAGCGACTTCTCCATGCTCTTCACTCTGATTCCAACGTACGTGAACTTGGCCTTCAACGGCGCCGCGCGGGGAGCCGCCGCCTATTAAGCTGGAGACCCGGCCTGGGAGCGGCTGGGCCCACTTATCTAACCGGCCTCCCTCGGCCGGGTGCCATGCCTTCGCCGAGGGCAGGACGCGCCAAGCTTGTGTACGTCGACGCCAAGATACTGAACGCCCACGACCAGGCGCTCAAGAAGCGCGCCTACGTCGGCTTCGTTGTGAAAGGCGGGAGCCGGAGGGCGAAGCCAGTCAGAGTGAAGGAGAGCGACGACGCCGAGGTGCTCGCCGTGGTCTTCGCCATCGAGAGCCTGAAGGGGACCCTCCGCAGGTTCACGGTCGTCTGCGACCACCAGTCTGTGGTGTCGGAGGCCAACAGGGAGTCGGCGAAGAGGCCCAGCAGGCGACTCGCCAGGTTGCGGAGGATGCTCCGCGAGAACCCTGGCGTGAAACTCCGCATGGTCGAGACCAACCCAGCCCACGGCATGCTGACGGAATACGTCAACGGGCTGAAAGCCCGGCGCAAGGACGCGGGCCACGCTTAAATCGAAAACCCGCCGCCTGGGGACCCGCCATGGAGGTCTGGAAGCCGATGTACCTGATGATCTGGATCGCCCTGTTCCAGATCCTCTTCATCCTGTTCTCGCCCCTTCCGTACTCCGAAGCCGTCCACGTGCTCATCGGCATCGCCATCCTTGGGCTTGCGTTCCACGTGAGCCTCACGGTGTCCCGCACCTCCTGCCCCGACAGAATCAAGCGGATCACGAAGGCGACGCGGAACCTAGCCGTGCTCCAGGGCGCCCTGGGGATCGCCCTCGCGGTCGGCATCGCACTGTCCTGGGGCTCCCTTTACGGCAACGTCGTGAGCGTCCTGCACGTGGCCAACGCAGTGGCCATCATCGCCCAGGCGTCGTCCTCGGCGACGGCCTACGACATGTGGGAGGAGAAGGAGTTCCAGCTCCCCCCGCTGCCCGGCAAGGCCTGATGCCCCAAGCCGTCGGGCCGGCAACCGAAGGCTGCCGGGCCAGGCCTGCGGCTGGAAGGTGCCGGCTACGCCGGCGGACTGTTCTGCCAGACCATCAGGAGGTTGCCCTCGGAGTCCTTGAAGAAGGCCATCGCGCCGAAGGACTCGAAGGTGATGGGCCCCTCAATCCTGGTGTCCTTGCCCGCCTTCTCTGCCCGCTCGAACTTCACGCCCCTGCCCTTCAACTCGCGGACTACGGCCTTGACGTCCCTGACGAGGAACACCGAATAAGCCAGCGACCGGCGTTCGCGCCCGTCAGGAACCGTCAGCCAGAATTCTTCGCCGGCGAGCTTCACGGACGCCCAGGAGTCCTTCATCTCCCCCTGCCCTCGGAATGACAGCTTCCCGCCGAGGGCCTCGGTGTAGAACTTGACCGCGCGGTCCACGTCCTTGACGGGAATGATCGTGGCGAACCCTGACTTGGAGAACATCGCCCCGACCGTCGGTGCTCGCTATTTGTGCGGTGGGCGGGCAAGAGGGAACAATTCGCGATTGACGAAACAGGCGGCCGCCCTGCAGGCCCACGGAGTGCGCTCACGGGACCGTCGCTGCGGGAAGGCCGAGGCCTATCCTGAAGGCCTCCACGTTGGTCTTGGACCTCCTCCCGGTCTTCTCGGTGATGGCCTTCTCCATGGACGCGGGGGTGACAAGGGAGGTGATGGCAACCAGGGCGCCCAGCATCACCATGTTAGCGTAGAGCGCCTCCCCGGCGGACCTCCTTGCCGCCTCCGTCATCGGAAGCCGGTAGACCCTGGCCTGGGCGCCCCCGGCCTCCTTCACGCTCCCGCTGTCGACCACGAGGGTCCCCGAGCCCTTCAGACGCGGCACCAGCGCGTCGGCGGCCTCCTGGCTCATGGCCACGAGGACGTCGCTCTCTCTGACGGCCGGGAAGTTGATCCTGGAGTCGGAGATTATCACTTCGCTCTTCGTCATGCTCCCCCTGGCCTCGGCGCCGTAGGCCTGCGTCTGGAGCACGTTCTTGCCGTCTAGGACGGCCGCCTCCCCCAACAGCCTCGCCGCGAGGACAACGCCCTGGCCCCCGCTCCCTCCGAACCTCACCTCAACCTTGCTTGCCGTCTCTCTTCGCCTTCCTGATGTTCTCGTAGACAGCGTCCACCAGTGTGGGCCGCTGGCGCCTACCCAGCTCCCCGACGGTGATCTTTCCCTTCAGCTCCTCCTCGCCCATGGTCCGGGCGTCGGCGATGGGGACCGCCCTGTCGCGGAAGTACTGGAGCATCTCCCCGACATCCTTGAACCCCGCCCTCCTGCCGAAGCCCACGGGGCACTGCGTCACGACCTCGATGAACCTGAAGCCCCGCAGCTGCAGCGCCTCCTTCATCGCGTCCTTGAGCTCCCTGAGGTGGGCCGTGGTCCAGCGGGCGGAGTAGGCTGCCCCGGCAGCGACGGCCAGGGCCGCGGCGTCGAGCGGGTACTCGAAGCTCCCGAAGGGAGTCGTGGACGTGGTTGACCCCACCGGTGTGGTGGGCGCCACCTGCCCGCCGGTCATCCCGTAGACCATGTTGTTCCCCATGATCACAAGGATGTCTGTGTTCCTGCGCGCCGAGTGTACGAAGTGGCTGAGCCCGATTCCGACGATGTCCCCGTCCCCCCCGAAGACCACCACGTCCAGCTCCGGGCGGACGAGCTTGATGCTCGTGGCCACGGGTATGCTCCTGCCGTGGAGGGTGTGGACCGAGTCCGCCATGAAGTAGGGAGACGGTATCCACGAGGCGCAGCCTATGCCGCTGGAGAAACAGAAGCCGGACAGGTCCTGGTGCCCCAGCTCGTGGACCGCCCTCAGGAAGGTGTCGCTCACGGAGAAGAGGCCGCAGCCAGGGCAGAAGGGCGCCTTGAGGTCCCTCATGTAACTGCGCGACGAGAAGACCTGGCTCGTCCTAGGCCGCCTCCTTGATGCTGGAGAGGATCTCCTCGGGCGTTATCAGCTCCCCTCCCCCGACCTTGTTCAGCCCGATGACCTTGGCCCCGCCGGCCACCCGGCGGACCTCTCCCGCCACCTGGCCCAGGTTCAGCTCTGGGACGATTATCCTCTTCGCCCCGGCCGCCAGCCTGGCGACCTCGGCGTCCGGGAACGGCCATATGGTCTTCAACCTGACATAGCCGACTCGCACCCCGTCCTCTTCGGCCCTCGCGACCGCCTCGTACACAGCCCGCGACACGCAGCCGAACGACACGATGCCGATGTCGCACTCGTCGACGCGGTGGGCCTCAGTCTCGATAATGTCCGCGGCGTGGCCGTAGACCTTGGCGTGAAGCTTCTCGACCATCCTCCTGTGGACCGACGCGTCCTGGGTGAACCTCACCCCCCGCTCGTCGTGGGTCGACGCCGTGACGGCCACGTTGAAGCCCTCCCCCACTGGGGCCATGGGCGCGACCTCGGCCGAGCCGAAGAACGCCGTCTCGCCTGGCCCAGGCCGCCTGCGGTCGACCACCTCGATGCCCTCGGCCGCCGGGAGTGTCAGCGTCTCCCTGAGGTGCGCGATGGTCTCGTCGGCGAGCAGGATGACGGGCGTCCTGTACTTCTCAGAGAGGTTGAAGGCGCGCACCGTGAGCTCGAACATCTCCTGGACCGAGTTGGGCGACAGGACTATGGCCGCATAGTCGCCGTGGGTCCCCCATCGGGCCTGCATCACGTCCCCCTGGGCGGTCTTGGTCGCCTGCCCCGTCCCTGGCCCGACCCGCTGGACGTCGACGACGACGCAGGGAGTCTCGGTCATGTAGCCCCAGCCGATGGTCTCCTGCATCAGGCTGAAGCCGGGCCCCGAGGTCGCGGTCATGGCCTTCCTCCCCCCGATGCTCGCCCCCATGACAGCCCCTATGCTGGCGAGCTCGTCCTCCATCTGCATGAAGACGCCCCCGATCCTGGGGAGGCGCTCGGAGAGCTCCTCGGGGATCTCGTTCGACGGGGAGATGGGGTAGCCGGCGAAGAAGCGGCATCCGGCGGCCAGCGCCCCTTCGACGCACGCCTCGTTCCCCGACAGGAATCTCCTCCCGCCAAGGTCGGCGGTCGCTCCAGTGCTTCCGTGCTGGGGCGAAACGGCTGCGGTCTCCCGGCCCAATCCGATCTCGGGGGTGACCCGGCAGGTTTGGCATTTAACCACGGAAGACGATTGCCAGAGGCGAGAATGGTCTGAGAGCCCGCTGCGCCGGAGGCCGACCATGCCACCAGGGGGAGACTCGGCTCGCGGGCGGTCTCACTCGGGCCTGAGCGCCCGCCTTGCGGCGAGGTAGCCAAGGACCCCCAGCACCGCCGCGAACGCCGCGAGGTAGGCCATGTCCCACCCGTAGGTGGACACCTGGGAGGAGGTGAGGGAGCCGTTGATGACGAGGAGCCGGGCGGCCTCGTTCGCCTTGGTGACAGGGTTCACGTTGGCGATGGCGCTGAGCCAGCCCGGGAAGGAGGAGATCGGGAAGAACGCGTTGCTCATGAACATCACAGGGAGGGTCAGGAAGTTCACGATGGCGACCAGCGAGTCGATGCTCCTCACCGCGAGGGCGAGGGCGGTGAAGACGAAGGACAGGCCGAGGCCCAGCAGGACGAAGGCTGCGAAGACTCCGAGGAAGTCAAGGACGCCGAACGTGGCCGGAAGCTGCAGCCCGTTCGGGATGATTAGCGCGACGACGAAGGTCAGAACCCCGAGGATGAGGACCTTCACCAGGTTCTGGGCGACGCCCGAGAGGTAGATCGCTGACCGCGGGATGGGCGCAGTCAGGAGGGAGTTCAGGTACCCCAGCTGCCTGTCGAGCACCAGGTCGATGCCTCCGAAGGCCATGTTGAAGACGAGTATGATGCAGATGACCGCCGGCGCCAGGTATGTGATGTAGGTCGGGGCTCCCCCGAAGACAGTCTGAAGCGCCGACTGCCCCTGGCCCGACCCAGACGGGATGAGGTTGGCCGGGTTGAACGAGCTGCCGAAGAGGGCGAGGTAGAAGATGGCAGTGAAAAGCCCCGGCACTATGGACGCCGGGTTGCGGACCCACTTACGCAGGGCCCTGAAGGTGAGAGCGAGTGTCTCGTCGATCATTGTCTAGCGCGCCCTGTCCATCCTGATGTTGTCCCAGGCCGAGTCTCCCCCGGAAGTCTCCTCGTCCCTCATGGACCGCCCGACGACGTCCAAGAACACCTGGTCGAGAGTCGGCTTGGTGAAGGAGATCTCCTTGATCTCTGCCTCCTTCTGGACGACCCCGGCGACTATCGCGGGGAGGACCTTCTCGGTCTTCGGGAGCTTTATCCTGTAGACCCTCCCTTCGCGCGTCACGCTCTTCACGCCCTCTATGCCCGAGAGGAACCCCGTGAGGTCATCCTTGTCGTCGGACAGTGTGAGAGTGATCATGTCTCCCCCGTGCGCCTCCTTCAGCTCCGCCGGGGTCCCGGAGACCTTGATGGCCCCGTGGTCGACTATCGCGATGCGGTCGCAGAGAGAGTCGGCCTCGTCCAGGTAGTGGGTCGTCATGAAGACCGTGAGCCCCCTCTCCTTGTTCAGCCCCTTGATGTAGTGCCACATCTTGCTCCTCGTCTGCACGTCGAGCCCGAGGGTCGGCTCGTCGAGGAAGAGCACCTTGGGCTCGTGGAGGAGCCCCATGACAAGCTGGAGGCGCCTGCGCATCCCCCCGGAGTAGGTCTTCACCTTGCGCCCCGACGCCTCTTCGAGGTCCACCAGGCGGAGGAGGGTGGCGATCCTCGACTTCGCGGTCGAGCCGCTCACCTGGTGCAGCCTGGCCATCAGCATCATGTTCTCGGCCCCGCTCAGCTCGTCGTCGGCGGTGAGCTCCTGGGGGACGACCCCGATGCTCTTGCGGACCGCGCCTGGCTCCTTCGACACGTCGTGGCCGGCGACGTTGGCCTTCCCCTCTGTAATGGAGGCCAGGGTGTTGAGCATCTTGATGGTGGTGGTCTTGCCGGCGCCGTTGGGCCCGAGGAAGCCGAAGATCTCGCCTTCAGCGACCTGGAATGAGATGCGGTCGACGGCCCTCACCTTCCCCTTGTACACCTTGGTGAGGCCCTCGGCCGTGATGATGTCGGGCAATTTCTGTACGCCCTAACTGGTTAGACAGATAAAGTGTCCGCAACGCGTCGCTTGGATCCCCGTGCGGGCCTGGAGCCTTCTCGCTCCGTCTCATGCGGAAGGCAGGTTCTGAAGCTCGCTCAGGGCCCAGTTGGTCCTCCGAAGCCGGGCGGCCAAGAGCCTGATCACTTCGATGGCCACGTCTGGGTTCTTCCTGAGGAAGGCGGTCCAGACGATGCCCTTGACCTTGAGGCACTTGCACCTCTCGACGGCTACGATGTCGGCGCTCCTGCCCGTGGGCTCCGTGTTGAGCACCGCCATCTCGCCAAAGAACTGACCCTCGCCCAGCCTCGCGATCGTCTTTCCCTTCTTGCGGACCTCTACCTTGCCGTGAAGCACGATGTAGAGGTCGGAGAGCCACGACCCGTCCTTGATGACCACGTCCCCCGGCGAGTGTATCTCCTCGGCGGCCTCGGCGATGAGGGATTCGATTTCGCTGTCCTTGAGGTCGCCGAAGATTGGGACCCTGCGGAGCAGCTCGACCGTGCTCGGGCCATCCTCCCTTCCTCGGGATTTGAAGCTCAATGGGACTGCCGCCGCGCCCCTGCCCCGCCTTTAATCTTGCGCGGCCAAGGCCAAGGCTTAACCGAGCGGGCCAGGCCGGCCAACCTCGTAACAGACGTGCTGCCCCTGACGGGCGTCTTCGCGCTCCACCTTGTCTTCGCCTTTGCCTCCGGATGGCTGGTCGTGGCGGCGGTGACGACGGTAGCCGACGCCAAGGGCACCGGCCGGGCGGGCTTCCTCGGCGGCGTCCCGTCGACGGGCGCTGTCAGCCTCCTCTTCATCGGGTGGAGCCAGTCCCAGTCGGCGGCCGTCCAGGCAACGGCCGTCTTCCCCCTCGCCTTCAGCGTGACCTTCGCATTCCTCCTGTTCTACTCCATCCCGGGACGCGCCGCGTTCGGGCCCCGGATGGCCGCCGCCATACTCCTCTGGTTCGTGCTGGCCGCCGTCGTCGCCCTGTCGGGCTTTGACTCGTTCCCCTCCACGGCCGTGGTGGCGGTCCTTGTCTCCTCGGGGGTCTTCCTCGCCCACAGGCGGCTCCGGATCGGGGACGTCAGGCCGGCCAGGGCCGGGTTCGATCTGGAGCGGACCGTGTGGAGAGGGGCTCTGGGCGGCTGCGTCGTCACCGCGGTGGTGGTGCTGAGCGAAGCCGCGGGGCCGCTCGTCGGCGGGGCCTTCGCCGCCGCCCCTGCAGTGTGGACCTCGTCGCTCTACGTGACCAGCAGGGCGCACGGGGTGCAGTTCTCGCGCTCGCTCACGAACTCGTTCATGGTCACCGGCATCCTGACGGTCATCCCATACGGCGTGGCCGCCAGGCTTCTGTTCCCGGTCGTGGGGATCTGGTGGGGGACGTTGCTCTCATACGTGGCGATGTCCCCTGCCGCCTGGCTCGCCTGGCGCCTCACCCGCAGGAGAGGCGAAGCCCTCGCTGAAACGGGCCCCGGCTGACTCCTGCTACTGCCCCTGGGGCGCCTTCAGCAGCCGCCTGTGGAGCTTCTCCATCCAGACGTAGTAGTCCTCTGCGACGAACTTCTTGCGCGTCCCGAGTATGAAGGCCTCCAGCGAGCTCCAGGCAAGCTGGGTCGCGAACATGTCGTTCACCAGCTCCTCCTTCACGTACCCCTTCTCCACCAACAGCCCGAGGGACTCGAAGAGGGCGGCGACCTGGTAATAGGCAAGCTGCTTCTCCTCCGGCAGCCTCTCGAAGTCCTCGTAGGAGGCCAGCCTGGTGTTTGTGACCGTGAACCACGACCTCTGGACCTCGAGGCTGTTCGCGAAGTCGTAGATCTTGGTGATGAGGTCCACCGTGGCGAGCTCGTGGTTCTGGACCAGCTGTTGGGCTGCGGTGTTCGCCTGCTTGAGGGAGGCCTCGACGAGCCTCCTGTTGTCGCGCATCTCTATCACCACGAAGATCGTGCCGAGTATGATGGCCACGGACGCCAGGAGGGTCGCGCCCGACGACAGCGAGCCGAAGGAGATCGAAAGGGGTAGGCCGCTCAGATCGTGGCGCCTCCTGCGTACCCTGCCCGGCGGGGAGTCACTCTGCCAGCCGCGGGGCCCGTTCCTTATTCAACTTGGCGGGAGGTCGGCCGCCCTCCTTCCAAGGCGCCCTCCTCCTCGAGAAGGGCCCTCTTCCTCGGGACGCCGAGGCCGTAGCCCCCCAGGTTCCCGCCCTTGCGGACCACCCGGTGGCAGGGGATCACCAGAGGGACCGGGTTGGAGCCGCAGGCGTTGGCCACGGCCCTGACCGCCCTGGGCTCCCCGATCATCTCCGCGAGCTCGCTATAGGTGCGCGTGGACCCGTGCGGGATAAGGTGGATGGCCATCCAGACCCTCAGCTGGAAGTCGGTCCCCCGGATGTCGACCGGGAGCTTCAGCTCCTGGCCCCGCAGGTGGGCGTTGACCCCCCTGAGGAGCCGGGCCGCCCTCATGGACCGCACCAGCCGCGCCTTCGAGTACTCGCGCCTGAGGCCGCCGAGCAGGGCTTCGTCGTCTTCGCCCACGTTCACCGCGCAGATGCCGCGGCTAGTCGCCGCGACCAGCATCCTGCCCAGCCTCGAGCCTCCAAGGGCGTACTCCACGACCCTCCCCGCCCCTCCGTCCCTGTAGTTGGCGGGCGTCATGCCGAGCTTGACCTTCGAGTCCTTGTAGAGCCAGCTGTGGGAGGAGTATCCGGTCCCCCTCACGGCCGCGACGACGGGCTCCCCCCTCGCGAGCCTGACCTTCAGGAGGGCGACCCTGCACTCCTCGAGGTACCTCCTAGGCGAAATTCCCATTACGTCCACGAAGGTCCTCTGCAGGTGCGAGGGGCTGGTCCCGAACCTCCTGGCCAGGGCTGCGAGGCTGATCTTGGTCGCCGGGTCCTCCCTCATGTAGCCGCAGACGGCCTTGACCAAATCGAGGCGCCTGGACGCGGCTTCTCCTGCCAGTGCCCTAGACTGAAACTGCATCGTGCCTGAACCCTCCGCACGGGTAATAAGAGGTATGTCGCATTCTTGCCCAATCGGCCCGCCGTCAGAGGGCAGCGGCCAGCGCCACGACGCCGAAGCTGAGCACCAGGGCGAGGCTGGCCCAGTAGGCGGCCTGCCAGCGCTTCCCCGAGGCGAAGGCTCCCATGACCCGGCTGTCAGAGCCGAGCAGCCCCATCAGGATGCCTGGGCCGGCCAAGACGAATACGAAGACGACCATCAGGCCGAGGACCAGGGAGAGGGGCTCGGGGTAGAGGATTGGGATAACGACGCCGGGGAGGGATTCGACGAGGTAAACCCAGAGGAAGCTGTCCTTCCGCCATCCCATGGTCTCCACGATGGCCCAGGAGCTCCCCAGGGAGATGACCACCAGGGCCAGGAACGCGGCGGCCACCAGGCCCGTGGCGAAGACGTAGGGCGCGTAGGGCCCAGCTATGGAGGACAGGGCCAGGGAGAGCGCCTTCGGGTCGGCGAAGTCCAGAGAGGAGCCCAGGCCCGACGTGGCCATGACTATGACGACCATGCCCAGCTCGCTTGCCACTGCGCCCACCAGAGTCTCCGTCCGCATGGCCCAGAGCCGGGTCCCCTTCTTCTCGGAGGTCGCCGACGCTTGGTAGAACATCATGAATGGCATGACCACGGCCCCGGCGGAGGCGGCGAGCAGCACGAAGTACTTCGGGGTCGCGCCGAAGTAGAAGGGCGACGCCGGGACGAGGCCCCTGGCGAAGAGGGACGCGGCGTAGGCCACGATGAGCACGGCGGAGACGGCGAGGAGGACCCGCTCAATCGTGAGGTACTTCCTCCCGGCCACGACCGCGGCGTAGGCGAGGTAGGCTATGGGGACCGAGACAACTGGCGGGATTCCGACGAGCTCCATCCCCACCGCTATGCCCGCGTACTCCGCGACGTAGCTGACGACGCTCACCAAGGCCATCGGGAGGCCTGCCAGGAGGGCGATCCTCTTCGAGTAGTTCTCTCGGATGGCTTGGCCGAGCCCTTTCCCGGTCGCGAGCCCGACGCGCCCGCTCGCCTCCTGGATGAAGAAGAGCGGGACGATGAGCAGCAGGAGGAACCAGATGAGGCCGTAGGAGTAGGTGGCCCCGATTGTCGCCGCGGTGAGCACGCTGGGCGCGTCGACGTCGGCGATCATGACCGTCCAGGCGGGGCCGAAGGACTCTGCGAACTCCCTGAGTCTGCCCGGAGTCACCGGGGGCGGCAGGTCTCTTCCGGACTATAATAGGCTAGGGGGCCGCTGGGGAAGTGAGCCGCGAAGGACCCGGGAGAGTCCGAGGGGCTGCGCCGGTCAGCCGACGAAGCATTGGGCCCGGCCGTTCGTATAACGCTCGCTAGAACATATATTCGGCCTTTCCGAAACGCGGTGCGATGGTGGAGTTCATCTCCCTCGGGAGTGCAATGACCGCCTCCGCCTTTTCGGCGCTGCTTGCGCGGCAGTACCTCTCCAAGAGAAGACTGTACCAGCTAATCTGGACGGTGTCCATGTCGCTGTTCGCGCTGGGTGCGTTCCTTGAATTCGTGATGAGCGCCGTGGTCGTGAGTGGACCGCTCTTCGACCTCTACTATCTTTCGATCGGCCCGCAGGTGGGGCTGCTGGGCACGGGGGTCGTCTATCTCCTGAAGCCGCGGTTGGGAAGGTACATACTCTACGCGGTGACGGCGCTGTCGGCCCTCCTGCTCCTCTCGGTCCTGGTTGAGCCCGTGAACATCATAGGGCTCGCCACAAGCCAGTCAGGGACAGTCATGAGCTACCAGCAGTGGTTCCAGAGCTCGGTCGTCTGGGGGATCTACTACTCGGTCTCGGCCTTCGCGGCGGGCCCTCGAGACATCACGATGATACTCAATTCGCTGGGGTCTCTGCTGGTCGTGGGCGGAGGGATTCTCAGCTACGTTGTGGACAGGAGACGACGCTACGCTCTCGTCATAGCCTTGGGCGCTCTGATGAATGCTATCGGCGGAATCCTCCTGGCCTTCCTCAACTACCCGGACCTTTTCCTGTACTTCGAGTTCCTGGGCATAGTCCTGCTCTTCCTGGGGTTCCTGATGAGCTCGACATTCGTTTCCAGGTCGGCTGCCGAGGTCGCCGAGACCGTGGTAGCGCCCGCGCAAGCCTGACTTCCGGATGCCCGGGAAATCTTTACCTCTCGACAGGCGCAGACCCCTGTGCTAGCGGTATGATTGATGGGTACACGGGGGTCGCGGTGGTGGTATCTGACGCGCAGGCGTCCAAGAAGTGGTACGTCGAGAAGCTCGGTTTCAAGACAGTCCTGGACAGGGGCCATGTCGTGTGCGTGAGCCCTGATGCCAAGGAGCCCAGCATCGTCCTGCACCTCTGCGGAGACGGGCTATTCCCGCTGGAGCCCGGCAACACGGGGATAGGGCTCACTGCGGATGATGTGGAGAGGACCTGCGTGGAGCTCAGCTCCAAGGGGGTCAGGTTCTCGGCGAAGCCGGAAGGCGCCCCAGGCTCGAAGTCGGCGAGGTTCCTGGACCCGGACGGAAACGAGTTCTGGCTCTTTGAGAGCAGGGTGGCGAAGAAGGTGTACGAAGACCAGATGGCGAAGGAGGCGCGCGCTCGCCGCACCCAGGCGGCAGGGGGGCCGCCAAGCGAGGGCAAGCTGGTCTGATGGTGTTCAAGGGGAAGCTCTGGCGCCACCGGGACTTCCTGAAGCTCTGGACTGGAGACACCATCACCCAGTTCACAGGCCAGATTTCCGGGCTGGCGCTTCCGATTGTCGCAGTCCTGACCCTGAAAGTTACGGGACTACAGCTCGGGATCCTCGAAGCCCTGGGCTTCATATCGTTCCCGACGCTCGGCCTGTTCGTCGGCGTCTGGATGGACAGGATGAGGCGGAGGCCCGTCATGATCGTTGCCGACCTGATACAGGTCGCGGCGCTCGGGTCCGTGCCGATGGCATTCGTCTTCGGCGTCCTCGGGATATACCAGCTCTGCGTCGTCTCCCTGGTGATGGGGACGACGACCCTCTTCTTCGACGTCGCCTATCAGTCGTACCTCCCGAGCCTTGTCGACAAGGAGGACGTGGTGGAAGGCAACCAGAAGCTCCAGACCAGCGCGTCCGCGTCCGGGGTCATAGGCCCGAGCATCGCGAGCTTCATGATGCAGGCCATCGGCGCCGCGATGTCGGTCATAGCAGACGCCATAGGGACGCTGGCCGGAGCGTTCATGCTGCTGGCGATTAGGAAGCCCGAACCCGCGCCGAACTCGACAGGCGGCCAGCGGCACTTCTTCGCCGAGATGAAGGAGGGCATCAAGGTGGTCACGGGCAACAAGCTGCTCTGGTCGCAGGCAGGCTGCACCGGCACGTGGAACCTCGGGAGCCAGATGTTCTCGGTAGCCTTGCTTCTCTTCGCCCTCCGCACGATGGGGATCTCGCAGGGCCTGATTGGAATCGTCTTCTCAATAGGCGCGGCAGGCTTCCTAGTTGGCGTCCTGATTTCCTCGGAGATCACCAAGAGGCTCGGCCTGGGCCGGGCAATCGCCCTATCCACGGCCGGGAGCTTCGGGCAGCTCATCGTCCTCCTGGCGAGCCCGGGCATCGCAGTCCCGGTGATAGGGCTGTCGTACTTCGTGACCAGCCTGGGCATACCGATTTACAACATCAACCAGGTCAGCCTGAGGCAGATCATAACCCCCAACAGGCTGCAGGGGAGGATGAACGCGACGATGAGGACCATAGTCTGGGGCACCATCCCTGCGGGCTCCTTCATTGGAGGGGTTCTCGTCACTGCCTGGGGCATCGTCCCGACCATCGTCGTGGGGGCGCTCGTCTCAGGGGGGTCGGTGATCTGGATTGTCCTCGGCCCCATATTCAAGCTCTCAAAGCAGCCTGACCCCGTCAACGAGTGAAAGGCGGGCCTCGTCCGCTCTCGCGGGGGGCCCTCTCGGGCGTCGAAAATATAGAGGCACAATAGGTTCTGTCAGAAACCGTTATATCCACCGCCCATCATAGGAGTGTCACCCAACAGTGGAGTAATCAGAACAACTCGACTCCGCGGAATCGACGGAGGAGAACGCCGTAAAATCGGCGCGTTGGGTACAACAATCAAAACACCGGCGACGACTTTGTATGCCCCCAGGAGCAAGACGGGGGCACGTGAAGGGGGCTGACGGCATTGGAGAGGTATTCTTGAAGGCCGGGCACCTGACGCCAGTGTCGATGGGCCGGGTCCGCCTACCTACCTTGCAGACGTTCGGTCGTGTCCGGGCGCTGATTCCTTAAACAGGCCAGGCGGGGAGTCATCCTATGGAACCCACTCTCGCCCCCTACCTGAACTTCGGCAACACAGCCGAGGCCATGAGGTTCTACGGGTCAGTCTTCGGGAGAGACCTCACCATGCAGACATTCGGAGAGGCCAAGATGGCCCAGACCCCTGAGATGAGTGACCTTGTGGTCCACGCGGTCCTCAAGAGCGGCGCCATCTCGCTGATGGCGAGCGACCGCCATCCGAAGGAGCCGGCGGAGGTCGGAGACAGCGTCCACATGAGCATCATGGGCAAGGATGGCACGAAGCTGACGAAGGTCTTCAGGGAGCTCGCGGCGGGCGGGGAGATTGACATGCACCTTGCGAAGCAGTTCTAGGGGGACACCTTCGGGATGCTCACGGACAAGTTCGGCGTTCACTGGATGGTCAACATCGAGTCTCAGGCATCCAGGTGACGGATCCGCCTCCGCCTGCGCGTTGCGAGTATCAACCACAGCATGATCAGCAGGATCAGCACCGCAGCCGAGGCTTCGAGTACCAAGGTGAGAGCCGTGCCCGGAGCGCCCGTGGAAGTCGATGTTACGGGAGTTGACTGTGAAGTCATCGTTGTCAACGAGGTAGAAGTGATTGAAGTCGTTGTGCTTGTGACAGTAGACGATGACGTCGTGGTGCTGGTCGAGCACCCCTGCGTGTACCCGATGCACGGAAGGTAGTACAACGCACCGCTCAAGGCCGCCACCAAGCCTAAGAGAACGACGCCTGTGGCCACCAGCAGGACCAGCCTCCCGCCTGGCCATCGGAGCCTGCGGGAGCGGGCGGAGGAACCAGTCGCCGGGCCAGAGACCGTCAACGAAAGAAAATGTGTTCTCACCTTATATAAGAATGCCAAGCGGAAAAGGGCTAGCCGGCATCCCGCGGGCTTCGCGAGGCAGGCGGGGAAATCTCCACCTCCGCTGGCGGCGGCCTCGTGTCAGCCTGTCCACAGGAAGCCCACGTTCTGTAGAGCGTAACCGACCATGGCTCCGAAGACCGACATGTAGGCCAGGGCAATGAACGCTTTGACCAGCCTTTGGTGTTCGGTGCCTTCGGTGGCCATCAGCCGGGTCAGGTACCTCAAAGTCGAAAGGGACCCCATCGCCGCGAGGACCTGCAGCGGCACCAAGTCAATTATCCTAGCCTGAAGGAACAGCTGAGAGAATCCAGAGAACAGGATGCCGACCGAAGCTACGGCAAGCCACGAAACCAGCAACCTGTTCATCCTGGTCGACAGACTGGACATCGTGAACACCCCAAGCAAGGCGAACGCGAAGACGATAGGATTGTCGAAGGCTCCTCCGAGGAAGTAGTTTACTGTCGATGCCAGAGCACTGAGGACGTGAGGGAGGTTCGCCAGGCTAAGGGAACTCAAGGAAGAGGCGTAGACGTCCTGGAGCCCGGTCGTCCTCCCTGCGAAGTGTTTCATCGAGTCCGCAACAAGGTTGACGAAGAGGATGGCAGCCACCGAAATCATGTCGAAGCGGAGGTTCTCCCTATCCCGAGTGACGAGTGAGTGCGTCCAGGTAATGATGCCATAGGTGGCGACGACGCCCATGACCATGAACCAAGCCCATGGGTGGGTGAGAAGAACGAGAACCGATGCCGCGGCTGAGAGGGCCACGTGCCGTCGTGACCTTCGGTTCAGACCCGTTAGCAGCAGACCGAGAAAGAGGAAGCCCTCCGACATCGCCAGCCAGCTCGCATAGATGCCCCCGTTGATTCCCGCCACCACCGAAAATGAGAAGGCAGCAAAGAGCGACGCGGTCGCAGCGGTGAGCCTGTCTCCCTCGCCTGACCTTACGAAGAAGTAGGTCGACAGGACTAGCAGGACCGCGAGGAGGGACGGAACAAGCCTGACCGCGAGGTCTACTGATCCTGTGATTTGGGCGAGGGCATATTGGAGCAGGAGGTACCCTGTCCTGTCGTTCTGGAACGCGTAGCCCACAGCAGCGAGAGGGCTCCGGTCGACCATCAGTTCTGCCTTGGCGAGGTAGGAGACTCTGACATCATAACCGACTAGCAACGAATTCGGGTTCAACTTCGGGAAGTACGGATACAGCCCGGCGAACAAGGCCCCGACTAGGCTCGCTGCCATCGCCACCATCGAAGGCAGCGCAGACCCGTCCGGGGCCAGCCCCGGTACGTCTGGACGGCGGGTTCCATAGAAGCGCGATGTCAGTCGCTCGAAGTGATGCTTCAATTCTCCCCAGTAGCCTGCAAAGAGCAACCGCAAGGGCCAAGAGATGAACAGGAGGAGGGCCAGCCTAGGCAGCAACGCGTACGGCTGGTTGAGTAGCCTCAACGCGAGAACGCTCGCGGACCATGTCCAGCCGGACAGCGGAGGCCCGCCATCGATGGGGTTCAACACCCAGCGGACAGCCGAGAGGAGGAAGATGGCGGCGGGCGCGCTTGCCGTGATGACTAGGAATGAGGCCAGAGACTTCCCTGGGGAGACCCCGAGCAGGTCCGAGCTGTTCAGAATCATGTAAGCGATGCAAGCGACTGTTCCTACGGCCCCAAACGGAAGAAGGACAGCGGGCATAAGCTCGAAGTCGGCAAGGGCCAAAGCAGGGAGCGGTAGGAGTAGTCTCTTGAGATGGCCCAAGTGCCGGATTCTCAACTCCAAGGTCAGGAGAATGGCTGCGGAGCAGACTAGCAGGAGGACACGGTCAGCCATGGGGTCGATGATGGAGAAGGACGTAGAGTAGTAGGCCAGCCCGCTGCCCCTTACCAAGACGGGGAAGTCAGTCGGGTATGCGTTCGAAGTCGTGGAGATGAGGGTCCAGAGAAAGGCCGAGCAGAGCGCCGGAAATGCCCACTGGAGCAGCATCGAGGCAAGGGGACTTGGGTGGAGATTGGCTTGCCTCTTAGTGGCGTTCTCCACGCATGCCGGGTGGGAACATTGCGTCTTAAACCAGGCCCGATTCCCGTGGCGCGTCGATCCGAGCCAGGGCCTGCGGCCGCTGCGGGGTGGTCAGCGCGACCAGGGGGCACCCTTAGGCCATTGGTTTAACTCACACCCTTCAGCTATGGTGTGTGTGAGCCTGGAGAAGCCAGGGCCAAAGATCCTAGTCCTGATTGCAGCCTACAACGAACAAGCTGGCATTGGGGGGGTGTTGGTTGCGACGAAGAGGTTCGCAGACAGGACTATCGTCTGCGACGACGGCTCCTCCGATCTTACGGCCGAGATTGCGACTGGGCTTGGAGCAGAAGTGATTCAGCACCGGCGCAACAAGGGCAAGGGAGAAGCGCTCCGCGATTTGTTCGCCGCTGCTCTCCTGCTGAGCCCAGAAGTCGTGGTGACTCTGGACGGAGACGGCCAGCACGACCCGAGGGACATCCCGAAGCTCGTCGCTTCCGTGCGGGAGGGAGCGGACGTCGCAGTCGGATCCCGTTCCTCTGACCAGATACCGACCGGAAGGAGGTGGGGCAACGGCGTCCTCACCCGCGCCTCGAGAGTGGGGGGCGTTGACACGCAATCTGGCTTCAGGGCGTACAACGGGAAGAGCCTGAAGTACCTGGTGCCCACCGAGAAAGGCATGGGAAGCGATGCAGAAATCCTGATGAGAGCCCAAGACAATGGGATGAAGATTGCGTCTGTTCCCGTTGCCGTCCGCTACGACAGGGAGAACTCAACGTACAACCCGGTCTACCAAGGCGCGGACGTGCTGCTCTCTACTGTGAAGCAGCTCTCGATTAGGCACCCGCTTCTGTCCTACGGGATCCCGGGATTCGCTTGTCTACTTGTCGCCGCTGCCTTCTGGTGGTGGACGATTAGTTCCTATGTCGGCAGCCACACGGTCATCACGAACGTGGCCCTCATTGCGGTTGCGACGACCGTGGTGGGTCTGATATTCGTCGCAATCGCGGTCATGCTGTGGGTTCTGATAAGCGTGGTCCGGGAGAGGTAGTTACTCTCCCCCGGGTGCCTTCGTAGCGGCTCATGGGCTCTCAGCCCGTCGGAAACGGGGGGCCGGACGGCCGAGGGCCGATGCCAGGGGCTGTTCGCATCCTCCACCATTGATGTGACCGCATCTCTCGGCAACGCGACCCTCTCGGCTCCACAGGCACCCAGCTTATTACGACCCGGCCCTGGAAAGACGTGGCGGACGCGATGAGAGTAGCATTGGTGGATCGCTTTGGTGACCCTGCCTCATACTCATCGGCCTTGGGAAAGGCGCTCCGGCAGAGGCTCGGTAGGGGGGGCGAGGTCTTCTTCTTCGGGGGGAAGAGCGGCAGAGGCCGATTCAATTCGCTAGGCGTGGTGGACAGTGGTGTGTGGAACAGATGGCTATACCCGGTTCAGATCGTCCGAAGGGCAATCAAGGACAGAGTCCAGGTAATCCACCTTCAGTTCGAGTTCGTCCTCTTCGGCATCCCCTTCTCGCCCTTGTGCATTCCGCTTCTGGTCCTTGCCAAGATGGCCCGGATCAAGATTGTGGTCACCATCCATGGCCCCATATACTCTCGGCAGGCGCGGGCCGAGGTGCTGAGGAACATCAGGCCTTCCGGGGTGAACCCCGGTGGGCCGGCCATCCACTTCTTCGTCCATTCGTTCTATCTGCTTCTTGACCGCCTGAGCGACGCGGTCATAGTTCATGCTGAAGTGTTCCGACAGTGGCTGGTCGAATACGGCCTGAGGAAGTGTGTAGTCGTGCCGCACGGGGTCTCCCCAGTCCTGACTCTTCCCAATCTGGACGAATGTCACACCAGGGCCAATCGCACTGTCCTCTTCTTCGGGTTCCTGGCGCCGAGGAAGGGGCTGGAGACCCTACTAGCATCGTTCGCTGACATCAGAGAGGAGTTCCCAGACTCGAGATTGATCATCGCAGGCAGGGAATCCGACCAGTACCGCGGGTACGGCGACACTCTCGTACGGCTCGCAGGTTCTCTCGGGCTTTCCGATCGTGTGGACTTCACAGGGTACGTCAGAGAGAATCAGGTGGCTGCAGTCTTCGGCGGGTCGGGGCTCGTGGTCCTCCCTTACGTCAACTCGATAGCCGCCAGCGGGCCCCTGGCTCTGACCGCGTCATTCGCCAAGCCCTTGATTGCCACTAGGATACCGTACTTTACAGAGGTTCTCAATGACGGCAGGGACGCCGTGCTGGTTGAACCGAGCAGCCGCCTGGAGCTGACAGCAGCGCTCCGGAAGGTGATGTCTGACGAGGCTCTGCGCTCAGACCTCTCGAAGAACATCCAACAAGCATTTCGAACCAAGAGTTGGGAGGATGTCGCAGACCAGACCATCAGGGTGTATCGCCATCTGCTCAAGAGGTCGGACTAAATGGACCGGAAGCCCGCCGGGCAGGGTCGGCTGCGGACCGACCGTCTTGGCGGGCGCCTCGAAGCGAGAGTGGCAAGAGGCATTCTGCCTTGATACGGCGGGGCAAACCAAGGGTGCTCTACCTTAGCACTGTCAGTTCTCCGAGGACGCTGAGGATGGCCAGGATAGCCGCCGACAGGGGCTATCAGGTTACTGTGGGCGCATGGGACCGGGGTGGTGCGGGGCCCACGAAGCCTAGCGTGAGGGGGGTCAGGTTCACCATAATGAAGCTGAGGTCACCATACGGGGCCCGCACCTTGTTCTTCATGCCCGTGTGGTTTGTGTTTGCTCTCCTCAGGGCGCTGTTCGGCGGGTTTTCGGTGATTCAAGCGCGGAACCTTGACGGAGTCGTTCCAGCCATCCTGGCGTCCAAGGTGACCGGCAGCAAGGTGGTGTATGACGTGGCGGACTATTACGCAGACACATACGCGTCGAATCTCGGCTTCCTCACCAGGCTGTCGAGCCTAATCGAACCGGCACTGCTGAGGCGGGCAGACGCCCTAGTCATGGCGAGCGAGGGACAGCTCCGCCAGATTGGAAAGGGCAACCTTCCAGAGAGGAGAATGGTCTTCTACAACATGCCGATGGACCTCCAGGCCCGGGGGAGGCTTCCAAAGAAGGATGGACCCGCCGGCATGACTACGCTGTTCTACGGCGGGATGATGTCAGGGGAGAGGTTCGACGCCCTCCGCAACGTCGTCGAAGCAGTCCAAGGCCTCCCGGTGAAGATCTTGGTGGCGGGGTTCGGAGAGCACGCCAAGCTCTTCACCCAGCTGGAGAGGGCGGGCACCATGGAGCTACTGGGCAGCCTGACTCACGCTGAGATTCTGGAGCAGACTCGCCGAGCCGACGCGATCCTGCTGCCCTACTTCCCGGACAACCCCAACAGCTCGATAGGCCTGGCGAACAAGTTCTTCGACGCCATGTCGACGGGAACGGTAATGCTGGTCCCCCGGGAAACTCTAATGGCTGAAATCGCTGAGAGAGAGGGGATTGGCCTGCTGACCGACTATCGCGACGTCCGCGAAATCAGATTGAGCGTTGACGCGCTCCTTGGGATGGGAGAGAGCGACCGCGCGGCAATGGGGGAAAGGGAAAGGGCCCTCTTTCGTACGCGGTTCAACCCTGATGACGTGAAGAGAAAGTACGTCGAGATGCTCGATTCGGTCCAGACCCGGGAGAGACCCTGAAGGAACGAAACCGCCTATGTAGACTGCAGCCTCCGAGCTCTCTTAACTTGTCGGCAGGCGTGAGAGGGCGTTGACTGTCGGCAGGTGAGGGCTCGGGACTCTTCGTCTAGTTGATGTTCCTTATGTGCCGTCCATACAAGCTAAGCCCGGCAAAGGCCCCGAATGACGCGATGAAGAAGGCATAGGTCAATGCTTGGTCGGTCGGTTCGTAGGTCTGAATCTCAAGATAGAATACCTGCGGGAGAAAGTAGACCGCGAAGATGAGACTTGTAGCCGTGCCCATCGCAAAACACCACCGTGAGATGCCTTTGAACCATCCAAGCAGGGGAGAGAGGAACCCGTGCGGGTTCCACCATGTCATCGAAATTGCCGCAGTAACCACGTGAAGCGACCAGAACACTAGGAGAATGAAGCTGTCAACGTCGATTGGACCAAAGAGGGCCTGTGGAGGCTGGAGTGGACGTGGCAATCTTGTAGCCTCCAGACATGAAATATGCACCGATGCTTGCGAGGACTGTTATTGCAAACAGCCCCTTCACTTGCTCCCTGTCCGGTTCGTCCTTGCCCCAAGCGCTCACGGGGTTCCCCCATCCATATTGGGTGTTATCTGAGGTCTCATGCGACTTCACCTTAGGGCGTCCTTGTCTGGGACTTGGTCTGCTTTCACGGGAGGGGGCGACCATCCGCACTTTGCACAACTGATTTGGACGGTGCGCTCGTCCAAGTCCTCGGCCTTGAAGCTGGTGGAGCCGCGCCTGGGGCAACTCACCAAATGGTTCGACCACCTATGGGTTTGGCTTTCTGATTCGTGTCAGTTCGTGACCCTGAAAGCCCTTGATTACCCATTGTCCTTCATCCTCGGTGGTGCGGAAACCGTTTCGGGGGCTTCTCTTCCCATTCGGCTTAGGGCGAGGGATCGGACATCTGACGACCTGTCCTCGGCGTTGAACTACTGGGCCCGCCCTTTGTCGGGTTCCTATTCGGCTTGACGTTCTGAATCACTGTGACCCACGGGTTCTCCCCCTCTATCTTGATGCCAGCGTCCTCGGCGGGGGTCCCGGCCCGTCCACTGAGGAAGCGGTAGCTCCACAGGCCCCAGCTCGAGAGATGCGCGGCCCAGCACTACTGCCCTGGATAGTGCCCCAGGGCGCAAAGCTCCCAGATGCCGAAGTCTGCCGTAACCTTGCACAGGCCGGGATCCTGCAGGATTGCAGGGATGTCCAGGCCAAGGGCAGTGAGCGTCGGCAGGGTGTTCCTGCTTACCAACAGGTTGTGGATGCCGAGACTCGCGAGCTCGTCGACAGTGCTGCTGGCGTTCCCTGACTGCAGGGTCGTCCTCAGGTAGGCCAGGTTCGCCGATTGGTCCAGGTCCACCACTCTCTCGTTAGGTAGGTAGTAGGGGAGCCCCGCTTGCGCCCCGTATGTGAGCACTCCTCCTGAGATGGCCGTCTGGTTCGTCACTATGGAGTAAAGGAAGCTGTACTCTGTCGAAAGCTCATCCTCCTTGAGATTGCCCAGGCCTCCCTGAGCCATGACGACGCTCGCCACGGGCGCCACCACCACGAGCACTAGCATCAGCGAGACCAGGAGTGATTTCAAAGCGCCATGCTTGGTGGCTTCGTCGTGCTGGTTCATGCGAACAGTCGCCGTCTTCGCGGCTCCCTCCGCAGAGGATTGGGTCCTGCGAATAATCCTGGGCAGCGCGGCGAAGAACAGAGCGGCGCCTGCGACATATGGGAGCCTGAGATACTCCAACAGGTGCTGGCCCTCGAAGGGGACCAGTGAGTCGTACATCATGTGGAGGCCTAACTGGCCGACGGTGAGCCCAATCCTCCCTGCGAAGAAGTTGGCGAACTGTATGGCGCCGGAGTTGGTCACGTCGTTGAAGAACCAGGCCATGTAGCCCTGGACGAAGCCAAGCGCCCCAATCATGGCTACGAGTACGAACGTCGCCGCAGGCAGGCTCCTGTCGGCGGCATTGGAGGGCGCCGTTGCGAAGACTAGACCCAACGCCGAGAGGGCTGCCACGCCAGGCGCCAGGTCCACGACGTCCCGGGGGTTGTAGGGCAGGCCCACGGTAACGTAGTAGGACAGGATGACGGATGCGAGCACGGCCTGAAGGAAGACGAATGTGCGGAGCCCCGGGCTACCTCGGCGGCGGAGGACCAGGATGCCGACCAGGAGCGGGACCAGCCATACGAGGCCGAACACGGCGGGGTCGAGGGACATCAGAGAGAGGTAGAGGGAGTAGGTCGGGATGGGTATGGGCACGGAGGGGGGAGTGAGCGCTGCCTGCGCCCAGCTGAAGTTCGGCGGACTAGTAGAAGCTATCCAGATTAACGTCCCGTACCTGAGGTAGTTGACGAGGTATCCGAGGCCGCCGAAGAGCCCGATGGGAGCCGCGAGGTAGACCGCCTTCCGGAGCAGGGCGATGACCGAGAACTCGCGGAGGACAGGAGAGAGCCCTCTTCCGGGCCGCAGCAGCAGGTACGCTAGTCCTGAGAAGGCCGTCAGAATCACCAGCACCCCGGCCTGAGAGGCCGAGAAGGTCACTGCGCCGAGCTGCCCCGTGAGCCCCAGCGGGACTAGCACGAGCCAGGGAGCGCTGAGCGAGAGTGCGAGGGAGGGAAGGTCCCTCCCTCGGGACTCGAAGACCAGCAGGACCACCCCGACGGCGATGGCCGCGAAGACGGTCTCGGCCTTGAAGAGGGAGGCGAGCCCGATGGCGACGCCGACCCAGGGAAGGCAGGAGTCGTCGTCCGACTTGAAGTGCTTGACGAGGTAGTAGAAGGCGAAGAACAGGAGAGGGTAGTAGTAGATGTCAGGGTAGAGGGCATACACCAGCAGGAACTTGTCGGTGAAGGTCGCGACCATGAAGATCGAGGAGGCGAGCAGCCCGAGTAACTTGGACTCCGAGGCGAACCTCGTCAGCTGGTAGATCATTAGGATGATGAGGGAAACAGGGACCAGCGGCAGCAGCCTGAACGACTCGGACGCCACGGAGCCCGTGACCGCGTAGGTCCAGCCGTAGAGGACGGACGCACCGATAGGCTGGTAGATGGGGGCGAAGTAGCTGGCGGTGTATTGCGTGAGGGTGTTTCCCGTGGCGATCTGCCTGGCGAGCGGGAGATAGTACTGCACCACGTCGTAGTCGATTAGGGCACGGGCGGCGAGGAAGACCGCGAACAGAGTGAGAAGGGCGACGCCGCAAGCGACGAACGGGAGCTCCTGCAGAGAGACGCCAGGCCTCCCGACGGGAGAAGATCCCCCGACGAGCTTGACAGCGAATCTGACGGGGAAGTACAGCAAAGAGATTAGGAGCGCAGAGAACACGATGTAGGAGGCGATTCTGAACTGGCCGAAGGTCCCGCCAAGGTAGAGTGGGACGAGCGTCAGGATTAGGCTGAGCACGTAGGATGCCGAGATGCGCTCGATGGCGCTGTCGAACTTGAACCTCTTCCACTCAGTCAACACGAGCCCGGGGAGCACCAGCACGGCAGGAAGAACCAGCTCCAGGGAAGCGTTCTCGAGCGAGGACAGGACCAACGGGCCTCCATTTTTTGAGGCAGTCAGCCCTTAAGCGTTCCGCCCAATCCGACGCCGGAAGGCGGCAGACGCCCAGCTGCGGCCGTCACGAGACATGCTCTCTGGTGGTCGAGCCGGCTTTCCCCTTGTGGTCCGCGCACAGGATGAAGTACGGCCAGACGAGCATCGCCCTTCTTCCGAAGTGACTAATCGTCATGTTGAGTATGCGCTCTGCGAATCGAAGATGGACTCTGAGGTGTGCTCTCCCGAGGTCCACCCAATAGCCGCTTAGCAGCTGAACAGAGAGCCCCGCGTCCTCGAGAATCCCCTGGAGCCACTCGGGCCGCATTAGGCGCTCGCACCAGTTGCCAGTGTATGGATCGCAGGTGTTCGTTGGGTGGTCCGGCGTGAAAGTGACTCTTCCGTCTCTTAGGAACTCGTCGACGCAATTCTGTATGTCCTTCTGTCGCAGCCCCCGTGTCGAAAGCGCGAGTCGTTCTGCCTGCTCTGGCTTCAAGCTTGGCGCATAGTTGACGACGATCTCCCTTCTCATGCCGAGGTAGCTTTCCAAGCTGTCCCGCTCCTTCGTCCCCCATTTCTTCCGTCTGTCCCGGTACTCGAATTCCCGCTGGGTCCTCTTGGCCCAGTAGACGTATAGCGGGTTCTTCGCGTTGGCGGTGGAAGCGTGCACTACCCGGAAGTGGTCGCCGGGAAGGCGGGCCATTCTCCGCAGAAACTCGTCGATGTCGTAGACGTGCTCGATGACATCATACGAAGCTAGCGCGCTGATGGCGATGCTGTTGTCGGTCAGGTAGGACGCCAGGGAATCGACGTCGCCGCAGACAATCCCATCTAGCGGAAGGCCCATGGCGTCAGACAACCGCCTGACGTCGTCACAAGAAACGCTGTAGATGTCGCTGTATATGACCCTCCCAACTCCCATCTGTTTCGCGAGAAGCGAGAAGAGCCCGCAGCCTCCCCCGTAGTCGACGAGCACGAACTGCCCAAGGGGGACCGTGGCATTCGAAAGCGAAAGAGCGAGCAGGTGCCCGCACGCTTGCAGAGTCCGTCTAATGTGGCGGATCTTGTAGCCCAGGTTCCTCTTGTTGTACTCAGAAATGTCCAATGACCTCAGGTCGAGCCGGAGCAGCTTCTCCTGAAGACTGACGCAAGCCGCGTCTGTCTGGGCGAGCAGGCGTCTGTCGGCGGGCAGCCGTGGGAACGCGAGAACACGCATCGCTTGCTCTGTCTCCTTTGAGGACAGGAGGGGCATGCCCTGATGGCCTTCTAGGTCAGACCTCTTCAGGCTTTAACCGCTTCCTGCCTTGCCCACCTGCGTCACACGCTTCGGCCAGCCAGGGCGTGTTGGAATGGCGGCGGCAGTGGACACCGGGCACCGCCTCTGCGAGCTAGACGGTCGGGTGATCCCACAGACGCCCTGCGCGTCTACAGATATCAATCCCGCGTCGCGTGGGGAAGCGTCCGATGTCACTAGACATAGCGAAGCGGTCCGTGAGGGGAAGCCTGATCCTCTTCACCTCCAACCTGGCCGCAACGCTCGTCAACCTTGTCTCCGTCATCCTGATTGCGAGGATGCTGGGGCCGACCGGGTACGGGACCTATACGCTCGCGCTTCTGATCCCAGGCCTGCTCCAGCTCCTCATAGGATTCGGCGCGCTTCCGGCCGTGATAAGATACGCGGCATACTACACGTCGATAGGCAGACAGGACGAGGCCAAGAGGTTCACCATGAACGTCATCCTCTTTCTCGCCATGACGGGGACGATTCTCACAGTTGTCTGCTTCGCCTTCGCAGGGGTCCTCTCCGCGGACATCCTCCATCGTCCTTCTCTCACCCCGTACGTCCAACTGGCTTCTCTGGTCGTCCTGGGCACAACGGTCTTGCAGACCGCGACCATGTCGGCCATCGGGTGGAACTGGATGATGCTGTCGGGGTCGACCACGATGCTCCAGGCGGCGACGAAGCTCCTCCTATCCCCTGCCTTCATCCTGCTGGCCGGTGTCACCGGTGCACTCGTCGGCCATCTGACCTCGTACTACATCGCCGGCATGGTGGGGGTCAGTGTCCTCTACCTGAGAAGGCTGAGGGGCTTCGGCAGCGTCCAGAACTTCCTTTCCGACGTGAAGATGATGAACGTCTACGGGCTCCCAGTCTACGCGGGCACTGTGATGGCAGGCTTGGCTTCCTACTTCGTGCTGGCTCTCTTGGCCGGAATCGCGAACAATGACGTCTACGGCTACTACCAGGCAGCCGTCAACTTCACCTCGCCAATTGGCCTGGTCGCCTCCGCGATGGTATACTCCCTGTTCCCGGCGTTCGCCTCAATCGACGGGGTGAAGGCCGACGTCGGTGTGACCTTCAGATACGCGTACAAGTTCGTGGCGGTCCTGCTGACGCCACTGACAATCTTCATGATTGCCGGCGCCGGCCCCCTCGTCAGGATAGTATACGGAGCGGCTTACTCTGGCAGCATCCCCTATCTCCAACTCCTCGCCTTCGCCTACATTCCTATCGCCTTCGGGTACTCCGTTCACCCGGCCTTCTTCAACGGGTTCGGGAGACCAAAGCTGACATTCCTGCTATACCTGACGTCCTCGGTCACCATGGTGCTTGCGGCTCCCCTCCTGGCCACGACCTACGGCCTAGGGGTCGACGGGCTCATCTACGCCATCTTCCTTTCCTACTTCGTCGCCTGGGCGGTAGGGACCTACCTCGCGTTCAGGTTCCTCCATGCCGCACTCGACGTTCTGTCCTCAGCGAAGATTCTAGCAGTGTCCGTCGTCTCGTATCTCGTGGTCTCCATTCTCCCGACGACGGCTTCATCCGCGCTGACGCTGGCGGCGGACCTAGCAGTCTTCTTTGGGATCTACGTCACGCTGACCCCTCTGACCGGAGCCGTGACGGAGGCCGAGCTGGACCTTCTTGAGCTCACCTTGAGAGAGCCAGAAGTCCTTGGGAAGGTCGCATCTCCTCTTCTGCGGTACGAAAGGCGGCTCGTGGGCCTCGGAGTGGGCGGTAACCGGAAGGCGAACTAACCGCTGACGGAGTACCACAAACCCAACGGGAGATTGGCCCCCGGTGCAGTGCGTGATGACGTCGTTCCCGGCAATCCATACCAATAGTGGCCGCCCTACGGGCCCACCACGCCTGTCCCCTTCGTGATCGAGCCAGGCAAGCCAAGCAAGTGGACCACGCTCACTGCCCTCGGGGTTCGTGGAGAGGTCGAAGGAGAGGTGCCCGCTTGGCCGGAGACGGCAAGGGAAGGGCTCGGCCGCCGGGACAGGAAGACGCGTCACCCGGAGACGGCCCGAGCCGGCTCCACTCCTACGAGATAGGGAAGTACCTCGCGGTTGGCCCCAAGGCAGGCGCAGGAGGGCCGTTGCTCAAGGAGCTGCAGCGGCGGGGGTTCAGGCATGTCGTCGACCTGAACGGAGGCCCCGAGGAGCAGACAGACGTGACAGACTCCTCTGTCAAGTATCACGCCGTCAGGGTAACTGACGAAGACGGCCTGCCGGAGTGGCTTTCCGCCATGGACCGGGTCGTCTCCATCTACCGCGACGCGGCGGCCAGAAAGGAGATGTCTTCCTCCACTGCACCTACGGGGTGGGCCGCTCCCCCGCCATGACCATGGGGTGTCCGGGCGGGCCTCGTCGGGTCGACGAGAGGCGGGGCCGGGGCTTAAATCCACCAGAAATCTGCGAGCGATGAATGTACGGCAGCCTCATCTTCGACCTGGACGGGACGCTGACCGACTCGAAGACAGGGATACGACGCAGCGTCAACTACGCCCTCAGGGCGTGTGGAATCCCGGAGCTTGGCGAACGGGACGAGGACTACGTCTGGATAATCGGGCCGCCGCTCAGGGAGTCGTTCAGAAAGCTGGTCGGGGACGGCGCCGACGACGCCCTGGTCGAAAGGCTCGTGGACAAGTACCGCGAGAGGTTCGAGGCGGTCGGAATCTTCGAGAACTCCCTCTATCCAGGCGTCAAGGAGATGCTCGCGGAACTCTCGGGCGAGAGGCCTAGGAGGAAGTTGGCCATCGCCACGACGAAGCCCAGCCTGCACGCGGAGAGGGTCCTGGAGCACTTCCACCTGAAGGGGTTCTTTGACCTCGTAGTCGGAAGCGAGATTGACGGCAGGATGTCGGAGAAATACGACCTGATCAGGGAGGTGATGAAGGCGCTCGGCGGCGAGCCGGCGAGCTACGTCATGGTGGGGGACCGTGAGCACGACGTCCTCGGCGCCAGGAGGGCGGGGATCGACTCCGTAGGGGTCCTCTACGGCTACGGGACCGAGTCGGAGATCGAGGTGTCGGGGCCTACCTACACGGCGCGGTCGGTCGCGGAGCTCCGTGTCCTGCTCAAGAGGATCTGAGGCAGGCTCGACGGGCCCCTGGAGGGGCAGTCGGGGCGAACCCCTTCGGCCCAAACGTTAAAGCAAGCCCCGACGCCCTAATCGCACCCATGCCCCTCGTTTCCACTACGGACGAAGCCGAGCAGATCGCAAAGGATTGGATGAGGCGCAGGTACGGCAACAAGATCTCGAAGGTGCGCTTCCACGAGGTCATGCTTCAGGACGGCGTCTGGACCCTCAGGGCGGAGGCCGAGGTGCCTAAGGGGGTTCTCTCCACGGCTCCCGTGAGCATAGTCCTCAAGGTGGACGCCGACGCGCCGAACGTCGTGGGATACTCCGAGAGCCCCCGCTCGAGCCAACCAGCCTGAGCGCCGCCGCGGAGCCCCGCGCCCGCAACTGACTAATCCCGGAGAGCCAGCCCATGCGGCGAGGGGAGAGAACGAGCGGGGAGGGGACCGAGGGGATGTGCCACTTCCTGGGCCACAGCCACCTTGATGCCGCCTGGCTGTGGTCCTTCGGCGAGACCAGAAGGATCTTCGGCGAGGGCTGCGAGAGCGTCCTGCGCCTGATGGACAGGCTCCCGTTCACGTTCTGCCAGAGCAGCGCCCAGTACTACAAGTGGCTGGAGGAGGAGCACCCCGAGGCCTTCGAGCGCGTGAGGCGGAAGGTGAAGGAGGGGAGGTGGGAGATAGTCGGGGGGACCTGGGTCGAACCGGACGGCAACATGCCCTCGGGCGAGTCCCTTGTCAGGCAGTTCCTCTACGGGAAGAGGTACTTCATGGAGAAGTTCGGGGTCGATGTCAAGGTCGCCTGGTTCCCCGACTCGTTCGGCTACGCCTGGACCCTTCCGCAGATCATGCGGAAGGCAGGCATGGAGTACTTCCTGACACAGAAGATGCTCTGGAACGACACCACCGCCTTCCCTTACTACTTCTTCAGGTGGACCGCAGCCGACGGCTCTTCGATCCTCGCCCACGAGATGGTCGGGGCCTACGACGAGAAGGTGGCCGAGCCACGGGTCCTCGAACAGCTGAAACAGTTGAAGGCCAGACACCGGATCGACGATCTCCTCATGCTGTTCGGCGAGGGGGACCACGGCGGCGGTGTCTCCGAGGAAATGGTCCGGAGGGCGCTGGAGTTCGTGGAAGGGAAGAAGCCAGTGAAGGGCGCCTTCACCACGTCAGCCGAGTACCTCAAAGCGGCCACGGAGAGGCTAGGGAGGGAGGCGATGCCCGAGGTCGACGACGAGCTGTACTTCCAGTTCCACCGCGGGACATACACGACCCAGGCCAGGACCAAGCGCAACAACAGGAAGGCGGAGTGCCTGCTGGAGGCGGCAGAGAAGTTCGCGACAGTGGCCTACCTGTTGGGGCGGCCGTACCCCTCGGCGGCTCTGAGCGAGGCCTGGCAGAAGCTGCTGCTGAACCAGTTCCACGACGTCCTGCCGGGGTCGTCCATCCCGGAGGTCTACAGGGACTCCCAGGAGGACTTCGACTCGGTGTTCCGCACTGCGGAGAGGGTCATCTCGGCGTCGCTCGCAGGCGTGGCGGGCGAGGTCGACACGTCGGGGGCCGGGAAGTCGGTCCTCGTATTCAACCCCCTCTCGTGGTCGAGGAGCGGCGTGGTGGAGATTCCTGCTGGGGACGCCGAGGGGCTAGCGATTGTCGATGCCTTGGGGCGGAGGGTCCCATCGCAGGAGGTGGACGGAGGGATGGTGATCTTCTTGGCGGAGGACGTGCCGTCCATCGGGTACAGGGAGTACAGGGCGGCGCCGGCGCGCGACAAGCCGAGGAGGACGTCGCTGAAGTGCGCCGAGACGAAGGGAGAGATCAGGCTGGAGAACCGCTTCCTCGTCGTCAGGGTGGACAGGGGCACCGGGCTGGTCAGGAGCGTGTTCGACAAGGCGAGCCGCAGGGAGGTCCTGCAGGGCCCCGGAGGCCTCATCCAGGTGTTCGAGGACGCCCCCGTGAGGGGGCGGGCTTGCGTCAATTCCCGCATAGACGCGGCCGTGTTTGACGCCTGGGAGGTCTTCATCTACCAACAGGAGGGCGGGGTGAAGTCCGTCGACTTGGACCGCCCGCTGGAGGTGGAGGTCGTGGAGAGGGGCCCGGTCAGGGCCCGGGTCAGGGCCAGGTACCGCTACGTCCAAGAGGGGAGGCCAGGCTCGACCTTCATCCAGGAAGTCATGCTCTGCGACGGCTCCCCAATCGTCGAGTTCAGGCTCGAGGCAGACTGGCACGCGGAGCACAGGCTGGCGAAGGTGGCCTTCCCGCTGACGGTACACAGCGACTTCACCGCCTACGAGATCCCCTACGGGAGCATCACTCGCAGGAACCCCCTGTCGCCCGAGGCGACCCTGGAGGAGAGGGCGAAGTACGAGGCGCCCGGGCAGAAGTGGGTGGACCACACTGCCGACGATGGGAGCTTCGGCGTGAGCCTGCTGAACGACTGCAAGTACGGGTTCGACGCAGGGAACGACGTCGTGAGGATGACTCTGCTGAGGAGCGCAGGGTACCCGTTCAGGCTTCGCGCCGGCTTCGGCCTTCCCACGATCACTGACCCCGAGGGCGAGCTTACGGACCAGGGGAAACACAGTGCCGCCTATGCGCTCTACCCCCACAGGGCTGGCTTCCGGGAGGCGCTGACGGCTAGGAAGGGCTACGAGTTCAACTGCCCGATGCGCGTCGTCATTGAGCCCAGCCATGATGGAAGGCTGCCGAAGGCGCACTCGTTCATCTCCGTCGAGCCGGAGGGCGTCGTAGTCACGGTCGCGAAGAAGGCCGAGGACTCGGGCGCCATTGTGGTCAGGCTCGTGGAGACATCCGGCAAGGAGGCCAAAGCCAGGGTGCGCTTCCCTGGCCTCGTGGAGAGCGCGGTCGAGACGGACCTGATGGAGCGACGTTCGGCCAAGGTCAGGGTGATAGGTGCAAACGCCGAGACGAAGGTCTCGGGGAACGGAATCGGGACCCTCCTTGTGAGGACCCGAGCCCCAAGGCCTGTCATCCGAGACATGGCCGAATGACCCGGCAGCTCGAGAACCTTCGGATGCTCGCCCTCCCGCTGTTGATGCCTGTCGCGGTCGTCGCGGACCAGATCAAGCGCCTCCCTACCTCATTCGAGCCTACGCTAGGCCTGTCCTCTTCGCGAGCTCCTTGAACCTGGGGTCGGCCCAGATCTTCTTCACCAGGGGGTCCCACCGCCACATAGGAACTGCCATGCCGTGCTCGTCGCAGTCCCGCCGCATCCACTCGTACGTCCCGTCCATGTCGCCGACCGAGAAGCACATCTGCATGAGCAGACTAGGCGGGACATACTGGGTCTTCGACAGTTCCTGCACCTCGCCGAGAATCTCCTTTCCCCGCTCCTGCATGCCTGTAAGTCCATAGATGGTGCCGAGGACGGCCTTGACCAGAGGCTCCTCGGGCATCGACCTGACCAGTCCCTCTGCCACGTCTATTGCCTCCCTGAACATGGATTTCCCGACGTAGGCTCTCGCCAGGCAGTAGTTCGCGGTGAAGAAGTCCGGCTCCATCTCGAGGACCCTCTTGCACTGGGCGACGGCCTCGTCCCATCTGGATGCGTAAGCGTAGGCGTCAGCCAGGTTCGACCCTATCTGAGGTGAGAGCGGGTCCAGTTCGGCCGCTCTGAGCATCTCCTGGATGCCCTCCTCGGGCCTGCCAGCGAACCGCGTAAGGTGGAGGGCGTACCAGTGGTGGCCTGTCGCGTAGCTGGGGTTGAGCTCGACGGCCCGCCTGAACTCCCGCTCCGCCCCCTCCCAGTCCCAATCGCAGTTCTCCAGAGAACTGGCCAAGGAGGTGTGGGCCTCGGCAAGGCTGTCGTCCAGCTCGAGCGCCTTCACGGAAAGCTCCTTCGCCTTGAGGTAGGCCTCGCGCTGGGGCTGGGGGTCGAGGCTCGGGAGCACCAGGTAGGAGTCGGCCATCCCGCTGTACGCGAGGGCGAAGCTCGGGTCTTCCTCGATGGCCTGGCGGAAGAACTCGAGCGCCTTGTGAACTCCTTCCCTAGTCCTCTTGTTCCACTGATACCGGCCCTTCAGGTAGAGCTCGTGGGCCTCGACGACCTGCGTGGGGCTCCTCTCCATCAGCCGCTCTTCTTTCGATTGTATCTTCACGCGGAGCGAGTCGGCCACTTGTTTTGCGATTTCGCTCTGCAGGGCGAAGACGTCGCGCAGCTCCCTGTCGTAGCTCTGGGACCACAGGTACTCGTCTTCCTTCACACTGACCAACTGCACCGTGATGCGAACCCTGTCGCCCGACTTCCTCACGCTCCCTTCGAGGAGGGAACCCACATCGAGCTCCAGGCCTATCTCTCTGGCCTTCTTGCTCGTGCCCTTGTAGCCCATCACCGAGGTCCTGGAGATTACCCTGAGATGGCTGATGTTGGAGACGGTCGAGATGAGCTCTTCTGTCATCCCGTCAGCGAAGTATTCGTCGTTCGGGTCGGGGCTCAGGCTGGCGAAGGGCAGGACGGCGATCCTCTTCTCGTCAGAGTGCGCCGCTGGACCCGCCCTCTCTCCGCCCCAAGGCATCACCATAGCGTAGACCTCAACAGGCTCGCTTACGTTCTTCAGCGTCTTTGGCCCGAGGCTCGACACCGGTATGTCCACCTTGTTGTGGACGTGGTCATAGACCTGGCGGGTGAGGCAGACCCCGCCATCCTCCGCCAGCGGCTCTATTCTCGAAGCCACGTTCACGGCGTCGCCCGAGATGTCGCCCTCGGACTCCACCACTTCGCCGACGTGGATGCCGACCCTGAGATGTATCCTGCTTTCGGCTGCAAGGGACAGGTTGAACTCCCTCACAGCCCTTTGGATGTCGTAGGCACACCTCATGGCGTCCACAGCGCTGGGAAACTCGACGAGGAAGGCGTCCCCTATGGTCTTGATCTCCTTCCCGTTATGCTTGGCCAGGATTGGCCTGATTACCTTCCTCTGCTCAGCGACCAGGGCGAGCGAGAGTGACTCGTTCCTTTGGCCCAGGGCGGTGTAGCCGACCATATCGGTGAACATGATTGCTGCAAGGCGGCGTGAGCCCTCCGTCAACTACGCCGGCAGATAGGCATCTGACGTCATATAAACAGACCAGCGAGCGAACCACCGGAAGACCGAGCTGAGGGCAAGAGTGGAAGACACGCCAAGGAAGGCTGAGGTCGAGGACGACGAGGCTGACGTTCTGGACGCCATGATAACCAGCCTAGCGGAGGTTCTTGACGAGAAAGGCGTCGTCACTCAGGAAGTACGGGAACAGGGCGTCAACAAGAACCGGCGGTCATAGCCTGAGCTCTACACGAATGCGATGAGTTTGCCTATCAGGAAGAGCAGCGCCGTGGCGACGGCTCCGACCGCCAGAGTCTCAAGCCCCTTCTTCCAGACTGACTTCTTGGCGATCCGTCCCTTCCACGCGCCGGCAACGAAGAGGAAGATGGAAGAGAGAATCACTGACACGGGCACGGCGGTAGTCTTTGACGCGAAGAGATAGGGAGCCAGCGGGACGAAGGCGCCCAACATGAACGAAAGCCCGATGGCGGCCCCGATCCTGATGGGGTTCTGCAGCGCGGACTTGCTAATGTGGAGCTCGTTGAGAAGCATGTCTTCCAAGAACCTCGCCTTGTTTGAGGATACTCTGGAGACCACCATGTCGGCTTCTTCTTGGGTCAGTCCCTTCTGCCTGTATATGTCGAACATCTCCGCTTTCTCCTCTTCAGGTTCGTTCTCGATCTCGTAGGCCTCCCTCCTCAAGTCGGCCTCATACAGGTCGGACTCGGAGCGCGCGCTGAGGACACCCCCGAAGAACATCGAAGTCGCCCCAGCAAACATCGAAGCTACACCGGCGAACTGTATCAGCGAAATACTCGCGGCGATTGCCACGCCGAAGCCGGTCAGGAACGAGAGGTTCGTGACGAGCCCATCAGACAGGCCGAGAGCCATTGAGGAGATGAGCCCTCTGCCTCGGATGTGGCTGTGCTTTTCGTGATATCTTGCGCTCCTCGAAGACCCCAAAACAGGGTCGGCCGCCTGCATGGGCCTTCGTGGCCTTGAAGAGGGCATAAAGGGCTTCTTGGGGAGTCATATGACCGCCACTCAAACCTTGCAAGAGACTCTGCAGAATCGCGAGGGCCCGGGCGTGCTCGAATCCTGGACCAAACACCGACGCCCGATGAGTTAGTCCCGATCGCATGACTACAAAAGGTCCGCTGCCATGGCCTTGGCCAGGTTCCGCCAGCTCGCGGAGTCCTCGGCCACGAGCCTCCCCGCAATAGCGGCCAGTTCCTTCGGCCCAGGCTTCCTGCCGGGGAATATCTGAGACCCCGTGTAGTCCAGGCGAGAGCCTTTCCCTTCGGGGACGATCTGGTAGAGGAACTGAGTGTACTTCCCATCAGAGCTCAGCCGCGTGTTGGTCCAGCTGAGAGACTCCGGATAGACTCGAACCACCTTCTTCGAGCGGCGAGTCCGAAGCACGCTCTCGTCGCTCGCTTCGTATTCGTCTGTGAGGATGAAAGTGTCATCGTTGAGGCGCTGTACCTTCCTCCGGCCGCCATTTCCCATCATCTCGAGGTCTCCAGGCGCATAGTCCGTGCACCACTCGAAGGCCTTCGCGGCGGGGACGTCGAAGTGCTGACTGAACCTGAAGCGGACAGAATACGTCTCCATGGTCAGGAGGAACCAGGTTCCCGATTTGAACTTGTTCCTGCACTACGTCCATCTGCTGCTCTGCGGGAGCAGGTTTGGAGCTCACCCGTTCGCCTGCGTGCTCCGCGCCCCATGCCGCCCGAGGCTCGGGGACCCATCAGGTCAGGGTTCGGGGTCCGACCTGTCCCGTGCCCGCCTGCGTCCGAAGCGCCGCTAAGCTCTCTTTCGAATCTTCTATGCCTCTGCAATGGCGGCCTTGCGCACCCTGCGCGCTTCAGCTATGGTCTCCTTGCGAGCCTTCCGCGCCTCGGCCACCGCGTCTTCGAATGCCTTCCGCGCTGCTTCCTTGGTCTCTTTGAACGCCTTCCGCGCTGCTTCCTTGGTCTCTTTGAACGCCTTCCGCGCTGCTTCCTTGGCTTCTCTTCTCGTTGCCATGGTTTCGTCCAGGGCCGCGACCTGATAATAAACATCCGTTGTGTCCGGCTTGCTCCTGCGTCCTGCTCAAGGCCTTCCCGCGGGACATCTTGGTTGATGGGTCGTCAAACAATGGTCGGCACTACGTGCTACGCCAGCTCGGAATTCGCGCGTGGCCCCCCTATGTCACCGCTGCGCGCCACGGGGACGTTCGGCGCGTTGTGAGTCGGCCGGTCCGCCCTGGCGTACACCACGAGGGTCACGAGGTAGAGGCCGAAGAAGATGGCGTAGCCGAGCCAGTCGTGGATCCCCCAGAAGGCCGACGGCCCGCCCATGTAGCCGACCCATATGGTGATGACTATCCTCAGGGAGTTGAGCAGCGGGACCGCTACGACCCCTGCGACCGCGATCTTCACAGTTGTCCTGATGCTCTTCCGCATGTCCAGGTACATCAGGCCGATGAGCGACAGGTAGATCGATATCGAGTAGGCCGACGAGCATGGGGCGGAAACCACGGCGCTGATCTGTTGCCCGTTGGAGGCGGCGAACTGGAAGGAGGTCCCCTGCCACAGGACGTGGATGCCTAGCAGGCTCACTACCCCGGCCGAGATGTCTGACGAGAGGATGGCGAGGGAGTCGGAGAAGAGGTCCAGGGCTACCAAGGGTGCGACCAAGCCGACGGCGTAGAGCAGCGCGTAAGGGAGCATGATGCGCCACATCGCCGGGTTGATCACGAGGAGCGTGCCGTAGATGACGGTGACGATGGAGACGGCCGCGAGCTCCATCTGGGCGTAGACGTCTGAGCCTGCAAGCCCGAGGTTCCAGATGAGCAGGGGGAGCAGTATCAGGACCGCTCCGGAGACGCGGACCATGGGCATGGAGGTCCACCCCCTCTCCGTGAGCAGGATGCGGTGGAAGTCGCGCCAGCGGAAGGCCGTCAGGAAGATCAGGAGGACCAGGAAGGGGAAGGCGGGGTAGATTGTCCCGAGCGTCGTCGACAGCAGGGTCCCCAGCCCAGATGTAAGAAGGCCCGTCTGGCCCGAGTAGAGGGCGAGGATGAGGAGCCCTGAAGCGCCGAGCCACGCGACCAGCCTGGCGTGCCCCCTGTCGGGTCTGAACAAGGACTTTCGGTACCCCACGGTTCCGCCATCAGATTAATGTCTTGCCGGCCGCACCGGAGCAAGGATTCCGAGAGGCCGCCCTGAGCCCTTCGTCGGCCCTGAGGCGCGCGCAGGTTATTATGAGGCGCCGAGGGCGTCTCCCTAGCTTGGTGGAGATACAGAGGCTCCCAGCAGACAGGTGGAGGGAGTACAGGGACCTGCGCCTCGAGTCCCTGAAGCTGAGCCCCCTTGCGTTCGGGAGCGCCTTCGAGGAGGAGGCGTCGTCGGGCGAGAGGAAGTGGAAGAAGTACATGAAGAGAGTCAACTTCGCCGTCGCAGGGGACGAGCCCGTGGGCATGATTGTCTGCGCCTTCAGCAAGGAGGTCAAGTTCAGGCACATAGCCGAGATCTACAGCTTCTACGTCAGGCCGGGCCGCCGCGGAGAGGGGATAGGCACCGCGCTGCTGGAGCATGCGCTCAAGCTGGCCCGCAGGAACAGGAGGATCATCAAGGTCAGGCTCTACGTGAACAGCCAGCAGCGCGCCGCCCGCAGGATGTACGAGAAGGCCGGCTTCGTCGAGACCGGCAGGCTGGAGAGGGAGATGAAGGTCGGGCGGAAGCTCTACGCCATGCTGGTGATGGAAAAGAGGCTCAGGGGCTAGCCCCAAGGGCAGGATTCCCTCCCCGCCCCAAATGATTCAATAGGCGGGCCGGCCCCGTCGCGGCCCATGAGCGTGAAGGCGATGGTCCTGGAGAAGTTCGGCGAGCCACAGAGGTGTTACGGCCACTGCGACCAGCCCGCGGGTATGAAGGTCCTCGGGGATAACGGCGGGGTGGTGGTGGCAATCGCCTGCGCCAGGGGCTACGTCTCGAGGGTGGTGGCCTACGGGCCTGGCGACAACGCGTCGGTGCTGAAGTCCATGGTCGGAGACGCGCTCGGCCCCGGCGGGGACCTGCGGGACGAGGACGTGAGGACGGCGACGCGCTACGCTTGGGACCTGGGTGTGGAGGGGAAGGCCAGCGGCATCGTGTTCAAGGCCGCCTACTGGACCCAGAACTACCGCAGGACCAAGAGCAGGGACGCCGACCGGAAGGGACTGTTCGCGTGCGGCAAGTGCAGCGCTCTGTTCACGCAGCCCGTCTCCTCATCCGGGACGCTCTGCCCCGCGTGCTCGGACAGCTAGCGGCTCACTTCGCAGGGCGCGCAGCCTTCAACCCAGAGAAGAGCTCGCTGGCGAGCAGGTTGTCGACGGCCTTCTTGGTGTACGACACCCCTTCCGAGTAGCCTGTCAGCACGTGCTTCATGCTCCCGTCCCCGAACTCCAGGAAGACCTGGGGGACGATGTAGTCGGGGGACCAGTCGCCGTGCTTCTTGACCAGCTCGTCGGCGACTCTGACGTCGTCGGTGTCTATGTCGTGCGGCACGTACTTCACGCCGAGCTTGGCGGCCGCCTTCTTCATCGGCTCGACCGTCGTCGGGACGCAGTGGGGGCACCACTCGGCGTAGACCACGTGGATCGCCTTGAGCTCGCCGTTCTTGGCCATGGGGGTTGCGCGGGAGCCCCTGCTATTAAATCCCGGAGCCGGTCAGTCGTCGCAGCTCTTGCACCTGCTCGACGACAGGAAGTGGGTTATCCCGAGCCCGTCGTGCACCACCTCGTACTCGCCTTACCGCTCTTCGTCCGCCTCTTCGCTCATCACCGGCCTCATAGGCCCTCCAGGATATTAGGCCAGGTGCCGTCGGGACCCCGATGTTGGGGAGGGCACGGTGAAGCTGTGTTGGCCCAGCAGGCGTCGCCTCGCCGTCGTGGAGCGCGGTGCCCCACGCGACCAGGTTCCGTCAACTGAGCACCCTGTTCTTGCGACTAGTCTTAAGTCAGGGGGCCCCTCTACGACCGGCATGAACCAGGGGGCTTCGGTGCCCAGGGTCACATTCCTGGTGCTGCTCATCGGGATTTCGGCGGCGGTGGGGGTCTTCACCATGACGGGGCCGGCGACGCATGGGGCAGGCCCGTTCCTGACCCAGCCCGCCTCCGTGACGTCCAGGTCCGCGTTCGGCTTGAACCTCAGCCTGTCCCTGGGGTCCTTCGCGGTCAGCCCAGGCGGCTCGGTCTCCGTCGGCATCGGCGAGCGGAACACCCTCCCCATCGAGAACACGGTCGCCGCGGCCAGCAAGTGGCCGCTCCCCGGCATGACCCTTGGTCCCTGCGCGCCCCTCGCACCGGTCGGGATAGAGGTCGCGAAGGGGTTCTACACGGCTTCCAACCTGTCGGGTGCGGCGCCCCTCCAGTTCTACCGGCCAGGGGTTTACTTCTGCGCCGACGAGTCCTACGTGGACTCCTACACCTTCGAGCCCAACAGCGACGTGGCGGCTGGGAGCTACCCCGAAGGAGTCAGCTTCACACTGAACGTGCCAGGGTTCTGGACGGGCGGGACCCCGCCGGCCTATGGCGCCACCGTCCTGAACAACTTCACGAGCGGAGTGTACACCGTCGCAGGGGGAGACGAGTGGGGAGCCCTCGCGCTGCTTCACTTCGTCGTCGGAGCGAACTCGACGCATGCGGTGATTCTGCCGGCCGGGACCAGCATCGCGGTCTCCTCGAGCTTCGACTGCGTCGCGGGCCACTACGCGCTGAACTTCAGCGTAGCCGCGCCCTCCACTCTCACCGGAGGGTTCAGCGCCGGACGCCCGGGCGTGACGGCCTACGTGGCGACCGCTCAGCAGGGGTCGTCGACGTTCCAGGGCCACCCCGCAAGCTGGGTCTACTCGACCGGCCTCGTGAATTCGACTCGCCTCGACCTCAACCTCTCCGTGGGGACGTACGTGCTCTGGATCGAGGGCGCCGACATGAACTGCGGCGCGGGAGTGGTCATGCCGCTCGAGATGCTCACCCAGGTCGCGGTGACGCAGAGCTTCACCCTGACCAGTTGACTGCCTGAGTGCCAGCTGGCGCAGGCACGGGACCGGCGAACGGCTTCAGGGGACCCGGTGTCCCCGCCGCCTTGCGGACTCTGGGAGCGCGCGACTCACTGGTGTGTCAGCGGAGGTTCTGCGCTGACGAGCCCTCTCTGACCCTCTGCCTTCACGTACCCATCGTAAGCCATGAGCACGGCTATGACCAAAGGTAGGAGCCAGAAGGTGAGGATCGTGAGCAGAATCTGGATGATCAGGACGGCAAAGACGAAGAGAAGTGTAGGCAGACCCAAGACCTTCCGATAGCCGAGGTAGACGTACCCAAGCCCTATGAAGAGGTTGAGGATGGCGGCGACTACGGGGCTCTTCTTGTCGCCTGGCTGACCCGGAGGCGCCGAGACGGGCGACGGCTGGGCTTGCTGCAAAGGCGTCTGGTCAGACGGACTCTTCAGTGGGTTTCCACATGCCTTGCAGAATTGCGCCTCATCGGTGTTTGAAGCGCCGCACTTGCTGCAAAACACACCTCGACGCCACCATCTACGCTATTTAAGGTTCGGGAGTTTCTGTTGGCAAGGGCATCGTCCCCGCGCAGGACTCTGGAATTGGTCGGGTGCCGAACGTTGAGCTATTGGTCCTCACCTTCCTTCCCGCGGTCCTGCCTGACCTAGAGCCGCGTCATCTGCAAGGGGCTCTATCATGAAGCCTACCATGGACCGCGCTCCAGACTCGCCGGCACATTGGATGCGGCATGGGTCCTCCGGCTGCGGTAGAGGAGGGCTGACCGAACCTTCCCTGCGTCGGCGGGTGACTTTCGGAGAGACGCATGGGAACGCGAATTCCGTCACCGCATCCCCTCACGGAACCAGTCGGCGAGGGACACCTCGTTCGTGTTGCCCTTCTTCTCGACCTTCACGACCCCGCGCTCCGAAAGGGCGGCGACAACCCGGTGGGTCTTGAGCCTCGACAGGCCGGCCTCCTTGGTGATGAGCTTCTGGAGGTAGGTGCCCCCGTGGGCGTCGATGACGCCGACCACCTTCCTTTCGTCTGGCTTGAGCGTCCTGAGCACGACAGAGGCGGCGTCCTTGCCGTTGCCTGAGACGTAGTTCTTCATCTCCGGGAGCACGAGGAAGTAGACGACCCCGACCATGCTGGCCAGGACGGTGCAAAGGAAGAGCAGAGTGGAGAGCGGTATGAAGTAGGGCGCCTCGGGCTTGACGCCCCCCAGAAGCATCCGCTCCAAGACACCGAAGGCCGACTCCCCGGGCGAGACGGAGAGGGCGAGGACGAACATCGAGCAGGCGAGCCCTGCGGTGGCAGCGGAGAGCATCACCAGCAGGACCTTGAGCTTGTCCAACTCTCCCGCCTCTCGTCTCTGGGAGTTTAGCCCTTTGTTAGCCCGGACTTCGAGGCCGGACCCCTCTCACTGGGGTCCTGACGGCTGGGGCTGCGGCCTCCACCGCAGCGCCATCACGCCCCCGACGATCCCGAGAATCGCCCCCACCACGAAGCCGCCGGGCCCGAGGAAGCTGAGGATGGAGAAAATCAGCGCGAGGATTCCCCACATCTCCCGCTGGGCCGGCCTCATCCGCATCATCATGGCCGACAGCAGAACGATGGTCCCGGCTATCAGCCCGAATGCGCCGATGGCCCCCACGACCCCCGGGATGATGGAGGAGTTGACGCCGTGAGGAAGGGTCACGTTCAGGCTGGCGTAGTCCAGGTTCGGAAGGATGACCGCCGAGACGGCGACGAAGAACATGCCGCCCAGCAGTATCAGTATGCCGCCCACCATGGCGAGGATCGACGCCGTGTGCGGGTAGCCCGCTCTCTCTTGTTGGCTCATTTGTGTCAGACCTTGGGGAGGGTATGGGCGGGTGGGGGTAAATCGGTTCGCTGAAACGATTGTGGTACGGGCGGCCGGACTGCCTGAAACGAACCTGAAACGGTCGTCATGAAACGGGCTTCTGGGTCTCCGGTTGGGTTCCGTTGGTCCCCGACGCCCATGGACCTGATGCGGCATCCAGCCATCTCCCCGAGGGACCCAGTTCGACGGTGAAGCCAGACGCGTCCAGGGAAGCAAGGCTAAAGAGGAATCGGAGCCCTCAGGAGGCGATGGAACGGAGTCCGCGTGAATACTACAGCCGCCAAGGACCCCTCACCGACCCCAGAGACGAGGCGGCGCAGTTCGACGGGCTCCCCCACGACGCCGCCCAGCTCCGCGACGCCGTCCAAGGGCTGATCGTTCACGTCTTCTGGGCGCAGAGGTATGGGCTGTCGGTGCCGGAGAGCAGGATGGGAGAGCTGCAGCTTCGCTCGATCCCCGAGAAGCTGCGGAGGCTGCGGGAGCTCGACGACAGGCCGATCACGCAGTCCAGGCCCCCTGAAAGGCGCCTGCTAGGGAACTGCCGGGACTTCTCCGTCGTGCTCTGCTCCATGCTGAGGCAGCGAGGAGTGCCGGCCAGGGCGCGCTGCGGCTTCGCCACCTACTTTCTGCCCAACCACTTCGAGGACCACTGGGTGTGCGAGCGCCTGGACGCCTCCGGGAGGTGGGTCATGGTCGACGCCCAGCTGGACGCACTGCAGCGTGAACGGCTCGCCATCGACTTCGACCCGCTGGACGTGCCGCCCGACAGGTTCCTGGTCGGAGGGAGGGCGTGGCAGATGTGCCGGTCCGGGAAGGCAGACCCGGTCGCGTTCGGGATCATGGACATGCATGGCCTCTGGTTCGTCCGCGGGAACCTGGTCCGCGACATCGCCTCACTGAACAAGGTCGAGCTCCTCCCGTGGGACGCCTGGGGGCTGATCGGCAAGGACGAGAAGCTCATCACAGAGGAGGACATGCAGCTGCTCGACAGGGGGGCCGAGCTATCGGTGGCGGCGGGCGACAGGTTCCGAGAGGTCCGCTCTCTCTACCTTGGCAGCAAGGCATTCCGGGTCCCGCCGGTCATCCAGAGCTACAGGGAGTCCGGCCCCCAGGCTGTTGAAATTGGAAAGCAGTTCCCACTCGAGTAGTTCAGCCGGAGCCTCCCAGAGGGGAGAGCTGATACATACCACATGGTAGCACTTGGCGAGCGTCGCTCTTGGGCGTCCTCGCAGTGGCCGCGCTGGCGGTCCTATCCTACGCCCTGCTGAGAAGGGAGAACGGCAAAGCGGGCGGCGGTGTCAGTCGAATTCAAATACGAGCAGGGCTCTTCGTGGCAGTCCGATGAAGTCGAGTCTCGCCGGGCTCGCACTGGTCTGCTTCTTGCTCACTGCCGGGGCCGTTCTCCTCCAGACCGCCCAGCCTTCCCAGGCCGCCGTCACGCCCGTTCACGTCAAGATCGTGAACTACGCCTTCGAGCCTTCGACGATAACCGTGGTGATGGGCGTCAACAACACGGTGATCTGGTCCAACAACGGGACCGTCGACCACACAGTGACCGCGGACGAGGGCGCTTTCGCCAGCGGCGCCCTCTCACCTGGTCAGACCTTCTCGTTCACCTTCACGTCTCCCGGCACCTACGCCTATCACTGCTCCATCCATCCCATCATGACAGGCACCGTGCATGTGCTGTCGCAGGCTACGGGGACGACTTCGTCGACCGCATCTACGGGGGGCGGTTCGGCCGTTCCTGAATACCCGTTCCAGCTTGGCCTGACGCTCCTGGCCACCGTCGTCATCCTCGCATCATATTCACTCGTGAGACACGCCAGGCTGTCTACTCTCTGAGGCCCCCGGAGCAGGAGCGTCGCGAGCCTAGGCGACGACGACCGCAGAGCCAAGGACGCAGGGGCCTATCGGCAGGCAGACGAGGACGCTCACTTCATCGCCAGGCGAGAAGGTCCCGGTCCTGTTTCCGGCCGTGCTCCATGAGGGGAGCATGACGGTCTGGGCGGGGCCGGTCGGCGTGATCGAGGAGGTCGTGCTCAGGGAGAAGGTCGCATAGACGTAGCTCCCGCTCCTGTTCTCCGAGACGGTGACGTCCATGGTGGTCGGCTGGATGGTGACGGTGCCGTTGTTGGCCACCGCGAGCGAGAACGCCGACCCGGAGCCGCACCTGTCCGTTGCGCTGACGCACTCGCCCGCAATCCTGACCACCGGCTCGCCGACCAGGGCGCCGGTCCTCCCGTCTATGATCTGGATGGCGTAGAAGTTGAAGTTGCTGACGTACACCAAGTCCGTCGCCGGATTCACCGCGGGGATGAAGGGTGAGCCTCCCATGGGCACCGTCGACACGACCCTGTCGGTGGTGCCGTTGACTACCGTAACCGCAGGCGTGGAGATGCCCACCACGTAGACGAGGTCCGTCAATGGGTTGACGCTGACCCCGATGGAGTACGGAGCCGCGATTGACTTGACGACTTGGTTCGTGGGGCCGTCGATGACCAAGAGCGAGGGTCCGGTAGAGACGTACACCCTCCCCGTCAGGGGGTTCACCGCGATTCCACCAGGGCAGCCTGTCTGAATCGAGATGGTCGCCAGCACGCTGTCGTTCGAGCCGGCGATCTCCGAGACGAACCCCGAGCCCGCGGTGAAGCACCCAGACACGTAGACGATGTGATTTGCGGGGTTCACCGCGATCCCGTCGGGGAAGCCTCCGAGCTCGACGCGGGAGACGATTGTGTCGTTGCTGCCGCTGATGACTGACAGTGTGCCCGCCACCATGTTTGTCACGTAGACCATGTTGGTGGTCGGGTCGACGGCGACCTCTCTGGATAGGTTCCCGAACTGCACCGTCGCTATGGGGGCGAAGTTGCTCCCGTTGACGACGGAGAGGGAGTCCGAGTAGATGTTCGTCACGTACACCACGTCGGTCGCCGGGTCGACGGCCACCCAGTACGGGTAGTCCCCGACAGAGACGTTCCCGACCACGTTGCCCGTGGTCTCGTTGATGCCCACCAGCCTGTTCTCGTCGGTCGCGAAAACGACGTTCGTCTTGGGGTCCACGGCGAGGCCCGTGGGGGGGAAGCCCGTGGTGATCGCCACGCGCGCGGTGCTGTAGTTGTCGTGCTGGTCTCCGCTGTAGGTCGCCGCAATCGCGACGTCTCCCTGCTCGCTTTCAGTGACCGACACGGAGCAGATGCCGTCGAACAGCTGGCACGTGCTGGGGGTGAAGGTGGCCTTGCCCGGGCCTGAGACCTGCTTCCACGAGACCGTGCCGGTGGGAGGGTCGCCTGACACCTTCGCCACGCAGTTGGTGCCCCCCTCCACGAACGAGTTGGAGGCGCAGCTGATGGAAGTCTCCGTCGCCGCATGCACGCCTGAGGCCGTCGTCGAACCAAGTCCAAGCGGAAGATACACGATGGCTGACGCGACCGCCAGTATCAGGACGACCGCCACTGTGCTCCCGATGACGATCTCCTTCCCGAATTCAGCCGTCTCCGAACACCGTCTGGCCTCTGTCGCTGGCGCGGATTTAGTTCTACGCTTTAGGCCGGGGCGGTCCCTGCCGAACTGGGCTTTAGGACACCAGATGCTATATATCGTGAGAGCCTCATCCGGACTCGATTGACGCGCGAGGACCACCCCGATTCAGATGTCCTCAGGGGTACGACGCTCAAGGTGTACAGGTATCTCTTCAGGCTCGGGCAGCCCGCGAGCATCCGCGAAGTGCAGAGGGGCCTGGACCTCAGCTCGCCTTCGGTCGCCGAGTACCACCTGAAGAAGCTCCTGCAGAGCGGCCTGTTGAAGGAGGAGCCTGACGGGTACCTGGTCGACAGGGCCATCTGGGACAACATGGTAAGGGTGAAGCGGACCATCGTGCCGTTCCAGGCCTTCTACGTGGCGTTCTTCGCCGCGGCCTTGCTGGTCATGGTCCTCGTGCTCAGGGCCAACCTCCAGGAGGAGGTCCTCTTCGGCCAGGTCGTCGTCGTGATGGCGCTCGGGCTCTCGGCGTACGAGCTCGAGAAGATCCTCAGGCGCAGCTAGGAGAGCTTCTCGCAGGAACGGCGCCTCGGGCCGGAGAGGCCAGGCCCGAAGGGTGCCGGATACGCGTATCTATCGGCTGCGCAACCCGGACGCTGCCCTTGCCGCTGAACTACGAGGCCCTCCCCCGCGAGTTCCCTAGACGCTACGTCCCGCGAAATCTCAAGTTCGACTGGGAGAGCCTCTCGAAGCTCTACGAGGAGCTGAAGCAGAGGAAGCTCCTCACGCGGGCGGACATGGAGCGGTGGCTGAAGGACGAGTCTGAGCTCTACGCGGTGGTGACCGAGGAGCGGTCGGTCAGGATGGTCCGCAACACGACCCAGACGGACAACCCGGAGTACGAGAGGGCGTACCTGCAGTTCGTCCAAGAGCTGGAGCCGAAGCTGAAGCCGGCCAGGTTCGAGCTCGACAAGAGGTTCGTCGCCTCCCCCGCGAGGAACCTGCTCCCCAAGGACTTCTACCGCGTCATGGTCCGGAGCCGGAACAACAGCGTAGCCATCTTCCGCCAGGAGAACGTGGAGCTGGAGAAGCAGGACTCCGAGCTGAGGACGAAGTACGAGAAGATCTCCGCGGCGATGACCGTGGCCTTCAGGGGAGAGGAGAGGACCCTGAACCAGATGGTGCGGTTCCTCGACGACGCCGACAGGAAGGTCAGGAGGGAGGCGTGGGAGCTCTCGGAGAGGAGGCGCCTCGCCGACGCCGAGAAGCTGGACCAGATCTACGAGGAACAGGTCAAGCTCCGCGCGGCGATAGGCAAGAACGCGGGCTTCGATAACTTCCGCGACTACACCTTCGCCTACCTCGAGAGGTTCGACTACACGCCGCAGGACTGCTACGACTTCCATGACGCAGTGGAGGAGCACTTCGTCCCCCTCAGGAGGGAGCTGGACAGGCGGAGGATGGAGAAGCTCGGCGTCGAGACCCTGAGGCCCTGGGACGCTTCCGCGGACCCGGAGGGGAGGCCCCCGCTCCGCCCCTACAGGGACGTCTCCGAGCTGGTGCAGGGGTGCGCGAAGGTATTCGAGAAGGTGGACCCCGAGTTCGCCGGCTACTTCTCCAGGCTCGTCGACCTCAATCTCCTCGACCTCGAGAGCAGGAAGGGGAAGAGGCCGGGGGGCTACCAGGCCGTCTTCAACGAGCTGAGGCTCCCGTTCATCTTCACCAACGGCGTGGGGAGGGACCAGGACGTCCGCACCCTCTGCCACGAGGCCGGCCACTCTTTCCAGACGTTCCTCCTCAGGGAGAAGGACTACCCCTTCGACTACCTCACGGGCTACGGCTCCGAGATAGCGGAGGTGGCCTCGACGTCCATGGAGCTGATCTCGGGCTCGTTCTACGAGGGGACGTTCTACGACGCGGACGAGTCCAGGCGGTCGAACCTGGAGGAGCACTCGAAGATGGTCTGGCTCTTCTGCTGGGTGGCGACCATCGACTCATTCCAGCACTGGGTCTACACCCACCCGGAGCACTCGAGGGAGGAGCGGCAGAAGGAGTGGCTGAGGCTCTTCCGCAGGTTCCTGGGCCTGGAGAGCTGGGAGGGCTACGAGGAGTCGGAGCGCAGCAGGTGGCAGAGGCAGCTGCACCTGTTCGAGTACCCGTTCTACTACATGGAGTATGCCATAGCCGGCCTCGGGGCGCTGGGCATCTGGACCAAGTACCGCCGCGAGCCCAAGGAAGCCATAGCGGCGTACAAGAGCGCACTCTCTCTCGGAGGGTCGAAGCCGCTGCCGGAGATCTTCGGGGCCGCGGACCTCCCCTGGGGGTTCGGGTCGTCCAGCGTCAGAGGGTACGCCGACGAGCTGAAGAAAGTGATCGCCGAAGAATCGTGAGTCTGGTCTCTAAAGCAGCTTCGCACCGCACTTGGGGCAGTTGCGGTCCCTCACGGGGTCGACCAGCGTGCCGCAGAACTTGCAGGGAATCTTCGCGACCTCCCTCTCGATGATGACTGTCTGGGCGGCCGCAGGAGAGTCGTCTCGCGAGAAGTCCTCCTGCTCGGCCACGGAGTCGGTCCCGTAGGAGTAGCCGCACTTGAAACACCGGTAGGTCGACCGCGAGGTCGTCCGGATGATGGGGGCCCTCTCCTGCCTGTGGGTGGTCGCCGACTCGTTCACGACCTGGCCGCTGCTGTCCCGCCTCTGGGCCGACGACGTGTCGGTCCTGGTCACCAGGCCGTAGGCCTTCTCCGTCTTCACCACCTCAGTGCCTGCGAAGGAGATGGTCCCCCTGGCGCCGCAGGAGGGGCACTTCTTCCTCCCGAAGTACCAAACCGCGTAGACGATTCCCGAGACGACGGCGAGGTAGAAGAGTATCGGGAAGAGGATGAAGAGTATGATGACGACAACGGCTATGACGATCATGACTGGCGTCGAGAGCTTGATCGTCAAACCCTGCACTCTCTGTGCCGGAGCCACTCTCACACATCTAATAAGCGAGACTGGTTGACTTCGCGGATGGCCTTCTGAACATAACGTGTCTGGCGTCGCCTGACGGCTAGGGACTGTCGAACTCCGACCGGAGGTCGGTCTTCTGGCTCAGCACGGACTTCAGGTTCATCAGGTAGTACGCCCAGCCGGACTGTACGGCCCCGAAGAGCCAGATCCAGTCGTCTCCCTCCTTGAACCCGGTGTGCTTCACCTTGAGCAGCGTCCCCTTGCCCTTCTTCCTCAGGGTGAAGGCGACCCGCGTCTCGTAGAGCTTGCCATCGAACTTGTCTGGCCATGTCATGACAAGCTTCCGACCAGGGTCGGCCTCCTCGACCTTTCCCGTGTGGCTGAAGCCTCCTGACCATGTGAATGTGTAGGAGCTCCCCTCCTTCGGTTTGATCTTGGCGCCGCTCAGGAACCATTTCACGAGCTTCTTGGGCGCCGTGAGCGCCTTGAACACCTTCTCGGGGGTCGCATCGTAGTAGTACTCCTGCTCGATTACGAGTGTCTTCGAGGGCAATGGGTTGTTTTCCTTACTCGGGGAGGCCAGATTTAAGCGATGCTCGCCCTGCTGACGAACGAAGGTCCTGCCTCCTAGCTGAAGGTCGGGCGATAAAGTAGGACAGCGTCAGGAAGAGGGCAAAGAGTGCCGTGACGAGAACTTGCCGAGGGAACTCGGGTACCCCGCCTCCGGTCGAGGAGGCCGTGGTCCCTGTCGTCGAGGTGCCCGTCCCGACCGTCCCTGTCACGCCGATCGTCTCTGTCAGCGTTGAACTGAGATACAAGCCGATAGCATCGGTCAGGCCGAGAGTCTCCCTGAGCACGACCCCAGCAGATGAAGAAGCGGCGTCCACGAGGCCCAACGTCTCGTGGAGAAGGCTGCCCGTGGTGGAGCCGGCCGAGTCGGAGACCCCGATGCTGTCCGAAAGCGTCGCCTTGACTTGGGGCTGGACGGTCACCTTGACCGAGGAGGAGCACGCGGCTGGGGCCGACGCGACGGCGGAGTCGGTCGCATTGAAGGTCGCGGTGTAGGTCCCGGCCGCCGAGTAGGTGTGCTTGGCAAGGTAGCTGCCTCCGGAAGAGCTCACGGTCCCGTTGGCGTGGGCTCCGTCGCCGAAATGGATGGTCCACTTGTAGGGCGGGGTGCCGCCGCCAATGGTCCCGGAGAAATCGACCGCGTATCCGATGGGCTGCGAAGCCGAGAAGGAGCAGGAGAGGCTCGATCCTGGCTCGGTGCTGGACATGGCTGACTGAGACGCTGCGACTGCCCCTACCTCGAAGGCGAGAAGAAGGCAGGAGGCGATGCAGAATCCCGCCAGAACGCCGTCTTTGGTCATGTCACTGCGAAGTCGACTGAGACCAGCAGCGAGTCTCCGGTGCTTATCGGTATGGACGTCGTGATGGTGTCGAAGAGTGCTGAGCCCGACCCGCCCGTGGTCACGGCTGTGATCGTGCAGGTCCCACAGTTCGTGCTCGTGAAGCTCGCGGGTCCGAACGTGCCCTCGGCGACCCAGCCGTCGCACAGCTGCCCTGCGTAGGTGCTGCTCGGAATGCACCCCGCGGGGAGGAGCGCCGTCGTGCTCTTGGCGGAGAGGTCATAGGAGTGGTTGCCTGACTGCCAGTCGACGTAGATCCAGGGGGTCCACCCGCTGCAGCCGTTGAAGTGGTAGGAGGTCGTGGTGTTGCCAGAAAGGCAGGCCGCGATGTCGCTTATGGTCCAGTCGAACAGCATGTTGTGCCCCTGCCAGGTGTAGACCGTGTTCCCCGCCGGGTTCAGGACTTTGATCGTCGCGTAGCCTTCGACGTTGAGCGCGTCACTGGGGTTCGAGCCGGTCCCGAAATGGCTACCTGCCAAGAATGAGCCGAGGCTGACAACCATCAGGAGGGCGGCCACAGCCGCTATCATGAAGGAGCGGTGCTTCACAGTTGCGCGGTCGGGTGCCGGAATCGTAATATAAATTCGCGACGTTTGACTACAGTTATCCGCCTAACGCGTCACCCGAAGGCCGGCGCTCCACCGCGTGGCCGCTAATCGGACTTTCATGGAGTCGAACTCGTTAGCGGAAGGTCGCACATGGGCGCCAGACACATCGGAGGCGACGTCTTCACTCCATAGGCATCGACTTCTCGGGGACCTCGGTCCCGCCAGGCGGCTCCCACAGCTCGATCCGGTTCCCCTCCGGGTCGGCGACCCAGCCGAAGCTGCCGTACTCGTGCTCCTCGACCTTCTTGTCCACGTCGACGCCCTCGTTCTTGAGCTTCTCCAGAAGGGGCTTGAGACTTCGCACCCTGTAGTTCACCATGAAGCGCTGCCCCTTCGACCCGCCGCTTTCCCCGGAGAAATACGTGCTCTCAGAGGGGAAGATTGCCCACACCAAGTATCCCGGTCTGTTCCGCCCCCTTGGGCCGGGAGTGTTCCACGTGAAGGTCGCCATGAAGTCCTGGGTGTTCAGGCCCAGGTGCTCTCTGTACCAGCTTGCGAGCTTCTTCGGGTCCTTTGCCTTGAAGAAGATGCCCCCTATGCCGATGACACGCCCTTCAGGCCTGTTGTGCTTCTGATTCACGCTCGCCTTGAGCTGAGCGGCGTTTTATGCCGTGCGGTTGGCGTCCCAGCCTGCCTCCGGCTGAAGAGTCCTGACCCGAACGGAACAGATGATGTGGAGGGCCCTCAACCCGCCGCGCGCTCGCAGAAACCACCACGCGCGCCGCTTAGCCTCTTTCATTAGTTCTTCTCAGCGGCGAGGTCGAACCGGTCGAGGTTCATCACTCTGCTCCACACGGCGACGAAGTCGTGCACGAACTTCTCCACGGAGTCCTCACATGCGTAGACCTCCGCCAAGGCCCGGAGTTGGGAGTTCGAGCCGAAGACGAGGTCGACGCGGGTGCCAGTCCACTTGAGTTTGCCCGTTGCGCGATCACGACCCTCGAACGCGTCTTTGTCCTCCGAACTTGGACTCCACGTCGTGCTCATGTCGAGCAGGTTCACGAAGAAGTCGTTCGTCAGCGTCCCTGGGCGCTTGGTGAAGACGCCGTCTTGGGACTGTCCGAAGTTGGCATTCAGGACCCGCATGCCGCCGACGAGAACCGTCATCTCAGGCGCCGTCAACGTCAGCAACTGCGCCCGGTCGACCAGCAGTTCTTCGGCCGATACGGAGAACCTGGCCTTGAGATAGTTGCGGAACCCATCCGCGACCGGCTCGAGCACGGCGAAGGAGGCCGCATCGGTTTGCTCCTGCGAGGCGTCCATGCGCCCCGGCGTAAAGGGAACCGTCACCTCGTGACCAGCGCTCTTCGCAGCCCGTTCTACGCCGGCGCAACCGGCAAGGACGATCAGGTCAGCCAGCGACACCTTCTTGCCGCCGGACTGCGCGGTGTTGAACGCGCTCTGGATGCTCTCCAAGGTCTTGAGCACCCTCGCTAGCTGGGCAGGCTGGTTGACTTCCCAATCCTTCTGCGGCGCCAGACGGATGCGGGCACCGTTGGCACCACCACGCTTGTCAGAGCCACGGAAGGTGGACGCCGACGCCCAGGCGGTCGAAACCAGCTCCGACACCGAAAGGCCTGAAGCCAGGACCTTGCCCTTGAGGGAGGCGATGTCCGACGCATCAATCAGCTTGTGGTTGACGGCCGGGATGGGGTCTTGCCAGATGAGCTCTTCTGCCGGAACCTCCGGTCCAAGATAGCGCGCGCGCGGGCCCATGTCGCGGTGCGTCAGCTTGAACCACGCCCGGGCGAACGCGTCCGCAAACTGATCCGGATCTTCCATGAAGCGCCGTGAGATCTTTCCGTAGACAGGGTCGAACCGCAGGGCGAGGTCCGTGGTCAGCATGGATGGCGCGTGACGCTTCGACGGGTCGTGCGCGTCCGGCACGGTGCCGGCGCCTGCGCCACCCTTCGGCTTCCACTGGTGCGCACCGGCCGGGCTCTTGGTCAGTTCCCACTCGTAGTCGAAGAGGTTCCGGAGGAAGTTGTTGCTCCACTTCGTCGGCGTCCGAGTCCAGGTGACCTCCAGGCCGCTGGTGATCGTGTCATCGCCTTTCCCTGTGCCAAACTTGCTCTTCCAGCCGAGGCCTTGCTCCTCGATGGGGGCGGCTTCAGGCGGAGGGCCCACCAGCGACGCCTCGCCAGCGCCATGGGTCTTGCCGAAGCTGTGTCCGCCAGCGATCAGCGCGACGGTCTCCTCGTCGTTCATCGCCATGCGCGCGAATGTCTCGCGAATGTCCTTGGCAGCGGCAAGCGGGTCCGGGTTGCGGTTCGGCCCTTCCGGGTTCACATAGATCAAGCCCATCTGCACAGCGGCAAGAGGATTCTCCAGTTCGCGGTCGCCGGAGTAGCGCTTGTCGCCAAGCCACTCCCTTTCGCTCCCCCAGTAGGTGTCCTCTTCGGGTTCCCAGGCGTCTTCGCGCCCTCCGCCGAAACCGAAGGTCTTGAAGCCCATCGATTCCAAGGCGACGTTGCCGGCGAGGACCATCAGGTCGGCCCAGGAAATCCTCCGGCCGTACTTCCGCTTGATCGGCCAGAGCAGCCGGCGCGCCTTGTCGAGGTTCGCATTGTCGGGCCAGCTGTTGAGGGGAGGGAAGCGCTGGCTGCCAGACCCTGCGCCCCCGCGGCCATCGCCAATGCGGTAGGTGCCCGCACTGTGCCACGCCATCCGGATGAAGAGCGGTCCGTAGTGACCGAAGTCCGCCGGCCACCAGTCCTGCGACTTCGTCATCAGGTCGCGGAGGTCCTTCTTCACGGCCTTCAAGTCGAGACCCTTGAACTCTCTAGCGTAGTTGAAACCCTCGCCCATCGGATTGGACTCGGAGTGCTGGTGTAGGATGTCAAGCCTCAGCTGGTTCGGCCACCAGTCTCGGTTCGTCGTGCTGACTTTCTTATCCAAATGACATGCCCCTATTGACTAGGCGGCGACGGTGTCAGGCGATATTAGGATTGCGCAATTTGGAACTGTCCACTTGGCGGCTGGTCAGGGTGAATCTTAGGCGTGTCTAGAGTCGGTCGGCGGCTTGTCAGGCCCAGTTGATCCGGGTCCTATTCCCTCTCGTCATCGTCCGAGTCCCCCGCGTCGGGTTCCTCGTCATACTCGTGGTCGGCCCCCAGCACATCTACCTCTTCTGACAACGGCAGCCGTGGCAGCCTCATCTGCCCTATTAGGTTGACGGTTGCCGGTTGCGGCGCAACCGTTTATACGACCCGGCCGGTCGCGGCTCCTCGATAGGAGGATGGGCCAGAAGGCAATCGAGACGGAGAACCTGACGAAGATCTTCGGCGACAGGCTCATCGCGGTCAACAACGCCAGCTTCACCGTCGAGGAAGGCGCGGTCTTCGGGTTCCTCGGGCCGAACGGGGCCGGGAAGACTACCGTCATACGCCTGCTCCTGGGGCTGATACGGCCGACGGCGGGGGAGGCAAGGCTCTTCGGGGAGAGGGTGACGCCCGGGTCCTCCAGGCTGAGGGGGAGGGTGGGCTACCTCCCCACCAACCCGCGCTTCCCCCCGCGGATGACCCCGATACAGTACCTCGACTTCGTGGGGAGGCTCTTCAACCTCGGGGCGGAGGAGCGGACGAAGAGGCTGTCCGACCTGCTCCGCTCGGCCGGCTTGCTCGGCGACGCGTCGAGGGAGATAGCCGGGTTCTCGACAGGGATGACCACGCGTCTCGGCCTCGCCGCCGCGTTGATGAACGACCCCGAGCTGCTCATCCTGGACGAGCCCACGTCGGGGCTGGACCCCGCCGGGAGGAGGTCGACCCTGGAGCTGATCGCCGAGCTGGGAAAGGAGAAGACCGTGCTGGTGTCCTCCCACATTCTGAGCGACATAGACAGGATCTGCTCGGACGTCGGCGTGATAAGCGATGGGAAGAGCATCTTCTGCGGCCCCATGAGGGAGCTCAAGAAGCGCACGCGCAGCCACGTCGTGCGCCTGGAGGTGGAGGGGGGCGCTGGCAGGCTCGCCGAGGCGCTGAAAGGTCGCAAGTGGGCGGCCGGCGTGGAGACCAGAGGAGACTACGGGGTCGACATCACGTTCGCCCCCGACGCTTCTTTGGCGGACGTGGCCAGGGAGGCGACAAGCCTCGTCGCGAGTTTGGGCCTTAACCTAGTCTCGCTGGATTCGTCGACTTCGAGCATCGAGGACGCGTTCATGGGGTTGCTTCAGGATGAAGAGTCGCGGGGATTCCTCAGGGCAGCGTAGGCCCGGCGAGGGCCTCGGGCCTTTCTGGGCGATAGTGCGCATGGACCTGGGGAGCGTCCTCAGGAACAGGATAACCATTGCATGGCTCTCGGCTGCCGTCTTCATCCAGGTCGTCAGGACCCTCGGCTCGACCGGGACGGGCACAGCCTCCGTGGTCTCCTCCGGGCTGTCAGACTTCGTATACATATGGAGCCTGGTCATAATCGGCCTGACGGCAAGCGCCGTGTCGTCGGAGGCCGGGGAGCTCGCCGACTCGATAATGAGCAAGTCGGTGACGCGCCTCGACTACGTGCTGGCCAAGTTCTTCTCCCGGGCGGCCTACGTCCTCATCTGCTTCTCGCTGACGACCGCCATGCTCGTGGGGCTTTCGCTGAAGCTGGACGTGAGCAGCTACGACCCGGCCGGGCTGGTGGCCGCCGTGCTCCTCGTGGCGCTGATGCTCGTCGCGCTCACGGCCCTGGGGGTCGGCCTGAGCGTCGCCATGCCGAGCACCGTGACTGCGATGGTCACGCTCCTGGTGCTGTGGTATTCGATGACGCTCTTCTTCCCCGCGGTAGGCCTGGGCGCCGTCTCCCCCGGCGCGGTCGCTGGGAGGCTGTCTGACATCATTGCCGGGGGCTGGGCGTGGGGGGACTGGGAGAGCGTCGGGGGGTTCCTCGCGGTCGCCGGGGCGTCGGTCGGCCTCGCTTCGGCCTATTTCAGCGCCAAGGACATCTGAATCGCGCACGCGCATCAAGGCGCGGCTGGTCTAGAGCGGCGCAGCACGAATCCAGTGCGCGTCCTTAAATCACAACGGCCCCTGCCAGTATTGATGTCTATTAGGCAAGGCATCACCACGAACGCGGAAGACATCCTTCCATACGCAATCCCCATCTCGGTCGCGCTCGCCAGCTTCAACTGGGCGACCCTCTTCCCACCTCCTGGCTACAACCCCTTCCTCGTCGCCACGGCCTTCGGGTTCCTGGCGAAGCTCCTCGTCGGCGTCCAGCAGAATGGCTGGAAGAGCTGGGAGGACTGGATCCCATCGCTCATCATCGGGTTCGGCTTCTTGGCGGCCACCCTCGCTACATATCCGAACTACCTGGCTTACGCCACGTTCTTCGGGTTCCTAGTCAAGGCGCTCGGAACTCTCCAAGCCAAGTCTGAGAGCGGCTACATAGAGGACGGAATCCTAGCCATCGGCGCCATCGTCATTGCCTACGGAACTTACTCAAATAACGCGGAGGTTGTGAGCGTAGGGGCGCTGTTAGCCCTCATCGGGAAGACAATTCCCTCCCTCGCGACATCCTCTAGCGCGGCTTCCACTGTGACCACTGCGACCCCTGCTCCGACTATAGCAGGGGTCTAACCCTTTTTGAGGCTGGCCGATAGGTTCGTCATCACACAAGAAGGCTCGGAACGCCCGACCTGTTGGCCCTGACCCACTTCCGACGTCGCGGCTTCTGGTCTGGAATGAGCGAAACCGCGTGAGTAGCGCCGGACCTGGCAACTGCGCGTTTGGCCTGTCCTGGTCAGACAGGCTTGCTCTGGGGGACCCGGTCGTACGAGTAGGAGAGTTCGAAGCGCCTTGGCTCGTCGAAGGGACCCCGCAATACTGCCTCTATGTGCGGCCCCCCGCCCGCCTTGCCGCTTCCCTCCAGCCGCAGCTCCCCATTTGCGAACCATCGGAAGTACTGGAGCGTCTCGTCGTTGAGGGTGCCCGACCTCAGCAGGTAGAGCGATTCGACGTGGTGCATCTCCTCCCACACCATGTTGTGGCGCAGGTACTGCGTGGCGAGCTGCAGGTCGGTTAGGGTGAGGAAGTCGGAGAGCGCGTCGTACACCACGCGCACCTTGGTGCAGCCCGCGGCCACCAGCTTCGCCAGCGCCACCTCGTACTGCTGGTTCACGTGATGGGCGTTGGTCGGGTCGGCCTTGACCACCGGGCACCCGGGCCGGGCGACGACAGGCTTGCTCTCCTTGAAGCAGTCTATTATCACGAGCCTCGCGTCAATCCCCGGGTCAGGAGGCGATCCCTGCTTCCTGGGATAGATTGCCGAAAGCTCTGCCAGCCTTCTCCGCAGCTGGCCATAGACGTGGTCCGGGGGTCGCGTGAAGGTGAAGTATATGGCGCCTACCTTCTCGTCCCCAGCGGCGAGGCCGAGGACGGCGAAACTTTGCAGGATGCGCCAGGGCCGGGTCGACTCGTCCGCGACTATGACCATGGGGTATACCGGATTCGACCCCTCGCTGCCGAGCACCTTGTCAATCTCGGGAACGCTCCACTTCTTCGGTTCGAAGTGGACGAAGCTCTTCATCCCCGAGGCGGCCAGGCTGTCCAGGATGCGCTTCTTGTTGAACGCTATGAGGTCGAGGGTGAGTACCTTGTACTCTATCCCAAGCAGCAGGGCTATCCCGAGGAGCCAGACGCCCACGGCGAGCTTCGTCAGCGGGTCATAGACCGCAGCCCCGAGGATCGTGACGGAGGACGGGGGGCTCGAGAGGCTCAGCTCGAGGAGCGGGAGGACCAGGGCGACCCAAATCAGGACGACCGCCACCCAGAGGTCCCTCCTCCAGCGCGCCAGCCCCCGCCGGCTGAGCGTGTAGGTGACCGCAGCCGACATCAGGGAGTCAGCGACGGCGAAGGTGGTGAGAATCTGGCCTATGATGGCAGCCCCGAGGGGGGCGCCCAGGATGTCGAACAGGCTAGTCTCCCCTCTCCATCTTCCGGAGCAGCCTGACCAGGTCGCGCTTCGAAGTGACAACGAAGTCGGAGAAGTTGACCGGCCAGGGCGTCGGGACGGGGCGCTGAGCGAGCAGCACGGTCCGCTTCCCCTCCTTCTTGGCCGCGTAGAGCTCTATCGCGGTGCCGTAGCTGGGGCCGTTGGAGATGACGACGACCACGTCGGCCTTCGCCACGTACTCCATGTCCTTCTTGACTATGGAGCGCGCCAGGCCCCTCTTGCCCCTGAAGTCCTTGACGCGGGAGTAGTCCATGTCCTTCTGCAGCAGATGGTCGAGGGTGTCGAACCCCTCCTCACGCAGGGCCGCGTAGAGGTCCCTGATCTCCTCGATCCCGCCGTACCCTATCGAACCGCAGACCATGACGCGCATTGAGGAGCGCTGGACCCATACCGGGGGGAGATGTGATAAGGGTTGCCTGGTCAAGGACGACCGGCGGGGCTGCGGGGCGGCTGTCTGACATCATTGTCGGAGGCTGAGCGTGGGGGGGACTGGGAGAGCGTCGGCGGGTTCTTGGCGGTCGCAGGGGCGTCGGTTGGCCTAGCTTCGGCCTACTTCGGCGCCAAGGACATCTGAATCCCGGACGAATGGTCTCAATCGCCTGGAGCAGCCGGTCGAAGGAGTGTATCTTGGCGCAACGCATACGCGCTCCGAGGACCCGTCCATCTTCGACTCCGGTCGACAGCGGTTAGCTTTCGGTTCTTGACCTGAAGAAGCGTTCGGTTTCTTTGTCCATGAAATGGACATAACATCCTTTCATTCCCCTGCTCAACAGGACCCGGTAAGTGTTTCTCACCAAGTCTACGAAGCGGTCTTTCGAACTCCTTACCGTCGGGTCGTGCGAGTCCTCGGGATGTCCCACCCAGCTCTGCGAATCGAAGTTGTACCTCAGGTCTGGGCCGAAGATTACACCGACGTAGTCGAACTCGAATCCTTGCGCGTTGTAGACGCAACCAACTTGGTCGAGTCCGTTGGAATCGTCGGCCCAAAGTGTAGCCTTGGGAATCCCAGGTGCGAGCTTTCTCGCCTCCGGGCGAGCGTCCCAAGGTCTTCTGTATGAACCTATTACGACATCGTCTTTCAGATTACCGTTCTCGTCTGGCATCGACCAGTGCCAGCAATACCCTGCGGTCACGCGCCCGGTGAATCCTCGAGTCACCTGGGCTCGAATTGCCTGTTCAAGTTCATCAGGGGAACCCATAATCCGGAAGTCGAATTCTTCCTTCTTCTCCCAGATCACGTTCGCTGTCCGCCTGACTCCGAGAGTGTTGTCCACCCAGTTTACGAATGCATCCGAACCGGCGCACCTGAACTGCACCTCGAGTTGGTATTCTAAGACCTTGATGCCTTTCCCCTCGGCGTATTGTTTGATGTACTGCACCGAGCCGACCTCTCTGGGCCTGACGACTTGGAGGTCGTCTATGAAGAAGACTCCAACCTTTGACGCGTTCATCAGTTCCTCTATCTGCGGCAGTCCGGTCCTGTCCTCCTTCCGTTGGAAGCGGTTAACACTGGTCGCCCTTATCCTGTGTGACTCATCTGCTATCAAGACATCTACAGCGTCTCGTTCCGCGTGACCATAGCTGCTGAAGTAGTTGAATTGAACCTGTCCTCTTCTGCCTATTCTCTTCTTCAGGACCTCCGTGAATGCCCTTGAACCCGTGGCATACTGGGCGTTGTAGCCTTTGGAGAGCAACTCCGCCATCACGTTGATGGCGATTACAGACTTGCCGGTTCCTGGTCCTCCCTTCACAATCAGAGCTGTCTTCTGCTTGTCGTGAAATCCAGAACTAGCCAAGGAGAGAATCTTGTCGAAGACTATTCTTTGATCATCCAATAACACATACTCCTCCTTTCCCCTGATCACCTGGGCGACGTGATCCATGAGCTTCTTGCTCGGCCTGTACTTGCTCGCCTCTATCCTCGCGAGCACTTCGGCGCCCTCTCCTCTAGATAGTCGCACTACCAGATGGTCCTTCAACTTCGGCACCTCGTCGGCAGTGAAGACTGGGCACCGGCTCATGGGACCTTCAAACTTGGGTGAGAAAATCACGTCCCCATCGTAGTGATTGTAATTGTGTAGATAGGCACAAGCGTCGAGCGAAACTGGGCGCTCTCCTTCATAAAATGCAGTGTGGGTGCTCTCAAGGTAGTCCTTGTATCCTTCGACTTGGACCGAGGGATGAAGTAACTCTCTCTTGGCACCGCCGACCCAAGTTGTGACTTCGTTCGGTCCATCGGCGTCTTCGCACTTCTCCCATTGTTTGAGCTCGATGATTACCGCGTTGTCGATTTCGTCTGCGTTCCTTCCGCAAATCATACAGTCGAGTCTCTTTGAGGAGAGCGGCAGTTGGTACTCCAGCATGATTCCGTGGTCAAATAAGCCACCGTATTGGAACACCTGAGAAACCGCTCTGAGTGAGTTGCGCCATGATCCGACCTCGCCCTGTGACGGGTAGTATCGGAAGTGCTCGAAGAATGCGATTCTCAGCTTCTCCGCAATCTGGTTCTGAATGGTGTCCTCGATAAACTGCTGAGATGTTCCTGAATAGAGCCTCAACCTAACTCATCATATTTCCTAGCGTTACCCTTGGATTTGGACACGGGATACCTCAAGGCATTCTTGTCAAGCTTCTTCTCAATCGCTCTTGTTAGATTAATCCCTAGCACATCCGAGAGACTCAGCAGATAGATGGCCACGTCGGCCATTTCTTCTTCGATACATAGAAGTTGTTTTCTGTTCCGCCTGACCGATTCTGCAGTCTGCTTGTCCTTCCACAAGAACAGCTCGAGCAGCTCCGAGGCTTCGATTGAGATTGCCATGCTTAGGTCCTTTGGTTTGTGGAACTTCAGCCAGTCCCTTTCATCGCGGAACCTGACGACATCCCTCTTCACCGACGCGAATGAAACCCCAGGGCTCAACCGCGTACTAGTTTGCAAAGTAGACTAGAAATATGCTTTGCCGCTCTACTCGTTCAGGATTTCTTCAATGCGCCCGAGTTGATCGAGGCTTAGATCCAAAGTCAGAAGCGTAACAATTATCCGTGATTTGGCATCTTCCCCAGGCATCGCTTCAGATTGATTGGGCGGATAAAAGGAGCAATAAGGGTGAAATCGGGTGCCTTACACAGGCGGTGAACCAATACACGAACTGGAGAGGGATCTTCGCCGTACATAGGGTTCATTGCGCCTCCGCCGGGAATAACTCATCCTGCGTTGAGAGATAGTTAGTCCGCCAGCTGAACAAGTCGCCCTTGCGGGCTTCTTGCGTACACTGGGACTACTTCAAACCAATCTTCTATTGGATCTCTTCTGAGTCCTCCCCTCCCCCTTGCGGGGGAAGCTTGGACTCAAGGCTCACTCTTGTCGGGAGTGGCTTCCCGCTTAGATGCTTTCAGCGGTTATCCACAATTGCTTAGCTGCCCGGCTGCGCCCTCTCGGACGACCGGTACGCCAGAGGCAACGCCCCGCTGTTCCTC